>Ga0160444_100011_pt1 | contig 469738 bp, 458 predicted proteins | sample HID1972K_E1MG_FD_108232 | JGI IMG/M metagenome (GOLD analysis project Ga0160444, IMG submission 108232) | Enriched pill bug-associated microbial communities from UW Madison campus, WI, USA - HID1972K_E1 MG | ecosystem: Host-associated > Arthropoda: Insects > Digestive system > Unclassified ... | reverse complement strand
GCGTGTCCCCACCGCCGACGGTGTGCGCGAGTTGCAGAACCGCCGCGTGGAAATCACCTACGGTCCAGGCTCGGGCAACTAAGCCACGATCAAGGGTAATACCCCAAACGAAAGGCCCGGAGCGAAATCTCCGGGCCTTTTGCTTTGGGCGCGCTGGAATGCAGAAACCATTTTCCTACACACCGATCTGTTCTCTATATGTTCCTAAATCGCAACGGGAGGACATTCGGCCATGCAATCCATCACGCGCCCTCGCCGCATCAGCGCTGCAGGCATTGCGCTGATCAAGGCTTTTGAAGGTTGCGCGCGCATTCGCGCTGACGGACGGGTCGAGGCCTATCCCGACCCGGGCACGGGAGCCGCGCCATGGACAATTGGCTGGGGCGCAACCGGCCCGGATATCGGGCAGCATACCATCTGGACCAAGGCACAATGCGACGCGCGGCTGGTCGCCGACGTTGCGCGCCACGCGGCCGAGGTCGATCACGCATTGGGCAATGCCCCCACAAGCCAGTCCCAGTTCGATGCGCTGGTCAGCTTCCACTACAACACAGGCGCAATCAGCCGCGCCACGCTGACCCGGAAGCATCGCGCCGGAGACCGGACGGGCGCCTTGCAGCAGTTCGCTCGCTGGACCCGGGCAGGCGGGCGCGTGTTGAGGGGACTGGTACGACGGCGCGAGGCCGAAGCGCGGCTTTACGCGTCTTCGTGAGTGCCCGCATCCGCGTGGGCACCTTCGCCACCCCCGCCAACCCGGTACTGGCCTTGTCCGCCGGGTGTGCCATCCTTGCCTGAGCCTTCGACCGGAAGCGGGCATTTTGGGGTAGCCGAAGCGGCCGAGGCGATCAGGCGCTCCTGCTCGGTATCGCTCATCCGTGTCCAACCTTGGGTCGAAAGGCGCTCAAGCGGGCGATAGCGGACCTTGTACTGCATCCGCGCGGAACCTTCGACCCAGTAGCCGAGATAGACATAGGGCATTCTGGCTTCGGCCGAGCGGCGGATGTGGTCCAGGATGATGTAGTTCCCCAACCCGGTGCGCAGCGGATGTTCCGGATCGTAGAAACTGTAGATCATCGAATAGCCATCGGCCTGTCGGTCGGTGAGGCAAGCCCCGACCAACCGGCCGGGTTCGCCCGTTTCGGTCGGTTCGCGATATTCGATGATCACGCTGGACACGGGGGTGTGTTCCACCATGTCGGCAAAGTCGCTTTCATCCATCGCGGCCATGCCGCCGCCAGGATGGCGCATCCCCAGATAGGCCTGCAACAGTTCGAACTGTTCGTTGGTGGCCCAGGGGCGGCATTCGATGGCAATCAGATCGCCATTGCGGCGCAGGTTGCGCTTCTGCGTGGAAGACGGGCGGAACTCACCAGCCACGACACGGACGGAAACGCATGCCTGGCAATCTGCGCAACTGGGGCGATACGCGACCGTCTGGCTGCGGCGGAAGCCGATCCGGCCCAGCGCATCGTTCAGCGAATCCGCATTCGGCCCCTTCAGCTCGGTAAACACCTTCCGCTCCGTGCGCCCCGGCAGATAGGGACAGGGCGCAGGGCTGGTTACGTAGAAACGGGGAAAGCGAACCGGTGCCGTCACGAGCCTTGCTGGCCTTCCTATTCAAGTTATGCCCCCCAGGAGCCTGCCGAGCTTATGCCCCGCAGACTCAATGGTTGAAACAACCTTAACCAAGAATCGCGGTTAACGAACGGAAATTTTGCACAGGGCTGTGGAAGATCACGGCAAGTGGCCCGAAATCGGTCAACTGTAGAAGTATTCGCTAACCCCGCAGGGAAGGCGCGGACGGCCGGAAATTCAGCTCCGGCCGCGGCGCGACGTGCTGGTGCGGTTGCCTGCGATCGTCATCACTTCGAAGTTGTAGCCAGCCTCCCGGATTTCATCGATCAGCCTTTCGACCGACGCCCGATCCCGGATTTCGTACTCGATCTCGGTTCGGATGCTCTTGGCCGAAAGCACGCCGAAGATGCTCTGGTGCGAAACCTCGATGATGTTCGCGCCGTGCCGCGTGAAGATGCCTGCCAGCGCGTAAAGCGATCCGGCCTTGTCATCCAGCACCACGCTGATCCGGCCGATCCGGCCCGTGCGGGCAAGGTTGCGCAGGATCACGTTAGCCAGGAATCGCTGGTCGATATTCCCGCCGGAGAGGATCACCCCCACATTGCGGCCCTTGAATTCGGGGCGGAACATGCCGCTCTTGGCCGGAAGCAGGCTGGCCAGGCCAACTGCGCCCGCGCCTTCCACCACCGTCTTCTCGATATCCAGCAGCAACGAAATCGCTTCCTCGATCCGGGCTTCGGAAACGATCCGCATCTCGTCCACCAGATCGGCGACGACCTGCCGGGTGAACTGGCCGGGGCTTTGCACCGCGATGCCTTCGGCGATCGTGTCGCCGCCGCCGCGCGGTTCCTCGCCTCGCTTCAACAGGTACATTGCGGGATACTGGTTGGACTGCACCCCGATCACCCGGATGTTCGGGTTGATCGCCTTCGCAGCCACTGCGACACCGGAGATCAGGCCGCCACCGCCAACCGGGACGATCAGCGTGTCCAGTTCCGGTGCGTCGGCCAGCATTTCCAGCGCAACGGTGCCCTGCCCCGCAGCGATATCCGGATCGTCGAACGGATGCACGAAAGTCAGTCCGAGCTGTTTTTCCATGCTGCGGGCGATTTCGTAGGCTTCGTCAAACGTCTCCCCATCCAGCACGACCTTGCCGCCGACCCGCTCGGTCTGCAGGACCTTGATGGTCGGCGTGGTGCGCGGCATCACGATCGTGACCGGCACACCCAGCCGGGTTCCGTGATAGGAAAGACCCTGACTGTGATTGCCGGCCGAAGCCGCGATCACGCCGCGCCGCCGATCTTCCTCGCTCAGCAGGAGCAGCTTGTTCAGCGCCCCGCGTTCCTTGTAGGCAGCCGTAAATTGCAGGTTTTCGAATTTCAGCCAGATATTGGCGCCGGTAATCTGCGAAAGCGTCTTGCTGTGCATGGTGGGCGTGCGCACGACGGAGTTCGATATCCGCCGGTCGGCGGCGCGAACATCCTCGATGCTCAGGCTATCCTTTTGCTGCAAGGCGCTGGTGTCATTCATAATCTGCGGCCCGTAACGGAAAAGCGAGCAATTTGGAAACACGCAATCGCACATGCCCCACCGGATCGCCCAAGGCATTTGCCTTGCGGCGAAAGAGGCGGCAGAGCATGCCCCTATGACCAGCCTGAAGAACATCGCCTTTCTCGGCCTTGGCGTGATGGGTGGGCCGATGGCCGGCCACCTCGCCCGCGCCGGCCATTCCGTCACTCTCTACAACCGGACAGCCCAGAGGGCCGAAGCACGGCGGGACCTGCTCGCGGCGGAAGGTATCTCGGTGAGGGTCGCCGCCACCCCCGCGGAAGCGGCAACCGGGCAGGATGTGGTGCTGACCTGCGTGGGCAACGATGCCGATCTGGAGCAGGTGGTGCTGGGCGATGCCGGCGCACTGGCCGCCATGCCCAAAGGCGCGCTGTTCGTCGATCACACCAGCGTATCGGCCGACATTGCCCGCAAGATCGCTGCAGAGGCGGGACACAGGGGCGTTCTGGCGGTCGATGCGCCGGTTTCCGGGGGGCAGGCCGGAGCGGAGAACGCCCAGCTTTCGATCATGTGCGGCGGCACGGATGATGCCTTGGCGGCCGCCCTGCCCGTGATGCAGGCCTATGCCGCGCGGATCGTGCATGTGGGCGGCCCCGGCGCGGGGCAGACGACAAAGATGGTCAATCAGATCTGCATCGCCGGCTTGCTTCAAAGCCTGTCGGAAGCGGTATGTTTTTCGCAGGCTGCGGGGTTGGACAGCGCCAAGGTGTTCGAAGCCATCAGCGGCGGTGCGGCACAAAGCTGGCAGATGGTGAACCGCTGGAAGACGATGGATGCGGGTGAGTTCGATTTCGGCTTCGCGGTCGACTGGATGCGCAAGGACCTTGCCATCGCGCTTGCCGAGGGCAGGAATCTGGGAGTTGATTTGCCGGTCACGGCGCTGGTCGATGGCTTCTATGCCGATGTGCAGGCACTGGGCGGCGGAAGGCAGGATACCAGTGCGCTGGTCCGGCGGCTGCGCAAGGGTCCTGAAGCGTGATCGCGCGGCTGGTCGTCTTTGCCTCGGCCCTGTCGTTGGCAGCACCTGCCGCCGCCGATACGCTGCTCGATAATGTGAACGGCATCTCGATCGCACGTGACGGCCGGGTGACGCGCTTCACCGGGATGGTGATCGACGACGACGGCAAGATCGCCAGCCTTTTGCAGTATGGCGACAAGCCCAGGGACCGCCCGGATTACCGCATTGATGGCGACGGGCGGACCGTCGTCCCCGGCATGATCGATTCCCACCTCCACCTGATGGGCCTCGGCTTTGCAGCTTTGACGCTGGACCTTTCCGAGACGCGCTCTCTGGATGAAGCACTGGCGAAGGTCGCCCGATATGCGGCGGAGAACCCCAATCGTCCGTGGATCATCGGAGATGGCTGGAACCAGGAGCGCTGGGGGCTGGGCCGGTTCCCCACGGCGGCGGAGATCGACGCGGTGCTGCCGGATCGCCCTGTCTGGCTGACGAGGATTGACGGCCATGCCGGCTGGGCCAATTCAATCGCGCTGCAAAGGGCGGGGATCACGGCCAAGACGGTCGACCCGGCAGGCGGGCGGATCGAACGTGGCACGGCGCGCGCGCCATCGGGTGTGCTGGTGGATAATGCCATGGCTCTGGTCGTCGCACACCTGCCTCCACCACGCCCAGAGGACCGGGACCTGGCCTTCTTCACCGCACAGGATTTGTTGATCCGCCGCGGTGTGACGGCCGTGGCCGACATGGGCACATCGATAGAGGATTGGCAGACCTATCGCCGCGCGGGCGATGCCGGGCAATTGCAACTGCGCATCATGGCCTATGCCGACGGCGTGGAGGACATGATGCTGATCGGCGGCCCAGGGCCGACCCGTTGGCTGTATGATGACAGGCTGCGCCTCAACGGCGTGAAGTTCACCGCGGACGGCGCGCTGGGATCGCGCGGTGCAAGGTTGAAGGCCCCCTATTCGGACGATCCCGGCAATACCGGGCTGGCGGTGCTGGACCCGGTGCAATTGCGCAACCTGATGAGCCGCGCCGCGCTCGACCGGTTCCAGATCGCGGTCCACGCGATCGGAGACGCCGCGAATGATGAAACGCTGAGTGCGGTGGAGGAACTGTCGGAGACCTATACGGGTGACCGGCGCTGGCGCATCGAGCATGCGCAAGTGGTGGACCCGGCGGACATTGCCCGTTTCGGCCGGCACGGCATCATCGCCTCCATGCAGCCTTCGCATCAGGCATCCGACCGTGCGATGGCCGAGGCCCGGCTGGGGCCTGACCGGCTGTCCGGCGCCTATGCCTGGAAATCCATGGTTGCTGCCGGGGTGCCACTGGCCTTCGGGTCCGATGCGCCAGTGGAACCGCCCGCCCCCTTCGCCGGCATCGCCACGGCAATCACCCGTGAGGATGCGTCAGGCCAACCTTTCGGCGGGTGGCAAGCGCAGGAGATCGTCAGCCGGGAAGAAGCGCTTGCCGCCTATACATCCGGTGCGGCCTATGCCGGCTTTGCTGACGGGCGGTTCGGCCAGCTTGTGGAAGGCGAACGCGCCGATTTCCTCATCCTCGATCGTGATCCGTTGCTCGCGACGCCAGCAGACATTCGGACCACGAAGGTGCTGGAGGTCTGGATCGGCGGGGTTCAGGTGCTTGGCAACGGCAACGTTCCGTCACAACCCAGCGGAACGGAGATCGAGGGCCGCTGAGAACGGCTCCCAGGTACACGGCCCCGGTCAGCCTTCAGGCTGCCCGGCACCTTCATGCGGGACGATGTCCGTGCCTTCACCGGCCGTTTCTTCTTTCGCCTCTTCCCGGGCCTTCTTGCGGTCGCTCAGCAGCATTAGCAGAAGCGACCCTTCGAACAGCAGCAGCAAGGGAATGGCGAGCAGCATCTGCGATGCAACATCGGGGGGCGTAATCACCGCCGCGACGATGAAAATCGCCACGATCACATAGCGCCGCGCACCGAGAAGCTGTTGGCGGCTGACGATTCCCGCCCGGTTCAGCAGCATCAGCAGCACCGGAAGAAGGAAGCTGATACCGAAGGCCAGGATGAACTGCATCACCAGGTCGAGATACTCGCCCATGGCCGGCAGAGCTTCCTGCTGAAGCCCACCGGCCGATCCCTGGAAGCCCAGGAACCATTTGAACGCAGTGGGCATCACGATGAAATAGGCAAGCGACGCCCCCGCCAGGAACAGGACGGGCGTGGCGATGATGAAAGGCAGGAACGCCCGCTTCTCCTTGGCATAAAGGCCAGGCGCCACGAATGCCCAGAGCTGGTTGGCGATGATCGGGAAGCTGACGAAGAAGGCGGCGAACAACGCGACTTTCAGCTCCACGAAGAATGCCTCGTAAAGCTTGGTGTAGACCAGCCTGCCCTCACCCGCCGGGAAAGCCGCGGTCAGCGGGCGCACGAGGAAGCCGAAGATGTCGTCGGCAAAATAGAGGCAGATGGCGAACGCAATGCCCAGCGCGACCACGCATCGCATCAGCCGGCCCCGCAGCTCGATCAGATGCTCAAGCAGCGGGGTTTTCGTATCGTCGATATCCCTGATCTCGAAGGCCATGTTCAGGCGCCCCCCTCGGGCTTGCCGTCCGGCGCCGCGGGGGCGGAACGCGCCTCCGCACTGGCGGAAGGTGGAACCTCACCCCCCTCGACGTCGGGCGCAATTTCCATGGACGCAGGAGCGGGGGCAGGCAGGGCTTCACCTGACGGAGATACAGCCGGATCCTGTGCGGGATGTTCTTCCATGACCTTGCGGTTATGTTCGCGCCATTTCTTCTCCATCTCTTCCAGTTCCGCCTCGCGGATCATGGTTTCGACGCCTGATCGGAAATGGTTGGACATACGGCGAATCTTGCCGATCCAGCGGCCTGCGGTGCGCAGGGCCACAGGCATGTCCTTCGGGCCGATCACCACGATCGCCACTATTATGATGACAAGCAGTTCGGGCGCGCCGACATCAAACATCTTCTAGAGTCCCGGCGCCCGGCCCATCACTTGGGGTTGGTCGAGTTGTCAGGGGCTTTCGCCTCGGCAGTATCGGTCTGATTGGTTTCGATCTGACCCGGTGAGCCGGCAGGATTTTCATCATCAGCGATGCCTTGCTTGAAGCTTTTCACGCCCTTGCCGAAATCGCCCATCATCTCGGAAATGCGCCCGCGTCCGAACAGCACAAGTATCACCAGCGCAATGATCAGGATCTGGAACGGCCCGATGTTCACCTTGAAATTCTCCACAATCCGGCCGGGGAGCCTAGACGAGTTGCGGGGCCTTATCTACCCCGGCACCAGCCCCGGCCCCGTTCAGCAGGCGTATCGTCCCGTCAGGCCTTCGGCTCGCCAGAGCCGGCACGGACTTCGCTGTCCTGCGGCTGAGCGGCGGATTGTTGCGGAATCTGGGCCGGCGGAGGAGGCGGAGCATTGTCCGCGCTTTCCTCGGCAATGCCCTTTTTGAAGCTCTTAATACCCTTGCCGAAATCGCCCATCATCTCGGAAATGCGCCCACGGCCAAACAGCAGCAGGATCACAAGGGCAACCACGATCAGGTGCGGGAGGGACAGACCCATTGAAACTCTCCTGAAAACTGGCTTGCCCGCATAAGCGGAAAGCCTTTCCGCGCCGATTTAGGCGCTCTTGCCCCAAAGGGGAAGGACCAAGACATAAAAGGCGCCCGTCAACCGACCGCGTCCGTCGGCTCCTCGCCTTTCGCCTCGTCCGGTTCGCCGACGGGTTGCTCCCGCGCCTCGGGCCCGGCCCCACCGACTTCCTGTGTAACGAGCGCTTCATAGGCATCATCGACCGGATCCAGCAGACCCGCAGCGCGCAATTCATCGATTCCAGGCAGGTCGCGGCGGGAAGAGAGGCCAAAATGGTTCAGGAATTCAGGCGTGGTTGCATAGACGGCCGGCCGCCCCGGCACTTCACGGCGGCCCGCCACGCGTACCCACCCGGCCTCCATCAGCACGTCCAGCGTGCCGCTGCTGGTCTGCACCCCTCGAATCGCCTCGATCTCGGCCCGGCTGACAGGTTCGTGATAACCGACGATCGCCAGCACTTCAGTCGCCGCGCGGGATAGCTTGCGCGCCTGTTCCCGCTCTCGCCGCAGCAGATGCGCAAGATCGGGCGCGGTCTGGAACTGCCAGCGCTTCCCGCGTTCAACCAGACGGATGCCGCGCCGGGAATAATGCGCCGCCAATTCATCGATCGCGGCGCGCACGTCGGCCCCGCCCAGATGGGCCGAAATGGCATCCATGCTCAAGGGTTCTTCGGCGGCAAACAATATCGCCTCGACCGCTCTCAGCAGGTCGTCGGCATCCCTGTCGACGCTTTCGGGGAACTCGCTCATTGCTTGATCCGCCGCAGGTGCATCGGGCCGAAGGTTTCCTCCTGCCGGATTTCGGCCTTGCCCAGACGTGCCAGTTCCAGGGCAGCCACGAAGCTGGACGCCAGGGCGGAACGGCGCAGGCGGCGGTCTGCATGGGGAGGAAGGAAATCCTCCAACTGCATCCAGTCGAGCGTGACGCCCAGCATCGCGGAAACACGGTCCAGCGCTGAATCCAGCGTCATCACCGCACGATCCCGCACCATATGCACGACCGGAGCAGTCCGTGCCTTCACCTGGCCATAGGCCTGGATCAGGGTGAACCAGTCACACTGCCACAGATTCTTTCGGTCCACCCGCAGGCCTTCCGGCACCCCCCGCACGAATACGTCCCGCCCTATCCGGTCACGAGCCATCAGACGGGCAGCGGCCTCGCGCATCGCGCCAAGCCGTTGCAACCGCAGTTGCAGGCGCAGCGCCAGTTCTTCCGGGCTGGGGTCTTCCTGCTCGTCCTTGGGGAGCAGCAACGCGGATTTGAGATAGGCGAGCCACGCCGCCATCACGAGGTAATCCGCCGCAAGCTCCAGGCGCAGCGCTTCGGCCTGATCGATATAGGTCAGATACTGGTCAACCAGCGCGAGGATCGAAATCTTCTTGAGATCGACCTTCTGCCGCCGAGCAAGATCGAGCAACAGGTGAAGCGGCCCTTCCCAACCGTCGAGTTCAAGATAGAGGGACTTGTCCTCATTCGCGGCGGAAGGCGCTTCCCATTCACCACCGCTTTGCGGCTGCATTTCGAACAGGAGGCCTTCGCCCGTCACGCAGCCGCGCTCGCAATGGCCAGCAACGCATCCCGCCGCGCAAGGAGTTCCGCCTGGCTTCCACTGGGGTTCGGCGATGAGGCAAGCGCATCATCCAGCCGCCGCGCCGCGTCCTGCGTGATACCCGGCAGCACATCGGCAAGGCCGACCATATCATCCATTTTCGCCCAGCAGTTGAGCGCGATATCGCATCCGGCAGCAACGGCCCGGGCCGCGCGCTCCGGAACGCTCCCCGAAAGGGCTTCCATGTCAAGATCATCGGTCAGCAGGAGGCCGGCGAAGCCGATCTGCTTGCGGATCACTTCATTGATGACGAATGGCGAGAGCGTGCCGGGATTGTCGTTATCCCACGCAGTATAGCGGATATGCGCCGTCATCCCGATCGGCGCATTTGCCAGGGTGCGGAACGGAGCCATGTCCGTTTCCAGTTCATCCCTGCTCGCATCGACGATCGGCAGATCCTTGTGGCTGTCCGCCAGCGCGCGTCCATGGCCAGGCATGTGCTTGATGCAACCCGCCACCCCCGCGCGCGCGAAGCCGTCCAGAATCGCCCGCCCCAAAGCCGCGACTCGCAAGGGTTCGCTACCCAGCGCGCGGTCACCGATCACATCGCTGGTCCCCGGCTGGCGCACATCGAGCGAGGGGTGGCAATCGACGGTTATCCCCACTTCCGCCAGATCCATGCCCAGTGCCTCGGCATTGCTGCGGGCCGCCTCGATCGCGCTGGCAGGCGCAATGTCGTAGAGGCGGTCAAACGCCTCGCCCGGCGGAAAAGCCAGCCATTCCGGCGGTTTCATCCGCGACACCCGGCCGCCTTCCTGATCGATGCAGATCAGCAGCCGTTCCCGGCCGTGGATGGCGCGCAGATCATCCGTCAGCGCGCGAAGCTGGCTGCGGCTTTCAACGTTGCGGCCAAAGACGATGTAGCCTGCCGGATCGCTCTCACGGAAAAAGGCCCGTTCACCGTCGGTCAGTCTGGTTCCGGAAAGGCCGAAGATCGCGGGCGTCATCTGCCGGAAAATCGCAGCAATGGCGCCCTTCCGCAAGCATTCGCGCAGCGGGATGTGTGGAAAGTCCCGCCGGGTGAAACCCGCTCAGTGCTTGACCTGACAAGCCCCACCGGCCGCCTTCAGCTTCCCGCACAGGCTGTTTGCGGATGCAACGTCCGGAGCAAGCGCCTGCAGACGATACACGGTGCCGATATCCGCCTGCCCTTCGACAATACGGTGTTTCAGGCCCTGCAGATCGGAATACTGCCCCACCAGGCGCGACCAGCCCTGCTCCGCGGTGGAGCGCGAGGAATAGGCACCCACCTGCACCCCTACGCCCGTGGCAACGACCTTGCTGTCCGTATCATCCGACGCATCGTCCTTCACGCTCTGCGTCGGGGCCGGCGACGCAGCCACGCGCCCTTCGCGGGTCTGCCCCTCGGCCACTGCGAAGCTGGTGTCTCCGGTCCCCTGGAAAGTCTTGCCGCCCGGTTCATCAGGGCGGGATTTGTATGGACCTTCGGGTGCTTCAATGGTGCTGCCATCAGCCAGGAGAGCCGGGTCGGTCCGCTCCTTGGCGAACCACCAGATGCCGCCCACGACCAGACCGATTGCCAACAGGCCGATGACCGCAAAGACAGCCAGACGCGCGGTATCGATGCCCGAAGATTCGTAATCCTCATCGGATTCGAGCCAGGGAAGCGCTTCATCGCCCGCATCGAGATCAAGCTGATCTTCCTGGGCCGTCCCGTCTCCCCCCTCCCAGGGCTCTTCCTCGTCGCCATACCGGTCGCCCGCCATCGTCAAAGCTCCTCGACCGCCTCCACCCCCAAAAGGTTAAGGCCATTACGGATGATCTGCCCGATTTGCGTCGCAAGGAAAAGCCTTGCCTCGGTCAGTTGCGGTTCCTGTGCCAGGATGAAGCGTTTGGACGGATCATCGTTGCCCAGATTCCAGTACGCATGGAACTCTGCCGCCAGATCATAGAGATAAAATGCAATCCGGTGCGGTTCACGGGCGACAGCGGCGCTTTCCACCATCCGCGGGAACTGCGCGGCGAACTTCACCAGCGCCAGTTCCTCGGCCCCCAGCAGATTCAGCGCATTACCGGCGGGCGCCAGATTTTCCGCGGCCGCCTTGCGCAGCGTCGAACAGATGCGGGCATGCGCATACTGGACGTAGAATACGGGGTTATCCTTGCTCGCTTCCACCACCTTGGCGAAGTCGAAGTCCATCTGGGCCTCGGGCTTGCGGGTCAACATGGTGAAACGCACCACATCCTTGCCCACTTCGTCGACCATATCGGCGATGGTGATGAAATTGCCCGAACGCTTGGACATCTTGGCCGGTTCGCCATCGCGCAACAGCTGCACCATCTGCACCAGCTTCACATCGAACGGGATCGGCTTGCCCTGCCCTTCGGAAAGGGCGGCAACAGCGGCCTTGATCCGCTTGACCGTGCCGGCGTGGTCCGCACCCCAGATATCGATCAGTTCGTCGGCATTTTCGGCCTTCTGCATGTGATAGGCCAGATCGGCCCCGAAATATGTCCACTTGCCATCAGACTTCTTGATCGGGCGATCCTGATCGTCGCCGAACTTCGTGGAACGGAACAGGGGCAGCGCCACGGGTTCCCAATCGTCGATAGTCTTGCCCTTGGGCGCTTCCAGAATGCCGTCGTAGACAAGATCATGTTGGCGCAGCCAGGCTTCGGCGGCTTCAGGCTTGCCTTCAGCCTGCAAGACCGCCTCCGAAGAGAACACATCGTGATGGATGCCCAACTGCGCCAGATCGACCCGAATCATGTCCATCATCGCGGCCACGGCGCGCTCGCGGAAGAGATCGAGCCATTCGCTTTCGGAAGCCGCAGCATAACGATCGCCGAACTCCCCGGCCAGCATCCGGCCGATCGGAATCAGGTAATCGCCAGGATAGAAGCCATCGGGAATCTCGACAGTCTCGCCCAGCGCCTCGCGATAACGCAGGTGGACCGAGCGGCCCAGCGTCTGGACCTGCCCCCCGGCATCATTGATGTAGTATTCCCGGATCACGTCGTGACCGGCATATTCCAGCAGGGTCGCAAGGGCATCGCCCACCACCGCGCCCCGGCAATGGCCCATATGCATCGGGCCGGTGGGGTTCGCGGATACATATTCCACGTTGACCCGACGCTGGCCACCAATGGCTGAGCGGCCGTAATCCCGCCCAAGCGCAGCAATCGCCGCCAGTTCGGCCCGCCACGCGGAATCGGCCAGTCGCAGGTTGATAAAGCCGGGCCCGGCGATTTCCGCTCCGGTCACCGCGGATAGCGCCTGCAACTTGACTACAATTAATTGGGCCAGCGCACGCGGGTTCATGCCCGCGGGCTTGGCCAACACCATCGCGGCATTGGTCGCGAGATCGCCGTGCGAGGTATCGCGCGGCGGCTCGACCGTTACGTTTCCACGCGGGAGTCCGGCAGGCAGAGCGCCTTCCGCTTCAAGCGTATCGAGCACATTGGCGACATGGGCCGCGAAGGCGGCGTGGAGGGTCTTCGTTTCGGACATGAGTGGGCCGTTAGACTGTTTGAGGCCCGCGCGAAAGAAGCAGCCGCGTCTGCGGCGCTTCTCAGCGGGTAGCGTTATAGGCGAGTTGCGCTTCGCTGAGCTGGAAGCCAACGAGCAGCTCGAAATTGGCGCGCGACAATGCCGCGCGCACTTCGGGCAGAGTCAGCGGATCGACCGCCGCATCGAGATCGCCCGCACGTCGCTTGCGGCTGAGCTGCTGGGCGATTTCCGGTGGCAGGGTCGCTTCGGCTCGGTCGATATAGGCACCAGCCGTAGCACTCGCCTGCGCGCGTTCCTGCCCATCGGCAAAGGTCAGCACCACTGTGCCGACGCGCTTGGAGACGACGGCGCTGCCGCCGCGCAGAACGGTGGAGAAATACGGCAGTTCCACAGTGCGCGCGCCCCGCGTGTCGGACCGGCGGGCCAGCACATCGAACGTGGCGTTGGAATAGACGCGCTCACCCGTGTCGTCGCAAGTGGTGCGCACATTCGTCATCGCGGCGACCAGGTCGATCGCATCCGCGGTGCGGGCGTTGCTGGTGAACAGCGTGACGTCGCCAGTATAATCAGGGATACCGACCGCAGGGCACACGGTCCGAAGCGCGGTGATGCCCACGCCTTCATTCACCACGATTTCCCCGCTTGATTTGCAGCCCGCAAGCGCGGTGGCGGCGGCGATCAAAGTAAGCAGGCGCATGCGAGCGGTCATCTCAATTCCTTGCGGCGTATCTTGCGCGGCATGCCCTAGCTCTTTCGCCGCGCAGCGACAACCGCTAGAGCCACTTGCATGAACGCCCCCTTTCCGAAAATCACCGATCCGGCCACGCGCATGCCGTTGACAGTGCTGATCGCCGCCCCGCGCGGCTTTTGCGCCGGGGTCGATCGCGCGATCGAAATCGTGGAACGTGCCCTCGAACGCTATGGCGCGCCGGTCTATGTCCGTCACGAGATCGTGCACAACCGCTACGTGGTGGATGGATTGAAGGCCAAGGGCGCGGTTTTCGTGGAGGAACTGGACGAAGTGCCCGCCGGGGTTCCAGTGGTGTTCAGTGCGCATGGGGTGCCCAAATCCGTGCCTGCCGCAGCCACCGAACGGGGGCTGGAGTGGCTGGACGCGACCTGCCCCCTGGTCAGCAAGGTCCATCGCCAGGCCGAACGCCAGATGGCGGCAGGCCGGCATATCGTGTTCGTCGGCCACAAGGGGCATCCCGAAGTGATCGGCACATTCGGCCAGGTTCCGGACGGGGCGATAACCCTGGTGGAAACGCTGGAAGACGTGAAGAGCCTCGATTTCCTGCCGGAGGCGCAGCTTGCCTTCCTCACGCAGACGACCCTTTCGGTCGATGATACGTCGGACATCATTGCGGCGCTGAAGGAACGCTTTCCCCAGATCATCGGCCCGAAGGCAGAGGATATCTGCTATGCCACGTCCAACCGGCAGGCGTCGGTCAAGGCAATTGCCCCCTCCTGCGAACTGGTGCTGGTAATCGGTGCGCCCAACAGCTCGAACTCGCTGCGACTGGTCGAGGTGGCCGAACGGTGCGGTGCGCGGGCACAGCTGATCCAGCGTGGCTCCGAGATCGACCCCGCCTGGCTGGAAGGGGTAAGCACCCTTGGCCTGACCGCAGGCGCATCCGCGCCCGAGACTCTGGTCCGCGAAGTGGTCGACGCGCTCGGCCAATGGCGTGAGGTCGAGGAACACACCCACATCACGGCGGAGGAAAAGATGGTCTTCAAGCTCCCCCGTCAGTTGACCGACTGACAGGGACTGAGGGGGGCCTGATGGCAGTCTACACACACCTTGGCGCTGCGGAACTATCCGCACTGATCGGCAATTACGATGTCGGCGAACTCGTTTCCGCGAAAGGAATCGCGGAAGGCGTCTCCAATTCAAACTGGCTGATCGAAACCACCGGGCCCGGCGGCAGCGAGAATACGCGCTTCATCCTGACGATGTATGAGCGGCGGATCGAACTTTCCGACCTGCCCTTCTTCCTTGGCCTGCTGGATCATCTCGCGGCGAAGGGCTGCCCGGTTCCGCGCACGATCCACGATCGCTCCGGCGCGGCCTTCCGCATGCTCGACGACAAGGCGGTGGCCCTGATAGAATTCCTGCCGGGCGTTTCCATCGACCAGCCGGAGCCGGAGCAGGCACGGTCTGTCGGCAAGGCGCTGGCCGGCATTCATCTGGCTTCGCACGATTTCACGATGAGCCGCGCCAACGGGCTGACCCTGCCCGACTGGCATGCCCTGGCGGACAGTTGCGGCCAGGGCGGATTGGCGCAGATCGATCCCGGTCTGCCCGCACTGGTCAACGATGAACTGGCCTGGCTCGCCGCCAACTGGCCGGAGGGGCTGCCTCGTTCGGTCATCCACGCCGATCTTTTCCCCGACAATGTGCTGATGATGGGCAATGAGGTGAGCGGCCTGATCGACTTCTACTTCGCCTGCACCGACATCACGATCTACGACCTCGCCGTGACCCACGCAGCGTGGTGCTTCGACGCCGGGGGTCGGAGTTTCCGGCCCGAGATCGGAACCGCGCTGGTTGAAGGGTATGAGAGCGTTCGTCCCATCTCCGATGCGGAACGCGCCGCCCTGCCGGCACTGGCGCGGGGTGCATCGATGCGCTTCTTGATGACTCGCGCTGAAGACTGGCTGCACACGCCCGCCGATGCACTGGTCACGCGCAAGGACCCGCTGGCATTCGCCCGGCGAATGTCCTTCTATGCGACAGAAGGCACGAAGTGCTTCACGTGACGGGAAAAAGGGCATTGAAGACAGAGTGATGACGGAGGTTGAAATCTTCACCGACGGGGCGTGCAAAGGCAACCCCGGCCCCGGCGGCTGGGGCGCGCTGCTGCGCATGGGCCAGCATGAGAAGGAGCTGTCCGGGGGCGAGGCACATACGACCAACAACCGCATGGAAATGATGGCTGCCATCCGCGCCCTGAAGGCGCTCACCCGGCCATGCCGCATCGACCTTTATTCCGACAGCAAATACGTGATCGACGGAATCACCAAGTGGGTTCACGGGTGGCAGAAGAAAGGCTGGGTCAATGCCAGCAGGAAGCCGGTCCGCAATGCCGACCTGTGGCACGACCTGATTGAAGCGGCGGCGCCCCACACCATCAATTGGCAATGGGTGAAGGGGCACAACGGCCATATGGAGAATGAGCGGGTTGACCGCCTGGCCTGCGCCGCCGCCGAACAGGCAGCAGCGCAGGGCTGAACTCCTCAGCCATTGTCCACGATCTCGGCGCCCGGGCCGTTCTTCCTGATCGAGGCGATCGCATTCTGCGCGCCGGACTTCGACGAGTAGCCCTCGGTCCAGAAAATCGTCTCGGAGTTATAGACGAAATAGGCCACGAATTCCCCTGCCTTGTTCTTCCTGATTTCGAAGCGATGTGCCATCTGGATACCCCCTGAAAAAAGTGAAACCAGCGCCAGATTATCAAATCGCACACGATATTCTAGGCGAAGCGTGCAGCCAGATACCGTTGCGGATCGATATTCCGTGTAAGGTCGTCCGCCGGGAGGTTCAGTAACATCCGGGCGGCCAGTCTTGCCGCGGCAGGCGCCGTCTGGATACCGTAGCCACCTTGCCCCGCGAACCAGAAAAAGGCGGGATTGCGCGGATCCGGGCCATAGACCGGCAACCTGTCGGGCGCGAAGCTGCGCAAACCGGCCCATTTGTGCTCCACGCGCTCTACCTGCCAGTCCACCACTTCCCCCAGCCGGTCGATGGCGATAGCGACATCCATCTCCTCCGGCGCCGCATCGCAGGGCGGGCTTGGCGTTTCGTCATGCGGGCTGAGCCACAGGCGCCCGTTCTCAGGCTTGAAATAGAAACCACCGGCAATGTCGATCACCAGCGGCAGGTCGCCGGCGGGCTGCGGGACAGTCCGCAACTGGGCGATGGTCCGGCGCAATGGTGCAATGCCGAACGGCTGGACACCAGCCGTCACGGCCACCGTATCGGCCCATGCACCGGCCGCGTTGACCAGCGTCGTGGCGGTGATCCGCCCCCCGTCCGCGGTCGAAACCTGCCAGCCGCTCGCCGAGTGCGCCGCCGCGATCACCGCTGCGCGGCACCGCAACGCGACACCGGCACGCCGCGCTTCGGCCAGATACCAGCCATGTACGCCCGCCACATCGATGTCCTTGCAGTCCGGCTCGAACACGCCCTGCGTCCAGCCCGGGCGCAAGCCGGGAATGATCGCGTCCAGTTCCGCGCGGTCCTTCCGCTCCACCTGCACGCCGGCGGCGGCGAATTCCGCAAGGAAGCGTTCGACCTCAGCCTCCTGCCCTTCGCGAGCGATGGTGAGCCCTCCCCGCTCCCCGAAGAAGCCACGCTCCGCCAGCCACGGCCCGGATGCGGTGGTGAGCGGCTGCACCAGCGGGCCGCCATAGGATTCCACCCAGAACGCGGCGGAACGCCCTGTCGCATGATAACCGGGCCGGTCTTCTGCCTCCAGCAGGACAACGCTGGCATGCGCGCCAAGCTCGGCGGCGATGCTCGCCCCGGCAATACCGGCGCCGATCACGGCAATATCGAAACGGTCTGACACTAGGGCTTAAACTCATAAACCACGCCATCGAGGCGTTCAAATGGCGAACATCTCAGGCCGAACGGCGCGCGGGCACGGCGGCCTGCCATGGCAGGCGTCGGTCGGTTCGAGATGGAAGCCATTTGAACGTCCCGAGGGGATTTGGCCGAAATGGCCCGGTGCCGCGTCGTCAGGGCTGGAAATATCGACATATTCCTACGCCCTTCCTCGTCGCACCAGGCCATTTCGCTTCGAACCTCGATGGCGTGGTTTATGAGTCTACGCCCTCGGCCGCCGTTGCCCCGCCCGCGGCGATCCGGTCAAGAAAATCATCGATCCCGCTGATCGCGCGTGCCCGCACCGGATCGGCTTCACGCAGTATCTCGTGCCGCGCCTCCTTGCCGAAGCGCAGCAGTTCACCCCTGGGCAGCCGTGCCAGCGTCCGTTCGATGGCGGCGTAGTCGATCAGGCGATCGTCGTCCGTGGCGACGATCAGCACCGGCGCCGTGATCCGTTCCAGCATGCCCGGCGCGTTGAGCATCCTGACCGAGGCATAGCCACGCTCGACCCAGCCCCAGCTACCCGGCCCCATCGACAATTCGGGCCGATGGGCGCGCCACCACAATTCGTCCGCGTAGCGATCGGCATCATGGGTCAGCAGGTCCTGCCGCCCGGCAGGCACTTCGCCCGGCTTCTCGCTCCATTTCCAGGCAGGGCGGCGGCGATCCCCCAATGAGGCCATCACCCTCGCCAGGCCATGCATCACCGTGTCCGGCACGCCCTTTGAAATGAAACCCAGCATCGGGGCTGACAGGATGATGCCATCCGGCCTCACGCCGCCTTCGGCACATGCCCGGAGCGCCAGGTGCCCGCCCATCGAATGGGCTGCCAGCACGTGCGGGCCCGGCGCGGCTTCGCTCCACTCGCTCCAGAATCGCGCAAGATCAGCGGTCCAGACGCCGTAATCCGCGATGTGCCCCGTGAACCCGTCCGTGCCGAGCCTGCCCGAACCGGACTGGCCGCGCCAATCCAGCGCCGTCACATTCCATCCGGAGCGCGCCCAGTGATCCAGCGTCTCCAGATACTTCTCGTAGAAGTCGCCCCGACCCGGAAGGTAAAGGATGGAACCGCGCGGGGCAGCCATGGCGGCCGCGCCCCCTGCGGGCCAGTCGATCCGGCGGATCGCATGGCCATCGGCTGCATGCCAAACGCCTTCCAACGCATAGGGCGGGATGGCCCGCCGGTCGAAACCCCCGGTATCCTGTGCCCTTGAGTGGCTAATGCCAGCCTCCTGCCCTTGGTTACTATTTAGTAAGCCCTGACGAGTACGTACGCTTCCAGAAGACCGGGGGGCCGTACATGCAAGACGATTATTTCCAGTACGGTTTGCTTGCCGCCTTGGCAATTGCACTGCTGGTTGCCGCTTTCACCGACATTCGATCGCGCCGGATCGCGAACTGGCTCAATGCGGGCATCGCATTGGGCGCCCCCCTGTTCTGGTGGGCCAGCGGCCTTTCATTGTGGCCTGGCGTGGCGATCCAGATCGGGGTGGCGCTTGCCACCTTCGTCGTGCTCGCCGGCCTGTTCGCATTGCGCGCGATGGGTGGTGGCGACGTGAAGCTGCTGGCTGCGCTCGCCCTGTGGATCCAGCCGGCCCAGTTCCTCAGCCTTCTGCTGGTGATGGCGCTGGTGGGCGGCATTCTGACGATCGTCGTGGGCGCCTGGCACCTCATGCGCCGCCGGCGCGACCGTATCGCCGTGCCTTATGGCGTGGCCATCGCGGCCGGCGGATTGTGGGTTCTCGCAACGACTTACCTTCCTGCCGCAGGGGGCGGCAATTTGGGGTGAACCTGATTTTAACCAATCCGGCCGACAATCGCGGATGACTTTTTAACGGCCAATCTTTGGGGGCTCGAAGTACCATGGACAGGAAGAAGCTGGTTTTGCTGGTGGGGGCGCTGATCATTGCGATCGGTACTGCTCTTGCAGCCCGGAGCATGTTCGCGGGTTCTTCCGCGCCCCAGGCTGTTGCCGCTCCGCAAGAACCCGAAGGACCGAAGGTGCTGGTCGCCCAGCGCGCGCTGCCGGTGGGAACGATCCTTACCGCGGATGCCGTGTCCTATCAGCTCTGGCCCAAGGAAATGGTGCAGGACGCCTATTACATCGACGGCGAAGTCGACATGAACAACCTGCTGGGCACCGTCGTGCGCCATCCGATCACGGCCGGCGAACCGGTTACGCAGGGCTCGCTCGTTTCGCCTGGCGATCGTGGCTTCCTGGCCGCGGCGCTTGGCCCCGGCATGCGTGCCGTGACCGTTCCCGTCTCGGCCAAGACCGGCGTGGGCGGCTTCGTCTTCCCCGGCGACCGCGTCGACCTGGTGCTGACCCAGAGCGTTGCGGGCGAAGACAACAGCCCCGCACTCAAGGCCTCCGAAACCATTCTCAACAATCTGCGCGTTCTGGCCACCGACCAGTCGACCGAAACCACGCACTCGCCCGATGGCAAGACCGTGGTCCGTGCCTTCCGCACCGTGACGCTGGAAGTTACCCCGAAGATCGCGGAGAAGGTCGCCGTCGCCCAGACCATCGGCACGCTCAGCCTTTCGCTGCGCTCTATCGCAGACAATCAGGCCGAACTGGAACGCGCCATCGCTTCGGGCGAGGTCAATGTGCCCGATGGTGCGACCAGGGCCGAGGAAGAAACGATCCTGCGCACGGCGCTCAGCCGCCCGCGCGATGGTGCCAGCACCTTCGTGACCGGGGCCGACGTCTCCCGCTTCCAGCGCCGTTCGGCCCCGCCGACCACCGCTTCCACCGCACCCCGCATGGCGATGACCATGAACGACAATGGCGGTGCAGCACCTGCCCCGGTCCGCACCGGTCCGGTAGTCAACGTGACGCGAGGCAAGAACACCGTCGCCGTTCCGGTGGGGAAGTAAGGCCATGACGATCATCACCGCCAGCGCCACGCGCAACGAATTTCACTCGAGGGGCAAAACCATGAAGCGCCGCCTTACTGCCATCATGCTGACAGCGGCCTGCGCCGTGCTGCCGCTCGCGGGAACGCCCGCGAGCCCGGCTCACGCGCAAGCTGTGATGCGGCCTTCCACCGATATCGTGCTTTCTGTCGGTCGTGGCCAGCTGGTCACCGTGCCGGGCAACCTGGCCGACATCTTCATCGCCAATGAATCCGTCGCGGATGTGCAGGTGAAGTCGCAGCGTCAGCTCTATGTCTTCGGCCTTTCGGGCGGTGAAACCACGCTCTATGCCAGCAATGCGTCCGGCGATGTGATCTGGGCGGCGAATGTCCGTGTCGGATCGAACATCGACAGCATCGACCAGATGCTGGCCCTCGCGATGCCGGAAGCCAAGGTTTCCGTCGCCACGATGAGCAGCAACACCGTCCTGCTGACCGGCACGGTTGCCGCGCCGGAAGACGCCGCGGAAGCCGAACGCCTGGTCAAGGCCTTCATGGGTGCCGACGCCAATGTGGTCAGCCGCCTGAAGACGGCGACGCCATTGCAGGTGAACCTGCAGGTCAAGTTCGCGGAGGTCAGCCGTTCGCTGGTGCGCGCACTGGGCGCCAACCTCACCTCGATCGACGGCAGCGGCGGCTTCCAGTTCGGCCTGGGTGGTGGACGCAACTTCTCGTCGACGTTCCGCCCGGGCACCGCAACAGGTGTCGGCAACGTCGTGAAGGTGCAGATCCCGGACATCAACAATCCGGGCCAGTTCATCGAAGTCGATGGCACGAATGTCATCTCGCCGTCCAACGGATACACCTTTGCAGGCGCGGGCAAGTTCCTTGGCCTGGACCTTCTGGGCGCGCTCGACCTTGCTGAAACCAACGGCCTCGTCACTACGCTTTCCCAGCCGAACCTGACTGCCTTGTCGGGTGAAACGGCTGACTTCCTGGCCGGCGGCGAGTTTCCGATCCCGATGAGCCAGGGCCTTGGCGCGACCTCGGTCGAGTTCAAGAAATACGGCGTCAGCCTGGCCTATACGCCCACGGTGCTGTCCAACGGCCGCATCTCGATGCGTGTCCGCCCTGAAGTGTCCGAGCTTTCATCGCAGGGCGCGGTTACGCTGGGTGAAGTCACTGTGCCCGCACTTACCGTGCGCCGCGCCGAAACGACCGTGGAGCTCGGCTCCGGCCAGAGCTTCATGATCGCCGGCCTGCTGAGCAACAATGCCCAGAACTCGATCGACAAGGCCCCTGGCATCGGTGACATCCCGATCCTGGGCAACCTGTTCAAGTCGACCGAGTTCCGCAAAGGCCAGACCGAACTCGTGATCGTGGTCACCCCTTATCTGGTGAACCCGGTCAACGCGAACGACATCAAGCTTCCGACCGATGGTTTCCAGGCGCCGACCGCGTTCCAGCAATTGCTGGGCAACATGGAAAGCGATGGCGTTACCGGAGGCGACCGGCCCAAGCCGTCTGCCGAGGGCGAAGGCGTCCCGGCACCCCGGATCGGCTATGACGATCCCGCTGCCGGCGACAGGGATCGCCGACGCAACGACAAGCATGACCAGCGCGCCGACGCCAGTGCGGCCCCCGGCTTCAGCCTCTAGTGAGAAAGGTGAAAACAATGCCCATCCGCATGACCAGGTCGGCCGCAACGGCGCTGGCGCTCACTCTGGGGCTGTCCCTTGCCGCCTGTGCAGGCCCGACGGAAAACCGCACGCTTGATTCCGTGCATCAGCCGGTGGTCCAGCGCTCCAACTTCCAGCTCGATCTGACCGCCAGCTCCGGCGGCGGGCTGCCCATCTCCGAACAGCGGCGCCTGTCCGCCTGGTTCGAGGCGATGGACGTGCGCTATGGCGATCGCATCTCGATCGAGGATCCGCTTTCGAACGTCGCCACCAGGGACGGCGTTTCGGCAATCGCGGGGCGCCATGGCCTGCTCGTCAGCGATACCGCGCCCACGACGGCCGGCCTGATCGAGCCAGGCAAGGTTCGCGTGGTCATCACGCGTTCCACCGCATCCGTGCCGAGCTGCCCCAACTGGGACGACACGAGCGCCCACAATTTCAGCAACGCCACGAGCAACAATTTCGGTTGTGCGGTGAACAGCAACCTCGCGGCCATGGTCGCCGACCCCGAGCATCTCGTGCAGGGCGCCAAGGGTAATGGCGAAACCTTGATCATGACCTCGAACAAGGCGATCGAAACCTATCGCAACAAGGCGCCAACCGGTGCCGGCGCGTTGACGCAGAACGCGACCGGCGGAGGAAACTGATCATGAACGCACCCTGGAAACCCGGCGCTGCCAATGGTCGTGATCCGTTTGCGGCATTCCTGTGCGATGAAAGCGCGCTGGACGTGCTGCGCCCGGTAATCATCGAGATGGGCTGGCAGCCCGAGAAATGCGCCAAGGGCGGCCTCCGCAATGCCGTCCAGTCGCTGTCGATCGCGGCGAGTCCGAACATACTGATGGTCGACCTCTCCGAAAGCGGCGATCCGCTGAACGATATCAACGCGCTCGCCGAAGTTTGCGAGCCCGGCACCGTTGTGATCGCGACCGGCCAGGTGAACGATGTGCGCCTGTATCGCGATCTGCTGGCAAGCGGCATCCACGATTACCTGCTCAAGCCGCTTTCGGCCGGACAGGTCCGCGATGCGCTGGTGCAGGCACAGGCGGTATTTTCGACGCCGAAGAACAGTGAGGGTGCGGGTGCGCGCCGCCATATCTCGACGGCAATTGTCGGCACCCGCGGCGGCGTTGGCGCCTCCACGCTGGCGACTTCGCTGGCCTGGCTGTTCTCGACCGATCACCGCATGCCGACCGCGCTGCTCGATCTCGACGTGCATTTCGGCACGGGTGCGCTTGCGCTCGACCTGGAACCGGGCCGCGGCCTGACCGATGCGATCGACAACCCCAGCCGCATCGATGGATTGTTCATCGAACGGGCCATGATCCGCGCGAATGACAACCTCTCGATCCTGTCGGCGGAGGCGCCGATCAATGCACCGCTGATGACCGATGGCTCCGCCTTCGTGCAGCTTGAGGAAGAATTCCGCCAGGCGTTCGAAATGACCGTGATCGACCTGCCGCGGAACATGCTGATCAACTTCCCGCACCTGCTGGCCGATGTGAACGTCGTCGTGCTGGCAACGGAAATGACGCTTGCCTCCGCGCGCGATGCCATCCGCATCCTTTCCTGGCTGAAGACCAATGCACCCCACGCCCAGCCGCTGGTGGTGGCGAACAAGGTGCAGCAGGGCCTTGCCGAAATCAGCCGTGCCGATTTCGAAGCATCGATCGAACGCCCGATCGATTTCACCATTCCCCATGACCAGCGCGCTGCAGCCAACGCGGCAAAGCTGGGCCAGACCTTCAGCGAAGCCAATCGTTCCACCAAATCGGCTGCCGTGCTGCGCGACATCGCCGGCGCGGTGATCGGGGCGGGCGAAAACGACGGCGTCCCGCCAAGCGAGGCGCCGGCGGCGAAATCACTGCTGGGCAAGTTCGATCTCAAGGCGATGCTGCCCAGGAAAAGCAAGCGGACCGCCACCGAGGCGGCCGGATAAGTTCGTGAGGATGGTGGCCGGATGCAGTCGTGTCCAGCCACCGCCCTCCCGCCGAAGCAATGAGTCAGGGACCGGGGCTTAGACGATGAACATTCTGCAGCTCTTGCTACTCGTAGCCGGCCTCTCGCTGACGGTAGGCATGGGCTATGCTGCCTTTGCGGGGCCCTCGGCCGCCAAGGAAGGCGCACGCCGCCTGCAATCGGTTCGGTATCGCCATTCCGAAAGCACGGTCGACAAGGTCGAATCCCAGCTCAAGAAGGCGATCGCCGCGCGCAAACCGCGCATGCACAAGGTCGCTGGCTCCGGCTCACGCACCGAAGCGCTGGCCTTGCGCCTGCATCGCAGCGGCAAGAACTGGACCCTCCAGCAATACATATACACGTCGGTCGGCCTGGCCCTGGCCCTTGCCATAGTCGTCTACCTGCGGTCCGGCGCCCCGCTGCTCTCGCTGGGTATCGGCATTCTGGTCGGTGCGGGCCTGCCGCACATGGTGTTGAATTTCTTCATCAGCAGGCGGCTCGGCGCGTTCAATTCGAAGTTCCCGGACGGTATCGAACTGCTTGTCCGCGGCCTGCGCTCCGGCCTTCCGGTGACGGAAACGCTTGGCGTCGTCGCGACCGAAATTCCCGGCCCGGTGGGCGAAGAATTTCGCGCCATCGTGGATCGCATCAGGGTGGGGCGCACGATGGAGGAATCGCTGCAGGAAACCGCCGACAGGCTCGGCACCGCGGAATTCCAGTTCTTCTGCATCACGCTGGCGATCCAGCGCGAAACCGGGGGCAACCTGGCCGAAACGCTTTCAAATCTGGCTGACGTGCTGCGCAAGCGCGCCCAGATGAAGCTGAAGATTCGTGCGATGAGTTCTGAATCCAAGGCTTCCGCCTACATCGTGGGCGCCCTGCCCTTCATCGTCTTCGGGATGATCTGGTGGATCAACCCCAGCTACGTCGGTGGTTTCTTCACCGATGATCGTTTGGTCGTAGCTGGGCTGGGCGGCCTGGTCTGGATGAGCATCGGCGGCTTCATCATGGCCAAGATGGTCAGCTTCGAGATCTGATCGGGAGGTAGAATTATCATGCTGGATACACCGCCCGGACCCACGCTTCTCGGTTTCGACGTTATTGCCGTCGGGTCGATCCTTGCCGGGGTCGCCGCCCTGGCCGCGATGATGGCCGTCTATGCAGCCATCACCGTGCGCGATCCCATGGCCAAGCGCGTCAAGGCGCTCAACCAGCGCCGCGAAGAACTGAAAGCCGGCATCGTGACCGCAACAGCGCGCAAGCGCCAGAGCCTGATACGCAAGTCCGATACGACGGACCGCATAAAAGGCACGCTGCAGAGCATGAAGGTTCTGCAGGACAGCCAGGTCAAGCAAGCGCAGCAGAAGCTGGCCCAGGCAGGCTATCGCAACAAAGAGTGGGCCGTCGCCGTCATCTTTTCGCGCATGGTCCTGCCTGTGGTGCTGGGAATCTTCACCGTCGTGGTGGTCTATTGGGCGAACCATTTCCCCGACTGGAGCAGCTTCAAGCGCTTCATGGCCTTCGCGGTGGCGGTGATCGCCGGCTACAAGGCCGCGGACATCTATCTTGCCAACAAGATCGCCAAGCGCACCGATGCCATACGCAAAGGACTGCCGGACGCGCTCGACCTTCTGGTTATCTGCGCCGAAGCCGGCCTGACCGTGGACGCGGCTTTCAATCGCGTCGCCAAGGAACTGGGCCGCGCCTACCCCGAACTCGGCGACGAATTCGCGCTTGCCTCGATCGAACTGTCGTTCCTCACCGAACGGCGCCAGGCTTTCGAGAACCTCGCCTATCGGGTGGATCTGGATTCCATCCGCGGCGTGGTCACCACCATGGTCCAGACGGAGCGATACGGTACGCCGCTGGCATCCGCCTTGCGCGTTCTTTCCGCAGAGTTCCGTAACGAACGCATGATGCGCGCGGAGGAAAAGGCCGCACGTCTGCCCGCGATCATGACCGTGCCGCTGATCCTGTTCATCCTGCCCGTGCTGTTCATCGTGATCCTTGGCCCCGCGGCCTGTTCGATCAGCGATGCGTTCTCGAAGGACTGACGCCGGGTCATCACAAGCGACGCAGGAAAAGGTCCCCGCCGGAAAACCGGAAGGGGGCCTTTTTTCTTCGATCAAGCGAGGCCAAGGGCAGCGATAAGCCGCCCGCAACGCATCAATCGTCGTAGATACCGCTGTCGATGCCTTCGGCGTGAAGGTCGCGCACTTCTTCCTTCATGCGCATCAGCAGGGCCTTGAAGCCCGCGATCTCCTCGTCTGTGAAGTTGGAGAGCAAGCGCCGCTCCATCTCCATCGCCAGGGGCATGATTTCGGCATGCATCCGGCGGCCATCCTCCGTCAATTCGAGGAGATGGGATCGGCCATCCTTCGTATTGGGTTGGCGCCAGGCCAGGCCGCGCTCTTCCAAGTCCTTGCAGGCGCGATTGACCGCCACCTTGTCCATCACGGTCAGCGCAGTCAGTTCACGCTGGGTCCGCGCGCCGGCATCGCCCAGCACGGCCATCACCCGCCATTCGGGAACCTTCAGGCCGAAGCGCGCGCGATACTCCAGCGCAATACGCCCGCTCACCGCATTGGAGGTGACCGAAAGCATGTAGGGCAAAAAGTCCGAAAGGCGCGGTGTCGGTTTCATGACATCCCGGCTCTAACGATCTGGTGACGAGAAAGGCAAGCACCATATCCCGCCCGGAATGATGAAATTCGGCTGGAATTCCCCGATCGCTAGCCCAGAACCCGGCCCGCCACTGCCTGCAGCCGTGCGACCAGCACATGATCGCGTTGCTCGCGAGCGGTGACGATCGCCCCATCGAGCGCGCGGTCTATCGGACTGGGCACGCGCTCCGGAGGAAGAAGTGCGCCCAGCGCGGAAAGAGTCTTGCGCGCCTTTCCGCCATTGGCGGCCATGACATTCAGGATCGCCCCGATATCCACTTCACCGTCGCCTTCGCGCCAGCAATCATAGTCGGTCACCATGCCAAGCAGGGCATAGGGAAGTTCAGCCTCCCGCGCCAGCCGCGCTTCCGGCATGGCCGTCATGCCGATCACATCGGCTCCCCAGGCGCGATACATCCTGCTTTCCGCGCGAGTAGAGAATTGCGGCCCCTCGATCGCGACATAGCAGCCACCGCGATGCACTTTCGCCCCGGCTTTACGCGCCGCATCGCCAGCCAGCGCTGACAGGCGGGGGCAAACCGGATCGGCCAGGCCCACATGCGCGACCAGCCCTTCGCCGAAGAAGCTGCGTTCCCTGCCCTCCGTCCTGTCGATCAACTGGTCGACCAGCACGAATTCGCCCGGCGCCATATCCTCCCGAAGCGAGCCGATGGCGGAAATCGAGACGAGGTCCGTCACGCCGCAACGCTTGAGAACATCGACATTGGCCCGGTAATTCACGGCCCCGGGGGAAAGAGGGTGGCCCGCGCCATGCCGCGCAAGGAAAGTGAAACGCACATCCGCGATCGTCCCGGTGGCTACCGGCCCGGAAGGTTCGCCGAAGCTGCTTTTCACGGGGATCTGCTGCACGTTGTCCAGCATGTCGGCATCGTAAAGGCCGGTGCCGCCGATCACTCCAATATGCCAGTTTTCCGCCATCAGTTCTTCAGCAATCCCGCCATGATGAAATCGATCGTATGCGCGCGATAGCGATCACGCAGTTCTTCGGAGAGAGAATCCTCGTTGAAGCAATAGCGCAGGAACAGCCGCGCCGCGAAGAAGCGATCCACCGCGCCCGTCACCGTGAAATAGAACAGTTGCGGGTCGACATGCCGGAACACACCCGCATCCACACCTTCACCGATCAGCCTGTCATATGCGGCATAGATCGGCCGCAGGTATGTGTCCGCGATCCGCTGCGCTTCCGCCGTCTCGCTCTCCCTGACCAGACGCATCAGCAGGCGCTGGATATAAGGCACTTCGTAAAACGTATCGACCACGGCGGACAGGTGACGCCTCAGCTTGGTTTCAGGATCGAAATCCTTGGCGACCAAGGCGTCCACCGACTGGATGATCTCGCGCATGTCGCGATCCAGCAGCGCCTTCATCAGCCCTGCCTTGTTCCCGAAATAATACTTCACAAGCGCCGAATTGAGGCCCGATTTCCGGCTGAGCTGCGCAAGCGAGATGTCCACCGTGTCCCCATCGCGCATGATGGCCGACGCGGTGGCAAGCAACTGTTTGCGCGCCTCAGACGGATTTTCGGGCATGGCGTCCATGAAGTTCGGCCTACCGGATCAGCGAGGCTGCATGCGGATGCCGCCGTCGAGCCTGACATGCTCGCCGTTGAAGTAACCGACTTCGATCATGGTCAGCACCAGCGCTGCAAATTCCTCGGGATGGCCAAGGCGCTTCGGGAACGGCACCGAAGCCGCCAGCGATTCCTGCGCCTTTTCGGGCAGGCCCGCCAGCAATGGGGTGCGGAAGATACCGGGCAGGATCGTGTTGACGCGAATGCCTTCGCTCATCAGGTCGCGCGCGATCGGCAAGGTCATGCCCACGATGCCGCCTTTGGATGCGGAATAGGCCGCCTGGCCCATCTGGCCGTCAACCGCCGCCACCGAAGCCGTATTCACGATTGCCCCGCGCTCTTCGTCGACCAGGGGCTCCAGCGTCATCATGCCGGCGGCCGCCTTGGCAATGCACCGGAAGCTGCCCACCGTGTTCACTTCCAGCGTCTTGGCAAATGCCGCGATCGGGAAATGCGAGATCTCGCCCGTTTCGCGATCACGCCGCGTGGTCTTTCCGATGGTGCCGATGCCGGCGCAATTGACAAGAACACGCTCCTGTCCGTGGGCGGCGCGGGCGCGGGCAAAGCCGGCATCGACGGATTCGTCCGAAGACACATCGACCTGACAGAATATGCCGCCGATTTCGGCAGCAACCGATTCGCCTTTTTCCTGGTTGAGATCGAACAAGGCCACCTTTGCGCCCTTGGCCGCCAGTGCTCGTGCGGTTGCTTCGCCAAGGCCCGATGCGCCACCGGTGACTACTGCGGAAACATTGCTGTCGATCTTCAAGACTACCTCCCTCGCGCCGGAATCGGCTGAAATTTAACCGTTCGGCTAAGGCCCGTCCCCGGCAGGGTCAAGCATCTTGGTTTTTGATCTATATTTCGTCTCGATTGAAACTGTTGTGCAATTGCAACATTTCCGTAATGAAATGCCGCAACGCAAAGTAATTTGAATTGAAACCAAAGATTGGTTCCAGCACTTGGTGTCTCAGCAAAGTGCGTTTCGTCCGGTTGCGCTGCTCAGGGAAGTGATCGGGCGAGTTATCGTTTCTTGCGCCCGGCTCCCCTAGTCGGGCCTGCTTTAGGGACTGAAATCTGTGAGAATCCAATCACGCCTGAAGGGTGCCGCAGCACCTGTCGCTCTATCCATCGCGCTGTTCGCGCAGCCCGCCTTCGCGCAGGACGGGGAAACGCTCGAAGCCGCCGAGGACACGACAACGTTCGCCGATGCCGGCGAGCTCATCATCGTCACCGGATCGCGCATCCTGCGTCCGGAATTCTCGTTTCCCAATCCCGTCGCATCCTTCAGCGACGTGACCATCGAACAATCGGGCAAGACCAACCTTACCGACTTCCTGGTAAATTCGCCCGCGCTGCTCGGCTCGATGACCAATATCGACGTTGCCGGTTCCAACCTCCCCAACTCGCAGCTGGTCGGCGTCAACATGCTCGACCTGCGCAACCTGGGCGTGGACCGCACGCTGGTCCTGGTCGATGGCCGTCGCCACGTGGCGGGCTATCCCGGCACCGCGGCGGTGGACATCAATACGATTCCCACCGATCTGGTCGAACGCGTTGACGTGCTTACCGGTGGCGCTTCGGCGATCTACGGTGCCGACGGCGTGTCCGGCGTGGTGAACTTCATCCTGAAGCGCGATTTCGAAGGCCTGAACCTTCGCGGCCAGGTGTTCACCTCGGAACGCGGCGACGCAGGCAGCCGTTTCTTCGCCGCAACGGCCGGCAAGAACTTCGCCGATGGCCGCGGCAACATCACCATCGCCTATGAATTCAACGAGAACGACCAGTTCAGCCAGCGCCAGCGCCTGAATTACGGCAGGACCGGCCCGAGCTGGGCATTTGCCCGCAACATCGACGACTACTTCGACGACGACCCGAACGTGCCCGATCGTATCCTTTACACTGACCTGCGCTGGGCCGACAGCTCCATGGGCGGCGCGATCGATCTCGATGGCGACTTCGTTCCCGATTTCACCGGCGAAGGCGGCATCTATGACCTGGGCACCTATATTCCAGGTTCAGCATTCACCATCGGCGGTTCGAGCACTCCGCGCGAAAGCTATTTCGGCGACTTCACGCCTTACACGCGCCGTCATATCGCGAATGTCATGGCCAGCTTCGAAGTCACGCCGGACCTGAAGCTGTTCGCTGAAGGCAAGTATGTCCGTTCGAAGGCTCGCACACTGTCGCAGCCGAGCTACGACTTCTATACGACGCTCTTCTCCGACAACGCCTATCTCGCCGAACGCTTCGGGCCGGATGCCGCGCCCGACGGCGCCACTATCACGCGCGACCATTTCGATCTGGGCATCCGCGAGTCCGAAATGGAACGCGAACTATACCGCTTCGTGGTCGGCGCGGAAGCGGAGATCACACCCAACCTGCGCTTCGATTTCTCCTATGTCTACGGCCAGTCCACCTCCACTTCGATCGGGCGTAACGAACGCATTGCCGACCGGTATTATGCGGCCCTCGATGCCGTGATCGATCCCGACACAGGCAACATCACCTGCCGCATCAACCTCCCCGGCGAAACGGAAGTGCGCGCGGACAGCTACAATTCGATCCTGTTCACCGGCGCTCCAGTGACATTCCAGCCAGGCCAGTGCATTCCGCTGAACCTGCTGGGCGAAGGTACGCCGCAACAGCACCAGTCGGCGCTCGACTGGATCATGACCGACACGAATGACTGGGCGCGCATCCGCCAGCACGTGCTGTCCGCCGTCTTCTCGGGCGATACCGGTTCGTTCCTGAACCTGCAGGGCGGCCCGATCGGCTTCGCGCTGGGCGCCGAATACCGCAAGGAGGAAAGTCACTTCATTCCTTCGGACCAGAACCAGGCCGGCATCCTGATGGACAGTGCACCGGCCCGCATCGACCAGGGCACCTTCAATGTGAAGGAACTCTTCGCGGAAGTTAACCTGCCGATCCTTTCCGGCGTTCCCCTGGCCGAAAACCTCTCGATCGGCGGCGCATTCCGCCTGTCGGACTATTCCACCATCGGCACCACCAAGACCTGGAACGTCAACGGCAGCTATTCGCCGATCCGGGATATCACCTTCCGAGGCACCTATTCGGAGGCGGTGCGCGCCCCGAACATCAGCGAGCTGTTCGCTGGCGGCAGCGGGACCTACGAATTCATCGTGGATCCCTGCGGCGTCGACAGGCTGGCGGAAGGCACTCAATATCGCGAAGCTAACTGCCGGGCGGCGCTGGAAGCCTTGGGCTTCGACCTCGACACATTCAACCCGGCCGACGATTTCACCTCGCCGCAGAACAGCAGCCTTCTCGGCTTCCAAGGGGGGAACTCGCAACTCGATGAAGAAACCGCGAAGACATGGACTGCCGGCGTGGTGCTGCGCCCCAGCTTCATCCCCGGCCTCACCATGAGCTTCGACTGGTACGACATCAGGCTGAAGCAGGCGATCAACTACGCCACGGCGCAGGACATCGTGGACCTGTGCTACGATTCGCCCAGCCTGGACAATGTCTTCTGCGTCGAAGGTGATGTCCGGCGTGCGGCAAGGAACGGCTTCATCGACTACTACTCGGTCATTCCGCAGAACGTGGCATCGTATGAAACCGCCGGTCTCGACGTGGTGCTGAGCTATCGCTTCGAGCCATTCGATAATTTCGGCACGTTCGACTTGCGGCTGTCCGGCAACTATCTCGACAAGCTGCAATTCGTGCCTTCTGCCGGTGCCGAACTGGAGAACGAGCTGGACATGCCGAGCTATCCCGCTCCGCGTTATAGCGCGACGTTCGACCTGACCTGGACGAACGGTCCGCTGGCCCTCAACTACGGCATCGAATACTGGTCCAAGACCCGCCGCGCCACCCGTGAACAGGAAGCGGCCAATCCCGACTACTTCCCAGCGGAGTACATCTGGTACAAGGAGCGGTGGGAACACAGCCTCTATGCCAGCTACGAATTCGCCGAGCGCTTCAAGATCTATGCCGGCGTGAACAACCTGTTCGACACCAAGCCGGACATTGGCGCGGTGGCCTATCCGATCAGCGCCGTGGGCCGCGCGTTCTTCGTCGGCGCCAATGTGAAGGCGTTCTGAGAACGGCCTGATCATCGGCAAGGCACAAGGGATTGCGGCCCGGGATCATCGGTTCCGGGCCGTTTTCCGTGTGCAGCGCGGATGCCCGCCTTTCCCCGCTTGCCGCAACGGCATTTTCCGCTAGCACCGCGCGATGGCCCGGATTTCCCTCAAGCGCGACACGCTGGATGCAGCGACCGCGCGCTTCGCTCCCCCGCCGATAGACACTCCGGTGTTCCTCAATTCCATTCCCAAGTCGGGCACGCACCTCTTGCGGAACATCGTCCGCATGTTCGTTCCGGTTGACCAGCAATACGGCAATGCCTTCATCCAGAAGGCGAACCTGCAGGACTGCCTGGCGGCTTTCGACACTGCAAAGCCGATGCTGAGCTGGGGCCATCTCCCGTTTTCCGACGCCTCCGCGATCGAGACTTCCACTGCCCTGCGCGTGATCCTGGTGCGCGATCCGTATGACTGGGTGCTGGCCCGGGCGCGGTTCTACGTGTCGGATGAATTCTCCGCCAATCTCGATCACCTGAAGAACGGCGCGCTGTCCAGCGAAGACCTGCTGAACCTGATGATCTTCGGTATCCCCGGCAAGGCGCTGCCGTTGATGGAACAATACCGCTTCAATGCCCTCGCCTGGCTGCACAGCCGATCGCTGATGGTGCGGTACGAAGACCTCGTGACCCACGCCAATGCGACCGGCACGGTGGAGGCGGAGCGCTATTTCAGCGAGTTGCTGGGCCATTGCGGCATCGCCCTGCCAGCCGACTGGGCAGAACGCGTGACGACCGGGGCCGACCGCAAGCAGAGCGCCACCGCGCGCGAAAAGCTGTCGCTGGGCGACGCCTTCGTGCCCGACATCCTGCCCGATGGGCAGAAGCGGTTGGTGGACGTCGCCGCCCCCGGCCTGCGCGCCCTGCTGGGCTACGCCTGACCGGGCAGCGGCGCCATCCTCATTCGGCCCCGTGCCCGGCCCCTTGCCCGACAACGCCGATCTTCAATTCGCCGTCGCCTTCATCCACCTTCACCGTGGAGCCGTCCGGGACTTCCCCGGCCAGCAGTTTTTCGGCCAGCGGGTCCTGCAGATACCGCTGAATAGAGCGTTTCAGCGGCCTTGCGCCATAGACAGGATCGTATCCCACCCGGCCCAGCCAGCGCCGTGCCGCGTCCGTCAAGTCCAGCGTGATCTTGCGGTCCTTGAGCAGCTTCTGCACCCGGCCGAGCTGGATATCGACGATCGGGCCCATGTGTTCCTGCGCCAGGCGGTGGAACAGGATGATCTCATCCAGCCGGTTCAGGAATTCCGGGCGGAAATGGCTGCGCACCACATCCATCACCTGCGGCTCCACCTTCTCGACATCCTCATCGTCGCCTAGATTGGCGAGATACTGGCTGCCCAGGTTCGAAGTGAGGATGATGAGCGTGTTGGCGAAGTCCACCACCCTGCCCTGCCCATCGGTCAGCCGGCCATCGTCCAGCACCTGCAGCAGCACGTTGAACACGTCGGGATGCGCCTTCTCGACCTCGTCGAACAGCACGACCTGATAGGGCCTGCGCCGAACGGCTTCGGTAAGCACGCCACCTTCCTCGTAACCGACATAGCCCGGAGGCGCGCCGATCAGCCGGGCGACCGCGTGCTTTTCCATGAACTCGCTCATGTCGATGCGCACCATCGCGGTGTCGTCATCGAACAGGAAGCCGGCGAGCGCCTTGGTCAACTCCGTCTTGCCGACACCCGTGGGGCCGAGGAACAGGAAGCTGCCCAGCGGACGGTTCGGGTCCTGCAGGCCGGCACGCGCACGGCGCACGGCCTTGGACACGGCGGCAACCGCATCCTTCTGCCCGATCACACGCTGCCCGATGATCTCTTCCATCTTGAGCAGCTTCTCCCGCTCGCCCGCCAGCATCCGGTCGACCGGGATGCCGGTCCAGCGGCTGACCACGGAGGCGATGTCATCCTCGGTCACTTCCTCGCGCAGCAGCGCATTGGATGCCTGTCCCTGGGCTTCGGCCAGCTTCTTCTCCAGTTCGGGGATGCGGCCATAGGAAAGCTCGCCCGCCTTGCCGAGATCGCCCTGGCGCTGCGCCTGCTCAAGCTCCAGCCGCGCAGCATCCAGTTCTTCCATGATCTTGCCTTCGGCCGCGATCTTCTCGCGCTCGTTCTGCCAGCGCGTGGTCAGTTCGGAGCTTTTCTGCGTCAGGTTGGCCAGTTCTTCGCGCAGGGCGACGAGCCGATCCTTCGACGCATCGTCCTTCTCTTTCGAAAGCGCCATTTCCTCGATCTGCAACTGCATGATCCGGCGATCGAGATTCTCGATCTCCTCGGGCTTGCTCTCCACTTCCATGCGGATGCGACTGGCAGCCTCGTCCATCAGGTCGATCGCCTTGTCGGGCAGGAAGCGGTTGGTGATGTAGCGGTTGGAAAGCGTCGCCGCGGCCACGATCGCGGCATCCGCGATGCGGACACCGTGGTGCAACTCGTACTTCTCCTTGATCCCGCGCAGGATGCTGATCGTATCCTCCACGGTCGGCTCGTCCACGAATACGGGCTGGAAACGGCGCTGGAGCGCGGCGTCCTTCTCCACATACTTCTGATATTCGTCGAGCGTGGTCGCACCGATGCAATGCAGTTCGCCACGCGCCAGCGCGGGCTTGAGCAGGTTCGATGCATCCATCGACCCTTCGGAAGCGCCCGCGCCGATCAGGGTGTGCATCTCGTCGATGAACAGGATGATGTCGCCTTCCGCACCCTTCACCTCGTCCAGCACGGCCTTCAGCCGTTCCTCGAACTCGCCGCGATACTTCGCGCCGGCGATCAGGCTGCCCATGTCGAGCGCCATCAGCTTGCGGCCTTTCAGACTGTCGGGCACGTCGCCATTGGCGATGCGCAGCGCCAGCCCTTCGGCCACGGCGGTCTTGCCCGTGCCGGGCTCGCCGATCAGGACGGGATTGTTCTTGGTCCGCCGGGCAAGGATCTGGATAGTGCGGCGGATTTCCTCGTCGCGGCCGATCACGGGGTCCAGCTTGCCGCTGCGCGCCGCTTCCGTCAGATCGCGGGCGTATTTCTTCATTGCGTCATAGCTTTCTTCGGCGCTGGCGCTGTGCGCACCGCGCCCGCCGGTAGCTTCCGCGATCGCTGCTTCGAGCGCCTTCGCATCGACATTGGCCGCTTTCAGCGCCTGCCCCGCCGCGGTGGTGGTGGCGAGCGCGATGGCCTGCAGGATGCGCTGCACCGGCACGAAGCTGTCGCCAGCCTTTGTGGCGAGCTGTTCCGCCTGATCGAGGATACGGACCGTATCGTTGTCCAGGCCAGGCGTCTGCTGGGCGCCGCTGCCCGAAACGGAAGCGATCTTGCCCAACGCCTTGTCGGTTTCGGCAATCGCGATCTGCGCATTGCCGCCGGCGCGCTGGATCAGTTGCGCGGCCATGCCTTCATTGTCTTCCAGCAGCGCCTTCAGCAGATGCTCGGGCGCGATCCGCTGGTGGTTCATGCGGATAGCAACGGTCTGGGCGCTTTGCAGGAAGCCCTTGGCGCGGTCGGTGAACTTTTCGAGATTCATGGGTCAGCCCTCACTCTCTTTCGACGCCTATGTGGTGTTGCATCTTTACCACACAAGAGCCTTGCTCCGCTTTTTCGCACTCCGGTGTATTACTGTAGTAGATAGGTGGGGTGACACAGGGTGACACTGTTCTGGAGAGAAAAATTCCCCGCCCGCCGATTGTTCCCGCCACCGATGGAAATAGCTGAATTAGGTGGGAAAATATGCATTCCCTTGTCTATTGCGGCTTCACCCCTGTAGGAAAGTTCCAAGCAGGCCCGTCCCTTCCGAATGCGCCGATGCGATGAGGAAAGCGGTTCGTCGATATAGGGTGACGAGCAGTTGAGCAGGCGTTAGGCCGGAAATATGGTTTCGTTGGTTCCTATTTTACGGGGCCACTCAATATCCAGGGACTGATCCATGCGCCGTCTGCTCGCCACAGCCTTCCTCCCGATTGCGCTTCTTTCCAGCACCACCCTCGCCCGGACACCGGCCGCCGATGCGCGGCCCGCCGCAGCCGCCGAAGCTGCGCCGCTGTCCGAACTCGTGGCCAGGGTGGACATCCCGTATGAGCAGTTCACCCTGCCCAACGGGCTGACCACGCTGGTCCATACGGACCGCAAGTCGCCCATCGTGGGGGTGACGATCTATTACCGTGTGGGATCGAAGCATGAGCCGCGCGGACGCACCGGCTTTGCCCATCTGTTCGAACATCTGATGTTCGGTGGATCGGAGAATGTCGAGAATTTCGACATTCCGCTGGAGAGCGCCGGCTCCACCAGCACCAATGGCTCCACCTGGTATGACCGGACGAACTATGTCGAGACTGTGCCCACCGGCGCGCTGGACCTGGCCTTGTTCATGGAAAGCGACCGCATGGGCCACCTGCTGGGCGCGGTGACGCAGGACAAGCTCGATAAGCAGCGCGGCGTCGTCCAGAACGAAAAGCGGCAGGGCGACAACGAACCCTATGGCCTGGCCGATTATGTCATCACCGAAGGGCTGCTGCCCGTGGGCCATCCCTATCGCCACTCGACCATCGGCTCGATGGCCGATCTCGATGCCGCCTCGATCGCCGATGTGCGCAAGTGGTTCGTCGACAATTACGGACCCAACAACGTGGTGATGGTCCTGGCGGGCGACATCGACGCCGCTACCGCCCAGCCCATGGTGGAACGCTGGTTCGGCGATATTCCGCGCGGGCCGGAAATAGCGAAGGTGGATGCCGCCCCGGTCGATCTGCCTGCGCCGGTCAGCCGCACCATGGTCGATCAGGTGCCCGTCACCCGCATCTACCGCGCCTGGACCGGCCCGGCGCTGACCGACAGGGACGCGGTGCCACTGGCCATCGGCATGCATGTGCTGGGCGGGCTCGCCAGTTCGCGCCTCGACAACGTGCTGGTGCGGGATGAGCAGCTGGCGGTCAGCGTCAGCGCCTATGCCCAGCAGCACGAGCAACTCGGCTTCCTGCAGGTGCAGATGGACATCAAGCCCGGTGTCGACGCGGCCGTGGCCGAGGCACGGCTGGATCAGGTGATCGCCGAATTTGTCGCCAATGGCCCCACCGAGGACGAGTTGCGCCGCGCAGCCACGCAAAGCGTTTCGGCACAGATCGGCGCGCTGGAAGTGGTCGGCGGATTCGGCGGCAAGGGCGCGACCCTGGCCGAAGGGCTGCTGTATGCAGGCGATCCGGAAGCCTACAAGAAAGACCTGCAGCGCATGGCCACCCTGACCCCGGCAGAGGTGAAGACGGCGCTCGCCCGCTGGCTTTCCCGGCCGGCCTATCGCCTGTCCGTCATACCCGGCGACCGGGTGGAGGATGGCGCATTGCTGGGCGGCTGGGGCGATGAAGCTTCCGTTCCCGCGCCGCAGCCCGATGCGAAGGGGCCGGTCGAAAGCATCGCGCAAGGCTCTGCCCGGTCATATCCCCCGGTGGCCCCGGTGGGCGAGCTTACCTTCCCCACGGTGGAACGCGGCGAACTGTCGAACGGGATTCCCGTGGTGCTCGCGCGTCGTACCGCGATCCCCAAGGTTACCGTGCATCTGGAATTCGACGCCGGCCATGCCGCCGACGGCGCCGCGCGCGCGGGCACCCAGTCGCTGATGATGGAGCTGCTGTCCGAAGGCACGACCAGCCGCAGCGCCGTCCAGATCGCTGAGGAGCAGGAACGGCTGGGCGCCAGCATCTCCACCGGCAGCAGCATGGACAGCAGTTCGATCACGCTCTCCGCGCTATCCGCCAACCTTGCGCCTTCGCTGGAACTGATGGCGGACATCACGCTCAACCCGGCCTTCGCGGAATCCGAGGTCGCGCGGGTGAAGGACCAGCGGCTGGCCGAGATCGCGCAGGAAAAAGCCGCACCCTTCGGGCTGGCAAGCCGGGCGATCGGTCCGCTGCTGTTCGGCCCCGACCATCCCTATGGCTCGGTGGGCGGGCTCGGCACTGAAACCGTCATCGCCGCCCTCACCCCCGACAATCTGCGGCAGGAGCATCAGACCTGGCTGCGCGCCGATATGGCCCGGATCGTGGTGGTCGGCGACATCACCATGGATGAATTGCTGCCCGGGCTGGACCATGCGCTGGGTGGCCTGGCGCTGCGTGCCGATGCCCGGCCGGACAAGCATCTCGACGCGCCGATCCCCCCGCCCCGCCAGCGCATCGTGGTGATCGATCGGCCCAATTCACCGCAATCGGTGCTGGTGATGGCCCGCGTCCTGCCACTGACCGGGCTGCAGCAGGGCCAGGAAACGCTCGACCTCGCCAATGAAGTGATCGGCGATGGCTTCCTCTCGCGCCTCAACATGAACCTGCGTGAGGAAAAGGGCTGGAGCTATGGCGCGGGCAGCCGGATCAACCGCGTGATCGGGCCGGAAACGCTGATGGTCTATTCGCAGGTCCAGTCCGACCGCACGGCGGATTCGATCAGGCTGATGCTGGACGAGATGGCCGCCTTCCCCGCCGCCCGCCCGGTCGACGATGCCGAATATCTGCGCGTCACCGACGGAAATATTCGCGGCATGCCCAACCGATACCAGACCAACGGCCAGGTGCTGGGCGCGCTGGTGGCGAACGAGCGGCTGGGCCGGCCCGGCGATTATCAGACCAGGCTGCCCGATCTCTATCGCGCGATCACCCGCGAGCAGATCGACGCGGCGGCGCAGGAATATCTCCAGCCGGGCCAGCTGGTGATCGTGGTGGTGGGTGACCGCTCGGCGATCGCCGAACAGCTTACAGGGCTGGACTTGCCCATTGAATATGCCGATACTGACAACAATGTAAGCGACGCGGAATCGTCTTTCGCGCCCTGATGAGGAGAGCCCCAAATGTCCGTTGCCGGAACCTATGAATGCCTGACCAAGACCCCGATGGGCGACCAGACCAGCACCTTCACCGTGGTGCCGGGCGATGACGGGACCACCTTCACCGGCAGCAATGTCGGCACGCTCGGCTCGCTGGACGTGAAGGACGGCAAGATCGACGGCAATACGCTGACCTGGAAGATGGACATGACCGTCCCCATGCCGCTGACGCTGGACTGCACCGCCACCATCGACGGCGATGCGCTGACCGGCACCGTCAACGCCGGCGCCTTCGGCGACATGCCGATGAGCGGTACGCGCTCCAGCTGACCACTTTTCCCCGGAACAACAAGGGGCGCCGGAGCGATCCGGCGCCCTTTTGCGTGTCCGATCAGTTCAGTCTACCGCGACGACCGATGTGGCGGTTGCAGCTTCTGTCTCGCTGGAGGTTTCGTCGCGGACGTCCGCCACCTCTTCGGCCTCGGTGCTATCGGGCGTAGCCGCTTCGGGCGCCTCATCCGGCACCGGCGCTGCTTTCAGGTCGATGATCCGGCTGCGTTCATAGGCCAGAACCCCCGGAATCGGCTGCAGTCGATTGATCTCCCCACCCAGCCAGTTCGGCAGGGCAGGCATCGCGTAGAATTCCGCAGCCTGGAACATTTCGGCAGGCAAGCGGGGGTCCATGGCACGCGGGCTGGCATTGCCGATGATCATCGCCATGCGTGCGACGGCATCATTTGAATCAATGTCTCGCGGAAAGTCCCTCGGATAATCGCGAGGCTGACCATCCTTGTCCAGAAAAGCGAGATCATAGCGAAGTGCCGTTATCTTGCCCGCCGGCACATCAAACTTCACGGTGCCAAGGCAGGCGCAAACGCCCAGCCCGCCTTCAAATCTGCCGTAATAGGCAAACTCCCCCGGAAGAACCTCCTGCAGGTAGAGCGAGCGGTTCTCATCCTTGCTGAAACGATTCTTCGGGCCGAGCGTGAGCATGTGTTGAAGCTCGAGCGGCGGCCATGGGAAACTGTCCTCCTGTGGCTCCACCGGAGCGCGCGGCGGGCGAAAATCGGTGGGGCCAGCCTTGAAGTTGGGATCACGATATTTCGGCTCCAGATGCGCGACACGCTTCTGCCACTTGGGGAAATCCTTCTCCCATTTTTGATGCGCCTTCGCGAATTCCTCTGCGCGCTTGGCGCGATCCTCTTCCCGCGCTGCCTCGGTCGGAACCCGAAACAGCGTGATCGGCACGGTGCCGGGCGTTTCGACGAGGATATACGCCTTGGCGGGATCAAGGGTAACGACCGGCTGGTCCTTGATCGTGTTGGCAAGGCCAGGCTGGGCTAGGGCCAGAACCGCCAGCACCGGCATTCCGATGCGACGAACCGCCGGACGGAGAACGGATTTCATGAAGGTCATAGCCCCAGATCCTCCGCCACAGGCACAGGGCCGGACGCGACCCTCGCCTGGATTGCGAGAAGAGGTTGGCGCTCAGGTTCCGGAACCTTGCCATTCCCTTCCTCGAAATTGAATTCCTCCCAGAGATTCTTGACCAGACCGTATCGCTGATACTCCTTGAAGAACATGCACCGGCGCATGTTCACACGGCGTTTGCGCCGCTCTTCCGCCGAACCATGGATTGCATCGGAAAGCACGCCTCCAATCAATCCCCCAAGCACCCCGCCCAGCATGCCATATTGCACGAGCGCGCCTCCCATGGCTGCGTCGTAGGAACCCGTAACCCCCACCAAACCACGGGCGTAGTCATCGCACTCCCGGATGTCGCCCAGTGCTTCCGCAAAGCTCGTGTCCTTGCGATGGAAGTAGTAATATTTGTGGTAGTCCTTCACATGCTCGGCAGTCTCGGCAAAGGCGAGTTCCGGCATCTGGACTTCGGCGGAATCCGGCACCCACGCCTTCCATTCCGCATCGGTCCGCACTGGTTGCGAACTGTCGCCTGACGCTTCCTGCGCCAGAACAGGCGTAGCGAAGGCGCACAGCACCCCCGCCAAAAGCATGGATAATTTCAAGTTGAGCCCCCCTGAATCCGAAGAGCATATACTATCATCGGCAAGCAGTCACAAGTTCGAGACTGAACCGAAATGAATAAATCCTGGGCATTTGGGTATTTTACAAACCCAGGCCGCTGATCACCGTCTTCGGCCCTCCAGACTCTTCCACCTCCGCCCGTCCTGAGCCTGTCGAAGGATGCGCATTACGAGGCCTTTGAAGGAGTATCGCTCAACCCTTTCGTTTAAGCGCATCCTTCGACAGGCTCAGGACGAACGGGTGTTGGTTTGTAAAATACATAATCGCCAAATCCTACCCCAGCTTCTGCTTCAGCACCTGGTTCACCAGTTGCGGGTTGCCCTTGCCCTGCATGGCCTTCATCGTCTGGCCCACGAAGAAGCCGAACAGGGCTTCCTTGCCGCCCTTGTATTGTTCGACCTTGTCGCCATTGGCGGCCAGCACCACGTCGACCGCGGCCTCGATGGCGCCCGTATCGCTTTCCTGCTTCAGCCCTTCCTGCTCGACAATAGTGGCTGGAGAAGCTCCACCGCCCACATATCGCACAAAGACGTCTTTCGCGAGCGACCCCGAGAGAGTCCCTGAGCTTGTCATGGCCAACAATGAACTATTGGCGCTAGGCTCATACACCGCATTCTGCTTCTCGGGGAACTGCTTCGCAACCCCCATCACTACGGAAACAAACCAATTGGCGACAGACTTAGCTATCGCCTGTTCTGGCCGATCTTGCTCACTAGCTGCTTCCGCAAGGATTGCCTCGAAGCGCTGAAAGTTTTCAACTTCAGCTGTAATCACATCGGTGTTTGCGGAGGAAATGCCCAATTCTTCGACATAACGCTGGCGCTTGGCATCCGGCAGTTCGGGCAGCGAGGCGCGGCATTCCTCAAGGAAGGCATCGTCCAGTTCCAGCGGCAGCAGGTCCGGATCGGGGAAATAGCGATAGTCATGCGCGTCTTCCTTGCTGCGCATGCTCCGCGTCTCGTTGCGGTCTGGATCGTAGAGGCGCGTTTCCTGTACCACCGTGCCGCCATCCTCGATCAGGTCCACCTGGCGGCGAGCCTCCTGTTCGATCACCGCCATCACGAAGCGCACGGAATTGACGTTCTTCGTTTCGGTCCGCGTGCCGAATTCGTCACCCGGCTTACGCACTGAAACGTTCACGTCCGCGCGCATCGATCCTTCTTCCATGTTGCCGTCGCACGATCCGACATAGCGCAGGATCGAACGCAGCTTGCGGACATAGGCCCCGGCTTCGGCAGGCGACCCCATGTCCGGGCGGCTGACGATTTCCATCAGCGCCACGCCCGAACGGTTGAGGTCGACATAGGACATGGTCGGGTGCTGGTCGTGCATCAGCTTGCCCGCATCCTGCTCCACATGGATGCGCTCGATCCCGATGCGCTTGGCTTCGGGGATGCCGGCCTTCTCGTCCGCATCGATCGTCAGGCTGCCTTCCCCCACCAGCGGGTGATAGAGCTGGCTGATCTGGTAGCCCTGCGGAAGGTCGGCGTAGAAGTAGTTCTTCCGGTCGAACCGGCTCCATTTGTTGATCTGCGCCTCGATCGCCATGCCGGTGCGCACCGCCTGGCGGATGCATTCGCGGTTGGGCACGGGCAGCATGCCGGGCATGGCCGCATCGACCAGGCTGACCTGCGCATTGGGCTCCGCGCCGAATTCGGTCGAGGCGCCGGAGAACAACTTGGCCTTGCTGGTGACCTGCGCATGGACTTCGAGGCCGATCACGACCTCCCACTCGCCGGTTGCGCCTTGGATGCGGTATTCGCTCATCTTCTCGCGTCCACAAAAATATACATGTACAGTTTAAATACAAAAAAGATCGTCAGCGGCACGAAAGCTATGAGGAACAAGATCGCAATCTCTGGATAAAAATATTTTTGCGAAATGTAAGCCAATCCTACAAACATAATAAGAATTGAAACAAATTTCGCCAATCTTTCATTATTCGAAAAGAACGGAACATGAAAAGACTGCAATATTGCATATGATAGAATTCCAAATAAGGTAAATACGACTTCCTGAGGGACGATCCCGCCCAAGAGGTAAGAAAGCACGATCGCCGGAAGTATCAAGCATCCCGCGATGTTGTGATTCTTAAGTATTTCCTTGGATTTGGGCAAGTTACCACCACCTCTCAGGCTTCGCCGTGAACCTCGCGCGCTGCTCCAGCGCCAGCCCGGCATTCAGCACGCCCTGCTCGTCGAAGGCCTTGCCGATGATCTGCAAGCCCAGCGGCAGCCCTTCGCTGTTGAGCCCGGCCGGCACGCTCATCGCCGGAAGCCCGGCCAGCGAAGCGGGGACCGAGAACACATCGTTCAGGTACATCGCCAGCGGATCGTCCAGCTTGTCGCCCAGCGGGAAGCTGGCGGTCGGCGTGGTGGGGGCCAGCAGCACATCGCATTGAGCGAAGGCTTCCGCGAAATCGCGGGCGATCAGCGTGCGCAGCTTCTGGGCCTGGGTGTAATAGGCATCGTAGAAGCCCGCGCTGAGCACATAGGTGCCGATCAGGATGCGGCGCTTCACCTCGTCGCCGAAGCCGGCGGCGCGGGTGGCGGCATACATGTCCTGCAGGTTCGAGCCGTCCGGCAGCTCGCGCAGGCCATAGCGCACCCCGTCATAACGCGCGAGGTTGGAGGAGGCTTCGGCGGGCGCGATGATGTAATAGGCGGGCAGCGCATATTGGGTGTGCGGCAGCGAGACGTCGACGATCCGCGCGCCCGCATCCTTCAGCCAGGCGATCCCCTCGTCCCAGCTCTTCGCCACTTCCGCGTCCATCCCGTCCATGCGGTATTCGCGCGGCACGCCCACTGTCTTGCCCGTGAGGTCGCCCGAAAGCCCCGCTTCCCATTCGGGCACGGGCAGGTCGAGGCTGGTCGAATCCTTGGGGTCGAAGCCGGCCATCGCTTCCAGCATGATCGCGCAATCGCGCACGTCCCGCGCCATCGGCCCGGCCTGGTCGAGCGAGCTGGCGAAGGCCACGATGCCCCAGCGGCTGCAGCGGCCATAAGTCGGCTTGATGCCCGAAATGCCGGTGAAGGCGGCCGGCTGGCGGATCGAGCCGCCGGTGTCCGTGCCGGTGGCCGCCGGGGCCAGCCGCGCCGCGACCGCCGCCGAGCTGCCGCCCGAGGAACCGCCGGGGGCCAGCGCGGCATTGCCGCCCTGCTTGCGCCAGGGCGAGACTACGTTCCCGAAATAGCTCGTCTCGTTGGACGATCCCATCGCGAACTGGTCGAGATTGAGCTTGCCCAGCATCCCCGCGCCCGCATCCCACAGCTTCTGGCTGACGGTGCTTTCATATTCGGGGATGAAGCCTTCCAGGATATGGCTGGCGGCCGTGGTCTGCACGCCGCGCGTGGCGAACAGGTCCTTCATGCCGATCGGCACGCCGGCCAGCTTGCCCAGCACCTTGCCCGCGGCGCGATCCGCATCGACCTTGTCCGCCGCTTCCAGCGCCTTTTCCGGCGTGGCGACGATGAAGGCGTTCAGCGCATCCTGCGCCGCCGCGACATTGGCGTTGAAGGCTTCGGCCACTTCGCGTGCGGTGAAGTCGCCTTTGGCCACGCCTTCGCGGATCGCGGCGACGCCGAGTTCGGTTACGTCAGTCATTGGTCGGGCCTTTCGCGCATCCTTCGACAAGCTCAGGATGAACGGCTGTTGATCCGGGATTCATTGCAAACTCCGCCCGCCCTGAGCTTGTCGAAGGACGCGCGCCATGGCTGCCGGTCATCATTCGATCACCTTGGGCACGCCGAAGAAGCCGTGTTCGGGGGCGGGCGCATTGGCCAGCACCTGAGCGCGGATACCGCCGCCGGTCAGCGGATCGGCGTCCACCACGTCATCGCGCAGGCGCAGCGTGTTGGGGATCACGGCGGTCATCGGCTCGACCGAAGAGGTATCCACCTCCTCAAGCTGCTCGACGAAGCTGAGAATCTTGTTGAGCTCAGGCGCCATCCGTTCAAGCTCTTCATCGCTCATCCGGATACGCGCCAGCGAAGCGATCTTCGCCACGGTTGCTTTATCGACTGACATGGCCGCCGCGTTAGCCCGCCAGCGCGCCGCCTTCAAGCGCGGCAATGCCGGAATTGCGCATCATTCGAAGGGCTGCCCCACCGGCTTGCCATCGACATGGATCTGGCGCCCGTTGAAAGGCCGCACTTCCACCTTCGGCGGGGCCTTCTCGGCACCGCTCTCCGTACCATTGGCCGCACCATTGGCCGGACTGTCGGCCGGCTTGCGGACGATCGGCGCGGGCCGCTGGAGGATGTAGTCATATTGCAGCGTGCCATCGTCCGCCCGGCCGAGATATTGTACCGTGCTGCCCGAAACCACCGCCAGCCACAATTCGGCCTGCTTGGTCGGCCCGACATTCAGCACCACGCATTGCTGGTAGCAAACGCCCTGTTCGCGCCGGACGAATTCTTCCACTTCCTTGCGCAGGGCCGGATCGTCGAACTGGAAGGTCAGGTTGGCAAGGCGCTCGTCCCGTCGACCGGCAACCTCGACCGGTGCATGCCAGGGGCGGTCCTTGCGCGCCTGCGCTTCCCTGGCCAGCCCTGCCACTTCGGCATTGTCGCTCTTCTCCAGCTTCGCCAGCGCATTGCGCCCGGCATCGCCGAAATCCCAGCGCAGCGCGTCATAGTCGAAATCCTTCGCGGCAACCGCGCCGCGTTCCAGCCGGCCGATCTGGTTCTTTGCAGAGATCGCCCCGAAATCGAGGATCGGCAGCGCGAGGAACAGCGCAAACACGCTGAGACCGACGGCCAGATCGAGGTTCGCCCTGCGCAGGAATGGCCGCCACCCCTTCACCTTGCCGCGGATCGCCGCCGCAACCGCCGCGACGCCATAGGAACAGGCGACAGAGATCGCCACGACCGCCCACAACCGCTCTGGCGAGAGGCCATGCTGCGCGATGCGCGCGCCCATGGAAATCGCGGCAAAGGCCGTGAGCGGAAGGATCGACATCGCCAGGACGAAGGACGTCACGCGCATCACCACCGAACGCGACATATCCGTGTCGTCATCGCGAATGATCGCATTGGCGAGCACGAAGGAGCCGGCCGCACAGGCGAGCAATACAGGCGTGGCATTGTCGGTCGCCGCCCACAGCACGCCGGGGCCGGACACGATCATGGCCAGCAGGAACAACACCAGCCCCAGCGCCAGCGGCACCGCCAGCAGCGAAAGGACCAGCATCACCACCGATTGCAGCGTGCCCAGCAGTTTCAGATGGTTGCGCAGAACGCCCAGTGCTGCGCCAAAGGCCGCGCCGGACACTGTCCAGCCGAACCAGCCTTCATTCATCGCATCGCGCAGCAGGTCGATCTGGATCAGGCTGAACAGCGCCCCGAGCACGAACAGCATCACCCAGGTCGCGCCCACGAACGCCAACGCCCCGCCCGCGCCCACCGCATCGGTCCACACGAAGAAATGCGTGTCGCGATAGGGCGTGGCGAACCGCTTGCGATGGAAGTCCGCCTGGAACAGCGGCAATGCCAGCAATGTGGCGATCACCCCGGCGAAGAAGCCGTATTGTTCGTCCGCGTAGTGATCCCCGGCGCTCATCGCGCGCCAGGCCAGCCCCGCCATCACCAACCCGGCCAGCAGCGCGAAGATCGCCACTTCCTTCCAGCGCGCCCGCTCCAGCGAAAATGCCGCTGCCAATGGGCCGAAGAACAGGAAAGCGGCCAGGGCCGCGCGCCACGGCGAATCATCGGCGTCATCGATGACGAAATGGATCAGCAGCCCCGAAAGGCCCAGCAACCCTGCAAGCAGCCACGGGCGTAGCTGCCACTCTCCCCCATGTTTCTCAGGCCCATGCCCTTCAGGGTACGTGGCGATTCGTTCTTCGCTCATCGCGGCAGGATCGGCCATGCGCCAATCCGCCGCAAGTGATGAGTCTTACTGGGGAGGCTGCGCGCCCGGAACCGGAACGCCGCCCGGCGCGCCAGCCGGTCCGGCGCCACCCTGCTGCATCTGCTGCTGCATTTGCTGCATCATCTGCATGCGCCGCTCGAAATCGGACTGGCTCATGAATTCGATCAGCTCGATCTCGAACACCAGATCGCTGTTCGCGGGAATGACGACTTCGCCTGTCAGCGGATGGGTGCGCTCTTCCGCGCCATAGCCCTTCTCGGCCGGAATCTCGAGCCGGTACTTGCCGCCCTTCTCCATCTTGAGCAGGCCTTCGGTGAAGCCCGGGATCATGCCGCCACCCAGCGGGAACGGTGCATTCTGGCCTTCATCGAAGGTGGTGCCATCGGCCAGCTTGCCGACATAGTTCACCACGACGACATCGCTTTCGGACGGATGTCCGCCAGTGCCCGCCGTGATCGCGGTTACCGAAACGCTCTTCGGCACGGTCAGCCAGGCTAGGGCAAAGCCGGCCAGCAGGATGAGGACCACGCCAAGCCAGAGCTTGAGCATGGAGCCTTTCTTGAGCGGCTGCAGCGGAACGCGGGTGACTTCGGCCATGGGGGTTTCCTGCAAACAAAAGGGCGCGGCGATTAGGCCGCGCCCTCTTGGATCAACTATGCTGTGGGTTCAAGCGATCTTGCTTGAAGTCATGCGGCCTACTTGCTGCCGTCACGCTCCGCACGCTTGCGCTCCAGCTTGCGGGCGCGGCGCACTGCGGCAGCCTTTTCACGCGCACGCTTTTCGCTGGGCTTCTCGTAATGACGGCGCAGCTTCATTTCGCGATACACGCCTTCACGCTGCAGCTTCTTCTTGAGCGCGCGCAGGGCCTGGTCGACATTGTTATCGCGAACGATGATCTGCATAAATTCCAACACCTCACAGCAAGTCGGAGAGGGCCCACGCAGAAGTGGGAAGCAACCCCGACCAATAACGAAAAGGGTGCCGAATCCCCAAGGATCGGCCCGATTGGAGGCGCCCCTAACCAGAAACGGGAGCAAAAGCAAGGCGAGTCCGGCCATTCAATGGCCCACCTGGCCACAATCCGCCCTTCCCCCGCGACGACCGCACGTCTAAGGCTCGCCGGATGAGCGCCACCCCACCCCTTGCCGCTACCGCCTATGTCGCGCTTGGCGGCGCGATCGGCTCTGTGCTGCGCTATCAGGCAGGGCGGTTGATGACCCTCGTGCTTGGCCCCGCTGCCGTAACCGCATTTCCATGGGCAACGCTGCTGGTCAACGTGTCGGGGAGCCTGGCCATGGGCCTGCTGGCCGGCTGGCTGGCCCGCAATGGCGGTATTGCGGGCGACGCCGGGCGCCTGTTCGTGGGGGTCGGCCTGCTGGGCGGTTTCACCACCTTCTCCGCCTTCAGCCTGGAATTGATGATGCTGATCGAACGTGGCCAGCCCGCACTGGCCCTGACCTATGCCGGCGTATCGATCATCGCGGGGCTCACCGCGCTTTATATCGGCCTTATCGTGATGCGGATCGCCTGATGGGCAAGTCTCCGAAAAGCAGCGCCGGCGGCCCATCCGATACGGTCCGCCAGTTCACCGTCAGGGACGATGATGACGGTATCCGTCTGGACCGCTGGTTCAAGCGGCACTTGCCGCAGGTTGGTTTCGCCACCGTTTCGCGCTGGGCGCGTACCGGCCAGATTCGCGTGGATGGCAAACGGGCCAAGGTCGAAGACCGGCTGGCAACCGGCCAGCAACTGCGCGTCCCGCCAGGCGGCGACACGCCCGATCGCGCTGCGACACCCCGCCGCGAACTGAGCGAGGAGGAAATCGCCCGGGCGGAGGATATGGTGATCGAACAGGATCCCGCCGCCATCGTCCTGAACAAGCCGCCGGGCCTTGCCACGCAGGGCGGGACCAAGATGAAGGACCATGTCGACGGGCTGCTGGATGCCTTCGTGCGCGGCGACGGTCCGCGCCCTCGCCTGGTCCACCGGCTGGACAAGGACACATCCGGCGTTCTGCTGGTCGCGCGCACGCCCGGCAGCGCCGCCTTCTTCTCGAAGCGTTTTTCGGGCCGTTCCGCCAGGAAGGTCTACTGGGCGCTGGTCGTGGGTGTGCCCGACGTTCACGAAGGCACCATCGAAGCCCCCATATCCAAGCAGCCGGGCACCGGCGGCGAGAAGATGTGGGTGGACGAACAGGGTGGCCAGCCCGCCAAGACGCGTTATCGCGTGGTCGACCGTGCGGGTAACCGCGCGGCCTGGGTGGAACTGCAACCGCTTACCGGCCGCACCCACCAGTTGCGCGTCCACATGGCCGCGATCGGCCATCCCATCGTGGGCGACGGTAAATACGGCGGCCCCGACGCATTCCTGAGCGGGATCGGCGTCAGCCGCAAGATGCACCTCCACGCGCGCCGCCTGGTCATCGATCATCCGGACGGGACGCGACTGGACGCAATCGCGAACCTGCCCGAACACTTCGCCACCAGCATGGAGCAGTTGGGCTTCGACCAGACGTTGAGCGATGCGACGCCGGACGAAGGCCCGCCGCAGCTCACCAGGGGCGATCAGAAGCAAGTGGCCAAGGCCCACGCCAAGCAGTACCGCAAGGAACGGCGGGGCGAACGCCGCAAACGGGCGGACGGCCCCGTTGCGCGCAAACCCACCGGCAAACGCGCGGCCAAGCCTGACGCCTCTCCCAAAAAACCCGCCGGGTCACGCAAGCCTGCGGGGCCGGGCAAGCCCCGGACCGGACCAGGCGCGGGCGCCCGTGCAAAGCCCGCCCCCGCAGGTCCGCGAAAGCCCCGGAAATGACACCCCGCCTCGCAGTGTTCGATTGCGATGGTACGTTGGTTGATGGCCAGGCAGCAGTGTGCGAGGCGATGGAGGCCGGTTTTTCCGAAGTCGGAATCGCGCCGCCCCCTCGCAGCACGATCCGGCGGATTGTCGGCCTCAGCCTTCCGGTCGCAATCCGCAACCTGGTGCCTGATGCGGATGAGGATACCTGCCGTTTGGCGGTGGAAGCCTACCGGCAGGCCTTCTTCCGCATGCGCAGCGAAGGCCGGGTCGCCGAACCGCTTTACGACGGCATCGGCGAATTGCTGACCGACCTGCATGGATCGGGCTGGACACTGGGCGTAGCAACCGGAAAATCCGATCGCGGACTGAAGAACAGCCTGCTGATCCACGGACTGTTCGACCTGTTCACGACATTGCAGACGGCGGACCGCCACCCTTCGAAGCCCCACCCTTCGATGCTGGAGGAAGCGATGGCCGATGCGCTGGCCCGCCCCGGCAGCACGGTGATGATCGGCGACACCACCTATGACGTCGAAATGGCGCGCGCCGCGGGCGCCCGTGCGATCGGCGTGGCCTGGGGCTATCATTCGCCGGACGACCTGATGGATGCCGGTGCGGAAGGCGTGGCGAACAACGCCGCGGAACTGAGGGAGATGTTGCGATGAGCCCCGAAGACACCCTCGCCCGGCGCCGTTTCATGGTGCTCAACATCATCCGGCTTTCCGGCCTCGGAATGATCCTGATCGCGCTGGCGATCCATTATGGCAGGATCGAAGCGCCCCAGATCGTGGCCTATGTCCTTGCCGCGTTTGGCGTCATCGAATTCTTCTTCGTGCCGAACATCCTCGCCCGCAAATGGCGGAGCCCGCGCCCGTGAAACGCTTCTACAAGGAGGTTGCCGTCGAGCCGGCAGGCGATGGCTGGCGGGTGACGCTGGATGGCCGCGGCATCAAGACCGCAAGGGCCGCCCCGCAAATCGTCCCGTCCCGCGCCCTGGCCGAAGCGATGGCGGCCGAATGGGCCTCTCAAGGGGAGGAAATCGACCCTTCCGCTTTCTTCCTGCGCGATCTGGCCGACTATGCGATCGACATCGCCACGGTCGACCCTGCCGCGGAGATTCCGGCCATCCTGCGCTATGCCGAGACGGATACGCTGTGTTATCGCGCCGATCCGGATGAAGCGCTCTACCAGCGCCAGCACGATCTGTGGGAACCGCTGCTGACCGATATCGAAGCCCGGCACGGCCTGTCTTTCGAGCGGGTGAGCGGCATCCTTCACCGGCCCCAACCGCCGGAAACGCTCGGCAGGCTGAAAGCGCTGCTTGAAGCGCAGGACCCTTTCACACTGGCCGCCACCAGGACGCTGGCTTCGCTGGCGGCATCGCTCGTGGTAGGCCTTGCCGCGCTTGATGAAGGCGCCGACGCCGGAAAACTGTGGGCGGCCGCCAATGCCGAGGAAGACTGGCAGGCCGAACAATGGGGCTGGGAATGGACCGCGGAGGAAAAGCGGGCCCGCAAGCTGGCCGAGTTCGCCCGCGCGATGGAGTTCGCCAGGCTGGCGCGGGCCAGGTGATGCTATGGCGGCGGTGCGGCAATGCTCGCGGGACCCAGCGCATCGATGATACGGCAATCGGCGACGGAACCGCCCTTGCATGACCGGATCAGGGCCGTGAGTTCGCGCTGCAGCGCGGTCAGGTCCGCGATCTTCCGCTCCACTGCACCCAGATGCTGCCGGGCAAGACCATCGACGGTCGCGCAATCCCGTTCGCGGTGGTCCGACAGGTCGAGCAGCGCCCGCACCTGATCCAGCGAGAAGCCGAGATCACGTGCCCGGCGGATGAAGGACAGCCGGTCCATCTGCTCCTGCCCATAGCTGCGATAATTGCCGGCAGTGCGTGGCGGCTTGGGCAGCAGGCCGATCCGCTCGTAATAGCGCACCGTTTCCACCTTCGTGCCGGTTGCCTTGCCCAGTTCCCCGATCGTGAACGCCATGCCCTTGACCCTGTAGTTGCTACAGGGTGCATATAGGGTGCCACATCATCAGATTCGAGGTGGCATATGGCAGGCGGTTGCTGCGGCGGAGGGGAAACCTCCGCACCCGTTACGGACACGGCGTGGAGGCGTGTTCTGTGGATTGCGCTGGCTATCAACGCCGGGATGTTCGCGGTGGAGCTATCGGCGGGCTTTGCCGCGCAATCAGCCGCGCTGAAGGCCGATGCGCTCGATTTCCTGGGCGACAGCGCGAATTACGCGATCACCCTGGGGGTCGCGGGGCTGGCCCTGCAATGGCGCGCACGGGCAGCCCTGTTCAAGGGGCTGTCGCTGTTGGCGCTGGGCCTGTGGGTGCTGGCCAGCACCGCCTGGATGGCCTTTGCCGGCACCCTTCCGCAGGCGGAGACAATGGGCGTGATCGGGGTGATGGCGCTGATCGCGAATTTCATCTGCGCCGTGATGCTGTGGAACCATCGCGAGGGCGACGCCAACCGCCGTTCCGTGTGGATATGTTCGCGCAACGACGCGATCGGCAACATCGCCGTGGTCGCCGCCGCGCTGGGCGTGTTCGGCACCGGCACCGCCTGGCCCGACCTTGCGGTGGCTGCAGTCCTTGCCGGGCTGGGCGTCAGCGGGGGCTGGCAGATCATCCGGGCAGCACGGGCCGAACTGCGCCAGGCGGCCGCGGTCCGTATACCTGCCTCTCCCCGCTGATGGGATGTTCCGCGCGTCCTTCGACAGGCTCAGGACGGGCGGGAATAGAAGCGGGTTCGGCGGAGATAGGGCGACTATGCACTTGGACCGCCCGTCCTGAGCCTGTCGAAGGACGCGCGCCAGCTATCGCTTCAGAAACAGACAGCTCAAGCTCTCATCCCACCCACTGCGCAACCTGCGCGGCAACATCGTTCGCCGCCTGGTTGAGCGCGGGCGCCACAGCACTTGCCTCAGCCGGGATGCCCCGCACTTCGCTTTCGAAACGGCGGGTCAGGATGGTGCCATCGGGCTGCACGATCACCGCATCGTAGCGCACGATCACCGACTGGCTCGGCACGTCATAGCCCATTTCCAGAAGCTGGCCGGAAAGCTGGGTCGCCGCGCCGAAACGGACATCGGTCCCTTCCACCACCATGCGCTTCTGTCCGGCACGAATGGTTTCGGCCAGCAGCCGCCCGAACAGGCGGGCGGGCTTTTCCACCCACATCGCATCCTTGAGATAGGCGACGGTGGCATCGTTGACCTGCACCGGCACGCGCGTGACATCGAGCCGCTGCGGCGCTTCGGGTTGCAACACCACCAGCGCCTGCGCCGACGTGCCGTTGGTGGAATGCCCCGCCGGCACGCTGGCCGACGCGGTGAGGGTGAACAGGCTGGGCGGCGGGTCCTTGCCCAGGCTGACACAGCCTGAAACCATCGCTGCCATTGCCAGCAGCACGACCGGCATCCTGATTCTCGTTTTCGTCATGGCGGCGTCCATCTTCATGGCTTGTAGTCGGGAAGGGTGTTGCCCTTGAGGAGAGCCCCGGCACCCTGATTGTCGATCTTTTCGGTGACGTTGCGCAACGCCTGGCTCGTCTCGCGCAGATCACGCAGGGTAGCATCGAGGGAAGGCAGCGTGGTGTCTGAAAGGCGCCGGGCGCCGGGCTGCACATCCTTGAGTGTAGAGTCGAGCGAGTCCGCCGCGACCTTCGCCGATTTCAACGTGTCCCTGAGCTGGTTGGCCAGCGCATCGCCGTCTTTCCTCAGCATCGCATCGGCAGAGCCCATAGCCCCTTCGAACGCGGCGAGGCTGGCACCGGCCTGGCGCAACGTGGCCTGCAATTCGGTAAGCGTCGCCTGGATCTGCGGAGAGGCATCGGCGACATGATCGGTCAGCCGCTGCGTATTGGCCAGGATGCCGGCGATGGATGCCTGGTTGTCGTCGGAAAGAAGCTGGGTCATCCGATCGGTCAGCGTGGCCAGCCTTTCCAGCAGCAGCGGCGCGTTGGAAAGGATGGCGCCCAGGCCCCCGCGGCTTGCCGAGATCACGGGGACACCTTCGGGGCAACCCGTCATCTCGCAGGTCAGCCGGGGCGCACCTTCGCGCGCGCCTTCGAGCTGGATCTTGGACAGGCCGGTGAAGCTGCTCTGGATCGTGGCGGTGGTGCTGGCCAGGATCGGCACTTTCTCGTCCACCTTGATGCGCACGCGCACCATCTCGGGGTTCTTGGGATAGAGTTCGATCAGGGTGACCTGCCCTGCCGGAACACCGGAATAGGTCACTTCCGACCCTTTCGCGAGGCCATCGACCGACTGCATGAAGAAGATGTCGTATTCATCCTGGCGCGCGCTGTTCAGGCCGGCAAGCCAGATGACGAAGGCCGCCAGTGCAGCGAACAGGAACAGGGTGACCGTTCCTACCCAGATATGGTTCGCGCGCGTTTCCATCGGTCGTCTATGCCCCTGCGTTCGCCTGCTTGTCCATGACCTTGCTCCGCTCGCTGCTGGCCTTGGCCGCACGCCCGCGGGGGCCATTGAAATATTCCTGAATCCACGGATGATCCAGCGCGAGAAGCTCTGGAATGGTTCCCACCGCGATCACTTGCTTGTCCGCCAGAACCGCCACCCGATCACAGATTTCGTAGAGCGTATCGAGATCGTGCGTGATGAGGAAAACCGTCAAGCCCAGCACATCGGTCAATTCACGCGTCAGCCTGTCGAACGCCGCGGCGCCGACGGGATCGAGCCCGGCGGTCGGCTCGTCGAGGAACAGCAGTTCCGGATCGAGCGCCAGCGCCCGCGCCAGCCCCGCACGCTTCTTCATCCCGCCCGAAAGCTCGTTGGGGTATTTGCTGGTCGCCTCTTCAGGCAGGCCGGAAAGGCGCACCTTGAACCGCGCGATCTCGTGCAGCAGCTCGACGGCCAGCTCGGGATAGAATTCCTTGAGCGGAACCTCGACATTCTCGCCCACGGTCAGGGTCGAGAACAGCGCCCCGCCCTGGAACAGCACCCCCCAGCGCGAGCGCAGATCGATGCCGTCTTCCGCGCGCAGATCGTCCATGGAGTGGCCCAGCACCTCGATCTCGCCAGCATCCGAAGGCTGCAGGCCGATAATGGAGCGCATCAGAACCGACTTGCCCGTGCCCGAACCGCCCACCACGCCCAGCACCTCGCCGCGCCGCACTTTCAGCGAAAGCCCGTCATGCACCGTCTGCTCGCCAAAACTGTTGACCAGCCCTTCGACGATGATCGCATATTCCCCTTCGAACCGCTTGGGATCGAACGGCAGCGCTTCCTGGCCGACTTCCTCTTCGCTCATCCCCAGCCCACCTTGCTGAAGTAGATCGCGAAGAACGCGTCCAGCACGATGACCATGAAGATGCCCTGCACCACCGCCCAGGTGGTCCTGAGGCCGACTTCCTCGGAATTTCCTTCGACCTGCATGCCCTGATAGCACCCGGCAATGCCCACGATCAGGCCGAAGACAGGGGCCTTGAGCAGGCAAACCCAGAGATCGTGCATGGGCACCACTTCCTGGATACGGCTAAGGAAGGTCAGGAACGGGATGCCGAGCGTGAGGTCCGCAATCACCGCGCCGCCAATGATGGCCAACCCTGCGGAATAGAAACCCAGCAACGGCATCATCAGCGTCACCGCCAACAGGCGCGGCAGGATCAGCGCCTCCATCGGCGAGACGCCGATCGTGCGCATCGCGTCCACTTCCTCGGTCAGCCGCATCGTGCCGATCTGCGCCGCAAAGGCGGAGCCGGACCGGCCGGCCACCATGATCGCCGTCATCAGCACACCCAGTTCGCGGATCGCCAGCCGGCCGGTCAGGTTGACCGTATAGATTTCCGCCCCGAACTGCCGCAGCTGCACCGCGCCCTGCTGAGCGATCACGATACCGATCAGGAAGCTCATCAAGCCAATGATGCCGAGCGCCGAAACGCCTACGAATTCAAACTGGCGGATCAGGGCCGTGCCGCGCAGCCGCGAAGGGTGGCGGATAGTGCCGCCAACCGCGATCAGGATGGCGCCAAGGAACCCGATCAGGTTCACTATGCCCTTGCCCCAGCCATAGACCAGCTCGCCGATGCCTGCGGGGACACGGGTGAGGATCGGCGGACGCGGCGGGCGGATATGCGCCTGGCTGCCGTTCGATTCGACGGCATCTATCAGGCGCACCGCCTCATCACTGGCGCCGGTCACTTCAGCCCCGCTATCCTGAGCGAAGCGTGAAACGACCCAGGCGCCTACGGTGTCGATCTCGCCACTGCGGGAAAGATCGATCTCGCTTGCCTGGCCTTCCCAGGCGCGCAGCTTGCGATCGAGTGCGCCGATGGAGGAAACGAGCAGCGGCCCGGTAAACACCAGCCGGGTGCCTTCCGCCCCTTCTTCGACCTCGAAATCAGCCCATTCACGCATAGGTGTCGAGCTATGCTGTTAAAATGGGGCGGCGACAAGGCACGGCAATTTCACACCCGCGCGATGGACGCCGTGCTTGCACCGCACAAAAGCCGCTGGCAAAGGCCCGGATTGCAGAGAAGATCCCCATAATGACTACAACGCTCGAAAAGACATTCGATCCCGCTTCGATCGAGGCGAAATGGTATTCCCACTGGGAAGCGAACGGGCTGTTCCGCCCGGAACGCCCCGATGCCGTGCCGTTCACCATCGTGAACCCGCCACCGAATGTTACCGGAAGCCTGCATATCGGCCATGCGCTGGACAACACGCTGCAGGATATCGTCGTGCGGTATGAACGGCTGCGCGGCAAGGATGCGCTGTGGGTGGTCGGCATGGACCATGCCGGCATCGCGACCCAGATGGTGGTCGAGCGGCAGCTTGAGCAGAATCAGGACAAGCGCACCAACTATTCGCGCGAGCAATTCGTCGACAAGGTCTGGGAATGGAAGGCCGAGAGCGGCGGCGCGATCACCGGCCAGTTGCGGCGCCTGGGCTGTTCGATGGACTGGAGCCGAGAACAGTTCACCATGGACCCGCATTTCACCCGCGCGGTGCTGAAGGTGTTCGTGGACCTGTACAATCAGGGCCTGATCTATCGCGACAAGCGACTGGTGAACTGGGACCCCAAGCTGAAGACCGCGATCAGCGATCTCGAGGTCGAGACGCAGGAGATCAAGGGCGGCTTCTGGCATTTCAAGTATCCGCTGGCCGACGGTGTTACGCTGGATGACGGGCGCGATCACATCGTGGTCGCCACCACCCGTCCCGAAACGATGCTGGCCGACATGGCCGTGGCCGTGAATGCCGAGGATCCGCGTTACCAATCCGTCATCGGCAAGGAGATTCTCCAGCCGATCACCGGCCGCCGTTTCCGCATCGTGGCCGATGAACACGCCGATCCCGAACTGGGCAGCGGCGCGGTGAAAATCACGCCGGGGCATGACTTCAACGACTTCGACGTGGGCAAGCGCGCGGGGATCGCGGCGGGCGACATGCTCAACATGCTCGATGCCGAAGCCAGGGTTTGCCAGACGGCGGACGGGCTGGTGCCCGGCGAGTTCCTGGGCCTCGACCGCTTCGACGCGCGCAAGCTGGTCGTCCAGCGGATGAAGGAGCTTGGTTTCCTGATCCCGCATGTCGTCACCAACAAGGATGGCGAGAAGGAAGAGCTGGACGCGGAACCGCGCACCATCGCAACGCCTTTCGGCGACCGCGGCGGCGTGGTGATCGAGCCGTGGCTGACCGACCAGTGGTATGTCGATGCGGCAACCCTCGCCCAGCCGGCGATCGAGGCCGTGCGTTCCGGCGCGATCGAGATCGTGCCCAGGAACTGGGAAAAGACCTGGTTCAACTGGATGGAAAACATCCAGCCGTGGTGCGTCAGCCGCCAGCTCTGGTGGGGCCACCGGATTCCGGCGTGGTTCGACGAAGACGGCAAGCCCTATGTCGCCGAGACTGAGGAAGAAGCCCAGGCGCAGGCCGGCAACAAGAAGCTGGTTCGTGACGAGGATGTGCTCGACACCTGGTTCTCATCCGCCCTGTGGCCCTTCGCCACGCTGGGCTGGCCCGATGCCACCTATGACCCCGTTCGCCCTGAGCCTGTCGAAGCCGGTCCTGAGCGGCTGGCTTTGCCAGCCAGCCGAAGGGGGCCGCCTTTCCTTTCCAGTGGAAATCCCGGAGAGAAAAACGGTGCTTCGACAAGCTCAGCACGAACGGATCAGGGGGCTGGCGCACGAGCGGGGAGTTGGGCGGAGAACAATCTCCTTTCGAAGCACTACCCCAACGACCTGCTGATCTCCGGCTTCGACATCCTGTTCTTCTGGGATGCGCGCATGGCGATGCAGGGCATCCATTTCATGGGCGAAGGCGGACGCCGACCACTGGAAGACGCTGTGCCGTGGAAGCGGCTGTATCTCCATGGCCTCGTCCGCGCGCCGGACGGGGCGAAGATGTCCAAGTCGAAGGGCAATGTCGTCGATCCGCTGGGCCTGATCGACCAGTACGGCGCCGACGCGCTGCGCTTCTTCATGTCCGCCATGGAAAGCCAGGGCCGCGACATCAAGATGGATGAGAAGCGGGTCGAAGGATACCGCAACTTCGCCACCAAATTGTGGAACGCCACACGCTTCTGCCAGTCCAACGGCATCGGCGCGTCATCCTCGGTCGAGGCGCCCGCTGCCACGCTGGCGGTGAACAAGTGGATCATCGGCGAAGTCGTGGAAACCGTTGCCGCGCTGGATGCCGCGATGGCCGAACTGCGCTTCGATGCCGCAGCCAACACGATCTACCACTTCGTATGGGACACGTTCTGCGATTGGTACATCGAACTCGTCAAAGGCAATTTCGACGAGGAAACCAAGGCAGTTGCCGGCTGGGTGCTCGACCAGATCCTGGTGATGCTGCATCCGTTCATGCCCTTCATCACCGAAGAGCTGTGGCATGCGCAAGGCGAGCGGTCCTACGAGCTGATCCTGGCCAGATGGCCCGAGCCGAAGGCTGGCGTGGACGCGGCGGCCAAGGCGGAAGTGGAATGGCTGATCGGGCTCACCTCCGGCCTGCGCGCGGCCAAGAACGAGCTGGGCATCGCGCCCGGGGCCAAACTGGAAGCCTTCCTTGAAAGCCCCAGCACCACGGCGCGCGCGGTGATCGAAGGCAACGAAGCGGTGATCGACCGGCTTGCCCGCCTGTCCGCCATCCGCTTCGAAGCCGCGCCTGCCGGTGCCGCCATGCAGATCGGCGCCGGGGAGGACAGCTTCGTCATTCCACTGGAAGGCATCATCGACATCGCGGCGGAAAAGACCCGGCTGGCCAAGGCGCTGGAGGCTTCGACCAAGGAAGCAAGGTCGCTGGAAGGGCGGCTGAACAACCCCGCCTTCGTCGAGAAGGCGAAGCCCGAAGCGGTCGAGAAGGCCCGTGCCGACCATGCCCTTCATGCTGCGGAGGCCGAACGGCTGAGCGCGGCGCTGGCGCGGCTGGGGTGAGCTTTGTGCGCATGCTTCGACAAGCTCGGCATGGACGGATATTCCGGTATCAATCTCGAATATCCGTCCGCCCTGAGCCTGTCGAAGGGCGCGCATCATGCTCGCCGCATTCGAACCCATGACCCTGGCCCTCGCCACCACCACGCCGGGCGAGCCGGAAATCTTCGCCTCGATCCAGGGCGAGGGCCCGTCATCGGGCAAGCCTTGCGCCTTCGTGCGCCTGTCGCGTTGCAACCTCGCCTGCCAGTGGTGCGACACGCCCTATACCTGGCACTTTACGGGCGACGAGCGCCCGCATCGCGGCGATGAGACCTTCGAACGCGCCGAAAACCAGATCGTGCTGGACGAAGCCGATGTCGCCGCGCGGATCGCCGCGCTGGGGCAGGATCGACTGGTGATAACCGGGGGCGAGCCGCTGCTGCAGGCCCCCGCGCTGGCCAGAATGCTTTCCCATCTGCCGCGAATGACGATTGAGGTCGAGACGAACGGATCGGTACGCCCCCACCCCGCGCTCGATGCTCTGGTCGACCAGTACAATGTCAGCCCCAAACTGTCGCACAGCGGGAATCCCGCCGAACTGGCGCTGCCGCCGGAACGGCTGGCGGAATGGGCCGCCAATTCGCGGGCCTTCCTGAAATTCGTGGTCGCCAGCCCCGCCGATGCAGAAGAAGCGGTCGCTCTCGCCGATTTCCACAGGGTCCCGCGTGAACGCGTCATGTTGATGGCCGAGGGAACCACACCGGAAACGCTGGACGCGCGGGAGGAATGGCTCGCCCCACTTTGCGCCACCCTCGGTTTGACTTTGTCCAAACGGTTGCACATCTATCTATTTGGAGACACTAGGGGCACATGACCGAGCTTGGCTCCGTAACTTCCGATGGCAAGACGCCTCCGCAATTGCAGGGCGACCTCACGCAAGGGCCGATCATGCACACGCTGTTGTTGTTCAGCGTACCCACACTTGCGTCCAATATTCTCCAGTCGCTGAACGGCACTATCAACTCGATCTGGGTCGGCCGGCTGATCGGTGAGGCCGCGCTTGCGGCAACGGCCAATGCCAACATCATCATGTTCCTGCTTTCCAGCGCCGCCTTCGGCTTCGGCATGGCCGGCACGGTCAAGATCGGGCAACGCTATGGCGCGCGCGATATTGACGGCGCACGGCGGACTTTCGGGACTGCGATCGGCTTCTGCTTCGGCCTTACCCTGGCCATCGCGGCAATCGGATGGGTTACCACACCGTTCCTGCTGCGCGCGTTGGCAACGCCGGGCGAAGCCTATGAACTGGCGCTCGGCTATCTGCGGATGATCTTCCTTTCGATGCCGCTGGTGATGGTCTCGATCATCCTCACCATGGGCCTGCGCGGCGCGGGCGATGCGCGCACTCCGCTGATCTTCATGGGCGTCACCGTGGCGCTGGATATCGTGCTGAACCCGCTGCTGATCATCGGTTTCGGGCCGATTCCAGCCATGGGCATCGTGGGCTCGGCACTGGCGATGGTGATCGCCAACCTGATCTCCTTCGCCGCGATGGTCGCCTATGTTTATGCGAAGGACCTGCCGCTCCGCCTCCGCGGGACGGAATTGCGCTACCTCCGGCCAAGCAAGGACGAGCTGGGCTTCATCCTGGCCAAGGGCATGCCGATGGGCGCGCAGATGCTGGTGATGTCGGCCGCGGGCATCATCATGGTCGGCTTCGTCAACCGCGAAGGCATGATGACGACCGCCGCCTATGGCGCTTCCATGCAGCTCTTCACCTACATCCAGATGCCCGCAATGGCGATTGGCGGCGCGATCAGCGCGATGGCGGCGCAATATATCGGCGCTCGCCAGTGGGACCGGCTGGACAAGCTGACCAATGCCGGGATCATCGTGAACATCGTGCTGACCGGCTCGATCACCGTGCTGATCGTGATGTTCGACCGGCCACTGCTGGAACTGTTCCTGGGGCCTGACAGCCCGGCCGTGCCGATGGCGCGGCACATCCAGTTGTTGTCGGCCTGGAACTTCGTCTTCTTCGGTGTGATGATGGTGATGACCGGCACGATGCGCGCGGGCGGCGTGGTCTGGACCCCGCTCTTCATCCTGATCGTGACGCTCTATCCCGTCAGGCTCGGCTTCTACTACCTCGCCTATCCGCACATCCAGGCCGACGCGATCTGGCTGAGCTATCCGGTGGCGGCCGTATCCTCGATGGTACTCGCCGGCTGGTTCTATTACCGATCCTCGTGGCGGGAAAAGGCGCGGGCCGAGGCTGCGGGCGAAGCTGCCGAACAGGCCAATGCGGAAGGCGAACCCGCCGGACGGGTCACGCCTTCACTCTGATGCAATGACGGCCGGGGCGACCGGCGGCCAGAAGCCTGATCTAGCGGCTTTGCGCGCGCCAGCGCTGCACGGTGCGTTGCACCTGGTCTTCCTCGCCCCCACCCTGGCGCCACAGTTCGACAAAGCTGGGATCTTCCGAAGCGGGACGCTTCGATTCTTCCAGATTGTCGAACGCGACGCGGATCGGAATCGGGACGCCTTCGCCGCAGATCACGCATTCCCGGTTCCTGAGCGCGGCGATGGAATCCAGGAAGCCGCGCGCACCTTCGGGCATCGCGGCCTTCACGAAGGCCTGATCGCGATCGTTGTTGAGGCGCATCGCGATGATCGTGCCGCACTGCGAGAGGACACCTTCGGCAAGGTCGGACGGGCGCTGCGTGATCAACCCCAGGCTGATCCCGTATTTACGGCCTTCCTTGGCGATCCGTGAAAGAATCCGTCCAACCGAGGAGCCATCGGCATTCTTCTCGTTCGGGACATAACGGTGCGCTTCTTCGCAAACGAGCAGGATCGGACGCGGTTTTTCCTCGCGGCTCCAGATCGCAAAGTCGAAGACCAGACGGCTCAGCACCGCAACCACCGTGGAAGTGATGTCGGAAGGAACGCCCGATACGTCGATAATGGCAATAGGTTTGCCGGATGAAGGCATGCGGAAGATCTTGGCGATGAACTCCGCCATCGTATCGCCCACCAGCATCCCCGAGAACATGAACTGATAGCGCGGATCAGCCTTCAACTCGTCGATCTTGGTCTTGATCCGCATATAGGGCGCGCTGGACGTGGCCTTGTCCAGCTTGCCCATTTCGTTCTGGATGATGTTGGTCAGGTCGGACAGCAGATAGGGGATAGGCGAATCCACCGTGATCTTGCCGATGCTTTCGGCCAACCGGTTCTTGCTCCGCGCCTCGAGCAGACACTTGGCGAGAATGTCCGAATCCTCCTGCCGGTCATTGCCGGTGGATTTCAGGAACACTTCGCAATGCTCTTCGAAATTCATCAGCCAATAAGGCATCTGGAGGTTGGAAACGTCGAAGATCAGGCCCGTGGTGCGGAACGCGGCGGAATATTCGCCGTGGGGGTCGATCATCACGATGTGGCCCTGCGGCGCAGCTTCGCAGATGCGGTGCAGGATCAAAGCCGCACTGGTGGATTTGCCGGTGCCGGTGGAGCCGAGCAGGGCGAAATGCTTGCCCAGCAGCGCATCGATATACAGGCCGGCCCGAATGTCGCTGGTGGGATATACCGTGCCGACCTGGATCGCGGATCGGCCATCGCTAGCATAGATCTGGCGCAAGTCGGCATTCGTCGCCGGATAGATCAGCGCACCGGGAATCGGATAGCGCGTCACACCGCGGCGGAAACCGTGGATCTTGCCGGTCAGGCGCTCTTCATCGCCTTCACCCAGGAAATCGATATTGGCGACGATGCTGCCAGCTTCGTTGCGGCGATCCTGGCGCTGGTTGCGGACGCTCGCCAGCAGCCACCCGCCCGGCACGCGAAGCTTGATCTGGCTGCCAACCTGGCCTGCCAGCGCGATCGAGGGGTCGGCATCCTGCGCGCACTCGTTCAGTCGCTGCAGGTCGAGTGCGATCTGGGAACCGGAGCCTGCAATTTCCAGCACTACGCCAATAGGATGGCGGGCATTGTCGATCTGCGATGCATCCGTATCACCCAGTTCCGAAGCGGATGCCGGTAGCTGCCCCATCGACTGGAAATTGGTGAATTGCTGCTTGCCGAAATCGGTCATTGCCGGTGGCTTCCCCTACATCGTTCCAACGTACGGGGATAGGCAAGCGGGGTTAATAACGGGTCAATGCGAAATCAGACGAGAGCGAACAGCCTCCCGGCAATCCAGCCCATTCCCACCGACAGGGCCATGGTGAGCAGGCCGTACCAGAATGAATGATCCTGCGCGAACAGTGCCACGAAACGCTCGAACCCCAGCTTTCGCACTTCCACTTTCGCCACTGCGGAGGTGACCACACGCCCCCGGTTGATGGCGAAGGTTTCGGCGGTGTACGTACCGGTCTGCACGCTGGAGGGCAGCGCGATGCGTGCCTGGTACAGTACCTGTTCGTTCACGGTGACGCCGGTCTCATCCTGCTTGTAGAGGCCCTGGCGGCTGCGCAGGTCCACCAGGCCAGCCGCGAAGCGTTGCTGCTCTTCCGGATGGATGGAGCCGATCGGCGATAGCTGGAGCCAAGGCAGGCCCAACTCGTAGATTGCGGCCGTGCGATCATCCACGATATCCGCGATGGGGCGGGAACTCGCCACCGCGAAGAAGGAAGGCGCCGAGCGGAAATCGCTGCTGTCGACATTGATCCACACCCCGGCGACCTTGCTTTTTTCGCGCAGGCGGATCGACTGGGTCGGGCCCTTCAATACCACGACTATGTCATAGTCACGCCCGGCGCGGATGCCCGAAGGGTCCAGGATGGCGCCATAAAGCAGCAATTCGGTTCCGGTGAAGCCCTGCCTGACCTGAATCTCATGTTGCGAAACTTCGGGAACCAGGATGGGATCGCGCTGCCCGCTCAGCATGGCGAAAGCCAGCAGCCCAAGCAGCACGGAACCGAGCCGATGGAGCGCACCGCCGGTCATAGCGGGACCACCGTGTAGATTTCATCGGGGCGGAACCCCAGCCCGAAGGCCATGCGCAGCGCAATCGCCAGCACGATCACCGCTAGCACGAGGCGGAGATAGACGGGCTGCGCCTTCTGCGCGAACTTCGCGCCCAGTTGTGCGCCGGTGACGGAGCCGACCAGCAACAGGCCCGCCAGCACGATATCGACCGCCTTCGTCGTCAGCGCGTGCATCATGGTGGTTACCAGGGTGACGAACAGAATCTGGAACAGCGAAGTCCCGACCACGACATTGGCGCTCATCCCCAGGATATAAAGCATCGCCGGGACAAGGATGAAGCCTCCGCCCACGCCCATCAGCATGGTCAGAATGCCCACGAGGACACCCAGGATCAGCGGAGCAAGCGGCGAGATGTACAGACCCGAACGATAGAAACGCCACCGCAGCGGCAGACTGGCGACCAGCGGGTGGTGGCGCCGCTTGCGCGCAGGCGGGGCCGTGCCCCGGCGCAGGGCCTGAACGGCCTGAAGGCTTTCGCGCCCCATCAGCGAGCCGATCGTGCCCAGTAGTACGACATAGAGGATGCTGATCGTCGTATCGATCTGGCCCAGCGATTCCAGCAGGCGGAACAGCAACGCGCCAAAGGCCGTACCGATCACGCCGCCCGCCACCAGCACCCCCCCCATCTGGTAGTCCACGCCGCCGCGCCTCCTGTGCGCCAACACGCCGGAAACGCTGGCCCCCGTCACCTGGCTGGCGGCGGAAGCCGCCGCGACCGTTGGAGGGACGCCATAGAAGATCAGGAGCGGCGTGGTGAGGAACCCTCCACCAACACCGAAGATACCCGACAGGATACCGGTGAGAGCGCCAAGCGCGACGATTACCAGCCCATTGACCGCAAGGTTCGCGATGGGGAGGTAGACATCCATTTCAAGTGCCTAACCCAGCGATGCGGCGGTTTAAAGGCGCGCGGGCCGGCGTTCCCCTAAAATCCCGCCGAAATCGTCAGCGCGGGGCCGCTGGATGGCTCAGCATCGCCCGCCACACGAAAACGCCAGTCCACCGACACCCGCGAATATTTGCCATCGAGGTCCAGCAGCAATGCCGCGCTGGGGCCCACATCCAGCCGGTGAACGCCCCGCTGCGCACCTCCCCAGGCACCGCCGCCCGCACGGAACGCCACCGGGCCGACGCCGATCATACTGCGATCCAGCCGCATCTGCCCGTCAACGAACGGCGTAGCGAATTCTCCGCCGACGTAACCTGCTTGCGCATAGGCCTCGCCCGAAAAGCCGAGCGGAAGGCGAAGCGGAGGCAATTCGGTTACGGCATAGGCTGCGGGCCTGACGAATGCCCGCCCGCCAGCCTGCATCACCCGACCTTCCGCAGCGACGCTGATCGGCACACCTTGCAGCGGTCGTGCAGAAACGCCCAAGGCAAATTCCATTTCCGCCGTACCACCAACCGCCTGGCTGACTCGCGCATAGGCCGCGGGCCGATGGGCGCTGCCCGGCACGAGGCGATAGCGCAACACCGCCCCCGCCTGGCTCCGGCCGTAGCTGCCGGGGCCGGAAGCAGCACCACCCGACTGATCGCGCCGCAGCAATGTCCACGCATCTCCCGACCAGCGCCGCTCCTTCCCGCCTGCCGTGACGGATGGCGCGGCAAGTATGGGCACGAACGGTGCCGGCTGGAGCGAAGGCCTTTCCACATTCCCGTCCGCCAGGACTGCAATCAGGGGGATGTCGATGGGGGGAGCAGGCGTCACCCTCGCCGGCAAGGCGACCATCGCGACTGATCTCCAGGGTGGCGCCACCAGCGCAGCATCGCGCACGAACAGGGCAGGCAGGAACCCGCGGGACCCCTGAGTCCGCTCAGCCCCCGGCCCGGCCCGCTCTACTCGTCCTGCTCGCGAAATCGCCGCGGCCGGCGAAAGCAGGCCTGCATCCGTCTGGATGGCAGCAGCGATTTCGTCTTCCAAGAACAGCCCGGCGGCCTCGGTCTCTTCCGTATCCCACATCATCGCGCGCGCGCCGGCCCAGCCACCCAGAAGCAGCGCCAGCATCAGGATCGGCTGGCCACGGAAAGCGGCGCCGGCTTTCACGCAGCACCCTGCTGCATGAGCACGGGATGCGCGCTGTGATCGGTCTTGTCCCATTTGGGCGGTGTCCCGCCCAGCCCCTGCAGATATGCAGCCAATGCGCGGCGCCCCGCCATGATCGCGATGATGTTGGCCACCGGGATCCGGGCGACTGCCCGCAGCCCTTCCACCCAGCCATATTCATTCGCGGTGAAGGAGAACCGCAGCGCGGCCCGCCATGCAAAGCTGGCGAGATTGGCCGCAAGCAACCATCTCAGCACCGGATCGGCCAGCGGATCGTGTGGCAGAGGCCGGATCATCCCCGCCTGCTGAGCCAGCCAGACGGCAAAGGCGACGATCAGTAACAGATAGGCGGCCGCCAGCACGATTGCGGTCAGCGGCCCGCGCCTGTCACGCAGCCGCATCCACAGTTCCACGGGTCGCCAGCTCCAGCCGAGCCGATCCCAACCCTGCAGGGCTATGCCGTGAATCCAGCGGGTCTTCTGGCGCACCGCGGGGATCAGTTCGGCGGGGAAACAGGCCCGTGTGGCTACCAGCTGTCCGTCCTCGCCCCTGAGGCGCAGGAAGCGGGCGCGTCCGCCCAATATCTTGATGCTGAGACCCAGCTCGTAGTCCTCGGTCAGGCATTCCGGGGAGAAAGGCTCGCCTGGTGCCTCTGCCGAACGCGGCCGCTCCTCCGCCAGGCGGGCCAGCATGGCACGATCGAACGCGCACCCTACGCCCGCCGCGGGCAAGGCCGCGCCCAGGGCATCCCGCACCACCATCGCCTTGGCATGAGCCTCGGCAAATTCCTCGCAATAATGGCCCGATACCCAGCGCGATTCGGGTAGCGGCTCGACCCGGACGGGCAGCTGAATGAATTCAGCTTCATCCATCGCGGCATCGAGTATCGACAATGCCGCCGGGTCTACCATGTCTTCCGCATCATGGATCAGCACCATGCGGAACGGCTCCCCGCTGTGATGCTCGTCCTCGCAAAGCGCCGCATAGAGCCGGTTGAGGCAATCCGCCTTGGTCGTCGGCCCCTCCCGGTCATGGATGACGAGGCGAAGCCGCTGGTCGCCGCCCGCCGCCCTCAACACGGCCTGCACCGTCGCGGGATCGTTGCGATAGCAGCCGACGAACAGCCGAAGCTCGGCCTGCGGCCACGCGGCCAGCGCATGCGACACGGTAAAGCCGATCACCTCTGCCTCACGCCAGGCGGGGATCATCACCGCAGCCTTGCCCGCGAGCGGAGCCTTACGGGCAAATTCGCGAGAGATGCGGGGAGTTCGTATCCGGCCTGTCAGCCGCAGCCACGCCCAGACAAGATCGATCGCCAATTCATCGAGCGCGCCGAGAAGAAAGAAGCACCCGGCGAACAACAGCAGTTCGCGCTCAGCCAACGCGAGCAATTCGAGCGCAGAGAATCCACCTAATTCCACAGGTGGCCCCCCTGCCCCGTGAGAGGCTTTCCTAGAACGACTGCGACTGCGGTGCAACGGAAAGCAAGCCGTAAAACCCTTGATACGAATACCTATAGCGGCAAGGGAAGCGGCGATGACAGCGCACCCTACATCCGAGACTGACGGTCGGCCTTGGCGAACGCTCTTTGCAAGCGATGCCTTTGCCGGGGTGTTGCTGATTAGCGTGGCCATCTTGGCCGTGCTGGCGGCGAATTCTCCCCTTGCCGATGCCTATTACGGATTGTTCCACGATCCGCTGGACTGGACGCCCCTGGCGAAGCTCCATACATTGCATCTCTGGATCAACGATGCGTTGATGGCTGTGTTCTTTTTTGCTGTCGGGCTCGAGGTCAAACGGGAAATCCTGACGGGCAGCCTTGCCGACCCGAAGGCCCGGCGCCTTCCGGTGATCGCTGCCGCGGCCGGCATGGCGATGCCGGCGATGGCCTATCTCCTTCTCGCCGGCGATGGCGCGGAAGTGCAGCGCGGGTGGGCAATCCCCACTGCCACGGACATCGCCTTTGCGATGGGCCTGATCGCACTGCTGGGTAGGCGGGTGCCGATCCAACTACGGCTGTTCCTCCTGACCGTCGCGATCGTTGACGATATCGGAGCGGTTGCGATCATCGCCCTGTTCTACACATCCGGGCTGGATCTGAACTGGTTGCTGGCGGCACTCTGTGTTTTGGCGGCCCTGATCGCCATGGGACGATCAGGAGTGGGCTGTCTGTGGCCTTATATTATCGCTGCGGTCGCTTTGTGGGCCTGTGTGCTCCATTCAGGGGTGCACGCAACCATCGCCGGAGTCGTGGCCGCGCTGGCCATCCCGCTCAATCGGCGGGACGGCTCCTCCCTGCTGGGCAAGGCCGAGCAGGGCCTGGCCCGATGGAACGCCCTGCTGATCGTGCCTCTTTTCGGTTTCGCGAATGCCGGTGTCTCGCTTGCCGGACCAGGCATCGCGGGCCTCCTTTCCCCGTTGCCGCTGGCCGTCGCCACCGGCCTCGTGCTTGGCAAGCAAGCCGGGATTTTCGGCAGCATCTGGCTTGCCGACCGGCTGGGTATCGCGCGCCGCCCGGCCCAGGCGAGCTGGGCGCAGATCTGGGGCATGTCCATCCTGTGCGGTATCGGCTTCACGATGAGCCTGTTCATCGGTGCCCTGGCCTTCCCGCTCCATCCCATGCTTGCCGAACAGGCGAAGCTGGGCGTGCTGTCCGGCTCGCTGATTTCCGCGGTTCTGGGCTATGCCGTGCTGAGGTTCGCGCCGCCGAAGCGGCGTTGACGCTCACCAGACGCCGACATTCTCCATGCTGGCCCAAGGCTCCCTGGGCTCCAGATGACCATCCTGCAACAACTCGACCGAGATTCCATCTGGCGTACGGATGAAGGCCATGTGCCCATCCCGCGGGGGACGGTTGATCGTAACGCCCGCGTCCATCAGGCGCTGACAAGTCTCGTAGATGTCATCCACGCGATAGGCGAGATGGCCGAAGTTGCGACCGCCGGTATAGATTTCGCCCGCCTCACCTTCGGCTGGCCAGTTATACGTCAACTCTACTTCGGCAACATCGGCCTGCCCCGGCGCGGCGAGGAAGATCAGGGTAAAGCGGCCTTTCTCGCTCTCGATGCGCTTTACCTCTTCAAGGCCAAGCAGATTGAAGAAGGCCACTGTGGCATCGGGGTCAGTCACCCGGATCATGGTGTGAAGATATTTGATCACGTTCGGTCCACTCACTTTGTCGCTATTCAAGCACAGTTCATCGTCATAGTGACATCTGTTCGGGCGTCCGATTCCGGACCGCATGAGGATGCCTGAAATGAGCGACGATCCTAACCAAGAAAATCCTCTCGCTTCCACCGCTTTCTGGCACAGGAATGAGACGCGCCTGTGGTTCGGCAGCGCCGCGATCCTCACCCTCGGGTTGGTCGCCGGCGGTTATCTCCTGGGCAATGGTCTGGTCCGCGCGAAGGATGCGGAGCGTTCCGTCACCGTGCGCGGCCTGGCCGAACGCGACGTGACCGCCGATCTCGCGACCTGGACCATCGCTTATTCCGCCAGCGCGACCAATCTTGCCGAGGCCCAGTCCAGCGTCGACCGCGACACATCGCAAATCAGATCGTTCTTCAAGGACCTCGGCTTTCCCGAAGACGCGCTTCAGCCCACCGGGGTCAACGTTTCGAGCTATGTCACCGATGGCGTCCCGCAGTTCACCGTGCGCCAGCGCATGACCCTTCGCAGCACCGATATCGACCGGGCACAGGCGGCCGTGCGGCGCCAGTTCGAACTGGTGCGCAACGGCGTGATGCTGGAGGAAGGATCGGGCATGGCCTACACCTTTACCAAGCTGAACGGCATCAAGCCCGAAATGGTGGCTGAGGCAACGAAAGACGCCCGTGCCGCGGCTGAACAATTTGCCAAGGACAGCGGCACCAGCGTCGGCACGATCAAATCGGCAACGCAGGGCTATTTCTCGATCGAAGCGCGTGACGGGGATTCCGGTGGCGGCTGGGGCGTGTCGGACGCGCCGTTCAAGAAGGTCCGCGTGGTCACGACAGTGGATTTCTACCTACGTTGATCGCCTTGCCCGCGAAGGCCGGGCAAAGCGAAGGGCCCACGCCGTTTTCCGGCGCGGGCCCCGCTGTTTCTTAGGCCTTCAGCCGTTCAGCTCAGAAGCTGAAGCTGAGAGTGCCCACCACAGTGTCGTCGGTCACGCCGGGAATTTCGAAGCCGTCGCTTTCGACACCGATATAGGCGACGCCCAGCGAGAGTCCGCCCAGCAGGGTCACCGAAGCTCCGACCGAATAGTCCCACGCCTGGGAGTTGGCCGTATAGGTCAGCGCTCCGTCGGTGTAGCCCACATGGCCCGTAAGCGTGATCGGGGTGTTGGGAATGGCGATTTCGGCATCCGTATAGAGATAGAGGTTATCCGTACCGCCCAGCGAATCCTGCTTCGGCGCATAAGCGACACCGACGGTCAGGCCGACCGGCCCCACCGAGGCGCCGAGCGAGCCGTAAACCTCGATTATATCCGTATCGTAAGGGGAATAGCCGTCGAAAGTCGGATAGCCGGTCACCCCTACCGGGCCATACAGGGCATCACGGTTGGTGGCGTCCGGATAGTAGTAGTAGAGGGCGCCGACATCGACTTCCAGGCCCGGAGTGATTTCGCCGCTCCAGCCGCCGAAGAAGTTCAGTTCGGTAGCGCCGAAGCTGCCGACGTCATAGTCGACCAGATCGCCCGTACCGTCATCCAGCGTGACCGAGTTGTTGCCGTTGGCAAGGCTCGAACCCCAGATGCCGACATAGAAACCCGGATCGGTGGTGAGGTCGATCCCGCCCTGGACGGCGAAATCGCCGTTCGAAAGGCCAACGCCGCGGAAACGGTAATCGGTCACGATGGCGACATTGCCGGAAACGGAGACGCCGGGGTTGCCTTCTTCCTGCGCCATGGCGGGAGTGGCAACCAGAGCGGTACCAGCAAGAACAGTTGCAGCCATGAGGCTGCGGACGGACGTAAGCATGGCAATCTTCCTTATGCTTTGATTAGTCTGCTTCGTCCCACCTGCGCGCCCAGCGTCCGCATCGTTTGATGTGCGGCCCTGCCGTTTGCACAATGAAATTGCCGAGCATTGTTGCAGCGCACAAGGAATATTGCAAAGTGTCACATACAATTCGACCCGGTGTGGATTTTCGGCATCACATGCTCCACACCGCCCGTGGTTGTATTGGTTTGACGCATTCGGACTTGCAGCCGATCTCAGGAGCCCTACATCGCGCTAACCACAGATGATCCAAGCTCTCCGCCAGATTTTCGGGCTTGCGCCCACGAACTGCCCTCCGGCGATTCCCGCTGGCCAGCGCGTCTATGCCATAGGCGATATCCATGGCCGCGATGACCTGTTTGCAGCCCTGATCGAAGGCATCGAGCGCGATGACGCGGCTGCTTCTCGCGCTCGCAGCACAGTCATTCTTCTCGGTGATCTGGTCGATCGGGGTCCGGACAGCGCTGGGGTGCTGGCCCGCGCGCGGCAGTGGCAGCAGGAGCGCGAAGTGCGGATTCTTGCGGGAAATCATGAGGAAATGTTCATCGAGAGCTTCCGCAACAAAGATGTGCTCCGGCATTTCCTGCGTTTTGGCGGACGGGAAACCCTGCTGAGCTATGGCATCCAGCCTCGCGCCCGCACCAGGGCTGAAATGGATGCGCTGCAAGCGCTCATGGCGCAGGTCATTCCTGCCCGGGACCTGGACTTCATCCGTGGCTTCGAGGAACTCGTCGAAATCGGAGGATATGCCTTCGTCCATGCCGGAATCGCACCCGACATTCCGCTGAAACAGCAGAAGGGCCAGGATCTGCGCTGGATTCGCGAGCCCTTTCTGTCCCATGAAGGGCAGTATTCGCATGTGATCGTGCACGGTCACACGATCAACGAAGAGGCCACGGTGCGCCCAAACCGAATCGGGATTGATACCGGGGCCTTCAACAGCGGCCGCCTGACTGCTGTGGTCCTCGAAGGCACATCACGCCGTTTCATCGAAACCAAGGTGAAACGAACGGGCGATATAAAGATACTCGAAAGGGATCATCCAGTATGAAGATTACAATGGTTGGCGCGGGCTATGTGGGCTTGGTTTCGGGTGCATGTCTGGCCGATTTCGGGCATAATGTCGTCTGCGTCGACAAGGATCCGGCCAAGATCGACGCCCTGCTGAACGGCGTGATGCCGATTTACGAGCCCGGCCTTGCCGAACTGGTGGCCGCCAACGTGAAGGCGGGTCGCCTTGCCTTCACGACCGACCTTTCCGAAGCGATGGACGATGCTTCCGCGATCTTTATCGCTGTCGGCACACCGTCCCGCCGGGGCGACGGACATGCGGACCTGACCTTCGTATATGAGGTTGCGCGCGAAGTGGGCGCCAACCTGAAGGCGCCGGCCACCATCGTCACCAAGTCGACCGTTCCTGTCGGCACCGGCGATGAAGTGGAACGGATCATCCGCGAATCCGGCACCCGCGTGCCTTTCGCCGTCGTTTCCAATCCCGAATTTCTCCGCGAAGGCGCCGCGATCGGCGACTTCAAGCGTCCCGACCGCATCGTGATCGGGGCGGAGGATGATTTCGGCCGACAGGTGATGAAGGAAGTCTATCGCCCACTCTTCCTCAACCAGGCGCCGATCCTGTTCACCAGCCGCCGCAGTGCCGAGCTGATCAAATATGCCGCCAATGCCTTCCTGGCGACCAAGATCACCTTCATCAACGAGATGGCGGATCTTTGCGAAAAGGTCGGCGCGAACGTGCAGGACATCAGCCGCGGGATCGGGTTGGATAATCGCATTGGCTCCAAGTTCCTGCATGCAGGCCCGGGCTATGGCGGAAGCTGCTTCCCCAAGGACACGCTGGCGCTGCTGAAGACAGCGGAAGACTACGACAGCCCTACGCGGATCGTCGAAGCTGTGGTCAAGGTGAATGAAAGCCGCAAACGTGCCATGGGCCGCAAGATAGTCGATGCGCTGAGCGGCGATGCGCGCGGCAAGAAGGTCGCGATGCTGGGCCTTACCTTCAAACCCAATACCGACGACATGCGCGACAGTCCGTCGATCGCGATTGCCCAGACACTGGTCGATGCCGGAGCGAGTGTCGCCGCATACGATCCTGAAGGCATGGAGCTTGCCCGCCCGCTTATGCCGGACGTCGAGATGGTGGCCGATCCCTACGAAGCGATCGCAGGGGCTGACGCCGTCGTTCTCGTCACCGAATGGGATGCATTCCGTGCGCTCGATCTTTCGCGGATAAAGCAAATCGCCAACGCACCCTTGCTGGTCGATCTGCGCAACATCTACAATCCGGCGGAAATGCTTGAGGCTGGATTTACGTATGTCAGCGTCGGGCGCGTCTGAAAAACTCTGAAAAATTAATCGGATAAAGGTCATTGCGCGGCACTGGCGCGCCGCGTAGCCTTTGCCTGACTTGCGCTGGCGGCGATTCTTTCATGCTGCCGGCGACTGCCGCTTCGTTGGTGGCCAATCTGTGGAGTAATCCCGGTTCCTACCAAGAAACTCGAAGCCGAACTGATCGCCACCCGCAATGCCCTGCGTGAAAGCGATGCTCGCTTCAAGTCATTGGTCGATGCTTTCCCGCACATGGTATGGTCAACCCTGCCCGACGGTTATCACGATTACTACAATGCGCAGTGGTACGAGTTCACCGGCGTGCCGGTGGGCTCAACCGATGGCGATGCCTGGAACGGCATGTTCCATCCCGACGATCAGGAACGCGCGCGGAAATCGTGGCAGAACAGCCTCGACACCGGGGAGCCCTATCATATCGAATACCGCCTGCGGCACCACAGCGGCGAATACCGGTGGACGTTGGGGCGGGCCATGCCGTTGAGGGACGAGCAGGAGCGAATCATCCGCTGGATGGGCAGTTGCACCGATATTCACGAAGCCAAGCAGCATGCAGCCAGTAACGAAATACTGGGTCAGGAACTTAGCCACCGGATCAAGAATATCTTCGCCGTAATCATCGCGCTGATCGGCCTGTCGGTACGGCAAGAGCCCGAAGCTCGCCCGTTCGCCGCGAAATTGCAGCAACGCATCGCGGCGCTGGGGCGGGCGCATGAGTTTGTCCGGCCACATAGCGAACATTCTGCGCCGCGTGTGTTTCCCGGCCAGTTGCACGGCATCCTGCGGGAAATTCTCTCGCCATATCCGGCCTTAGACGAGGGGCGCATCCGCATCGAAGGAGACGATGTGGCAGTCGACGATCGGGGCGCAACTCCATTGGGCCTGCTAATTCACGAACTGGCCACCAACGCCTCCAAATATGGGGCACTCTCGACCGTGGATGGGGAAGTCCTGATCCAAACGAGTGTGGATGAACAGCACCTGGTTCTGCGTTGGGGGGAAAGCGGCGGTCCACGCCTTTCAGGGCCCCCGGAGCGGGCGGGTTTCGGCAGCAGGTTGATCGAATTGAGCATAGCGCAACAATTGGGCGGAACGATCCGGCACGATTGGCGGCCGGAAGGCCTGCTCAGCGAAGTGCGAGTGAACCGGCGGAGTCTGGTGAGGGATTCAACCGAAGAGTTTTAGGGAAGGCGGCGGCGGAACTGCTCGCCCTTCACGGATGCCGAGAGCGAAGTCGATCGCGGCCTTCACGGTTGCCTGATCCGTTGGCTTGGCGATCACGCCTACCGTGCCGGCAACACCATCGCCCAGCAGCCGCGGATTGGCGGTTATGAACAACACCATCACCCCGTTTTCGCTCAGGCGGGCGCCGATCTGGGGCCCGGACAGTCCATCCCTGAGATTGAGGTCGACGAGAGCAAGGTCGATTGGCTGCTCGAAATAGCGTTCAGCGGTCGCAAGATCCGGCGCAATGCCGATCGGGGTATGGCCCAGATCTTCAAGGATGCTCTCAAGCTCGAGAGCGACCAGCATTTCATCTTCGACGATTAGAATACGAGCAAACATGGCAATTAACTTAGGTTAATGGATGCGGATTGGATTTAAGCATATCCCTTGGAACGCCGTAACAGGCGAGCGGTTTCACGACTCGTCGCTTTTTCGCGGAGGAAGCGAAATGCCAGGGGGCCTGTAAGCCGGGTTTTGTACCCCGGACGGTATCCCATGCGGGACCGTATCCGGGATGGCAGCCATTCCTCTCGGCGACATGTTGCCATGCCGCTCCAGCAACCAACCCGGGCAACTCGGCTCGAAACCAGCCTACCCCGGACCAGGTCCGGGGCGCGTTGCCCCTATTCGGTCTTGCTCCGGGTGGGGTTTGCCATGCGGACCCTGTTACCAGCGCCCCGGTGCGCTCTTGCCGCACCCTTTCACCCTTGCCTGTGCCCCCTGTCCTCCCGAAAGAGGCGCGGGCCATCGGCGGTATACTCTCTGTGGCACTTTCCCTGAGCTTCGGGAGCAAGCCCCTCGCCCGGCGGGCGTTACCCGCCACCCTTGTTTCGTGGAGCCCGGACTTTCCTCGGCGCCCAAGCCCAAAAGCTTGAACGACGCGGCTGCCCGGCCCCCTGGCCCCGCCTGCATAGCATGGCAAATCCCCGAAAAGGAACGCCTATCTGGTCAATCCGCGATCACGGTCCAGCAGGAGTGCGAACAGGATCGCCCCGCACTCGCCGTCGATCTCTCCATCCAGCCTGCGCGGGCGCCAGCGCCGCTGGAACGCCCTCACGGCCGCCCGCCCGTTCGTCACGTCATAGCCGAACCGCTCCAGCGCCAGCATGAAGGCCCCGTCATTCTCGAAAGGAGAGCCCAGGCTGACCTTCGGCGTCGCCAGCGCCAGCCGCCGCGCGGCCAGCATTTCCCAGTCGAACAACTCGCCCGGATCGTCCTTGCGTTCGGGCGCGATGTCCGAATGGCCGACCACATTGGCGCGTGGAATGTCATGGCTGCGCACGATCCGGGCGAGCAGCGGCAGCAAGGCGTCCATCTGCGCGTCGGTAAAGGGACGATAACCCCATTCGTGGCCGGGATTGACCAGTTCAATCCCGATGCTGGCGGAATTGACGTCGGTAATGCCGCGCCAATAGCTCTTACCCGCATGCCAGGCCCGCTTCGCTTCATCCACGAGGCGGGTGACGGTGCCATCCTCGTCGATCATGTAGTGAGCCGAGACTTCAGCCCTGGCATCGCACATCCGTTCCAGCGCTTCCGCCGCGCTGCGCATGCCGGTGTAGTGCAACACCACCATCGAGACGGGCAATTGCCGCTCGTTCCAGTTGGGAGACGGAGCCTCGCGATGGACGAGTTCGCTCATTCCCCCGCTCAGCCCAGCGGCAGCACCGCGCCCAGCACCAGCGCGTCATCGGTGCGGGCATATTGCACTCCGCCGCCGGCTTCGGCCGCGAGCAGGTGCATCATATGCGCCGGCGCCGTGCGGCTGGAGAGCTGATCGGCCGGCAGGTTGCCTGCCAGCGCCTTGCCGATATTCTCGTCAAAAGCGATCTTCTGGCCGGTCGCGCGCACCACGATCTCGCAAGCGCCGCCCGGCAATTCGGCGCCGACATCCAGTACGCCGCCGCGCGGCAGCGCATCGATCCCGATCGAAGCAAGATTGAGCAGCATCTTCACCCCGCCCTTCGGCAAGGCCGGAGCCGCAACGCCCCAGTTGAGCGTGATACGTCCATTCCCGCCCACCAGCGCGGAGATCAGGGCAAACGGCTCGTCCACCGCCACGCTTTCCCCGAAGCCGCCCGCCGCACCGAAGGCCAGGCGGAAGAATTTGAGCTTGTCGGCCGAAACGCGCGCGCTCTGTTCCAGCAGATCGAAGCAGCGAGCCCGCATCTCCGGGTCCTTTTCCTCGCTGAGCAGCTCCAGCCCGTTCGTCAGCGCGCCCACGGGGCTCAGCATATCGTGGCAGAGGCGCGAGCATAGCAGGCTGGCGAGATCGACTGGGGAAATGGTCATATTCAGGTTCAAGCCCGGATTTCTGAAGTGCTTACAGGGGGTGACAGTGTTCAGGAGCAAAAAATCCGCCCTCTCCCACAACCTCTAGCAGGCATGGCGCAGGCAAGGAATCCCCGCTGCAAAGAAAGGTGCTGTCCACTGGCATGCGCGGATCATTAACCATCGGACACGCCGTAGGAAAGCGGTGTGAAGCCGCTTTCACCGTCCCGCCAGAACGCCACCCTCCCCTGGCCGACGATCGCCCACACCTTGCCGTCTCCCGGGGCCATTTCACGATCGGTTGCCGATGGCTGCGCCACGCCCCCGGGGTGGGAATGGTAATAGCCGAGCAACCGTGGCCCGCCCGAACGCTGGGCACGATAGGCGTCGATCAGGGCCTGGGGGTCGATCTCGAAATGCCGCGCCCTGTCCGCCGCGACATTGGCGACGCGCCGGGCTTCGGTGATCCGGCCCTCCTCGCCCAGCAACAGGCCGCATGCCTCCTGAGGCTCATCCTCGTTTGCGTGATCGAGGATCGCCTGAAATGCCGCTCGAGCAATTATCAGATCCGATTGTCCTGAGCCGGTGTGGTTGCGCGACAGCTTTGCTTCCGAAGGACGACTTTTCCCCTTCGCCAGCCGCGAAATCTCGTTCCAATCGCCACGGATCAGCGCCAGCTTTTTTGCTCGCGACCAGCCTTTGATCCTGCGCTCGGCAATCAGTGCCTCGTTCCGTGTTCCGAACTCGTCCGACCAGACCAGTTCGGCCGGCAGGTACTGGCTGGTGAAACCGCAAACCAGCCCGCTCTGGTGCTCGGCAATGCGCTTTTCGAGATCATCCGTGTGGCCGGTATAGAACACGCCTCCGCGGCAATGCAGGATATAGGTCCAGAAGGGCATCGGGTGGGGCTAGGTCAAAGGCGGTCCTTCGACAAGCTCAGGACGAACGGGTTTGGTTGCAGGGGCAGATGAATGTTGTCTTCCCTCAATTTCCCCGTTCGTCCTGAGCTTGTCGAAGGACCGTACTTCCCTTCGTTCTGATATGGCCTTCGTTCTGGTAAAGATTGCGGGGTCTTGGCGAAGCCCATCCCCATCCCCACATGCGCATCATGGGGGAAAGCAGCATCATTGCCGGTGTGCTGGACGGCCAGGACCGGCTGGACAAGGAGCTTGCCCAGGCCAGCGGCCTTTCGCGCGAGCGGGTGAAGGCGCTGATGGCAGAGGGCCGTGTGACGGTGGGCAAAAAAGCCGCCGGCAACGCATCGGCAAAGGCATCCCCCGGCACCCGCTTCTCCATCGACATTCCCCCCGCCATCCCCGCGGAAGCGCAGGCGCAGGATATTCCGCTGTCGATCCTGTTCGAGGATGACCACCTGATCGTGGTCGACAAGCCGGCCGGGCTGGTCGTGCATCCGGCCGCCGGCAATCAGGATGGAACGCTCGTCAATGCCCTGCTCCATCATTGCCGTGGCCGCCTTTCGGGGATCGGCGGGGTCGCACGGCCCGGAATTGTCCATCGGATCGACAAGGACACTTCCGGCCTGCTGGTGGTGGCGAAGAGCGACGCGGCCCATATCGGCCTGGCGGAACAGTTCGCGGACCACAGCATAGAGCGTGCCTATCTGGCGGTGGTTTCCGGGCACCCCCGGTCGCTGGCAGGCACGGTCGCATCGCGGATGGGCCGGTCGGACAGCAACCGCAAGAAGATGGCCGTGCTGCCCGATAGCTCAACCCGCGGCAAGCACGCCGTGACGCATTACAAGCTTCTGGAAACAATGAAGAATTGTGCGCTGGTGGAATGCCGGCTGGAGACCGGCCGGACCCATCAGGTCCGCGTTCACATGGCGTCAATCGGCCATCCCCTATTAGGGGATCCTCTCTATGGCCGACCCGATTCCAGACTTCGCCCGATTCTGCAGAAACTGGGCTTCCAGCGTCAGGCGCTGCATGCGGCCGTGTTGGGGTTCATTCACCCGGTGACAAGGAAAACTTTGGACTTCGCAAGCGATTTGCCGGCAGACATGAAGGAACTGATCGACGAAACCACTCGTTGAAATCGATGAATTGCACACTGAAAGACGCAATTTTCGTGTATCAAGCTCTGGGGCAAGTGGCCGTGCCCCGCAGGACGCCCATCAGGGGTCCAAACAAAAATACGGTCGACGTATTGAAAGGTATGGGAAGTGAGCAACACCAAAACCAAGTCGAGAGCGCTGGCCGTCCCCGCCCTGAGCGGTGAACAGAGCCTCAATCGCTATCTCGCCGAGATCAAGAAATTCCCGGTGCTGACGGCTGAGCAGGAATACATGCTCGCCAAGCGCTATGCGGAACATGAAGACCCCGAAGCTGCGGCGCAGCTCGTCACCAGCCATCTGCGGCTCGTGGCCAAGATCGCCATGGGCTATCGCGGTTACGGCCTGCCGCTGGCGGACCTCATTTCCGAAGGCAATGTAGGCCTGATGCAGGGCGTCAAGAAGTTCGAAGCCGAACGCGGCTTCCGCCTGGCGACCTACGCCATGTGGTGGATCAAGGCCTCCATGCAGGAATTCATCCTGCGTAGCTGGAGCCTGGTGAAGATCGGCACCACCGCCGCGCAGAAGAAGCTGTTCTTCAACCTGCGCCGGATGAAGCGCAACCTCGACGCCTATGAGGATAGCGACCTGCATCCCGACGACGTGACCAAGATCGCCACCGATCTGGGCGTGCCGGAGCAGGAAGTGATCAACATGAACCGGCGCATGATGATGGGCGGCGATGCTTCGCTGAACGTTTCCATGCGTCAGGACGAGGAAGGTTCCGGCCAGTGGCAGGACTACCTCGCCGACGATCGCCCGCTGCAGGACGAAGAAGTCGCCGATACCGAAGAAGCCCTGATGCGCCACGAAATGCTGACGGAAGCGATGGGCAGCCTGAACGACCGTGAGAAGCACATTCTCACCGAACGCAGGTTGACCGACGATCCGCAGACGCTGGAGGAATTGAGCCAGCAATACGACGTCAGCCGCGAACGCATCCGCCAGATCGAAGTGCGCGCGTTCGAAAAGCTGCAAAAGGCCATGCATCGCATCGCCGGTGAAAAGCTGCTGGCCCCCGCCTGATCTTCCATCCTCCCCGTGGGCCACGCTCGCGGGGAGGAGGACCGTCGGGCACGCCCGATAGTGGTGGGGCAACTGTCACATCGTTGCCGCGGAGCATTCCCATATTCCGGCAACCTCGCTACATCCGCGCCATGGCACTTCGGGTACTGCGTTTTCTTGTCATGACATGCGTGTGGTTCATGATCGCCAGCGTGGGGCTGGTGATCTTCTACCGCTTCGTGCCGCCGCCGGTCACCATCACCATGCTGGCGGACGAGCATGGCTTTACCAAGGATTGGGAACCGCTTTCCCGCATCGACCGCAACATGGTTTCCGCCGTGATCGCGGCGGAGGACGGCAAGTTCTGCAGCCATGGCGGCTTCGATTACGACGCGATCGAGAAAGCGATAGAGCGCAACGCCCAGGGCGGGCGCATTCGCGGCGGATCGACCATCAGCCAGCAGACCGCCAAGAACGTGTTCCTGTGGCAGGATGGCGGATATCTGCGCAAGGGGCTGGAGGCATGGTTCACCGTCCTGATCGAAAGCGTCTGGGGCAAGCGCCGGATCATGGAAGTCTATCTCAACGTCGCGGAAACCGGGATCGGCACCTATGGCGTGGAGGCCGGGACGCAGCGCTATTTCAAGCATTCCGCCGCGCGGCTGACCCGCAGCGAAGCCGCCCGCATGGCGGCCGCCCTGCCCCAGCCCAAGGCGCGCGCCGTGGTCAGCCCCACCGGCTTCACCCGCCGGTATGGCGACACGATCGCGGCCCGTATCGCATCCGTGCGGCGCGACGGGCTCGACGCCTGCGTGTATAACTGACCGCCATGGGCGCCGGGCACTCGCACAGCCATGAAGGGCATTCGCACAAGGGGCATTCGCATGGGGGCCATTCCCATGGACCGGGGCACAGCCATGCGCCTGCCAGTTTCGGGCGCGCGTTCTTCATCGGGGTTACGCTCAACGCGGGCTTCGTGGTGGTGGAGGCGGGATACGGCTTCTACTCCGGCTCGATGGCGCTGGTCGCGGATGCGGGGCACAATCTGTTCGATGTGCTGGGCCTGCTGATCGCATGGACCGCCGCGGTGATGGCCACGCGGCCTGCCTCCGCCCGCTATACCTATGGCTACAAGTCCAGTTCCATCCTGGCGGCGCTGGCCAATGCCGGGCTGCTGCTGGTCGCCATCGGGGCGATCCTGATCGAGACTGTGCGACGATTCTTCGAACCCGCCCATGTGCAGGGGATGACGGTGATCGTGGTCGCCGGAATCGGGGTGGTGATCAACGCGGCCACGGCGCTGATGTTCATGCGCGGACGCAAGCACGACCTCAACATTCGCGGGGCCTATCTGCACATGGTGGCCGATGCCCTCGTCTCCGTGGGCGTGGTGGTGGCGGGCGCGGTGATCCTGTTTACCGGGCAGACCTGGGTCGATCCGCTAGCCAGCCTTGTGATCGTGATCGTGATCGCCTGGGGCACCTGGGGGCTGCTGAAGGACAGCGTGAAGATGGCCCTCAACGCCGTGCCCGACGGGATCGATGATGGCGCGGTGCGGGAATGGCTGTCATCCCTGCCCGGCGTCGATGCGGTGCACGACTTGCATATCTGGCCGATGAGCACGACGGAAACCGCCTTCACCGCGCACCTGGTGATGCCCGCCGGCCACCCCGGCGACGCCTTCCTGCACGACATCGCGCACGAACTGGAACACCGCTTCGGCATCCACCACGCGACGGTGCAGGTGGAAACGGGCAGGGAGGATTGCGGGATCGCGGCGCATCATAGTTGAGGCGCGCCATTGAGCGGATCGCCCCCCGTGAGCACGGCTCGTGGGGAACTGGCAGCGGTGCCTGATCCCGTCATCCCAACGAGAGCCGGGATCTCCCTTCACGGAAGACTGGCCGAATAATCCTTCCCACCAGGATTTGCTCGCCTCGATCAACTCGATCTTCCACGCGCGCTATCACGTTTTCAATCGTGGAATGCAGCGCGATCCGGTTCCCCTGTCATGCTGGGCGGCAAGATCGGTAGCGACATCGACATACAGAATGCCAGCCGGGCGGTTGGGCCTTGTGTAGACCCAACCCGCCTCGCTTCGTTGCCGATCACCCCCGGACGAGGGAGATGCCGGCTTTCACCGGCATGACGTTTGATGGAGGGAAGGCGGCCGGCCTCAAGCCGCCTCGTCTTCCTTCTTCTCCGGCCCGATCACGCGCACCGGTTCCTTGCGGCCTTCGACGACATCCTTGTCGACGACCACCTCGGTCACGCCGCCTTCCATGCCGGGAAGGTCGAACATCGTGTCGAGCAGGATGCCTTCCACGATGCTGCGCAGGCCGCGCGCGCCGGTCTTGCGCTTGATCGCCTTCCCCGCGATCGCAACCAGCGCATCGTCGGTGAAGGTAAGCGCCACGTCTTCCAGCTCGAACAGCTTCTGATACTGCTTGATCAGCGCGTTCTTCGGCTCCTTCAGGATCTGCACCAGCGCCTCGACATCGAGATCGTTCAGCGTGGCGATCACCGGCAGTCGGCCGACGAATTCAGGGATCAGGCCGAACTTCAGCAGATCTTCCGGCTCGCTCATCTGGAGCAGTTCGCCGACCTTGCGCTTTTCGGGATCGGCGACATGCGCGCCGAAGCCGATCGAACGCTTCTGCAGGCGGTCGGAAATGATCTTGTCGAGGCCCGCGAAGGCGCCACCGCAGATGAACAGGATGTTCGTGGTGTCGACCTGCAGGAATTCCTGCTGCGGATGCTTGCGCCCGCCCTGCGGCGGCACGGATGCCGTGGTGCCTTCCATCAGCTTGAGCAGCGCCTGCTGCACGCCTTCGCCCGACACATCGCGCGTGATGGAGGGATTTTCCGCCTTGCGGGTGATCTTGTCGATCTCGTCGATATAGACGATGCCCTGCTGTGCCTTGTCCACGTTATAGTCGCTGGCCTGCAGCAGCTTGAGGATGATGTTCTCCACATCCTCACCCACATAGCCCGCTTCGGTCAGCGTGGTGGCGTCGGCCATGGTGAAGGGCACGTCGAAGGTCCGCGCCAGCGTCTGCGCCAGCAGCGTCTTGCCCGAGCCGGTAGGGCCGACGAGCAGGATGTTGGACTTGGCCAGTTCGACCTCGCCCGACTTGCCGCTGTGCTTCAGGCGCTTGTAGTGGTTGTGCACCGCGACCGAGAGGACACGCTTGGCGCGGTCCTGGCCGATCACATAGTCGTTCAGCGTCTCGAAGATTTCCTTCGGAGTGGGAACGCCGCCATCCTTCTTGCCGGCGATGCCGGCCTTCGTTTCTTCACGGATGATGTCGTTGCACAGTTCCACGCACTCATCGCAGATGAACACGGTGGGGCCTGCAATCAGCTTACGCACCTCATGCTGCGACTTGCCGCAGAAGCTGCAGTAAAGGGTGCTCTTCGAATCCGATCCACTCAACTTGGTCATGCCTTCATTCCCGATCCCCGAGGAGGCCGCGCATAAAGCCAGCGCGGCAAGGGATTCGCCGCCGAGTGTAACCCGGCGGAAACGATAATCAATGCAGCCCTATACCACTTGTCCCCTTGCGGGTTGCTGAAGCTTCAGGGTTGCCAAAATGCTACAGTCGGACACCGGGCCTTGACGGGCCTTATTCCGGTGCGCCGCCCGAGCCGCTCTTGTCGCCCACTTCCTCACCTTCGGGGCGGGTTTCGAATACCTTGTCCACGATGCCGAACTTCAGCGCTTCGTCCGCTTCAAGGAACGTGTCGCGGTCCAGCGCCTTTTCGATGTCGGTCAGGCTGCGGCCGGTATATTTCACGTAAAGGTCGTTCATCCGGGCGCGGATACGCAGGATTTCCTTGGCCTGGATTTCGATATCGGAAGCCATGCCGCGTGCGCCGCCCGAAGGCTGGTGGACCATGATCCGGGCGTTGGGCAACGCAATGCGCATGCCCGGTTCGCCTGCCGCCAGCAGGAAACTGCCCATCGATGCCGCCTGGCCGATGCAGACGGTGGAAACCCGGGGCTTGATGTACTGCATGGTGTCATGGATCGCCATGCCGGCCGTCACCACCCCGCCGGGCGAGTTGATGTACATGCTGATCGGCTTGGACGGGTTCTCGCTCTCGAGGAACAGCAACTGCGCCACGATCAGCGAAGCCATGTTGTCTTCCACCTGGCCGGTGATGAACACGATGCGTTCGCGCAGCAGGCGGCTGAAGATATCGAAGCTGCGTTCGCCGCGGCTGGTCTGTTCCACCACCATCGGCACCAGAGCGCCGGTAATCGGGTCGCGCGTGAAATGTCCCTGGCTGCCATAGATTTCGCCGGAAGTGCCGAACAGGTCGATCATGAATTGCCCTCTTGAGGAATAGTCGAACGCCTATGTCGCGACTGCTGGCGCGACATTCAAGTATATTAACCCGGCGCCTGCGCAAAGCCGGTGCCGTCGCGTATTTCCATGCCAGCGCGTGCGGGCTTCCAGCACGGCAATGTCCCCCGGGGCGCCCACCGTCTAGCACGGGTCGGGAACAGCAAGGACGCCGCACCTCGCAGCTCTGTCTGCGCGCGGCAATCAACAGCAAAGACAAGGCGGACGGCCCTGCCGGACCGTCGCGATTGGGGGTAGTGTGTGCGCGTGAAAGGGATGAGGGGCCGATGCCCCGCATGGATATTGAGCGGCCTGGTGCTGGCCGTGGCGAGCCCGGCAATGGCGCAGGATGGCGCGATCAGCGCGCCACAAGGACGGCAGGTCTATACGCCGGAATTCTTCGCGGCCTTCGCACCGCGCACGGCGCTGGACCTGTTGAAGCAGGTTCCGGGTTTCGTCGTTGTCGCAGAAGACAAGGCGCGTGGACTGGGTGAAGCGACAGGCAATGTCCTGATCAATGGCGAGCGCCTTTCCAGCAAGGCGGACAGCGCGGAAGACCAGCTTTCCCGCATCCCCGCCGGAAATGTCATCCGCATCGAAATAGTGGACGGGGCATCCATCGATATCGCCGGCCTTGCGGGCCGCGTGGCCAATATCATCGTCTCCACCGGCACCATCGGCGGCCAGTTCCAGTGGGATACGCTGCCGCCCACGAAGTATGGCGATGGCGCCTGGCTGGCCGGCAAGGTGTCGGTATCGGGCGCCACCGGGCCGGTGGAATACACCGTCGCACTTGCGAACTCGCCCCGCAGGACGGGTACCCGCGGGCCAAGCTATTTCACCGACACCGAAGGCAACCTGCTCCGCGAACGCACGGGCGGGACATGGGGCAAGGTCGACGCGCCCAAGCTCAGCGGCACGTTCAAACTGGACGGGCCGGGCAGTTCGATTGGAAACCTCAACCTGTCCTATCAGTGGAACCGGGTCATCCATACCGAGAATTACGACAACTTCTTCCCCGGCACTCCGCCCGAATCCTTTACCGCCGTCAGGACCAGCGACCGGGGCCATACGTTCGAGATCGGCGGCGACCTGGAATTCGGCTTCGGCCCCGGCAGGCTGAAACTGATCGGGCTCGATCGCTACAAGCACTCCGATTTCAGCACCCAGTCGGTCAATACGTTCGAAGATGCGCGCCCGCCGGCCGGCAACCGCTTCGCGCTGCTGGCGGATTCCGGCGAACGGATCGCCCGCGCGGAATATCGCTGGCGCATGGCGGGAGGCGACTGGCAGCTTTCCGGCGAGGCGGCATTCAACCGGCTGGACAATGTCGCGGGCCTTTTCGCCGTCGATCCGGCGGGCGATTTCTTCGAGATTCCCTTCCCCGAAGGGACCGGCGGCGTGCGGGAAGACCGCTATGAGGCGACGCTTTCACACAGCCGTGCGCTGACCCGCAACCTCACCCTGCAACTGGGGCTGGGCGCCGAACATTCGACCATCGCGCAGACCGGCCCCAATGCCGAACAGCGCAGCTTCCAGAGGCCCAAGGGCGCCGTGATGCTCGCATGGAACCCCCAACCCGGCCTCGACGTGTCGCTCGAACTGAGGCGTGCGGTCGGCCAACTCGATTTCGCGGATTTCCTGGCGGAAGTGAACCTGGAAGACAACAACGCCAATGCCGGCAACAACCAGCTCGTGCCGCAGCAGAGTTGGGAAGCGGAGCTGGAAATAGCCAAGGATTTCGGCCACTGGGGCTCGGCCACCCTAACCCTGTTCGAACATCGCATCCAGGATTACGTCACGATCGTCCCCCTGCCCGGAGGTGTGGAATCGAACGGCAATGTCGACAAGGCGACAGCGCGCGGCGTGAAGCTGGTGGGCACTCTGAACCTCGATCCGCTGGGCATTGCGGGCGCGAAGATCGACACCAAGATCGAACTCCAGCATTCACGGCTGATCGATCCGGTCACGGGCGAAAGGCGGCCCTTCGATCTTTCCAAGCCACACAACGTGTCCGTGAATTTCCGGCATGACATTCCCCGCAGCCACATCGCGTGGGGGCTGGAATACATGGCCACGAAATACGCGCCGTATTATCGCCTGGCCGAATATGGCTTCGACTACGATCTGGGCCAGTACGGGCGCGTCTTCATCGAACACAAGAACGTGTTCGGGCTGACGGTCAGGGCAGCGGCTGGCAATCTTCTGGATGGACGGCACTATCTCTATCGCACCGTCCATACCGGGCCACGCAGCACCTCGCCCGTGGCCTATATCGAAGATCGCGATCATGAAATCGGGCCGGTCTGGACAATCATGGTCAAGGGAAATTTCTGATGGAATTGCCCGGATTGCCCTGCGGAACTTGAATCCGTATTCATCGAAAGACAAATTCACGCGGGGGTTCATGGCAGTTCGGGGGCTCGGCCCGGCTTTATTCGGCACGGCCGCACTGGCAATGGTCCCGGCTTCGCCGGCCCATTCGCAGGGGAATGACGCCCCGCCGCCCGAAGCAACCTTCTCCGGCCCGTCCACCGCCACCTATCTGCCGTCCGATTTTGTACGCTTCGCACCGCGCAACGCGCTGGACATGCTGCGGCAGGTTCCCGGCTTCATCATCCAGCAGGAGGATGAAGCCCGCGGCTTTGGCGAGGCCACCGGCAACATCCTGATCAACGGCGAACGGCTTTCGAGCAAGACCGACAGCACCAGCGATCAGCTTGCCCGTATTCCCGCAGGCAATGTGACCCGCATCGAAATCGTGGACGGGTCATCGCTGGATATTCCCGGCCTGTCGGGCCGCGTGGCCAATATCGTCGTCTCCACTGGCGATATTTCCGGCCAGTTCCAGTGGGATGCGCAATTGCCGACCGACTTTGCCGGTGGCAGTTGGCTGGCGGGCAAAGTTTCCGTTTCCGGGCGGAAGGGCCCGATCGATTATACGCTGGCGCTGGCCAATACGGCTTTCCGTGGCGGGTCAGGGGGGCCATCCCGCATAAGCGATGCGGCGGGCGGCCTGATCGAACGGCGCGAAACCGTGATGCGTACCGACAGCGAAAGCCCAAAGCTTTCCGGCACGTTCAAGATCGATGGCCCAGGCAGTTCGCTCGGCACTCTCAACCTCTCCTACAGTTGGGCGCGTCACTTCCATCGTGAGACGGAGGACCGCTTTCCCGCCAGCCTGCCGGCCGCCTTCCGCCTGCTGGAGACGAGGGAGCGCGGCCATGGCTATGAGATCGGCGGCGACTTCGAATTCGCGCTCGGCCCCGGCCGTCTCAAGCTGATCGGGATCGAACGGTTCGACCATTCCGATCGGGGCGTGGAGGAAGTCCTCGACTTCACCGATGGCAGCGATCCACGGGGCGATCGCTTCGCGCTGCTTTCCGACAGCGGCGAACGGGTCGGCCGGGCGGAATATCGCTGGCGTATGCTTGGTGGAGACTGGCAGCTTTCGGGCGAAGGGGCGTTCAACCGGCTGGACAATATCGCCGGGCTGTTCGCGCTCGACCCGGCGGATGGCTTCGTCGAGATTCCCTTTCCCGATGGCACCGGCGGTGTGAAGGAGGACCGCTATGAGGGTATCCTTTCCTATGGCCGCCCGATCACCGCCCGATTGCGCATGCAACTGGCCGTCGGGGGCGAGGTATCGACCATCGCACAGACCGGCATCAACGCGGAGCAACGCAGTTTCCGCCGCCCCAAGGGTTCGCTCCTGCTGGCGTGGATGCCGCAGGACGGACTGGATATGGCCTTCGAGCTGCGCCGCGCGGTGGGCCAGCTCGATTTCGGCGAGTTCCTGGCGGTCGTCAATCTGGAGGATGACAACTCCAACGCCGCCAACAACCAGCTTATCCCCCCGCAAAGTTGGGAGGCATCGCTGCAACTGGCCAAGGATTTCGGGCGCTGGGGCTCGGCCACGCTCAAGCTGTATGAGAACCTTGTCCAGGATTACGTCACGATCGTTCCTTTGCCGGAAGGCGGGGAATCGGTCGGCAATGTGGACAGCGCCACAAAGCGCGGGATCGAACTGACCGGGACGATGAACCTCGACCCGCTCGGCCTGGCCGGAGCAAAGCTGGACGCCAATGTCCGCCTGCAGGATTCCACCGTGATCGATCCGGTCAGCCGCTTGCCCCGATCGTTCAACTATTCGGAACGGCAATACTACAAGCTCGATTTCAGGCATGACATTCCGCGCAGCGATCTCGCCTGGGGGGTGGAATTCCGGCACACCGAATTCGCGCCCTATTCCCGCCTGGCCGAGCAGGGCTACAACTTCAGCATACAGACCTTCGGCGGCCTGTTCGTGGAGCACAAGAACGTGATGGGGCTGACCATGCGGGCGCGCATGGCGAACATGCTGGGCGGCAGCTCGGTGCTCCGCCGCACGGTCTATAGCGGCCCGCGTGACAAGGCGCCCATCGCCTTCACGGAAGACCGCGTCGGGCAGGTCGGGTTCTTCTGGAACTTCATCGTGAAGGGCAACTTCTAGGCCCTGCTCAAAGACCAGCATATAAACGCAAGGTGGTTATGCGGTTTGCAACCCAGGCCGCCAATGGCGCTCTCCGGGCCTCCAGACTTCCCCACCTCCGCCCGTCCTGAGCTTGTCGAAGGACCGGCGGTGGGTTGGTAAAATACACAATCGCCAAACGCAAAGGGCCGCGGATCGCTCCGCGGCCCTTTCGGTTTGCCGGAAATATCGGCGATTACTTCTTGGCGGCAGCCTTCTTCGCGGCGGGCTTCTTTTCCGCTGCGGGCTTGGCTTCCTTGGCAGCGGCCTTCTTCGCCGGCTTTTCGGCAGCTTCCTTGGCGGGAGCCTTTTCCTTTGCGGGAGCCTTCTTGGCTTCCTTCGCAGGAGCTTCGTCCTTGGCGGCAGCTTCCTTCTTGGCAGCTTCCTTCTTCGCCGGTTCCTTCTTGGCGGCGGCCTTCTTCGGAGCGGGCTTCGCTTCCTCGGTCGTGTCGTCAGCCTCGATGGCGGCTTCCAGTTCCTCGCGGGTCACTTCACGCTCGGTCACCTCGGCCTTGTCGAACAGGAAATCGACGACCTTGTCTTCGTACAGCGGAGCGCGAAGCTGCGCCTGGGCGAGCGCATCGTTAGCGACATAGTCGATAAAGCGCTGGCGGTCTTCCTGGCGATACTGCTGGGCCGCCTGGCGCATCAGCATTTCCATTTCCTGGCGCGACACTTCGACGCCATTGGCCTGGCCGATTTCCGAAAGCAGCAGTCCAAGACGGACGCGGCGCTCGGCGATCTTGAGGTAATCGTCCTTCTCCGCTTCGATTTCCTTGCGGGCCGCTTCCGGATCCTCTTCGCGCTCGGCTTCCTGCTGAAGCTGAGCCCAGATCTGGTCGAACTCGGCCTGCACCATCGTGGGCGGCACGGCGAAATCGTGATCGCGTGCCAGAATGTCCAGCAGGCCGCGCTTCATCTGCGTGCGGGTAAGGCCGGCGGTTTCCTGCTCCAGCTGGCCGCGCAGCAGTTCCTTCAGCTTGTCGAGGCTTTCGAGGCCCAGCGACTTGGCGAAATCTTCGTCAGCCTTGGTTTCGGCTTCCACCTTCACCGCGTGCACGGTGATGTCGAAGGTGGCTTCCTTGCCCGCCAGGTGAGCCGCGCCGTATTCGGCCGGGAACGTAACGTTGATCACCTTCTCGTCGCCCGTCTTCACGCCGACCAGCTGCTCTTCGAAGCCGGGGATGAACTGTCCCGAACCGAGCACCAGCGGCGCCCCTTCGGCCTTGCCGCCTTCGAACTCGACGCCGTCGAGCTTGCCGACGAAATCGATGGTCAGCTGGTCGCCATCGGCGGCCTTCCTGGTCTTCGGCGCGTCCTTGTAGCTCTTCTGGTTCTTCGCGATGTTGTCCACCGCTTCGGCAACCGCGGCGTCCGTCACCGGGACGATCAGCTTTTCGAGCTTCAGCCCCTCAATCGAAGGCGCCTGGATTTCCGGGAGGACTTCCAGCTCGATGGCGAGTTCGGCATCCTTGCCCTGTTCGTAGGACTCGTTCAGCTCGACCTTGGGCTGCAGCGCGGGGCGCAGCTTGCGCTCGGAGATCAGCCCATCGACCGATTCGCGGATCGTCGAATTCAACACGTCGGCGTGCAGCGCCTCGCCGTGCATCTTCTTCACGAGATTCGCGGGCACCTTGCCGGGGCGGAAGCCGGGCATGCGCACATTCGGGGCGATCTTCTTCACCTCGCTGTCGATCTTGGCTTCGATATCCTTGGCCGCGATGGTCAGCGTATAGGCGCGCTTCAAGCCCTCATTGGTGGTCTCGACGATCTGCATTTCAGACTTCTGCCTTTTTCAATCAAACTCTACCGGAGCCGGCTCCACTTCATTGCGGAACTGGTGCGGGCGAAGGGACTCGAACCCCCACATCTTGCGATACTGGTACCTAAAACCAGCGCGTCTACCAATTCCGCCACGCCCGCGGCCCGACGAAGTACAGGCAAGCGAGAATCCCCCGCAAACCTGCGAAACAGGGATGCGCCCTTATAAGGGCACGGCGAAAAGGGCAAGCGCCACGGCCACACGAACCGTCGAACGGAACAACGCCAGGGGGAACCCGTTGGTTCATTGTGCTCCAATTAAGGAAATAACCATGGCCGATCCCGGCAAATCCATCCCGTTTCACGATACGCCCACCATCCCCCCGGCGACCCCGCCCGTGGTCAATCCGAAGGCCGACCCGGACGAGGCCCATATCGCCAAACCCGATGGCGACAGCGATTTTCCCGGGCGCACACCGGACGAGGAGATTATCCCCGGCGGCGATACGGATGATCCTTCGATTTCCCCCCGGGAAGTCGAACCGGGCGAGGAGGAACTCGATCGCCCCGGGCAAACGCCCGATGAAACCCCGCCCCCGCCCGTTACGGCGCCCGATTGAGCGCGCTGATTGATTTTCGCGCCTCCCGTGGATAAGCGCGGGGAATGACTGACGAGAACACGCCCGAACAGACCCCGCCCGCCCAGGACAATGGTGGAGACGTGCCGCCCGATCGGCTGGCGATCAGCCCGAGCAGTTCTTTCTTCGACGGGGACAAGCTGCAGCGCGGCGTCGGCATCCGCTTCAAGGGCACCGTCCGCAACAATGTGGACGAGTATTGCATCTCCGAAGGCTGGGTGAAGGTCCAGGCGGGCAAGAGCATGGATCGCAAGGGCAATCCCCTGCTGCTCAAGCTGAACGGCCCGGTCGAAGCCTGGTACGAAGATCTGGGCGAGAACCCGCCGGTCGCAAAGGCCTGATTCGCGATCGGGCGGTATGCACCGCCCGAGCCGCAATACCTTACGAGCGGCTACTTGCGGCGATGATGTCGCCGATGATGTCGCGCTTGGCCCTGGGCGCGGCCACGGACGGCCCGACCGGCTTCGCATCGCTCCGGATTTCGGTGCTCCCACTGGCTTTGTCGCCATAGATGAAGCCCTGCACGGGCCACGCCGTGCCGCCAAGCGACTGGATGGGATCGTACCAGACGCGGACTTCGCTCCAGTCATTCTTGTCCGAAACGTCGACCGCGCGGACATCGTCCTCGATCTGGCCACGGCGCCCGTTGATCGGCGACCAGTTGGCATGGCGGAGCAGAACGGTCCGCGAATCCACGATCTTGCTGACCGCCGCAACGTGGCCCAGTTCCATGTTGCCGTGCGGGCGGAACGCCATGACCGCACCCACGCGCGGCTTGCTGCCCCGCTTGTAGCGGCCCTGGGCCTGGCCCCACCATGTATGCGCATCGCCGTAGATCTGGATGCCCGAAACCTGTCGCGCATAGGGCACGCATTGCAGATAGGCCGGGAGTTCCCTGACCCGGCTGGTGTCGATTGCACTGGCCACCGGCACCGCGATCGTCGCGAGCGCCGCACCGGCGATGAGCTTGGATATCTGTCCCCACATGCGGTCCGTATGCCCAGCCCAGGGTTATTACGGTCCTGCCAATTAAGGTAAACGCCGCGGCAACTATTTGCCGGTCGGGCGGCAGGAATTTGCCGCTTCCTTGCCGCTTTTGCCGGAGCGAATGGCGGCATTGCGTGCCCCATCGGGCTTGAGCGGCCATGCGGAAAGCCTTGCGTTTCTCGCGCCTTCGGGCCACCGCCCGGCAAATGGCAGGCTCCATGCTCCCTCAGGTCATCATCATAGGCCGCCCCAATGTGGGCAAATCCACGCTGTTCAACCGGCTGGTGGGCAAGAAGCTCGCCCTGGTCGACGATCAGCCGGGGGTTACGCGCGATCGCCGCTTTGGCGAAGCGCATCTTCTGGGCCTCGATTTCACCATCGTCGACACCGCCGGCTGGGAGGACGAGGATCCGGCCAGCCTGCCCGGCCGGATGCGTGCGCAGACCGAAATTTCCGTCGAAGGCGCCACCGTGGCGCTGTTCGTGTTCGATGGCCGCGCGGGCGTTACCCCGCTGGACGAGGAAATCGCCCGCTGGCTTCGGGAAAAGGACCTTCCTGTAATCCTGGTGGCCAACAAGGCCGAAGGCCGCGCCGCCGAAGCCGGGATGATGGAAGCCTATGCGCTGGGCCTGGGCGATCCGCTGCCCTTCTCCGCCGAACATGGCGAAGGGCTGGTCGATCTGTTCGAGGCGCTGCTGCCGCATCTGGACGGTGCGGAAATGGAAGAACCCGCCGCGCCCGAACTGGACGAGCATGGGGACGAGATCGCCACCGGCCCGCTGAAGCTGGCCATCGTGGGCCGCCCGAATGCGGGCAAGTCCACCCTGATCAACCGCATGCTGGGCGAAGACCGCCTGCTGACCGGGCCGGAAGCCGGCATCACCCGCGATTCGATCGCGGTGGACTGGGAATGGACCAACCCCAGGGACGGCCAGACACGCGAAGTCCGGCTGATCGACACGGCGGGCATGCGCAAGAAGGCCCGCGTAACCGAAAAGCTTGAGCGTATGGCCGTGGCCGACGCGCGCCACGCAGTCGATTTCGCCGAAGTCGTGGTGCTGCTGCTCGATGCGACCAAGGGGCTTGAGCATCAGGACCTGAAGATTGCCGATCTGGTGCTGCAGGAAGGCCGCGCCCTGATGATCGCGATCAACAAGTGGGATGTGGCGGAGGAGGCGTCCGCACTGTTCAACGGGATCAAGGAAGCACTGTACGAAGGGCTGGCGCAGGCCCGCGGCGTGCCGCTGTTCTCCGTATCCGCGCGCACCGGCAAGGGCATCGACGCCATGCTTGCCGCAGCTTTCGAACTGCGCGAGGCGTGGAGCCGCCGCGTGCCGACCGCCGGGCTCAACCGCTGGTTCGACGATGCGCTTGGGGCCAACCCGCCCCCGGCACCGGGCGGCAAGCGCATCAAGATGCGCTACATCACCCAGATCAAGACCCGTCCGCCCAGTTTCGTGATCTTCGGTTCGCGGCTGGACGACGTGCCGGAAAGCTACCGCCGCTATCTGGTGAACGGCATCCGCAAGGAACTGGGCTTCGGCACCGTGCCCGTGCGACTGACCCTGCGCAGTTCCAAGAACCCCTTCGCGCCCAAGAAGTAGCCGGGGCATCGCCCCGTGCCTGTCACCCGCAGGCTTACACATTCGGGCGGTTTTGTTCTGCCTCATCCCCTCCCCTTCTCGATACTGGCCAGTGCTGCGCGATCGAGCCGGGCAAGGAACCGCAGAAGCGCGGAAGTGCTGGCTTTTCGCGTCCATCCCACATAGCGCCCGGCCCGCATGATCGGGCGGATCGCCCCCTCGAAGGCAAGGCAGCGCAGGTCTTCGACTGTCACCTTCCGCAAAGGCAGTCCCAACGCTGCATCCCATGCCGCCGCGAAGCTCGCCGCATCCCGCCGCGCGCGTAGCTGATAGGCGCCCTTGCGGCTCATCCCCACGCGCCGCGCGGCTTCGCTGACAGATCCCGTCTCCGCCAGATAGCCGATGAAGCCGCCCTGCCGGTCAGCCGTCCAGCCATCCCCTCGCCCGCGCAGGGGCACGGGGTAGAAGGCAGGCAAGCGCCCCCGAAAGCGGTAGGCACGGGAACGGCGGGGCGATGGAGGGGAAACCGGGTGCGTCATCCGGCAGGATAGACGCCATGCGGACATGTGTAGGAAAGGGTTATTACCCGTTCCATTCTTCTTCTTCGTCATCCTGAACTCGTTTGTGCTGTGCACGCCTTCGGCTCCAGCATCCATCTCTCCCCATGGACGGTTGTGCGATCGGAGGAATGGATCCTGAAACGAGTTCAGGATGACGGTTGGGCAAAGCAAACACGATACGTGAAACATACTCTGTGTTTGCAATCGCTATAATCGCCAATGGTATGATAGCCAGGAAGCGGGGCAACAGGGGAGGGATCATGCCTGGGGAAGACGACGAACCGCGCCGGGCCGGCTGGAAGGGCCTTCTCGGCGGACTGCTGGCGGCAATCGTGATCGTGAACGGCCTGATGGCGACGGTTCCGGATTCCCTGCTGAGAGACGACTATGGCGACGTGCGCGGCCTGTTCCAGCTGGCCCTGGCGGTGATCGGCGTCACCAGCTTTGCGGCTACGTGGCACTGGCTGGATGGCCTGCGATAGCCAGGCCTGGTCCCGCGTATGAACGATCCAGCGCCAACCCCGTTCAGGACAATGACTATCGCGGGCACGGAATCTATGTCGCTCCAAAATTGCGCAAGGTATCACCCGGCATTCGCGGACATGCTGCAAGTAATTTGCCGAATTCACATATTTAGCGTAAATTGATTACACGATGCTGTAAGTCAGCGCGGAAATAATGGGACGGAGGGGACTGCCATGGCTTCCGATAATGAAAAGCGGACCGGTACGGACAGGCGCGTTTCAGACAGGCGCAAGGAGGAAAGGGTCGGCTTGACCTCTCCCGATCGTCGACAATCCCAGCGGCGCAAGGAAGGTGATCGCCGCGCAGGCGATTGAGCGCGCGATTCTTCCGTTTTTCGTATTGCGGGCCGGAAGGGCAACAGCCCCCCGCCCCCCGCAATACGATGGCGTGCAGATCGCTTGCGACCCCAGCGTGTGGAAGCCTCTTCGTCATGCCGAAGGGGCATCCGCCAATCTCGGCCAACACCTGTTCGCAGACGATATAATGGCCGTTTCGGCTACTCCCGCCCGCTCACCGGGTTGCGGTAGTGGTAGGGCGGCAGATAATATTCGGGGAACACCGGATAGGGTTCGGTCTTCTCGTCAGGCGGCAGATCGTCGAAATCCATCAGCAGGGGCATGGCGTGCCTGGCCCAGCCCTTGTCGAAATCGGTATAGAAGGTCTGCCATGACTTGAGGACGGAGATCTTCCAGACCCCGTCTTCCTTCACATATTCGTTTTCGTAGAGGCATTCGCCCCACATCGCCTCGCCGCCCATGCGGCCCACCTGCATCAGCGCGCGCAGGCGGCACTTGGCGCTCTGCCCGTCTTCCGCGACGTGGATCACGGGCTGGAGTTGCAGGTGGTTCATCAGCAGGCCCGGCGGCGGCGCGCCGAAATGCAGCATGTATTCGCGAATGCGTTCATGCCCGAAGAACTTGCCGCGGCCGTTGATCTCGATCGTGGCATCGCGGGAGAACAGGTCCGCGACATGGTCCCACTGGCTCTTGTCGACATAGAAGCCATAGATGCGCTGCAGATTGGCGACGGCGAGATGATCCTCCGCCGCCTGTGCCCGCTTCTCGACCGCGGCCAGCCTTTCGGCCAGCGCGCGGATTTCCTTTTCGTAGTCCAATTCCATCTCCCTCGCGCACAGTGCTTGGCATTGGGCGCGAGGACTGGTCAGCCAGCCTCGGGCGCCTTGCTGTTCAGCTGCACATAGTTCTGCAGGCCCATGCGCTCAATCATCTCGAACTGGGTTTCGAGGAAGTCCACATGTTCTTCCTCGCTTTCGAGGATACGCTCGAAGATTTCGCGGCTGACATAATCGCGCACGGTCTCGCAATATTCGATCGCTTCCTTCAGCATCGGCAATGCTTCGTATTCGAGCTGGAGGTCGGCCTTGAGGATTTCCTCAACCGTCTCGCCCACCTTGAGCTTGTTGATCGCCTGGAAGTTGGGCAACCCGTCAAGGAACAGGATGCGTTCCGCCAGCACGTCGGCATGCTTCATCTCGTCGATGGATTCGTGCCGCTCATACTCGGCGAGCTTCTGCACGCCCCAGTGGTTGAGCGTGCGATAATGCAGCCAATACTGGTTGATGGCGGTCAGCTCGTTGGTGAGAGCCTTGTTGAGAAACTCGATGACCTTTGCGTCGCCCTTCATGGGAGCACCTTTTTATCTGCAATTCCGGGATGCCCTGAATAATGGGCTTTGCAGAGTGCTCTGGCAAGGGGGCAAATGCCGAAAAACCGCAGAATTCTGCGGCTTTGCGAGTCATTAGCGTTAGTCGAGAACGGATGCGCTCAGGCGGTTACGCAGGCGCTATTGCGTTCCTCGATCAACAGCATTGCCGCTTCATCCAGGCATTGCCCACACTGGGGACGCTTGCCCAGCTTCTCGTAAACGGCATCTGGATCGCCCGCATGGCAACGAGCCGCTTCACGCAGCTCACATTCCCGGATTGCATTGCAGACGCAAATAAACATGAACCCAAGCTAATGCGAATGGGTTGCAGTAGCAAGGGGTCTTTTTTGGCGGGATCGCGCGGTTCGTCGCATTTCTTCCGCCGAGGGAACGCGGCGGGCACGCGAATCATTTCCGATTAGGGAACAGCTTCCAATAGGTCAGGCAGCGCCATCCCCATTCGAGCGGGCCATAGCGATAGCGCGCCAGCCACCATTTCGACCAGCCGAGCATCAGCAACCAGCCCAGCACCATCGCGGCCAGCAGTTCAGGGCGGGCCAGTTCGCCGTACAAGCCCCCGGCCCAGTTGCGGAACACCAGCATCATCACCAGCGAACTGCCGATATAGTTGCTGAAAGCCATGCGCCCCGCAGCCACCAGCCTTTCGCCCAGCCAGCCCGGCTGTTCGCCATTTTCGCCCGCCGCCACGGCTTTCGGCGCCCAGCAAGTCAGCAACGCGGCCAACCCCACGATCATCGGCAGGCGAATGAGCTGGCCCATTCCCGCGGTGACGAATTCGGTCAGCCAGGGCGGGAAGCCGGACAGCATGACCCACAGGCCCAACGGCAGGGCCAATGCGATGCCCAGCCCCACGCCAGCCCAGCCCCATCGGCGCAGGCGCAAGGGGTCCAGCCCGCCGCTGAACATGCCATGGCGATAGAGCGCCATGCCGATCAGCATCAACGGGATCGTTTCGAACACGCCCACGAACGGATACTGGAACAGCAGATAGCCCTGATGCCGCGCGACATAGGCCAGTTCGGCGGCATAGCTGCCCTGGGCGTAAGCGGCCCTTTCCGCATCCGCCGCCGCCAGGCGCTGGTCCCACGCATCGGCAAGGGCGGCCCAGGCCTCCGGAGCGGCGGCACGCACCGCAATATCCTGCTCCAGCGTAACCGCGCTGACGCCCGAGATGAGCACCAGAAGCGAGGCCACGACATACCATATGACGCCAAGGCGCAGCAGCGCGGACGCGCTCATCCGCAGCAATGGCAGCACCGCCAGCCCGCACAGCGCGTAGAGATAGAGGATGTCGCCCCAGAACAGCAGGAAGAAGTGCGCCAGGCCGAACAGCAGCAGCCACACCAGCCGGCGCGCCTGCAGCCCCACCGTCTGCCCGCGAGCCCACGCCCGGTCCATGAACAGCAGCAGTCCCACCCCGAACAGCATCGAAAACAGGCCGCGCATCTTGCCGTCGATGAAGACGAACTGCGCCAGCCACACGGCCTTGCTGGGCGCGGAGGTGTAATCGGGCAAGGCGCCCGGCCAGCTATTGGCCAGCAGCGGGTGCCCGTAGATCACGATATTGGCGAACAGGATCCCCAGCACGGCAACGCCGCGGATGAAATCCAGCGCCAGCAGGCGGTCGCCCGTGCCAACGGGACCACCCGCCGAGGCGATCCCGGCCGATCCGCCTTGCCCGTTCGCGTCCATCGCCTGCCTTTCCTGTCGGCGGCGAAGGACTCACCAGCCTATTGCAACACCAGGCAGGATTGCCCTGCCTGCTTGAGCTTGATGCACGCGGCATCCGCCTCAGCCCGCGTCGCGAAGCCGCCAGCCTGGAGTTTTGTCAAGTTGCCAGCGGGGACAAGCAAGCGTTTCCTGCCAGCCAGTTCCGGCCGCGAGCCAAGCTGCTGCCACAGCTTTTCCGCATTGCCGGACACGCCGAATGCGCCGAGCTGCACCTTCCACGGTCCGCTGGCGGCAGGCGTGGGGGCCGGCGCAGCGCGTGCGGGGGCCGGCGCCGGAGCGGGAGCAGGGGTCGCTTCCGCCACGCGAGCGGGCGGTCTGGCCGCCGTCGTCACGGCAGTCGCCGCCGGGCGGGCGAAATCGGCACCGGCTTCGGCCGGGTCTTCCGTGCCTGTCGCTTCCATCGCCTGCCGCACGGCATCACGCGCAAGAGCGAGCCTGTCCCCGGCCTCCGGCGAAGGCGGAACGGCGACGGACGCAGGCACCGGCGTGGTGGCGATCGGCTGGGGCACGCGAGAGGCATAGGCGGACGCCGCAGGCGTTGCCGCGGAGACGTCGGCGCCACCTGCCGCAAGGTCGAACGCGGCGAGATCGCTCGCCCGCGCAACATCGGCCTGCTGCTGCATCTCTACCGCGAGCGATGCCGCCTGCTGGCGTTGGGCCAGCGGAATATGCTGGTCCATCTGCGCGATGGCCGGTCCGGCCTGCGGAAGCGATTGCGAGTTGGCCAGGGTCAGCAGCGCATAAGCGCGCACCCAGTCTTTCGAGACGATGTCGCCATTGAAATGCGCAATGCCCAGCAGATATTGCGAGCGCGGGTCGCCCCTTCGCGCGGCTTCCTGGACGAAGGGCAACGCAGCCTGCGTCCGCCCGCTCTGGAACAGGATCAATCCATAGGTGTCCGCGGCGCGGATATGGCCCTGCTCCGCCGCGCGGGCATAGTAATATTCGGCGCGCGCCGGATCGGCCGCGACACCCAGGCCCAGGCGATAGGCCTGCCCCAGATTGAACTGCGCATCGGCATCGCCGGCATCGGCCGGCCCGCGCCATTGCGCAACCGCAGCGGTATGATCCCCGCGGGACCAGGCATCGACCCCGTCCCTCACATCGGCAAGGGCAGGCACGGCCAGCGCCAAGGCGGCAACGCCGCCCAGCCACTTGCCAAAGCTCAACCCTGTCGCACGGCATCTGGCCATGTTCGCTCTACTCCATCAGCGCGGGGTTCACCCCCTCCAAAGGGGCTTCATAGCCTGACATAGTAAACCCGGCGTTAGCGATAACAGCATTTCCCTGTGCCCTTATGACCACCAAAACGGCCCCGGCGCAAACACCGCCGTTAACTGAAAATTAGTGGTGATCTGCGATCCCGCCACAGGAAACGCCGGAAATGCAGGACTGCTCCGGCGAGTTTTATCAGGGGGAACGACCTTGCGCGTACTGGCATTGGCATCGCAAAAAGGCGGTTCGGGGAAGACTACTCTTTCCGGTCATCTTGCCGTCCAGGCCCAGCGGGCGGGCGCTGGCCCGGTCGTGCTGATCGACATCGACCCGCAAGGCTCGCTCGCCGACTGGTGGAACGAGCGCGAGGCCGAATACCCCGCTTTCGCCCAGACCACCGTGACCCGCCTCGCCACCGATCTGGCGACATTGCGCAATCAGGGCTTCAAGCTGGCCGTGATCGACACGCCGCCCGCCATCACCATGGCGATCCAGTCGGTCATCTCCGTCGCCGAACTCATCGTCGTCCCCACCCGCCCCAGCCCGCATGACCTGCGCGCCGTGGGCGCCACGGTCGACCTGTGCGAACGCGCGGCCAAGCCACTGATCTTCGTGGTCAATGGCGCCACGCCCAAGGCCAAGATCACCTCGGAAGCCGCGGTCGCGCTGTCGCAGCACGGCACGGTGGCCCCGGTCACCCTGCATCACCGCACCGATTTTGCCGCATCGATGATCGATGGACGCACGGTCATGGAAGTCGATCCGCAAGGCAAGTCCGCGATGGAGGTTGCCAGTCTGTGGAGCTATATCTCCGACCGGCTCGAGAAGAATTTCCGCCGCACCGTGTTTGCCGCACCGGGCATTTCGCAAGTTCCCGGCATATACCGCCCCGGCGGCGGTTTCGGCCGCCGGATAGCACAGTGAGCGCCGCCCCGATGAGCGACCCCAAGCCTTTTGCGTCACTTGGCCCGACGCTGCTGGCGCGCAAAGGCGCCGCCAGGCCCGCCATGCGCCCCCAGGTGCAGCCCTTCACCACTTTCGAGCGCCAAGCCGCCCAGCAGATGGACGATCTTGGCTGGAACGACATGGGCGATGCCCATGACGACCCGCATGCCGGGCCCGAACCGCTGCCGCTGGCACCGGCCGCCGCACCCGCCGGCTTCGAAGCCGAAGAATTCGCGGATGAAGCGCCCGAGGCGGAGAAGCCCGTCGTTCGCCGGCAGCAGGAAGAAATCGCCCGCAAGGTCGCTTCCGCGCACCTGCCCGAACCCGCGAAAGCCCGGCCCACCGGCAGCAGGCGCAAGTCCGCGTTGGAGGAAGGCCGCCGCGCCGCCTTCACGCTGCGTGTCGATGCGGAACGTCATCTGAAACTTCGGCTTGCCTGCACCATCCGCAACCTCAGCGCCCAGCAGATCGTGACTGAAGCGCTGGATCGTTTGCTGGCGGACATTCCGGAACTCGAAACGCTGGCTGCACAAGTGAAGCGCACGTGAATCCATCAGGGGAAGTGACGATGAACCACACGAACAGCGCGAACAAGGAAGCCAGGCTGCTCCGCCTCGCCCTGACGACCGCCCTTGCCAGCGCGGCCCTTGCCGGTTGCGCCACGTCCGCCGCGCCTCCCGCGGCTGTTTCGGCAGGCAAGGCGGAAGCGGCCATGGCCAAGGGCAAGCAGGGCACCGCCGTATCGCACGCGGAAGCGGCCGTGCTGGCCGATCCACGCAACCCTCAATACCGGGCCACTCTGGGCGCCGCCTATCTCGAGGCGGGACGCTATGCCTCGGCCGCGGCATCGTTCGACGATGCGCTGAAGCTGGGCGACACCAGCGGCCGCACCGCGCTGAGCCTTTCCCTGGCGCTGAGTGCGCAAGGCAAGCTGCAGGATGCACAGCGCGTGCTGAAGGCGTGGGAAAATGCCATTGCCCCCAGCGATTATGGCCTCGCCCTGGCTCTGGCCGGCAACCCGGATCACGGCGCCAAGGTGCTGGCCAACGAAATCCGTAACGGCGCGAACACCGCCAAGGTGCGCCAGAACCTGGCCTATGCCTATGCCCTCAACGGCCAGTGGCGCGAAGCCCGGCTGATGGCTTCCCAGGACCTCACCGGCGACAAGGTGAACGATCGCATCGGCGAATGGGCGATCGATACCAGCCCCGACAATTTCCAGGGTCGCGTGGCCAAGCTGTTGGGCACGCCTGCCAACGTGAAGGACCCCGGCCAGCCCGTGCATCTTGCGCTGGGCAATTTCCCTGAAACCGCGCAGCTCGCCGCAGTGGCCGATCCCGCACTGGCGGCGGCGCCCGCGCCGGCAACCTACGAACTTCCGCCCCTGGGCGATCCGATCGATCCTTCGGTGGGAATCGCGCGCCATGACACGCCCCCGTCAACTGCGAAGCCCGCTGCTGCGCCCGCCCCGAAACCGGCAGCAAAACCGGCGGCTCCGGCTGCTGCGCAAGCCGCCGCCAAGCCTGCAAGCAAGGATGTGTTCGAAGCAGCGTTCAAGCCGCAGGCCCCCGCCGGCGCCGCAGTGCGTGCCCCGGCCGCGACCGACACGGCGCGCTTCGTGCAGGCTACCGCCACGAAGCCCACGTCCGCGCCCGCCGCGCGCACGGTCCCGGCCAGCGCCGCCAGCGGCACCCATCTGGTGCAGCTGGGCGCGTTCTCCAGCGAAGCCAGCGCCAAGCGCGCATGGGGCATCTATGTGCAACGCTACCCCGAACTGGCCAAGCATGAGATGGTCATCACGCAGGCAGTGGTGAAGGGCAAGAATTACTGGCGCGTCGCCGCCGGCGGCTATTCAGCCACCGCTTCCAAGGCGATGTGCGGCAAGATCAATGGCAATGCCGGCCAAGGCTGCATTGCCTATGCACAGGGTCGCCCGCTTCCGGGCGGCGTGGACAAGAGCCGGCAACTCGCCAGCCGATAAGACTGCCGACGGCTGGTTCTTCCAGTCCGGAGCAGGAAACCTGCGAACCCCTCGGGCCCCAAGGTCCGGGGGTTTGTTTTGGCGATTGGGTATTACAACCACCACCCGCCGTGCCGAGCTTGTCGGAAGCGCAGCTGACGCGAAGCGTCAACGACGCGCTGAAACGGAAGGGTTGGGCGGATACTCCTGGCGCGCATCCTTCGACAAGCTCAGGACGGGCGGAGGTGGGAGGTCCGGTGGGCCGAAGAGTAGTGGCCTGGGTTATAAGCCTGGGTTTATGGGCCTGGGTTTATAACTGCATAACCACCCTGCCTTTGCCGCGGCGTCAGCCGATCGCGACCCCGCCCTTGTACAGCGCTGTGACCCTGCCCTGCACCGGCTGCCGGTCGAACGGCGTGTTCCCGGCGCTGGCCTCCATCTTGGCGGAATCGACGATCCACGGCTTGTCCGGGGCTACCAGCACGATATCGGCCTGCGCCCCTTGCGCCAGCACGCCCGCGTCCACGCCCAGCAACGCGGCCGGGTTCGTGGAAACCAGGTCGAACACGCGCGGCAAGTCGATCACTCCGTCGCGCACCAGCGACAGCACCATGGCCAGCAGGGTTTCCGCCCCGGCCATGCCCGGATCGGCATCGGCGAAGGGCAGTTGCTTGTCTTCCGGTCCGCGCGGATCATGGCCTGAGGCCACCACGTCGATCGTGCCGTCACCGATCGCCTCGATCACGGCTTGGCGATCCGCTTCCTCGCGCAACGGGGGCGAAAGGCGGGCGAAGGTGCGGAACTCCACCGTCGCAAGGTCGGACAGCATGAAATGCGCCGGGGTCACTCCCGCCGTCACCGCCACGCCGCGCCGCTTGGCCGCGCGCACCAGATCCAGCGCCGCGCGGGTAGTAACCTGGCGGAAATGCAATCGAGCCCCGGCCAGTTCGGCCAGGGCAATGTCGCGCGCCACGGCCAGCGCCTCTGCCTCGGCGGGGGCGCTCGGCAAGCCCAGCCGGGTTGCCATCTCGCCCGCGGTCGCAACCGCCTCGCCCACCAGCGCGCCATCTTCCGCGTGGCTGACCACGACCATGTCCAGCATCGCCGCATAATTCAGCAGCCGCAGCATCACGCCCGAATCCGCAATCCAGCCCCGGCCGGTCGCAACCGCGCGGGCGCCGGCATCGCGCATCATCGCCAATTCCGTAAGATCCGCGCCGGCCAGCCCCACGGTCGCCGCCGCCAGCGGGTGAACCCACAGGTCCGGCTTGCCGCTATAGGCCAGGAACTGCACGCGCGAGGGCATGTCCAGCGGCGGGTTCTGGTCCGGCATCAGCGCCGCACGCGTAATTCCGCCGAAATGGAACGCCGGCTTGTCCACGGCGAACACGCCCAGATCGACAAGGCCCGGCGCGATCAGGGCGCCCCTGGCGTCCGCCACCTCGTCACCCGGCTCCGCCGCGATATCGCCCAGCGCATCGATCCGCCCGTCCACGCAGCGCACCGCGCCGTTGCGCAGTCCGCCAGGCGCCACCAACTGGCCGTTGGTGAAGATCAGGGGAGTGACCTGTTTCATGCCCAGCCCTCCACCCGCCGCGTGCGGCGGGTCAGCACTTCCAGACACGCCATGCGGATGGCGACACCCATTTCCACCTGCCGTGTAATCAACGAGCGGCCCTTGAGGTCCGCCACATCGCTGTCGATCTCCACACCCCGGTTCATCGGGCCGGGATGCATGATCAGCGCTTCGGGCTCCGCCTTGGCGAGCCGCTTCAGCGTGAGGCCGTACAGGTGGCGATATTCGCGCGCGGAAGCAAGGTAGCGCCCGCTCATCCGCTCGGTCTGGAGGCGCAGCATCATCACCGCCTCCGCCCCGTCCAGCGCGGCGTCGAAATCGTGGAAGGGCGTGACCCCCATGGCCTCGATCCCGGCAGGCATCAGCGCGGGCGGCGCGCACACGCGGATTTCCGCGCCCAGCGCCTGCAGGCACAATATGTTCGAGCGCGCCACGCGGCTGTGCAGGATATCGCCGCAGATCGTGATGCGCAGGCCGCTAAGCTCGTTTCGCCCACGCTCCCTCAGCGCATGGGTCAGGGTCAGCGCATCGAGCAGGGCCTGGGTCGGGTGCTCATGCTGCCCGTCCCCGGCATTGAGCACGGGGCAATCGACCTTGTTGGCGATCAGCCGCACCGCCCCGCTGCTGGCATGGCGGATCACGATCGCATCGGGGCGCATCGCATTCAGCGTCACCGCCGTATCGATCAGCGTTTCGCCCTTCTTCACGCTCGACTGCGCGGCATGCATGTTCACCACATCCGCACCCAGGCGCTTGCCCGCGATCTCGAAGCTCAGCAACGTGCGCGTCGAGTTCTCGAAGAAGGCGTTGATGATGGTGAGGCCGGACAGCAAATCCACATGCTTGCTGGATTGGCGGTTCAGTTCCACCCATTGTTCCGCTTCTTCCAGCAGGAACAGGATTTCGTGGCGCTCCAGATGGCCGATGCCCAGAAGGCCGCGATGCGGAAAAGCCAGCCCACCGGCCGGAAAGCGGCCCGGGGCGGAATGTGTTGGCGTCGAAGTCATTAAAGCTGGGCCAATAGGGCCTGTTTGCGGCGCTGGCAACGCCTCTCGCCCGAAGCCCTGCCCTGTTGGCGCGGTTTCCTGTGGAACCCTTTGCAGGCAGTCCCTAGATTGCAACGCGATGGGCCGCGCCGGGGCGCGACCCGATGCATGTCGAAGGACGTATTGAATGAGCTTTGCAGGCAAGGTCTGGCGGTTGCTGGTCGGCATCAAGGATGGGCTTTCGCTGATCTTCCTGCTGCTGTTCTTTACCCTGCTGTTCGCGGCGCTGACCGTCCGCCCCAATCCGGGCGTGGTGCGCGAAGGTGCGCTGCTGCTGGAACTCGATGGATCGGTGGTGGAAGAAGCCGCGTCGATCGACCCCTTCTCCTTGCTGGTCAGCGGTGAAATGCCCGCCAGGGAATACGAAGTACGAGATATCGTCCGTGCGCTTGACGCCGCCGCAAAGGACGGCCGGATCAAGGCCGTGGCGCTTGACCTGTCGAATTTCATCGGCGGCGGGCATGTCCATATGCAGGAGATCGGCGCGGCGCTGGATCGCGTGCGTTCGGCCAAGAAGCCGGTGCTGAGCTTCGGCATGGTCTATGGCGATGATGCGGTGATGCTGGCGGCCCATTCCAGCGAAGTCTGGGTCGATCCGCTGGGCGGCGCGATCGTGACCGGGCCCGGCGGGCAGAACCTCTATTACGCCGACCTGCTCGAAAAGCTGAAGGTGAACACCCACGTCTATCGCGTCGGCACCTACAAGTCCGCAGTGGAACCCTTCACGCGCAACGACATGTCGCCCGAAGCACGGCAGAACGCCAATGCGCTCATCTCCGCCGTCTGGGAGGAATACCGCGCCAAGCTGGGCAAGGCCCGCCCCAGTATCAAGCTCGATCTGGTGACGCAGGACGCGGCGGGCTGGCTGGCCGAACATGGCGGCGACACCGCCGCCGCCGCAAAGGCAGCCGGGCTGGTGGACACGATCGGCGACCGGGTCGCCTTTGGCCAGCGGGTGGCGGAAATCGCGGGCAAGGACGGATGGGATGCCTCGCCCGGCGCCTTCGCCCATACTGCCTTCGATCCCTGGCTTGCGGCGAACCAACCCGGCAAGCCGGGCAAGGCGATCGGCGTCATCACCATTGCCGGCGAAATCTCCGATGGCAAAGCCGGCCCCGGCTCTGCCGGCGGGGAACGCATCGCCCGGCTGCTGGACGAAGCGCTGCACGACAATCTGGCCGCCCTGGTGATCCGGGTGGATTCACCCGGCGGCACGGTGACGGGATCGGAAGCGATCCGCCGCGCGGTTCTGCGCCACAAGGCCAGGGGAATCCCCATTGCGGTGTCGATGGCCAACGTCGCCGCGAGCGGGGGCTACTGGGTTTCAACGCCTGCCGACCGGATCTTTGCGGAACCTGAAACGATCACGGGATCGATCGGCATCTTCGGCGTGGTCCCCTCTTTCGAAAACGCGCTGGCCAACTGGGGCGTGAGCAGCGACGGCGTGCGCACCACTCCCCTTTCCGGCCAGCCCGACCTGTTCGGCGGCTTCACCCCCGAAACCGATGCCATGCTGCAAAAGACGGTGGAGCACGGATATACGCGCTTCATCGGGCTGGTGGCCGAATCGCGCAAGAAGACGCTGCAGGAGATCGACGGCATCGGCCAGGGCCGTGTCTGGGATGGGGGCACCGCCCGCCAGATCGGGCTGGTCGACCAGTTCGGCGATCTCGACAATGCCGTGGCCTGGGCCGCCAGGGAAGCCAAGCTCAAGGACGGCGACTGGCACATCCGGCCGTTGCGCACTCCCCCCGATCCCTATGCCGCGATGCTGAAGCAGATGCTGTCAGGCGATACCAGGCAGGCCGGCGCACGCGATCTTTTCGGCTATATCGCCCAACGCGAAGAAGCCCGCACCGCACGGATATTGAAGGATATGGATCGGCTCCTGGGGTCAAAAGGCGTGCAGGCCTATTGCCTCGAATGCCCGGCCAAGCCTGCGACCCTGTCAGCCAAGGCGGAAGGCGGCTTTTTCGCGTTGCTTGCGCGGCTGCTGGCAATCTGAAACAGCGCGCCTTTGCACTTGTCATCCCCGGCGAGCCATGGCAATGGCGCGCCCCTGTCGTGAGGCTTGAAGCCCCGATGGGCGCGTAGCTCAGTGGTAGAGCACACCCTTCACACGGGTGGGGTCGCAAGTTCAATCCTTGCCGCGCCCACCATTTCCTCTAGATTGCCTCAGGCGCGGGCATCAGCGTGCTTCATCACCCACAGTTGAAAGCGGCGAGGCGAGCGGGCATAGGCGCTGACCATGCACGATCTCAAATTCATCCGCGAAAACCCCGAAGCATTCGACGCTGGCCTCCAGCGCCGTGGAGCGGAGGCTGTGTCCACCGCGATCCTCGATCTGGATGCGAAGCGCCGGGCTGTGTCCACGCGGATGCAGGAAGTGCAGAGCCGCCGCAATGACGCCTCCAAGGCGATCGGCGCGGCCATGGGCAAGGGCGACAAGGATACGGCCGAAGCTCTCAAGGCCGAAGTCGCTGACCTGAAGCAGGCCCTCCCCGCTCTGGAAGAGGAAGACCGCCAGCTTTCTGCCGAGTTGGAAACGCTGCTGGCAGCCCTGCCCAACATCCCTGACGACACCGTGCCCAAGGGCGCGGACGAGGATGACAATCAGGAAGTCGCCCGTTGGGGGGACCAGCGCAATTTCGCCTTCGATGCGAAGGAACACGCCGATCTTGGCCCCGCCCTGGGCCTCGATTTCGAAACCGGCGCCCTGATTTCGGGCGCGCGTTTCACCTTCCTCAAGGGCCAGATGGCCCGGCTGCAGCGCGCCATCGCTCAGTTCATGCTCGACCGCCAGACCGGCGAGAACGGCTATATGGAGTGCGCCCCCCCCTTGCTGGTGAAGGACGAGGCCGTGTTCGGCACCGGCCAGTTGCCCAAGTTCGCCGATGATCTGTTCCGCACCACCGATGGCCGCTGGCTGATCCCCACCGCCGAGGTCAGCCTGACCAACATGGTTCGCGAGCAGATCCTGCCCGACCTGTCGCAGCCGATCCGCCTTACCGCGCTGACCCCCTGCTTCCGCAGCGAAGCGGGCGCGGCGGGCAAGGATACGCGCGGCTATATCCGCCAGCACCAGTTCGAGAAGGTGGAACTGGTCAGCATCTGCCGCCCGGACCAGTGGGAAGCGGAACATGCGCATATGGTTCGTTCGGCCGAGAGCATCCTGGAGGCTCTGGGCCTGCCCTATCGCAAGCTGCTGCTGTGCACCGGCGACATGGGGGTGGCCGCGAAGAAGACCTATGACCTGGAAGTGTGGCTGCCCGGCCAGGGCGCCTATCGCGAAATCAGCTCGATCAGCTGGTGCGGCGATTATCAGGCGCGCCGCATGAATGCGCGCTATCGCCCCGAGGGCGAAAAGGGCACCGCATTCGTGCACACGCTGAACGGCTCCGGCCTTGCCGTGGGCCGCACGCTGGTGGCCGTGCTGGAGAATTACCAGCAGGAAGACGGTTCGGTAGACGTGCCCGCGGCACTGCTTCCCTATATGGGTGGGCTTACGCGGCTGTCTCCACAGTAGAAAACCGTTAACCTTAGCTTGTCGAAGTGGCGGACTTCCGTTCTAAGGGCGGACGGGATCCAAATCACTTCGACAGGCGGGCAAATTGCGCATTCTCCTCACCAATGATGACGGTATCCATGCGCCGGGTCTTGAATTGCTGGAGCGTGTCGCCCGCGAATTGAGCGACGACGTTACGGTGTGCGCACCGGCCGAGGAGAATTCCGGCGCGGGCCATTCGCTGACCCTGCACATGCCGGTGCGCCTGCGCGAACATGGAGACAAGCGCTTTTCGGTGACTGGCACCCCCACCGATGCGGTCAACCTGGCGCTGCGCAAGCTGTTTGCCGACAGCCTTCCCGACCTGATCATCTCCGGCATCAACAATGGCGAGAACCTGGCTGATGACGTGACTTATTCGGGCACGATCTCCGCTGCGATGGAAGGCGCGCTGGCGGGCATCCCGGCCATCGCGCTGAGCCAGGCGCTGCGCGATCAGGGCCATGGCTTTTCCGCCGCCGAAGGCTGGGCCGCCAGGATACTGCGCCCGCTGATGGACACGCCAATGGCGAAGCGCACGGTGGTGAACGTCAATTTCCCGGCCCTCGCCGCCGACGATGTGCGCGGCGTCCGCGTGGTGCGGCAGGGCTTCCATGATTATGCGCGCGGCTCCCTGATCGAAAGCACCGACCCGCGCGGACGCCCCTATTTCTGGTTCGGGCTGGAAGATGTGGAGCACACGCTCGACCATGGCACCGATCTGGAAGCGGTGAACGAAGGGCATATTTCCATCACCCCGCTCCAGCTCGATCTCACGCATCATGCCTCGATCAGCCTGCTGGCGGACCGTTTCGAATGAGCCGGCGCCTCGCCTTCCCGCTGGCGGCATCGCTGCTGCTGGGGGCGGCAGCGGGACATGCGCAGGGCCTTTCGACGGCAACCGAACACGTCGTGGCCCCCGGCGACACGCTGAGCGGCATCGCCAGCAAGGCCGGGGTTCCGATGGTGGTCATCGCGGAGGCCAATGGCCTGTCGCAACCTTATCCCATCAGGGCCGGGCAGAAGCTCGTCATCCCGCGCCAGAGCATGCATGAGGTGAAGAGGGGCGATACCGGCTTCGGCATTGCCTACCAGTATGGCGTGCCGTTCTCCCAGATCGCATTGGCCAACGGGATTGCCGAGGATTCCGTTCTCCAGATCGGGCAGAAACTGATCATCCCGGCGATGATCCCGGCGGCAACCCCCACGGCAACCATCGCCACCTCCCCCGCCACGCCTGCGCCTGCTTCGACGCCAGCCCCCTCCGTTGCGGCGGCGAAGGATCCCGCTTTCCGCCGGCCGCACGAAGGGCCGCTGCTGCTGGGCTGGAAGCGCCGGCCCGATGGTGGCGGGCATGAAGGGCTGGATTTCAAGGTGAAGGTGGGAGACGCGGTGCGCGCCACCGCGGCCGGCACGGTCATCTTCGCGGGGGACGAGCCGGAACGCTTCGGCAGGCTGGTGGTGATCGACCATGGCAATGGCTGGCACAGCGCCTATGGCCATCTTTCCCGCGTAACGGTGAAGAAGGACGAAACGGTGCGCGCAGGCGAACGCATCGGCTTGGGCGGCGATGCCGGCGTGGCGACCCAGCCTGAACTCCACTTCGAATTGCGGCAGAACAACAAGCCGGTCGATCCTGCGGCAAGGTTGGGTATAAAGACCACACCATGAAGCCTTCCCAGGGGATCAGCGCAAGATTCTTCCAGCCAATACGGCGAGCGCTGAAAGTCCCGGTCTGGGCCGATATCAGCATCCGTATCTCCGCCGCGCTGGGGCTGGTGATGATCGTGGTGCTGGCCCATTATTTCGATCGCGAAGGGCTGGTCGACCATCACGACGGCCATGTCAGCTTTCTCGACGTGTTCTATTTCACGATGATCTCGATCACGACCACGGGATTTGGCGACATCGCCCCGGTCAGCGACCGTTCGCGGATGATCGAGGCGGTGATCGTGACGCCTGTCCGCTTTGCCGTGCTCTTCCTCTTCGTGGGCACGGCCTATAATTTCATCATCAAGCGAAGCTGGGAGAAGTTCCGCATGGCCCGCATCCAGAAACAGCTGACCGACCATATCGTCGTGCTGGGCTTCGGCGTCAGCGGGGCGGAAGCGGTGCACGAACTGATCGAACGGGGAACCGATCCCAGCACGATCGTGGTGATGGATACCGCGCAGAACCGGCTGCACCTGGCGGAGGAGATGGGCTGCAATGTGATCTGCGCCGATGCCTCGCGGGACGAGAACCTGGTCGCGGTGCGGATCGACAAGGCGCAGACCGTGCTGGTTTCAGCCGGGCGTGACGATGCCTCCATCCTGATCGTGCTGACGGTGCGCCACCTTGCGCCGAACGTGCCGATCAATGTTGTCGTGCGGGCGGAAGACAACGAAATCCTTGCCCGGCAGGCCGGGGCCGACAACGTGATCAATCCCGTGCGGTTGACCGGGCTGCTGCTCGCCGGATCGGCCAAGGGCGCGCATACGGCGGAATATCTGATGGATCTCGCGTCGGTCGCCGGGCGAGTGCAGTTGGTGGAACGGCCTGTCGAGCCGGCCGAGATCGGCCGGACGATCGGCGATCTGGCCAGCGGCGGCATGGGCCTGAGGATCTATCGCGACGGAGTGGCCTACGGCTTCTGGGAAAAAGCGGCGCAAAGCCTGCTCGCGGGCGATGTGGTGGTGGAAATCCTGCCCACCGATGCCAGCGAAAGCTAGGTCACAATCTCACGAATGGCATCGCTCGGAATGACGATGCAACCTTCCAATGCCACCCCAGCGCTTCGAGGATGACTCCGATCAGTCGAGCGGCAGGAAGGCCAGCGCGTTGTGGTTGTTCATCGGAATGACCAGTTGGTTCTGCACCGAATCATAACACATCGACGCGGCGCTCGGGATGCCCACGGCTATCACCTCAGCCGCGGCACCGGGCCGGATACGCGATACGCTGCCGAACCTGACACTGCTGACGTACTTTGTGCCGTCCTGAAGGATCACGAGCCCATCATTGCCGCCTTCCGCGGCGTGCTCCGTCCGGATCAGCTTGCCGTCCGCACTGAACGTCATCACCGCATTGTCGCCGACATTGACGACCACGACATTGCCTTCGGGATCGATGGCCACCCCATTCGGGGCCGCAAGCGGCGCACCTTCCAGGAAAATCGATGCCGCACCGCCCGGAGTTACGCGGAAGATACGGGATTCCGGCATCGTGTTGGACACATATATGGTGCCGTCCGGTGAGACGGCGATACCATTGAGGAAGCTGGCCTCGGGCACGGCGAACTCGCCTTTCGGCTCACCCGTGGCGAGATCGAACATCCGTACCTTGTCGATATCCACCGTGTAGAGCACACCATTGGCGATCGCGCTTCCGAGGGGATGGTTGAGCGTCAGCCCTTCACGCGTCGCCCCGATCCACTTGGACGTGTGCACGCTTCCGTCGGGATTGATGAGCGAGACGAAGCCGTCATTTTCCTGCACGTCCTGAGGCACCCCGGCATTCATCGCGATGATGAGATTGCGTGCGGGATCGAAAGTGCAGCTCTCGGCAACGCGGAAGCTGCCGAAAACCCGAACATTGCTGCTGATCGGCGTTGCTTCGCCGGCTTCGTTGATCGTTCCGAGGGGCGTCCCTGCCTGGAAGGGCTGCCCTGCTGCAGGAGCGGCGATGGCAAGAGAGGCTGCTATTCCGACATAAAGTAGTTTCACTGGTCTTTCCTGTCCCTGTCCGTTGTCTGTTTTTCGCATATCGACGCAGTTTATGAAGCTCGCTGCAATTTGATCGCCTCGTCAAGCCGGCTAGCCAAGCAGCCAGTAGGTCGTGCCCATGGCAAGATAGGCGGTGAGCCAATATCCGCAATCGATCATCGCCAGCCGGGTCGACACCTTCATGTGGGTGTAGCTGACCAGCAGCGCCGGGATCACGAACGCGCCCGCCAGCCCGCCGGACTGCATCCAGTAGAGCCACGGCTTCGCGGCCAGCGTTTCCGGCCCGATGCGAGCATAGGCGTGGCCCAGCATGGCCGATGATACGAGGATCGAAATCGCGGTGATCGCAATGGTCCGCGCGGGACTGCGGCGCCCGGCGAGGCGGCCCGGCCCCACTTCTTCCAGCTTCGCGCGGCCGAACAGCGGCCCATACCAGAGGAAAGCGACTGCACCGGCCATGAAGGCTGCCAGCGGTACGGCAATCCAGTTGACGGGTCCCATGTTTCATCCTGAACGAAAGAGACAGATTTCCCTCGCGGAAAATCCGTTTGACGCGAGGAAGTAGCGTATTTCGCGCTCCGGGTGTAGGGGGCGCGCGAAATGGCTGGAATCGTTCCCCCTGACGATATCGAAATCGCGCCGCGTCCGTCGGCGATCCCCCCTATGCGCAAGGTGGGGATGGTCAGTCTCGGCTGCCCCAAGGCGCTGGTGGATTCGGAGCGGATTCTCACGCGTCTGCGCGCCGATGGCTATGCGATGAGCCCGGACTACGCCGGTGCCGACGTGGTGCTGGTCAACACTTGCGGCTTCCTCGACTCGGCCAAGGAGGAAAGTCTTTCCGCAATTGGCGAGGCGATTGCCGAAAATGGCCGCGTGATCGTGACCGGCTGCATGGGCAACGAGGCGGAACTGATCCGCGAGAAGTTCCCCGCCGTGCTGGCCGTGACGGGCGCCCATCAATACGAACAGGTGGTGGAAGCCGTCCACGAAGCCGCTCCGCCTTCGCAGGGACCGTTCGTCGACCTGATTCCGCAGCCGTCCGATGCTGACATCAAGCTGACCCCGCGTCACTACAGCTACCTGAAGATTTCCGAAGGCTGCAACCACGCCTGCGCCTTCTGCATCATCCCGCAATTGCGCGGGAAGCTGGCCAGCCGCCGGATCGACGCCGTGCTGCGCGAGGCGGAAAAGCTGCTGGCGGCGGGCACCAGGGAACTGCTGGTCATCAGCCAGGACACGTCTGCCTATGGCGTGGACGTGCGGCATGAGGAACGCCTGTGGAAGGGCAACCCCGTCCGCACGCATATGACCGATCTTGCCCGCGAACTGGGCCGGTTGAAGACCCCGCAGGGCGAACAGCCCTGGGTTCGCCTGCACTACGTATACCCCTACCCCCATGTGGATGCGGTCATCCCGCTGATGGGCGAAGGGCTACTGACCCCCTATCTCGACATTCCCTTCCAGCATGCCGCACCCAACGTGCTGCGCGCGATGAAACGCCCCGCCAACGAAGCGAAGGTGCTGGAACGGCTGAAATCCTGGCGTGCGATCGCACCGGACATCACCATCCGCTCCAGCTTCGTGGTGGGCTTCCCCGGCGAGACGGAGGAAGATTTCCAGTACCTGCTCGACTGGCTGGACGAAGCGCAGCTTGACCGTGTCGGCGCCTTCCGTTTCGAGCCGGTCGAAGGTGCGCGCGCCAACGACCTGCCCGATCCGGTGCCGGAAGAGGTGAAGGAAGAACGCTACGCGCGGATCATGGAACGGACCGAGGCGATCAGCGCCGCCAAGCTGGCGGCGAAGGTCGGCCGCACGCTTCCCGTTATCATCGACGAAGTGGGCGAGCCGGACGAGGATGGCGACATAGGCGCCACCGGCCGCAGCCAGGCGGACGCACCGGAAATCGACGGCCACGTCTATCTGCGCAATGTGCCGGCCACGTTGAAGGCCGGCGATTTTGCAACTGTCGAGATCGAGGACGCCGACGCGCACGACCTGTTCGGGGTAATCGCCTGAGACTTACGCCGGTCGAAATTCCCTGCCCCCCCCCGCTCCTTCCATTCGGCGTGGAAAGCCCCGCCTCCATCTGCGACAAATTGTGACTGGCCTGTTCGTGCCGGTTCCGGTTAGCTTGTCTGTCCCCGACCGAAGGCCAGCAGAGAGGAACCACGATGAGCCAGTTCGACCGTCGCCAGTTCATGACCGCCCTTGCAGCCGCGCCTCTTGTAGCGGGTCCGGCCGCATCACTGATTGCCGGTCCGGCCCGTGCGCACGATGCCCATGCCCTGCTGACCAGCCCCCTGCGCGGGGTGGAATTGCCGGTGATCGGCATCGGAACGGCACGGCGCTATTCCGATCCGGCGGACACGGCGGCATTGGCCCCCCTGCGTGATACGCTTCGGCGTTTTTCCGAACTGGGTGGTACGGTAATCGACACCGCACCTTCCTATGGCCGCGCGGAAGAAGTGGTCGGCCAGCTGGTCGAGGAACTGGGCATCCGCGACAAGCTGTTCCTGGCGACAAAGGTGGGCGCAAACACGCGCGAAGAAGGCTCGGCGCAGATCGAGGATGCTTTCCGCAAACTGCGGACCGACAGGATCGACCTGATCGCCGTCCATAACCTGCGCGATGTGGACAACCAGCTTGCTATCCTGCGCGATCTGCGCGCGGCCGGGCGCATCGGCGCACTTGGCATCACGACATCGTCCGATCAGCAATACGAGGCGTTCGAAGCCGTTATGCGGCGCGAGCAACTCGACTGTATCCAGATCGACTACGCGCTGGACAACCGCAACGCCGCCGATCGAATCCTGCCGCTGGCGCAGGAGCAAGGCGTAGCGGTGATGGTAAACCTGCCGTTCGGGCGCGAAAGGCTGTTCGACGCGACGCGCGACATGCCGCTCAACGATCTGGCGCAAGCCATCGGCGCGACGAGCTGGGCGCAGTTCTTCCTGAAATACGTGATTTCGCATCCGTCACGCCCGATCGCGATCCCGGGCATGGCCCAGGTCCGCTATGCCGAAGACAATCTGGGCGCGGCCCATGCTCCGCTGCCCGATGCCGCGATGCGGGCGCGGATGGAACAGTTCATTGACGCGCTCTGAAGGCACGGGGCGCAGCAATCCATTTACCCGGCTGATTGCCGCCGAGCCGGACGAAGTCCCGGCAGTGATCGGCGGGTTCCTGCTGTTCTTCCTGCTGTTCACGGCGTTCTTCATGTTGCGCCCGGTGCGCGAAGCCTTCGGCAGCGTGGGCGGAGGCGAAGATCTGCCGTGGCTATTCACGGGCACGTTCATCGCCACGCTGGTGGTCGTGCCGCTTTACGGCTGGGTCGCGGCGCGGATGCCGCGGCGCAAGCTGCTGCCGATCCTCTACGCCATCGCCGCCGCGGTGATGGCCGGTTTCGCCACCGGCCTTGCCACAAACCCGGAAAGCGTATGGACCGGACGCGCGTTCTATATCTGGTATTCCGTCATCAACCTGTTCGCGATTTCGATCGCCTGGAGCCTTATGGCCGACCTGTTCGAACGCGAACGTGGCCACAGGCTGTTTGGGCAGATCGCTGCGGGAGCAAGCCTTGGCGGGCTGACGGGGCCTGTCATCTCCGGCCTGCTGGTCCTGCCACTGGGTGAAGCAGGGTTGCTTTATCTCTCGACCGCGTTTCTGCTCGGCTCTCTGCTCGTCGTCCGCCATCTTCTCGGCTGGCGCGACCGGATGGGCCCGCGCACCGACGCTGCGCCGCCGGAACGGATCGGCGGATCCATTTGGGCCGGACTGACGCTGATAGCCCGATCGCCCTATTTGCTGGCGATTGCCGCCTTCGTGCTGCTGCTCACCACGGCGAACACGTTCCTTTATTTCGAGCAGGCGCGCATCGTGGAGCAGGCCTATCCGGACCGCGTGGCGCGCACGCAGGTGTTTGCGACGATAGATACCGTGGTGCAATCGCTCACCATCCTGATCCAGATATTCTTCACCGGGCGGCTGGCGAAGCGGCTGGGTGTCAGCGTACTGCTGGTGGCAGTGCCGGTGACAATGATGTTCGGCTTCGGCCTGCTGGCCCTGCTGGCCACGTTCCCGATCCTGGTGTTCGTGATGATCGTTCGCCGCGTTGGCGAATACGCGCTGGTCCGCCCCGGCCGCGAAATGCTGTTCGCGCCGGTGGATGTGGAGACGAAATACAAGGCCAAGAACGCCATCGACACTTTCGTCTATCGCGGCGGCGACGCGGTGGCGGGCTGGATCCACACCGGTATTTCCGCCGTCGCCTCCACCGGTGCGGTGGGCCTGGCAGGTATGATGGTGGCCGGAATCTGGGCGGCGCTCGGCTATGGCATAGGCCGGCGACACGACCGGGAAGGCGAAGTTGTCGGCGCAAGCCCTGCAGGTCGCGCCGCCGGCGCCTGAAACTCAGCCAGGTTTCGATCGCGCAACGCAGGTTGACGCCGATCATCGAAGGCCGCACGACCACAGCCCGCACCGGCGGCACGTAGTGGCCCATCTTATCGGCGAATAACGGAGCATTTTATCCAACAGCGCGTTCATTCCCCATGCCGATAGAAATCGCTGCTCACTTCTCCCTGTATCTGCCGGATCCCGGTGATTTGCTGCTTCAGTTCGAAGCGGCAACGATACCGGAACAGCGGATACTCTCCGCCGAGACCATTGTGTCGCCCGATGCCGCCTATGCCCGCGTGCCTGCGCAGGACGCCATTGGAGAGCGGATATGGCTGAGGGCGCAAGGGCCGATGGCGGTTTCCTACCGCGCAACCGTGGAGATCGTCCGGCAGTTGGCGGACATTCCCGCGCTTGAACGCCTGCCCATGCACTTGCTGCCGGGCGAGACGGTGCAATACCTCCTGCCTTCGCTCTATTGCCCGTCGATCCGCTTCCAGAACTTTGCCGACGCCGAATTCGGATCGACCCAAGGGGGCGCGCGGATAGAGGCGATCCGCCGCTGGATTTCGGAACGGTTCACTTACGAGCCGGGAAGTTCGAACGCGATGACCAGTGCGCTGGACAGCATTGTCGAACGGCGCGGCATCTGCCGCGATTATGCCCATGTGCTGGTGACCCTCGCCCGCGCTTCGGGCATCCCCGCACGATATGTCAGCGTCTATGCGACCGGCGTCGAACCACCGGATTTTCACGCCGTGGCTGAAGTTTTCCTCGCCGATACGCAGGGTGAAAGTGGTGCCTGGCACCTCGTCGATGCCACCGGCATGGCTGCGGCCGGCGGAATGGCAAAGATCGGCGTAGGGCGCGACGCAGCCGATGTAAGTTTCATAACATGCTTTTCCGATTGCCAGTTCGAAAACAGTACGGTGAGCGTCAAGACAGTGGACGGGTAGCCATGAGAAATCAAAGCTGTTAGCTATGCTGCAACGCAGCAAATCAGACAGCCGGGAGGGAAGGAACCGATATCCCAATGAGCTTTACGGTCGACCGTCTGCTTTTGTTCGGCGCTACCGGCGATCTCGCCCAGCGCATGCTGCTTCCTTCCCTGTGCGCACTCGATGCCGATGGACTGGTCGACCCCGAACTGCGGATCGTATGCACCGGCCGCAGCGAGTATGACACGTATTCCTATCGCAACTTCGCGCGCGCCGCGCTGGAGAAATATCTTCCGGCCGAGCGGCGCGGTGGAGTGGCGACTTTCCTCAACCGGCTGGTCTACAAGCCGGTGGACGCCACGGTGCCCGATCATTTTGCGCGACTGACAGAAGCTGTCGGCACGCCTGCACGCGGCCTGGCGATCTTCCTCTCGACCGCACCCAGCCTGTTCGAACCGACGATTGCCGGATTGCAGGAAACCGGGCTGACGCAGGGCAATGTCCGGATCGGTCTGGAAAAGCCGCTAGGCAGCGACCTTGCCAGTAGCCGCGAGATCAACGATGCGGTCGCCGCTGCCTTCCCCGAGGACCGAATTTTCCGGATCGATCACTATCTGGGCAAGGAAACCGTCCAGAACCTTCTGGCATTGCGTTTTGCCAATATCCTGTTCGAACCGCTGTGGAATGCGGCCCATATCGATCATGTGCAGATCACCGTGGCGGAAACGGTCGGCCTCGAAAGCCGGGTGGATTTCTATGACGGTGCGGGGGCGCTGCGCGACATGGTGCAGAATCACATGCTCCAGTTGCTGGCGCTGGTGGCGATGGAACCGCCCGGCAGCTTCGACGCCACCGCCGTCCGCGACGAGAAGGTGAAGGTGCTGCGCGCCCTGCGCCCCATTTCCGCCGGCGAAACGGTGACCGGCCAGTATCGCGCCGGGGCCATCGGGGGGCAGGCGGTGCCAGGATATGACGAGGAACTGGGCCGGGACAGCGACACGGAAACCTTCGTCGCGATCAAGGCCCATGTCGACAACTGGCGTTGGAAAGGCGTGCCTTTCTACCTTCGCACGGGCAAGCGCCTGCCCCGCCGCGTCACGGAAATCCTCGTCCGCTTCCGGACGGTGCCTCATTCGATCTTCGGCAATGGGACCCGCAGCAAGCCCAACAGCCTGCTGATCGGCATCCAGCCGGAGGAGAACATCACCTTGTCGCTGATGGCGAAGGTGCCCGGGCTGGACCGCGACGGGATCCGGCTGCGCCAGGTGCCGCTGGCCATCGCTATGCCCGATGCCTTCACCGGCACGCACCGCCGCATTGCCTATGAACGCCTGCTGCTGGACCTGATCGAAGGGGACCAGACCCTGTTCGTCCGCCGCGACGAGGTGGAGGCGCAGTGGCAATGGATCGACCACATCCGCTCGGGCTGGAACGAGGAAGGCCTCACGCCCAAACCCTACACCGCCGGAAGCTGGGGGCCGAGCGCCGCCATCGCCCTTGCCGAACGTGACGGGGTGACGTGGCATGAGTAATCAGGGCATGAGTAATCTGCACCCCATCCTTGCGCGCGTGACGGAACGGATCATCGAGCGGTCGCGCCCCACGCGTTCGGCCTATCTCGGGCTGATGGAGCGGGAGGCGAAACGTCAGCCCGACCGCAACGAGGTGTCGTGCTCCAACCTCGCCCATGCCTATGCAGGGGCGCTGGAGGACCAGGCGGCGATGAAGGCCCGGCGCGGACCGAACCTGGCCATCGTAACCGCCTATAACGACATGCTCTCGGCCCATCAGCCCTATGGCCGATACCCTGAGCAGATGAAGATCTTCTCCCGCGAAGTGGGCGCCACGGCGCAGGTCGCCGGTGGCACCCCGGCGATGTGCGACGGCGTGACGCAGGGGCAGCACGGCATGGAACTGTCGCTGTTCAGCCGCGACGTGATCGCCCTGTCCACGGCGGTGGCGCTATCCCATGCGATGTATGACGGGATGGCCCTGCTGGGCATTTGCGACAAGATCGTGCCTGGGCTGTTGATCGGCGCGCTGCGCTTCGGCCATCTGCCTGCGGTGTTCGTGCCGTCCGGCCCGATGCCTTCGGGCATCGCCAACAAGGAGAAGCAGAAGGTTCGCCAGCTCTATGCGGAGGGCAAGGCGACCCGCGCGGAACTGCTGGAGAGCGAAAGCGCCAGCTATCACTCGCCCGGTACCTGCACCTTCTACGGCACCGCCAATTCCAACCAGATGATGATGGAACTGATGGGCCTGCACATACCGGGCGCGGCCTTCGTCCAGCCCGGAACGTCGTTGCGCAGCGCCCTGACCCGCGCGGCCACGCATCGCCTTGCGGGCATGGCGCGGGATGGCGGCGACCACCGCCCGCTGGCGCATTGCGTGGACGAGAAGGCCATCGTCAACGCCGCAGTCGGCCTGCTGGCCACCGGCGGATCGACCAACCATGCGATCCACCTGCCCGCCATCGCCCGCGCCGCCGGGATCGTGATCGACTGGCAGGATATTGACGACCTGTCCTCGGTCGTGCCGCTGGTCGCGCGGGTCTATCCCAACGGATCGGGTGACGTGAACCAGTTCCACGCCGCCGGCGGCATGGGCTTCGTGATCGGCACCCTGCTGGATGCGGGCCTTGCCCATGCGGACATACTGACCGTCAGCGATGGTGGATTGGCCTCCTATGCGCTGGAACCTGCGCTGGATGGGCAGGAGTTGGTCTGGCGCAATGCTGGGCCGAGCCGCGACGATGCCATGCTGCGCCCTGCCTCTGCTCCGTTCCTGCCCGATGGCGGTATGCGGCTGGTGCAGGGCAATCTGGGCCGCGCCACCTTCAAGACCAGCGCCGTGGACAAGGAGCGCTGGACGATCGAGGCCCCGGCCCGCGTGTTCGAACGGCAGGAGGATGTGACTCACGCCTTCGCGGCGGGCGAACTGGACCGCGATGTGATCGTGGTCGTCCGCCATCAGGGGCCCCGCGCCAACGGCATGCCCGAACTGCACAAGCTGACGCCGCCACTGGGTGTGCTGCAAGATCGGGGGTATCGCGTGGCGCTGGTCACCGACGGGCGCATGTCCGGCGCATCGGGCAAGGTGCCCTCCGCGATTCACGTCACGCCCGAGGCACTGGGAGGTGGGCCTCTCTCGCTGCTGCAGGACGGCGACCTCATCCGCCTGTGCGCGCATGACGGCACCCTTTCCACCAGCGCGGATCTTTCCGTCCGCTCGCCCGCCACTCCTCCCGCTCCTGACGGCGGCACGGGCCGCGAGTTGTTCGCCATGTTCCGCAACCTTGCCGATGGCGCCGAACAGGGCGGATCGGCCATGCTCGCAAGCGCAGGCCTGTGATGGCCGCCGGGGCCGATCTCGTCGCGCTCGACATCGGCGGCACGCATGCCCGCTTCGCCCTCGCCTCCATCGGCGCGGATGGCGCGATCACGCTGGGCGAGCCGGCAACGCTGAAGACAGACGACCACGCCAGCCTGAAGACCGCGTGGGAGGAGTTCGAACGGCGCTGCGGCTGTGCTGTCCCCAGTGCCGCAGCCATCGCCATTGCCGGGCCGGTGACCGGCGAGACCGTGCGGATGACCAACAACAGTTGGGTGATTCACACCGGCCATATCGATGATCAGCTGGGGATCGAGCGGGTAACCGTGCTCAACGATTTCGCGGCGGTTGGCCATGCGGTGGCCCGCCTCGGCGAAAGCCAGTTCGACCATCTCGCCGGACCCGACCTCCCCTTGCCCGGCAAGGGCACGATCAGCGTGATTGGTCCCGGAACCGGCTTGGGCGTGGCGCAGGTCCATCGCGACGGCGCGGGCGGTTATCACGTGCAGGCAACGGAAGGCGGACATGTCGATTTCGCGCCGGTCGATGCGGTGGACGATGCCCTGCTTGCCCGGCTGCGAAAGCGCCATCGCCGGGTGTCGGTGGAACGCATCGTGTCAGGCCCCGGCATCGTTGAAATCTACCAGACCCTTGCCACGATCGAAGGGCGCAGCAGCAGAGGGTTGGAGGAGGACAAGGCGATCTGGCAGGCCGGGCTCTCTGGCGAAGACAGCCTCGCCACCGCAGCGGTCGAACATTTCTGCCTCTCGCTCGGCAGCGCGGCGGGCGACTTTGCCCTGGCTCATGGCGCGAGCGCGGTGGTGATCGCCGGCGGGCTGGGCCTCAGGATCAGGGATACGCTGGCCCGCTCCGGCTTTGCGGAGCGTTTTCGCTTCAAGGGCCGCTACGAACAATTGATGTCGGGGCTTCCGGTCAAGCTCATCACCCATCCGCAGCCCGGCCTGTTCGGCGCCGTCGCTGCCTTTCAGCGCGAACATCCCGGAGAACACGCATGATCGCCCCTATCGAACGGATCATGCGCACGGCGGCGGTCATTCCGGTGCTGGTGGTGAAGGATGTGGCGCAGGCCCGGCCGCTGGCCGAAGCGCTCGTCTCGGGCGGGTTGAGCGTACTGGAAGTGACCTTGCGCACACCCTGCGCGCTGGAGGTGATCCGCGAGATGAAGCAGGTGCCCGGCGCCATCGTGGGCGCGGGCACCGTCACCAACCCCGCCGACCTCGATGCCGCGCTGGAGGCCGGGAGCGAGTTCATCGTCTCCCCCGGCCTTACCGACACGCTTGGCAAGGCGGCCATCGCATCGGGCATCCCGTTCCTGCCCGGCATCGCCACGGCGGGGGACATCATGCGCGGGCTCGACCTCGGCCTCTCGCACTTCAAGTTTTTCCCCGCCGCCACCTCCGGCGGCATCCCCGCGCTCAAGGCGCTGGCAGGCCCGTTCGGCGATATTCGCTTCTGCCCCACCGGCGGCATCACACAGGAGACCGCGCCAGACTGGCTCGCCCTCGATCCCGTCCTGTGCGTCGGCGGGAGCTGGATCGTGCCGCAGGGGCCACCCGACTACATCGCGGTCGCTGAAACCGCTCGCAAGGCAGGAGCAATGGGACGATGAAGAACGTGGCCGACCTCCTCGCAAGGCTCGAATATCTGCACGGCCGCACGAGTGAAACGCCCCTGTTCAACCCGGTCTTCCAGCTTTCGCTGGACCTTTCCCGCAGGCTGGAAGCGGGCGATCTGACACTGGACATGACCGAGAGCATCATCGCGGAGCTTGAATGCGACGCGTTGATGAGCCGGGCCGGGCGGTTGCGCACCTTGGTCGCGCCGGTCGATCCCGCCACGAATATCGACGGCTTTGCCACAGCGCTGGACGAGGACAGCGATTTCGCGGCCTTTCGCGCCCGCTGGGAACGGCCCCAGCTCCATTGCGTGTTCACCGCCCACCCCACGTTCCTACTCTCTCCGGCCCAGAGCGAAGCAGTGGCGCGCACCGCATCGCAGGATGGACCGATCGATGCGACAACCTGCGTAGCCAGTGCGGACAAGCCCGCCATCACGCTGGATTTCGAACACGAGCAAGCGCTCGCCGCCATCGGCCACGGTGCCGCGGCGCGGGACCGGCTGGTTGGGGTTCTGCTATCGGAAGCAACCCGAAAATGGCCGGACAAATGGCATGAATTCGCCCCGCTGCCGTTCCGCTTCGCCAGCTGGGTCGGCTATGACATGGACGGGCGTACCGATATCCGGTGGCACGATTCCATCCAGTTCCGCCTGACGGAAAAGGCCCGGCGGCTTGAAAGCTATATCGGCGCGCTGGAAAATATCGATGCGGACCACCCGCTGCTGGGCACGCTGCGCGCCGCTATGGCGCATACGCGGGAACGGGCGGCTGATTTCTCGAGCGATCTTGCGGATCTCGATGCACTTTCCGCAGTGGCGAACCGGCTGACTGCCGACGATCCGGCCAAGCTGCTCTCGCTCGTTCCGTTGATCGATGCCCTTGAAGACGAAGCCCGCAATGCGCCCGTGGATCGGGCCATCGCCTTGAAGACGCTCGCCGCCGCGATGCGGGCGGACGGGCTGGGTGCTGGCTGGATTCATTTCCGCGTTAACGCCAGTCAGCTTCACAACGCCATTCGCCGCGTAATCGACCCAGCGGGCGAGCTTGACCTTGCCAGTCGCGGCGCACTCGCGCGGCTGCGCGAACTGGTGGCGGATGCGCGGCCCATGCGATCCAATTTCGCGGCGCTGGCCATCGAGAGCAGCACCGCGATCCGGCAATTCCTCGCCATGGCGCAGATATTACAGCACATCGATGCCGATGCGCCGATCCGAATGCTGATCGCGGAGTGCGAGCAACCCTCCACCATCCTGGCCGCACTCTATTTCGCGCGGCTATTCGGAATAGACGACAAGGTGGACGTTTCCCCCCTGTTCGAAACCGAAAGCGCGCTGGAACATGGCGGTCGGCTACTGGACGCTCTACTGGCCGAGGATACGTATCGCGCCTATGTCCGCCGGCGGGGGCGCGTGGCGATCCAGACCGGCTTTTCCGATGCGGGCCGCTTCGTCGGCCAGGTTCCCGCCAGCCTGGCGATAGAGCGGCTGCAGGGCCGGCTGGCCGAAGCGATGGTGGCGAACGGACTGACCGATGTGGCCGCGCTGATCTTCGACACGCATGGTGAAAGCATGGGTCGCGGGGCGCATCCTGCCAATCTGCACGACCGGCTCGCCTGGCCGCTTTCAGCCTGGGCACGGCGGCGGTTCGTGCGGGCAGGCATCGCACTGGAGCCGGAAGTGAGCTTCCAGGGGGGTGACGGCTACCTGTTCTTCGCCACGCCGGAACTGGCGCTGGCCACCCTCTCCCGCATCGCCGCGATCCGCCCGGCCGAGACGGACCCCGATGCCCCGACCGACCCGTTCTATCGCCGCACGGACCTGAGCCTGGATTTCTATCGCGCGATCCGGGATCATCAGCGTCAACACCTGGAAAGCCGGACTTACTCGCGCGCGATCACCGCATTCGGCCTGGGTATGCTGAACCCGACGGGCAGCCGCGTCTCGCGCCGCCAGTCGGATATATCGGCGGATCGTGAAATGAGCCTGCGGCAGATCAGAGCGATCCCGCATAATGCCATCCTCCAGCAGCTCGGCTATCCGGTGAACGTGATATGCGGCATCGGCAGCGCGGCCGACGGGAATTACGAGGAACTGGCCGCATTGCTGAAGGAAAGCGATCGCGGCCGCCAGATCGTCCGGCTTGTCCGTGCAGCCAATGCGCTGGCCAGCGTGAAGACCGTGGCCGCCTATGGCGAGCTGTTCAATTCCGCCTATTGGGCCAGCCGCCCCTATCGCGGGACGGAGATGCACCTGTCCGATGCCTGCGAAGCGCTGGCGGAACATCTGGTCAAGGACGATCGGGTGGGCGTCTTCCGCCGTCTGGCCTCGCGCCTCAGGATCGACGCACTCAAGCTGCACCGGTTGCTCGCCCTGCTGCCCGATGAAAAGCCGCTGGAAGGGCGGGAGAATGTCCGCCGCGCGATCGGCGTGTTGCAGGCGCTCCGGCTCGCCCTGTTCCAGCACATGTTCATCCGCGCCGTTTCCATCCCCGCTTTCAGCCGGGCCAACGACATTGCCCGCGAAGACGTGCTGGAGATGGTCTTCACCCTGCGCGTTGACGACGCGGTGGCGCAGTTGCGCCGCGCTTTCCCCACCAGCTTTCCCAAGATCGGCGATTTCGCGATGGATGCGCCCACCGACTATCCGGAAGGCGCGGGCGAGGGGTATGAGGCGATCCAGCGCGATTTCGTGGACCCGATAGAGCGGGCCCACCGGCTTTCGCTGCGCATCACCACCGCGGTCGCCAATCATTTCGGCGCACACGGCTGACATCACGGCGCAGTATCCGGGTGCTTACCCATATCTGCGCTGGACTACTACTGCATGGATCGGCCTAAGCGGCGCCGACCCTGCTGGAGCACCCTTGATGCAAGCCATTCTTGAGTTCGGGATCGCCCGCAATATGCGCGTGGTGATGGCGAAGCTGTGGGGGGTCGCCAACGTAGTGCTGGACGCCGTCTGGCGCCTGTTCGGCCGCAAGTTCCACAAGACCGCCCGAATGTCCGTCTACGGCGTGCCGATGACGCCCAACTTCCGGGACAAGACGTTCCGCTATTGCCTGTATGGCACTTACGGAAAGCATCTCGCCAACCATCTGGACACGCGCGATACCGACTTCGTGTTCATCGATATCGGAGCGAACCAGGGGCTCTATTCGCTGATCGCCGCCCGCAATCCGCGGTGCCGCAGCATCATCGCGTTCGAACCGGTCCGCCGGACATTCGAGCTGCTGGCCGCGAACATTGCCCTCAATCAGGCAAGCGATCGCTCGGACCTGATCAATGCCGGCTTCTCCGACCACTCGGGCGCGGCAAGCATTGCGGTAAGGGCCAATCACAGCGGCGTCGCTTCGCTGGCGGGGCATAAGGGCATGGCAACCGAGACGATCCGGCTGATCGATGTGGCGCAGCTCGACCGGCATATTCCCGAAGACCTGCCGATCGTGGTGAAGATCGACGTGGAAGGGCATGAGGGGGTCGTGATCTCCGAACTGCTCAAATCGGCTCACTTCCACCGCGTGACCGCCATTTTCCATGAGATGGACGAACGCTGGACCGATGCCGGACGCGTGCGGCAGATGCTGCAGGAGGCCGGTTTCGCCCGCTTCACCAAATACGGCATCCGCCGCCATTATGACGTGCTGGCAGAGCGATAGGGTCCGGTCATCGCGTTAACCTGTCGCCCACTTGCGTCCCGCTGCGAGACGGGGGACGGCCGGGACTGGCATTCTTGACCGTTTTCTGGGCATAATCCGCCCATGAAACCGGCAATCAAATGGATCGGAGGAGCAGCAGCCGCTGTTGCGCTCCTGGTGGCAGGCGTGGCTGTCGCCAGCCTTGCCCTGGGCGACACCAAGGGTGACGCCCCGCGCCTCACCGCCGATGAAGTCCTCGACATGAAGGGCCTGGAACACCCTGAAGGCGCCCAAAGCATCACCGAGGCTATCCCTGCGGAAACCCAACCGGCCCCGGCCGACACGCCGTTCGTGATCAAGCGCGTGCTGCCGATCGAAGGGCCGATCAAATATGGCGAATGGCACTGGGACGAAGACGGCGTGCCCCCCGGCCCGCTGGTAATGACCGTCGATCTCGACGCCCGCGTGATCTCCGTTTTCCGTGGCGGCTACGAAATCGGGGCCGCGGCCGTGATGCTGGGCACCGATGAGCATCCCACGCCATTGGGCCGCTTCCCTATCCTCAGCAAGGAACGGCACAACGTTTCCGAGAAGTACAACAATGCGCCCATGCCCTGGACCCTGCGCCTGACGTGGGACGGCATCGCGATCCATGGCGGATCGGAAGTGCTGAACGGTTATGCCAGCCACGGCTGCATCGCCACGCCCGACGATTTCCAGTCGAAGCTGTTCGATGTGGCCAGGAAGGGTGACATCGTGATCATCACCAAGGGCAAGCGGACAGGCGTTGGCCAGTCGCTGACGGGGTGATCCGGTCCGGCGCGAAGAATGGCGTCAGCTGATCGGACCGGGAAGCGGAACCACTCTAGACTGCTTCCAGCAACAGGCGCGCGACAGATGCGGGCTTCTCGATCATGGCATCGTGTCCGCACTGTAGTTCCACAACGCTCCAGCCGGGTCGCGCTCGAGATTCTTCGGCACATACGCTGAGATATGACAACCCGTTCGATCCCGAGCAGAGAACGTAAGTCTTCTTCCTCACGTTCTCGTAAGCGCCCGTAAGTGGCAACTTCTCCGTAAACGTCCCGAGGGGCTGTGGTGTCACCTGCCGTGCGACATAGTCTCGCAATTCAAGCTCCAGCCCGAAGGCGGCGGCATCGGGAGGATAGACAAGGCCATCTTCCAGATGAGGATCGAACCCTTTGCCCTCCGCATTTTGCGGTGGCGGGTAGTCGACCAGAGCCAATCCGTCCTTTGGCAGGATCGCATCGAAAAACACGATGGACGAAATATTCTCCGCGCCTACTTCTTCCGCCACGCCTGCGATGACCATACCCCCGTAGGAGTGCCCGCAGAGGACGATGTCCCGCAAACCTTCCCACTTTATGAGGTTGGCGATATCGAGAATGTGAGTCCGCAAGGTGACTGCGGCGGTCGCGAGATGCGATCGATCTCCCAAGCCGGTCAGGGATGGGGCGAATACCGAATGCCCTTCCCGGCGAAGCTGCGCCGCGACATCTGACCAGCACCATCCACCATGGAATGCACCATGAACGAGTACATAGGTCTGACCATCCATCGCATTCTTCCTCGCCGCCAATCGAGCGGAGATTGTCCTCCCGGCAGAATCGAAGGCCTATCCGAGCATTCCATTTCCGCCATCCTGAACTTGTTTCAATACGGCAACCGAGCAATCACCTCGAACCACCCGCTAGAGCGTGATCCCGTTTGAGTGAAGCACTCGTCATTGCGAGCGTAGCGTGGCAATCCAGGGCGGCTCGCGAGGTCCTGATTGGTTGGCCATTGGCTAGCTTCGCTTTCGGGACTTTGTCCCTCGCAATGACGCTTCATCCCGCATCCTGCCGAAATCGCCTAACTCAACCCCGGCACGCGCCGAGGCGGCTCCTTGCGCAGGATCCAGCGGTCTTTCCCCACGCGCGCGACGACGCCGCCCAGCGTGGCATCCCTGCCGTTCTGCAATTTCTGCAGCAGCAGCGCGACCGAGCCGACACGGGGTTCAGCTCCAAGCATCGCAATCGCCCGCGCCAGAACGCGCAGGCGCACGGCAACCGGGGCGGTCGGGGCGTAACTGATTTCACCCTCGCCCACGCGCACTGCCTCGGTCCATTCCCGCTGGGCAGCCCATTGCAGCACAGCCTCCGCATCCGCGAGATGCGCGGCACTGGCCGTGATTGCCTGCACGTCCAGCCAGTCCGCCTTCCGCAACGCCTCGCGAATGCGTACGCGGTCGAAACGGGGATCGCGATTGGAAGGATCGTTTACCGCTTCCAGCCGCGCCGCTGAAACGATGCCGCCCAGTTCCGCCCGACGCCAGCCCAGCAGCGGGCGCAGCACCACATGTGGCGTGCCCGGCACCGTGCCGCGGGCGCGGACCCCGGCGAGGCCCGAAACTCCGCTGCCCCGGTTGAGCCGCATGATGAAGGTTTCCGCCTGATCATCGGCGTGATGGGCAGTGGCAAGCGCGCCCAGCGAACGCTCGTCCATCCACTTGCCCAGCGCGGCATAACGGGCAGCGCGGGCCTTGTCCTGCAGATTGCCGTTGGCCACCCTGACCGACAGGATACGATGCGGAATGCCGTAGGCGGCGCAAAGCTCTGCCACCATCGCAGCTTCGGACGCGCTTTCCGGCCTCAGCCCGTGATCCACGGTGGCCGCCTCGATCCGATCCGGCATGGCGGCATGGGCCAGAAGCAGCAGGGCAAGGCTGTCAGGCCCACCGGAAACCGCGAGCCCCAGCCCTTCCCCCTCCGGCCAGACCTGCGCCAGATCGGCCGCGAAACGTGCGATCAGCCGGTGTGGAAGCGCATCACCCCTGGCCATGCCTCAACTGCATTTCACCTTCGCGCGATTAGCCTGGTACTGGCTTTGCAAGCGGCCGGTCGCCGCGGCGGGATAGCTCTCGCCGAATTCCGACAACGCAATGCAGGCGCGGTTGGTGTCATTGATGGCGATCATCGTCTCGGCGAGATAGAGCAGGCTGTCGGGCGCGCGGGCGCCCTGCCCGTCAGTCTGGTAGTTCTGCAGGAACCACGGCGCGGCTTCACGCGGCTTGCCATCGTCCAGATAGGCGCGGCCCAGCAGGTTACGGCCAAAGCTGGTACGCGAATGGCGCGGATACTTGTCCAGGAACAGCCTCAATTGCTGCTGCGCTTCAGGGTAGAACTTGGCTTCCCACAACCGGAAGCCATAAGTGTATTCATCATCGCCCGGATCCGCTGTCTGCGGCTTGGCAATGGCCTGAACCGCCGCAATGCGCGCCGGACTGGGCTGGGCCGCAGGAGTCGGCGTGGGCGCCGGAACCGGAATGGTGCCGGTCGGCGTCGGGGTTGGCGCCGGAATGATCGGCACCGGGGGCGCAGTGCGCGCCTCAAGCTGCTGCACGCGCACCGCCAGTTGAGCGTTGTCGTTGGCGTTTTCCTCCACCTGCGCGGTCAGCCGCGCAAGTTGGGCTTCCAGCGAATCCAGCCGCCCCAGAACATCGGTCAAGGCCGTAGTTGACGGGGTCTGCGTCGTGCCGGGCGCCTGGCCCGTGCTCACTTCAGGAGTGAAATAGCGCCCGTCCCCACCAGGGAACACAGTGCGCTGCAGGGCACGGATTTCAGCCTCGATCTTGCGGACACGTGCATCATCCACATTCTGCGCTGATGCGGGGAAACCCGCCATGCCGGTGCCCGCAAGCGCCAGCGCCAGAACAATCGTGCGCGTTCTCGCCCAGCTGGTCGCCATCTTAAAAACCTCCTGTCACATGCGTCGATGCCGCAATGCCCGCATCAGGCCAAACCGCGGCTGAACAAACGATCCCCACGGTCCGAGACGCGCGGACCATGTGCTGTTTGTGCCAAGACGGGATTCGCTTGTCGAGCTAGCGAGTGCGTTAAATTGTGGGCGATGCCGTTGCCGCGGGTGCCTGCGGCCTCGCCAGCAATGCTTCCGCGCTCACTGGAACGTCCCGCATGATCTGTTCGCGCTCCGCCAGACGGGGGATTTCCCGGCCGCCCACAGTGATCGTCAACGCATCCGGCCGACCGGTCCACAATTGCGGTCCGGCAGCATTTGCGGGCACCACGTAGGTTTCGCCCGCTGCCATCTGCTTCTGCATCAACTGTCGGCCGTTCTGATCGTAGAACTTGACCCACAACCCACTTTCCTGCGCGGTGAACACCACTTCGCCGGTGGGTGGAGGAATGACTGCGGCCCCGCCGATCGAAGCGGCAGCTTCGGTTGACGTGACGGTCTGCTGGTCGGTCAACCATGGTAACGAAGGTTCGGGCGCAACGATGCTGCGCCACAGGAAGACTGCGCCCGCCCCAAACACAACCAACGCGACAATTGCCGAAATCCAGGCCAGCCGCGCGGATGGAACCCGCATCGGATCCCCCGGCTCGAAGGTGCTGGCCCGATGTTCGCGCGGGGCGATCATGGCCAGTTCCGCCCGCACTTCCCGTGCAATCTCATCGTGGTCGAGACCCACGACCTTGGCATAGGTGCGCGAGAAGCCCACCGCATAGGTGCGCGCTGGCAGCGATGCGAAATCGCCCGCCTCGATCATTGCCAGGTGCCGCTGATTGATGCGTGTCTCCGCGGCAAGCTGGGCCAGGCTCATTCCCTTGGCCTCGCGCGCGTTGCGCAGCTTGTCGCCCACGCTGACAGGCAACTGGTATTGTTCGATATTCTGTTCTTCTTCCGCCATCCGCGCTCCCGATCCCGGTGGAGTGGGCTGATCAACCATCCCGCTGCGGCACACAACGGGCAGGGCCTGTGCAAGTCAAGCAGTGATGCACCGCAGCAAGACGGGGCGATGCCCACTTGCGGCGGATTCCGGGGGCTGTACCCCCGGAATCGTCAATCGAAATCTATTCCGCGCTCTGCCGCCCAGCTTTCCATCGCCGCGCGCATGCTGGGCGGCGGCGAAACCAGCCACCCATTCATCGCCTCGCCGATCTCTTCCAGGTCTACCTTGCGCACCAGTTCCTTGATCGGGCCGACCGCGGCTGGCGTGATCGACAGCCGCCGGATGCCCAGCCCCAGCAGCGCCAGCGCCTCCAACCGGCGCCCGCCCATTTCGCCGCACACGGTTACATCGACGGGATGGCCCGCCGTGGCGTTCACCACCCGGCGAAGGAAGCGCAGGATGGACGGACTGAGCCAGTCATACCGCTCCGCCAGCTTCGGATTGGCGCGGTCCGCCGCGAACAGGAACTGGGTAAGATCGTTGGTGCCGATCGAAAGAAACGAGATGCTGGGCAGCAACAGGTCAAGCTGCTCCGCCAGCGACGGCACTTCCAGCATCACGCCATAGCGGATCGCATCGGGAAGCTGTTTCTTCTGCTTGCGCAGGAAGGCCAGCTGCCCTTCGAACACATCGCGCGCAGCGTCGAATTCCCATGGTTCCGACACCATCGGGAACATCACGTTGAGCGTACGCCCGCCTGCCGCCTCGATCAGCGCGCGGGCCTGGACCTTCAACAGGCCTTCACGCTCCAGCGCCAGCCGCAAGGCGCGCCAGCCCATCGCGGGGTTCTCGTCATTCTCGGAGGTTTCGCTGCGCAGATAAGGCAGCGACTTGTCGCCCCCGATATCCACCGTGCGGAACACCACCGGCCGATCCCGCGCCGCGTCCAGCACATCGCGATAGAGCCGGGTCTGCCGCTCGCGCTGCGGCATGGCAGCGGAAACAAGGAACTGGAACTCGGTACGGAACAGCCCGATACCGTCCGCTCCGGTGACGTTCAGCATCGGCATGTCATCGCGCAGGCCCGCATTGATCATCACCCGGATGCGGGTGCCATCACGGCTGAACGGTTCCACTTCGCGCAGCTTGGCATAGGCGGCCTGCCGCTCGCGGCTCTTGGCGAAGCGCGCTTCGAACGCCTCGACCACACTGGGTGAGGGGCGCACGGTGATGATGCCGCTGTCGGCATCCACCAGGATCTGGTTGCCTTCGCGGATCAGCGCGCGGGCATTGCGCACCCGGCCGATCACCGGCACGCCCATTGCGCGCGCCACGATCACGACATGCGCGGTAAGCGAACCTTCTTCCAGGATCACGCCCTTCAGACGGCGCTTGTCATATTCCAGCAGTTCCGCCGGCCCGAGATTGCGGGCGATCAGGACCGCATCGTCACGCAGGCCAACGCTGGCGGCCGTGCCGATCTGGCCGGAAACGATCCGCAGCAGGCGGTTCGCCAGATCTTCCAGATCGTGCATCCGGTCCGCCAGCAGCGGATCGTCGATCTGGCGCATACGCATGCGGGTACGCTGCTGGACGCGTTCGATCGCGGCTTCGGCGGTCAGGCCGGAATCGATCGCCTCGTTGATCCGGCGGCTCCAGCCTTCATCATAGGCGAACATCTTGTACGCCTCCAGCACGGCGCCATGTTCGCCCTCCACGCCGAATTCGGCCTGGCTCGCCATATGATCGATCTGCTCGCGCATCTTGTCGAAGGCCAGGTAGACTCGCTGACGCTCCGCCTCCGTGTCCTCGGCGACGGTATGTTCGATATTGATGCGTGGCTGGTGGAACACCGCCACGCCGGATGCCAGGCCCTTCACCAGGGTAAGGCCGGTCAGCGTGTCAGGCTCGGAAAAGGCGGCGCCGGCGCCGGCGGCATCTTCCGCGTCGACCAGGCCTGCATTGTCGATCATCTCGGCCAGCACCATCGCCACCGTCTGCAGCGCTTCGATCTCCACCTCTTCATAGCGGCGGGGATCGACATGCTGGACGGTCAAAACGCCCACTGCTCGTTCGCGCCGCACGATGGGCACGCCAGCGAAGGAGTGGAATTTATCCTCGCCCGTTTCGGGGCGGTACTGGAATTCGGGATGCGCGGTGGCTTCCGCCAGGTTCAGCGTGTCGACATTGGCGGCGATCGTTCCGGTTAGCCCTTCGCCCACACCCATCCGGGTGACGTGCACGGCCGCTTGTTCCAGACCACGCGTGGCGAAAAGCTCCAGCATCCCTTCACGCAACAGGTAGATCGAACAGACTTCGCTGTTCAGCGTTTCGCCGATAATCTCCACCACCTGGTTAAGCTTGCCCTGCGGATGAAGGCGCGATGCCATCACCTCGTGAAGCTGTGTCAGGATCGAACGGGCGGCTGCGGCGGCACTCATGCCACCGGACTATCGCACAATCGTCGTCAAGGGAATGTCGTAAGCCGCGCGATGTCGCGAAACATGCGCGGCCACGCGCTTTTAGGGAAGGGCTATCTCTTCCTTGATGCGGAGCTTCTGCTTCTTGAGCACCTGAATAGTCGATTCGTCGGGCAGAGGGCGGTTCAGTTCTTCGCGGATGCGGCGTTCGAGGCCTTCGTGCTTGGACTGCAATGCGGCAAGGTGCGACGATTCCATTTGGTTCTCCTCTTGCATAGCGGGGCCAACCTTCCGGATGGCCCGGAGGCGACTCGCCATGCGAGGCGAAGCCGCGCGATTGTCATCAAATCATATTAGTCCTAGATCGGCAAACCGTAACGCCGGCCGCATCGGGTCTGGTGCATTTTTCGGCAGGGCGAGCCAGAGAATGGCTGGCTGGGAGTATCGGGGCGGTGAGCGAAGACGAAATGCGCAAACGGCTGACGGCGCTTCGCATTGAACACCGCGATCTGGATGCCGCGATCGACGCGCTGTCGGGCGCGGGGACACATGACCAATTGCAGATCGCACGGTTGAAGAAGCGCAAGCTGCGCCTGAAGGACCAGATATCCATCTTCGAAGATTATCTGACGCCCGATATCATCGCCTGAGGCACCGAGCGCCGACCCCGGCGAATTTCGCTGCAGACGAGCTCGTGGCGTGGATGGACCTGTGGATAAGCTGTGAAACCGTTCCGCTGCGGGACAGTCCTGTTTTGACGCGGGATAAGTGCATTCAAAATGCTGGCACAAGGGATTCGCGCGGCGTAGCGATTGCTCACTTATGACGGGCCCGACCGACATCAATCCACATATCGTGGAAGCGCTCTACAACGAGGCGCTTCTGCTTGCCGACGAAACGCGTGCCGTGTTCGACCTCTCGGGTCGGCTCGACGATGCCAGCGTGGACGAAGATCTGGCGCGGATCGCGCTGTCCTGCGAAGCGCTGAGAACGACCACGCGGATGATGCATGTGATCGCCTGGCTGCTGAACCAGCGTGCCTTCTTCAAGGGCGAGATCACCCAGCTCCAGCTTCGCCGCCACGGTCGGCTGCCATCGAAAAGCTCCCGCTCCAACCTCGACCAGCTCTCGCTGCTGGACCCCGAGATCCGCGGCCTCGTCGCCACGACAGAGCGTCTGTATGCACGGATCGAACGGTTGGACGCTGCCTGGCAGGAAAATTTCCGGATGGAGCCGAGTGCAATCGTCCGCCTGCGCGAGCGGGTTGGCGCGCGGTATCAACTCAGCAGCGTCTGACGGGTTCGCCACCCAAAGGGCCACGGCGCCCTAGCCGATCCCGCTTCTCACCGCATCCAGCGCCCGCTTCCAGCAGGCCAGACGGGCGTCACGCGTGGCGGCATCCATCAACGGCTCGAACGATCGCGTCTGCCCGCGCATCGACGAGGCGGCCTGTTCCAGACTATCGAACAGGCCCGCCCCCAGCCCGGCCAGCATTGCCACGCCCAAGGCCGTAGTCTCCACCAGGTCCGGCCGTTCGACCGGCAGACCGATGATGTCCGCGATGTCCTGCGCCATCCAGTCGTTCGCGCTCATCCCGCCATCGATGCGCAACCTGCTCCATGCCGCGCCGTCCGCCGCATAGGCGCGGGCAAGATCATGCGTCTGATGCGCCATCGCCTCCAGCGCGGCGCGCGCGATCTGCGCCTTGCCGCTGGCAAAGCTGAGCCCGGCAATTACGCCCCGCGCCTCCGGCTGCCAGAACGGCGCACCAAGCCCCGTGAGCGCGGGAACGATCGCAACCCCGCCGCTATCCGCGATCGAGCGGGCCATATCTTCCGTTTCTTCCGCGCTCTCAAGAATGCCCAGCGTATCGCGCAGCCATTTGATCAAACTGCCCGCTACGAAGACCGAGCCTTCGATGGCATAGGTCCGCTCTCCCGAAATCTGGCAAAGCACCGTGCCCAGCAGCCGGTTTTCCGAGCGCGGCACGGCATCGCCCGTATTGGCGAGGACGAAGGCCCCCGTCCCGTAGGTCGCCTTGGTATCTCCCGGCGCCAGACAGGCCTGTCCGATCGTGGCAGCCTGCTGATCGCCCGCCAGCCCGGTAACGGGAATGGGCACGCCGAACCATTCAGGCAGCGTTTCTCCGAAGTTCCCTGCGTTATCAGTTACTTCCGGCAAAGCTTCGCACGGCACGCCGAACAGGTCGCACAGTGCCGGATCCCAGCCGGTTCCGGCCAGCGGCAATAACAATGTGCGGCTGGCGTTGGAGGCATCGGTAATCATCGCCCCGCCGGTCAGCTTGAACACCAGCCAGCTTTCGACTGTACCCAGGGCCAGCCGCCCCGCCTTTGCCGCATCCGCCACGGCAGGCTGATTGGCGATCAACCACCGCATCTCCGTGCCGGAGAAATAGGGATCGAGGAGCAGGCCGGTCTTTTCCTGTATCATCGGCTCATGCCCGGCATCGCGCAGCGCGGCGCAGGCATCCGCGGTCCGCCGGTCTTGCCACACCGGAGCAGGGGCGAGCGGCTGGCCGGTCCGGCGATCCCACGCCACCACCGTTTCGCGCTGGTTGGTAATTCCGATGCAGGCGATCCGGCCTGCCCCGCCTGCCGCCTCGATCGCTTCGCGCGCGCAGGCGAGCGTCTTGTCCCATATCTCCGCAGCGTCATGCTCGACCCAGCCGGGATGCGGATAATGCTGGGTGATCTCGCGCTGGGCGAGGCCATGCAACGAGCCATCCGGCGCGAAGATCATCGCCCGGGTAGACGTGGTCCCTTCGTCGAGAACGAGGATATAATCCGACATGCCCCTGTGATGCCGTCGGGCGCGCGCCATGTCGAGAGATGAGGCACGCCTCTCGACTTCGCTGAGAGCGAACGGCAAAGGAGGGTTATGGCCCTGCCCCCCGAACCCTGGCCGACAGGCACGATCCAGCAGCTCGAACCGCTGGTGCGCCGCGTGCTTGCACCCAACCCCTCTCCCTTCACCTACACCGGCACGCAAACCTATCTGGTAGGAGCCGAAGGCGCGCTGGCGGTGATCGATCCCGGACCGGACGAGGCCGAGCATCTTGCCGCGCTGGAACGGGTGATCGCGGGCGCGCCGGTGGCCGCGATCCTGTGCACCCACACCCATCGCGATCACTCGCCCGCCGCTGCCCCGCTGGCCCGGCGCACGGGCGCGCCGATCGTCGGCTGCGCACCCCTGGTGCTGGAAAGCTCCGGCCCCCGCGCGGATGCTCCATTCGACAGATCCTATGCACCCGACCGGGTTCTGGCGGACGGCGAAAGCATCACCGGGCCAGACTGGACGCTCACCGCCGTCGCCACGCCGGGGCACACATCGAACCACCTTTGCTTCGCGCTGGAGGAAAGCGGCGCGCTGTTCACCGGGGACCATGTGATGGGCTGGTCCACCAGCGTAGTCGTGCCGCCAGACGGCGACATGGCCGACTACATGGCAAGCCTGGAACTGCTGTACGGGCGGGAGGACCGCATCTACTACCCCGCGCATGGCGAGGCGGTGGTCAAGCCGCGCCAGCTGGTGCGTGGCATGGTAGGCCACCGCCGTCAGCGCGAGCGCCAGATCCTGCGGCTGCTGGCGGATGGACCGAGCGAAGTGGAGCGACTCGTTCCACGTATGTACAAGGGCGTGGACGAACGGCTGTGGCCTGCAGCGGGGCAATCCGTGCTGGCCCACCTGATCGATCTGGAACGCAGGGGCCGCGTCGATCGTTTGGGGGAAACATGGTCGATCAGCTAGATACTACCCGCAACCTCGAACCGCCGATCGAGAAATGGCGCGAGCGTTCGCTTGCGCGCATTCAGGCGGTGCCGTGGCTCCTCTTCATCCTCACAATGGCGCTGGCAGCGTTCTTCGCGTGGAAAGCCTATGGGCCCGAGGATTATGGCGATCCGCTGACCACCAGCCTCGTCGCATTCGAGAAGCAGAACCGGCTGACCGTGTTCTCCGCCCAACTCGCGCCCGTCGTCGCCAGCGATGACGAGCGGTTCTTCGGTACGATCAAGAGCAGGCAGGTCGCGGTCATCCCGGCACGGGTGGACTATACGCTGAACCTGGCCACGATGGACCGCAGGCGGCTCGCCTGGGATGGCGAAAAACAGGCCCTGTCGGTGATCCTGCCCGAACTGGAGATCGGCGCTCCCAATCTCGATGAGGCGCGGGCGCAATATCTGCGCGAAGGCATCTGGATCACCCGCACCGCGCAGGAACGGCTGAACCGCAACAACACCAGGCTGGCCGAACAGCAGGCGGTGGAACAGGCGCGCAATCCCGTCCTTATGGAACTTGCGCGATCCGCCGCGAAAGACGCGATCAGGCAGAACCTCGCCATTCCGCTGCAGGTAGCGGGATTTGGCAGGGTAACCGTCGATGTGCGGTTTGACGGGGAATCTCCGCCAATGCCTGCGGTGCCGGCGCCGGTAAGCTGAGGCCTTTCGTTCATTCTTCACGCCATTTCAGGTTGAATCCGGAACGCTGGAGGGCCATCTGCGCCCTATTGGTGGAGAAGGTAGTATGAGCGTCGTCACGAAGCCCCCCGCGGGTGTAGACCTGCTGGCTGAAATCGATCGCCTGCGCGTGGAACGCAAGGCGGTGATCCTGGCGCATTACTATCAACGTCCGGAAATCCAGGACCTCGCCGATTTCGTGGGTGACAGCCTGGAACTGAGCCGCAAGGCCGCCGCGACCGACGCGGAAGTGATCGCCTTCTGCGGCGTGAAGTTCATGGCCGATACCGCCAAGATTCTCAGCCCCGAAAAGATCGTGATCCTGCCCGATCTGGACGCCGGTTGCAGCCTCGAGGATTCCTGCCCGCCGGAAAAGTTCAAGGCTTTCCGCGAGGCGCATCCCGATCACATCGCGCTGACCTATATCAACTGCTCGACCGAGGTGAAGGCGCTGTCCGACATCATCGTCACCAGTTCCAGCGCGGAATCGATCCTCGCGCAGATTCCCGCCGAACAGAAGATCATCTTCGGGCCGGACCGGCATCTGGGCGGCTATCTCGCCCGCAAATTCAACCGCGAAATGCTGCTGTGGCCGGGCGTGTGTATCGTGCACGAGGCTTTCAGCGAAACCGAATTGCTGAAACTGAAGGCGCAGCATCCCGGCGCGCCGATCGCAGCGCATCCCGAATGCCCGCCCACCATCGTCGACCACGCCGACTATGTCGGGTCGACCAGCGGCATCCTCAGCTTCGCGCGGACTTTCCCTGGCGACACGCTGATCGTGGCGACCGAACCGCACATCATCCACCAGATGCAGAAGGAATTGCCGAACAAGAATTTCATCGGTGCGCCCGGCGCCGACGGCAACTGCAACTGCAACATCTGCCCCTACATGGCGCTCAACACGCTGGAGAAGCTGTATATCGCGCTGCGCGACCTGCAGCCCCGCGTGGAAATCGAGGAAGGCCTGCGCCTTGCCGCGAAGAAGAGCCTCGACCGGATGCTGGAAATGGCCAGCGGCACGGTGGGCAAGGGCGATCTGGGGGCGCGGCCCTGATACACCGATCGTTCCGCTTCTGACTCCGCGTCATGCCAGGTGAGGCTGGATGTGGCGCAAAGGTCCGGGTTCGCTATGATCGCTTAACCGCTTATCCGGGAAGGGTGATGGCCGGCAGGACGACTGCGAAACAGGGAGTGAGGGGAAATGGCGCATATCCGGGCAAACCGTTCATGGCTGTTCGTGCCGGGCGACAGCGAGAAGAAGCTGGCCAAGGTGGCCAGCGTGCCGGCAGACGTGGTGATCGTCGATCTGGAAGATGCGGTCATGCCGCAAGCCAAGCCCGCCGCGCGCCAACTCGCCCATGATTGGCTGCAGGCCCATCGCCGCCAGGTCGTGGAAGGCCCGGCACAGGGGCATTGGGTCCGGATCAATGCGATGGATACGGAATGGTGGCGGGAAGATCTCCTTGCGGTGATGCCCGCCGCGCCGCATGGCATCGTGCTGCCCAAGGCGGCCGGGCCTGAACAGGTGCAGGCGCTGACGGCCGAGCTCTATGAATACGAAACGCGCTTCGGCATTCCCACCAACTCTACCCGCATCCTCCCGCTGGTGAGCGAAACCCCGGCGGCTGCGCTGGGGATTCCGTCCTATGCCGGCGCGCTGCTGCCCCGCCTCGCCGGGCTGACCTGGGGGGCGGAAGACCTGTCCGCAGCGCTGGGCGCCACCCGCAAGCGGCAGGGTGACGGCCAATGGACCGACGCCTTCCGCTGGGTCCGTTCGCAGGTTCTGCTCACCGCCCATGCCGCGCGCGTATTGCCGATCGACACGCTGCATGCGGATTTCAGGGATCTGGACGGGTTGAAGCACGTGGCGGAAGCATCCCGGGCGGACGGGTTCCACGGGATGCTGGCGATCCACCCGGACCAGGTTCCGATCATCAACGCCGCCTTCACCCCGAGCGAAGCCGAACAGGCCGAAGCGCAGGCAATCGTGGCCGCCTTTACCGCGAGTCCGGGCGTGGGCGCATTGTCACTCGACGGGCGAATGATCGATCTTCCGCACCTGGCGCAGGCGAGGAAACTGCTCGGTCTCGATTGATCTATTCGACGGGTGCCGCTGCCTCGCCAGCGGGCACGGCGGCCTCACCCGTGCTACCCTCTGCTTCTTCCGCACCTTCGGTCACGGCTTCGCTGGCTGCGGCCGATCCGCTGGCGGTGGGCGATGGTTTTTCCAACGGCGGTTGCGACGTGAGGGTATCGAGTGGCAGCATCCTGTCGCTGATCGTGCCTTCCAGCACTTCGCCCGACGCAGCACTTTCCTGTTCCTCGCCCGATCCGCCACAGGCGGCGAGCAGCAGGGCTGGGGCGGCGAGGATAATCAGGCGGAAATTCATGCGGCCGGTCACTCTTTTTCCCCGGTCATTCGGGTTTCTGAAGTCGTCAGCGCGGCGAGGAATTCGCCGGCACGCGCCTGCAATGCCCTATCCCATGCCTCCTGCGCAACCGGCACGCCCAGCCGGGCCATGCTGGTGACACCGAAATCCGCGATTCCGCACGGGACGATCCCGCCGAAATGCGACAGGTCGGGATCGAGATTGACCGAAAGCCCATGCAGCGTGATCCAGCGGCGCACCCGCACGCCGATCGCGCCGATCTTCGCTTCCGATCCCTCTATGTCCTGGGTCCAGATGCCGATGCGGCCCGGCGCCCGCCATGCCTCGACCCCGAAATCGCCCAGCGTGGCGATTACCCAGCCTTCCAGCGAATGGACGAAGCGCCGCACATCGCGACCGCGCCGCGCAAGGTCAAGCAGCACATAGGCAACGCGCTGGCCCGGCCCGTGATAGGTGTAGCGCCCGCCCCGCCCTGCCTCGACCACTTCGAAGCGCGGGTCGATCAGATCGGTGGGCGATGCGCTGGTCCCGGCGGTGTAGACCGGTGGATGTTCCAGCAGCCAGATCAGTTCCGCCGCATCACCCGCGGCGATAGCCGCCGCGCGAGATTCCTGCACGCCCAGCGCCTCCCGATAGGGAACGGGCGCGGCATCGATCCGCCATTCGATTGCGCCCGCCGATTTCTCTTCCATGGACGATTGCGTGGCCCCATCCGCACAGTTTATCAAGGGGCCTGATCTCAAGCCTGATTTTCGGGGAGCACGATGGCGAAATTCGACATGAGCCGCGCATGGAACGACGCTGTCGCCATGGTCAAGTCCAACAGGGAAGTCCTCATGGTGGTGGCAGGGGTATTCTTCCTGCTGCCCACGCTGGTCCTGACGCTGCTGTTTGCCGATGAACAGGCGCAGGCGATGGCTACCATGCAACAGATGATGACTAGCGGAACGGCCGGCACATCCCCAACGGCGGGGCCGGCGACGGGCTTCTTCATCGCATCGGCCGTGGCCGGGATCGTGCAACTGGTCGGCTTCATGACGCTGCTTGCCCTGTTCGATGACAATGTGCGGCCAACTGTCGCCGAAGCCGGTGCCACGGCGCTGCGATCGCTGCCCACCCTGATCGGCGCGGTACTGCTGTTCGTGATCGGCTATCTGGTGATGGGGCTGGTGTTCGGCCTGATCGCCGGGGGGCTGGGGGCGGCATTGGGCGCGGGCTGGCTGGTCGCCATCCTGATGGTGCCCTTCATCGTGGGGGTGTTCTACGTGATGACCAAGCTGTCGTTGACGCTCGCCGTCATCATCCTGGAACGCCAGACCAATCCCATGGCCGCGCTGAAGCGCTCATGGGCGCTTACCAAGGGTAACAGCGTGATGCTGTTCACCTTCTACATGCTGCTGGTAATCGTCTACCTCGTCATCAGCATCCTGATCAGCGGCGTGCTGATGGGCCTGGTGATGCTGGCGCTGGGCAGCGGGCCGATCGGCCTGATCGTGGTGGGGGTCGTGTCCGGCCTCGTAGGTGCGGCCGCCAACGTGATCTTCACCGGCGTGATCGCATCGGTCCACCGCCAGCTTGCCGGTGCATCGCCCGGCGGGCTGGGCGATACTTTCAGCTGAACCGGACGCTCCCCTGCTGCGCCAGCGGGAGCAGCCAGAGAGTCAGGCGGCTTCCACCGCCTCGTCCTTCCAGCCCCAGGCCAGGCGGCAGGGCAGGATGTTCAGCGGTTCGAACCCATCATCCACCCGATCGAAATACTGGGCGGTGAGATTCCGTGCAGCCTTGCTGAACTGATAGGTGAGGAACGCGCCGCCGGGACGGATCACCCGCTGCGTGGCAGCGGCAATGCGTGGCCCCACCCCTTCGGGCAGGGTCGAGAACGGCAGGCCGGACAAGACATAGTCCGCCTTTTCATGCCCATGGTTCCGGATGATTTCTTCCACATCCTCGGCCGAACCGTGGACGGCGATGAAGCGGGAATCCCCGATCGTGCGGCGCAGATAGTCGATGAACAGATCGTTCGTGTCGATCACGATCAGCGTGCCGTCGCGCGGCAGGCGGTCCAGCACCGGGCGGCAGAACGTACCGACGCCGGGGCCATATTCGACAAACAGCTTGCACTCGGCCCAGTTCACAGGGGCCAGCATCTTGCGGATGGTGAAGCCCGAGGACGGGATGATCGATCCCACCATCACCGGATGCTTCAGGAATCCTTCGAAGAAAACACCCCACGGGCCCGAGACTTCGCGTAGCTTGCGCTTCAGCCTGGTGGTCTTGCGTTCCCTCGTAAGCTCGTATCCCGCCATGCGGTTGCGATCCCTTTGCCGCCCCCGGCATGGGGACCATCTCCTGAACCCTGCGTTCGCAAATCCGGCGCCGCTTGGCAAGGTGGTTGCCAGCGACACGGCGCAGTCCTAGCGCAGTTCGCATGGCTCAATCCCCAGCTTCGCAGACTGGTTCCCAGATTCCATCATCGCGCATGGCGTTGCTGTTCAGCGTCATGCTGGTCACGGCGGCCGGGAACACGGCCATGCAATCGGTCATGCCCGCCATCGGAACCGCGCTCGGCGTGGGCGATGTGCTGATCAGCCTGGCCTTCAGCTGGTCGGCCCTGCTGTGGATGATCACCGCGCCAAGCTGGGCCCGCCGGTCGGACGATCGCGGGCGCAAGGCGATGATGGCGCTGGGGTTGATCGGCTTCGCTTCCTCCTTCGCGATCTGCGGCACCGTGCTGTGGCTGGGCCTTGCGGGCGTGATCGGGACCACCGCCACGCTGATCTTCTTCGCCATGGGCCGCGGCCTTTACGGCACCTTCGGCAGCGCATCGCCGCCCGCCGTGCAGGCCTATGTCGCCAGCCGCACCGATCCGGCGCAGCGCACCCAGGCGCTTTCGCTGGTCGCATCGAGCTTCGGGCTGGGCACGGTGATCGGTCCCGCGCTCGCACCATTGCTGATCTTCCCGGTAGTGGGGCTTACCGGCCCCTTCATCACCTTCGTGATCGTGGCCGTCCTGACGCTGACGGCGCTGCGCCTGTTCCTGCCCGACGATACGCCCACCTATCAGGCGCGCGGCAGCGTGGTGCCCCAGCCTGACAGCGCCGGCGCGGATTCGCGGATCGGCGCGGAGGAGATCGAGGAGGAGTTTCCCGATGGCGAAGGCCGCGCCTTTGCCATCGATGAAGCGCCTCCGCGCGAAAGGCTGCGCTGGCGCGACCGGCGCATTTTCCACTGGATGCTGGCGGGCGTGCTTGGCGGCCATGCCCATGCCGCGATGCTGGGCATTTCCGGCTTCATGGTGCTCGACCGGCTGGACCTGCGCGGCGATCCGGAAGCAGGCACCGGCCCCATCGGCATCGTGATGATGGCGGGCGCCATCGCCACGCTGCTCGCCCAATGGGGCCTGATCCCGTTGCTCAAGCTGGGGCCACGCGCTTCGGTTCTGTGGGGCATGGTCTGCGCGCTGGCGGGGACGGCGCTGTGGAGCGTGGGCAGCGACCTCCATTCGATCGCACTGGGCTTCGCGCTGGCATCGCTGGGCTTCGGCCTTTTCCGGCCAGGCTTCAATGCGGGAGCATCGCTGGCAGTCACCCGCGCCGAGCAGGGCCAGGTTTCGGGTATCTCCACCTCGGTTACCGGGTCTGCCTTCGTGGTCGCCCCGGCCGTGGGCGTGTGGCTCTATAACAGCCACCCGGCGATCGGCTTCGGCACCATCGCGGCACTGGCGCTGGCTACCATCGCGCTCGGGTGGAAGAACCTGGCGTCCGACGCCGAACTGAACGCCCGCGCCGGCAGGGGCTAGATTCAGGCGGTCATACCCCTTGCACGCGCGAGGCCTGAAGGAGTGCTCCTTCTTTCGTCATGCTGAACTCGTTTCAGCATCCATCTCTCCCCATGGACGGCTGTCCGATCCGGAGAAATGGACCCTGAACCACGTTCAGGGTGACGGTTGGACAAAGCAAGGCGGACCGCAGGCCCTGCGCTTGCAAAGGGTATGACCGCCCTGAATTTAATCCCCGTCAGACAGGCACCCGTTCCTGTCGAGCGAGGTCGAAACACGAACGGGATAGTTCTTCAACCGGCCCTCATCCCCGCATATTGGCGGGCCAGATGCCCTGTTTGCCGGGGGACAGGATGCCATTGGGGTCCAGCGCGTCCTTGATCGTTTCATAGAAGCGGCGCTGGGCATGGTTGTTGAAGTCGTACTGGTCGGCCACGACATCCATGAAATCGAGGTGCGAGCGATATTCGCCGTAACCCAGCTTTGCCGCCGGGGCGATCATGTCGCGCACCGAGTCATACGCCGCATCGACCTGCGCCTTGTCCTCCGTATCGAACACCACCAGCCCGACATGGATCATCGAGCGCTGCTGCACGATGAAGACGCCGCTGTAATCCAGCCCCCGCGCATGCAGCCCTTCGCGCGTCAGGTCACGGATCGCGCCGCCATCCTTGCCGGTGATCGGCATGGCGCAGGAAAAGCCGATATGGCCACCCTGCTCGCCCCCGTACCACCGCGTCATGCGGTCCAGTTCCAGGCTGGGAACACCAGCCTGCACACGCTCGTGCGGGTTGGTGAATTCAGGCAGATTGTCGCCATCATATTCCGAGAAGCTGACGGTCGATCCCTTGATGCTGCCGAAGGCGGCTTCCACGATCTCGCGCTGGCGCTTCACCACCTGCCGGTCGCCATACAGGGCAAAACGCATCACCCAGCGGCCAAAGCCCGGCGTGGCGGCGATCCTGTCGATCACTTCCTCGGGGATGCGGCCTTCGCCCGTGTACCATTCCTCGCGGCCCCAGAAGGCGGAAGCGGCACAGACCGCATTGATGATCATCGGCTGGTTGGGAATGGTGCGGTCCATCATCAGCGGGCGCAGCTTTTCCAGCATCAGCTCCAGATCGCTATCCTTCTCCAGCGTCAGCCAGCCGGGCATGTAGCATTCGGGCTGGGGCATCAGCCACAGGCCCATCTTGGTGACGACGCCGTAATTGGACTGCATGAACAGCCCGTCGGGGCTGGGCCCGCAACCGCGCTTGTAGACCTGCCAGGCGTGCGGATTGCCCATCCCGCCCATGCCGGTGCGCAGCACGTCGCCATTGGCCAGCACGACTTCCATGCCCGCCTGATTGCCGGGGTGGTCGCCCATCGGGGTATAGCCCAGGCCGTGGTCCAGCGTGTTGCCCACCACGCTGCCCCAGCCGAGATCGGGCACCGACATCCACAGCTTCGATCCAGAGGCGCGCAGGTGATCGTAGAGGTCGAAGAAGCGCACGCCGGGCTCGATCAGCGCGGTGGCGTTCACCTCATCCACTTCCAGCACGCGGTTCATGCGGCGCATCGACATGACCAGCGATCCCGAAACGCGCGGGGCCGCCCCGCCATAGCCGTTGTTCCTGCCTTGCCCGTTGGTCCACACCGGCACCTTGCGGGCATTGGCCACGCGCAGGACTGCCTGCACCTGCTCCACGCTGGTGGGCATGACCACCGCGCCGGGGCGATGCCGGGTGGAATCCTTATGGACGAAGGGATCGCGGAATCCGGCCACTTCGCCGGAATCGACAATAATGCCTTCCGCATCGATCTCACCTTCAAGGTCGCGGATTGCCGCTTCCAGATCGGACAGGGGCACTTCAACTGCACTGCGAGACGCCATGATCTTCTCCCAATATCAATTTTTACAAATTGTAATTTTTGATGAGATTACCGTCCAGTTTGGGAATGTCGAGAGCGAAGTTTCCGGAAACTATGCGTTCCCGGCCTTTCGTAGGCGCAGCTTGCGGCGTTTCGACAAGGGAAGCAGCCCGCCGGGCCGGTTCGACGTGTGGTGGACCTGTCACCTTTATGCTTACACATATCCGGCGTTTTATCGTTTGCCGCATCGCCCGGCCGCTGCTTCCGCATGCCGGCTTCGAAGATGCCGAACGACCGAAACAACCAACTGTTTTATAGATATTATATTCCGACTTGCGAATGAGCTTCCGCAAAGCGCGGACGCTGTCCGAGCTGCTTTTCGAGTGCGTGAAGTGTAACCTTTCGCGGACCGTGGAATGCGGGGCGGCGAAGGTTCGGAAATAGTGGCGACTGAGGATCGGCAACATCCCGCAGGGTAAACCAGATTTCGGCCCTGTAGGAAAATGGCGGGGCCTCTCCACACACCGTTCGTCCTGAGCCTGTCGAAGGACGAACGGGGGGAAGCAGGACGCCCCCGGGGAAGTATGCCCCCCGGCCAACCCCATATGAGACCCGAACCCCTTCCCTCTCTCTCAGAGAATCTCTTCGATCCGTTCCGGCGGGCGGCACAGGCGGACGCCCTTTTCCGTCTCCACCAGCGGCCGCTCGATCAGCCTGGGTTCGGCCGCCATGGCGGCGACCACGGTGGCGTCATCGGCCTCCGTCAGCCCACGCTCCTTCGCATCGGTACCCGACAGGCGCAGGCCTTCCCGCGCAGCAATGCCGGCATCACGATAGAGCTGGGCCAGCTTTTCCGCACTGGGCGGGTTCTTCAGATATTGCACCACGGTCAGTTCGATGCCCGGCTCTTTCTCGAGCCTTTCGAGCGCCTGCCGCGATTTACTGCAACCGGGATTGTGCCAGATGGTGGCCTTCATTGTTCATCCTTCATCGTCGTTATTCCTCGCCCGGCACTCTCAGAGCGGGGACCGCGCGGGCGGCATCCTCGCCGCTGATGCCCGGCGCGGGGGCGGCGCTGATCCGCTCGCGCCGCAAAGTCACCCTGCCCGCACGCTGGATCGCCCGCACCAACCGCGGATAGACCCCGCAACGGCAAAGATTGGGAATCGCCTGCTCGACATCCGCCTTGCTGGGCGCGGGGTTGCGCGCGATCAGCGCGGCGCCCGCCATCACCATGCCGGGCGTGCAGAACCCGCACTGGATCGCCTGCTCGGCCACCAGCGCCTGCTGCACGGGGTGCGACCGGTCTCGGCTCAACCCCTCGATCGTGGTTACATAGCGCCCTTCGGCCTCGGCAATGGTGATCAGGCAGCTGCGCAAGGCTTCGCCATCCACGATCACCGTGCAGGCGCCGCAATCGCCCGTTCCGCACCCATATTTGGTGCCCGTCAGGTTTGCGGCATCGCGCAGCGCCCACAGGAGCGGCGTATCGGCATCCATGTCGAATTCCACAGGCCGGGCATTGACCGTCAGCTTCGGCATCGTCCCCCCTGTTCGAACCCGGGCCGCACAGGCGCGAAGATCAGTCGCGCCACGAACGGTCGATCGTGTCGAGCTTGCGCACCCAGGCGTCGAAATCGGCCTTGCCGAAGCCGCCCGGCAGTTCCACCGCGTGGGCATCGCGCTGATGCACCGCGATCACTTCCTCGGGCACGCGGATCGGCTTGCCCAGGCTGGCGGTCTTCACCTGGATCTCGCAGGCGCGCTGCAGCATGTAGTAGATGAAGAACATCTCGTAGATTGTGCGCCCCAGCACCACCGGGCCGTGATTGCGCAGCATCAGGATGCAGCGCCCGTTCCCGAGGTTGCGCACCAGCCGCTCGCCCTCCTCGGCGCGCACGGTGATGCCTTCGAAATCGTGATATCCGACCCTTCCTTCGAAGAAGCAGGCATAGAAATTGGTCGGCGTCAGGCCTTCCTCGCTGGAGCATACCGCCATCGTGTCGGGCGTATGGGTATGCACGATGGCGTGCGCCCAATCGAGATGCTCGTGGAAATAGGCATGCTGCGTGAAGCCTGCCTTGTTCACGGGGAACGGGCTGCCATCCAGCTTGTTGCCCTGGCTGTCGATCTTCACGAGGTTCGACGCCGTCACTTCCGACCACAGCAGGCCATAGGGGTTGATCAGGAACGCCTGCTCGCCCGGAACGCGAACGGTGATGTGGTTATAGATCGATTCCGACCAGCCGAGCATGTCGAAGATGCGATAGCATGCGGCAAGCTCCTGCCGGGCCTTCCATTCCTCTTCGCTGCATTGCGGCCTTTGCTTCAGTTGGGTGGCCATTATCCTCTCCATCTTTGCATGGCGGCACTATCGCACGGCCCGGCATGGCACGAAAGGGGGGCACGAAAGGGGTGCGTCGGGCCGGACGGCCAACACCGCGGCCCATCATCGCAAAAGAAACCTTGCCATGCAAAACGGCGCCCGGAATGGGATTAATCCGTAAAAGATGGGGACTCGGCCGCAAAAACGGCGGCCGAGTTGACTTTGCCGCGTCGGGTGGCAAGCCATGCGGCCGAAGAAACGGGAATCGCGCGGCATCGACAAAGATCGCGGACCAAAACTCCTGGGGGAGAGAAGCAGATGAACAAATCGCTGGGCTACGGCCAGCCGATGGGAGGAATCGCCCAGACCGCATTCGTGGTGGAAGACCTCCAGGCCGCGATCGATCATTTCGTGAAGAACACCGGCGCCGGGCCGTTCTTCGTGCTCGATCACTTCCTGGTGCCCGGCCAGAACTATCGCGGCGAAGAATCGCGCGCGGACATCACTATCGCCATGGGCTTTGCCGGACACATGCTGCTGGAACTGATCCAGCCGCTGGACAGCCATCCGTCGGTCTACAAGGAAACGATCGACCTGCGCGGCTATGGCTTCCACCATTTCGGCATCGCCAGCGCGGATGTGGACGCTGCAAGCGCGGATTACGCCGCGCGCGGCTATCACGAGGCGTTCCGCGCTTCCGTGCCCACCGGCGGCGAAGTGGTCTATCTCGACAATGGCAGCGGCGCGCAGTGGGGCTTCCTCGAACTGCTGCCCGTGACCCCGGGAATGGACGAGGCCTTCACCCGTTTCTGGCAGGCTTCGGTCGATTGGGACGGCAGCGATCCGGTGCGCTCCTTCCTCTAGGGGCAGGCCTCTGGAAGCGAAGCGCCTGATAAGACATATATGAGGGTAGAGCCGCCTCGGGAATGAAGGCCGCCGGGAGACATGAGGATGCATACAGCCACCACCGGCCAGCAGGGTAACTGGACCAGGAACTCGCCTGGATACCAGATGCTCCTGGTCGCCCTGCTCAGCCTGAATTTCGGGATCGTGTTCTTCGACCGGCAGGCCCTGAACGTGCTCATGCCCTCGGTGCAGCCGGAACTGGGCCTGACGCAGACGCAGATCGGCATCATCGCGGGCGGGCTCAGCTTCACCTGGGCGGTGGCGGCGTTCTTCGTGGGCAAGCTGTCCGACACGCTGGGCCGGCGCAAGGTGCTGCTGATCGCATCCACCCTCGCCTTCTCGATGTGCTCCTTCCTTACCGGCCTTGCCACTAGCTTCGCCCTGCTGCTGGGTGCGCGCCTGCTGATGGGCGCGGCCGAAGGCGGGGTGATGCCGATAAGCCATGCGATGGTGGCCAGCGAAGTGGATCCCAAATATCGCGGGCTGGCGCAGGGCATCGCGCAGAACCTGGGCTCCAACCTGCTTGGCAGCTTTGCCGCTCCGGTGATCCTGGTGGCCTTCGCTGCGGCGTTCGGATGGCGCGAGGCATTTTTCCTGGCGGGCGTGCCGGGGATCATCAGCGCGGTCATCATGTGGTTCCTGCTCGACGAGCCGGCCCCCATGCCCAAGGACAAGGCGGCCGCCACCGAACGCAAGATGACCATCCCCGAAGCGTTGAAGGTCCGCAATATGTGGATCAGCGTTGTCGTAGGCATCTTCATGGTCGGCCATTTCGTGACGACCTGGGCCTTCATGCCGCTCTATCTGGTGCAGACACGCGGATTCGATCAAAGCACCACCAGCTGGCTGATGGGCTCGCTGGGCATCGCGGCCGCGATCTACAGCATCGTGGTGTCGGGCCTTTCGGACAGGATCGGGCGCAAGCCGATCATGGTCGTATTGCCGTTCCTTTCCGTCGTCGGCCCGCTCGCCGCTATTTACTACGATGGGCCCGCATTCCTGATGGCGGCGATCTTCTTCGTCGGCTGGGCGGTCAACGGCACCTTCCCGATCTTCATGGCTACCATTCCGTCGGAAACCTTCGACGCGCGCCATCATGCCACCGTGCTGGGGCTGGCGATGGGCAGCTGCGAAATCCTGGGCGGCGTATTCGGGCCGCCCGCAGCGGGTGCGCTGAACGACATGTTTGGCCCATCCACCTTCCTGTGGATGCTGATCGTGCTCGCCCTGTTGAGCGGCTTCGCTGCCCTGGGTCTCAGGGAAACCGCCCCGGCTGTTCTTGCGCGGCGGAACACCTGACGCTGACAAGGCCTGGAAAATAAGCTAGGAAAGGCGATGGGGGGATGGAGAGTGATGCAACAATGGGCGTGATCCAGAAGTTCACCACGGCAGGAATCGCGCCTGACAAACGGCTGCGATACTGGAACACCATTGCGGACGGAGTGTTCTCGGGCACTTACGTCAACGCGGAAAATGGCCGCTTTGCCGGCGAGATGTTCCATTGGGGCATCGGCAAGCTGAACATGATCCGCACCAATTCCCAAAGCTCTGCCGTCGGAAGGCCGGGCGTGGACTGGCATGAGGAACACCTGATCCTCCACCTTCAGTGCCGCGGCACCGCGCTGTACCGGCAGGCCGGAATCGAGGATCGGCTGGAGCCGGGCGACTTCGCCATCGGATCCTCGCACCTGCCCTATTCCTTCGACCTTTCGGCGCATGAGATGCTGGTCGTGGAATTTCCGCGCCAGCCCCTGGCTGACCGGCTGCCCGGACTGGACGACCACATTTCGCAGCGCATTCGCGGGTCGTCGCCCGGCGGCCGCATGTTTCTGGACTTCATGCTTTCGCTCTGGCGCCAGGGCGGGCAGCAGCCGCAGGATCCGGCCTGGGGCGACAGCGTGAACGGCGTGTTCTACGATCTGGCGGCCCTGGCCATCCGCGGCGCGGAAAGCGGCACCGCCACGCCCTATGGACAGGATCTGCGCCGGCGTGCGCTGACCATGGTCGAATCCCGCCTCAGCGATCCCGGCCTGCGGACAACTTCGCTGGCGCAGGACCTGGGCCTGTCCGTGCGGACGCTGCAGAACCTGTTCGCGGCGATGGGCACCACGCCGATGGGTTACATCGTGGACCGCCGGCTGGAACGTGCGGCCGAACGGCTGATGGCGGACCCCACGCTCACCATCACGCAAGCGGCCTTCGATCACGGCTTCAGCGACGCGGGTTACTTTACTCGCTGCTTCCGCCAGAAGTTCGGCGCACCCCCGCGCGGCTGGCGCAGGGGCAAATAAGTCACACTATTTACCAAAGAGCCCGTTGCGCACCACTCCGAATAATTTTGCGCACTAATACAAGTTCTCCTGATCGCCATCCTGTAATCCCGTAACGGGGGGTGCACTAATAAGCGCCTTGCAAGAATAAGCGTAAATGGGAGACCAATCATGAGATTTGCACCAGTTTCACTGGCTGTTGTTGCCGTTGCCTTGGCCACACCTGCCTTCGCGCAGGATGTTTCGGGCAGCGATGACGGCGGCATTCGCGAAATCGTCGTTACGGCGCAAAAGCGTGCGGAAAACGTCCAGGACGTTCCGATCGCGATCAGCGCCTTCGATTCGCAGTCGCTCCAGGAGCGCGCCGTTGGTGACGTTTCCGCACTTTCCAGCATCACGCCGAACGTAACGCTGGACGCATCCACGCCGTTCTCCGGTTCCAGCGCAGTGCTGGGCGCGACCATTCGCGGCATCGGCGCCAGCGACTTCGCCTTCAACATCGACCCTGCCGTGGGCGTCTATCTGGACGGCGTCTATCTTGGCCGCTCCATCGGCGCGAACCAGGATCTGCTGGACGTTGAACGCATCGAAATCCTGAAAGGCCCGCAGGGCACCCTGTTCGGCCGTAACTCGGTAGGTGGCGCGATCTCCATCGTGACCAAGAATCCCGGAAACGAATTCCGCGTCTCGGGCGATGTCACCGTGGGCAGCTTCAAGCGCATGCAGGTTCGCGGCATGATCGAAGCGCCGATCACCGACGGGCTCAGCAGTTCGCTGGCCTTCGGCATGCTGAAGCGCGACGGTTATCAAAAGCGCGTGGCCTATCCGGGCAATGCCGGCGATTTTGACAGCTGGGAGCTTTTCCCGGCATCCGGCTATCAGAATGGTGACACCCAGGGTGGAGACGACAGCTGGAACCTGCGCGGCAAGCTGCGCTGGGACAATGGCGGCACGATCCGCGCCACGCTGACCGGCGACTATACCAAGATCGACCAGGATTCGACCGCCAACACCGTGCTGGCCGTCACGCCGGTTCCGGGTCCGTTCGCCGGCCTTGCGGAAAACAACATCCCCGGCACCGCGCTGGACGTGGTGACGGGTTCGTCCGGCTGGCTGTTCGCCGGCCTGTATAATTTCTGCCTCGGCGCCACCGCGGACGAGATCGCCGCGCGCAACGCGCAGAACGTCTGCGGCCCGCGTTCCAGCGTCAACGGCTATCTGACCATCCCCGGCCTCGCCAGCCGCAACGTCGACGGCGACCCGCTGAACGACATGGCGCCGTATGACGATCGCTGGCTGAGCCAGGACATCGACGAAAGCTGGGCCACCGGCAACAACTTCTCCAAGTTGCAGCAGGGCGGCGTCGCGCTCGACCTCGAAGTCGATCTGAACGAAGACATCATGCTTCGCTCGATCTCTTCCTGGCGCAAGCTGGACTTCAAGGCCGGCGTCGACCTGGACAACTCGCCGCTGCCGATTCTGCAGACCAGCTTCCTGGTGAAGCAGGAACAGTGGAGCCAGGAACTGCAGCTGACCGGCTCGCTGCTGGACAACAGCCTCAACTTCGTGGTTGGCGGCTATGTCTTCAACGAAAAGGGCGACCTGCGCGATTTCGTGACCTTCGCCGGCGGCCTGCTGCAGGTAGACGGCCCGGGCGACGTGGACACCACCGCTTATGCCGGTTTCGGCCAGATCGACTGGCGCCTGAACGAACTGATCGGCTTCACGCTGGGCGGCCGCTGGACGCGCGAGGACAAGAAGTATGTCGGCGCCCAGTCGGACGTCAACGGCTTCAACTACAAGCTGTTCAACTGCATGGAACTGAACAGCCAGGGCATCCCTTCGGCGGCGTGCGCCGAAGCCGTGGGCTTCCCCATCCCGAACGAACCGTTCCGCTACTACCCGCTGCTTCCCAACGAGCAGTCGTTCGAGAACTTCTCGTTCAAGGCGGGCGCCCAGCTCTATCCGACCGACGACGTGATGCTCTATGGCTCGTTCAGCCAGGGCTACAAGACGGGCGGCTGGACCACTCGCCTGTCCAACCCGGACCTGATCGCGCCGACCTTTGGCGAGGAAAAGGCCGAGACGTGGGAAGTGGGTGTGAAGTCCACCCTGCTTGACCGGCGCCTGCAGCTCAATGCGGCCGCATTCACCACGGAATACAACGGCATCCAGCTCAACTTCCAGCAGGGCGTCTCGCCGGTGGTGCAGAACGCGGGCGACGCGCGGATCAAGGGCTTTGAAATCGAAGCGCTGGCCGCGCCAACCCAGAACTTCACCATCACCGCCTCGGTCGGCTATCTGGACGCATATTACACCTACGTGGGCGGTGAATTCGATGCCGCTCCGGGTGCTGCGGGCGCCTATGTCGCTCCCAGCATTTTCCAGCAGGGCGTTTATGCGGGGGCCCGCCTGCCCAAGACGCCGGAGTGGAAGTTCAACCTCTCCCCGCGTCTCGAAGTGCCGGTGGGTGATGGCTCGCTGGTCCTGCTGGGCGACTGGACCCACACGACGGGCATGCGCAACGATACGGAAGGGACGATCCTGCTGCTTCGCCCCGCGACCGACATCGTGAACGCCAGCCTCACCTATCGTCCGGGCAACCGTAACTGGAACCTGACCGTGGGCGGCACCAACCTGACCGATGAGCGCTATCTCGTCACCGGCCAGGCGCAGATCGCGGGTGGGGTGATCTACGGCACGTACAGCCGCCCCCGCGAATGGTACGTCCGCGCCGGCTTCGAATTCTAAGCCTTCGGCAAAATATGGAGGGGGTGCTATTATGGCGCCCCCTCTTTTTTTGGGAGATGGAGAGATGGCTGAAGCCGCAACCACAGAATTCTGGAGAGACATCAAGCCGATCCCGGAAGCATTCCGGCCCGGCGCATTGCCTGAAAGCTACATGCCCAGGATCGCGGAAGGCGATCCGAAATACTGGGTTCCGATGAGCGAGACGGTCAGTTCCAAACCCGTCTGGATCAGCCCTTCGCGCAACATGTGGGCCGACGTGCTCTATTCCAGCGCGGCAGGCCTGGTGAACAGGCATTATCACCCGCAGCCGATCTGGGCCTACACGATCAGCGGCAAGTGGGGTTACCTCGAACACAGCTGGACCGCGACGGCGGGGGATTTCATCTATGAGACCCCGGGCGAAAGCCACACGCTGGTCGCCTATGACCATCCCGATCCGATGCGCGTGTTCTTCGTCGTTTCCGGCCCGCTGATGTGGCTGGACGAGGATGGCAAGACGATCGGCCATTACGACGTGTTCGACTACATGGCCGCCGCCCGTGCCCATTATGAGGAGGTGGGCATCCCTTCCGATTATCTCGACAGCATAATCCGCTGACTTTTATAAACTTTCCGAAAGGCCTTCCCCCATGGCAACCCAGATGAAAGCCCCGCCCTCCACGAAGAAGGCGATCGTGGACGTCCCCTTCAACTATCGCTCGCATGTCGAACGGCTCAGCCCCGGCGGCCGCTACATCGACGCGGAGACGGATGCGGACAGTCCCTGGGTGCCTTTCGGCGAGACCGCCGCAATCAAGCACCTGTCGTTCGACGTGCGCCGCAACCTGTTCTCCAACATCCTGTGGGTGAAGGGTCCGGGCGTCGTGGGCACCCATTTCCACCGCGGCACCATCACCATGGTCGTGCTGGAAGGCAGCGTGCGCTATCTCGAATATGACTGGGTTGCCACGCCCGGCGGCCTGATCCTGGAAGTTCCGGGCGAAAGCCACACGCTGGTTACCGAACACCCCAATGGCGTGAAGCTGTTCGGCTGGATGGAAGGACCGATCGAATTCTATGACGATCAGGCGAACTTCATCGAAACGGTCGATGTGTGGTGGATGATCAACCACTACGAAACCTACTGCAAGGAGCAGGGGATCGAGATCAACCAGAAGCTCTATCTCTAGGGGAAGCGCGCCATGTCGACCATGACGGCGCCCCCCTCGGGCGCTTATGAAATCGTCAAGATCCCCGAGCCGTTCAGCACGCTGATCGGCTCGCGGGGGCAGGAAGGGACTTATGTGGGCGCCTCGGAAGAGGAAAGCCCCTGGGTGCCCTTCGGTGACAATGCGGCGATCCGCCACCTGGCCTTCGACGTGCGGCAGAACACCTACTGCAACATATTGTGGATCAAAGGCCCCGGCGTGATCGGCACCCACCGCCATCGCGGCCCGGTATGGGCGATCGGGCTGGAAGGCAGCTTCCGCTATCTGGAGTATGGCTGGGTCTGCCGCCCGGGCGAATTCATCACCGAAACGCCCGGCACCGCACATACGCTGGTCACCGACGATCCCAACGGGATGAAGGCCCTGTTCTGGATGCAGGGGGCCAACGAGTTCTTCGACGCGGACGGGAATTTCGTCGAGACTCTGGATGTGTGGTGGTTCATGAACCACTACGAGACTTACTGCCGGGAACACGGCCTGAAGATCAACGAACAGCTCTACATCTGATAGGGCAGCAGGAGAGGACATGAAGACACTCGACCAGTTCGACGTTACCGGGCGTTCCGCGCTCGTCACAGGCGCGGCCAGCGGGATCGGCCTCGCCTATGCCGAGACGATGGCGGAAGCAGGGGCCAGGGTAACGCTGACCGATATCGATTCCGCCGGCGTCGAACGGGAAACGAAGCGCCTGGCCGATCTGGGCCACGATGTGCTCTGGGGAGTGTGCGACGTATCCGACCTGTCGCAGGTTGCCGCCGCGGTGGATGCCCATGTCGCCCATTATGGAGGCCTGGACATCTGCTTCGCCAATGCGGGGCTGGACGTCGGCAACGGCTTCTGGACCCCGAATGACGACCGCAACCCCGATGGCCAGATCGACGTCTACGATCCCGAACGCTGGTACAAGTCGATCGGGATCAACCTGAACGGCGTGTTCCACACCGTGCGCGAGGCAGCGCGCGCGATGAAGGCGAACGAAAAGAACGGCGCCCGCCGCGGCGGCAGCATCGTGATCACCAGTTCCAATGCGGCCGAAGTGAACGAAGCCATCGTGGGCGTGCCCTATATGGCGGCCAAGGCCGGCGTGAAGCACTTCATGCGCCACGCCGCCTTCGAACTGGCCGCTTTCGGCATCCGCGTGAACGCCATCGCGCCCGGCCCCTTCGTCACCAATATCGGCGATGGCTGGGTGAAGAAGAACCCCGCCGCGAAAAAGGCGTGGGACGAACTGTGCCCGCTGGGCCGCATGGCGGAAACATACCAGATCAAGCCGCTTGCCCTGCTGCTGGCTTCCGATGCGGGGAGCTACATGACGGGCAGCCACGTGATGATCGACGGCGGCATGCAGCTCGGCCCGATCAAGCCGTTGAACGACTGATCGGCGGAATGAATTGAGCCTGATCGCAAAGTGCCATGACACGGCGCGGCGATCCGGGCTTAATGCGCATTGGGGAGGTGGCGTGAGTCGGGCTTTTGGTCGGACCCGCGCCCGGCAATGAAAAAACAATCGGAGCATTGAGCAAAATGACCACTTCAGCACAGGCGGCAATCTGCCGCGGCAATGCCGAGCCTTTCACTATCCAGGATGTGACGCTGGACGCACTACGCCCCGACGAACTGCGCGTGCGCGTGGTCGCCTGCGGCGTCTGCCACACCGACATGGCCGTGCGGGACGAACAGCTTCCCGTTCCGCTGCCGGTGGTGCTGGGCCACGAAGGCGCCGGCATCGTGGAGGAAGTGGGCAGCGCGGTGACGGTGGCCAAGCCCGGCGACCGCGTGGTGATGAGCTTCAACAGCTGCGGCCACTGCCCCAGTTGCGACGTGGAAGCGCCGACCTATTGCTATGCATTCTTCCCGCATAACTGGTCGGGTGCCCGCGCGGACGGTTCGCCCACCATGTTCCTCGACGGCGCGCCGATGAACGCCAATTTCTTCGGCCAATCCAGCTTCGCCACCCACGCCATCGCGCATGAACGCAATGTGGTGAAGGTGCCCGACAGCGCCGCCGACATCCCGCTGGAAAGGCTTGCCCCGATCGGCTGCGGGCTGATGACCGGCGCCGGCGCCGTGCTGCGCGCCATGAATGTGCGCAAAGGCATGCCGATCGCCGTGTTCGGGGCAGGCACCGTGGGCATGGCTGCGATCATGGCCGCCAGGATCGCGGGCGCGAACCCCATCATCGCGGTGGACCTGAATGACGAACGCCTCGCGCTGGCGAAGGAACTGGGCGCCACCCATGCCTTCAACGGCCGCGACGACGCGATCGGCAAGATCCGCGAACTGGTGCCGCAAGGCCTCGGCTATGCGTTCGACACCACCGGCATCAATGCGATCATCCAGGACGCATGGGGCCTGCTTGCGCCGATGGGCATCTGCGGCATCGTGGGCGCATCCGACCCGACCCACGACCTGACCTTCAACGAAGCCGCCTTCATGGGTGGCGGCCGCCGTGTGATGGGCATCCTGGGCGGCGACAGCGATCTCGTCACCTTCCTGCCAGAACTGGTGGAACACCACATCGCCGGCCGTTTCCCGTTCGAGAAGCTGATCGGCTATTTCGACTTCGCGGAAATCAACGAAGCGATCCACGCCAGCGAAAGCGGTCAGGTGGTGAAGCCCGTGCTGCGGATCAGCGCGGAGTAAAGAGAAAAGCCCACCCGACCTCTCCCGCTTGCGGGAGGGGAACGGGAGTTGCGCAGCCGCAAGGCAAGCTGGTCGCAGCGGGGTGGGCGATTTTCGTCAGCAGCAGACGGACGAACACCATGAAAGCCGTAACCTTCCAGGGCCTCCACACCCCGCTCGCCTTCGAAACCATCGCCGATCCCACGCCGGGTGACGGCGATGTGCTGGTGCGCGTGGGGCGGTGCGGGATTTGCGGCAGCGATCTGCACATGACGGAAGACCCCGCCTATGGCTGCAAGCATGGCGACGTGCTGGGCCATGAATTCGCGGGCGAGGTCGTGGCCCTTGGCAAGGGAGCCGAAGGGCTGAAAACGGGCGATCTCGTCTCGGTCATCCCGCTCAAGAGCTGCGGACAATGCGAACATTGCCGCAAGGGCGAAGTCCAGTGGTGCGCATCGTTCGGCCTGCAGGGCGGCGGCTATGCCGAATATGCCATCACCCGCCCCAACCAGTGCATGAAGCTGCCGATCGACCTGACCCTGGCCGATGGCGCGATCATCGAACCGCTGGCCGTGGCGCTGCACGGGGTGAACCTGTCGGGCCTTCAACGAGGCGACAAGGTGCTGGTGCTGGGTGCCGGGCCGATCGGCCTGGCCACAGCCTTCTGGGCCAAGCGCATGGGCGCGGCGAAGGTCGCGGTGCAGGACATCTCCACCTTCCAGGAACAGCGCGCGCTGGACATGGGGGCGGACATCTTCGTGGTCGATCCGGCCGATCCCGTCGGCAGCGCGGAACGCGCCCTGGGCGGCAAGGCCGACATCGTGTTCGAATGCGTGGGCCTGCCCGGCCTGATCGCGCAAGGGGTGCAACAGGTCCGCAATCGCGGCACGATCCTGCTGCTGGGCCTGTGCACCAAGCCCGACACGTTCAACAGCTTCGCCATGCTGACCAAGGAAGTGAAGCTGCTGACCAGCGCGTTCTTCACCCTGCAGGAATACGAAGCCGCGCTGGACGCGCTGGCGCAAGGTTCCATCGAGCCGCGCCTGCTGGTGACAGAGACGATCACGCTGGATGCGACCCCGGAAATCTTCGAAAGCCTCAAGCAGCGCAGCGGCCAGTGCAAGGTGATGATCGCGCCGTAAGACAAGCATTCCGTAAGGGAATTTCCTTCCTCGCCATTTGACAAAGGAATTCCTTATCTGTCATACGCCTCCCAGTTCTGGGGGGGATAAGATGTCGGACAAGGTCTGCACGGATAGTCTTGCGAGTATACTTCATCGCGGCGAACGGACGGCTCTACGAAAATTCACTTCACGTCCGGGCGATTATCACGCCCCGTCCCGCTGGATGCGCGTGGGCATGCCCAGCCTCCACTCCCTGGTCGAGAAGCAACTGCTGATCGAAGGTGAAAAGGGCATTTTCGGCCCCACCTTCAAGCTGACCAAGCTGGGTGACGAGGTAGCCAGGAAGATCGGCGCGAACTGACGCGCTGCCGGCCGGCGAGGCATTCCAGCGCCGTTGGGCGCAGCCGTGCGGGCTTGCCCGGCGACTTCCCGCCCCGCCATGAGGAGCGGATTGCACGCCACACGCTCGCCCCATTCATCACCTCTGTTAGGTGACACTAGGTCTTGAGGGGTGTTCTGGGCGGGATCAACCGGGATCATGCGGGGGCTGGCGGGATCAGAACGGCCAAAAACGGGGATTTCCGACGTTTTCGGCGGCTGGCTGGCGCTCCGGCATGACTGTCTAGAGTCTTAGTTAATTTAGGCACCGTTTTGACAGGAGCATTTGGATTCCTGCCTTTGCCGCAAAAAGCCTCTCAATGGCGGTTTTCGGGCCTCTGAGAGGCCTCTCAACGCTCTCAACCGGCGGCGAACTGGGACATTAAGTGGGACTTCGCATGTCCCAGTTCGCAAATCCATGTCCCAGTTTCAATTTATGGCGGGTTTCCGCGCTCTCAGAGGTGACGGAACCCATGATTTAATGTGTTCGTGCCTATCCGAACTGGGACAGAATTTCGCCGGATCAATCGTCGATAATATCGAGCAAAGAAAGGCCTTCAAGGGTATCCCTATCGTCTTCCAGCTCACATTCGACGAGAAAATCTCCAGTCCCTTTGTCGTCGATGATGTCGAACTTCCCTTTCAGCTTCAGCGGCGGACTTTCCAGCCGAGAGCGTGTCAATACATCCTTCGACCGGACGCGAACGTGGTATGGAAATCTAGCGATGGTCATCTTGCTGCCTCCTGCTTCCCAGCAAGCTACTGCGTGGTTTCTCCACCGCCAACTTCCTTCTCCAGCACCTCGCACGCGCCGTCGATCAGGCCCTTGGCAAGCACGGCCTCCTCGCGCCTCAGGATGACATGTTCTGTCGCCGGATTGTCGAGCGAGCGTTGCAGTCGATCGGCGAGTTCGCGGGCGGCTGCCAGCAATTGTTTCGCGTCCATGCGTTGCCTTCCTTTCTGGTGCGCCTTAGCCGGCGAGGAGTAGGTGCTGCACAGCGTTCCGTCGGCCAGTTCCAACGCGGGAAACGCCTCTGTAAATCGCACAGCTTCCGCCATGTCGACGAAATAGATGGCAATCGAGGCCATCGTAACGCTTCGGCCTGAATGCACTGCATGGCGGGCAGAGCCGATATTGCTCCGCAACCAGTCATGCATATCGACCAGCATATTACCGAGGCCACCAACCGGGACGATGAACTTCAACCGGATCGGGAATGCGGCCTCGTCCGCCTTCCGCTGGGGCGTCGAGCGCTGGGTCACGACCAAGGCGGATCGCGCAGCGGCGTTTCTGGAATGATGCGCGAGCGCGCGTATTTGCGCGTGCCTACCTCGATCCAACTGAGGGGCCCGAGGCTCCCGCCGCCGTCTCCGTTGAGATTGCGATAAGCGAGGCCAAGCCGATAGGCGAGCGCGACCGTCTGCTTGAGGCTGGGCAGCCACCCGCTGTAGCGCTTGCGGCCGCACCAGAGGCGGTAAAATGTTAGGGGCTTTCGTGGTTCAGGCATGATGAAACGATCTCAAGCGAGTCGCTTCGCTGACTAGAACATTTGCGGAACATCGGCAACTAGCGGACTAAGGCGACGACGCTCGCCAAGAGGAGAGCCAGCTGCCCCGCAGCCAACAAACAAACCTCCATGCGAACCGACATGGCCGAGCCGATCAATAGGCCAAGGCATCTAGCCGCGACAAAGCGCAATCCAACTCCTGCCTCTCAGCCCATTCTTGATGCTTGGCCGAGAGACCGACCCGTCCCCACGCGTCCGCGACGGTTCCAGCCTGGGCGCATGCTTCAACAGCATTGCCCGTGCTTTTTGCCGTATCGTAGGCGTTGCTTGCCTGCATGATTGGCCAGCCCAGAAGAGCACCAGCTGCTGCCGCAGCCCCGATGGCAATCCCGCCGATCAGTTTACCATCCACTGCCATTTCATTCCCCCCTCAAACACGCCTAACGATCGCGACCACCTTGCCCACGATGTGCAGCTCGTCGTCCACCGCCGTCTCTGGCTGAACATTCGGATTATCTGACATAATCTTTATCGTGCCGTCCGGCATCGGGCGCAATCGCTTGATCATTCCCACCTGCCCAAATGCGAACGCCCAGATCGCATCCGCCATATATGGCGTCTTCTGGCTGAGATCGATCAGCACCAGGTCGCGATCGTGGATGGTGGGGAACATCGAGTCGCCCAGCCCTTCGGACCAGACCAGTTCCTCCGGTGAAGCAGCAGTGAAATTGCGCAACCAGGCGCGCGAGAAGCTCAGCGCCTGATGCTCCACATGGACGTCCACAAAGGTTGCGCCCAGACCATAGCGCAAGTCGATCTGGGAAACCTGAACTGTATCGCCGCCTTCTGGACGGCCGCGAAAACCGGCCTGCCGATCCTTCACCACTTTCGTGGAAGGCTGGTTGGTGCCGCATAGCAGAAATTCCACATTTGTGTTCAGCGTCGAAGCCAGATCAGGCACCGCCTCGACGGGCCATGGTCGACTTCCCGACCAGTAATTCGCTGCTGAAGATGAAGGAATTCCTAACTCCCCACCCAATGTCTTCGCGTTAAACCGACCTTTGGCCAGCTCGCGGACACGCTCCGCCATCTGGTTAACAAATGCGTCTTGCGTTTCCCGTTTTGTGGAATTAATGTCCACGTTTGTGGAATCCGAGGACGCTTTATCGACCATGGCGAAAGTCATTCACAAAGAGGATATCAAAGCCGCGCTGCGGAAGCAGTTTGGCACGATCAACGCTTTTCAGGAGGCAAACGGGCTGCGCGGCCAAGCGGTCCGCGACCTGCTGCGCGGCCAGTCGAGCACGGCAAAGGAGGCCGTTGCTCGGGTGATGGGCGTCGATCCGGATCATTTCGTAATCACAAGCTCAAGATTCCCGCTTTGTGGAGCGCATAGCAACCGCCGTCGTCGGTCGCACCGTCTAAATGGGGGTGCGAAATGAGCAATGCGGTGAACGGATCGCTGCTCGCGGGCGCCAAGCTGTTCGAAATCTCGCCGTTCCTCGTCGATGAAGGCGGTCGGATTGGCTTCCTGCACGAAGACAAGGCGGCGGCGATCGGCCGTCTTATGGCGGTGGATGACCAGCGCGACCCGATCAAGGTCGTGGCCAACAAGGGCAATCCCGACAAGCCTTGGAAACTCGTCACTGGCATGCACCGCCTGATCGGTGCCCGCATCGAGGGCATTACCGTCTGGGCGATCGAAGTCAGCGGCAAGCCGGAAGAGCTTGCAGACCTTGAGGCTTCGGAGAACCTGCACCGGCGCCCGTTGGCGCCGATCGAGCGCGCCAAGTTCACGGCAGCGCTCGTCCAGGCCGCGCAGGAACGCATAGCCCGTCAGCATGGCGAGTTGTCGCACCAGAAGCTCGGCGCGAAGCTCCGCTGGGATCGGGTTAAGGCAGGGGAAACCCGCGTTGACGAGGCCCTCACCGAAGAGGTCGGCGATGCTTATGCCAAGCTGGCACAAGCATACGGCTGGGAAGAGTCCGTGGGCGAAGCGCTGGGCATGTCACGCCGCTCGATCCACCGCGATCTTGAACTGTATCGCCTGATCATCGAGCCGTTTCCGCAGTTCGCGGAGGCTCTGGCGAAGCATCCAGTGGTGGGCGAAAACGCCTCCCAGCTGCGCGCCATCGCGCAGGTGAAGGATCAGGGTGCCCGGAAGCAGGTCATAGAGGCACTGCTAGCTGACGAAGAACTCAGCGCCGACCTGGCGAGAGCGCAGGTCGGCATCGACAGCGCTGCAGGGCCTGCGCCGACGCCTGTGCGGAAAATACTCAGCGCGGTTACGGGCAACCTCGGACGCCTTTCGGCGACAGAGCAGAAGAACCATGCAGGCGACATCGCCCGCGCGCTCAAGAGCGTCGAGGCCAAGCGCATGCTGCGCGACGAGCTCAATACGCAGCTGGGAGACGATGGGGCGGTCGAGGAACGGCACGCGTCCCGCCTGCAGTCGGCGCTGGACGTTTCCTTCGCACTGATAGCGCGCCTGGCGAACGGCGAAACGGTTGAAGACCACGAACTCGAAGCAGCCCGGCTCAAGGGCCTGACCGCCCTGTTCGCATCGCGCGGTGTTGAGCTTGCCGATGGAGGCGACAAATGATCACCTGCTCACTCAAGCATGCGGCCGATGGCCTGCAGTTTCGGATCGACAGGGACAAACCCGGTCGCTGGGGCGTCCATTATTACGTCAGGTTTGTCGATGACGTTCTCACCGACGAGGGCGCCATCATTCGCTATCTGGCCATGATCGTGCCGGAGATCGAGCGCCGAAGCGCCGTTAAAATACTCGACCTCGTTCGTCGGCGTCAGACCTTCCATTTCGAAATCGTCGACGGGATGATCACCGATGCGTGGTGAAATTTCCACCGGCCGGAAGCGCAGCAGCCACCCCTACGACTGGTGCGTCGACGAAAGCTGGGTCGCTTGGCAGCTGTTCAAGGCGCTGGGCGACTTCGCGCAGGAGCGCGATGCGGGCGAGGCGATCTGGGACCCCTGCATCGGCAGCGGCCGCACAATGGTGACGTTCGTCGAGAACGGTTTCCAGGTGTTCGGCTCCGACATCGTCAATCGTATCGAGCCGGAGCATTTCGCTCCGGCCGCTCCCCCGATCTTCGTGTCACGCGACTTCCTTGAGGTCGATCCGGCCGAAGATCGCCGGCCCTGCAGCCTCGTCTTCAATCCGCCCTACAGCTACATTGAGGGTATCGCCGAAGCGTTCTGCCGCAAGGCGATCAGCCTGTCATCGCGGCGCGTCTGCGCTGTCCTGCCGACAAAGTGGCTGGCCAGCCAGGGCCGCTTCAAGCTGTTCATGGAAGACCATCCGCCACAGGCCGTGCTGGTGTTGACCCAGCGGCCCTCGATGCCGCCCGGCGACATGATCCCCTTCATGGGAAACAAGGCATTCCGGGGCGGCGTGGTCGACTACACCTGGTTCGTCTGGAACGTGCTGGTGCAGACCAAGCCGGGCGACACGCGCATCATCTGGCTTCCTCCGCTGGATCAGCCGGAGAAGCTCCTCCCGATCGAGGGGCTGGCATGATGCGCCGGGCGGAGTTCCCTTCGGATGCGGCCTATTATCGCGCTCACCGCGCGGCGTTCGAGCTTGCCCTGCATCTGGGCATCACGCCGCGCGAAGCAGAGGCTGAAATCCGCAGGCGCAAGGCGATGGAAGCCATCGCGGCGCTCAAGGCCCGCAAGGAAATGATCCGCCTGCAGAGGAGCGCCAGCCACGGCGCCGCCATCGCGCACGATCCCACACCGCCGCCGCCGAGCCCGTCCGACTGGGACGCGCCGTACATGATGAGGAACTGACAATGCCGCAGGAAGCCATCCGCAATCTCAAGCCCGCTCCCTTCGCACTCACGCCCGCGACTGTAGCGAGCCTCGTTTCTTCCCATGCGCCGATTGCCGCGCGGATGGAGCTGGTGCCGCTGGTGCCGACCCAGCTGGTCGATCAGGTTCAGGGAGAGCGGGCATGATCCAGGCATTGGACAAACCCTACCTGCAGGCCGTCGCTGCGCTGCCCGATGGCTGGGACCGCATCGTTGCGATGCTGCATGGCCTGGCTGACGATCGCGAGACGGCCCAGGCGATCGCGAAGGCGACAGTCGCTCAGATCGAGCCGTTGAAGCGGCGCTGCGATGAACTTCTCGCCGCGAACAATCGCGAGGTTGACGCGCGCCGCGCGCTTCGCCGCGAGCTCGACCAGCTGCGCGAGAAGATCGCCCAAGTGGACTGGCCCTGGCCGGACGGACTGTTGCCTATCTACGCGGCCGACGATGCTCCGACATTCAAAAGCATTCTTATCCAGCAGTACCCGCGCCGCAGCGGCAAAACGGCTGCTGCAGCACTCAAGGCCGGCAGTGGCGCAAAGGTAGCGCGCCCCAGCGAGGGGAGCGATGCTCTGGAGAAGGAAAGCGCGCCTTCGACATCATCGGCGGGCGATCGCCCGAGCGCGGGTTCGAATCCCGCCCCGGCCAACCGAGAGTGCATCAATGGCGGCGTGGCTTCGCGCTTCCGGTTCCGCATTGCTGAGGCTGACGCTGAGGAGCGGCGGCTTGCCGCCAAAGACCCGCTACCTATTCTACCCAATCCCAGCGTACCTGCCTTCAAGTCCAAGGCCGAGCGGGCCGCAGGACGTGAAGCGCGAGCCTGTTCATTCGAGACACGCAAGGCCGAGTTGGAGCGCGCCATCGCGTATCTCAAGCCGCTGGGTGTGCTGGTCGAGGTCGTCGATCGCAAGGCGCAAATCCGGAAGTATCGCGTCACCGCCAAAGCGGAATCGCTCTTCCTGGAACAGGTGATTGCCCACGCGATCGCGAAGGGCATGTCGGAGAAGCCGGAATGATCCCGCGCTTTGCCATCATGGGCACCTGCGTGGCGGCTGACGATTGGGAGGCGGAAGGCACCGTCTTGCAGATCGTGTGGCTCGGCCTCGTGTTCGAATTCACCCTGGCGCGGATCGACCGGCGCTTCGGGGATGCCGACTGATGAGCTTTCTCGACCCCACCAAGCCAGCGAGCTGGGCGCTGATCGATGCGGAGGCGCTGAACGGGCGCTCGACCGTCGTAAGCTGCGGCCAGTTCTTCGCGCTGGCGCGGTGGACGGGTGAAACATGGATTCACCCCGGCAGCGGAATCGCCGTCGGTTTCGATCCGGTCGAATATCTGAAGCGGGAGCGGGTCGGTGGCTAAGGCCAAGGCGCATCCCGGCCAGCTGGGCTTTGCATTCGACAAGCCATCGGTGGCGAATGGCGCCGCCGCACTGGCTGGTATCGAGCAGCGCATATGCCGGACGGTGGCGACCATCCTGAACAGCGACGGCAGGCGGCGCGAAGTGATCGCGGCCGAGATGACCGTCCTGCTCGAAGAGGAAATCTCACGGGCCATGCTGGACGCATACGCCAGCCCCGCCCGTGAAGGACACAAGGTGCCGATGTCGCGGTTCTTTGCCCTGGTCGCGGTGACCAACCGGCAGGACCTGCTCGACCCGCTGCTGCGGGAGATCGGCGGAGCGCTGCTGGTGGGCGAGGAAGTCCACACGGCGCGGATCGGACACATCAGCCAGAAGCTGCGGGAGCTGAAGGCTGAGCTTCGCGAGCTTGAACAGCTTGCACCAGTAATTCGTGAGGGGGAAATTAATGGCCAGTCGCGCCGCCGATAATGATTACGCGCCGGAAGCCCGCGAATGGTTCACTGCGGCCGAACTCGCCGAGTTCGCGCTGCCGGGCCTGCCGCAGGTCAAGCGGAGCATCGCGCGCAAGGCCCAAGAAGAGCGCTGGAGCATGCGCCAGAACGCGGCAGGCAAGCCGCTGGTGCGCCCGCGCGCCGGTCGTGGCGGCGGGATGGAGTTCCATGTCTCGCTGCTGCCCGGCCCGGCCCGGCTTGAGCTTGCCAAGCGGGGAATCACCGAAGCGCAGCCCATCGCCCAGGTCGTGGAGACTGATCGCGGCGGGTGGAAGTGGTTCGATGCCCAGTCAGCCAAGACCAAGGCCGAAGCGGAGCGCCGTCTGATGATCGTGCGCGATCTGGAACTGCTATTCGAGGCGGGCGCTACGCAAACGGCAGCCGCGACCGATATTGCTGCCCGGTATGGCGTCTCCAGCTCCACGCTGTGGAACTGGCTGGCGCTGGTGCGCGGCATTGAACGGCAGGATCGCCTGCCCGCGCTGGCACCGCGCCATCGTGGTGGCGGAAAGGAAGCCGAGATCGATCCAGCGCTGTGGTTGATGTTCAAGAGCGACTATCTGCGGCTCGAACAGGCAACCCTTTCCAGCGTCTATGATCGTGTCGCCGATAAGGCGAAGCAAATGGGCGTCTCAATGCCCTCTGAGCGAACGCTGAGACGCCGCCTGGAGCGCGAGATCGATCCGGGCATTCTCAGGTATCGCCGCGAAGGCGAGGAAGCGCTGCGGCGCTCGGTCCCGGCCCAGCGCCGGACGGTCGATCACCTCCACGCGCTCGAATGCGTGAACATCGACGGGCACAAGTTCGATGTGTTCGTGAAGCATCCGGAGACGGGCAAACCGATCCGGCCGATGATGGTGGCGATCCAAGACATTCACAGCCGCAAGTTCGTGGCGTGGCGGCTCGCCGTGTCCGAAAACTCGGCAACGGTGCGGCTCGCCTTCGCGGACTTGTTCAGGACCTATGGCATTCCCAAGGCATGCGTCCTCGACAACGGGCGCGGCTTCGCGAGCAAGTGGATCACGGGCGGGGCGAAGAGCCGCTACCGCTTCAAGATCAAGGACGAGGACCCGACCGGCCTGCTGACCGGGCTCGACATCGCGATCCATTGGGCGCTGCCGTATCGTGGCCAGTCCAAGCCGATCGAACGTGCCTTCCGCGACCTGTGTGACACGGTGGCGAAGCATCCGGCCATGGCCGGCGCCTACACCGGCAACAACCCAATGGCCAAGCCTGAGAATTACGGCAGCAAGGCCATCGGGTGGGACGAATTCATCGCCCATGTGGACCGCCAGATGGGGCGTCACAACGCGAAGTTAGGGCGACGCGGCGGCGTGTGCCGTGGGCGGAGCTTCGACGAAGTGTTCGCCGAGAGCTATGCGACCGCGCCGATCGGCAAGGCGACCGAAGAGCAGCTGCGCAGGGCGCTGCTGACGGCGGATCAGAAGCTGGTCAATCGCCAGACCGGCGAGATCAACCTGTATGGCAATCGCTACTGGTCCGAAGAATGCGGCGCGCTGCACGGCCAGCGGGTGACCGTCCGGTTCGATCCGGAGAACCTGCATTCGCAAGTCCACCTTTACGGCCAGGACGGGCGATTCCTCTGCAGTGCCGAACTCCTGGCCGACACCGGCTTCCTCGATGCCGAGGGTGCGAAGGCCACCGCCAAGCGCGTTAAGGACTATCGCCGCCGCATCCGCGAGGGGCTGGAAGCGGAGCAGCTGCTGTCAGCCGAAGAACTGGCGGCGATGCAGGCGGACTTCGTGCCCGCAGCGGTGCCCGAAGCGACCGTCGTTCGGCCGATCGTGCATCGCGGGAACACCGCCGCCGCGCTCAAGACCGTAGTGCGGCCGGCGCCGCGCAAATCCGAACAGGAAGATCGAGTTTTCGCCGCCCTCCGACTGGTCGGGGGCGACGATTGAAGTGGCGCGCGGGGATGTCGCCAAACCGCCCCGCGCGCCTGTCCCGAAGTGAATGAGACAGGAGTCCGATAGCATGAACGATCCCAGCGCACAGCCCATCGATGTCGAGGACCAGCGCGCCTGGTTGCGCGAGCACAAGGGCGCGACCGGCATGAGCTGGTCGCAGCTCGGCGGCCGGCTGAAGATCAAGACCGGCACGATCAGCCAGTTCGGCGGAAGCGGTTATGCCGGCAATGAAGAGAAGCTGGCGGAAACTGTGTTCCGGTATCGCCAGACGCTTTCGGCGCAGGCTGCGCTCAGGGTCGAGGCACCCGAGATTCCGGGCTATTTCGAGACCGAAACCAGCGCCAAGCTGCTGCACCTGATGCACTGGGCGCAGCGGGGCCGCATCACGCTGGCCGCGCTGGCGCCCGGCCTCGGCAAGAGCAAGACGGCGGAGCATTTCGTCGCCTGCTCGGCAAACGCGTTTCTCGCCACCATGAAGCCCTCGACCGGCTCGCTGTTCAACATGGTGATGGAAGTGCTGTGGGCGCTCGGCGATGTCGATGCACACGGCTCCACCCGGACCATGTGTCGCCGGATCAGGATGAAGCTGAAGGACCTCGGCAATCCCGTCCTGCTGATCGACGAGGCGCAGCATCTGGACGTCGAGGCCTTCGACGAAATCCGTAGCTGGAATGACGAGTTCAACGTCGGAGTAGTGTTCCTTGGCCATACCACTGTGCAGCAGCTGTTGCAGGGCAATCGCGCAGAGGCCTTTGCGCAGCTGACAAGCCGCGTTTCCCTCAGGCTGGTGCGCACCTTCCCGCTGGCAGCCGATATTGAGGCGCTGCTGGACGCCTGGCGGATCGACGATCCGGAAGTCGCTGCTTTCGTCGACCAGATCGCGCGCTCGCCCGGTGCGCTTCGCGGTGCGACGTACACGCTCGAACTGGCGACGATGATGGCCCAGGCGGATGGAGGCGTGCTCACCGTTGGCCATGTCCAGGACGCCTGGGCGCAGCGCGCGATCCGGAGCGCTGCGGCATGAGCGCCCGGCCGACCTGCTACGTCTGCGGTTCGCCTGAACTGGCGAGCGATGCTGACCTTCGCAGCCCCACCTGCGCGAGCTGTCTCCCGGCAAGGGACCATGTCGTGTCGATGCAGACCGCGCCGGATGGCGGCGCGTTGGCGGTGTGCCAGTGTGGCTGGGAATCGAACTCGCGCGGCGAGCGGCGGATGATGGTGAGCGACGTGAAGGTGCGGATGCACTGGCGCGACGTGATTCGTCGTGTGGCAGCGGAATATGACCATTGCTTTGGCGTGGGCAGTGCCCGGCGCGAGCTGGTGTTCTTCGCTTCGATGTTGCCCGCGATCTTCTGCCTGATCGCGCTCGGCGCGGCGATGGTGGGGGAGCCCGGCCAATGACGATCGCCACGCACAACCGCCCCCGGCCGGCTCCGGAGAGCATGAACCGCCATGCCTGCCGGACCGAGACCGAGCGGGTCTTCGTCGATGCGGTCTTCCATCTGACCAAGCGCATCTTCGACGTCGAGCGGATCGATATCGAGAGCCGTCGCCGTCATGACGATCTGGTGCGCGCCCGTGCCTTCATGGTGTGGGTGTTCCGCTCGGTCGGCAAGCCGCGCTCCTATCCAGCGATCGCCGAGGCGATCGGGGAGAGAAATTCCTCCACCATCATCAACCTGCACGAGAAGGCGATCCTGTTGCGGATGACCGATCCGCTGTTTCGTTCGGCCTGCCGCCAGATCGCGGAACTGCTGCCCATGAAGAAGGGAGCCATGCCATGACCCTTCGGCAAGCTCAGGGCGCACCGATGCCCGCCGCACCCGCCCGGTTCGACCGGACGAGCCAGCACCGCCGCGCGATGATGGCGAAGATCGCCATCGCCCGGAAGACGCTGGCGATGGACGAGGACGACTATCGTCAAATCCTGTTCGACGAGACCAGCCACAATTCGGCCCGCGACTGCACGGATGCCGAACTGGAGAAGGTGATCGCCAAGCTGAAGACGCTCGGCTTCACGCCGGTCCCGAAGAACCCGCGCAAGGGCGTGGCGCAGCATCCGGTGGCGAAGAAGGCACGGGCGCTGTGGATCTCGCTCTATCACCTGGGCGTCGTTCATAATCCGAAAGATCCGGCGCTCGAAGCCTTCGCCTGCAAGCAGCTGAAGTGCGAGAAGTTCGTGTGGGCGCGCCAGTCCGATGGGCACAAGCTGATCGAGGCGCTGAAGAGCATGGCCGAGCGGGCCGGGTGGAGGCAGTCGGACTTCAACGGCAAGGCGCTGGAGCCCCGCACCCTGCAATCCAGCCTGTGCCACGTGATCGTCGCCCGGCTGAAGGACGCAGGCGCGATTCCCGACAACTGGCAGCTGCACGACGCGATGTGGAAGCTCTGCGGGATCGAGAATGCCCACGATCGCGGATGGTCGGCCGAGGACTACGCCCGGTGCGCCCAGGCGCTCGGCCGCAAGCTCCGGGAAGCGAAGGGAACGGTGGTATGACACCTTGGACGTGGCACGTCGGCCACCGGGACAGCGTGGAATGGGACGGCGTCTACAACATCGACCAATGCGCAACCCGCGCTGAAGCCATCACCGTCGGCCTGAGCGAAACGCGCCCCGGCGAGACGTTCTACATCATCGAAGCACGCTCCAGCTCCACCGCAAAACATGAGTTCAGCGAGGTCATCCCGTTCCTGCGCGCGAGGAACAAGGAAGCGATCACGAATGGACTTCAGGAAGCGAAGGGAGTGGCGGCATGATGGAAACAGAAAGCCTTGCTGACCGTTTGGAGCGCCTTGGACGGGAAGCCGTCGAAATGCCTTGGACAGTGACCCACACTGCCACACGCAAGCTGATGGCCTGCATCGAAGGTGCGAGCGGGCAAACGGTTGCGTTGATTGGCGCGATCGAACCGGACGAAGCTAACGCCACCGCTGAACTAATGGAAACCTTGGTGGCGAACCTGCCAACTGTTGTGAGCCTCCTCCGGCTAATGGAAAATCCGGACACGCTCACAAGCCGTTTGGCACATTGCCTCGCTGAGTGCATCGACCAACCGCTTCTGATGGTTGGCGATCCCGAGGGTAACGAACATGAAATCGGCCTTCGCCTGTCGAGCTTCAAGCCCGACCTCGCCAATCGCGCTGCGGGTCTACTTGAGGAGGTTGGCCAATGATGCCCGCCCTCCTTCAGGACGATATCGACCTTGTCGTCGGCGAGCTTGAGAAACTGGACAAGGTTCTCAGCATCCATCCCGTCTACTCGATTGACTACGGAGCTGCAGCCCTTCTCGCGGCCTACAGGCTTACCGAAGCCGGTGCGGTCATAGGGGCGCGCGGCGATGCGCAGACCATCAGCTTCCGGGGCGTTCGTGCGGAAAGCACGGCAGGTCTCGCCGGTGCTCTCAGAAACTGGGCCAACGCGGCCCGCAAGAAACTCAACCAACAGGGGAAAAGCCAATGAGCAGCCTACTGTCCTATGCGCTCGAATCCGTCATGGAGGAGCGCGATCACCTGATCGCCCTCGACCATGTCGACCCGGAGTGCATCAAGCGCCTCGACCAGATCGGGGCGACCGTCACCCGCGACGGCAACACCTTTGGGTTCGACTATGCGGGAACCACGGTGGCGGGCCAGCCGCGCATCGTGGACGCGTTGGAGATGTGGATCGGCATCGTTCGTGCTTGCGCGTCGGAAGAGTCGGAGATCGCAACATGACCCCGGCGCGGCACGTCAGCAGCAGCGCCCCGATCGGCGAGAACGTCGGCTGGTACGACCTGCCGGTGGTGGGCGAGGATCGCCTGCGCAAGGCGCGGGCTCGCAAGCTGCGCCGGGTGGCCGGCCTGGTCGCCGGGGCCTGGGCCATCGCCCTGGTCGTGCTGGTGATCAGCTGATGCGCCCGCCGGCCGTCTCCGACCGCGCGCTGCTGCGCTTCCTCGACCGTGCTGGCGATCTCGACATCGAGCAGCTGCGCGCGCGCCTCGAAGGATCGCTCGCCCGCGCCGTCGCCGCCGCTGAATCCATCGGCGTCACGGACTACGCAATCACGGCGGACGGGCTGAGCTTCATGGTGCGCGACGGCGTCGTGTCCACGATCCTCCCGCGCGTCAGCCCGGCCGGGCGCTTCCATGCACTGGCGCGCAAGGGTGCGCCGGCCGAATGAGCGAGCCCCTCTCCGGGCCTCTACTCAACCTGCTCGGAGAGGCAGGGTTCATCGCGCTTGTCGAAGCGTTCGGTGGCACCCGCCTGTATGTTCCCACCACCATCGCCCAGGACGACGAGATCGCCCAGGCGATCGGCATCGATGCCGCGCACAAGCTCTCGCGGCGCTATGCGCCCTCGACCTTGCGCGTTCCGCTTGCCCGCGAGCTCCGCGCGCGGCATTACCGCGCCAACGGCTTGTCCAACGCGAGAATCGCGCGCAAGCTTGGCGTGACAGAGCCATCAGTGAACAAGATGTTCGCCCGGATGGACAACGTCCCTGAAAAGGGATCGGCGCAGAACGCCTTCAACTTCTAAATCGCTGTCCGGCCTCCTAGGAGGCCATGCCCAGTTGAGGTGTTCCGGCCCAAGACAGCCCCATGACGACGGGGCTTTTCATCATCGCGGGGATCATCCTGCTGCTGCTCGCGGCATGGCTGCTCGACTGGAAACCAATCGACAGTTGGCGCACCGTGCTGCGCCGCTGGTCTACATGGCTGCACGGCGCGGGGCTGGCGAACATCGCGGCCTATCTCGGCATCTGGAACATGATGCCCGGGGCCGTGCGGCAGGTCATTCCCCCCAACGCCTTGCTCGCGATCGGGCTGCTGCTGTGGGTGGCGGGCATCGTCGCGGTGTATGTGAAGCAGGAGGCGCTCGATGCAGCCGGGCGCTAAGAAGGCCACCGGCGCGGGAGCCGGGCTCGCGGGCGCGATCGCGCTGATCATCGGCGCGGTGATCTCGGTCGAGGGCGCGTATGTCAACAATCAGAACGATCCGGGCGGTGCGACCAAATACGGGATGACCGAGCGCGAAGCACGGGCGGACGGGTACACCGGCGACATGCGCCACATCACCCGCGAACGGGTGATCGATATCTACGGCCGCAAGTTCGTTGTGGCGCCCGGCTTCGACAAGATCGTCGAGCGCAACGTCGCGCTGGGCGAGGAGATCATCGACCAGGGCGTGAACTTCGGCCCCAAGCGCCCCAGCTGCTACACACAGCGCGCGCTCAATTCCCTTAACCGCCAGCAGGCCGACTATCGTGACCTGAAGGTCGATTGCTCGGTCGGCCCGGCAACGCTCGCCGCGTTTGATGCGCTCGCGAAGAAGCGCGGGAACCGGAAAGCCTGCGAACTGGTGCTGAAGCTGGTCGAGGCCCAGCAGGGCGCGGAATATCTGCGCCTGGTTGAAGTGAACCCCAAGCTCGAAACCTTCATGGTCGGCTGGGCGGATCATCGCCTGGGCAATGTCCCCTTGCCGCGCTGCGCGGAAGGCGGTGCGGCATGATTGAGAAGCTCATCCCAGCGTATCTGATCGGGGTCTTCGTTGTCGCATATTTGGGCTGGGGAGCCATTTCGCGTGAGCCGACATCGCATGGGCAAGCGGTCCTCCTGCCGATAGGTTGCGTCATAGTGATCTTTTGGCCGTTGGCGCTGGTGTGGGTGCTGGGCGTCGGGATCATCGTGGCCTTGGCTCATGTATGGCGGTTTCTGACGGGGCGCTCGTCATGATCTGGGCGGTGCTGCTGCAGCTGGTCTACGCGATCGGCCTGATCGTTGGCCTAGTCCTGACCTACGAGGCGTTCGCCAACGAGAAATCGCCCAAGTACCGGCGCGTCGTCCTGGTGCTTGGGATCGCCATTGCGATCTTCTGGCCGATCGCCGCCCTGGTGGTGCTTGTCGGCATGATCTTCGAACTGTGCTCCCCGCGCTCGGACGGTGTGCGGTGAGCATTTTCGATCCCTTCGGCGCTGCCAAGCGTAAGGCCCTTGCCGGACTGGGCATCGGTGCCGTGGCAGTAATCCTCGCCCTGCTGGCGTGGGGCCTGCGGCTCGATCATCTGCGGGGCGAGTGGAAGGGCAAGTATGATGCGCTGACGGCGCAGGCCGGAACGGTGCTGATCGCGCTGCGCGAAGCGAGCGACAATCCGAAGCTCGGCTGGGATGGCGCGGCGGGGCAGGCAACGATGCTAGGCGCCAGCAACCGCGATCTGAAGGACGCCGTCGATCGGCAGAACCTGCGCCTGGACGAAATGGCGCGCGAGGCGGTGCGGCTGAAAGCCCACGCGACCGAATTGAAGGCGATTGCCGATCGCGCCCAGGCGCAGCGTCAGACGGCTCTGAAACGCCTTTCACACATGGCTATCACGCCGGGCACCCGTGACGATTGCATGGTGCTGCTGCGTGAAGCCGAGGACGCGCTCGATCTGGTTTACGAGGCCGGGCTGTGATGCGGGCAACGATCTGGTTTCCGATTGTGCAGTTGATCCTGCTCGCGCTTGTCGTGGCGGGCTGCAGCACGCCGGAAGTCATCGTGCGCGATCGCCCGGTGTCGGTTTCCATGCCGGTGCCTCAGCCTTGCGCTGACAAGCGCCCCGCCGAGGTCGTTCCGCTGAAGGACCGGATCACGCGCGACGAATGGTATCTGCGCACAGACCCTCGGCAGAAGGCCGCATTGGTCGGCGCGCAGGGGCTCGATCGGCAGACCTACGGCGAACAACTCAACGCGGCGACCGCCGCATGTCCGGAAGTGGAACTGCCCTGATGGCTGGCGAAACGCGCCGCACCTTCAGCCTCGGCCGCAATCAGGAAGACCTGCTCGTGCAACTGGTCGAGGACAAAGCGGGCTACGTCCTGCAGCGGCAGTCCAGCCGCACGATGGCTGCGGCGTCGATCCGTCTGTCGAATGACCAGATGAAGGACCTCGTCCACCTGATGAGGAACCGCTGATGGACCTTGAGGAACGATCGCTGGAAGCCGCCGAGCGCTTCGAGAACGAAAGCCGTGATCGGCGGATCGAACGCATCCGGCAGGCCAATGCCCGGAAGGGCGATGAATATTGCATCGCCTGCGGCGACCCGATCGGCGTGGATCGGCGGATGGCGCTGCCGTCTGCCGTCCGCTGCATCGACTGCCAGCAGGAACACGAGAGGAAAAAGAGTGACTGAGATCGCCTCAAGCATCGGTCCATGGGTGGCGATCGTCGCCCTGCTGATCGGGATCGCCAACACGATCGCCGCATGGATCGCGCGGCCAGGCAGAGAGCTAAAGGAAGCTCTGAGCCTGCTCGCCAAGGGGACCGACGATGCGATCGAAGCCCTCGAAGGGGTGATGCTGGAGCGCTTCAAGGATCATGACCGCCGCGTTCAGCGTCTGGAAGACGATCGGCCGCACCAGCCCACCAAGGAAGACCTGCACGCGCTCTCCCTCAAGATGACCGAGCTAGGAACACAGATGGCGGGCCTGTCGCGCACGGTGGACCGGATGGATCGGCACCTGCGGGAGAACGGAAAGTGAGCTACGCCGAATCCATCGCCGCAGACGCGCGCTTCTACATTCTCAAGGAACTGCACGAGCAGGTCGACGGGCGCCTCAACGTCATCCTGATCCAGCGGATGCTGGAAAAGCGCTATGCCATCAACCGCTCGCGCGAATGGGTGGAAACGCAGCTGAACAAGCTTGTGGAGCTTGAGGCAGTCGAGATCGTTCCGGCCGACCTCGTGATTGCCAGCATCGGGAGAGCAGGCCGGGACCATGTCGAGCGCCGTTCGGTTATTGCCGGCATTACCCGGCCGACGGAGATCGACTGATGGCGCGCGCCGATCGGCGCGACGGACGCGGCCGGCTGTCCTCGATCGACCTGCTGCCTGAAGAGGCGGAGGAAGATGTCGCCTGGGCGCTGGAGCAGCTGCGCGACACGAAGCTACACAGCAATGCAATCCTGATGGAGTTCAACGAGCGGCTTGCCGACAAGGGCCTGGACCCGATCAGCAAGTCGGCCTGGAACCGCTACGCCGTGCGCAAAGCCGTCCAGTTCCGCCGCATGGATGAAGTGCAACGGATCTCGGGCGAGCTCGTCAGCTCGCTGGGCACCGAAGGCCCGGATCGCGTGACGGTTACGGTCGCCGAGATGATAAAGGTGATGGCGTTCGAGCTGCTGGAAGAAGGCAAGCTCGATTCCAAAGGGCTGATGGAATTGTCGCGCGCGTTATCGGGTGTGGTGTCCGCCCAGCGCGGCTCCGAAGAATATCGGCGCCAGCTGGAGCAGCGCGTAAAGGCGCAGGTGACCAAGGCGGCCGACAAGGCCGAAGTCCTCGCCCGCGAAGCCGGCCTCAGTTCCGAGCGCATCGCCCAACTGCGCCGCGAGTTCCTGGGCGCCAGCGGATGAACGGCCTAAAAGCCTCGTTGCTGGTCGAAGACGAACTGCCGACTGCCAACCAGCCGCCGCCGCGTTCGCCTGTCGACGATCTGGTGCTCGGAGAGTTGCCGCCAGAGGATTTCGATCCGCTGGCCAAGGGCATCCTTATGAAGCACCAGGTCGAGTGGATCGAGGACCGCTCGTCTCTGAAGCTTGGTCAGAAAGGGCGGCGTACCGGCATCACGTTTGCCGAGGCGCTGGACAGCACGCTGATTGCGGCCGCGTCGAAGACGGCGGGCGGCGATCACACCTACTACATCGGCGATACGAAGGACAAAGGCCTGGAGTTCGTGGCCGTGTGCGCCCGCTTCGCCAAGGCGGTTGCGAAGGAACTGCTCGAAGTCGACGAGTTCATGTTTGAGGACAAGCAGGAGGACGGCACCAGCAAGTTCATCGCCGCCTACCGCATCCGCTTTGCCTCGGGCTTCCACATCGTCGGCCTGTCCAGCAACCCGGCGAATATTCGCGGTCTGCAGGGTCGTGTCGTGATCGACGAGGCAGCGTTCCACCGGAACGTGGCCGCCGTGATCGATGCCTGTAACGCGCTGCTGATCTGGGGCGGCACGATTCGCATCATCTCAACCCACAACGGGGCGTTGAATGCCTTCAACGAGCTGATCAAGGAAACGCGCGAGGGCACCTACGACTATTCGATCCATACGATCACCTTCGATGATGCCGTGCGAAATGGCCTGTACGAACGGGTCTGCCTTATCCGTGGCTGGACGGCGACGCCGGAAGGCAAGGCCGAATGGTATCGGAAGGTGCGGCGCAGCTACGGCAGCCGCATCGAGGCGATGCGCGAGGAACTCGACGCCATCCCGCGCGAAGGCGAAGGCACACTTCTACCGCTCGCCTGGATCGAGAAGTGCAGCACGCCCGAATACAAGGTCGCGCGCTGGGCGCCCCCGCCCAAGGCGGCTGGGATGCCGGATTTCGTCTATTGGCCCGAGTCTCAGCGCCGGGCTGAAATGCTCATGTGGCTGGAGAGCCACGTGAAGCCGGTCCTGATGCGCTTCGCCAACCAGCAGCTGACATGGTCGGTCGGCGGCGACTTCGCCATGCGGCAGGATCGCAGCTCCTATCCGCTCGGCTTCGTCGACCAGGTACTGAACCGGCATGTGCCGCTGATCGTCGAGCTGCGGCAATGCCCATATGACCAGCAGAAGCAGGCGCTGTTCTGGATGGTCGATTTCGTGGCCACGATGAACCGCTTCAGCGGCGGCATTCTGGATGCCAACGGCAACGGCATGGCGCTCGCCCAGGAGGCGGCGCAAAAGTACGGGCCGGATCGGATTATAGAGCTGATCGCGTCCGATGCATGGCGCCGCGAGTTCGGCCCCAAGTTCCGCGCGACCTTCGAAGACGGCACGATCCTGATTCCAGCCGACAAGGATACGCGTGACGATCTGCGCCAGCTGCAGATGATCGGCGGCGTGGCGAAGGTGCCCAACCATATCCGGACAGAGGGCACCGATGGCGGCAAGCGCCACGCCGATAACGCGATCGGGCTGTGGAACTTCCACGCCGCCACACTGAGCGAGACCATCCCGACCTATGCCTATGAGCCGGTCGGGGGCGGCGCCGCGCGAGGCCCGCTCGACAACGCCGACGATTGGGGCGGACACGACCAGGGCGGTTGGCATCGGCCGCTGGGATCGGACCCATTCGGGGGTGGCTTCATATGAGCCGCAGGAAGCCTCAGGACGGCCGATCAGCCCCGTTGACGCCTGACAGTACGTCCACCGCCCTCTTAGCCCCTCTTAAATCGATAATTCGGGCACTTCTGATCCGACCGGAGCACCTGTCATGACCGCCATCCTCGACCAGTGGGGCAAACCCATCCAGAAGGAGCTGCTATCACGCGACGTCGGCGGCCCGACGGTCGGTGGCGTGCGTCAACCCGTTTCTGGCTATCCGGGCGATGGGCTCGACCCGCGCCGCCTCGCACAGATACTCCGCGCGGCCGACCAGGGCGACCCGCTGCGCTACTTCGAGCTGGCCGAGCAGATCGAGGAACGCGACCTCCATTATGCCGGCGTGCTGCAGACGCGCAAACGCAGCGTGAGCCAGCTGGATGTGACGGTGGAAGCCGCATCGGACAGCGCCGAGGACGTGAAGAAGGCGGACATGGTCCGCGAATGGCTTAAGCGCGACGAGCTGGCCGACGAGATGTTCGATATCCTCGATGCCATCGGCAAGGGCGTGTCGTTTACGGAGATCATCTGGGACACCAGCGAGGGCCAGTTCTGGCCGCAGCGTCTCGAATGGCGTGATCCGCGCTGGTTCAAGCCGACCCGCGACGGTGGCAGCTGGCTACTGCGCGGCGGGATCGATGGCAACGGATCGGACGAGGAACTCCCGGCGTTCAAGTTCATCCGGCTGGCGATCAAGGCAAAGTCCGGACTGGCTGTGCGCTCGGGCATCGCGCGCCTCGCAACCTGGGCGTGGCTGTTCAAGGCCTACACGCAGCGCGACTGGGCGATTTTCACGCAGACCTATGGCCAGCCCGTGCGCCTCGGCAAGTATCACGCGGGAGCAAGCCAGGATGACAAGCGTACATTGTTCCGGGCCGTGGCGAACATCGCGGGAGATTGCGCGGCGATCATCCCTGAGGGAATGTCGATCGACTTTGTCGAAACGGACAATCTCGGGGCTGGCTCCGACCTGTACGAAAAGCGATCCGACTGGCTCGATCGGCAGGTCTCCAAGGCAGTGCTGGGCCAGACCACCACGACCGACGCGGTTTCCGGTGGGCATGCGGTCAGCCAGGAACACCGCCTGGTGCAGGAAGATATCGAGACGGCAGACTGCAAATCGTCGTCGGCCGTCATCAATCGGGATCTCGTTCGCCCGTGGTGCGATCTGGAATTTGGCGCGCCGAGCTCGCGGGCCAAAGCTGCCTATCCCCGCGTCACGATCGCGCGGCCGAAAAAGGAAGACCTGCAGCAGCTGACTACCAGCCTCAGCACGCTTGTGCCGCTGGGGCTGCGCGTGGGCGCATCCGAGATTCGCGACAAGTTCGGATTGTCGGAACCGGATGCGGGCGAGGAGATACTGCAGGCACGGACGCAGCCCGCGCCGATCGCGGTTTCCGAGGAGACCGCCCTGCAGTTTCGCCAACAGGCCCGGCTGCATCCGGCGCAGCAGGTTGCGACCAGGCTTAGCGATCTGTCCGCGCCGGTCGTGGAACAGATGGTCGGCTCGATCGAGGCTATGCTGGAGCAGGCGAGTGACCTGGGCGAGTTCCGAACGATGCTGGCCGAGGCCTATCCCGACATCGATGCCGGCCAACTGGGCGCGGCGATCGGCAGCGGGCTCGCCGCGATCCGCGCGGCCGGGATCGGTGATGCTGAGGAGGAAAGCGAGCGTGGCTGAAGATGACACGGATGACGACTGCCTCGGCTTCGATGATGCGATGGCCTTGGCTCAAAAGATCGACGAAATGGCTGACCTGCTCCGCTTCACCACCGCTGGCGCCGTGGCTTCATCGGATATCCGAATTGACGGCACTTCCTATGAGCTGATGCTCAAGCGCAAGTCATGACCAGGCGCTCCGTATGTCACCGCCTGGACGCAAGTGAATTTGCCTCCGCGCTGGCGGAAATCAGCCCACTCGGCGATGGCGAGCAGCCCGAGGCAGTGCTCGGCTGGAAGTTATTGCGCGGGCACTGGACACGGTTGCGGGCGATCTATCCAAATGGTTGGAGCCTTGAGGTAAGGCTGAACGCAAAAGGGCAAGTCACCAGCTATACCGCGTCGCTGAAAGTGAAGGCAGGGGTCCGGAAGTGAGCGACCATCCCAGCGCTGTCTCGGGTGCATTCGGCCGCCCGTTCAACGAGCAGATCGCGTTCTTCCGGCGCAAGCTGCGCAACCTCGTGCCTACGCAGCGCTGGGACGACATGCTTCGCGAGGCGCACGACGACGGGTTCATGGTGGCGGGCGCGGCCAAGGCTGATCTGCTGACCGATCTCGCCGCCGCCGTCGACAAGGCCATCTCCGAAGGGCACGGGATCGAACAGTTCCGGAAGGACTTCCGCGCGATCGTCGCCCGCAACGGCTGGACTGGCTGGGCTGGCGAAGGCAGCGTGCGCGGTGAAGCGTGGCGGGTGAAGACGATCCTGTCGACCAATAGCTACACCAGCTATTCGGCAGGCCGTCGCGCGCAGTTGCTGGCGGGCAACTTCGCGTTTTGGGTCTATCGCCACGGCGGCAGCTTGGAGCCGCGTCTCCATCACCTGTCCTGGGACGGCATGGCACTGCCGCCAGACCATGCATTCTGGGAGCAATTCTACCCGCCTTCGGACTGGGGCTGCTCGTGCTACGTCGTGGGCGCGCGTTCTGCGGCCGGGGTCAGAAGGCTGGGAGGCGACCCTGAGAAGCGCCTGCCCGCGAACTGGAATGCGCTCGATCCACGCACCGGTGCTCCCAAGGGCATCGGTAAAGGATGGAACTATGCCCCGGGTGCCACTGTACCCGAGCTCACATGGGCAATGGCACGGAAGGTCGGGAGCTGGGACTATCAGATCGCCAAGGCCTTCATGGGGGAGCTCCCGGCCGAGCGCGCTGCCGCGCTGTCCAACGCCTATCGCGCCCTGCCTTCGACCGCCGACGATGTGCGCCGCTATGCGCAACGGATTTATGATCCCCTGCCGGACCTGCCCGAACCACCTTCCACGCGCACGCTCGGCCTGGTGCCTGCCGATCATGCACAGCGGTTGGAGCAAACCGTCGGCCGATCCCCGGCCGGGTACGATTACAGCCTCGATCCCAGCGCAGTCCGCCACGTGATGCGCGAACACGGGAACGACGCGACCGAGCGGACGCGAGGCCAGCGCGGCGTTCTGCCCGCAGACTTCGCCCTGTTGCCGCAGATATTGTCGGCGCCCGACGCGATCGAGCCGTCCGGCGTGAGCGACATGGGCGAGCAGCTCGTCGAGTACCGCAAGCTGATCGGGGGCGATCTCTACATCGCCAGCATGGTGGTGCGCGGATCGAAGCGGCGCACGGTGGCCCTGAAGACGCTCTTCATTCGTGTGGGGAATTGAGGATGGCGCGCGCCCCGATGCCTACGTTCGCGACGTTCCCGGTTACTGGCCGGGCGGCCCGATGCGCGCGCCATTGGGGTCTAGATAATGCGGTTTAACATCCAGTTCAACGCGGGACAGTCCCGCAAGGCCATCCGCGACGCCAGCGCTGCCCTGGCCGATCCTACGCCGATGTACCAGGAGATCGCCGAGTACGCGGTCGAAGCCCACCGCCAGCGCTTCATCAAAGGCGTCGGACCGGATGGAACGCCCTGGGCGCCCAAGAGCCAATCGACGCTCGATCGCTACAAGCAGCTCGGCTATGGAGCGCTCACCCGGCCACTGATCGGTCCATCCCGGCGCCTTTCTCGTGAAATCCTGCAGTTTGTCAGCCGTGACGGCGTGGTGATCGGTTGGTCGCTGAAATATGCTGGCGTGATGCATTCCGGCGCCGCGCGCGGTGCATTCGGTAGCGACAGTCGCGGTCGGCCCGTTCCCTGGGGAGGCATACCGGCCCGGCCGATCGTCGGCCTCAGCCAGAAGGATGATCGGGCGCTGGTCGAGATCGCGGAGGATTATCTCCGCTCCCGTCTCGATCCGGAAGCTTGAACCCGATCGCCAATCTCGCGCGTTTCGATTGATCCGGCAGCGGCCCATGTGGCAGCAAGGGCTGGCGGCGTGATTCGAGCCTGAGACGCCTTCCCATCACGACAATCCGGCCCCCGGCCTCCTTGGCGGCCATGCCCAGCGCATTCGCATCCTGCCATCAGGCTGGGAATGACGAAGCCTTCCCTTGCCCTCTGCTCCGCCCAGCTGCTCACCGTTTCCGGTGACGCGCCTGAGTGGCTTCACCTCGTTCCGGCCGGTGGCCGGATCGATACGCAGGACGATCGCGGCCCCTACCGTATCCACGATTATCAGGCGCTGATGGCAGCCAGCCTGAAGGCGGGCGACAAGCTTGTCCTCGACGAAAACCACTCGACCGATCTTGCCGCGCCTCAGGGGCTTCCCGCTCCGGCGCGCGGATGGATCACGGCACTTCAATTCCGCGACAACGGCATCTGGGGGCAGGTCGAGTGGACCGATGAAGGCCGGCGCCTAGTCGAGGAGGGAGCCTATCGCGGCATCTCCCCGGTCATCGCCCACCGCAAGGACAAGACGGTCATGGCGATCAAGCGCGCCAGCCTCGTCAATCAACCAAACTTCGAAGGGCTGACTGCCCTGCATGCAGAGGAAACCGGTATGGACTGGAAAAAGAAGCTCGTGGAGCTGCTGAAGCTCGACGAGGGCGCGGAGGACGGCGCAGTCGTCACCGCGCTGAATGCGGCGCTGGATGGGGGTGACGAAGTCGAAACCGCCCTGCAGGCTGCTCTCGCCCCGATCGCCAAGGCGGCCGGACTGGAAGAAAGCGCCCAAGCCGACGCGATCGTCGCCGGCATCGGCAAGCTGAAGGATGGCGCGGGAACGGGCGAAACGCTCATTACCTCGCTCCAGTCGCAGCTGGCGGAAACGAACGGCGAGCTCAAGCAGATGAAGGACGCAACCGCCAAGAAGGACGCAACCGCGTTCATCGACGGCGCGATCGCTGATGGGCGGGTTGGCGTCACCAAGACCAATCGCGACCAGCTGATCTCCATGCACATGGAAGATGCAGCCAAGGCGGAAGCTCTCGTCAACGGCATGCCCAAGCTTGGAAGCGGCCGGTTGCTCGACACCGCGCGCGACGACGCCTCCGATGATCTGACGCCTACGCAGATCGCCACCCACGCCACCCAGTACCAGAAGAAGCTCGCAGACAGCGGCCAGGAGATCGACTTCGGCACCGCGGTTCGCCACGTCCAGGAAGGGCGCCACAAATGAGCATCCCGACTTTCATCCGCAGCCACCGGGCGACGGCGATCGTCGCCGCTTACCGGATCGTCAAATATTCGGAGCCGACGGTTTCGAATGCCATCGCGACGGCCAGCGACAACCTCGACCCGCTCGTCGGCACCACCGGCAAGCTGGGCGGCCCGAGCGGCGCCATGGTCGACGTCACCAGGGCTGGACTGGGCTCGGTTCAGATCGGCGGCACCATCAAGGCCGGCGACTATCTGACCAGTGACGCGAACGGCAAGGCGATCGCGACCACCACTGCCGGCGACCAGGTTATCGGCAAGGCCGACCAGCCCGGCGTTGCCGACGACATCATCGACTATTTCTGCGCGCCGGGCGTGATCGGCGAGGAGGCTTAAGCAATGGAACGTCCCTTCCAGGTTGATCCCGCTCTGACGGCGATCTCGATCGGGTACAAGAACCCGGCCAATTCTTACATTGCCGACCGCGTGCTGCCCCGTCAGTCGGTCAGTGCAGAGAAGTTCAAGTGGACCAAGTATCCGCTGGAAGAGAGCTTCAACACGCCGGACGCTGAAGTCGGCCGTACCGGCCGCGTCCAACAGCTCGAATTCGGCGGAACGGAGCAGACGAGTTCGACCAAGGATTACGGCCTCGACAGCCCGATCCCTAACTCGGACATCAAGGCCGCGCAGGAAGCGCGGGAGCGCGGTGTGTCCAACTTCGATCCCGAAGCCCATGCCACCATGATGCTGACGGACACGCTGATCAACATCCGCGAAGTCCGGACGGCCGGGCTCGTGTTCAACCCGGCAACCTATCAGGTTGGTCGCAAGGTGACGCTGGCGGGCAACGATCAGTTTTCCGACTACGCCAACTCCGACCCGATCGGCCGGATCAAGACTGGGTTGGAATCGACCCTTGTCTATCGCCCGAACACGATGGCGATTGGTCGGCCTGTTTGGAGCAAGCTCAGCTCGCACCCGAAGATCGTGAAGGCGATCAAGGGCAATACCGACACCGGCATCGTTACGGTCGAGCAGTTCCTGGAACTGTTCCGCGACGAAGGCCTGCAGGAAGTGCTGATCGGCGACTCCTGGTACAACACGGCCAAGCCCGGCCAGCAGGTCAATCTGGCGCGCGCCTGGGGTAAGCATATCTCGCTCTTCCACAAAAACCCGATCGCCACGCCCGAGGGTGGCGGCGTCACCTTCGGCTTCACTGCCCAATACGGCACCCGCATCGCTGGCCGGATCGAGGATCAGGACGTCGGTCTCGAAGGCGGCTTCCGTATCCGCGCGGGCGAAAAGGTGAAGGAAGAAATCTGCGCCCAGGACGTGGGTTACTTCATCCAGAACGCGGTGGCCTGATCGCTGCAGCGTTAATGGGGCCCGGCCGGGAGGGGATCACCGGCCGGGTCTTTTGAAAGCGGCCGTCAACCCGGCGACCCCTTCCGAAAGACCCGATGGAGAGCATCATGAACGATCGTGTTTCAAAGGCTGAACCGGCGGCGCAGAGCGCCGCTGCGAAGGCCGCTGCCGCGAAGCTGGCGAAGAAGGCCGCAGCCGAGAAGGCCGCAGCCGAGAAGGCCGCAGCCGAGAAGGCCGCAGCCGAGCAGGCCGCAGCCGAGCAGGCCGCTGCCGAGCAGGCCGCAGCCGAGCAGGCCGCAGCCGAGCAGGCCGCAGCCGAGCAGGCCGCAGCCGAGAAGGCCGCAGCCGAGAAGGCCGCAGCCGAGAAGGCCGCAGCCGAGAAGGCTGCCGCTGCACGCCGCTTCCCCGTCAATTGGGAGCTGCAGAAGGACGGGCAGTCGTTCGGGCCGGACGGGGAAGGCGTTGTGCTGTCCGAGGTCGAGTTCGAGCAGCTGAAGCGGTCCGGCGTCGTTGGCGGTGAATGGATCGATGGCGAGCCGGTCGATGCCTGACGATCGCCAGCACCAGGAGCTATCGGTGGCCGACTACGTCGCGATGTTCGAGCGCATGGGTACCCTACTCAACCACTTCAACGAGGTCGAGGAGCGCCTGCTGCGCGATATCGACGTGATGCGCGACAGCGCGACGAGCGGGCCGGATCGGTTCGACCAGCGCTGGCTTGCGCTCGCGCAAACGCAGCTGCAGCAGGGCTTCATGGCGCTCGGCCGCGCGGTGTGCCAGCCCCGGCGCATCCGCCTTCCCGGAGACGAGAAGCCGGAATGACCTACGCCACGCGTGATCAGCTTGTCTCGCGCTTCACCGAAGGGCTGCTGCTGCGGTTGACTGATCGCAGCAAGCCGCCTCTCGGTGCGATCAATGACGCGATCGTCGCCCAGGAGCTGAAGAACGCAGATGCAGAGATCGATGGCTATCTCGCCGGGAAGTATCGCCTGCCGCTGGCGAGCGTGCCACCGCAGGTGGTCGATCTCGCCCAGGTCATCGCGATCTACAAGCTCCACCCGTTCAAGCCGGACGAGAAGATCACCAAGGATTACGAGTTTGCCCAGAAGCGGCTGAAGGACATCGCCAGCGGGGCGTTCAAGCTCCCGCTCGAAGGTGTGGAGCCGCCCGCGAATGAGGGCAGCGGTGTGATCACCAACGATCGCCAGCGCCCGTTCTCGGAAGAGAATATGCGGGGGTATATATGATCCGGCTCGATGACGTCCGCGAACGGATCTCGGAACGGGTTCCGGAACTGGAACACTCGATCGGCAATGCGGCCGACTGGGCGGTAGTCGTCCACGAGGGCCATGCGCCAACCGTAACGCCGCATGCCTACGTCCTGTTCGGCGGCCTGCGGGGGATGCAGCCCGATGCAGCCGCAGGGATGTTCCGCCAGGGCTTTAATGAGATCACCACTGTGGTGCTGATCGAACGCGTGGATGGCGACCCATTGGGCGATGCCGCGATCGACAAGGTCACGCCGCTGGTTCGCAAGATCGCGGAGGCGGTCGCGGGGTTCTCGCCGGGCAACGCGCTGGGTGCCTACGCGCTCGAGGAGGCCGAGCTGATCGGCGCGAAAGATGGCCAGCTCGTCTTCCACATGGATTTCTCGATCAGCGACCAACTGAGGATTACCACCACATGACGAGTAAAGTGAAAGGCCGACGCGGGCCGGTGCGGGCGAATGCGCCGCTGATCGCCGAAGGCGGTGCCCCGGCCGCAGCGCAGGCAGAGCGCCCCCAGATCGGCGGCAGCTTCGTGCGTGATCGTGCGACCGGGCAGCTGCGCCGGGTGGGCGGCTATCAGCTGGCCGAGCCCGAAGCGCAGGCCCCGGCAATCGAAGTCTCGGCCGAGCCAGTGGTGCCGGTCGATCCCGACAATTCAGACGATACGGGCGCTCAGCCCGGCGAAGAGGAGGCGTAAATGGCCGATCCGATCAAGTGGGACAGCAAGATCATCGCGGTGAAGGCCGGCGCGGTCTACGGCACCGATAGCGGTCCGACAGGCGCCAACGCCATGCTGATCAAGAACGCGGAAATCCGGCCGATGGAAGGCCAGGACCTTCCGCGCAACATCGAACAGGCGTTCCAGGGCGCGCAGGAAGAGTTCTCTACCGGGCTGCATGCGATCATCAGCGGTGAGTTCGAACTGGTCGGCTCGGGCGACACTGGCGTTGCGCCGGCCTGGTCGCCGATCCTGCGCTCTTGCGGGGTGGCCGAAGTGGTCACGCCAGACGACGATCCGGACGATGGCACGGTGGAATATACCCCGGTCACCGATGGGCAGGAATGGTGCGATATCCATTTCTACATCGGCACGACGCGCCATGTGCTGCTGGGCGCGCGCGGGACGACAGTGATCAACGTCAATGCGCAAGGCGTCCCCGTGGGCCGCTTCACGTTGACCGGATTGTTCGCGACGCCGAGCAACCAGGCGCGGATCACGCCGGACCTCTCGGGCTTCCAACTGCCGGAGGTCGCCACCCACGCGAACACGCCGCTGTTCACGGTGGGGGGCATCGCGATGGTCATGTCCGAGTTCTCGCTCGATCTGGGTTGCAGGGTGGAGCCGCGCCTGCTGATCGGCCGCGAAAACATCATCATCACCGGCAAGCAGGAGCTGATCAGCGCGCGGGTCGAAGCGCTGCCGCTGGGCACCTTCAATCCGTTCAGCGAGGCCGTCACCAAGACGCGCCGCGAGATCAAGCTGCAGCATGGCGTCGCCGGCAGCGGGCGCGGCGTGCTGATCGAGGCCGACCAGGCCGTCCAGCGCCGCCTTACCGGCTACCAGAATTCGCAGAACGTCACCGAATGGCCGCTGCAGTTCACGCCGATGGCCGATGCCGGCGACGATCAGTGGAAGATCACGCTGAACTGATCGGCCGCTGAGCTGCCGCCAAGAACCCTCTCAAAGGACACTGAGACCATGCTTTCGATTGCCAAGGAACCCACATTTACCCGCACCGTGAAGGCGCTGGTGCCGACTGACAGCGGCCACGAGGAGCAGTCCTTCAAGGCCACATTCCGCGTGAAGGACACTGAGACGCTCAATGGGTTCCAGTTGGCCGATCCCGCGCAGCACAAGGCGCTGGTTCGCACGATCGTGGTGAAGCTGGACGATCTGGGGGACGCGACCGGCGCCCAGGTCGATTTCTCGGAAGAGGTTTTCGAGGCGGTTCTGGCGCTGCCCTGGGCACTGGCGGCGATGACGCGGACCTATTTTCGCGAACTTAGCAAGGCGCCCGAGGGAAACTGAAGGATGCCGCCCGGGCCATTGCCGGTGCGCGAGCGCCGGCAGGCCCCAGCAAGGCGGCCGAAGATGCGCGGCAATGGGGCTTCCCCGAGGAGCGAATTGCCGAAGTCCAAGATGCGGAGGAAGCGGGCGAACTGGCCCGCGATGTGGAGATATGGCCGGAACATTGGGACACCGTCAGAGCCTTCCTCGCGTGCTGGTCGCAATGGCGGATCGTGGGCGTAGGGATGGCAGGCGTGTTCTATTCCGGGCTGGACTACACCGCCTGCAAGGTCTCGCTCGATGCGCTGGACTTCGACGTCGCGGCCGTGTGGCCCGGCCTGCAGATCATGGAGCGCGAGGCGCGCAACGTGCTGAACCAGAAGTGAGGGCGGGTATCCTCGAAGCCCTGTCGCTCCGCGATACGGGGGCGTCCCTTTCAGCCCTACCGCTCCGCTATATGAGGGCCTGCTGATGCTTCGGACAGCACTCGTCATCGATGGCAACTCGGAAGGCGGCAAGCGCGCGCTGGAGGAGTTTGATCGCGCGATCCAGCAGGCCGAGGCCAGCACGGAGAAATTGGGCAATCAGGGCGTGAAGGCAACGATCGGTCTCGAACGTTTGCGCCAGGCGCAGGAAGCCGCGGCGCGAACCGGCGCCGAGTTGACGCAGGAGCAGCAGCGGCAGGCGATAGCCGGGACGCTGAACACCGAACAGATGGTGCGCTCAGCAGTGGGCATGGACCGGGTGACCGCCTCGACCCGCGCGCAGCGCGCCGGCATGCAGCAGCTGTCGTACCAGATCAACGACGTCGCCACGATGTTCGCCATGGGCGCAAAGCCGCAGCAAATCTTCGCCTCGCAATCCGGCCAGGTGTTGCAGGCCGTACAGATGCTGATGGGCGGCACGAGCCGCTTTGCGACTTTCATGATGGGTCCGTGGGGCATGGCCCTTTCGACCGGCACGATCCTGCTGGCGACATTGGGGGGTGAATTCCTTTCGTCGGCCCGTGACGCTGACGTATTTACTGAAGCGTTACGTCGGCAGGAAACGCAGGCAGATCAAAGCGCGGCTGCGCTGCAACGCCTGCTGGCGCTTCAGAAGAGTTCGCTGGAAGGCGATATCGTCCTCACAGAAATCGAGCTTAACAAGCGCCGCGACAAAGCGAGCCAGCTGGAAATCGATATTCAAAAGAAGTCGGGAGGCCGCCTGCAGGGCGACGGTCGGACCCCGATGTTTGCCTATTCTGAATACAAGGAACTCCAGGCGGTCCGGTGGGAAATCATCGAGCTTGAAGGTGCAATCGGTCGCGGTAACTCAGCGCTGGAAGCGCGTGAGAAAGCAGAACGCGACGCAGCTGCGAAAACCAAGGAACATGGCAAGGCGGCGGGGGAAACCGCGAAGGCCGTTTCAGATAGCCAAAAGGCATACGACAAGGCCTTCGACGGCGCGCAGACCTACATAACTGGCCTTGAACTGGAGATCGCAAAGATCGGCCTCACTGCTGCAGCGCTGCGGCAGCTGGAAGTTGACCGTGCGCGGGATGCGGCCGCGACTGGTGACCAGAAGGCGCGGATCGATGAACTGAACCGTGCGCGCGAAGATGCACTTGCTCTCGATACCGCCCGCTCTGCCAGCAAGGGACTGAGTGAAGAGACTGCGGCGCTGGGTCTCACCGCGACGGAGTTGAAGGAACGCGAAGCGGCCACGGCATCCAATGCTGCGGCAATCGCAGCGCTGACCGCATCCAGCGAAGAAGCTCGCGCAGCCCTGCTCGCGGAATCACGTGCAATCCTTGACAATTTTCTCGCCTGGGAAGCGCGGACTGCCGAACTCGAAAATCAGGATTACGCGAAGAACGTTCTGGAACCGCTTAGGCGGGAAGCACAGGCAGTCGGCCTGGTCGGGTGGGAACGCGAGAGACTACTCGCCCAGCTGGAAAGCGAAGCAGAACTGCGCCCCTTGCTGTTGCGGCTTGAGGAAGCAGAACGGGCGGGCAACGAGAGGCTGGCAAAGCAGCTCCGGACCCAGATCGACCAACGGCGCGAAGTGTTGGGATTGCAGGTCCAGATGGGCGACTATGCCGAAGCGCGCGACCGCGAGACCGAGGCCCTGCGCCGGCAGAACGCCGAACTGGAGGAGATGGCGCGCCTGCTCACCCGCATCGGCGGCGCGGGCGATATGCTGGGCAGCGTCCTCGCCATCGCGAGTGGGAACTATAACGCGATCGCCAGCGGCCCAGGGGGTGACCTGCTCGCTTTTGTGCTCGGCATGGGCACGGGGAAAACCGACGACAAGGGCGTGGCGATCCTGCTGGGCGACGAATTGCGCGATATCTTCGGTCGAGAAGGCCTGTTCAGCAAGACCCTGAAGGAGAACCTGCAGGCGGGCGGGATCGGCACCGCTTCATCCTTCGCCGTGTTCGGCGATCAGGGCGCGACCGGCCAGTTCATGAGCTTTGCGGGCGGCGTGCTGGGCCAGAAGGCCGGCGAAGCCATGCTGGGCAAGATGCTGGGCGGGTTTGCCGGGCCGGTCGGCTCGATCGTGGGCGGGTTGCTGGGCGGCGCGGTGGCGGGGTTGATCTCGGGCCCGGCCAAGGGATCGGTCACGATCGGCGGCAGCGGCGACGATTTCAGCGTGCTGAAGGGACGCGGCAAGGATTCCGAGATGCTGGCCAATGCCGGCAAGGCGGCCGGGAGCATCACCACGCTGCTGGAGCAGCTCGCCGGCGAACTGGGCGGCACGGTGGATGCGGCGCGGGCCAGCGTGTCGATCGGGCAGCGCAAGGGCAACTGGGTGGTGGACACCCAGGGGCGCGGAAACACCACGGGCTCCGGCGTCCTCAACTTCGGGGCCGATGCCGAGGCCGCGATTACGGCCGCTGTCGAGGACCTGATCCGCGACGGCGTGCTGCATATCGAACGCGCAAGCACCATGGCCATCCTGAAGGGTGCCGGCAATCTGGAGGAGAAGCTTCAGAAGGCCCTGATCTGGGAAGGCCTATTCACCGATCTGGAAGCCGAAACCTCGCCCTTCACGGCCGAGCTGAAGGCGCTGCAGGCGCAGCTTGCCAGCATCAGCGAAATCGCCAGAGAGGCGGGCGCCTCGACCGAAGAACTCGCAAAGGTCCAGGAATGGATGGTGCGGCAGCAGCAGCAGCTCATCAACCAGGCGATGGCGAGCTATCGCAGCACGTTCTACAGCGATGCGGAGAACGCCGCATTCGCCAAGCAGACGATCAGCAACACGCTGACGCCGCTTGGTCATGGCAACGTGAAGACGGTGGCGCAGTACCGTAAGCTGGTGGAGTCGACCGACCCGCTGGCCAACCCGGAACTGTTCGGCGCGCTGATGGAGCTGAGCGACGAATTCGCGGTGCTGAAGAACGCGGCCGAGGCCGCCGCCCAGGCGGTGGAAGCCGAGAATGCGGCGCGCAAAGCTCTGGCGGCGCAGCGCGGACAGATCGAAGCCGAAATTCTGCGCCTGCAGGGCAAGGAAGCGGAAGCGCTGGCGAAGGAACGCGCGCTGCAGCTGGAAGCGGCCGATGCATCGATCCGGGGGCTCCTGCGCGAGCTGCACCAGGTGCAGGATATCGCCGATGCGAAGCAGAATCTGTTCGACGCCTATGAGCGCGAACGCAGCGAACACGAGCAGACGATCGAGACGATGGACCGCTCGATCGAGCAGATGCAGGAATACCGCGACCGCCTGTTCCAGACTGCCGGCAGCGATGCCGGCAATACGCAGCGGGCCTTTGCCCGTCTTGACGAAATCGCCACCAAGGCCCGGGCCGGGGATGCCGGTGCCATGGCCAAGCTGCCCGGCGCCGGGGACGCGTACATCGAAGCGGCCACGGCGAATGCATCGTCGATCGAGGACGTGCGGCGCGCCATCGCCCTGGTTGCCCGCCTGACGGACGATGCGATCGGCGCGGCCGGCGATGTGAAGGACAACGCGCAGCTTCAGCTCGATCTGAACGAAGAGCAGGTCGGCCAGCTGATCGACCTGAACGAGAATGTGCTGTCGGTGCGGGATGCGATCATCGAGCTGCAGCGCCTGCAGGGCGGCACGGCAGCGGCAGGCGGCAGCTCTACCCAGCAGCAAACGCAAACCGAGACCAACAACGAGCGGCGGCACAAGGAAGTGCGCGATCAGCTGAAGGCCCTGCGCGACCGGATCGGATCGGGCAACGACTTGCTTGAGCAGATTTCCAAGGTGTTCTCGCGCGTCGAGCAGGCCGGTTTCTTCCGTGTGAGGCAGATCGACGCATGAAGCTGATCGATCCCTATCCCATCACGGATGCCGTCCTCGTCTCCAGCAATGTGCCGGAGACGATCAACGAGTATGATCCGGAGGTCACATATGGCCTTGGCGACTACGCGCGCGATGAAGCGACCCACACCTTCTATGAGAGCCTGATCGTCGACAGCACGGACGTTCCGTTGTCCGATGAAAGCAAATGGCTGTCGAAGGGGCCAACCAATCGCTGGGGCATGCTTGATGGCCGCCTGAGCACCCCCACCGCCCAGGCGGAGATGATCGAGAAGACATTCTCGTATCCGGACGCGGTGACCGGGATCGCCCTGCTGGGGATCGAAGGCGCGTCCGTCCAGGTCGTGGTGACCGATGTGCTGGAAGGCGAGGTGTTCAACAACACCTATGACCTGGTCAGCTATGACAATGTCGATGACTTCTGGGACTGGTGTTTCAACCCGATCTTGCGCCGCACGACCTTCTACATCGTCGGCTTACCGCCCTATGCCAACGCCACCATCACCATTCGGATTTTCGCACCCGGCGAGGTCGCCAAGTGCGCCGAATACGTCATGGGCCAGGCCATCTATCTCGGCGAGACCGAGTGGAACTTTGAAGTCGGCATCGTGTCATATGCGGAAAGGATTGAAGACGGCTTCGGTGGGCTGAAGCTGCTCGCTCGCCCTTCGCGCGGCAAGGCATCCTTCAAAGCCGAGATCGATCCGGTTCTATTCGACGAGGTTAACCGCGTCCTCACCGAGCGCGACGGGAAGCCCACGGTGTTCATCGGCACCGATCGTTACTCCGCAGGCGTCACGCTGGGCTTCGCCCGCGACTGGCGCCTTGGGCAGTCGAACGAAGCGTATGCCCTCCTTTCCATCGACATTGAGAGCATGTGATGTCTGTAGCCCTAGTTGAAGACTTCACCGACGTTCCCAACCGGGCGACCCAGTCGAAGCCGGAATTTTCCCATGCGATGGGGCAGTTCCTGTCCGACCTGAAGGCGCGCGTTCCGCAGATGAACGCGCAAGCCATGGCGAACAACGACAACGCCCAGCTGGTGCTCGATAAGCTTTCGGTCAGCACCGATCTGATCGCGCGCGCAGAAGCCGCGAACGCATTCAAGGTTTCGCTGGCGAGGGGGACGTGGGCGTCTCTTTCCGCTCTGGTCGCCCTGTATGACGGGCAAAGTGCCTCGGTTTTTGGCGATGCTGGAACCCATGTTGATCCGGTCAAGGGCACAGTAGCGAACAGCGGCATCTATGGGTGGTCCGTCGCACAGAATGCATGGCTCTGGCTGACCGACGGCAGCAGCTCGTCCACGTTGTGGGATGATATTCCGGATAAGCCGGCCAGCTTCACGCCTGCTGCGCACACCCACGAAATGGGCGAGATTACCGGTCTGATTGCGGCTCTGTCCGGAAAGGCCGCGACCGGCTCGATCGGCACAAGCGGCCTTACCATGGCGAGCGCCCGCATTCTCGGTCGCTGGGGCGCTGGCACAGGGGCGGCGCAGGAAATTCAGATCGGCACGGGGCTGTCACTGGTCGACGGTGTGCTGTCCTATTCCGGCAGCACCGACATGGTCTATCCGGCAGCGGGATTTCCAGTGTCTACTGGTGCTGGCTGGGGCGCCTCTAAGCCGATCCCCAGCGGCGATCTGGTCGGCACTTCCGCAGCGCAGACCCTCACTCAGAAAACACTGGCAGCTGGCACCACCATCACTGCCGGGACGATCAGCGGGACGACTCAAACTGGCGGCGTGATCCAGGGCGGCGTCACCACCAACGACACGGGCGTCACGCCCACTAGCGTCGGATATCGGGGAACGCCGCGCACGACCGATACGAGCCGGACCCTTACGGCAGCCGACAATGGCAAGCTGATCTCGGTGACAGGTGATGTGACCATCCCCAGCGGGCTGCCGATCGGCTTCACCTGTCTTGTCTATCGCAACTCGGCCAGCGCTGGCACGATCTACGCTGCCAACGGGTTGACTGCCCGGCTTGCCGGGACGGCCACTACCGCGAACAACGCTGCCTTCCGAACGATTGCCGCGCGCGGCCTGTGCACCATCACCATCGTCAACACCAACGAGGCTGTATGCTCCGGCAATATCTAGCAGCTCTCGCCCTGCTGGCGCTGGCCTCGTGCTCTGACACGCAACGCTATGGGGTGGACGACTACGCCTTCGAGCGTGCGGAATTCGAGCGCGACCAGGTGGTCGTGACCGTAGTCCAGCATGCGACGCGGCAGGACTTCGAACGTGCCGCCCGCGCAGCGAAGATCGCCAGCGCAGACACTATCGCGGCTTTTGCCCACTTCGGCATCGAGGCGCCGACATGCACAATCCACATTGAGCGCCTGGACGCGAAGTATCAGCCGGAATGGCTGGGGCACGAGATGGCCCATTGCATTCACGGGCGCTTCCATGGGGAGCGCAAGCGATGAGCGGGATCATGGCAGCGCTGCCCGGCATCGTCGGTAAAGCGGCCAGCGCTGGCGCTGGTACGCTGGATAACGAGACGATCGTAGTCCAGGAGTACATCGTCGGCGAGGGCGCTCACCTTTCCGGATGGGCGTTGGGCTACATGGGCGGCATTTCGGATGGCCAGTTCGCCCCGAAGGGCGGTGCTGCCATCACCGGCCTGTACATGGACATGATGGGCGGGGTGCTGACGTTCACCATCACCGGCAATCACGCGAACAACGGTTGGACCACCATGAAGATCGGCAGCATGACCTTCACCCGGGCCGCCGCCATGTATTCGAGCGGTAGCGGCAGCACCTCGTGGGGCTGGTACACCGCCACTCCCTTCTCGGGCGCGACTGCGGTCGCCGAATTCAGCTGATGAAGGGGGCTCATCATGTCATTTGAACTCAGGACGCTACCGGTCACTCCCAACCGTGCGACACAGTCCAAGCCGGTCTTTTCGTGGAACATGGGCAATTTCCTCGGCACCCTGAACGGGTGGAGCGAGGACCTGGCCGCGATCAAGGCGCCGCTGGAAGCGCTGGTCAACACCGCCGTCGAGGCAGCAGAGGCATCCGGCCCGGTGATCGGCTATCTCGATGAAATCGAAACGGTTGCAGGGATCGAAGCTGCGGTCACAACTTTGGCGGGCATCAGTGCCCAAGTGTCGGCCGTGTCTGCCGTCGCGGCTCATGTCAGCACGCTGGCGCCGGTTGCTGCCAGCATCTCCACGCTCGCCCCGATCGCGGCCAACATCACGACCGTTGCGGGCGTGTCCGGGGCCGTCACCACAGTGGCGGGCATCAGCGCCCATGTGTCGGCCGTCGCATCCATCGATGACGAGGTCACGACCCTTTCCGGCATCGCTGCGAACGTCACGGCGGTTGCTGGGGTTGCGGCAAGCGTCTCGACCGTGGCCGCGATCGATGACGAGGTGATCGCTGTTGCCGGGGCGGTTTCCGAAGTCGTCGCAGTGGCGGGCAATCTCACCGCAATCCAGAACGCCAGCACGGCGGCGAACATGCTGCTGTCCGCTGCGGCGGGCGGTCATATCTACGATACGAATGCGGCGATGCTGGCCGCGACGGCCGCGATCGACGATGGCGGCTATGCGCTGGTGCTGGTCGATGAGACCGACGACAATCACGCGATCATCTGGCGCAAGCTCAGCGGATCATTCACGAAGAAGCTGGACCTATCGACCGGTGCGCCGCCCGGTTTCGACGATCTGACGGGATCGCCGACCGACAGCGCATTGCTGGCGGCGGCGTTGGAGGCGAGGCTCGATGCCTCGCTGGTTTCTGCCTTTGCTCTGACGCTGCTGGACGATGCCGACGCGGCGGCGATGCGCACCACGCTAGGTCTTGCCATCGGCTCGGCCGTGCAGGCCTACAACGGCAAGCTGGCGGCTATCGCCGGGCTGACTGCGGCGGCTGACCGGATCGCCTATTTCACCGGTGCCAACTCAGCAGCAATCGCCACGCTCACGTCGTTCGGCCGATCGCTCATCGATGATGCGGACGCGGCTGCTGGTCGCGTGACGCTGGGACTGGAAATCGGCGTCAATGTGCAGGCGTATGATGCGGAGCTTGCGGCTATCGCAGGTCTCACCAGCGCCGCCAATCGCCTGCCCTATTTCACGGGAGCGGGCACCGCAGCGCTTGCGACCTTCAGCAGCGCGGCCCGCGCCCTGCTGGACGACGCCAGCGCGGCCGCCATGCGCGATACGCTGGAGCTTGGAACGGCGGCCGTGGCGGCGGCCAGCGCCTTTGTCGCGGCAACGGGCGGCACCGCGACGGACCTCACGATCGACGGCTTCGGCGAAGCGGTCGCGGAGCCCTCTGCCGGCACCGCGTTCACGATCGATGTGGCCAAGTCGCTCCACCGCTGCCCGACCACCGGAAACGCGACCTTCACCATGCCCGCGCCCGCCAAGGGCAAATCCGGCCTGATCGCGGTCGAATATGGCGGAGCGCACACGGTGAGTTGGGCAGGCGGCTCGCGTAAGTGGGCAGGCGGCTCCCCGCCCGATCCGACGAGCGTGAACGGCAAGATCGACCAGTACGGCTATGCCTGCTGGGATGGGTCAACGTGGATCATGTGGGACGCGGGGCGGAATTTCTGATGCCGCTCGCCGCTCTCAAGGCGTCGGTATCGACCGGGCCACTTCTGCCATCGGTCAGGGGGTCGGCAACGGTCGCAGAGATTGCGTCCGGCACGTCGGTTACCGTGAACAAGCCTGCGCTGGTGTCTGCGGGCGATCTGATCCTTGCATTCGCCTACGCGAGCTCCTGGGACAGCGGTGCGAACAGCTGGGGCATTCCTACCGGTTTCTCTCTGGCCGCAGGCGTTTCGGGCCGGTCGTGCTTCGTGAAGGTCGCCACCGGAAGCGAGCCTTCGACCTACGCGTTCACCAAAAACGGCGGCGGCGCCACTGTCATGGGCGTCATCATGGTGGTGATCGCAGGCGGTTCGGCCGGGCCGAATGGACAGAGTGGCAACGCCACCGGTCCGAGCATCACCCTCGCCAGCCCGGGGCTGTTGCTGGCGTTTGGAGCGGCTTTTTCCGCAAGCGTGACGATCGCCACGCCGTCCGGAATGACCCCTGTCCTGATCGACAACAACGCCACCGCCCCCTCGCTGGCACTGTTCTCTCAGGTCGTTCCGGCCGGAGCCACGGGCACCCGGGCACTGACCAGCGCTAACGCAACCATCATGTTGGGGATCGTTCCATGATCGGACTAGCCAGAATCGTGGACGGCGCCGTCGCCGCCTATCCCGTCAGCCGCAGCCAGGCGCTCCAAATTGCCAAGGCCCTCATGCCCGAGGATGTCGAACTGCACCTGCCGCTGGACCTGACCGGCGTGGACCTGAGCGAATTCGGCATCTTCGAAGTGGCCGAGGTTGCGCCGCCGGCCGCCGCTGAAGGCGAAGTCGTGGTGGAACTTACGCCGGTGCATGTGGGCGGCGGATGGCGCCAGAAATGGACCAAGCGGCCCATGACGGCTGAGGAACTGGCGGCGACCGTTCCGGCCGTCGTCACCATGCGCCAGGCGCGCCTTGCGCTGTTGGCGGCCGGTAAGCTGGCAGGCGTGGAAGCGGCCCTCGCTGGGCTGCCTTCGCCGGAGCGGGAAGCAGCCCAGATCGAGTGGGAGTACGCGGCCGAGGTCCGCCGCGACAATCCGATCATCGCGCTGGTCGCTCCGGCGCTCGAACTGGATGATGCGGCGATCGACGCGCTGTTCGTGGCGGCTGCGGCCCTGTGAGCATCAAGCCCGCCCTTATTGCGCCGTTTCTCATGAAGCCGGCCGTGCCGTTGGCGCTGGACTTCAAGTCCGGCATCTATCGTCGCAACGGCGTCATCGTGCCTAGCGGCGTGCTGGGGCTGGCAGGCGCTACCCATGCGCGGAGCGGCAGCTGCTGGGAGATGGCGCCGGACGGATCGCTGGTAGCGTTTGCGCCCAATCAGCCGCGTATCGTGCCCGGCCTTGGCCTGTGGGCGCGAGGAGCGTTCACGAACCTGCTGCTGCGCTCGCAGGAGATGGAGAACGGCTCCTGGATAAGGAACGGTGGGGGGACGGGCTTTTCGCCGGTGATCACTGCCAACGCGGGCACCGCCCCGGATGGAAGCACTACTGCCGACCGCGTCGTTCTGAACAAGGGCGCGGGCACCTCGCTGAACGACTTCTCGAATGTTCAGCAGAACATCACCAGCACGGCCGTTGCGCACAACGAGTCAATCTGGCTGCGGAGCGAGTCCGGCCCGGTTCAGGTCGGGCTGCGCATCATCGGCAACGTCGGCGGCGTCATCGATCGCGAAATCATCACGGTGACCGATCAGTGGCAGCGCTTCACGATCAGCCGGACATTCACGACAACGACCAACGGACTGCAGATAGTCCTTCGCGGCACATATGGCACCAGCGATCAGGCCAGCCTTCTGGTGTGGCAAGGGGATGTGTTCACCGGATCGCAGCCCGGCCCCATGATCCCCACTTCGGGCGGAACCGCCAGCACCGGAGCTGATATCCATACGATCCCATTCGTGCAGCGCGACGAGGACTTTACACTTCTCGTCGCGTTCAATCTGGCCGAAGGGATCGTGTCCGGCACCACCAAGGTGCCCGTCATGTTCTCGGATGGCACCCCGAGCAACCGGTTCGGGCTAGTGCTGAGCGGCTCTGGCGCGACGGACTGGAGGGTGACCACCGCTGGCACAGCCCGCCATCATGCGAGCGTTCCGGCCGGGCTGGTCACTTCCGGCCGCGCCGTCTTCGCCATGCGCTACCGTGCGGGAAAGCTGACGCTTGCAAACAAGATCGGGTCGAATGCACCTGCGCTCGCGAGCGAAGGCGCTGTGATCCCGTTTCCGATCGGCCTCGCCCGGATCGACATCGGGCATCATATTTCGACCTCGCCATTCAACGGAGTGGTCGAAGTCGTCGAAGTCCAGCGCGGCCCGCACCACGACAACACATGGCTGGCCGCCCAGATGAACAGGTTGGCGGCATGAGCTGGGCCGGCCAGATCGTGCGGGTGGATATCCCGCTCCTGGGCGAGCCGGGCGAAGACGGCGCACCGGCCTTCCTCGGCCTGGTGACCGGCTATCACCTCAACACCAACGTGGCGACGGCGCAGGCATGCCTCACGGCCGATCCGGACTTTGCCGCCCACATCATCGAACCGGCCACTCCGCATTGCATCTGGGCCAGCGACCCGGCCGACACGGTGTGCCTCCATTTCGACGACGAAACCGCCGCCCGCGCCAGCGCGATCGGCGCGTGGTGGGTGGAAGAGATCGCCCCCTAACGGGGGTGGTTGAGGCGCGGCAACGCCTCTAACCGCGAGCAGCAACTCGCACCTTTGGCTGGGGCGCCCCAGCCGCCAGCTCCCCCGGCCGCACGGCAAGGGAGCCGCTAGGTGCAATAGATGAAGGAAGAGTATCGATGCGCATGTAATGCGCTGTTGTTCAAAGCCGAAAGCGGCGCACTGGCCGGCCTGATCGAGATCAAGTGTCGCCGCTGCCGGCAGATTATTCAGATGAGGCCGTCGAGCCCTCCACAGAGCGCCAAGAGCACGCCTGCGGAGAATACGAGTGAAGCTTACCCCGGTTGATCCAGCCGCGCCTGTTGCGCCCTATCTGGGCGGCAAGCGGGCTCTTTCTCATCGTTTGACCACCATGATCGATGCCACGCCGCACCGCCTGTTCGTCGATGTCTTCATGGGCATGGGTGGCGTGTTCTTCCGTCGCCGGCAGCGGCCGAGGAAGGAAGTCATCAACGACATCAACGGCGAGGTGATGAACCTCTTCCGGATGATGCAGCGCCATCCTCGCCAGTTGCTGGACACCATGGCGCTGCAGCTGGCCAGCCGGGAGGAGTTCGACCGGCTGAAGCGATCGGACCCGGCGCAGATGACGGAGCTCGATCGGGCGGTGCGGTTCGTCTATCTCCAGCGGCTCGCGTTCGGGGGCATGATTCACGGGCAGAGTTTTGGGGTCGATCGAGCGAGCTCTGCCCGGTTCGATCTGCGGAAGCTGATGCCGTCCGTCATGCGTGCTCACCAGCGCCTACAGGGAGTCGACATCGAGCGGCTGCCCTATGAGCAGCTGATTGCCCGCTATGATCGTCCAGGCGCGCTGTTCTACCTCGATCCGCCCTACCACGGGTGCGAGGGCGACTATGGCCCTGGCGTCTTCTCAGAGGCTGATTTCGACCGCCTGAGGGGCGTCTTAGAAGCGGCTAAGGGGCGCTTCATCATGTCGATCAACGACACGCCCTTTATCCGGGAGACGTTCGCTGGATTCACGATCGAGGAGGTCGGGCTCAACTATCGGGTGAGCGGCAAGGTGACACCGGCGCGGGAGCTGATAGTCTCAAATGGTCGCGCTTGATTGGGGAAACGCTGTGATCGAATGGTGGTTAGAGAGGCGATATCCGAAGTTGGAGCAAAAGATCGCTTCTTCCGAGAACCTGAGGGACTTCAACAATCTCTTCATCGAGCCACGGCATGAGCACGTGGTGAGGCAAATTCCCGTTCGACGATTGGAGCAGTGGCTTGATGAGGGTGTGTCAGATCGGTCTCAGGAGGTCATTAAGGCCGAGCTTGATCGGAGGAAGTTTAATCGCCCGGCAAAAGTCTCGGTAGGCCTCTCACTTGCCGCGCTCCTACTGTCGGTGATCGCGCTGCTGAACTAATGTGCCAGTGCTACAAAAGGTCTTGTCAAAGACTCTAAAACCTCGCGCCGCGCTACAACCTCACACCCCACACCCGTCACCCCAGCGCAGGCTGGGGTCTCAGGCCTTGGCGCGCTGCTGCCAGAGATGATGTTTGGTTAATTATATTTACGTTACGAACCATTCAGGAACGTGCGTGTCCTTCGACAGCCTCAGGCCCAGCGGCGAGCGAACCGGACCAGCAGCGTGATCAGCGGTGGGACGAGGATCAGCGACAGGACGATCTTGGCCAGGGCCTGCCCCGCGATCAGGCTCGCGATGGGGCGCACCCCGATGAACGCGATGGTGATGAAGATCAGCGTATCCACCGTCTGGCTCAGCATCGATGCGATCGCCCCGCGCACCGCCAGCAACCGGCCGCCTATCCCCGCCATTCGCGAGAAGATGTAGACGTTCAGCGTCATCGACACGCCGTAGGCGATGATTCCCGCGCCCATCAGCCGCCAGCTTTGCCCTAGGATGATCGGGAAGGCGTCCTGCGCCGGTCCATACATTTCCTCATCGGCGGGAAGCTGGATCACGATCCAGGTCAGCACGATGGCCACCAGCAGCGGAATGAATCCGAAGCGCACCAGCCGGTTGGCGGTTTCGCGGCCGTAAAGCTCCGCCACCGCGCTGGAAATCGCCACGAGCATCAGGAACGGGAATATCCCGGCTTCCACCGCCAGCGGCCCCAGCGCCACCTGCTTCGATCCCAGCACGCCCGCGATGCAGGTCATCCCGCCATAGAGTATGGAGAACGCGAACAGCGGCACAGGGAGCGAAAGCGTGCGGTCGCGCCGGGTCGTTTCCATAGCCCTGACTATTCCGCATCGCGCCGCTTGGAAAGGGATTGAACGGCGTAACCTGTTTGACCTTCGCTGCCGCTAGATCGCATATTGCGGAGAGGGTGGCTTCGGATTTTTTCCCGGGCTGCCAAGCGAAAGGGCTGCGCTTGCTCATCAACCTGGCCGGGATCGTCGCGATCCTTCTCATCGCTCTCCTGCTATCCTCGAAGCGGCGCCGTATCCGTTTGCGAGTGGTGGGCGCGGCCTTCGCGCTGCAGGCGGCGATCGCCCTGCTGGTCCTGCGCACGCCATGGGGGCAGACGTTGATTCAGGGGATGGCCAACGGCGTTTCCGCCCTGCTCTCCTATGCCGACACCGGCACGCAATTCCTGTTCGGCGCCAATGCGGACAATCCGCTGGCCAATAGCTTCGCACTGGGCGCACTGCCGGTGATCGTGTTCTTCGCCGCGCTTGTGTCGATCCTCTACCATCTGGGCATCATGCAACGGATCGTGCGCTGGCTGGGTGGCGCGATCGGCTGGGTTACCGGGATCAGTCGCGTGGAATCGCTGGGCGCCGCCGCCAATATCTTCGTCGGCCAGTCGGAAAGCCCGCTGGTGGTGCGCCCCTATCTCGCTGCGCTTCCGCCCTCCGGCCTGTTCACCTTGATGAGCGTTGGCATGGCGGGCGTGGCAGGCACGATCCTGGCGGCCTATGCCGGGCTTCTGGGCGACGAGTACCTGCCTTTCCTGCTGGCGGCCGCCTTCATGTCCGCCCCCGGCGGCATCCTGATGGCCAAGATCATCATGCCGGACGATGCTGCACCCGCGCCAGAGCCGGAAGGCGAGATCGCCCTGCCCACGGTGCGGATCAGCGCCGAAGGCCCAGCCGCCCTTACCGAAGGCGGCGAGAAGCCGCACGAGGTGGAAGTGGCCGAAACCTTCGAGGAAGGCATTCGCCCCGCCAACATCATCGAAGCCGCGGCGCAAGGCGCCCAGACCGGGGTGAAACTGGCGGTCGCGGTGGGCGCCATGGTGCTGGCCTTCGTGGCGCTGGTGGCGTTGGCCAACGGAATACTGGGCGCAGTGGGCGGCTGGTTCGGGCTGGAAGACCTGACGTTCCAGCAGATCATCGGCCATGTCTTCGCGCCGGTGATGTACCTGCTGGGCATCCCCTGGACGGAAGCGCAAGTGGCCGGCGGACTGTTCGGCACCAAGGTGGTGCTCAACGAATTCGTAGCCTTTATCGATCTCGGCACCATGCAGCCCGGCGCCTTGTCGGACCGGAGCCGCGCCATCGTGACCTTCGCCCTGTGCGGCTTCGCCAATTTCAGCTCGATCGCGATCCAGCTGGCGGTGGTGGGCGGGCTCGCCCCCAGCCAGCGCCCGGTGATCGCGCGGCTAGGCCTGAAGGCGCTGGCGGCAGGTTCGCTCGCCAACCTGATGAGCGCCGCGCTGGCCGGGCTCTTCCTTCCCCTCTAGGACGCCCCCCATGAAGACTGTCGCCACCGTATCGCTGGACCGCCCCGTCACCTCGATCGCGGGGGAACTGGGCGAAAGCTTTGCCCGCTGGGGCTTTGCCGTGGTGCGCGATCACGGCTTGCCCGAAGCGCTGGTGGCCGAAGCGTGGGAACTCACCCGCGAATTCTTCGCCCTGCCCGATGCGGTGAAGCGGCAATATCATATCCCTGGCACCGGCGGCGCGCGCGGATACACGCCCTTCGGCACGGAACGCGCCAAGGATGCGCATATCCACGATCTCAAGGAATTCTGGCACGTCGGCCGCAGCCTGCCGCCCGGCGATCCGCTGGAAGCGTTCATGCCGCCCAATCTCTGGCCGGAGGAACTGCCCCGCTTTCGCCCGGTGTTCCAGGAACTCTACACTGCATTCGAAAGCTCCGGCCGGCGCATCCTGCGGGCGATCGCGCTGCATCTGGGGCTGGAGGAAGCCTGGTTCGATCCCACGGTGGAAGACGGCAATTCCGTGATGCGCCTGCTGCATTACCCACCCCTGCCGCCCGGCGCCCCGGAAGGCGCGATCCGCGCTGCCGCCCATGGCGATATCAACACGATCACCCTGTTGCTGGGGGCGGAGGAAGCCGGCCTGCAATTGCTGACGGCCAAGGGAGACTGGCTGCCGATCCATCCCCCAACCGGCGCGCTGGTCGTGAATATTGGTGACATGCTGGAACGGTTGACCAACCAACGGCTCGTTTCCACCCGGCACCGCGTGGTGAACCCGGTGGGCGAAGCGGCGCGCCGTGCCCGCTATTCCATGCCGTTCTTCCTGCATTTCCGGCCGGACTTCACGATCGAGACCCTGCCCGGCTGCATCGATGCGGACCATCCCGATCGTTACCCCCAACCGATCTCCAGCCATGAATTCCTGATGCAGCGCCTGCGCGAGATCAATCTGCGCTGACCCGGCAAAGGCTGTCGCAACCTTGTCAGGAAACATCGGAAATGCCCTATTTCCGAATTAAGTTCACTCATGTTGCATTGCGGCAACAGCATAATTTCGAGCGCAATTACAAGGGATAGGTCAAGCTCCGCAGCGAAGTGTTTCGTGCAGGTTTCACCAGAGGTTTCAATTGTAACCCAAGCGTCACCGAACCGACACGGCACAGACCCGGACCACCCATAGGCACCCCTCGTCCAGTTGAGACAGGGAGTCTATCGATGAAGTTCAAATTTTTCCTGGCGGCCAGCGTGGCGGGGATTTCCGCCGCCGCGATGATGCCGGCGCCGGTCGCAGCCCAGCAGATTACTTCGGGCATCCAGGGACGCGTCGTCGCCGAAGACGGCACCGTATTGTCGGGCGCCAGCGTGACGATCCGCGATGACCGCACGGGGCAGGAACGCACCCTGCTGTCCGGCAACGATGGCCGCTTCCGCGTCACCAACCTGACTACCGGTGGCCCCTACACCATTGTGTCCAATGCCGATGGCTATGAAGGGCAGACGGTCAGCAATGTCTTCATCACCCTGCAGGGCGACACCAGCCTGACGTTCACGCTGGCGGCGGGCGCGGGCGAGATCGTGGTCACCGCATCGCGTGTCGGCGCGACCGAGCTGGCCATCGGCCCCGGCCAGAGCTTCACGGCAGAGGTGTTGTCCAGCGCCCCCAGCTTCAACCGCGACATTCGCGATATCATCCGTCTCGATCCGCGTGTCAGCCTCGACCGCGACGACGGCAGTTCCGGCCAGGACCGCATCTCCTGCCTTGGCGGTAACGATCGCGGCAACGCCTTCACAGTCGACGGCATCAGCCAGGGCGACATTTACGGCCTGAACGACACCGGCTTCGCTTCGCGCAGTTCCACCCCGATCCCCTATGACGCCGTGCGCGAGACACAGGTGCAGTTCGCACCCTTCGATGTCGATTACGGTCAGTTCACCGGCTGTGCGATCAACGTGGTGACCAAGTCGGGCACCAATGATTTCCACTTCGGCGGCTTCTTCGAATATTCGGATTCGGGGATGCGCGGCACGAAGGTAAAGGACCGCGATGTCGCCCCGATCAAGCCTGACAAGCGCTGGGGTGCCTATATCAGCGGCCCGGTAATCAAGGATCGCCTGTGGCTGTTCGGCGCCTATGAGCATCAGGAAGCCGGCCAGTCGCAGGATGACGGCCCCGTCGGCGCCGGCTATCCCAACGAGCAGACCGGTATCACCAAGGGTCAGTTCGACGAGATTTCGGACGTTCTGCGCACCGTCTATGGCGTGGACACCGGTGACCTGGTTACCAACCGCGACTTCAAGAACGACCGCTACTTCATCCGCGGCGATCTGCTGATCACCGACGGCCACCGCCTCGAAGCGACCTATCAGCGGCTGGAGGAAAGCTCGACCCGCCCGGACGACCTGTTCACCGGCAGTTCGCCGCAGGCGATCGGCCGCAACACCTACTACCTCAGCGGCACGGAATCGAACTACTACTCGGCCCGTCTCTATTCGGACTGGACGGACAATTTCTCGACCGAACTGCGTTATTCGCGCTCGCAGATCCGTGACCTGCAGGACCCGATCGGCGGCGGCGAAGCCCAGTCCGACAGCCCGATCCCGCGCTTCATCGTGGGCATCGACAATCCCACCGGGCCCGATGGCACCGTGCTGGCGGGCCCCGGCACGTCCCGCTCCGCCAACGATCTGCAAACCACGATCGACCTGGTCCGCCTGGCGGCCAAGCTGGACCTCGGCAATCACCGCCTGAAGATCGGCGGCGAAATCAATCACGCCGACCTGTTCAACCTGTTCGTCCAGAACGCAACCGGCACGCTGGTCTTCCGCAACGTGGACGATCTGCGCAACGGCCTGCTTTCGCCGGGAACGGGCAACAACCAGACCAGCACCACTCCGGGCAACGTGGTGAGCGGCGCCACCGAAGGCGCCTTCGGCAACTTCTCGTCAACCGGCGACGTGCGCGATGCCGCAGCCGAATTCACCCGCACGACCTTCTCGCTTTTCGCGCAGGACGATTGGCAGGTGAACGATCGCCTCGCCGCAACGGCGGGCGTTCGCGTCGACTGGTACAAGGGTGGCTCGCCCAAGCTGAACGAGAATTTCGTCGCCCGCTATGGCTTCCCCAACACGACCGGTTTCGACGATCTCGATCCCATCGTGATGCCGCGCCTTGGCCTGACCTACGAACTCGACGATTTTGCCGTGTTCGCTCGCCCGCAATTGCGCGGCGGCGTGGGCATCTTCTCGGGCGGTGACCCGCTGGTGTGGTTCGGCAATGCCTTCCAGAACGACGGGCGCGGTTTCGCACAAGGTACGACGCAGGATGCGCCTTGCCCGGCGGGCCAGATCAGCGTGCTGCAGAACGGCCAGTTCACAGGCCTGCCGGAATGTTTCCGCCAGGCAGGCATCAACGGTGCGGCCGCTGGCCTGGGTGATACCCAGTCGGTAAGCCCGGACATCAAGATGCCGTCCGTGCTGCGCGCCAACGTGGGCTTTGCTTCACAGCTCAACTTCTCGAATGGCGGCTTCTTCAGCGGGTGGGATCTCAATCTCGACTACATCTACAGCCGCTACAACAATCCGCTGACGCTGGTTGACCTGTCGCAGGCGCCCAACCCCGCCTCGGGCCTTGCCGGCTACACTATCGACGGCCGCCCGATCTATGCCGCGCTCGACCCTACCCTTGCGGGCTGCTCCGCGGAACTGGTCGATCTGACCCCCGCTCCGGTCTACAGCAACCTGTCGGCCGCCTGCTTCGGCACCAGCCGCGACGACGAACTGATGCTGACCAATGCGGACAGCTACGAAAGCCACATCGCCTCGTTCATTCTGTCCAAGAATTTCGATGGCGGCGTGTTCACCGGTAACGGTTCGACCTACTTCTCGTTCGGCTATGCCTACACCGACGCGCGTGACCGCCGGAACATGTATAACTCTACGGCGGGTTCGAACTACGATCTCACCGCGGCGTTCGACCGGCAGAACCCGGCATCGTCGCCGGGCTTCTATTCGAGCAAGCACAACTTCACGATCAACACCTCTTTCCGTGAAGAGTTCTTCAAGGACCTGAGCACCGGTTTCGGCATCTCCTTCATCGCGCGCTCGGGCAGGCCCTACAGCCTGACATTCGCCGGTGGCGGCGTGTTCAACGATTCCGCATCGGGCAACGAGAACGCGCTCGCCTATATTCCCCTGGGGATCAACGACGTGAACATCTCGCCCTCTTCGAACATGAATGCGGTGGCCGATCTTGCGAACTGGGCCGCGGCCGAAAGTTGCGCGAAGGATTATATGGGCATGTCGATCGCCCGGAATACCTGCCGCAATGACTGGTATTTCGATGTCGACCTGACCTTCTCGCAGGAACTGCCGGGGCCGGGCCGCCTGTTCGGCCGCAACGACAAGCTGAAGCTCTATGCGACGTTCGACAACTTCCTGAACTTCCTCGACAAGAACTGGAACGTCCAGAACCGTCGCCACTTCGCCGGTCTTCAGGACATTGCCACCGTCTCCGGCGTGGATAGCCAGGGTCGCTACATCATCTCCGGCTTCAACGGGGCGGATTCGATCGCATCCGATAACGGCTTGAATGTCTCGTCGTCCGTATGGCGTCTCAAGCTCGGCATCAGCTACGATTTCTGATCGACCGGCCTTCGAAAAAATAACGCAACGGCGGCACCCCCGGGTGTCGCTGTTTGCATTTTGTAAACTTCACGGCACACCAGTCCCACTTTTGATTCGCACCTGTGCAAGCACCTGCGCCCGTGCAGTCTAAGCTTGCACCAAAAGCCATTTGGGAGATTGCCGATGAATCCGCGCCGTGGAGACGACCCCGCGCTCGAAGCTCTGATAGGCGGATTGCGCCAGGGCGGGCCGAACTTTGCCGACGACCCGGCGAAAGCCCGCGCCGATTTTGAAGAGACACTGGCCATGGTCCCGGTGGCCGAGGACTTCGCCTTTACGAAGGACGATCTGGGCGGCGTGCCGGCAATCTCCGCAACCTATCCCGGCGCAGATGCAACCGCAGTGCTGCTTTACCTCCATGGCGGCGCCTTCGTTGCCGGCAGCGCCAACGGCTATCGCGGACTGGCGGCGAACATGGCGCGGGCAGGCGGGCTGACCTTGTGGTCGCTCGATTATCGCCTTGCGCCCGAAGCTCCCTTCCCCGCTGCGCCGGATGATGCCGTGGCAGCCTATCGTGCGCTGCTGGGCCAGGGCATCGCATCGAGCAGGATCGTGCTGGCCGGCGACAGCGCGGGTGGCGGCCTTGTCGCCTCCACACTGGTTGCCCTGCGCGATGGCGGAGATCCGTTGCCCGCAGCCGCGATCATGCTCTCTCCCTGGGCCAACCTTGCCTGCGATGGGGAAACGATCGCGAGCAAGGCCGAGGAAGACCCGTCGCTCACGCCGGAGGGACTGCGTGCCGGCGCCGCACATTATCTGGGTAGCGCGGATGCGCGGACACCACTGGCCTCGCCGGTATTCGCCGATCTTTCAGGCCTGCCGCCGCTCCTGATCCAGACCGGGTCGTCGGAGATCCTGCTGGACGATTCGGTCCGTCTGGCCGCGAAAGCGGGTGCCGGCGGAACGGCAGTGCGGCTCGATATCTGGCCGGGCATGCCGCACGTCTTCCCCGCGTTCAGCTTCATGCTGGAAGCGGGGAAGCTGGCACTGGCCGACGCGGGAACATTTATCCGTCAGTCGATAGGCTGAGGAAGGGAGAGTAAATATGGGCGAGAGGACAAACGTCCCCGCAAAGCTGGACGCGCTTGTTATTGGTGCGGGGTTTGCCGGACTTTATATGCAGCTCAAGCTGCGCGAAGCGGGCTTCCGGGCACATGTGGTGGAAGCGGGGTCCGGCGTAGGCGGGACCTGGTACTGGAACCGTTACCCCGGCGCGCGCTGCGATATTCCCAGCATCGAATATTCGTATTCCTTCTCGCCAGAGTTGGAGCGCGAATGGCGCTGGACCGAACGTTATGCCACACAGGGCGAGATCCTGAGCTATCTGGAGCATGTGGCCGAACGGTTCGACATCACCCGTGACATCACCTTCGATACACGCGTGACCTCCGCCCGCTGGAACGAGGAAAGCGCGGACTGGACGGTCGAGACAGACCAGGGCGACACGGTAACGGCCCGCTTTGTGGTGCTGGCGACTGGTGCGCTGTCCGCACCCAAGACGCCGGACCTGCCCGGGATCGACCGCTTCAAGGGAAGCATTCTCCACACCGCCCAATGGGACGATACGGTCGAGCTGTCGGGCAAGCGGATCGCCATCTTCGGCACCGGCTCATCAGGCATCCAGGCGATCCCGCAGCTTGCCCGCGCGGCCAGCCAGTTGACGGTGTTCCAGCGCACGCCCAACTTCGCGGTGCCCGCCTGCAATCACGACATGACCAACGCCCAGTTCCAGGCAGCCAGCACCACACTGGCGGAAGACCGGGAAGCTGCTCGCCATTCGCCGTTGGGCTTCTTCGCGGGGCCATTCCCCGGCGCGGCCAAGGAACAGCCGGAAGATGCACGGACCGAGCGCTTCGAGCAGCAATGGGGCGCGGGCACGACCGGCATGCTGCTGTCCTATGAAGACCTGCTGTTCGACGAGGAATCCAATTCCTACGCCGCGCAGTTCATTCGCGACAAGATTTCGGCCATCGTGGGCAACCCCGAGAAGGTGCGCAAGATGAGCCCGACCTACCCGCTCGGCTCACGTCGCATGTGCTCGGAAATCGGCTTCTACGAGACGATGGGGCAGGACAACGTCGCATTAGTGGACGTGCGCGAAGATCCTGTGGTGGAAATCACCGCCGATGAGATCGTGACGAAGAGCGGCCGTTACCCTGTGGACATCATCGTGTTCGCCACCGGCTTTGACGCCTGCGTCGGCGCGATCAAGGCGATCGACATCAGTGGCAAGGGCGGCGCCTCCCTGCGCGAGGAATGGGACATGGGCCCACGGTGCTATCTCGGCCTTTCCGTGGCGGGCTTCCCCAACCTGTTCACGGTGACCGGCCCGGGCAGCCCGTCGGTGCTGTCCAACGTGGTGATCTCCATCGAACAGCATGTCGACTGGATCACACGCTGCCTTTCCGACCTGCGCGAGCAGGGCGCGATCTCGATCGAAGCCGATCCGGTGGCTGAACAGGCCTGGATGGAACACACCGATGAAATCGCGAACATGACGCTCTTTCCTCGTGCCGACAGCTGGTACAAGGGCCGCACCCGCGATGGCCGCGAAGTGTTCATGCCCTATGTCGGCGGCGTGGGCGCCTATCGCGCGAAGTGCGATGAAGTTGCCGATGCCGGATACGAAGGCTTTACCCTGACCAAGGGCTGACAGGCTTCGAGCGGAGGCGGAACGCCACCGCTCGATTGAACGAACCACCCTCACTAAGGCGGCGGCCGGGTTTTCCCGAGCCGCCGTTTTTTTGTGCGCGAGTTCCGCTCCTCCTCACCCCGGTTCTGTTCGGAACGGTCACCGGTCGCCCTCCGGTCCTGACCCTCTTTTCCGACGATTGACGACCAATATATGAATATGTATTCATGTTCATATAAATCACGGAAGAGCAATGCTTCCGGAATTGAAAAGGGAGGATGATTACGTGACCTGGACAATGGACAATCTGACCGGACAGACGCTGCGCACCATGCTGTCATGCGGGGTAAGCATAGCCGTGCTGGGAATGGGGGCCACCTCTGCCTTCGCCCAGACCGAAGGCGCGCCAGTGCAGGAAAGCGCTATCGTCGTCACCGGTTCACGCCTGATGATGCAGACCGGGATGGACACACCGGTTCCCATCACAGCGGTGCAGGCCGAAGAACTGGAGGCGATGGACCCGACATCGCTGATCAACAGCGTAAGCCAGCTTCCGCAGTTCTATGGTAACCAGACGCCGAACAATTCCGCCTTCTTCACCCGCGGCGGCACGGGTAACCTCAACTTGCGCGGGCTCGGCATCAATCGCACGCTCACCCTGCTGAACGGGCGGAGGATGCCTTCGTCCAGCGCCTTCGGAGGCGTGGACATCAACGTCTTCCCCGAAGCCATGATCAAGGGCATCGAGACGGTCACCGGCGGCGCATCCGCGGCCTATGGGACGGACGCCGTCGCAGGCGTGGTGAACTTCCTGCTGGATACCGAATTCGAAGGCCTTCAGATCGACGGACAGGCCGGCATCACCGGCCGCGGCGACGGCGAAAGCTGGGAAGGCTCCATCGCTTTCGGTACGAAACTGGGCAGCCGCGGGCATCTGCTGGTGTCCGCCGAGTATGCCCAACAGGATGGTATTCATAATTACGAGGGGCGCGACTGGTATCAGTCGTGGGGATCGGTCCAGCGCAACGGCATCTGGGAATTCCACCCCGGAGTTCATTCGATGTCATCGTCGTTCGATGGCATAATCTCCGCGCCCGGCACCGCGATCGACGGGCTGAAGTTCGACAGGAATGGCAATTACTCCCCATTCGTACCCGGTGCGATCACGCAGGGCGCGGTCGGCGGTGCAGGCCCCACCGTGGGCCGTACCGTCGGCGGCGATGGCGACGATCTGGGCGCCGAAGCCTTCTCGCTCTGGCCCGATACGGACCGCTATTCCATCTTCGCCTACGCGGACTACGAACTGGCCGATGGTCTCAAGATCTTTGGGCAGTACATCCACGGCTTCAGCCATCAGTGGCAATACAACACACCCAGAGGATCGCTTCAGGGAACGCCCACGGCGATCACGATCTTCCAGGACAACGCCTTCCTGCCCGACGATCTGCGCCAGACGATGGTCGATAATGACATCGCGTCGTTCAATCTGCGCCGCATGGGCAGCATCGAGGATATCGGCCAGGCCTATTTCGAGGACTGGACGCGGCAGAATATCGGCACCGTGGGCTTCGAGGCCGAGATCGGCGGCGGGTTCATGGAGGGATGGAACGTCCAGGGTTATTACCAGTACGGCCATTCACGCCGAACCTGGGATCAGTACGCGCTGCGGGTCGACCGCATCTTCGCCGCCGTGGATGCGGTGGATGATGGCAGCGGGAACATCGTGTGCCGGGTTTCGCTCGATCCCGAAGGAACGGCCGCCTTCCCAGGCTGCCAGCCGATCAACCTGTTTGGCCGGGGCAACGCCTCTGCCGGCGCGATCGACTATGTGTTGGGCAACGATGTCGGCCTGCAGATCAACACGCCGCTATATTTCGCCAATCTCGGCTTCACCGGCGAGAACCTGAGCTACACCTCGATCGCACCCAAGCGGAACATCACCACCTTCGAGCAGCATTTTGCGGAGGTCTCGGCCAGCGGCACTCTGTTCGACAATTGGGCCGGGCCGGTGGGGCTTGCTTTCGGGGGATCGTGGCGGGAAGAATCGGTCTATCAGGTGGTCCAGGACACGACCAATCCCACCTCCAACCATGACGGCGGCTTCAAGCCTGTCCGCTGCAACGATCCGTCGCTGGGCCTGCGCGGCGTGAGCCCTGCCGACTGCGGCAACACCGTGGGCTTCCAGTATTCCAAGGTTTCCAACATCCAGGGCAACAGTTCGGTGAAGGAGCTTTTCGCCGAAACCCTGTTCCCCCTCATTTCGGATCAGAGCTGGATGCAGATGGCATCGCTCAGCGCGGCCGCACGCTGGGCGGACTATTCGGGATCGGGCGAAATCTGGGCCTACAAGCTGGGGCTGGATCTTGCATTTTCCGACGCGTTGCGTCTGCGCGGCACCTATTCGCGCGACGTACGGGCCGGCAACCTTTCAGAACGGTTCGACAAGACCGGCGGCTCCGCCACGGTCGATGATCCCCGCACGCCCAACGTGACCGAAGCCCTGAACGTAACGATCTTCTCGGGCGGCAATCCGGCGATCAGGCCCGAAAAAGCGGATACGTTCACCGCCGGCATCGTGTTCCGGCCTGACTTCCTTCCCGGCCTGTCCGCTTCGGTCGACTGGTATCGGGTGCGGATGACCGACGCGATCGGGCAGGTCGGCACGCAACAGGTCGTCAACAACTGCCTCGGCAGCAACCTTCCTGAATTCTGCGAACTGGTCACGCTGGACAACAATGTGCCGATTCTGGTCGGCAACCTGTTCGTCAACATCGCCGAATCCGAAGTCGAAGGCGTTGACGCCGAAATCTCCTATCGCAGCAGCCTGAACCTGTTTGGCGGCAACGAAACGATTTCCGCCCGCATGTTCAGCGCCTGGCTGATAAACCGGACGGATTCCTCGCAATCCAGCGGGGCAAACCTTGCCGGGATGACCGGCTATCGCCAATCCGATCAGGTCGCGTTCGGCTATCCCGACTTCAAGGCAACGGGCAACGTCACCTATCGTAATGGACCGTTCTCGCTGTTCGTGCAGGGCCGCTACATCGCTCCCGGCGCGCAAGATCTTACGCCCAATATCGAGATCGCAGACAACACGGTGGATTCGGTTTTCTATGTCGACATGCGGCTGGGATACGAGCTGGAAATCGCAGGCTCCAGGGTGGAAATCTTCGCTTCCGCCACCAACCTGTTCGATCGCGATCCCCCGATCACACCGAACTACAGCAGTTTCCTGGGCTATGCGGCGCAGGTCAATCCAGGCGTCTATGACGTGCTTGGCCAGCGGTTCAACCTGGGGGTGAAATTCAAGCTCTGACCTCTCCCTGTGAGTAAAGCCGACGGGGGCGGGTGGCGACATCCGCCCCTTTTGCTTGCCTAACGTGGCCAATCATAATTGACGGACAATACTTAGCAAACGAATGATTGACCGGGCTTTCCAGAACGATAGACTGGATTGGAGAGCACGAGCGCAAACGCGCCCACCATACTCATCAGGTCCGGGAGGGGCCCCTTAATGCGATTTCGGCTAATCTCTCACTCTGCCCTTGCGCTGGGCGCGCTGACCATGCTGGCTTCGGGCCCGGCGTTCTCCAGCGAAACGGCGCCGGCCCCCGCCGACTGGCCTCGTTATGCACGCGACCTTGCAGGCACGCGCTTCTCTCCTCTGGATCAGATCGACACCGCCAACGTGCGCGCGCTGGAAACCGCATGGACGTTCAGGATCGCACCCGAAGGCGGTGGAATGATCGCTTCCAGCGCGACGCCGATCGTGATCGATGGCGTACTGTATTACCCTCAGGGCAGTGCCGTGGTGGCCCTGGAAGCGCATACCGGGAAAGTGATCTGGCGGCACAAGCTTGCCGAAGGCGCCGCGCGACGCAGCGTCTCTTATTGGCCGGGTGACGGCACCATGCGTCCACGCATCTTCTATTCCACCGGACAGAAGATCGTCGCGCTTGATGCCGCGACCGGAAAGCCCGACCGGGCCTTCGGTTCGAAGGGATCGATCGACCTCGGTGTGCCCTATAATTCTCCCCCCACCATCTATCGCAACCTGCTGATCGTCGGCGCCAACACCGCAGAGGATTCCGTTGGGCCACCCGGCAATTCGCGCGCCTTCGATGCCCGGACGGGCGAGAAGATCTGGGAATTCAACACGGTTCCGCAGCCCGGCCAAACGGGACATGAAAGCTGGCTGGATGAAGGCTGGAAGGACCGGTCCGGCACAAATGTCTGGGTCTGGTACATGACCGTGGATGACGAGACCGGGGTGGTTTTCATGCCCGTGGGCGGCCCTTCCCCGAATTATTATGGGGGCGACCGGCCTGGCGCGAATCTGTTCGGCAACTCGGTCGTCGCGGTCGATGCGCAGACCGGCGAATACAGGTGGCATTTCCAGACGATCCATCACGATCTGTGGGATTGGGACCTCCCGCCACCGCCGGTGCTGGTGGACGTGGTGGTGGACGGGAAAACGATCCCCGCTTTGTCCCAGACGGGCAAGAACGGCCTGATGTACATACTCGATCGCCGGACGGGCGAGCCGGTTCATGGAGTGGTCGAGAGGCCGGTTGCCGCTGGTGATGTGCCGGGCGAATATTACTCCCCCACCCAGCCTTTCCCGGTAAAGCCGAAGCAGCTTTCACGCGGGCACTGGGGGCCGGACGACATCGTCAGCGCGGAAGATACCAGTGCCGAGCACGCCGCCGCATGCCAGGCCTTGCTGGACAGCTATGGCGGGACTTTCTTCAATGCCGGATCCTTCACGCCCTTCTTCCTGCACGAGGAAGGCAAGCCGGTCATCGCATCGATCAACATGCCGCATAATGGCGGGGCGAACTGGGGTGGATATGCGGCCAACCCGGCCAAGGGCATCATCTACATCAACACCAGCGAGGGCGGGAGCATCGGCTGGATCGAGAAGCGCGATCCCGAAGGCGACTATGGGCGCGGCACGACAACCTCCACCCAGCCCTATGATCGCGGCAGCCTGAGCGGCCCGGGCGCCTATGCCTCCTTCAGCGCGGAATACACGGCGCAAGACGGCAAGACCACGCTGCTGCCCTGCATAAAGCCGCCATGGGGCCGGCTCTATGCCGTCGATGCCAATACTGGTGAAATCGCCTGGGAAACCAGGCTGGGCATCAGCGAGGCCCTGCCGCAAGGCAAGCAGAAGACCGGGACGCTCAACACGTTCGGCGGACCGATCGCAACGGCCGGCGGGCTGGTCTTCATCGGGGCAACGGGCGATCGGCGCTTCCGGGCTTTCGATTCCAGCACCGGAGAGGAACTCTGGGCGGCCGAGCTGGAATACAGCGCGCAGGCGGTGCCGATCACTTATCAAGGCAAGGACGGACGCCAGTATGTCGCGGTGACGGCCGCCAATTTCGGTCCCGGTCCGCTAGGTCCGGATGGCAGGATGCTCAACCGCGAATCCCTGGTGGTGTTCGCCCTGCCCAAGACAGGCAGTCAATGATGAGGACTGGACACACCATGAAGAGGATCATCCCGATGGCGATCGCACCCATTGCCATGGCCGCATCCAGCTGTGCCTCGGCGCAGGATGCCTCCACCCTGTTCCAGCCTGCCGAGATCGCAGTGAACGCCACCGAAGCGGAACTCATGGAGTCCACGCGCAACCTGTTCGTGCAGGATTCGATGAATATCTTCCGCCGTTTCGACAAGGCGCTGACCGCACGGATGGTGACGTTCTATGTCGACGCGCTGGCCCTGCGTTCGCTGAGCCCGATTCAGTTGACGGCCACCCAGCAGATGATCCTCACCGGCGTTGGCAGCGGGCAGATCAAACTCTCCGCCGAACTGCCGGAGAGCAGGCAATATCACCTTGGCGGCGTGACGGCGGCAACCGGCATTCGCCTGCTGATCCTGTCTTATCCGGATGAAGCCAAGGTGTTGGAGCGTTTCGCCACCGCCGGGCTGGAGGCGCCCTCTTTCTCCGACCAGGGTGACGGATCGCGGGCGGCGCTGGTCCTCGATCCCGGCGGCTTTCCGGTGCAGATCGTTATTCGGCCCGGCGTTCCCGATCATTCCGATGGCGGGGCGGCCATCGCCATCAACGTATCCGACCTGGACAAAAGCCGGGCATTCTATCGCGAATTCGTGGGGCTGGACGAATTGGACCCGGTTGAAGACCCGCTGCTGGGTCTGACGCTCTATCCCTATCGGCACAAGGAAACGACAGTCTACCTGTTCAAGGCGGGCGAAAACCTGCCTGCCGATACGGGAAGCGCGGGCATCCAGTACGTGGTGAGCGACGCCGCGCTGGCGAACGCGAAAGGCAAGAAGCGCGGTGTTGCGGTGGAAACGCCGCTGAACACGCTACGCGGTTTCGCGCTTACCACAGTGTGGCTCAACGATCCGGATGGCGTGACCAATTACTACGCCCAGATCGGCCCCGATCCCGCAGCCGGGGATTGATCCGGCTCGCCGCAAAGGCAAAGGGCAGGCACGCCAGCACGCGCCTGTCCTGATACTCCACCCGCGAGAGAGCCCACAGGCTCCGCATCGGATTTCTACTTTTTCGACTGGGCCACGATATAGGTCGAGAGGATATCGATATCCTTCTTCGAGATCGTATCGGCAAAGCCCGGCATGGCGCCCTGCCCCTTGGTAATCCGGCCCGAAACGAACGCCTTGGTCAGCTTCGCACCATCGAGCTTCGGCCCGATCGTGCCGCGACCGCCGGCATCCTTCAACACGTGGCAAGTCCCGCAGGACCAGTCCTTGAACAGCTTGCGACCCTGTGCATCGACCGGGTCAGGCTTCGCAGCGCGCGCTGGACCTTCCATTACAACCGCGCCTGTCGCCACCGCCAGCACAAGAGCAAACGAAACAAACCCCAGTTTTGCGAGCCTGCTTCCGGAAACTGTATTACTCATCGGCCTTAATTCCCAACCTTCTTCTGCCCGCCGAATTACGGCATCTGACGTGGCGGGCCCGCTATTCCAATCCGTTCACGAGTCAGGACAACCCGGACATAATCATCTGTGCGCACAGCCATATTGATGCGCGCTTAACGGCGATTTCGATACCTCTCAGGCGACCGAATCCTTCCGCGCGGGCCAGATACATTGCTCCCTATCTTTCGGCTAGGGCCAGTCTGGTCTTGCGGATTGTCCCATTGCGAAAGCGTTGCCGACCCCTCCATCTCCAGATCAGCCAAGGACCATCCCATATCCGACAGAAACACGTGGTTACAACGGCCTAATTTCCCCGAAGCACAGGAAACAGCCCGTCGTCCGGAAACTCGCCTGAAAGGGGTTGAGAGCACGCCGAGAGGCATCAGCCACCCCCCGGTGGCACTCGCAGGCAATCAACGGCATGGCGGGCTGAACCCACTCCGACATTTCCCCAACAAAACGTTGTCAAAGTCCAAATCCGTCCGTAGATCGGGACAAAGTCATCATACCGGGTTTCGCAGGGAGACACCGGCAGGGGAACGAATAAGATGCGGGCATTGGGCACTCTTGGACTGGCGGCAACCACGGCCCTCGTGCTCGGCAGCATGGCGGTTGCGCGGGAAGCGGCGCCGGCCGGCGACTGGCCCGCGATCAATCGCGATCCCGGCGCGACCCGCTATTCCCCGCTCGATCAGATCGACAGGTCCAACGTCTCGCAACTGGGGCAGGCGTGGAGCTATCCCCTGCGCGCCTTCAACACGGCGGTCCCGATCGTGATTGGCGGCGTGATGTATGTTCCCGCCGGCAACCGCGTGATCGCGCTGGATGCCGACACGGGCAAGGAGCGCTGGGTGCATCAGGTCAAGGATGACAGCGACAATCCCTTCTCCGGCTTTTCAGGGCGCGGCGTGGGTTACTGGCCCGGCGACGGCGCCCTGCCGCCGCGCATCCTGGTGACCCACAACACGCAACTGGTCGCGCTCGACGCCCGGACCGGCAAGCCCATCAAGACGTTCGGCGCCAATGGCGCAATCGAAATGGGCGTGGGCTATGGCGGCTCGCCCACCATCGTCGGCGACGTGGCGATCGTGGGGGCGGCCTCGCTCGAAAACCCCGTTGGCCCGCCCGGCAACCCGCGCGCCTACGATATCCGCACCGGCGAGAAGCTCTGGGAATTCCAGACCGTCCCAAAGGAAGGCCAGCCTCATAACGAAACCTGGGGCGACGGCTGGAAAGACCGGGGCGGCACCAACATGTGGGCCTTTTCCGCCACCGTCGATGCGGAAAACGGGGTGGTCTACCTGCCGATCGCGGGCCCGGCCCATAATTACTGGGGCGGCGACCGCCCCGGCACGAACCTGTTCGCGAACTCGCTCGTCGCGGTCGATATCCGCACCGGCGCCTACAAGTGGCATTTCCAGACGGTGCATCACGACATCTGGGATGCCGACATGTCCAGCGCCGGGCCGCTGATCGACGTTACCGTTGATGACAAACCCGCAAGGGCCATCGCCAATGTCGGCAAGACCAGCCTGTTCTACGTGCTGGATGCCGAAACGGGCGAGCCGGTCCACCCGGTGGAGGAACGCCCCGTTCCCGCCGGAGACGTGCCGGGCGAATACTACCATCCGACCCAGCCCTTCCCGGTGAAGACACCCCCGCTCAGCCGCGTTGCCATGAGCTATAACGATCTGGTGACGGGCGACGACACCACCCCCGTCCACGCCGCAGCCTGCAGGACAATGTGGGAGGATGCCGGCGGCTACATCAATCTGGGGCCGTTCACGCCCTTCATGTATCACGCCGAAGGCGGGCCCCGGCGCTCGACCATCCAGTTTCCCGGCGGCATCGGCGGCGTGAACTGGGGCGGCCCGGCAGCCGATCCCAACACCGGGATAGTCTATGTGAACGCGCTCGACACGTCGCTGGTCGGCTGGGTCGAGAAGGTGGAGGAAGGCAGCGAGCCCTACAGCTTCGACGCGACCACTTCCGTCCCCTACGACCGGGCGAGCGTGGCGGGCAAAGGCCCGTTCTTCAGCTTCCAGGCCCCCTTGAGCGGCGAGTATGACGAAAGCGGCCGGCCGCTGGGCGAAATCGCCCCGTGCTACAAGCCGCCATGGGCGCGACTGACCGCGGTGGACGCTAATACCGGCGAAGTGAAATGGGCCGTGCCGCTGGGCCTGTTCGACGATCTGCCCGAAGGCCGCAAGCTGACAGGCAACGCAGGCAGCGCCGGCCCCAGCGTGACGGCGGGCGGCCTCGTCTTCGTCGGCGCCACCAACGACCGCCGCTTCCGCGCCTTCGACGCAGCCAGCGGCGAACAGTTGTGGGAAGCCCCTCTCCCCAACAACGCCAACGCCAACCCGATGACCTATCAGGGCAAGCGCGGCAGGCAGTATGTGGCGATCAACGCGGGCGGTTCTATCGTGAGCTTTGCGCTGCCGGAGTGATGGTGGCTGTCGGGCCACACTACATCCAAGGGGTCGGCCAGTCGGATCAACGGCCGCATGTAACCGGAATGGCCGCTCCCATTCGGCTGGAGTACGCCCGAAGGCCGTCATTGGGGGCCGATCACTGCACCTTATGGCGGCCATCGGAAGAGGATGTTACACGCCCCCCCCGCAATTAACTCAGGAGTTCGGGAGATGCTGGCGATGCTTCAACCAAGTGCGACTTTTCAGGACAATCTTCGGCAATTGCCGGCCATCGATGGCGTGCAGCGCGTCGACCTGGTCGACGGGAAGGGAGCGGTGGTCGCCAGCATCGAGAACCAGCCTGGGAAGCAAGGCTCGCTGGCCGTCTACCAATATTTGAAGCAGTTCTCCGACACCCTGGATGCGAAAGCGGCCGAACATGGCCTGGCCGTTTTCGCCGAACACACGGCGGATGCACGCAGCCATCCGGGCGCGCATCCGAATGTCGATCTCCTGCTCGAGATCGCCGCTGGCGGTACTCCGCTGAGCATCGAAGTCATCGCCGCCAGCCGCTGACAAGAAGGCGCTCTGGTCCACTGCCACGGGGTGTGCAATTACTCCAATCCGGTGGGCTTCCAGATGGCGGGTGTTGGCGGGAGGTATCATGGCTGTATCGGCTAAAGATCAGATCGCTCGGATGGCTCGGTATCACAAGTGGGCGACCGAGCGACTTTTGGCTTCGATCGAGCCGGTGCCGGAAGAACTCTACAGACAATCATGCGGCCTGTTTTTCCAATCGATACATGGCACCTTGAATCATCTGCTGCTGACGGACAGCGAGATTTGGTATCCACGATTTTCCGGGAGCGCCACGACGAGTCTACCGCTTGATGCAGAGCTGGAAAGCGATCGAACGGCCTTGGCATCCCGGCTCATCGCGGGGGCTGCACGCTGGTCCGACTATGTTGGCAGCCTGAGCGAAAGCGCGCTCGCCGGTGATCTTCGATACACGATGACTACCGGGCAGCCGCGAGCCTTGCCGATGTCGGCAGCCCTTCTCCATGTATTCAATCATGCCACCCACCATAGGGGGCAGGTCACCGCGGCCATGTCCATGTTGGGTTTCGAGTACGAACCGCTGGACCTGCCCTTTCTGATTTTCTCCGAGCCTGCGCCGTAGCGATGACTACAGCGGCGGCGTGCGGCGCTGCATCGGCTCGCCGCACGATGCGCTCGAATTACCCGCACAACCACCCGTGCCACCGGGAGCGTTCATCTCCCCGAAAGGTTCTGCTGAACACGCGGGAAATCCGTGGTGTTCATACATGCCGCGCATCTTGATAAAATTGGATGGGGGGGTTCTGACAGCCGGATTAGCCATCGCGAGGGCGGCGATGGACGGAAGCTGCGATCAAGCAGGCTGGCTGGTCGAGTTTGAAGGAGTATCTCAATGAGTGTCATTTCCAGAAGCCCCAGAGTTTTCGTACTGCTTGCCATGCTTGCCGCGCCTGCGGGCAGCTTCGCACAGCAGCAGGACCCGCCCGAAGCCGACCTGTCCGCAACCGTATATGGCTCGCCTTCGGCTGAAGAGCTTGAGATGGTCGAAGGGCCTGAGATCAAGGGCATCATCTCGGCGCGCAGCGGCGACCAGCTTCAGGTCACGACCGCCGACGGCACCCGCACGATCGTCACCATCGACAATAACACCCGGATCAAGTCCAGCGGGGGGTTCCTGGGCCTCAGCCGCAATGAGCTTGCCGCGGAATCGCTGCTCAACGGCCTGCCGGTCACGGTCGAGACTTTCCAGTGGGGCGGTGGACTGCTGGCGAGCAAGATCGATCTCAAGAACAAAGACCTCAAGACCGCGACCATGATCTACAATGGCACCGACCAGCGCTTTGCCGAACAGACCGCGGCAACAGAGGAACTGCGTGGCCGCATGGGCGATATCGACAAATACAATGTCAAAGGCACGACCAACGTGAACTTCGACACTGGCAAGGCGGTGCTGTCCGCTGAGGCGAAGAACGATCTCTGCGCCACGGCCAGCTCAGCCGAGGCGATGGACAACGCCCTGCTGCTTGTCGTGGGTTATACGGATTCTACCGGCAGCCTCGAATTCAATCAGGCGCTCAGCGAAAAGCGGGCCGGCAGCGTCGTCAACCATCTCCAGCAGGCCTGCGGCTGGAAGCCGTATCGCATGCTTACGCCCACCGGGATGGCCGAAGCGGACCCGTTGGGGAGCAACGACACCGCCGAAGGCAAGGCGCAGAACCGCCGCGTTGCGGTAAATATCCTTGTCAGCAAGGGCCTTGACGGTCTGTAAGACGCGCGGGGTTCCCAATAAAAAACGCCCCTGCAAATCCCGAAAGGTTTGCAGGGGCGCCTTGTTCAAGAGGCCGTTGCTGTCGGGGGAAGGACAGCGGACGGGATTGGCCGGGGCAAAGCTGGCGATCTTGCGGAAGGGGGGCTTCCGATTGCGCCGCCAAGTGATACCTCGCTCCGGCCTTGCGGCCCCTTTCAACAAACCATGTGTCAAAAGCCCAGGCGCAGCGTGCCCCGCAGCGTGAACGCCGTGCCGCCCTGTCGATCTTCCGCCCCGACTTCCCCGCTCATCTGGAAGTCCTGATCGCCGCCCAGCGCGCGCAGTTTGGCGAACCAGCCGCTTTCGAGCTGATCGGGCAGCAGGGTGAAGGCCGTGCCGCCTTCGAAGCGGGCAACCGTTTCGCCGAGCGCTCCGCCGACGACTTCGCGCCAGCCGCCTTCGCCCTCGACGCGGAACCAGCTGTTGTCACGCCGACCCGTACCCTTGAGGTCCATGCCCAGCGTCAGGCCCCCATTGACCGCGAATTCGTCGCTCACGCGCTCATCCACGCTCAGGTCCAGGCCTTTGCCGCCGCCTGTGTCGGTGTAGGCATCTTCCTTCAGGCGAGTGTAGTCGAAGGAGACCCCCGGGCGGAAGAAGAACGCCTTGCCGCCACCTTCGAACGATGCGCCGCCCGCAAAGGTGACCAGCGTGCCGCCCCATTCGCGGTTGGACGTCAACTGGACGGCCTTGCCCGCCCCCTGGCCGCTGAACGTGCGGCGCCCGCTGAAGTCCACCAGGCCGTATGAGCCACGCGCCCAGGTGCTGACCGGACCGAACTTGCCGCGCCAGTAGGCCGACAGCTCGTAGGTGTCCGACAGGACCTTATTGTCGATATTGTCGCTGGTATATTCGTTCCACAGCCAGGTGAGCTGCGCACCGAAGGTGCCCACGCCCGTTTCCGTCTCGGCGGCGGCGGCGAAGCCGAACCCGCCCAGATCGTAGGCTGCGGTGTTGCCTTCGTCCTTGTCGGTGGTCCAGCCGGCCGAATGCAGGATGATGTCCAGCCCGCCGACCTTGTACGTCGGGCCCTGAGGATCGGACACCTGGCGGGCGAAGGTGCGGCTGCCCAGGCTGACGGACGCAAACGCGCCGCCTGCGTGATCAGGCAGCATCTGCCGCACGGCGGAGCGGAAGCCGTCGCCGTTGGTGATGCCCAGGAACACGGATTCGATATCGTCATCCTTGGCCAGAGCGGCGTAGACCGCGTCGTAGGCGGCCGATTGCGAACGGTTCAGGCCGAGTTCCGTGGTGGTGCGGCGGACGATGTCGACCGCCAGCTTGTCCGCCCCGGCATCGGTCGCGACGGTGCCCTTGAACATGTAGGGCAGCAGTTCGGTCTTGGTGGTGATGCCTGATGCGCCCTCCAGCGTGCCCGCCTCGACGATGACATAGCGCCCTTCGACGTCCTGCGTGCTCCCCAGGCGCAGCAGCAGGTTCGAACCGCTGGCGAAGCTCGCCGTGCCGCCGACGGTGTAGTGCGTGCCCTGGCCCGCCGCCTTGTCCAGCGTGGCCACCAGCGTTCCGCCCGCGCCGACATTCAGCGATCCCACCGTGGCCGGCGCGGCGATGTCCAGCGCGCCGCCTGTGACGTTCACCGCCAGGCCGCTGGAATTGACCAGCGATCCCGCGAACAGCGCCGATCCGCCGACCGTCAAACTATCCGCGCCACCACCGAAATCGACTACGCCGCTGTAGGCGGAAGTGCCGCCCAGGCTCATCGCGTCGTTGCCGGTGCCGAACACGACCTTGCCGGTCAGCACGCCATCGCCCAGCAGGCCGAGGGTATTGTCGCCCTCGCCGAAGCCGACCGTGCCCTTGACCGTGCCGTCCGCGATCTCGAACACGTCGCTGCCGCTGCCGAAGCGCACATCGCCGGTGATCGAAGGCGCCACGATGCCCGAGGCGACCTGCGTCTGCTTCACAGTGACACCGCTGGTGTTGGCCGACAGGTCGATCGCCACGTTGCGGCCGGAATCGGCGGCGGCGCCCGAAGCGAGGATCGCGCCGCTGTTCTCGATCAGGGTCACGCTGCCGCTGGCATCGAGAATAGCCGTGGCCGTTCCGGCGGCCCCGCCCGCGGTTGCCTTGATCGTGCCGCTGTTGCGGATCGTGCCCAGGCTTGCCCCGGCATCCACCTGCACGGCGGTTGATCTGGACGTAGCCGTGCCGCCGCCCGCAGCCGCAATCGTGCCGGAATTGCGCAATTCCGGCGTGCTGGCCCCCGCGCCAAGGCGAACCGCCGTGGCGTTGGCGCCGTTCGAGGTCGCCGCAACGCCACCGGAGATACCGATGCCGTTCGCGATGGTGACCGCGCCGCCGCGCCCGCCGATCAGCAGGCCATTGCCGTCGACACCGGAATAGACGCCGTGCCCGGCCACCGTTCCTTCGATCAGCAAGCCGAAATTATCGCCGCTGCCCGCAACGGGGCCGATGGCGATCGCATCGCTGGTGTGGCCGATGATGAACGCCGGGGCAGCGCCGAGCGTGGTGATCGCCGCACTGCCTTCCTTCGCATCCTCGATCCCATCCTTGTCTTCGTCATTGTCGGTCGCGCTGTTGTCCCTGGGGGGAACGGCCAGCACGATGCCACCGGTTACATTGCCTTCCACCACCAGCGCGGAACCGCCCTGCAGCAGGTCGTCGGCATCCAGCTTGGAGGTATTCGCCGGCGGCGTGGGATAGCGGTATCCGGTGGAGCTTATCGCCCCTTGCACCACCATCGCGCCGTCCACATCCCCGGTAAAGTGCGCGGCGTTCGATCCCTGCCCCGTGGCGGTGACGGTGCCCGCCAGGCGGACATTGCCGGTGATGTCGCCCACATGGACGCCGACGCTGTTGTCACCCGTGACCTCGATCTTGCCGTCCTGGGTGAAGTTGCCGTTCTGCGCGCCGCCCAGCCAGATCCCCGCCGAACTGTTGCCCTCCACCGTGATCGTGCCGCTATTGGTGATCTTGCCGGTGTGCACCCCATCCGTGCGGATGCCGAACCGGTTGGAGCCCGTGGCGAAGGGGCCATCCAGGTCGCCATCGTTGTCCGTATCGGTCGGAGTGTATGTCTCATCGATCGTGATCGTGCCGCTGTTCACGATATCGCCGCTCGTCCCCGTATTGGCGACGATGCCTGCCGAGCCGTTCGAATTGCTGATGGCGATAGCGCCCTGGTTGGTGACCGAATGATTGCTGTCGATCGTCACCGCCTGCCCGCTGGCGGGCTTCACCGATCCCTGCGCGGTGATGGTGATCGCATCCGGCGCGCCGGAATTGGCGGTGGACGTCTTCACCGGCGTGGTGATGGGAGTGGAAATGTCGGCGGCGGAAGCCTGGGCGCCGATCCCTGCAACGGCAACCACAACGGCAATATGTGCGCTGGAAACTGGAAGGTGACGGGGCATTTGTTCTTGCTCTCCTGGTCGGCATTCCACCGGGAGACGGAGCCGCCGGGCCGAAGCCTTGGCGAGCGCGGCCAAAAACTTTCTGGAAGCCAAAAACTTTCTAGAAGGAGGCGTCCAGCCCGATGCGCAGGGTGCGCGGGCGCAGGGGCGTGATCTGGTTGCGCCCGATGGCAAAGGGCGTGCCCAGCGCAAACCGGTTGCCCTTCTCATCGGTGAGATTGGTCAGCCCCAGCGTAAGCCCCATATTCTGCCGCCCCACGCGAATGGTAATGCCGGTGTCGAGATAGTCGCCCTGCTCTTCACCCAGTTCCGGCCCCACGCCCAGGCGGGACTTGCCCACATAATGCGCCCAGCCCCTTGCCCTGAGGTCGAGATCGTCCCCCACCGGGCGCCGATATTCGAAGCCGATCCTCCCGGCGAAGCTTGCGATGTTCGGTATCTGGCTGGCACGGCCCTGGATCAGTTCCGTGCCGAAGGCAGGCTGCGGCCCGACCAGCGGGCCCGATGTGATCGGGAAGTCGGTGAAGAACGAAGACGGCTCGTCCACCTTGCTGTCATTATAGGTCAGCCCGGCGTCGATGCGCAGGCCCGGCGCGACCTCCGCACTGCCCGCGATGCTGGCAGACCATATCCGCCCGTTTCCGATATTGGCGGTGCTGGGCAGGCCAGCGTTGTCGATGAAATCGGCCTGGATATCGCGCCATTTGGTGAACGACACATTGGCCGAAAACTCAAACGGATCGAGGCCCGGTTGCCCATGACGCCCGCCAAATTCGAAGGTGGAGATGTGATCGTTGCGGAAGCGGGTGACGACATCGCCCGCAATGGCGAGGCCACCGGGCCGAAACCCTTCCTGATAACGCAGGTAAAGCGCGGTTCCGTCCAGCACCACAGCGGTGAGCGAGGCCGACGGCAGGAATGCCCCCTCCTCACGCCCGGCCACCGTGTCTGCCAGCACACGCTGGGCGATCTCGGTCAGGGCGGAAAAGGCAATATCCTCACCCTCGCCGTTCAGCCAGGAATGGGTGTAGCGCCCACCCGCGCTGGCGATCAGGCTGTCAGTCAGCCGCAGGCTCGCTTCGCCGTAGAGCGTGATCTCATCCACCGTGTTGCGGACGCCGGTGGTTGCCGATGGCGCATCGGGCGAGCCCAGTTCGCGGTTCAGCGTCGTGCGGTTGTGCGTGTAGCTCGCGCCCAGCAGCCAGCCCAGGCGATCCCGCATCGGTTGCCAGATGCGGGTCTCATTCGCGAACATCTGGGTATCGTTGGCCTGGACGAACAGCCGCGTGGGGCCATCAGGCTCGGTCGCGTCATAGCGTTCCTCGAGCTTCTGCTGGGTGATGCCGGTCGAGCTGCGAAAGCGCACGTCGCCGATCTCGCCCGAAACCACGAACTGGCCCTGCAGATATTCGGCGTCGAACCCTTCGCTGACCAGAGTGTCCCGGCTGAGCGGCGGGCCATCGCGGTCCGCATACTGGCTGTCCTTGCCGTCGATCGTCTGGCCGATGCCGATCACGTCCACCAGCCAGCCACCGCCGACATCGAAGCGCAGCGCTGCGCGCCCGCCCAATATGTTCGTGCGGTTCACGTCCGTCTGGCCCAGCAGGGGCTTGTCGATATAGCCGCCGCGCGTCTCCGCGTCCGCAGTGAAGCGCAGCGCGACGGATTCACCCGCGATGGGCAGGTTCATGGTGGCGCTGGCATCGGCGCCGAGCGCCCCGTGCTGCGTGGCGCTTCCACCCAGCGTGGCACTGCCCATGGTGACACCCATCTCCGGCGGATTGGGCACGAGCCGCACGATCCCGCCCAGCGCGCCGGCGCCATAAAGCGTGCCCTGCGGCCCTTCGAGGATTTCCACGCGGGCCATATCCGACAGGCGCAGATCGGGATCTGGCGCATTGTAGCTGAGCCGCAGGTCGCCGAAATACTGCCCCACGGTCGACTGCGTCGGTCCGGTGAAGCTGGAGTCCGCGATCCCGCGAATGAACAGCTTGTTCCGGCCGCTGCCCAGATGGGTGGATGAAACGCTGGGCACCCGCTGGGCGATCTTTTCCGTCCCACCCACGCCGCCGAAGGCCAGTTCCTCGCCCTCGATCAGGGCGACCTGCCCGGCATAGTCCTCAAGCCGTATATCCCGCTTGCTGCCGGTAACGACGATCTTCATCTCTTCGGTCAATTGCTGCGGCGCGGGCCTTGCAGCAGGTGCCGGGCGGGCCGGGCGGGCACGAGACGGCTGCGCACGTGCAACCCTTGCGGGGACGAGCCGCCAGCTTCCCTGTCCTGCGCGGACAGCATCCGCTCCCGCCGCCCTGGCAAGCTTCTTTACCGCCATTTCAGCCGAATAACGCCCCTTGATCGCGGGCACGCTGCGATTGGCGAGCGCGCTGTCGGTTATCACGATGCTGGTCCCGGTCTGGCGCGCGATGGCCACCGCAGCTTCGCCTGCGCGACCAGCGGGCACATCGACCGCAACGGTTCTCGCCTGGGCGGGCGAAGCAATCGCCATCGCGGCTATCAGGGCGGAACCTGCAATCCGCATGTCAGCGCACCCCGATCACCCACTCTTCGCCGGACTGGCGCACACCTAGTCCCAGCAACGGCCCGACAGATGCCGGATCGGCACGAACCGGATCGGTCAACAGGCTGCCCGAAACCCGGCGGTCGGCTGTGCCGGGCGCCACGGTGAACGCGATCCCGGTCGCGCGCGAAAGATCGGCCGCCACCACGCTCAACGCGGTATCCTGGAATGTCAGGCGGCCCTGGCTCCATTCACCCACCTGTTCGAGCGGCAGTTTCGCAAGGGTGTATGCCCGCGATCCCTTCGCGCTCGCCAGCACATAGCCCGGATTGATGCGCACGTTCTGCTTGCTGGGGTTGAACATCACCGCGCCTTCCGAAACGGCCACGCTGGTCTGCCCATCGCTGAAGCGAACGTCGAACACAGTCCCGATATCCACCAGTTCATGCTCGCCCACCGCCACGCGGAACGGGCGGTCGTCATCATGGCGAATGGTGAAGAGCGCCTGCCCTTCCTTCAGCACCGCATGGGCAGGATCGCGCCGGTCGAGCTTTACCCGCGTCCCGCCGCCCAGCGTGATGCTGCCGCCATCGGCCAGTTGGACCACGCGGGTTTCCCCCGGTGCGGTCTGGACTTCATACGTGCCGCCAGCCTGCCAGAAGCCGAAGCCGACCACCAGGGCAAGCACGGCGGCCAGCGCCCCGCCGAACCACCGGCGGCGCCACAGGCCCACAGGTTGATCGTCATTATCCGCCACCGGAGCAGCGGGCAGCACCTCCACCGCCGCAGCCACGCCGGATGCGACCAGGTCATAGGCATCGGCATGGGTGGGATCGGCTTCGAGCCACAGGGTGAAGCCATCCCAATCGTCGAACGCAGCATCGCCCGTGCGCACCGCCCACGCGGCCGCCTGTTCCAGAATACGATCATCAAGCGCCATGCTGCGGGCCTCCTGACGACAAGACGGAGACGACAGGCTCAACCCTCATCGAAACGCTCCTTGAGCTGTGCGAGCGCGCGATATGCGGTCCTGAGATCACTTTCCACCGTGCTGAGGCTTACCCCGAATTCCTCTGCCACCTGCCGCTGCGCAATCCCGTCGATCCGATGCCTGCGGAAGATCGCGGAAACGCGGTCACCAAGCGAATCGAGCGCCTCCCCCACGATCCGCGCCTGCTCGCGCGCAATGGCCGCCCTTTCGGCCGAAGGCGTTTCCGACATTCCGGGAACCGCCCCGCCGGTCGCATCGCTCCAGTCCCGATCGCGCTTTTCGGCCTGCCGGGCAGATCGATAGCGATCGATCATCAGAAGGTCGGCGGTGCGGAAAAGATAGGACAGCGGCGAGGCGATCGGCCCCGTATCGGCCGCGCTGATCTTCAGCCAGATCTCGTGCAGGATATCCTCGGCAGCATCGCCCGCCCCACGCGCGGCGAGAAAGCGCAGCAGCCGGGCGCGATGTTCGAGGAAAGCGCCCTCGAGGCCGGAAGGTATCTGGTCTGCCGACAAAGGGGTCACCAAAAAAGAAACTGTTGTAGTTTGATCCCATGATAGGCTCGCTCGGCGCTGCTGAAAAGCAGCTGAACGGAATTCGGATCGAACAGGGGCCCCGGTCACGGCCCGGGGCTGCTCGAAACATCCCGTTTTGGAAAGACTATCGTAATTTTTCACGGACAGGCTTCCCGCGAAAAGCTGCTATGCTGCGGGCTGGCCTGTTTGCCGGCTGCCAGTCGATGGCAATGCGGCGCTGAAGGGGGAAAGCCAGATGCTCAATCGGACAATCATCACGCTCGCGGGGGCCCTGTTCGCATCGGGGCTCACATCGAGTCAGGCTGTGGCCTCACCCGGCGAGGCACATCACACCGTTGCCCATCCCGCGCAGGATACTCCGGCAGGTTTCCAGGCGAAGGAAGGTTCGCTGGTCCATCTCGCATCGGGCATGGAATTCCCGCTGCAGGTGGGTGAGGCCGCATTGGTGGGCGAGCGGACTTACGATGCGCAGGGGGACTATGTCGCGCTGCGCTATCGCATTCCGCTTTCTGATGGGACCGACGCCAGCGTCCAGATCGGCATGGTGGACATGCCGGGCATGACGGCGCGCCAGCATTACGACAGCCGCCGCCCGCTTGCCCTCGCCAAGTTGCCCGATGCGCAACTGCTGGCGGAGGAGCCGTTCCCCGGCCTGAATTTCGACAATTTCTACGGGCGCTTCACCGACGGTTCGAAGGTGGAAGGGCTGATCACCGCCCAGTTCGGCTCATGGGGAGTGCGTGCGGAAACGGAATACGCGCGCGGTGCCGCAGACGAAGCGCACCAGCGGATTGCGGATTTCCTCGCTCAACTGGACTGGAAGCCCATGGGCGAGGCCGAGGCCGAGGCCGAAGCGGTCGCGGCCAACTGAGGCCGGCAACTGACACTGGAATCAAGCGCGGGGGCGGACCGATCGCCCGCCCCCGCGCCGTAATCAGCCTGCTTTACTGGTGCAGGTAGATCGCCCGTTCGTGCGAGAAGGCCTTGAACCCGAAATAGCCGTGATAGCTGCCCATCCCGCTCTGGTTCACGCCACCGAACGGCAGACGGTTTTCAAGGTAATGCGAGAACACGCCGTTCACGGTCACGCCGCCGGATGAGGTCCGGTCCAGAATCTTCTGAACATTTCCCTCATCATTGCTGAAGATGTACAGCGCCAGCGGCTTGTCGCGCTCCTCGATGTAACCGATCACCTGATCGAGATCGTTATAGGTCATCACCGGCAGGAGCGGGGCGAAGATTTCTTCCTGCAGAATCTTCATCTGCGGGGTGACGTCGGTAAGCATCGTGGGGTGGATCGTCAGGTCTTCCGCCTCCAGCTCGCCGCCTGCGGCCACCGTCGCGCCCTGGGCGACCGCGTCATCGAACAATTCCTTCACACGGGAGAAATTGCCCTCGTTCACGATCTGCGCGATGCCTTCCTTGTTGATCTTGCCCTCCGAATAGAGGTTCTTCGCGACATTGGTCTTGAAGCCTTCAACCAGACGGTCCTTCTGGTCTTCCCTGACGAACACATAGTCGGGGCAGATGCAGGCCTGGCCGCCATTGAACTGCTTAGCCGCGGCAAGCGCGGCAGAGATCGCCTCGATGTCGGCGCCTTCATCGATGATGACCGGCGACTTCCCGCCCAGTTCCAGCGTCACCGTCGCCAGATGCTTGGCGGCAGCGGCCATCACGATCTTGCCGACGCGCGTACTGCCGGTGAAGAAGATATGGCTGAACGGCAGTTCCAGCAGCGCGGTGGCCACGCTCACATCGCCTTCGAACACGGCAACTTCGTTCTCGTCGAACACCTCGCCGATGATCCTGGCGGCGATGCTGGCCGTCGCCGGGCACAGATCGGTCAGCTTGACCATGCAGCAATTGCCGGCGGCGACGGCGGCCGCAACCGGGCCCAGGGCCAGGCCAAGCGGGAAGTTCCACGGCCCCAGGACCAGGCACACGCCGCGTGCTTCGTAGACGATCTGCGCCTTGTCGTTCGGATTCTTCGACGGCGTCACCTCGGTCGGCTTCATCCACTCATCCAGGCTGTCGATGTTCAACTGAATGTTGCCGACGATGTTGAGCACTTCCGTCACCCGGATTTCGCCCTCAGGCTTGCGGGTGTCTTCCCGCACCGCCGCTACGATATCGTCGGCATGGGCTTCTATGGCGGATTTCAGCTTCGCCAGCTTGGCCTTGCGCTGCTCCGCCGTGGAAGCTTTTACATTCCATTGATGCGCCTGCTGCAAGGCGAAAACTCGCGAAATATCGGCGGACACGTCTGCGGCGGTTTGCGAGGAGCTTGTCATCAGGTGTTCCCTCTCTCGATGGGTCTGGTTGAATTTGTCCGCCTTGTAGGTCTTCCCCCCGCGACAACACAAGGGCCTGCGGCGATACGTGGCCACCGGATCGATCCTGCTGCCGTTCCACGCCCGAAATCATGTGTTCGCACACAATCGCACGTGGCCACTTGGGGTCAGCCCCCAGCGCTGCTAATGGCGCCGGCATGCTGAATATGAATGACATCACGGTTCGCCTTGGCGGGCGGACGATCCTGGACGGCGCCACTGCCAAGCTGCCCCCGCGCGGGCGCATTGGGCTGATCGGGCGCAATGGCGCGGGCAAGACCACATTGGTGCGCGTCGTCGCCGGCATGCTGGAGCCGGATCTCGGCTCTGTCGACATGCCCCGCGGGGCCCGGCTGGGTTACATCGCGCAGGAAGCGCCAGGCGGCGAGGATACACCGCTGGAAACAGTGCTGAACGCCGATACGGAACGGGCCGCCCTGCTGATCGAAAGCGAGACCAGCGAAGATCCCGACCGGTTGGGGGAAATCTATGAGCGGCTGATTGCGATCGACGCCTATACCGCGCCTTCCCGCGCGGCGCAGATATTGGCCGGACTGGGCTTTGACGAGGAAGCGCAGCAGCGCCCGCTTTCCAGCTTCTCGGGCGGCTGGCGGATGCGGGTGGCATTAGCCAGCCTGCTCTTTTCCCGCCCTGACCTGCTCCTGCTGGACGAGCCATCGAACCACCTCGACCTGGAAGCGGTGATGTGGCTCGAGGATTTCCTGCGCTCCTACCCCGCGACCATCCTCCTGGTCAGCCACGAGCGGGATTTCCTGAACAACGTCGTCGACCACATATTGCATCTGGGGAACGGCAAGCTGACGCTCTACACCGGCGGCTATGACGCTTTCGAGCGGCAGCGGGCCGAGCAGCAGGCGCAGCTCGCCTCCGCCCGCGAGAGGCAGAAGGCGGAGCGGGAAAAGCTGCAGGACTATGTGGCCCGCAATTCCGCGCGCGCCTCCACCGCGAAGCAGGCGCAATCGCGCGCGAAGGCACTCGCCAAGTTGCAACCGATCGCCGAACTGGTCGACGATCCCACGCTGACCTTCGACTTCCCCCAACCGGACGAATTGCGGCCACCGCTGCTCACGCTCGACATGGCGGCCGTGGGATATGGCGAGACGCCGATCCTGCGGCGCCTCAACCTGGGCCTTTCCCCGGACGACCGGGTCGCCTTGCTGGGACGCAACGGCAACGGCAAGACCACCCTCGCCCGCCTTCTCGCCGCACAACTGACGCCGATGGAAGGCGGCATGAGCAAAAGCGGCAAATTGCGGGTGGGCTATTTCACGCAGTACCAGGTGGAAGAGCTGGACCGCGAGGAGACCCCCCTCCAGCATATGACGCGGCTGATGAAGGGCGCCACCCAATCCGCGGTGCGTGCACAACTCGGACGGTTCGGCTTCCCCGCGCAGAAGGCGACAACCCTGGTAGGCAAGCTGTCGGGCGGCGAACGGGCGCGGCTTGCCCTTGCCCTGATCACGCGCGATGCCCCGCATATGCTCATCCTCGACGAGCCGACCAACCACCTCGACGTCGATGCCCGCGAAGCCCTGATCCAGGCGCTCAATGCATATTCAGGCGCCGTGATCATCGTCAGCCACGACCGCCACATGCTGGAGATGACGGCGGATCGCCTCGTCCTGGTCGATGACGGTACGGCCAGGGAATTTGACGGTTCACTGGACGATTACATCGCCTTCGTGCTGAACAAGGGGCGCTCGGAAGCCAAGGCATCCAGTGCCGACAGGAAAGAAGCCCGCCGCATCGCGGCCGACGCGCGCGAGAAGCAGCAGGCACTGCGCAAGGCAGTCGACAAGTCGGAAGCCGCCCTCGCCCGCCTGGTTGCCGAACGCGGCAAGGTGGACGGCGCGCTGGCCGATCCGTCGAAAGCCGACGCCGCATTCTCGAAGCTTTCTATGACTGAGCTGATGAAAGAGCGGAGCCGCCTTTCCGACATGATCGAGCAGGCCGAGCTGGTCTGGATGGAAGCAAGCGAGGCGCTGGAGATGGCAGCCGCTTGAAGGTCAGGACACTAGCTGTCCTGAACCCATTGCCCCGGCTCTATGCCGTCGAGTGTCCAGCGGTCGATCTGCCAGCGCACCAGTCGCAGCGTCGGATGCCCGACCGCCGCCGTCATCCGCCGCACCTGCCGGTTGCGTCCTTCCCGGAGGGTCAGCCGCAGCCAGCAATCGCGCACGCTCTTCCTGAACCGTATGGGCGGATCGCGCGGCCAGAGCGCAGGCTCATCGATAGGTTCGACTTCGGCGGGCAGAGTCGGGCCATCCTTCAACCGCACCCCGCGCCTCAGCGCTTCCAGCGAGGCCGCGTCCGGCTCGCCCTCGACCTGCACCAGATAGGTTTTCGGCATCTTGAACCGGGGATCGGCGATCCGCGCCTGCAACCTGCCATCATCCGTCAGCAACAACAGTCCTTCGCTATCGAGATCGAGCCGGCCGGCGGGATAGACCCCGGCCAGATCGATGAACGACGCCAGGGTCCGGCGCGGCGGGCCGGTGCTTTCGTCGGTGAACTGGCACAGCACGCCATAGGGCTTGTTGAACAGGATGAGCGTCATCGCCGTTCAATCCTGATCGTCGAACGTCAGGCTGCCCTGATCGATCAGCGCCTTGATCAGCCCGAGGGCGCGGGCCGATGCGGCCAGGCTCGCATCGACCTGGACGACGGGTCCTTCGCATAGCAGTTCCGCCAGATCGGCAAGGTCGCCCACGCAGTCGAAACACTCGCCGTCCACGAACAGCAGCACGGCTGGTGCCTGCCGCATGAAGGAGAAGCGGCTGGCCGGATTGCGATACAGGGGGGCACCCTCCGCCAGGCGATCGCGCGCATCTTCCAGCTCGATCGGCTGTTCGGGCGACCAATCGGCGTCAGGATATTTGGGCAGGCTGTTATGGATGCCGAACCAGCGCGCGAAAGCGTCCCGGTCGGACAGGGCCTCCAGCGTCATGGAATAGAGATGATCGATCGCCGACGCAGCGATTTCTCCTGGCTGGGCCTGACGCTCAAGGCCAGGATCGGCGTAACGCTGCTCCTCAAGCAGGGCATCGGCCTGGTGCTCGCCCCAACCGTCAACCAGTTCGGCGCAGGACGGCGCCCGGAAACCGATCGAATACGTCATGCAATCATCGCCTACAGCGATCCCGTCATGCGCATAAAGCGGCGGCACGTAGAGAATGTCGCCGGGTTCCAGTATCCAGTCTTCGGTCGCCTCGAAATCGGCGATCAACCGTAAATCGTCATGCGGCGACAAAGGCGTCGTCGAATTGCATCGCGGCCCCACGCGCCAGCGCCGCCTGCCCAGACCTTGCACGAGGAAGACATCATACTGGTCGAAATGCGGCCCAACCCCGGCGCCATCCGTGGCATAGCTCACCATCACATCGTCGATGCGCCAATCGGGAATGAAGCGGAACGGCTCGACCAGCATGGCGACGTCGGTGACATAGTGATTCACCGCCTGCACCAGCAGCGTCCAGTGGCCGCTCGCCAGCTCGCCAAATCGCGCTTCCGGCAGTGGCCCCGCCTCCACCGCCAGACGGTCCCCGTTGCGCGTGATCAGGCGCGATTCCACGCCCTGCTCGCATGCCAGGCCCGCCAGGTCATCCGGCTCCAGCGGATTGCGCCAATCGGCCCACGGATTGCGGATCAGCAGCGGGCGTTTCTGCCAATGCTCAGCCAAAAAATGCTCGATGTCCAACCCAACGATCTGCATGCTGCCCTTGCCCGAATGAGGAGCCCGAAGGCTAACGGCCAGGAGGCAAGATCGCCCCCGAAAGCCTGTCGCCAATGAACGGCGGTGCCAGCAGGGTCAATGCCGGCACCGAACGCTCCGCTCGAGAAGCGCGAGCGCCCGCAAAGGGATTGACGGCAAGGGGGCATAGATGGCAAGCGCCGCGCGATCAGCGCTGATCGGCGCGCGGGTATAGCATAGTGGTAATGCACTAGCCTTCCAAGCTAGCTAGGCGGGTTCGATTCCCGCTACCCGCTCCAGCCCAATTCCAGGTCATACCAATCGGATTTCCCCCTAGCTGGCGGCACCGCGATATCGGGCCGGAACGGCCTGTTGGAACCTTTGTGCAATTCATTGTGTTTTCAACATTGTGAACATTCAGCAATATTGGAGACGGATAATGGCAAAGCTTCTCGGCCCGTTGGTAGGGGCAGCAATCGATCGACGCGATGGGGACAGCGGCACGAAGGGCGCTCTGCTGGGCTATGTCGTGCAGTCGTTGCCGCGCGCCATTGCCGGCCTGGCTGTCACCGCTGCGATCGGCCTTGGCGTAAAACGGCTGCTTGACCGCTCCGCCGCGAAAAAACCCGCCACCGCTGGCAGGCGCTCTCGCTGACTGGACTGACGGCGGCCGCTGCTTGCAGATAGCAGCGGCCGCCGGTTCACCTGCGCTGGGCGGGGCGGATCGCAGTCTTTTTTACGCAGCCTCTGCCCCTTCCCTTCCTGCGATGCGACTGCCGCCCGGGTTAACGATAGCCTGAACGGTCCGCCCGTTTCCGATTGACCCGGTCGACACTCATCAACACGCCCACCGAAAGCATGGCCGCCAACATCGCCGAACCGCCATAGGACACCAGCGGAAGCGGTATGCCTACCACGGGCGCCATGCCCATCACCATCATCAGGTTGATCGCGATATACAGGAACAGGCTGCCTGTCAGGCCAGCGGCCAGCAGGCTTTCGAAACGGGTGGCGGCATTGCGTGAAACGGAGATTCCCCAGTTCAACAGCAATCCGAAGAGCCCGATTATCAGGAGGCCTCCGACCAGCCCCCATTCTTCGGCGATAGCGGGAAAGATGAAGTCGGTATGGGTTTCGGGAAGGTAGTTCAGGTGGCTCTGCGTCCCCTCCAGATAACCCTTGCCCGAGAATCCCCCCGAACCGATCGCAATGGACGATTGCGTAATGTGATAGCCTGCGCCGAGAGGATCATCCTGCGGATTCAGGAAGATGGTCAGCCGGCGCTGCTGGTGAGGCAACAGGAGATTGTAGCTGAGCGGCACGATGACGACGATTGCCGCGGCAGCTCCGGCAAACCACTTCAACGGCAGCCCCGCGAGAAAGCAGAGCAAAACCGCGGTAAGCAGAAGCAGCACGGCGGTCCCCAGATCGGGTTGCGCAGCGATCAGAAGAAATGGCACCGCAGTGAACAATATCGGCGGCCACAGCGCCCGCAACGTGCTGGTTTCGTTGGGAGGAAGCACCTCGAAGAATCGGGCCAGAACGCCGACAAGGGCGATCTTCACGAGTTCCGACGGCTGCAATTGCATGAACCCGAGGTTCAGCCAGCTCCTCGCCCCGCCGCCGACAAACCCTACCAGCAGGGTCAGCACCAGAAGGCCGAGGCTGACGGCCAGACCAGGGTAGACAAGGTGCTTGAAGGTTGACGGGGGAATGTAGGACAGGATCAGCGCAAGCGTCATGAACATCATGAAGCGTGCCGCATGGGTTGTTGCCCAGGGCGACAGCGACCCTCCCGCCACGGAATAGAGCGCAGCCCCGCCAATCAACGCCAGCAGGCAGGTTACTGCGATTGCCGGCCAGGACTGGTCGGCAATCCCCTTGGGAACGATCGATCTCTTGCTGGAGCTGCCAAGAAAGTTGGTCATCGGGATTCGCTCCACATCGGCGCCGGCTCCGACCTCAAGCTCTCGTTTTCTCATCTCGTCAACGACATCGTCCACCAGCGGTGCCAATCGCAGGATGGCCCATGGAAACAGCGCAGCTTGGGCGAAGGAAAGTCAGGCCCCGGCCCCACGGCCTCAAGCACCGGCTCCGAAGAACCGCCTGATGTCTTCCAGCAGGAGTTGAGGTTGTTCCATGGCCGCGAAGTGCCCGCCCCGGTCCATCACCGTATAGTGCTGGATGGTGTATGTTGCCTCAAGCCATGAGCGCGGTGCGATGTAAGGTTCCGCGGGAAATTCCGCGATGCCCGTGGGGACAGTCACCTTTCCGCCTCCGAAAGGATCGATCCCGTTGATCGCGGTTTCGCAATAGATGCGCGTCGAGCTGGCAATGCTGTTGCTGGCCCAATAGAACATGATGTTGGCGAGCAGCGCATCCTTGCCGAACGCCGAGAAAACATCGCCGCCGCAATCGCTCCAGCTTCTGAACTTTTCCAGGATCCACCCGGCGAGTCCGGCCGGAGAATCCGACATGCCCATCGTAAGCGCATCGGCCTTGGTATTCTGCAAATGCAGATAGCCGGTTTCCGCCTCCATCCGCCTGGCCCATTCAGGTGAAGGGGCCACTCCCGCAGGCGGATTGGCAAACGGCATGTTGATGTGAAGTTTCTGGATATGGGCAGGAAACAGCCGTGCCATCTGTCCGCCGACTATGGTGCCCCAATCGCCGCCCTGGATCAGATAGCTGGTGTAGCCCAGCGTTTCGAACATGAGCCGGTGGAGAGCCTGGGCGACACGAAGCGCGGTCCAGCCTCGCTCTGACGGCTGGCCACCAAATCCGAACCCCGGCAACGATGGCACGACCAGATCGAAAGCGGGAGCGCCAGGTGCGTTGTGCGCCGCCGGGTTCGACAACGGCCCCAGGAGTTCCAGAAACTCCATGATCGAGCCTGGCCACCCGTGCAGAAGCAGGAGCGGCCGGGCGCCTGGCGCGGGAGACTTGATCCGCCAGAAGTGGATGTCCAGCCCATCCACTTCCGCAAGGTAGAGCGGGAAGGAATTCAGGCGGGCCTCCTGTACGCGCCAATCGAACCCATCCCGCCAATAATCGCACAGTTCCTTCAGCTCCTTCGCGTCCAGCCCGTAACGCCACCCCTCGGCCTCCAGAGCCTTGGGCCAGCGCGTGGCGGACAGCCGGGAGCGCAAATCCTCAAGCGTCGCCTCAGGAACATCGATAGGCGCATGTCGAAGCGCGGGTTTCTCAAAATCCCCGACCACAGACATTCTCGCTCTCCTTTGCATCGCCACTCGCGAGACTTCGGATCACATATTGCCAGATAGCCATTTTTGACAATGTGTTGATTTGCTAAGCGCGCTGTTGCGGCACAGCGCCACCGGTAATGCTTCAGGCCAACGGTGCCGCCGGGCGAAGGGCTTTGCATTGGATCTCCCTTCTCCCATTTTACAATGGACACCGTTCTGGACGACTTGAACGGCGAGACCTATTCTGGAACTGAGGAAGGCGCCCAACGCACCTCTTGGTTCTGACGCCGTCGCGCGAGGGTGTCTGGAACATGGGCGGAGGCACGCTGGAAGCTGGGGAGGGAACAGAATATGCTCATAGCGACGATGGCCCTGCTTCTTGCCGGTCATGTCGATCTGCTCGACAACAAGGAGGAGGTCCGCCTTTGCGCGGCAGGTTTCGACCTGCTTGCCGACCAGACTGCGGCCAAGGGGTCCGATGAAGTGAATGTCCAGGTGCTGCGTGAGTTTTCGGCCATGTTCGCCGAGCGGCTGGACGCACTCGGCGCGCAGGATGCCGAAGCGCTGGCGGAAGCGAAGCGCCGTCTACCGGGTGGTGAGACGGAACAGGCCGTGATGTCCAAATGCGGCGCGATCATCGGCGCCCTGCGCGGCAACGACACACTGCTGGACGCGGCGCGCAAACTGGACGACTGACGGTCGGGCGAGACGCGCAATTGCGTGGGCGGCCCGGCGGGCATCGGCGGGCGATAGTTTCCGAGCGGATGGAGCCGCCCTGATACCTGCCATAGGTTCAGCCCGGCCGCTCCGAACCCATTTTTGCTCGCGTCTGAGTTCGTCGGAGGCCTTCCCCAAACCGGATGCGGATACGGATGCGCGCGGTCTCTATCCGATTACCGGAGCCAATCCATACAGGATCGCGGCCGAGGTGGAGCCGTCGGAGTGATCGGTCACGATCAGCCATATCTTCTGGAAGGTGCCTGCGCGCTGGCGCTGCCAGATCCATTGCAGATCCCGCCTGTTCCGCGCCTCGGGTTCCGGTGTCTGCACCAGCGTGAACGGATAATCCGTTTCGAGCGCCCATGCGCCTATCTCTTCCGCGACATTCCCCTTCCGTTCGCTCGGCACGCTCACCGCGACCCGGCAGGGAGAGCCCGCCTCTTCCAGATCGCGGGCGACCACGATCACATCATCGCCAATCACCTGCGCCCAGGAGGACATTCCGGGTCCGCCGCCAAAGGCTTCCCGGTCTTCGCCGGTAAGTTCTTCAAACCCCTCCGCACGCGCCGTGGATGCCAGATTGTCACCGCGTTCGATGATGGGCATGCAAACCGAGGTCAGCCCTGCCAGGGCGATCTGGCCAAGCATGGGCTCGTCTTCCGCGGCCTGTGCCGGAACTCCTGCGCAGAGCAGTGCAACCCCTGAAGCGGCAGCGAACAGCTTTCCGGACAGCTTCAACATTTTCCGCTTCCGCAACGATGATAATTTTCCCACCAGGCCTTGTCCTCCGACTTTTGCTGGTTGCTGCGATTGTCGCCCGAACCCGTCGAACCGATCCCCGAGAAAGGCAAGGCCCAGCCGGTGCGCGAATCATTCTGCCGCAGCCGCTCCTGCTGCGCGAGTTGCGCATCGGTAACGCAGGCATGCGGGTTAAGGTTGCAGAAGTCGATTTCCCATTTGTCGTCCACAAAGGCTTGCATGCCAGCGCGTGACGAAGGCTGCATCACCATGTCCAGTGTCCTGGGATCATTCGCCACTTCGTCCGCCGCGTGGACATAGACGAACTCATAATATTGAGGCGCTTCCTCGATGTAGAGTATCCGCGCCCGCCCATCATCCTGCGCGCGCATCAATGTGCGCAGGCGGCCAAGGCGGGTCGGGTGGCGCTGGCGTTGGTAGACCAGGCCATAGCCCGCGCCCATATTGGTCGTTTCGGCGATCATCTTGTTTACCAACACATCGCCGAAAGGCAGCACCGCATGTTTCGGCACGAAGGAAGAATCGATTTGCGGCTTCAATGCGATGACCCGGCAGACAGGCTCCGGCTTGCCGTCGGCTCCCGGTTCGAAATCGGCCAGGATGAAAACGACCGAGCCACCGCCGTCACGATAATAGAGCGGCATGTCGGTTTGCGGCGCCTGAGTGTACCCGTTCTGCACCGCACGCTCTCGGAAGCCGCCTTGTTGCTCCGCTTCCCAACAGAGATTGAAGCTGGCCAGGACGAGCCTTTCCGCCATGCCCAATGATTGAGCCTTTGCCGGCGATGCCAAGCTTGCCCCAACAAGCAGCGCTGCGGCCAGACCGCCCCTCAGATCCCACGCCAATATACCCGATCCTCCAATCGCCACTGATTACTGACAGCCAGAGAACAACCGATCAAGTCCTGACGAACCTGTTCAAACCAAAACAACGTTGTTCACAAGGAGATAGCCGCCTTATGAGGCGAGTGGCCTATGCAATAGAGTAATGGCCAAATTGCCGTATCCAGGATGACATTCTTCGCGCAGCGCCTGACTGCGCTTTCGCGTGAGAGATGCTTACCTCCATGTTACTACGGCTCATCCAACAGGCGCCCATGGCTGGGCTGAAACCGAAAGACCGGCAGATGCATGATTTTGCCAGCCCTGCGCGCCTCGCAGCCGCGGCCGTTGCACTCACCGCCTGGGCTGGGCTCGCGATCCAGCTGGATGCGAGCATAGGCCTGACCGGATCGGCCACGGCGGCGCTCTGGACAATGCTCCGTTACTTCACCGTGCTCGCCAACTTCGCGGTCGCGATACTCTTTACCGCGCTTGCAGCCGGACGGCACGCATCACCAGGCCTGATCGGCGGGGGCACACTTTCGATCCTGCTCGTCGGCATCGTCTATCACCTGCTGCTCAGCGGCCTGCTGGAACTGAGTGGCGGCGCGCAGCTCGCCGATCTCCTGCTTCATACGATCGTTCCGATCCTGGTGTCGCTATGGTGGCTGGCGTTCGCGCCCAAAGGTGGGTTGGCAAGCCGCGACCCCATAGTCTGGGCCATCTTCCCGCTCGCCTATTTCGCCTACGGCCTGACGCGTGGCGTCATCGAAGCCCAGTACCCTTATCCATTCATGAACCTCGCGGTGCTCGGCTGGGCCCAAACCCTTCTCAATGCGCTCGGCATTGCCGCCGGATACCTGATCGCGGGCCTTGCGTTCATACGCCTCGATCGCTTCCTGGCCCGAGGGTCTACTCGCCTTTAGTCATACTGGAATTGCCGGGCCATCCCGTTGCATACCATTGGCCCACACGCGAAAGAGCTTTTCGCCGATAAGCCTCAGATTTCCTAGGGAAAAGTACCTTTGAGAGGTGGTGCCGCTTACAGGACTCGAACCTGTGACCCCATCATTACGAATGATGTGCTCTACCAACTGAGCTAAAGCGGCGCAGCCCGGCCCCTTAATGACCTTGGGGCGATGCCGCAATGGCCAAGCGAGGCAAAATTTGCGTTCAGCGCTCATGCCGCGGGCTGCCACAGGCCCCATTGGCGCAGGATCGGCAGGACGCCTTCCCCGAACCAGTAGATTTCTTCGAGATGCGGCACGCCGGAAAGGATGAATTCGTCGATCCCGACAGCCGCATATTCGCGAGTCCGTTCGGCTATTTCGGCGTGGCTGCCGACCAGCGCGGTGCCTGCCCCGCCGCGCACCAGGCCGACGCCCGCCCACAGGTTCGGACCCACCATCAGATTATCCCGGTTGCCGCCATGGAGAGCCAGCATGCGCCGCTGACCTTCGGATTCGCTGCGGGAGAGGCCCGCCTGCGTTTCGGCCACCGTTTCCGCATCGATCCCGTCCAGCAGCCGCTGCGCCTCCGCCCAGGCATCGTCCGCGTGGTCGCGCGCGATAACGTGCAGGCGGATACCGAAGCGCATCTGCCGCCCTTCCGCCGCAGCAAGGCCCCGGATCCATTCGACCTTCCTGGCCACTGCCTCCACCGGCTCGCCCCAGGTGAGATAGACATCGGCGTGGCGGGCGGCGACCGTGCCGGCAGCGGGAGAGGAGCCCCCGAAATAGAAGGGCGGGATCGGCCGGGGCGGACGGGCGACGTTGGCGCCTTCGACATGGACATGCCGTCCTTCGAAATCGACATGCTCCCCGGTCCAGGTACGGCTGACGACCGAGAGCCATTCATCCGCGCGGGCATAGCGATCGTCCTTGTCGAGGAAATCGCCGAAGCCGCGTTGTTCGTGGGATTCACCGCCGATCACGATGTTCAGCAGCAACCTGCCGCGCGAGAGGTTCTGGAACGTGGCCGCCATCTGCGCGCCCAGCGTGGGCGACATGATGCCGGGGCGGAAAGCCACCAGGAACTTCAGCCGCTCGGTCGCCTCGACCAGCATCGCGCCGACCAGCCAGGCATCCTCGCACCACGCGCCGGTGGGTATCAGCGCGGCTTCGAAGCCCATCTGTTCCGCACTACGGGCGATCTGGCCGAGATAGGGGATGGTCGCCGGGCGATCCCCACCCGCCCTGCCGGCCGCCATCCCATGCCCGCCGCCCACGATGAAGCGGCTGTCGCCCGCCGTGGGGAGAAACCAGTGGAACCTGAGGCTCATACCAACTCCTTCCGTCCGGCAGCCTCCTGCGCGGCTGCAAAGGCGTTCTGCGGGTGCGGCAGGCCCAGATGGTCGCGCAAGGTGGTGCCTGCATACTCCGTGCGGAACAGGCCGCGTCGCTGGAGTTCCGGAACCACGCCGTTCACGAAATCGTCCAACCCCGCCGGGACGTGAGGGAACATCACGTTGAACCCGTCTGACCCGCGCTCTTCCAGCCATTGCTGCATCTCGTCCGCGATGCTCTGCGGCGTGCCCACGAAGGCCAGCCCGGCATAACTGCCCGCCTGCGCCGCCAGTTGCCGGATGGTGAGGCCCTGCCGGCCCAGCGCGATCGTCTTTTCCCGTGCCGACTTGCTGGCATTGGTTTCGGGTATCTCGGGCAAGGGGCCATCAGGATCGAAGCCCGATACGTCATAGCCCAGCGCGATGTTGAGGGAGCGGATACCGCTTTCATAATGCACGAGGCTGTCGAGCAGGGCGCGCTTCTCCTGCGCCTCTTCCATCGTATCGCCCACCACCACGAACAAGGCGGGCAATATCTTCAGATGATCGGGATCGCGGCCCAATGCCTGCATGCGCCCCTTCACATCGGCGTAGAAGCTCTTCCCGTCCTCCAGCGTGCCGGCCGATCCGAAGATCACCTCTGCCGTCTCTGCCGCAAGCTGGCGGCCTGCGTCGGACGAGCCCGCCTGCACGATCACCGGCCAGCCCTGCACCGGCCGCGCGATGTTGAGCGGGCCGCGCACCGAGAGGAACTGCCCCTGATGGTCCAGCGTGTGCAGCTTGGCAGGATCGAAAAAGATGCCGCTTTCAACATCGCGGAGGAACGCATCATCCTCCCAACTGTCCCACAGGCCGGTGACGACATCGTAGAACTCCCGCGCCTTTTCATAGCGGGTGGCGTGCTCCAGATGTTCCTCGCTGCCGAAATTGAACGAGGTTTCGGGATTGCCGGTGGTCACGATGTTCCACCCTGCCCGCCCTTCGCTCAGATGGTCGAGCGAGGCGAAGCGGCGGGCAATATGATAAGGCTCTTCATAGGTGGTGGAGGCCGTGGCGACGAGACCGATCCGCTCCGTCACCATGGCGAGCGCTGACAACAGCGTGAACGGCTCGAACGAGGTGACAGTGTGGCTACGCTTCAACGCATCGGTCGGCATGTTCAGCACGGCCAGGTGATCCGCCATGAAGAACGCATCGAACTTCGCCGCCTCCAGCGTGCGGATCAACCGCTTTATATGCGCCAGGTTGAAGTTCGCATCGGGCCACGCACCCGGATAGCGCCACGCGCCGGTATGGATCGAAATCGGGCGCATGAAGGCGCCGAGGTGAAGCTGGCGTTGGCTGTTCATCAAAGACCAATGTAATCCGCTGGAGCCGCCTGCCAACTCCCCGCGGTGCGCCCATCTTTCATCCGGTGGAACGGACGCTCAATACAGGTTGTCCTTGTAGTCCTTGTCCAGGCCCTTCTGCATCAGGCCGGGAATGGACACGAAGGCACTGGCCAGTTTTGCGCCGATGCCCTTGTCCTTGTTGAGCTTGAGGTGGGCGGCGAACATCTTGGCCGGTTTGATATCAGGCGACGTGCCCGTGAACGGCCAGATGGCGGCGCGCTTCAATGCGGCGCTTTCGCGTAGGTGGATCGCGGCCTGCTCGACCCCCACCGCCAGGAGGGGCACCTTGCCTTCCACGGTGAAGCGCGCGCGGCACTCCTCGTCATCCGTGAGATGCGCGGCGCCCCGCACGATGCCGACCGTGGTCGAACCGGGGACGATCATCACGCCGCCCAGATCGGGATGCGCGATGATGTTGCGGAAGCTGTCCACGCGGCGGTTGCCCGGCCGGTCCGCGAACCACAGCGTGCCGTCATCCGCCAGATTGACCATTGCGCCTGCGGGATCGCCCTTGGGACTGAGGTCCGTGCCGCCCGCGGGATCGCTGGTCGCCAGCGCGACGAAGCGGCAGGCGGCGGCGAAACCGGCGGGATCGGCAGGCACATCGGCTACGGGCTGAGCCTGCCAGAAGTCAGAACGGATCAGCGCCTTGGCGCAATGGACGTAGCATTCGCTCACCGCGATAACGGCTTCGCCGCCGGTAATTTCGGCGACCGCGCCGTTGACGCGCAATGTCTCGCCAATGCCGGGAATGAGGAACAGCGAACCGAAGCCCAGCCCCACATGGAACACCTCCGGCTCGTCCAGTATGTCGAGCGGCAGGCGCAGCAGGCCGCGTTCGGCATCGGCGAAACCTGTCTCGCCCCCGGCCAGGGTAGCCATCACTCTGGCGTCGCCCGCCAGGGCGATGAAGGCCAGCGGCGAATGGGCGATCCAGCGCAGCGCCGTCTCGTCCAGGTGATCGATGACCTTCAGATGGATCGCCGGAGGCGTCCGGCCGACCACGCCTTCAAGAGCTTCAAGGCTGGCGATACGGCCGGTCATCGATCTGGCGCCGGTCAATCGACGAAGGCGCGTTCGATCACGAAATCGCCTGGATTGGCGTTCGATCCCTCGCGGAACCCCTCTTGCGTCAGCCGTTCCTGGAATTCCTTGATCATCGCCATGCTGCCGCACAGCATGATGCGATCGGTTTCGGGGTTCAGCTTCGCTTCGCCCTGGAGCGGATGCGCGAACAGGCTGCCATCGTCGATCAGCGCGCCGATGCGGCCGGTGTTGCGGAATTCCTCACGCGTGACGGTGGGAATGTAGTGGAACTGCAGCAGTGCCTGATCCTGCACCAGCGGATCGCCGGCCAGCTGGCTTTCCAGTTCTTCGCGGAAGGCCAGATCGCTGACGGTGCGCACGCAGTGGACAATGACGATCTGGTTGAAGCGGTCATAGATGTCCGGATCGCGCGCCACGCTGAGGAACGGGGCCAGTCCGGTGCCGGTGGACAGCATGAACAGGCGCTTCCCCGGCAGCAGGGCATCGGCAACCAGCGTACCGGTGGGCTTGCGGCCGAGATAGATCTGGTCGCCGGGCTGGATAAGCTGGAGACGCGACGTCAGCGGGCCGTCCGGCACCTTGATCGAGAGGAACTCCAGTTCTTCCGCGTAGGACGGACTGGCGATGGAATAGGCACGCAGCAGCGGGCGGCCTTCGCCCGGCAGGCCGATCATCACGAACTCGCCCGAGCGGAAGCGGAACGAGGGGGGACGCGTGATCGTGAAGCTGAACAGGTGCTCGTTCCAATGACGCACCGAGCGGACCTCCTCGACCGTCAGCGCAGCCGACGGCTCGAGAATATCCGCCACGGCAATGCGATCGCTCATCACTTTTCTTCCTTCAATGTTTCGCGGGCGAGCCCGGAGAGATCAAAACCGGCGGCGAGCAATTTCGCCACTACGGCAGTCATGGCCCGTACGACCATAGGGACGGTTTCCTCCTCCACGATCAGACCCAGCGTCGTGCGCATGTGATCGACATCACCCACCGCCAGATCCCGCCACATGCCGATCAGGACGGCTTCGTCCTCCATGATGCGGATATAGGGCATCGGGGCGACAGAAATACGTTCCAGCGAATCCTTGTTGAACAGCGCCATGGCCAAATGGAAATCCGGCAGAGCCGCTAGCGCCCCTACGGCCGCAAATCCACTGGAGAGTGCAATCGGGGGGCAAGTTCCTGACGCAATTGCGCGCGACCAGGCGCGCATGGCCCATAAAAGGAAGCGTCCGCCCATGCAAAGACGTTCGACGGGCTGGTCGACATAAGCGTACATCGTGCAATCAACCCTTCCGGATGGCGTTGGCGCGGTTACGCCGGGGAGGAGACGTCCAGGTCGCGATCGTGACCGCAACGGATGCGGACGAGACGGCCCCGCCTAGGCCGTTGCCTCCCCGGCGGGATGTGGCGAGCGCGTTGAGCCCGGCGCAGGACCTGGCGGCATAGGGCGGGGCAGCACAGGCCGAAATGGCAAGCCATGCCGGAAGACTGCTTCTCATCGATTGCCGGGCGGCCATCGCCACGCTCCTTCCCATCGCCAGCAGCGACAAGGACATGAGGTAGCTCAGTTGATAGTAGTTCTCAATAGCAAACGATCTTGGCCGTCAGTCAGGTTTTGTTTCAGGCCCGCGCCTGCGCAATGTCCACCAGGCGATTGCTGCGCCGCTTGCGATCAGGGTGGAATCGATCGCCCAGGTGATCGCATCGCCACCGGGCCGGACCACGAGGTGGATGATGCCTGTCAGGCCTAACATGGCGCCAGTCAGCAGCTTCAGACCCTTCGCCAGCGCCGCTGGAAACATGAAGGCAGACACGATTATCGGCGCGATGCCGAGCACGCCCCAGCAGGCGATCAGCGCGCCAACGGGGATCGAGGGGCCTGCGGCTGCAGCCAGCAGCGCCGGCGAGGCAAGCGCAACTGGCTGACCCCACACCACCCCTGTCCACACCCGTTCCCAGCCCGGCGCGGGATTGCGCTTGTCACGTCTGCGCGCCAGCCAGATGGTAACGCCGCTGGCCGCCAGATAGGTCAGCCCGAAACCCAGCAGGGCATAAGCGATCTTGACGATCCCGCCGCCGAACCAGCCGAAATGCAGCTTGCCCATCGAATTCAGGATGTTCTCGCCCAGATTGTTATCGGCCGCCTGCTGCGCATGATACAGCGTGCCCGCGCGATCGAAGGCATAAGCATCGAAATTGGCGAGCTTCCCTTCGCTGCGGGCCACGTTGAACCACGCCGCACCGCCCATTTCCGTGGGATGTTCCAGCATGATCAACTGGATCTGCCCGTCGGGGGCCTGCCGCTTCACTTCGGCAAACATCGGCACCAGGTCCAGCGCCGGGGCCGGACGAGGGTCTTCCTTAGGTTCGGGAGGCAGGAACAGTTCATAGACCTTGGCCGTGTCGCCCTGAAACAGCGCGAGGCCCAGCACACCGACGATCAGCGTTGTCAGCCCCAGCAGTGCCCCGGTGAGCGATACGATGATATGGAACGGCAGCGCCCACACGCCCAGCCGGTTGTGCAGGTCGGCCTCCTGCAACCTTTTCGATCCGCCGAGGCGCAAGTGAAAGGCATCGCGCAGGATACGCGGATGGGCGAGGATGCCTGAAATCAGGGATGACAGCAGCGCCACCCCGGTCAGCCCGACCAGGAACACACCCCAGGTTTGCGGCAGGTGCAGATTGATATGCAGCCGGGTGATGAATTCGGTCCACGGATAGTCCGCATCGCCCACCAGCTTGCCATCCTTGTCGGCCAGCCAGGACTTCGCTTCGCCATCGCTTTCGATCGTAATCACGAAATGCGGTGCATCGGCGCCGGGCAATTGGAGATAGCCGTGGCCGATCTCGCCAACGGAGCGCGCAATGCCGCCCTCCATCGCGGCTTGCACCGCCTGGGGCGTAACCTCCCGCAATTCGGGAACACCGGTATGTTCCCACCGCTGGAACTCATGCGCGAAGACGGCAATCGTGCCGGTCAGGCAGACGAGGTAGATGATCGCCGCGAAGGCGAGGCCGAGGCCGCTATGCCCCTTGAGCACCGCACGCACGAAATCGGCGGGCACGCGGGAAAGCAGCGGCTTGCGGGCCTTGGGCTTTGTCGGCTTGGCGGGCGGGCTGGCGGCGGTCATGCAAAACCCTTGAGAATGGCGAGACCGAAGCCCGCCAGTGCAGTCCCCACCAGCACTGCGGTAGCGCGCAGGATGCGATTGTCGGCCAATGTCCAGGCCATCGCGCCTCCCCATACGAAAGGCACGATCAACCCGCCGATCAGGAGCCGCGTCTGCGGCTCGCCCGGCACCCACACGGAATAGCAGATCCCCACCGCCATGGCGGCGACCATCCCGATCGGTCCGGCAAGCGACCAGCGCAAGGCGGTGCGCCAGCGCGTGGTCGGCCGATCCAGCGGTTCGGGCGCAAGGCTGTCGGAGCCCGCACGGCTTGCCCTGGCCGCTCGGACGACAGCGCCCTGCGCAACCACGCCCAGAGCCGCGACCGAAATCAGGGTGATGGCAATGAATGGCCCCCGCGCCGGCCCAAGAACCCAGGCGGGCCAGGCCAGCGTGCCCACGATCACCGCCCAGCCCGCAATCCGCGCGCCCTTCCCCTCATCGCCCCGCGCGCGCCAGGCACGCCGCAGCAGCCACGCCCCCAGCGTGCCTCCCGCGAGGATCGGCACACCGGCCGCAAATGCGCCGAGAAGGGGGGGATTCATCACCATTTGGTTTCGATGGCTAAGCCCAGAACCCGCGGATTGCCGAGAACGGCCTGCGGATAATCGGAAACGCCGTACTGGATGTACTGTTCGTTGAAGAGGTTGCTGGCGAAAGCCGACAGACTCCAGTGATCGGCTTCATAGGAAATCCGCGCGTTCACCAGCACGCGGTCGCCGATGATCGTGTCGACCTGCGGCTTGCTCGCTTCCGAAAACACCTGGCTGCGATAGCTGGCGTTGAGGTTGACGTGCACGTTCTCCAGGAAGGTGGCGTTGACACCACCCGACAGGGTCCAGCGCGGGGCGTAGGCGAATTCGAGGCCCGACAGGTCGCTTACCGTGCCGATATCGACATCGAATTCGTCGAACTTCGTGCGAGTGTGGCCGATCGCCGCGTACCAGTCGAAGTTGGGGCTCACGCGGTGCGATGCCTCGATTTCGAAGCCATAGAGGTGCGACTTACCCGCGTTGACGGTATGCGTGTCGAACACGCCATTGCCGAAGTTCACCGTCGTCTGCTGGTTCTTCCAGTCGATGTAATAGGCATTGGCGTTCAGCGTCAGCGCATTGTCGAACCAGGCCGAGCGGAACGAAAGCTCATAGTTCCAGGTATATTCCGGATCGTAGGAGAAAGTCTGCGACCGGGCGATATTGGTGGTCGAACCGCCCGAGCGATAGCCACGCTGCACGGTGAAGGTCGTCTTGATATCGTCGGTCCATGCCATTTCCAGGCCGCCCTTGGGCAGGAACGCCTCGAACTTGCGGTTCAGCGAAACGGCCGATCCGCTGGCATCCGCCACCAGCGCTGCCACGCCCAGGTTGATGCCGTAGATGGCGTTGTAGAACGGATCGCCCGGCGCACCGTAATTGGCGGGATCGGGGTAGACGCCCGCGAAGCTCGTCACCTGGTCGTTGGCAAGCTGGTTGTTCTCGCGATCGTAGCGGAACCCGGCCAGCAGCGAGAGCTGGTCGGTCAGCTTCAGCCGCGCATCGCCGAACACCGCGAAGGTTTCCACGTTGCCTTCGGAAACCGATGCATAGTTGACCGGGATTTCCGGTAGGGCAGTGGCATAGACCGCAGCGATATAGTCCGCGGTGGCCGCATCCACCCCATTGCCCTGCAGCAGCAGCGAGATGGTGGAAACCGGGGTCGGCACGCCCACGTCGCTGGTGGAATCGCTGGCATGATCGCGGTGGTAGTAGAAGCCGCCAAACAGCGCGCTCAGCCGGTCGCTCTCGTAGTTGAGGCGGATTTCCTGCGAGAAGGTCTTGTATTCGTTATGCTGCTGATAAGCGCTGCCCGGAACTTCGGTGCCGTCATTGTCGTAACGGTTGAATTCCTTGATGTGGCTGTAGGCGCTGACGCCGTTCAGCGTGAAACCGCCGCCGAGATCCTGCCGCAGGTCCAGCGTAACCAGATCGGTGTTCGCATCGGTGTCGTTCGGATCGTTCGAGCGGTTGACGCGGTTTTCGAAGAAATCCGGATCCGTCACATCGGTATAGCTGAAGCGGTAACCGCCGGTCCGCTCGTAATGGGTATAGCCCAGCCGCGCTTCGAAGCCCGCCAACGATGACGGGGTCCACAACAGCTTGCCCCGCAGGTTCAGCGAATCCAGAGGATTTTCGTGCGTATTGCGCGTGGGGTTCCAGGTGAAGCCATCGGAATCGCGCTTGTCGGCCGAAACGCGGATGCCCAGCTCACCCGGAATGATCGGGCCGCCGGCGGCGATGGCGAACTGCGATTCATCGGCGTCGGTATAGGATGCGCGGGCGCGCAATTCCCACGTATCGCCGGGCTCCGCCGTCTGCACGATCACCGCGCCGGCCAGCGCGTTGAGCCCCTGCAGCGTCGATTGCGGGCCGCGCAGGATTTCCACCTGCGCGACGTCCCACATGTCGGTGGGCGCCGCCTGCAACAGCGTGGCGGGCATCGCCGCACCATCGACATAGACGGTGGCCAGCGCCCCATCGCCGCCGCCGCTCACGCCATAATTGGCGATGCCGCGAATGGTGAAGCCGGTGGTGCCATAGGTTTCCGTCACGTTGGCGGTGCGCTGGAACACTTCCTGCAGCGTGACGATATGCTCATCCTCGATCCGCCGGGGGGTTACGACCGCGACGCTGGTCACCGTGTCCTGCAGCGAACGCTCCGCCTTTTCGCCGGTCACGATGATCACGGCATCGCCGCGATCAAGGCTGGCGAGCTGGACGGTCTCGGCGGACTGGGCCGCACCGGCGCCGGCCCAACCAAGGGCCGTGATGCTCGCGGCGGACAGGATGATATGGCGCATGAATTTCCCCGTTACCCTTGGATGGGGCGCCACTATGCCCAACGATATTGCGAGTCAATATCACTTATTCTTTTCTGATATGAGTGCTGAGACTGTGCAACACAAACATTGCCAGCAGGTCCGCAGGTGGCGCGGGCCGTTTCCTGTTGGTGGCGATGGAAAGGTGCCGAGCCGCGGCGGCTTCAGGCGATACGATAGATCGGCTTCCCGCAGCTTTCGCAGCAAAGGTCCTCGGTCGGCCTCACGGCCGCTTCCTGCACACCGTGCAGGCCGGATTCGCAGCAGGCACAGGAAGCTGCAACCGTGTGGCGATCAAACTGCTCGCACATCGAGGCAGTCCAGCTTGCGCCGCAGAAAGGACAGATGGGGGCCTGGGCCATCGCTTCGGGATAGAGCGGAGGCAGCGCCGCGTCGCGTCAAATCCGCGGCTGCCTTCAGCAAGCGGTGGAATGCGGACCTATGGCCAGGCGAAAGCAAAGCGCATGGTGGATGTCACCGATCGGCTTGGCACCGTGATATGCACCTCGCCCTTGAACACTTCCAGCTCGCTGCGCAAACCATCGGCTGACAGGGCCTCCAGCCGCTTCGCCAGCGCTACCCCGTCCGTATGTTCCACCACCGTTTCGTCCAGATCGCCGGTCACGATGCGCAGGCGGCTGACCGGCCCCTTGATCTGTCCTTTCCGCAACCGCTCGGTGAAACTGCGCTCAGGCCCCAGGATTTCCTGGTCGTTCCAGAAGATCGTGGGGCTGGCGGATATGATCGCGTGGAATTCGGTGGGATGCCGATACAGCATGTAGAGGCCGAACAACCCACCCAGCGAATGGCCGAACAAGGCCTGGCGATGCGGGTTCACGGAATAGCGGCGGGCCAGCTCGGGCCGCAGACGTTCAAGGATGTAGCTGGCGAACTGGTCACGTCCGCCCGCCTTGTAGTCCTTCAACGATTCCAGCGCCGGCATGATGGGGGTCTGGTATTCCGGTGTCAGGTCGTAGATCCGCCGCACATCGTATGCGTTTTCAGTGTCATAACCGATCCCGACTACAATCGTCTTGCCGAGATCGGATTCGGTGTAGGCCAATATCCGCCGTGTCTCCGCGAAGCCCGCGAACATCGCATTGCCATCCAGCACATACAACACGGGATAGCCGTCCGGCGGCGGCGCGCCCTTCGGCATCGAGATGAATATCTGATATGGATAGCCATCCTGCGCGGGAAGCGTGAACGTCTCCGTCTCGGGCAGGGTATAGGCCGGGCCCGGGGGCTGCGCAGCGGCTGGTCCGGCCACTTCTTCGGCCAGCCCCGGCGGCGGACAAAGCATCATTGCCAGCGCCACCGCCGCGCCGGAAACAACCGATTTCCCGGAAACACTCGACTTCAATACACGCCGCATGCAGGCCATTTACGCTCTCCTCACCGGCGGACGCGCCATCGTTCGCCCTGCCCCGGCCAGATGGATAGAACCTTGTCCAGCGCCAGACCGCCACTCGGTCAGCGGGTAAGCTCGACGGCATCCGGGTAAGGACAAAGCTGTGGGAAGTCTTGCCCTTAGCGTTGCGGACTGCGGTGTCGGCCAGCGGCGCCATTGGGGCCTCGCTTCCGTGAGGGCATCAAGATGCCCCCCAAAAGCCCCCACCCTATTGCGGCTACGGGCGAATAAAGGCCATCGCTGACAACCAGAGATTGACCTGAAGCCAGCGGAAATCAGGGATTTTTTCAACCATCAGCGCACTTCCGCTGACAGAATAGTGGAGGCCCGAGCCGGAATCGAACCGGCGTGCGAGGATTTGCAGTCCTCTACGTAACCACTCCGCCATCGGGCCTCAGGCGCAATATTGCGTGGAAGGCGGCCCCTAGCCGAGGCCGCACGGCAGCGCAATCCGATTCCGTCGGCATTTCCATCCCGCGCGCCGCTTCACGGGGGATCGTGGCGCAGGTGGCGCTTGCGCGATGCGCGCGGGTTTATTAGCACCCTAAAGATTACGAGAGGATTCTACAGAATGGCGGACGACCAGCCGAAACTGCATCGTGTTGAAGGGCACAGCGAGGACCGCTTCCTTGGTTCGGACGTATTCGAATCGACCCGGCACAACCTTCCTCCGCGCAACGGCACTGGCTCGATCCGCGAAGATGCGCGCGATATCGATATCTATCACAAATGCGATGTTGCGGTGATCGGCGGCGGACCTGCCGGCTGCGCGGCGGCATGGGCAGCGGCAAAAGCCGGTGCCGATGTGACACTGATCGAACGCTACAACTGCCTGGGGGGCCTTTCCACGGGCGGCCTCGTGATGTGGATCGACCGCATGACCGACTGGCAGGGCAACCATGTGATCCAGGGCTTCGCGCGCGAGTTCATCGATCGCATGCCGCCGGAAGCCGTCGCGGGGCCGCCGCGCGAGGATTGGGGTTCGCAGGATCCGATCAAGGCTTCCTATTGGGGGCAGCGCACCACCGCGTTCCACGGCGTGGTGCAGTGGGCGCCCACGCTCGACCCTGAGCGGATGAAGCTCAACGCGCAGGAGATGTTGCTGCAGGCCGGCGTCCGCATCGTGTTCCACGCCTGGGCCGCACGGCCCGTGGTGGAAGACAAGGTCGCCAAGGGCGTCATCTTCGAAAGCAAGATGGGCCGCCATGCGGTGATGGCCAAGGTGGTGGTCGACACGACCGGTGACGGCGACATGTTCGCCCGTGCCGGCGCCGAGTTCGATACGGATATCGAGGAAGGGGACGTCCACCACTCGATGAACACGGGTTGGGTCGTCGGCGGCGTCAACATGGATCGCTGGATCAACTGGAAAGTCCTTTACCCTGAGCAATTGCGCGAACTTCTCGCCCGCGGGCGCGAGGAGCTGGGCTTCTTCCAGACTCCTTACGTCAGCTGGCGCCCGGACATCGCCCTGTTCCTCGGCCCCCGCCAGTCCGGCCTTTCGGCGCTGGATGTGGACGACATGACCGAGGTCGAAATCCGCAGCCATCGCCTGATGGAAGGGCACTGCCAGTTCTTCCGCAAGCATGCGCCGGGCTTCGAAAACGCCTATTCGCTGCAGAGCGCCAGCCAGCTGGGCGTTCGACACACGCGCCGCCTGGGCGGGATCGACCGCATCGAACGCAAGAACTGGAGCGACGGCACGCCGGTGGCGAACGAGGTAGGCGTCAGCCCCTCGATCAGCCCCAAGTTCCCGGTAGTCTCCGTGCCTTATGGCAGCCTGGTGCCCCGTTCGCTGGACGGGCTGCTGGCGGCGGGTCGCCACATCTCGTGCGATGCGAACAGCCACGGCTTCATGCGCGAAATCCCGCAATGCTGGCTGACCGGCCACGCGGCGGGCGTGGGCGCGGCAGTGGCGGCCAATCGCGGGGTTCTCCCGCGCGAAGTGGATGTCAGCGAAGTGCGCGCGATCCTGCGCGAACAGGGCGCGCATCTGCATGACGATGCAGCGGTGAAGGCGGCGGCAAAGGCCGAGGCCGTTCCGGCGGAATAGGCTGGCGGTTTCGCGCGTCCTTCGACAGGCTCAGGACGAACGGATGTGGAGCGCCTCGGCCGCCGGCCCTATTCCCCCAGCGGCAGCAATACCCCGCCCGTCGAGAGCGGATGCACGTCCTGCCGGAAGTTGCTGAGATAGCCCTTCGCCGGAACGACATAACCCGGGCTGGGCCGTGTTGCGAGTTCGTCGGCCGGGACTTCGATCTCGATGCTGCGATTGGCCACGCTGATGGTCATGACATCACCGTCGCGCACCTTGCCGATCGGGCCGCCGGTCGCCGCTTCGGGTGAGACTTCGGCCACGGTCAGCCCTTTCAGGCACAGGCCGGAAAGCTGCCCGTCGGTGACGAAGGCGGTGGTCTTGGCCAGCCCCGCCGCATCGAGCGCGAACAGGACGAGCGAAGCACCGCCGCCCATGGCGGGGCCGCCTTTCAGGCCCTGATTGCGGCTGACCACCACGTCCCCGGGCTGGATCACGCCGTCTTCGATGGCCTGCATGCAATCGACCGTACTCTCGAACACCCGGGCCGGGCCTGAGAACTCCTCGGGCCGCGAACCATCGCGGATGCCCAGGCGAACCACGGCCGAATCCGCAAACCCGCCTTTCAGGATGGCGATTGCGGGGCCAACGCCCACCGGCGCATCCATCGGGTGGATCACATCCGGGCCGGGAATGTCATAGCCCGCCAGGTTTTCCGCCAGGGTCTTGCCGGTGCAGGTCATCACCGACGTGTCGATCCTGCTTTCCAGCCGCTTGAGGGTGGCGCGCGCACCGCCCGCATCCTCGAACTGTTCGATCCGGATGTGGCCGGTGGGGCGCACGGCGGAAAGGACGGGCACATCGCTCATCTCTTCCCACAATGCATAGATGTCGATGTCGGTCTCGCCCTCGACCGCGGTGGCCTGAAGGTGCTTGATCGCGTTGATCGAGCCGGAAACCGCCAGCACGGTTGCGATCGCGTTGCGATAGGCCCCTTCCGTGAGGATTTCGCGCGGCTTCAGGTCTTCGTTCACCATCTCCACGATGCGGCGGGCAGCCGCACGGGCATTGTCCTTCATCTTGGGGGAATTCGCGCGAACGGGCGCATGGCCCGGCAGGCACATGCCCAGCGCCTCGACCACGGAATGCATGGTGTTCGCCGTCGCCATCCCGGCGCATACGCCCGGGCCCATGATCGCGTTTTCAGCCATATCCGCCACCGGAAACCTGGGCTTGGCGCCGAACCGTTCGCCCACGGAGCCGGACCAGACGTCTTCCACGTCCACCGGCTCGCCGTCGATCTCGCCAGCCTGCTGATAGCCGCCGATCACCAGGATGGTCGGGATGTTGAGCCGCGCGGCCGCCATCAGGTGGCCCGGCGGGGTCTTGTCGCAGCTGGTGAGGCAGATCATGCCGTCCAGCAGCGCCGCTTCGACCTGCACTTCGATATCATTGGCGATGATATCGCGCCCGGCAAGGATGTAGGAACCGCTGCGCCCCGCACCCGTGATGAAGTCGGACGGAGCGGCCGTGCGTACTTCGAACGGGATGCCGCCAGCCTTGCGGATTTCCTCCTTCACGATCTGCGCGATGCCATCGAGATGGGCATAGCAGATCGCCAGCTCGGACGAGGAATTGACCACCGCGATCTTCGGCTTGAGCATATCCTCCTGGCTGAGGCCCAGCGCCTTCCAGTTGGCGCGGCGGCCGGGGGAATTGGCGGAAAGGCTGCGTAAGGTCATCGGCTGTCTCCTCAGGCGGTGGCTGCGGCGGCTTCCGCCTGCGCTTCGGCCGCACGCTCTTTACCCAGACGCTTGGCGAATACGGACAGGGCCACGATCCCTATCGCCACGCCGGCAAGGCAGAGGCCCGTGGCCATATAGCCGTGCAGCACGGCGGACTTGTCCGCCAGGAAGTAGTGGGCGCCCACGATCGGGGCCGCCACTGCGGCGAACTTGGCCATGAAGCTGGCCCAGCCCCCGCCCGATGCACGCACCGCGCTGGGGTAGTAGATGCTGGTGATCGAGATGACCGCGGCATGGCCGATGCCCACCATGATCGAGCCGAGCAGGATGGTCGGAATGAACAGCGGCCCTTCCAGCAGCAGGCCGGAACCGATCAGCAGCGCCAGCGGCACGCCGATCAACGGCGCAAGGGCGATCCAGATCGGGCCGCGCTTCTCGGTGAAGCCCAGCAGCAGCACGCCGCCCACGGCGCCGATCAGACCGCCGATGGAACCGAGATTGGTCGCCATCGTCAGCGAGATGCCCAGCTTTTCGAGGAACAGGATGCCGAAGGCGGTCTTCAGATAGATCGCGAAGGACGAGAAGAAATAGGTGATCCAGATGATCGGAGTGATGAACAGCAGCGATCCGCGGAACAGTTCGAGGAACTTGCCCAGCGGGGATTCGCTGCCGGTCGCCTTCTTTTCGTCCGACAGGGTGAGGTGGGTGTAACCCTTGCTTGCAATGCTGGAATCGAAGCGTTCCAGCATCGGCAGGATCTTTTCGGCCGGCTTGCCCTTGGCGACCATCCAGCGGGCGGATTCAGGCAGCGTGAACTGCAGCACCACCGCCAGCACCAAAGTTGCCGCGCCGCAGACGAAGAACACCATATGCCAGCCGTAAACGGGCGAGATGAAGTTCGACACCTGCCCCGCCGCCGCGCTGCCCAGACTGAAGCCCAGCATGATGATCGTTACCGAAGTTGCGCGCAGGGACATCGGCATCGCTTCGATATTGAGCGACCAGGCAGGAGCCAGAAGCCCCCCGATCGCCAGGCCGCCCAGCAGGCGCAATATGATCAACGCCTCCGCCGTGGTGGCGAAACCGGTCACGAAGGTGAGGATGGCGCTCAATACGGTGCAGAGCAGGATCACGGGCCGGCGGCCCAACACGTCGGCGAGATAGGACCCCACCAGCGATCCGATCATCTGACCGAGGAACGCGGCCGAGCTGACATAGCCCATCATCGCGTCGGTCAGCTGCATTTCGTCACGGATATAGGGCAACGTGAAGGAGATCAGGGCAAAGTCGAGCCCGTCGAAAAAGGTCACGAGACAGGAAAGGAAAATCAGCCATTTGTGGAAGGGCGTTATCTTCAACCCCCCCAGAAAGGAGGCGACGTCCAACGTGCGGCCATCACCTGCCTGCGCCAGTGCACTCATAGGGTAATTTCCTCTCAGTATCCCTTTGCGCGGGAAACTAACCGCAAAGTCGCTAGCATGCTATGATTAATCTGGAAACGACGGCCTACAAATCGTCGAAACGCGGCGCGCGGCCCTCCATCTGGCTCATCACCGCCTCGACCTGATTGCGGGAATAGAGCAGCCCGGCCTGCGCCTCGCTCTCCTCCTCCAGAATCGCGGGCATCGTCAGTTCTCCCATGCGGTTGGCCAGCCGCTTCGCCGCCCGGATTGCCTGGGGATTGCGGGCCGCAACGGTTTGCGCGATCGCGGTCGCACGGGCCAATGGATCGGCGTCGGTGATCGTCACCAGCCCCAGCGCCCGCGCCTCCTCACCCGGCAGTTCCCGGGCGGTATAGATCAGTTCGCGCAGCACATCCTCGCGCACCGCGCCGCGCCACAGGGCGAAGCCGCCCATGTCCGGGACGATGCCCCATTTCATCTCCATGATCGCCAGCCGCGCATCGGGCGCCGCCACCCGGATATCCGCCCCGCTCGCGATCTGCAGCCCGCCGCCGAAGCAGGCGCCATGGATCGCGGCGATCACCGGCACCGGCAGCTCACGCCACTGGATCGCCACCTTCTGGTAGATATTGGCGATGCCATGCGTCCGCTGCGGAATGTCGGCAGGCCGGATCGCGGAACCGCCCGAAAAGCTCGCAAGATCGAGCCCGGCGCAGAATGCACGCCCTTCTCCCGCCAGCACCACCGCGCGCAATCCACTGGTTTCTCGCAGGAACTGCCCGGCATCGACCAGCGCATCGAACATCGCCGCGTCGAGCGCGTTCAGCTTGTCGGGCCGGGCCAGCCGCACCTGCGCCACGCCATCGTCGCCAACAGCGACGGTGACGCGGCCGCCAAGGGTGCGCATCACGGTCATGCCGCGCTGGAGTTGACCCCCATCGAGACGAGATAGCGCTTGATATTGCGGGCGGCCTGCCGGAGCCGCTGCTCGTTCTCGACCAGCGCGATACGGACATAGCCTTCGCCGTCTTCGCCATAGCCCACGCCCGGCGCCACCGCGACACCGGCATGGGTCAGCAACTGCTTGGAAAATTCGAGGCTGCCCATTTCCTTCAACGCGGGTGGAAGCGGTGCCCATGCGAACATGGACGCCTTTGGCGGGGGAATATCCCACCCCGCGCGGCCGAAGCTTTCCACCAGCACGTCGCGCCGCTTGTGATAGAGTTCGCGGTTCGATTGCACGATATCCTGCGGCCCATTCAATGCCGCGCAGGCGGCCGCCTGGATCGGCGTGAAGGCACCGTAATCGAGATAGGACTTCACCCGGGTGAGCGCGGAGATCAGCTTCTGGTTGCCCACCGCGAAGCCGATGCGCCAGCCCGCCATCGAGTAGGTCTTGCTGAGCGAGGTGAATTCAACCGCGACATCCTTCGCGCCCTTCACCTGCAGCACGGACGGGGTCGGGTTTCCGTCATAATACAGTTCGGAATAAGCGAGGTCGGACAGGATCCAGACCTTGTTCTCCCTGGCCCAGGCGACCAGCCGCTCGTAAAACGCGAGGTCCACCGTTTCCGCCGTCGGGTTGCTGGGATAGCCGACGACCAGCACGCTGGGGCGCGGGACGGTGAAGGCCATCGCACGATCGAGCGCATGCCAGTAATTCTCGTCCGGCGTGGTCGGCACGGAGCGCACGGTGGCCCCGGCGATGATGAAGCCGAACATGTGGATCGGATAGCTGGGGTTGGGCGCCAGAACCACGTCGCCCGGCGCGGTGATCGCGGTGGCGAGGCTGGCCAGCCCTTCTTTCGACCCCATGGTGACGACCACTTCCGTCTCGGGATCGAGTTCCACGCCGAAGCGGCGGGCATAGTAGTTCGCCTGCGCCTTGCGCAGCCCGGGGATGCCCTTCGACTGGGAATAACCGTGCGCGTCGGGCTTCATCGCCACTTCGCAGAGCTTGTCGAGCACGTGCTGCGGCGGCGGCAGGTCGGGGTTGCCCATGCCGAGGTCGATGATGTCCCTACCCGCCTGGCGCGCCGCCGCCCGCATCGCGTTTACTTCGGCGATGACGTAGGGTGGCAGTCGCTTGATGCGGTAGAAATCGTCTTCCATGACCTCTTGAATCCAAAAATGCTGGGCGGCGGAATTGCCGCGCCCCCATTTGAAGGAATCCCGCGCGTCGTGCAATTGAAGTGTTCGCCAGCCTACATTGGGGTTATGTCCAGACCATGGCCGACAGCATGACACCTCCCTCCGACCCCGCCTCGATTTTCACCGAACTGCTCAAGGTTCAGGGCGAAACCGCCCGCCACCTGCTGGAGAGCTTCCTGCCCGGCGCGGAGCTTCCGGTGCCGGACGGCAGCCAGATCCAGGAATGGAGCGGCGCGGCGCGGGATCTGCAGCAGATGTGGCTGCAATTCGGGGAGCAGCAGGGCCTGCCCGACCACATCCCGCCGCTGATGGCCGATCCCGCGCAATGGCTGGAATATGTCGAGGCCTTCTATCGCCAGGTGCCGCTGGCGAATCCGGACCGGCAGCAGGAATTCTGGCGGGAAGGAATGGCGCTTTGGGAAGAGGTGCTGGGGCAATACGGCATCGGGTCCAAGGCCGGGGCGCAGGGTGAAAAGCCCGATCTGCCCTTGAAGGACAGGCGTTTTTCCGACCCGCGCTGGAGCGATCAGCCCATTTTCGCGCTGATCCACCAGACTTACCTGATGGTCGCCAGGCAGATGCAGGCCATAGTGGACGACACCGAGGGCCTGGACGAGCAGGAGCGCGAAAAACTGCGCTTTGCGACCCGCACCATCACCGACGCGCTGAGCCCCGCCCACTTCCCGATGATCAATCCGGTGGTGCTGGAACGCACGCTCGAACGGGGTGGGGAAAACCTCGTGAAAGGCATCGAACGGCTCACAAACGATCTTGAGCGCGGCCAGTTGACCCACACCGACGCCAGCGCCTTCAAGCTGGGCGAAAACATCGCGATCACGCCCGGCAAGGTGGTGCACGAAACGCGGATGTATCAGCTGATCCAGTATTCGCCTTCGACCGGGGAGGTGCTGGAAACCCCGCTGGTGATCTTCCCGCCGTGGATCAACCGCTTCTACATCCTCGATCTCAATCCCAGGAAGAGCTTCGTCAAATGGGCGGCCGACAATGGCATCACCACTTTCATGGTGAGCTGGAAATCCGCCGACGAGACGATGGGGGATGTCACCTGGGACGATTACGTGCGCGCCCAGATGGATGCGATCGATCATATTCGCGAACGGCTGGGCGTGCCTTCGGTCCATGCGATCGGCTATTGCGTGGCGGGCACCACCCTGGCCGCCACCCTGGCCATCCTGGCCCGGCGCGGCGAGGCCGAGAAGGTGAAGAGCGCGACCTTCTTTACCGCGCAGGTCGATTTCGAGAAAGCCGGCGAGCTGAAGCTGTTCGTCGACGATGCCCAGATGGAGATGATCCGCCGGGCCAGCAAGGCCGGCTATCTCGACGGGCGCATCATGGCCGCCACCTTCAACCTGTTGCGCGGCACGGACCTGATCTGGAACTACGTGGTCAACAACTACCTGCTGGGCGAGGATTACCCGGCGTTCGACCTGCTGTTCTGGAATGGCGACGTGACCAACCTGCCCGCCACCTGGCACGCAGCCTATCTGCGGGACCTGTATCGCGACAATCTGCTGGTGGTGCCCGATGCCCTTTCCGCCGACGGCACGCCGATCGACCTCGCGCGGATCGAGACACCGGCCTACATCCAGGCTGGCCGCGAAGACCATATCGCCCCGCCCGAAAGCGTGTTCCGCGTGACCGGCCACCTGGGCGGGCCGGCCCGCTTCGTGCTGGCGGGCAGCGGCCATATCGCCGGCGTGGTCAATCCCCCGGCAGCGGGCAAATACCAGTACTGGACCAACGAAGGCAGCTTTGCCGATCTCGATGAATTCCGCGCGACCGCGGCCGAGCATCCGGGAAGCTGGTGGCCGGACTGGCTGGCCTGGCTTGAAACCCAATCGCCCCGTCGCGTGAAGGCCACCGGCAAGCGCAAGCCGGGTTCCCGGGGGGACCGGGTGATAGAGGATGCGCCCGGCAGCTATGTCAGGATGCGGTAACAGAAGCGCCGTATTCCGGGACAACAGCCTGATATTGTGCACTGCACAAAAAGTTCTTGACTCCGCACATCCATTGCCTATTTTGTGCAGTGCAACATAGTCCTGAATGGACACCGATGCAGGAAACCAGGAACCATGGCTGACGAAGCCGACAAGGAAACCGAAGCCGCCGAAAAAGCCTACGCAGCCGCTGCGGAAGCTGTTTCGGTAAAGCCTGAGGCGCCAGTCAAGGCGCCCGCACAGGTCGAAACGCTGGCAGCCCCGGTCGCCGACAAGGCAGCGCCGGAAGCGAAACCCGCAGTGGTGAAAACCGCAGTGGCCAAGCCTGTTGCGACCAAACCGGCGAAGAAGCCGGCCGCCAGGAAAGCGGCAAAGCCTGTGCTGGCCAGGATCGCAAAGCCCAAAACGGCAGCAGCGAAACCGGCCACGCCCAAGGCTCCCGCAAAAAAGCTTCTTTCCGCAAACTCGACCTCGTCCAAGCCCGTTACCAAGTTGAAGGAACTGATCATGGCCAAGACCCCCGATTTCACGAAGACCGTGACCGATGCGGTCGCCGAGCTGCAGACCCGCGCCAAGGCCGCCTATGAAAAGGGCACCGAAGTCGCCGGCGAAGTCAGCGATTTCACCAAGGGCAACGTCGAAGCCCTGATCGAATCCGGCAAGATCCTGTCCGAAGGTGTCCAGGGCCTCGGCAAGACCTATGCCGATGAAGCGAAGTCCGCTCTGGAAACCGCGACGGCCGATCTCAAGGAAATCGCCGCCATCAAGTCGCCGACCGAGCTGTTCCAGCTTCAGGGCAAGCTGATCCGCCGCAACTTCGATACCTTCGTGGCCTTCAGCTCGAAGAACAGCGAAGCACTGCTGAAGCTCGCCAATGAAAGCGCCGCTCCGATTTCGAGCCGCCTGAGCCTGGCAGCCGACAAGGTGGCGAAGGCCGCGGCCTGACACCAACTTCTGACTTCCTGCCGCCGGACTCCCTCTCCACGGCGGCGGGCATGACGGGTCGGCTGGCATATGCCCAGCCGGCCCGTTTCATTTTTGCGATAGCGCTCCCCGGGAGAGAGCAAGCATCGTCCGGTTAGCTGAAATCGCACCGAACCCCACTCTGCTTTCCATCCTTCGATGCCGCCCAGGCCCACCAACACCCGCCCGTCCTGAGCCTGTCGAAGGACGCGCGCTGGCTCCTGGGCCAGTCGCACGGGTGCATATCCATCTGGGTGAGCGGCCGGTTCTGGCGAGCCGGTGCAAACCGGCCAGACTTCGACCGTCGACCGTCCACGCAGGCGAGTCGCGTCCTTCGACAGGCCCAGGACGGGCGGAGAGAACCATGGTCGGCGAACAGCACATCGCACGCGAACCATGGCCGAACGCATCCCCCAATCGCTGTATTCTGCTCAAGCGATCCTGATCGAGAAGCTCCAATTGCAGGCGTTTGCATCTGGTCTGGGCTGCAAGCAGCGCCTAGCATGGCAGGGATGAATGATCTCTTTGCCGACCAGTCGATCCGTGACCGGGTGATGACCCGCAGCGATGTCCAGGCTCTGGCGGGTTCCGCCCGGACGCTGATCGGTTGCGATCTCGAAGAAGCCGACCTCTCGGACCTCGACCTTTCGGGATGGACCTTCAGGCAGTGCAACCTGCGGCGGGCCAATTTCGGCAAGGCCATGCTCGATCGTTCCCTCTGGCAGTCTTGCCGTGGGGCATTCGCCGGCTTTGTCGGGTGCGACCTGTCCGATGCATCGTTTTCCGCCAGTGATTTCAACAATGCGGCGATGAAACGCAGCACGCTTGAAGGCGCGCGCTTTGTCGGCTGCAAACTGACCGGCGCCGATTTCTCCGATGTGAAAGCCATTGACCTCCATTTCGAGGAGACATTGCTGATCAACGCCAGATTGACGAACCGCTCGTTCCGCAAGGCACGTCTGGCGCGTGTCGATTTCTCCCAGGCGGACCTGCGCAAATGTGATTTCCGGATGGCGTCGTTCGAAGATTGCAGCCTGCGCGAGGCACTGCTGGACGCGGCACGGTTCGAAGGCGCCGATCTGCGCGGGGCAGAGCTTGGGGGCGTGCGGCTGGGCGATGCTTCCCTGTTTCGTGGCGCCACCATTTCGCGGGAGCAGGCCGCACAGCTTCTGGGTGAAATCGGCTTGAAGGTCCGCTGAACACGCGGTGCGCTTCCCGCATCATCCAGGCCAAACGCCCGATTTCCGCCGTCCCCGCGCCCCTCGAGGCACTTTTTGCCCCTGCGCATCTTGCAGCAGGGGCCGGCGATACGATATTCATGCGGCATGAGCCGACAATTGGCCCCTCTTGCGGACGCTTCCGGCGATCCGGATTATCGTCTGCCCATCATCGTGACGGGCGCGGGGGACAAGGATTCGGCCGATGACGGCGCGGACGAAGGTGACGGCCAGTCCGGCCTTGCCACGAAGACCCGCACGAAGCCCAAGAAGCCCAGCCAGTACAAGGTGCTGATGCTGAATGACGATTACACGCCGATGGAATTCGTCGTGATGGTGCTCAAACGCTTCTTCCGCATGGACCTGGAACAGGCGACGCGGGTGATGCTGCATGTCCACCAGAAGGGCGTGGGCGTTTGCGGCATCTTTCCCTACGAAGTGGCCGAGACCAAGGTGCATCAGGTGATGGATTTCGCGCGCGAGAATCAGCATCCACTGCAATGCACGCTTGAAAAGGCCTGAGAACTTTTCTTCCCGCCCGTTCCACGGGCAGGCAAACGGGCATGACCTGAGGCAAAAGCCGCGTTATAGCGGCCAGCCCAATCCCGTTCAGAGCCTGACAACATCTTGAAATTCTTCACCGCCATCGACCGCTACATCTTCCGGCTGGTGTTGACGCCCATGCTGGCGGTGTTCGTGATCGCCGCGTCGCTGCTGGTGCTCGACAAGATGCTCACCCTGTTCGATTTCGTGGCGACCGAAGGCGGCCCGGTCAGCGTCGTATTCAAGATGCTGATCAATCTGCTGCCCGAATATGCCAGCCTCGCCATTCCGCTGGGGTTGATGCTGGGCATCCTGATGGCTTTCCGCAGGCTGGCCGTGTCGAGCGAGCTGGACGTGCTGCGCGCGGTGGGCATGGGATATACCCGGTTGTTGCGGGTGCCTTACATGATCACCCTTGCGCTGCTCGGGGTGAATTTCGCCATCGTGGGCTATCTGCAGCCCTACGCGCACTACTATTACGCGGAACTGCAGCACGAATTGCAGACCGGGGCGCTGGGCGCCTCGATCAAGGTGGGCGAATTCACCACGCTGGAAGACCGCATGGCCTTGCGGATCGAGGAAAGCGAAGATGACGGCACCAAGCTGATCGGCATCTTCGCCCGCGTGTCCGACAGCCGGGACCAGGTCCTTTCGATCTCGGCGCGCGAAGGCCGCTTCCTGGCCAACAAGGAAAACCGTGACACGATCATCCTGCGCCTGACGGACGGGACCATCGTGCAGGATACCGGCGGCACCACGCCCCGCGTACTCAGCTTCTCGCAGCATGACCTGCCGATCGACCTGCCCGCGCTGGAATCGTTCCGCAACCGCGAGGGCAACAAGGAACAGATCCTGCCGGAACTGCTGCGCATCGGCTGGGCCGGCGATTCGACGGAGGCGGAACGCAACGAAAGCCAGGCCAGCTTCAACTATCGCATGGTGGAAGTGGTGATGATGCTGCTTCTGCCGTTGCTGGCGGTGGCGCTGGCGATCCCGCCCAAGCGATCGACATCATCGCTCGGCGTGTTCGTCTCCATCGTGATGGTCGTCGCCTATCACAAGGTGAACCAGTATGGGCAATCGGTGGGCGCGCTGGGCCGGGTCGATCCGATCCTGGCGCTGTGGGGGCCGTTTGTCCTGTTCGGCGTGCTGATCCTGTGGATGTATTACCGCGTGGCCTATGTGCCCGGCGGGCAGGCGATCGGGGCGCTGGAAACCGCCTTTGCGAAGATCAGCAAGTGGCTGCGCGCCATGGCCGAGAAGCGGCAATCCAGGCAATTGAAGGCAGCGCGCGATGCGGCTTGATTTCTTCCCCTCCCGAACGCTGACGATCTATCTCGCCAAGATGTTCATCCTGCGCATCCTGGCGGTGTTGCTGATGCTCGTCCTGGTGCTGCAGACGCTGGACCTGCTGGGCCAGAGCGGCAGGATCCTGGCCTATGCCGGCAATGGCGAGGCGGAGCTGTGGCATTACGTCTCGTTGCGCCTCCCGCAATTGGTGGCGCGTTTCGTGCCCTATTCGGTCCTGCTCGCCACGATCATCACCCTCGCCACGCTCAACCAGAACAGCGAAGTGATTTCGATGAAGGCGGCGGGCATGTCGGCCCATCAGGTGCTGGCCCCGCTGCTGCTGACGGCGATAATCGTCTCGATCGCCAGCTTTGCCTTCAACGAACGGATCGTGACGCGGGCGACAGCTTCGCTGAGCGCGTGGTCCAACGCCGATTTCGGCCCGATACCTAGGGATTCGGGCGTCAGGACCAATGTCTATTTCGCTAGCGAAGGCAATATCCTGACCGCCAACACCCTGTCCGGCACCGGCGACGCGATGGTGATGGATGGCGTGTCTTATTATGTCCGCGATGCGCGCGGCATGATCAGCGAACAGATCCGCAGCCCGCGCGCGACCTATGCCGCGCCTGGCTGGCAGCTTGAGACGCCGACCCGGTTCGACGTGCCGACCGCGACCACCACGGCGCTGCAACCCTTGGTGGTGGCCAGGCAGCTTACCCCGCAGCAGGTCACGCTCAGCGGCGTGAACGCGGACCGGCAGAACTTCATCGAACTGAAGCGTTCGATCGACCTGCTGAAAGATGCCGGGCGCCGCACGGACGAGCTGGAAGGCAAGTGGTGGCACAAGTTCTCCGGCCCGCTTTCGGCCGCGCTGATGCCGTTGCTGGGGGCCGTGGCCGCCTTCGGCCTGGCGCGTTCGGGCCAGCTGTTCATCCGCGCCGTGATCGGCATGGCGCTGGGCTTCGCCTATTTCGTGGTGGACAATGCGGCGCTCGCCATGGGCAATTTCGGCGGCTACCCGCCGCTGCTGGCCGCGTGGGCGCCATTCCTGCTGTTTGCCTTCATCGGCGAGACGGTGCTGGTCCGCACCGAGGAATAGCTCCTCAGCGGCGCCCCATCGTGCTCCGCGCGATCCGGCCCACCAGCATCCACAGGCCGGGATAGTTGGCCCCCTGATAGGTACTGCCGCCGCCGAAGCGTTCGCTCAGGCGGCGATGCGCCTCGCCCAGCGCGTGGTAGGGCAGGCTGGGCAGCAGGTGGTGCAGCGCGTGGTAGCGCAACCCTACGGGCGCCCACAGCTCCGCCCAGGGCGAGGGCGGCGGGACGTTGACCGAATCGAGATATTGCGCCGTCACCGTCATCGGTTCGCCCTCATTCTCCCACAGATGCGCCACTAGCGTGCGAAGCTGGTTCAGCACCGCAGTGCCCGACAACACGACCAGGGCGATCAGCAGGGGCTTCCATCCGATCAGGAACCCGCTGGATACCAGCGCGATGGCCCACAGGCTGGCCCCCAGTTCCTGCCAGAAGACCTGGCGGGCGAAATCCCCTTCCGGCGCGCGGCGGCGGAAATCGGGATTGATCGAAAGGGCGGAAAAACGCTGCCATACGAAGGTGCGCAGCGGCGGGATCACCGCGCCCAGCGGTACCAGCACCGCAAAGCGGAACAGCAGCGCGATCGGCGCCAGCAGGGCCACCAGGATGAACACCGGCAGCGACCATGGCTTCATCAGCGCCAGCGGCAGGTATTCCGGATCCTCCGCGGTGCCATAGCGCGTGCGCGCATGGTGCAGCGTGTGGACGTTCTCGTACATGAAGGACGGGGTCAGCATCGGGATGCCGGCCACCAGATTCCACACCAGCCGGAAGCCGGGCAGCGCATTCTTGTGAATATGCGTCAGCTCATGGATGAACAGCAGCGCGCGATACAGCGCCAGCGCGGCCAGCACGCCGCTCGCCACCGCCAGAACCGGGCTGGACAGCAGGATCGCGCCGGCCAGCGCGCCATAGCCCACCAGCGCTGAAATCAGCATGTCGGGCCAGTAGATGCCCGGCCGCGCGGTGGAGATGTCGCGAGTCAGCTCCGCCGCGGCGCGCAGCATGGCCATGTCGTCCGCAATTCCGGCGGCATTGACCCTTGCGGACGGCTTTGCGGGCGCCGATGCGGGTTTCTCGAAGGCTTCCTGGGCTTTCATGGCATTTTCCACTGCGGGCCATTGCCCGCAAATCATGGCAGCAACATGTCATGGCGGGACTTGCCGAGTGGCAACAGGCCTGACAAATGCGCGAACGCAATACTCTTGCCAGCCGATCCTTGATGGGAACCTGAACGTGGCAGCCAATGAAGTAGTAATCACCCCGGTTTCCGACAAGAAGGATTTCAACGCCTTCATCGACCTTGCCTATCGCCTGAATGCGATCGATCCCAACTGGGTGCCGCCGCTGCGCGGGGAAGTGGTCGAGCTGCTCACTCCCGGCAAGAACCCGTTCCACGAACATGCCACGATGCAATTGTTCCTCGCCCGCCGCCAGGGCCGCGTGGTGGGGCGCATTTCGGCGCATATGGATCATCTGGCGCTGGCCCAGCCGGTCGAGCAGGGCATGGGGCCCGGCACCGGCAACTGGGGCCTGCTTGAGGCGGAAGATCAGGAAACCGCCCACGCGCTGATCGCCCGGGCCGAGGAATGGCTGCGCCAGCAGGGCATGCACCGCGTACTCGCACCGATGAGCCTTTCGGTGTGGGAAGAGCCGGGCCTGCTGGTCCAGGGGCATGACCACCCGCCCGCCGTGATGATGGGCCACCATCTGCCGCACTACCAGGGCTGGATCGAAAGCGCGGGCTACGCCAAGGCCAAGAGCCTGCTGACATACGAACTGGACGTGACCATCGGCTTTCCGCCGATCGTAAACCGCATCGTGGAAATGGGCGAGCGCAATCCCCGCATCCGTATCCGCCAGATCGACAAGAAGCATCTGGATCGGGAAGTGGCCATCGTGATCCACATCCTGAATGATGCCTGGTCCGGAAACTGGGGATTCGTGCCGTTCACGGAAACCGAAATCACCTATGCCGGCAAGAAACTGGCGCCGATGCTGCGCGGCGACCTGAACCTGATCGCGGAAGTCGATGGCGAGCCAGTGGCTTTCATGCTCACTTTCCCGGATGCGAACGAGCCGATCAAGGAAATCGGCGGCAAGCTGTTCCCCTTCGGCTGGATCAAGCTGCTCCGCTGGATCCGCAACCCCCGCCCGCACACCATGCGCGTGCCGCTGATGGGCGTCTTGCAGCAACACCAGGGAACACGTCTGGCCAGCCAGCTCGCCTTCATGATGATCGAGTTCATCCGCCGCGCGGCCGTGGGGGTTTACGGTGCCAAGCGCAGCGAGATCGGCTGGATTCTCGAGGATAACAAGGGAATGGTGGCCATTGCCGATGCCATCGGCAGCAAGATCAACAAGGATTACTGGATCTATGAAAAGGCGCTTTGAAGCGAAATTCGCCCGGCGATAAAAAAGACCCCCGCCGGGCTGGCAGGGGTCTTTCGGGATCGTATCACCAGCCGCTTGGACGGGAGGGGGGTCTCGGCGGTGATACTTGCACAATGCACCGTCCAGAACTTGGTTCCCGCGCCTGTAAATTTGTTTCATTTTTTTCGGCCCGGGCAAAACGCCAAGAATTTACGTGCGCATAATCATGGATTTGCGGCGCGGCTCAGGTCAGTCTATCAGGGCGCCGGGGGGCGATGCCGATACAAATCGGCACGGACACGAATCGCTACGGAAAGGCTATTATGTCGCTTGCCAATAAAGTCGCCTCTGACCTGCCCTTCCTGCGCCGCTACGCTCGCGCACTGACGGGCTCGCAGACATCCGGCGACAATTTCGTCCGCACCGCGCTGGAAGCGGCGCTGTCGGATGACGCGTTGAAGGCGGAGCTCGAAACGGGCCGCGTCGCGCTCTACAGGATATTCAACCAGATCTGGTCGGGCGCACAGGTGCGGCCGGTGGGCCATCCTCTTGCGGAAGAAGGCCATGAAGCCGCCGCACAGGCCCAGCTCCAGAAGATCACCCCGCTCAGCCGCCAGGCGCTGCTGCTCACCACGCTGGAAGATTTCTCCACGGGCGACGCGGCAACCATTCTGGACGTCAACGCCGAGGATGTGGATGCACTGGTGCGCGAAGCGATCGAGGAGATCGAACGCGAAACGGTGACCAACGTCCTCATCATCGAAGACGAACCGCTGATTTCCATGCAGCTGGAAGACCTCGTGCGATCGCTGGGCCACGATATTGCCGGTACTGCCGCCACGCGCACGCAGGCGCAGGCCGTTGTCGAACAGAACATGCCCGGCCTGGTTCTGGCGGACATCCAGCTTGCGGACGGAAGCTCGGGCCTCGACGCGGTGGACGATATTCTGTCGCAGACCAACGTGCCCGTGATCTTCATTACCGCCTATCCAGAGCGCCTGCTTACCGGCGCGCGGCGCGAACCGACCTATCTGATCACCAAGCCGTTCCGCGAAGAAAGCGTTCGCACGGCGATCAGCCAGGCGCTGTTCTTCGGCTCCGGCAGGCCCGTGGAATAAGGCGACCGGGCGGGCAGGCCAGGCGTTTCGTCAGGCCTGCCGCCGGATCGCGAAGGTGCGCGGCGTACGCACCGGCACCACCAGCGTACAGCGTACCCCATCGGGATCGAAGCGCAGGTCCACCGGATTCTGCAATTCGTGCGCCACGATCTTCTGGATCAGTTCCGTGCCGAAGCCGCGCTTGCGCTCGGCCGGTACGGGCGGACCGTCGGTCTCGGTCCATTCGATACGTGCCGTCTCGCCCTGCCGGCTCCAGCGGACGATCAGCTTGCCATCCGGCGTGCTGAGGGCGCCATACTTGGCTGCATTGGTCGCCAGTTCATGGATCGCAAGACCGAGCGAAAGCGCATCGTTGGGCGCCAGTTCGATCTGCGGGCCGTCGAACACCATCGAAGCTCCGAATTCGCGCGCATAAGGGGCCAGTTCCGCCTCGATCACCGCGCCCACGGGGGTTGCGCCCCATTCTGACTGGGTCAGCAGGTCATGCGTTGCGGAAAGCGCGCGAATCCGCCCTTCCAGCCCGTTCGCGAAATTGTCCAGCGATGTCGCCCGCCTGCGCGTGAGCGCCACGATCGACAGCACGTTGGCCAGCGTGTTCTTCACCCGGTGGTTCAACTCCCGGGTGAGGGAATCCCGGATCGAGTTCTGTTCCTCGAACCAGGCGAGCCTCACGCCGTCCTTCTCCGCCTGCCGGGTCAGCAGGCGCGCCAGCAGCGCCAGCAGGCAGGCCACCGCCAGGCCCGACAGAAGCGTGGCAATCGAAAGGGGGGAAAGCGAATATATCTGCGGACTCGACACTTCGAGCACCCAGGGGTGGTCCGCCACGGCCAGGGTCTGGGTAACGCTGCGCCCCTTGGCGTTGCCGGGATCGATGCTGGCGAGCAGGCGGTCTTCCTCCACCTCTTCATCATACAGGCGGATCGTCATGTCCCCGGCGGAAGCGATCTGGAGCGCCGACGCCAGGAAATCCTCCGCGCTGAATGCCGCGTAGACGAAGCCGCGCAGACGCGCGCCGCCCGCCACCGGATCGAATACGGGCATGTAGATCAGGAAACCCGGCTCGCTCACCGATCCGCTCATCTGGAGCTGGACCTTGCCGCTGGCGCTGGGCCGGGCGGTCCGCTCCGCCTCCATCATCGCTTCGCGCAAAGGTGTCTGCGAATACATGTCGAAGCCCAGCGCTGCGCGGTTCTGCGCCGTATCCGGTTCAAGGAACGTCACCGGCACGGCAAAGGGCTGGCCGGGCGCGATGGCCGGGCGCAGGTGCACGTTCTCACCATATTCATCCGCCACAAGCCGGTCGAACAGGGCGACATCGCCCGGATCGAGCCGTTGGGCCCAGCCGATCCCTTCCGATCCCCGATAATCGGTATCCAGCCGCAATTCGCTGACGAAGCGGCGGAACCGGGCGGCGGGGGCATCCGGCAGCGTCGCGAACAGCGCCGCCCCCGCACGCAGATAGGCGGAATTGGCATTGGCCCGGCGTTCCAGCGCGGAGGCGATGGCGTTCGCCCTTTCGCGCAGCTGCGCCTCCTGGCTACGCCGCTCCACCCGTTCGATACCGAAGCAGGCGACCAGCGTTACGGCCATGATCAGCAGGAAGATCGCCAGCGGCAAGGCGCGCGGGTACAGTACGAGCCATCGCCCTGCCCTGCTGCTGGGGGAAAATATCTTGTCCAAGCCCGGTCCCTTCTGCAGCGGCAGCTTTAGCGCCAACGCACAGACGTTGCACCTTTTTCCCCTCTGCCTTAGGCATGCAGGTACACAGGCGGGAACCGGACAGGGCCTGTTTCGTTCCGAAACTACCCTTGCATGGCGACGCGTTGGAGTATGGTAATAATATAATGTCTGACGCTGAAAAGTCCGCCCGCAAGGGGCAACGCAAATCTGCCGGAGATCCCAAGGCCACCACGCCGCAATGGGCAGGCGGGCTGAAGCGACTCTACGACTCGGTCGTGGACGAGCCGCTGCCCGATGCCTTCAAGGATCTTCTCGCGCGCCTGGATGACGGGAAATCATGAGCGAAGCTCCAAGAGGAGGCGACGGAGCCGAAGGCACCGCCGCCTTCAAACGAGAACTCACCGCGGTAATCCCGCATTTGCGGGCCTTTGCGCGCGGCCTGTGCGGCCGGGCCGACATGGCGGACGATCTGGTGCAGGAGGCGTTGCTGAAGGCATGGGCCGCGCGCGACCGGTTCGAACCCGGCACGTCGATGCGGGCCTGGACCTTCGTGATCCTGCGCAACGCCTATCTCACCGATATGCGCCGCAATCGTTTCCGTGGTGATTATGACGATGCGCTGGCGGAACGGATCCTCGTCGCGCCTGCGGGACAGGAAGATCCCGTTCACCTGGCCGACCTGCACCGCGCCTTGCTGACCCTGCCCAACGAGCGGCGCGAAGCGCTGCTGCTGGTGGGTGCAGGCGGTTTTTCCTACGAAGAAGCGGCCCAGATCTGCGGTTGCGCGGTCGGCACGATCAAGAGCCGGGTGGGCCGCGCCCGCGCCACCCTGTCATCCATGATCGAAGAGGGGCGCATTCCGCGCCGCGCGCTTGGCGACGTGGAAGCCCACAGCGCGATCCTGGGCGATCTGGAAAGGGCCTCCATGGGCGCGGGCGTCGGCGATTCCGAATAAGTCGAACCCCGCCCTAACTTCGCTTGATCGCGGGCGCGCGGCGCGCCATTGATGCGTTTCCGCCCGAGGAGGGGCGGGCAAAGATGGCTTCCGAAACAGGAGGAGAGTCCGCGAACGGCACCGGCGGCACAGCCGGCGGTTCTGGCGGCGACACGAGTGGCAATGCCGCGCGTGACACGCAGGCTCCGCGCACCACGCCGCGGCTGCGCACCATGGCCTTTGCCGCGCAGGAACTGCGGCTGATTTCCGCACTGGTGCTGTTGCTCGCGATCGGCCTGTTCCTGGCCCTGCCATTCGTTCTGTCGATCGGGTCGGTGGTGTTCCTGCCGCTGGTTTCGGCCATCATCCTGACCATCGTGCTCTCCCCGCTGGCTGATCGCCTGTCATCCCTTGGCGCGCCCAATATCCTTGCCTCGCTGTTCTCGCTGCTCGCCTTCATCGCGATCCTGGTCGTGGCGCTGGTAATGATCATGGGCCCGGCGATCGACCTGTTCGACCGGCTGCCCGCCATGGCCGAGGCGGTGACCCAGCAATTCTCTCAATTGCGGGGCAGCTTTGCGTGGATCAACAAGCTGAACGAACAGCTTGCCGAACTCGCGGGCCGCAATGGCGGGCAACAGGTCGTGCTCGCCACGCCTTCATTCCTGGAGGAAGTGGCGATCGCCACGCCCAGCGTGGTTCTGGAAGTGCTGCTGACCTTCCTGATGGCCTTCTTCATGATCGAAGCGCGGGTGCGGCTGCGCAACCGCCTGCTGCTGCATCGCGCCTCCTTCGGCACCAGCATCAAGGCCGCGCGTGTCCTGCGCGACGTGCAGGACCGGGTCGCCGCCTATATCCTGACCGTTACCGTCATCAATACGGGCGTGGGCATAATCGTGGCCTTCGGCGCCTGGGCGCTGGGCATGGACGCGCCGATCATGTGGGGCGGGCTCGCCGCGCTGCTGAACTTCCTGCCCTATATCGGTCCGCTGGCGATGGTCGGAATCCTGACCCTGTTCGGCCTGGGCACGGCGGACACGCTGTTCTGGGGACTGGCGCCCGCGGTGATCTATCTCGGGCTGCACACGATCGAATCGAACGTGATCACCCCCTCGATCCTGGGCGCGCGCTTCACCGTGAACCCTGTGCTGATCCTGATCGCGCTCAGCTATTTCTCATGGATATGGGGCGTGCCGGGCGCCCTGCTGTCGGTGCCCATCCTGCTGACGCTGACCGCCGTGGTCGATCACCTCGGGCGGCCTAACCTGATCGGCTTCATATTCGGCGAGCCATTGTTCCCGGCGAACCTGCTGGAACTGGGCGGCGATGAAGAAAGCGCGGGCCAGGGCATCCCCTGACCCGCGCCACTCATTCCACCGATTGCAGGGCGATCAGGCGGGGTAAGCCCACACCGTGCCGCGCGCCAGGTTCTCCGCCGCGAAGTCCCAGTTGAGCCGCGCGATCACCGCATCGAGATAGGCCGGACGGGCATTCTGGTGGTCGAGGTAGTAGGCGTGTTCCCACAGGTCAATCACCAGCAGCGGGTTCTTGTCGCCATCCGCCAGCGTATCGGCATCGTGGCTTTCCTCGATCGAGAGCTTCCCGCCCTTCTCGGCCAGCCATACCCAGCCCGAAGCGAAATGCCCCGCGCCCGAGGTGGCGAGCTTCTTCTTCAGTTCCTCAAGCGAACCGAAGGCTTCGTCGATCTTCTTTGCGAGATCGCCGGAGGGCGCGGTTTCCTCGCCGGTCAGCGAATACCAGTAGAAGCCGTGATTCCAGGTCTGCGCGGAGTTGTTGAACAGGCCCTGGTCCTTGCCGCGCGCACGGGCGACGATTTCCTCCAGCGACAGGTCGGCCAGGTCGGTGCCTTCGATCGCCGCGTTGGTCTTGTCGACATAGGTCTTGTGATGCTTCCCGTGGTGAAACGACAGCGTCCGCGCGGAAACCGCCGGCTCCAGCGCATCGCTCGGGAAAGGAAGATCGATCAGATCGAAAGCCATAAATTCTCCATGGGCAGGATTGTTCGGAAAGCCACACGCCTTCAACGCGCGCTCCTGCTGGAGGTTGCAGCTTTTTATAAGTTCAATCTTCCGATTGGGTCTGATCGACTGAAGCGGTCACAGCCACATCCATCGTCACGTTGCCTATCGTACGCATCACATCGGGCAGCATCTCCACCGCCACCAGCAGGGCCAGCGGACCGATGGGCACCCCCATGGCCAGCGCGATCGGCCCGATAGAGGCGATGAAGCTGACCGTGCCCGGCAGGCTGACCGAGCCAACCGTCGTCACCAGCGCCACGGCCGCCCCGGCCGCGATCACCGCCGGGGTCAATTCCACCCCGGTCAGATGCGCGACATAGATCGCCACGGCCAGGTTCATCGCCGGGCTGGTGGCGCGGAACACCGCCACCGCCAGCGGCAGCACGAAATCGGCGCTGGTTTCCCGCACGCCCAGCGCCCGGCACGAGGCGAGCATTGCCGGCAGGCTGGCCAGCGAGCTTTGCGTGGATACGGCAACCGCCTGCGCCGGCAGCACCGCCCGGACGAATGCCAGCGGCGGCTTGCGCCCCAGCAGTATGCCCACCGGGTAGGCCGCGATCAGCACCACCGCGCCCATGCCGGCCACCAGCGCGATATAATGGCCCAGCGCGGCAATCGCCCCACCCCCGCTGCGGGCCGCCACGCCGATCGCCAGCGCGAACACGCCCACCGGCGCCAGCCACAATATCCAGCCGACGATCGCCAGCATCGCATTGCCCAGCGCTGCAAAGAACGTGCGGAACAGCGCGCGCTGTTCCGCCGGCAGCTTCGCCGTCGCCACGCCCAGCAGCGCGAAGAACACGACCAGCGGCAGCATCGCGTTCTCCACCGCCGCCAGCGCGATATTGGGCGCGACCAGCGACAGCACGAATTCACCCAACGCCGGCACTTGCTGCGCCGCGCCGGGATCGATCGCCAGGGCCACCCCCGCGGCGCCCGGTATGGGGAAAGCATCCAGCAACAGCGGCATCGCGACGGCGGCCACCAGCGTCCCGCCAGCCAGCACGGCGATGAAGGCGAGCAGCGTGCGGCGCGCCATCGCCCCGGCGCTGGCGGTTTCGACCAGGCGGGAAATCCCCGTCACCAGCAGCGCGGCGACCAAGGGGATGATCGTCATCTGCAAGGCGCGCAGCCACAGGGCGCCCAGCGTTTCGGTGACACCCAGCACCGGATCGATCAGATCGGTGCCCGCCATGGCCATGCCCAGCGCCAGCCCCGCGGCAAGCCCGCCGAACGTCCACCACACCGGCAGCTTCAGGGCCTGAAAGCCCTCCCCAGATCCAGCAGCAGCCAACCGTTGCCCTCCGACGTTAGACCTTGCGTTAGATGACATTAGCGGCGCAAAGCGCCATGACAATTCACCTGAACGATTTGAGCCGAAACCGGAGGGTTCAAGAGCCAGCATGACTCGCAAATATTTCGGAACCGATGGAATTCGCGGACGCGCCAATGCGGGCGCGCTGACCGCCGCGAGCGCGATGAAGGTAGGCCAGGCCGCGGGCCGCCACTTCCTGCGCGGCAGCCACAAACACCGCGTGGTGATCGGCAAGGATACGCGGCTTTCCGGCTATATGATGGAAACGGCACTGGTCGCGGGTTTCACCAGCGTGGGCATGGACGTTATCATGACCGGCCCCCTGCCCACCCCCGCCATCGCCATGCTTACGCGGGAAATGCGCGCCGATCTGGGCGTGATGATCTCCGCCAGCCACAACCCCTATGCGGATAACGGCATCAAGCTGTTCGGGCCGGATGGGTTCAAGCTGTCCGATGCCGACGAGCTGGCGATCGAGAAGGCGATGGAAGAGGACATCCCCCTCGCCCAGGGCGACGCCATCGGCCGCGCCCGACGGATCGATGACGCGCGCGGCCGCTATATCCACGCGATCAAGCAATCCCTGCCTGACGAGATCCGCCTGGATGGGCTGAAGATCGTGGTCGATTGCGCGAATGGCGCGGCCTACAATGTGGCCCCTTCCGCCATCTGGGAACTGGGCGCCGAAGTGGTGGCGATGGGCGTGGAGCCCAATGGCCTCAACATCAATGACGGGGTCGGTTCCACCGCGCTGGACGCGATCAAGGCGCGGGTGGTGGCCGAAGGCGCGGATATCGGCATTGCGCTGGACGGCGATGCGGACCGGCTGATTGTGATCGACGAAGGCGGCAAGACGGTGGACGGCGATCAGATCATGGCCCTGATCGGCAGCCGTCTTGCCGAAACGGGCGAGTTGAGGGGTGGCTGCGTGGTGGCCACCGTGATGTCCAACCTGGGGCTTGAGCGTTTCCTGGCCGGCAAGGGGCTGGAACTCGTCCGCGCCAAGGTGGGCGACCGCCATGTGCTGGAAGCAATGCGCAAGGGCGGATGCAATGTGGGCGGCGAGCAATCGGGCCACATGATCCTGCTGGACCATGCGACCACCGGCGATGGCTGCGTTGCCGCGCTGCAGGTGCTGGCCGCGCTCGTCCAGTCGGGCAGGAAGGCCAGCGAAGTGCTGCACCTGTTCGATCCGGTGCCCCAGCTTCTGCGCAATGTCCGATTCGCCGGTGGCGCCCCGCTGGAGAACGCGCAGGTCAAGGCAGTGATCGCCGATGCCGAAGCCGCGCTGGCGGGCAAGGGGCGGCTGGTGATCCGGCCTTCGGGCACGGAACCCGTCATTCGCGTGATGGCCGAAGGCGATGACGAAGCGCAGGTGAAGCAAGTCGTGGCCGATATCTGCGCGGCGGTAGAGGCTGCGGCCTGATGGCCCTGGAAATGCGCCCCGATTGCGAACGCTGCGGCGAAGACCTGCCTGCCGAGGCTGGCGGCGCCTTCATCTGCAGCTTCGAATGCACCTTCTGCGCGATCTGCGCCGACGATCTGGACGAACGCTGCCCCAATTGCGGCGGCGAATTGCTGGATCGGCCGACCCGGGCGAAGAAGCTGCATGAGCAGCATCCGCCCTCAACGGAGCGGCGCTTCCGGGGCTGATGTGGAGCGCACGCTTCGACCCGCTCAGCACGGGCGGGCCTTATAGATTCAGGCGCCTGACAACATCCGTTCGGTATCAGCCTGTCGAAGGAGAAGCGCCAAGACGGCCGCCCTTATGCGACGCTGTTCCTCACCCAAGGCTGGCTGAGCATCGGACACTTGCCCGCAACCGGCAGACAGGGCAGTTCCCTGGCGCCTCCGTAGCGCGCATCCTTCGACAGGCCCGACACGGGCAGACTTGCGACAACATCCGTCCGGCCTGAGCTTGTCGAAGGCCACGCGCCACCCTAACCCGAATACATGACAGCATCTCGACCCACGCCCCCCCGCATCCTGGCCATTGCCGGTTCCGATTCCAGCGGAGGCGCGGGGATTCAGGCGGATATCAAGACGATCACGATGCTGGGCGGCTATGCGATGACCGCGATCACCGCCATCACCGCGCAGAACACCGCCGGCGTGACCGGGATCGAAGCGCTTTCGCCCGAAATGGTCGGCGCGCAGGTCGACGCCTGCCTTTCGGATATCGGCGCAGATGCGGTGAAGATCGGCATGCTGGGATCGCCGGCCATCGCCGCCGCCGTGGCCCGGCGGCTTGAGGGCAGCGGCATCCCGGTCGTGTTCGATCCGGTGATGGTCGCCACTAGCGGGTCGCTGCTGGCCGATCGGGAAACCATCGCCGCGTTCGAGGAACTGATGGCCCTCTCGACGCTCACGACTCCCAACGTGCCGGAGCTGGAGGCGCTGGGCGGCGCGGAAGCGATGGCCGCGCGGAACATCGCCTATCTCGCCAAGGGCGGCGATGCGGCGGGTCCCGTGGTTGAGGACAGGCTGGTGCGCCCCGGCATGGCCGATACCGTATGGCGTTCGGATCGAATCGAGACCCGCCATACGCATGGCACCGGATGCACGCTGTCCAGCGCTATCGCCACGCTGCTGGGCTTCGGCCAGCCGCTGGAAGATGCCATCGCACGGTCACGCGAATTCGTGCGGGCTGCGCTTATGGCCGCGCCCGGCTTCGGCGCAGGCCATGGGCCGATGGGGCATCAGGCCGTCCGGGGCGGCTGGACCGGCTGAGTTTTCCTACTCGGCGATAATCTGCTTCATGCTGCGGGATGTACGCCACCCTCACCGCATTCGATCTTCTGACACTCGATCTGCTTGGCCAGGACCGCATCGACCGGCTTTTTGGAAGGTTACGGCCAAACCAGCCGTCCATCCGGCCCAACGGCAATCGCCATTCCGCAAGCCTCTTGGTAAAAATACATCAAATCAACGGATTAATTAGATATTCCGTAAAGACCAGCGCGCCTGTTGGCCTGCAAAACACCCCCGGAAACTTTTCCACAAACAGGGGGGTTCCGCGTCACCCCCCAGTGACGATCCGCCGGCGCTCAACCGTTGGCTTCATCCAGCGGGTCCTTCAGGCCGTAGAAGGTGCGGATATGCTCCCACGCGTCGTCCGCCGTCTCGCACCAGTGGAACAGCTTGAGATCGGCGGCATTGATGGTCCCTTCCTCGGCCAGCGCCTCGAAATCGACGACACGGCTCCAGAACTTCTTGCCGAACAGCAGGATCGGGATCGGCTTCATCTTCTGCGTCTGGATCAGGGTCAGCGTCTCGAACAACTCGTCCATCGTCCCGAAGCCGCCGGGGAACACCGCCACCGCACGGGCCCGAATGAGGAAGTGCATCTTGCGCAGCGCGAAATAGTGGAAGCGGAACGAGAGGTAAGGCGTGACGTAGGAATTGGGCGCCTGTTCGTGCGGCAACACGATGTTGAGCCCGATGGATTCCGCGCCCGCATCCGAAGCGCCCTTGTTCGCCGCCTCCATGATCGACGGCCCGCCGCCCGAGCAGATGACGAACTGCCGCTTGCCATCCTCGATGATCGACTTCTCGCTGACCATGCGGGCAAGCTTGTAGGCCTCCACATAATAGCGGGCCTTGGCGGCGAGATTCTCGGCCACCTTCTTCTGGTCGGGCGTGCTGGCGCGGGCGAACAGGGCGTCCAGCTCCTCGGGCGCGGGAATCCGGGCCGAGCCATAGATCACCAGCGTCGATCCGACGCGGGCCTCGTCCAGCATGATCTCGGGCTTGAGCAATTCCAGCTGGAAGCGGATCGGGCGCAGATCCTCGCGCAGGATGAAGTCCGAATCGCGGAAGGCCAGGCGATAGGCCGGGTGCTGCGTCTGCGGGGTCTTGGCCGTCCTCGCCTCGACGAAGGCGGCCTCCTGGTCGGCACCGTAGAACTTGTTGTCGGTCAGGTCGCCTTCGTCAGTCACGCAATGCCGCTCCTTCTTCCATCTGTCTGTCCCCCATGCCTAGGGTCAGCCAGTCCGCTTGGAAAGCACTCGATCGTATTCGCCCGATCCCTGTCGCATCGCCTCCGGTGCGAGAAACCCTGTTCGCCGGAACCAAAACAATCTTAAGCGATTAAACCGTCTGGAGGGGGAGTATCTCAATGGCAGAGGCCAGGAAGGTGTCCGACCGGGCGGACCTTTTGATTCAGAACGTCATCGACTACGCGATCTACATGCTGGATCGCGCCGGCATCATCAGCAGCTGGAACACCGGTGCGGAACGGCTGAAGGGCTATACGCGCGACGAGATCGTCGGGCGGCACTTCTCGGAGTTCTATTCGCCGGAAGACCGGGCCGCCGGAAAGCCCGAGCATGCGCTCGCCACCGCCTTGCGCGAGGGGCGCTTCGAGGCGGAAGGCTGGCGCCTGCGCAAGGACGGCACGTCCTTCTGGGCGAACGTCGTGATCGACCTGATCACGGACGAGGCTGGCGAGCATATCGGCTTCGCCAAGATCACCCGCGACCTTTCCGAACGGCGCGAGGCGGAACAGGCGCTGCGCCGGAGCGAGGAGCATTTTCGCCTGCTGGTGGAAGGCGTGAAGGACTATGCGATCTTCATGCTGGACCCAGCCGGCCACGTCACGAGCTGGAACGCGGGGGCGGAACGCATCAAGGGATACCGCCGCGAGGAGATCCTCGGCAGCCACTTCTCGCAATTCTATCCCGACGCGGAACAGAGCCTCGGCACCCCTGCCCTGGCTCTGCAACGGGCGCTTTCCGAAGGGGTGTTCCAGACAGAGGCATGGCGGGTGCGCAAGGACGGATCGCATTTCTGGGCGGATGTCGTGATCAGCCCGATCCACGACGCGGAAGGATGCCTGTTGGGTTTCACCAAGATCACCCGCGACCTGACGGAGCGCAAGGAAGCACAGGAAGCGCTGGCCAGATCGCGTGAGCATCTGTTCCAGTCACAGAAGCTGGAAGCCATCGGCAGCCTGACTGGCGGCGTGGCGCATGACTTCAACAACCTGCTGGCCGTGATCATGGGCAGTCTGGAACTCGCCCAGCGCAAGCAGGCAGAGGGGTCGGACATCGCCCTCTTCATCGATAACGCGCTGCAGGCCGCCCGACGCGGCGCCACGCTGACCCAGCGGATGCTGGCCTTTGCCCGCAAACAGGATCTCGCCCTGGAACCGATCGACCTGGTCGACTGCGTCAGAGACATGGCGCAGATGCTGGAACGCACGATCGGACCCCAGATCGTCATCGCCACCGATTTCCCTGTCGCCCTCCCCCCCGTTCTGGCGGACCGCGCACAGTTCGAACTGGCGCTGATGAACCTTGCGGTGAACGCCCGCGACGCGATGCCCGAGGGTGGAACGATCACGATCCGCGGGGAGGAAGGCGGGGCACGTACCGCTTCCCGCTTCGTGCGAATCAGCCTGGAAGACCAGGGCGAAGGCATGGACGCGGAAACGCTGGCCCGTGCGACCTCGCCCTTCTTCACGACCAAAGGCATCGGCAAGGGCAGCGGGTTGGGACTTTCAATGGTGGAGGGCATGGTGGAACAATGCGGCGGCTGGCTCGAACTGAAGAGCGACGCCAGCAGCGGCACCACCGCGTCGATCTATCTGCCCGTGGCGGAAGCCGGGATCGCCACTGAAAACTCGCGCGATTTCAGCGAAGTTCTGGAACAACCGCCCGAACACGCCCCCCCACGCGCCCTGCGCATTCTGGCCGTGGATGATGACGCCCTGATCCTGATGAACACGACGATGATGCTGGAAGATCTTGGCTACGAAGCGCTCGAAGCCCATTCCGGCAAGGCAGCGCTCGACGTTCTCGAACGGGAACAGGTCGATCTGCTCGTAACGGATTACGCAATGCCCGGAATGTCCGGCCGCGAACTCATCGATGAAGCCCGCCAGATCCATCCCGGCATCAAGGTGATCATCGCATCAGGCTATGCCGATCTGCCTTCCGGTGCTGATTCCGATATCCCCCGTCTGGCGAAGCCCTTCACCCAGGATGATCTCTACGACATCATCGAAAAGACAGCCGGCCCCGCCTTCGCCAGACGGATACAGGACGGCTAGCGTTTCCGTGTCGAACGCCTCCCGCGCGGCCCGGATCGATCATGCGAGCCCCCGAAGGGGTGAATTGTGCAATTGCGAAGATGCTGTTGTTGACCGCGCATCGAAACACCCTATCCAATTAGCAGGGCTATCCGGCGGCACATTCAGGAGGTGAAGACGTGAACCGTTTGCGGACGATGCTTGACCGCTCTCACCTCGCCATCGCCGTCGGCCTCCTCGTTCTTGCCCTCATCCTCGGCGGAGGAGGAAGTCCCAACCCTTCGACGGAGTTGCTGCTCGGCCTGCTGGCGGGCATTGCAGCCATTGCCTGGCTATGGCTACCCTCTCGCCGGAAGCCCAGCAGCAGGACATTGTGGCTGCTCACGCTGTTGGTCGTAATTATCCCGCTGCTCCAACTGGTTCCTCTCCCTCCATCGATATGGACTGCCCTTCCGGGACGAGAGGCAGAAGCCGCCGCGCTGGCACTGGTCGGCGCGCAGGAAAGCTGGCGACCTCTTTCCACCTCTCCCATGCTCACGCTATCCAGCCTGCTGGCGCTCGCCCCGCCCCTAATTCTGCTATGGATGACCGCCTCGCTGACGGCACGAGAACGAACCTGGCTGCTCTGCGCCGTCGCCGGGATGGCAATTCTGTCTGCCCTGCTTGGCGTGCTGCAACTTGCCGGAGGGCATTCCGCTCCAAAACTCTACGAAGCGTCCCACCCCTTGGTAGTCATCGGGTTTCAGGCCAACCGCAATGCAACGGCAGACGTACTGCTTATCGGCATTACTGCTCTGGCCGCGTTTTCAGCCATCATCATGATGAAAGGCAGCGACGCATCGCAACGACGCAACCGAAACTTCTGGCTGTCGGTTGGCGGAGCAGTCCTCCTGCTTCTGGCCTGCATCTTCACGGCGTCGCGCGCCGGCATCGCGTTGACCTTGCCGGTAGTCATTGCTGGCTGGGGGATAATCGCCCTCGCTCCCGGAAAAATCCGCGGCCGTCGAATCGCGGCAATCGCAGCCGGTTTCATAACGCTGGTACTGACTTCGTTGTTCGTCCTGCTGCAGCAGAACAGCGCCCTTCAGAAAGTCGCGGACCGTTTCGGTTTTGTTGACGAAGGCCGGCAGAACATCTGGGCCGACACCCTTTCCGCGATTGGCGAGTATTGGCCCCTGGGGTCGGGCATCGGCACATTCGTGCCGACATTCATCGCGCTGGAACCACTCGAGTCCGTCGATCCCTCCTCCCCCAACCGGGCCCATAACGATTATCTGGAATTCGCCCTGGAAGCTGGCATTCCCGGCCTGGTGGTGTTGGCGCTCGTCATCCTTCTACTTCTTTTCATGGCAGTTCGCGCATGGAAATCGCGGCCGGACGAGCGGCCTTACATCGCGTTTGGGATGATCGCGCTTGTGGTTATTGCCGCACACTCCATCGTGGATTATCCGCTGCGCTCAATGTCTCTGGCATGTCTGGCAGCGATTGCAGCCGGGATGCTCATTCCCGCGAATCTCGTTGCAAAGTCCACACCTGCCGCTGGCCGAGAGAAGAGCGGAAAAGACAGAAACATTGGTCTGAGCATCCTGCTCTCCGTGTTTCTGGTCTTCTACCTGGTCTCTGTTTTCGGGCGTGGAATGGATCGCATGACGCTCTCTTCTCCGGGCCTCGAACGCCTGGTACCAGGGCCATTCCGCGCAGAAGCGGATCGGATGGCAGGTTCCGTTGCACTTGCCCAAAGCAATGCCGACGCAGCCCTTTCCCATGCAATTACTGCGGTGCGCGCGGATCCCGGCAGCGCTCTCGGACTGTCGCTGCTTGGTTCGGCCCATTTTCTGAAGGGGCAGGAGCAACAGGCCGATGATGCCTTCCGCGTGGCGGCCCAGCGCGGCTGGCGCGATCTGTTGACCCAGCTTTACTGGTTCGATGTGGCCTTGAGCCTTGGCGATTATCGCCTTGCGGCACTGCGAGCGGATGCGATCGCGCGCACAGGTGCGATAGACAACGAAGCCGCGCTGATACTCGAGATGCTTGAAGCCAGCGAGCCTGGGCGCGCAGCGTTGGCAGAACGGCTTGGCGAGCAACCGCAGTGGGCGAGCAACTATTTTACCGTCGACGGCGAAACAAACCTGCCAACCCTTCAGAACAGGATTGCGGTGGTCATGGCCGCCGGCAAGATCCGGAAGCAGGGATGCGATGCGATCTCGGGGCTGACGACTACCTTGCTGACAAAGGGCATGCGGCATGAAGCAGTGGAGCTATGGCGTATCAATTGCGATCCTGCGGTAACCGGAGACCTCTCCGACGGAAGCTTCGATCAGATGGCCAATGAAGGCAAACGTTCGCCATTTGGCTGGAGACGGCACCCCAGCGGAGATGTATCGGTCAATGTCGTCGATGACGGCGAAAACGGATCGATGATCCTTACCCGCAACAGCTCCAACATCCGAAAGCTTGCGCTTTCACAGGCTATCCAGATCGCGCCAGGCAGCTATCGCATCAAGGCGGCAATCCGTTCCAGCGGTGCGGACCGCCCCGGACAGGTCACTGCATCATTGGATTGCGAGGGATCGGCGCGACGGCCTACCAGGGTCACCGGCGATCTTGCCAGCGGCGGCCAGCTGATCACGATCAGCCAGTGCCCCCGGCCGATTCTGGGCCTTTGGCTGTCACCCGGCATCCAGGAGGTTTCGATCGATAATGTGACGATTGAGCCTGCGGGACGCCCTTGAACGGCAGGCGGAAGCACGCAGCTCAATGGCTGGAAATTTCCTGCAGGACCTTTTCGAAATCTTTCGCCGCTGCGTGTTTTTGCATTGCAGCATATTACCTGAAGGCTAATGTGAATATGCTCTTCATCCAATCTGCTACGCCGAAAACAGGGGGTACGCTTGTCTAAGACCGCATTGATCACCGGAGTTACGGGACAGGACGGTGCCTACCTCGCTCAGCTCCTCCTCGACAAGGGTTATACGGTTCACGGCATCAAGCGGCGGTCTTCGTCGTTCAATACGGGGCGAATCGAGGATATCTACCAGGATCCGCATGAGCCGGAGCCCCGCTTTCATCTCTCCTACGGCGACTTGACAGATTCTACGAATCTCATCCGGATCGTGCAGGACACGCAGCCCGACGAAATCTACAACCTGGCCGCGCAGAGCCACGTGCAGGTGAGCTTCGAGACTCCGGAATACACCGCCAATGCCGACGCCATCGGCACGCTGCGCCTGCTTGAGGCGATCCGCATCCTCGGGCTGGAAAAGACGACCCGCTTCTACCAGGCATCAACCTCCGAGCTTTACGGCCTGGTGCAGGAAGTGCCGCAGCGCGAAACCACGCCATTCTATCCGCGCAGCCCCTATGGCGTCGCGAAGCTCTATGGCTACTGGATCACGGTGAACTACCGCGAAGCCTATGGCATGCATGCCTCCAACGGCATCCTGTTCAATCACGAGAGCCCGTTACGCGGCGAAACCTTCGTGACCCGCAAGATCACCCGCGCTGCCGCGGCGATCGCGCTGGGCCGGCAGGAAAAGCTCTATCTCGGCAATCTCGACGCGAGGCGCGACTGGGGCCATGCGCGGGAATATGTCCGGGGCATGTGGCTGATGCTGCAGCAGGACGAGGCCGACGATTACGTGCTGGCGACCGGCGAGACCACCGAAGTCCGCGAATTTGTTCGCTGGGCGTTCGAGGATGCCGGCATCCCGATCGATTTCAGCGGCAATGGGATCGACGAGAAGGGCATCTGCCGCAAGACCGGCAAGGTGCTGGTCGAAATCGATCCGCGCTATTTCCGTCCGACCGAAGTGGAGCTGCTGATCGGCGATCCGGCCAAAGCGCATGAAAAGCTCGGCTGGCGGCACGAAACCTCCGTCCGCGAACTGGCCCGCGAAATGGTGATGGCCGACCTTGAAGTCATGCGCGTCGCGCCAATCGCCAAGGGCAGCTGATTTGTCTTACAACCTTGCAGGCAAGAAAGTCTTCGTCGCCGGCCATCGCGGAATGGTCGGCTCGGCGATCGTGCGGCGGCTGGCCTTGGAACAATGCGAGGTGCTGACCGCTGGGCGGGCCGAACTCGATCTGATGGACCAGGCTGCGGTGCGCGCCTGGTTCGCGGCCAATCGGCCCGATGCGGTGTTCCTGGCGGCGGCGAAGGTCGGCGGCATCCTCGCGAACGACAGCTATCCGGCGGACTTTCTCTACGACAACCTCATGATCGAGACCAATGTTATCGAGGCCGCGCATCGTTCGGATGTCGAGAAGCTGATGTTCCTCGGTTCGTCCTGCATCTATCCGAAGTTCGCGCCCCAGCCGATTTCGGAAGACGCGTTGCTGACCGGCCCGCTGGAGCCGACCAATGAGTGGTACGCGGTGGCCAAAATCGCCGGAATCAAATTGTGCCAGGCTTATCGCCGCCAGCACGGGCGCGATTACATCAGCGGCATGCCGACCAATCTTTACGGCCCGGGCGACAATTTCGATCTCCAGTCCAGCCATGTGCTGCCTGCGCTGATCCGCAAGGCACATGAGGCGAAGCTGGCAGGTGACCTCACGCTGACGATCTGGGGCAGCGGCACGCCGCTGCGCGAATTCCTCCATGTGGACGATTGCGCCGACGCCTGCGTCTTCCTGATGAAGACCTACTCGGACGACAGTCACGTGAATGTCGGCTCGGGCGAAGAAGTTACGATTCGCGATCTCGCCGGGCTCGTCGCTTCCGCGGTCGGCTTCGAGGGCGAGGTCGCGACCGATCCGTCCAAGCCCGACGGTACGCCGCGCAAGCTGATGGATTCGGGGCGACTGCGCGGAATGGGCTGGGTCCCCGCGGTCGAACTCGCCGGCGGTATCGCATCGACCTACGAATGGTTCCTCGCACAACAGGACTGATCGCATGCGGTTGCTGTTTCTCGGCCTGAACTATGCTCCCGAGGAAATCGGGATCGGGCTCTACAGCGGCGAGATGCTGCGGGACTGGGTGGCCGCGGGCAACACGGCCGATGCCGTGGTCGCCAAGCCGTATTATCCGCAATGGAAAGTATGGCCGGGGTTCGGCGGAGGCTGGCGCAGAAGCGAGGAGCACGGCGTCAAGATTGTGCGCTGTCCGCTCTATGTTCCGGCCAAGCCTTCGGGCAAGACCCGCATCCTCCACCATCTCAGCTTCGGACTAACCAGTCTGGTTCCGATGGTCGTCCGCGCGCTACGCCGCAAGCCCGAGCTGGTGATGACTACCGCCCCGTCGCTGATCGCAGCGCCGGTCGCACTGCTGGCGGCAAAGCTGGCCGGGGCAAAGAGCTGGCTGCACGTGCAGGATTTCGAGGTCGAGGCGGCTTTCGCGACCGGTATGGTATCGCAGCATGGCCTTGGGGCAAGGCTGGCCGCGAAATTCGAAAGCTGGGCGCTGTGCAGTTTCGACACGGTAAGTACGATTTCGCCACAGATGTGCGCGCGGCTGCGCGAAAAGGGCGTGGCGCCGGAAAAAATATACGAATTGCGCAACTGGGCAGATATCGACGCTATCGTTCCGATCGAAGATATATCGTCCTATCGCGCCGAATGGGGCATCGAGACGCCGCATGTCGCGCTCTATTCGGGCAATATCGCCTACAAGCAGGGGATCGAGCTGGTGATCGAGGCTGCCCGGCTGCTGCGGGGCCGGAGCGACCTGACGTTCGTGATCTGCGGCGAAGGCCCGACCCGCAAGCGGCTCGAAAGCGATGCTGCGGAACTGCCGAATGTCCGTATCCACGATCTCCAGCCCCGCGCACGATTGGGCGAGTTGCTCGGTATGGCGAGTGTACATCTGCTGCCGCAGCTTGCCGGGGCGGCCGATCTGGTGTTGCCTTCGAAGCTGACGAACATGCTCGCCTCGGGCCGTCCGGTGGTCGCGACCGCCGAACCCGGGACCGGCCTCGCCGACGAAGTCGAAGGGGTCGGGCTGATCGTCTCGCCGGGGGACGCTAAGGCCTTCGCTGCTTCGATCGAGAAGCTGATCGACGATCCGGCCCAGGCGGCAAACTTGGGCAAGGCCGCCCGCGCCCGCGCGGAAGGACGCTGGAGCCGGAGCGCCATCCTCGGAAGATTCTTCAAAAAAGCCGGAAAAACGGAATGAAACTTGGGTGATAATGCCAAAATGGAGAAATGATTTTCCTACAATAGCCAATATGGTTATTTGGACCGGGTCTTTCGAAAGGAGACCCGAAAATGCCCAATGATCCCAACATTCCCGACGTCGCGAATCCGGCGAATTATATTCCGCCGCACGCAATCGCTTTTGGCGGCTGGAACGAAGACGCAACTTTCGTCGATGCCGATCATCCGTTGCCAGTCGGCCAGCGGCTGACCGCAAGCTCGAGCACGGCCGTCACCGGCTCCACCAGCAGTTCGGTCGCGATCGGCCCGTTCACTCCTGAACTTGGCCGCCCGATCTGGCTGACGCTCTCGGACACGTGGTCGGGTGTGGTCACGATCAAGCGCTCTGTCGATGGCGGCACCACCAAGACCGCGCTGACCCTGGCGGGATCGGCGTTCGGCGTTTTCACCGCGAACTGCAACGAGCAGGTCGCCGAGGAAACCGAGAGCGGGGCGGAGTATTATCTCGACGTCGCGCTGGCCAGCGGCACTCTCACCTATCGGGTGTCGCAATGAGCGTCGACATCATCGCACGCGGTCTGGCGGCGCGGGCGCTTTCGGAAGGCCGCCTTTCGACCCACAAGGTGCGCGCATGGGCCGAAAGCTTCACCGGCGTCGGCGACATCAAGATCATGGCCTCTCCGCCGGCTGTGACTGTAAGCAGCAACAATGGATCCTCGATCACCGGCTCCAACGGCTCCAGCCTGAAGAAGTCGTTCACCGACCTGACGTTGGGCGGCTTTGCCGAGCAGGTAACCGTAAATGCATCGCCCAGCGTCCCGCGTTTGCAAGGCTATGGCCCGAACAACACGGATGGCAGCAAGCGTAAAGCCAATCTTGTGCGGGCGCGGTTCACGATCACCGCGCCAGCTTTCGAGGTCTGCTATTTCGAAGGCACGGGGCCGAAGATCAACGCACTGGTCGATGGCGAGTTCGTCACTGCGGGAGGCGTAGGGGTGGTGCCCAATCCGCTTCAGGCCGGACAGGTGCGCTATATGAAGTTCGACTTCGGCGCCGACGTCGTCTCCTATGGCTTCGGCGACACGACGATCGGCACCGCGGGCACGGGGTATGCGGTTGGTGACATCGTTACACTCAGCGGCGGGACATATGCCCGTCCGCTGGTCGCCAAGGTCGGCTCGGCATCAGGCGGCATTCCGAGCAAGCTCTATATCCAGGATCCGGGCGACTATTCCGCACTTCCGTCGTTCCCTGCCGCGACTACCACCAGCGGTTCGGGTTCGGGGCTGACCATCGGCTCGGGAAGCCTCCGTTTCCCGATCCACTCGACCGTAAAGCCGCGCCAGGTGGAGTTGCTGATCGAGTCCGCAGAACTCTTCGGCCTGCAATACAACTCACCCAGCGCTGCAGCGGTGGTAACCCCGTATCATTTCAATCCCGTCCTGCCGAAGCTCTACTGGCTCGGCGATAGCCAGGATGCCAGCACCTATGGCGTCTACGCGGGGGGACAGATGGGGTATCTCGTCGCTCATCGCCTCGGCTTGACCGACAACCTTACGATCGATGCGATAGGCGGCACCGGCTTCGCCAAGGCGAACGGGGTCTCCCCCGCTTTCGAACATGCCAATCGGGTCAACGCGGCCATCGCCGCCAACCCCGACATCCTGGTGTTTCCATTCAGCCAAAATATCGACACGCAGACAACCAGCACCGCCGCGGCTGTGGATTTCATTCAGACATTGCAGGCCACACTGCCCGACGCGCTGTTTGTGATGCTTTCTCCGGCGTGCGGATTCCAGTCGTGGCATCTGACCGCGATGCAAGCGGTGATGGCGGCTGCACCCGATCCGGCGCGCATCAGGATGGTCGATGCGATTACCGAGGGCTGGGCGACCGACACGACAACCGCGGGTGGCAGCACCGGCTACCTCACCACGGACAACACGCACTGGGGGGCATGGGGCAACCTGCATTGGCGTTCGAAGCTGCTGGCAGAGGCGATCGCCTGGCGTGTGCAAGATATGGTGCTGAACGCGTGAACCTGTCACACCCGGCCCCTTCGCCCCGGGCAACTACCCCGTGGAGGCGGGTTGATCCTTAGGTTGCGCCTTGCCGAAGGCGCGCGGCGCAGCCGATGCTCGAAGCGAAAGTAATGCATAGATGGACGGTGCGGGCAACCGCGCCGTCCATTTTGCCGTCTGCGTCAGGCTCCGAAGAGGATGATGCGGGGCCCACCCAAAATAACCGCGCGGGGGCGTTGCCCGCTGCGTGATGGGCCGATATGATCGCCTTTGGCGGCCCACGGGCCGCTTCGATTTTCCGAAAGGCCTGAATGGATTCCGCAAGCCGGGGCGATCGCGAGCCTTGGCCTGGCTCTCTCGCTGAAAGACATGGTGCATGAAGATTACTGTCGTCATCGGTCCATATCTGCCCGTGCCTGCGATCATGGGCGGGGCGGTCGAGAAACGATCGCTCGCCATTGCGGAACAATTGGCTGCAAGGGGTCACCAGGTCACGATGATATCGCGCCGTCATCCCGATCTTCCTGACGGGAATATCCAGAACGGCGTCACCCACATCCGCGTCCCTTCGCGCAACGCGCCACCCAACCGGCTGGTCTATCTGCTGCACGACATCCGCTACGCGTTGCGCGCGATCCGGGCGATGCCCAAATCCGACGTCAGCGTGACCAACAGCATTTCGCTGCCCTTGCTGATGCCCAAGAAGAAAGCCGGAAAGATCGTCGTCGATGTCGGCCGCTATCCGAAGGGGCAGATGGGCTTCTACCGCCGTGTATCCCGGCTGCGCGTCGGGACCAGGGCGATGGAGGCGGCGATCGCCGCGCAGTCGCCATCGATGTCGGATCGGATCCTCGTCCTGCCGAATTGCCTCAGCGACACATATGCCAGGGCAGCGGCGGAGGCGACTGACAAAGTGCGGGAAAAGGAAATACTCTACGTCGGAAGGATCGCACGGGAAAAGGGCATCGACTTGCTGGTCCAGGCGTTCAGCGAGGTCGCCGACCGGCATCCCGACTGGAAGCTAACTGTTGTCGGCCCGTGGGATGCAACCCTCGGCGGTGATGGAGAGGCCTTGCTCGCATCGCTGAAATCGCTCGCGCCGGCAGATGCGAGGATCGAATATGTCGGCCCGGTCTTCGACGAAGGCGCCTTGCGCGCGCGTTACGAAGCCGCGGGCATCTTCGTCTATCCGTCGGTCGCAGAACAAGGCGAGGCTTTCGGCGTCGCGCCGCTCGAGGCGATGGCATGCGGCTGTCCGACGATCGTGTCAGGGCTCAAGGTCTTTCGCGATTTCGTGACCGACGGGGATAACGGCCTGGTGTTCGACCATCGCGACAAAGGCGGAGCGCGCCTTGCCGCCCTGCTGGATCGGCTGATGGGCGACGCTGCGGAACGGGAGCGCCTGTCGGCGGCTGGCCGGAACGCAGCGCTGAGATATACCCCCGAAAGGGTTGCCGAAGACTACGAACGCGCCTTCTCCGCGATATAGGGTCTGGGCGATCGCGACGGCCGGCATCTCAGCCGCCTGCGCTCCGCTGGCCGAGCTTGCGCGCCGGATTGCCGGCCACGATCGCGCCATCATCGACATCGCGCGTTACTACCGAGCATGCTCCGATCACCGCCCGGTCGCCGATCTTGACGCCCGGCATCACAAATGCCCTGGCTCCGACGAAGGCGTATTCACCTATCTCGATTTCGCCGACCAGTAGGTTCAGCGTACTCCGCTCGAAATCATGAGTCCCCGTGCACAGATAAGCTTCCTGCGCGATCGTCGCGTGGGCCGCGATCTCGACCGGGGCAAGCGAATAGACGTTCGCCCTGTCACCCAGGGTCGCCCGGTTATGCAGGGTGAGATTCCACGGAATCTGGATGCGCGCGCGCTGGTGCACGAAAGGACGCCCATGAATCTTCGTTCCGAAGCGGCGCAGGACGAACAGGCGCCAACGATTGAGCGGCTTCGGAGTCCAGCCGCACAAGAGCGGCCAGGCGAAATGCCAGAGCAGAATGCCGATCCTCTGGCTGGAACTCCACGGAGTCTCGTTTGCCGCTTTCTGGTCGCCCACCTGCCTAAGGGGATTCATCGAGTGCCCTTCACCTCAGGCGGCTCCGCCGCCCTATAAACGCCTTTCCATTGCCATACCTCGAAATGGCAAGCTATGCGCCATCAATGCAAGGGCTGGAGGGCACTCCCTAAGCCCCGGCCTTCATGAAGGAAAGACGTTGCGGGTGACTTTTGCCTGTCGCATGAACAGTGCCAAGCCTGACGGTACCAATGTGGCCCTTGGGCACCCGCGAGAACGTGCGCAGCCTTAGGGAAGCCTGACGGAAAGGAAGGCCGACAAGCGATGAATCCGCCAGACGTTGCCGTGGTCATCCTCACCTATAACGAGGAATTGCATCTCGAGCGGGCCCTGCGCTCAGTCGCGCCCTTTGCCGCCGAAGTGCTGGTAGTCGACTCTTTCTCGACCGATCGCACGGTGGAGATCGCCCGCGCGCATGGCGCGAAACTGCTGCAGCGCAAGTTCGACAACCAGGCCCGGCAATTCAACTGGGCGCTCGACACGGCGGATATCCAGGCCGCCTGGATTATGCGGCTCGATGCCGATGAGGTGATCGAGCCCGATCTCGCCCGCGCGATCGTCGAAACCTTGCCCGACCTTCCCGCCGAGGTGGTGGGTATCAATCTCAAGCGAAAGCACATCTTTCTCGACCGCTGGGTCCGTCACGGCGGACGCTATCCGTTGCTGATGCTACGCCTGTGGCGCGGCGGGCACGGACGGGTGGAGGATCGCTGGATGGACGAGCACGTGATCGTTTCCGGTGGTCGCACGATCGTGCTCGACGGCGGCTTTGCCGATCACAACCTTCACGATCTCAGCTATTTCACCGCCAAGCACAACGCCTATGCGACGCGCGAGGCGATCGAGGTGCTCAACCGGAAATACCGGTTGTTCGAAAGCGATACGGCGCTCAGCGGCGAGAGCGCGTCGCGCCAGGCGGCCGCCAAGCGCTTCATCAAGGAACGGTTCTACAATGCGATCCCGTTTCCGCTGTCATCGCTCGGCTATTTCCTGTTCCGCTACATCGTGCAGCTCGGCTTCTTGGACGGCATGCCCGGCCTGATCTACCACTTCCTGCAGGGCTTCTGGTATCGCTTCCTCGTCGGAGCCAAGGTCTATGAGCTGGAGCGCGGCCTCGCCTCCGCCACCAGCGATCGGGAACGGCTGGAGCGGCTCGAAAAGCTCACCGGGCATATGCTGCACCGCAAAACGAAAGATTGATCGCCCCTGCCAGCTTTGGTATCGCGAAGGGGTTCCTTCGGGGTTGTGCGGTCGGCTTGCCGCCGTCCCACACTTGAGATGTGACACTCGCCTCGCAGGGAGTGATCGGCGCTCGGGAGACACTGCAAGCTGGATGGGCGCGATGCATCTGTACTATTTCGGCGGCAGGAATTTTGGCGACGATCTCAACGCCTGGCTGGATGTTGGCCGAGTTTCGGTGAAGGGCTGAGGCCATGCTGCGGCGGATTTACGGGACGTCGGCCCGGCGTGCCCGCTTTCTCAACCTGGGCATGCTGATCGCCGGATTCGGCGCCGGCCAAGGTTCAATATTTCTCGCGCAGACCTGGCTGGTCGCGCACGGGCAACTTGAGCTACTGGCTCTGTTCGGAACGCATTTTTCTTTCGCGATGCTCGGTATTCTGCTGGTCGATGCCGGTGCGTTGATCGCGCTCGCGCGTCACGCGGCCCATCTCCCCACGGATGAGGAAGCTGGCCGAGATGGTGTCGAGCCAGCCATGTGGCGCAAGTTTTGGGAAACAAGCGTTTTTCGCGTCTTCCTCGCCCTGTTGACGCTGGCTGGAATAGCGATTTCAGCACAGGTGGGAGACTTTAGCGCGTTCACTTGGGCCTATTCCGTAACTGCCGCTCCTGCGTTTCTGGTTTGGGCGTTTAATGCGGCAGGGTTTCTCGACGGGCTGCGCCTTAGCGGCGTGAGCGGAGTATCGGGATCGATAGCCTATATAGCTTCGGCAGTCGGCTTGCTGGCGGTTGGAAATCTGCCTCCAGAAGAGGCCGGCCTGATTCTCGGCGGAGCATTCACGCTCGGCTACGTCCTGACCGTGTGCGTTCAATATACCGCGCTGCATTTGGCCGGCTGGAAGGTGCGCTGGGAACGCCCGACCCGCGCCGGTATTTTTTCCTCCGCTCGCGATGGGGTGGCCTTGCTCGGCAATACGCTTCCCGGCCAACTCTTTTTCCGCGGTCAATTGCTGATGAGCGCAACTTGGCTGGGTGTCGCCCCGACCGCAATTTTCGTTTATGTGAAGCAGATGATTGCAGCCGCTGCGCAATTGAGCGGGTTCATTCGCCGGGTTGAATTCCCAGCGCTCGTCAAGCGTTTGATGCAAACTGACGGCAATCTGTTTGTAACAATTATGAAAGCCCAGCGCCTTGGCACCGCCCTGGCGGTCGCGATCAATGTTGCCATGCTGATAGGCGGCATTATTCTTTCGTACGTCGGCAGCCCGGTGGCAAAGCAAGTCGGCTGGTATCTCGCGATATTTTCGATAATCGTTACGACTGGCGCAATCCAGCTGGGGGCCGCACAGGGCCTTGCGGCGCTCGGGCGGTTTCGCTCCCTGTTCGTACGGTCGGTATTTTCGACCATAGTTGGGCTGTTGGTCAGCCTTCTCCTAGTTCGGGAGGCAGGTCTCTACGGCTTGTTCCTGGGAGATCTGGCGGCGGCCGTTTGTGGCATCGCGCTGGTGGCGTTCACGCTCAGGAGGAAGCCCGCAGCATGAATAAGCCTGAGGATCCTTGCTATCATGTTGCTGCCATGGCCTGCGTGGCGCTGACTGCCGTCGAAGGAGGTCACCGGATTCACGCACGAGCGGTTGCCATGAAACCACTCGATCCGTCGCGAGGCTTCTTGAGCCGAGCCGAGGGATCTGACGATTGATATTACCCGTGGTAACGTTAGATTTCCCAGGTTCGCCGGTGCTTGGCACTCTCCGATGAGAATGGCGAGCGCGCTACATGGTGAAAAATCATTCATTAAACATACTACGCAATTTTTGGCGTGAAAGAAGTGCTTATGAACATTCCATTCACATCATATTCCTGGGCAACCCGAGTGGTGGGCCCTGCAATAATGTTCATAGCCTACTGCATATTAGCAAAAGATAATTTAATTATTATTTTAACTATCCCTCTATTTCTATCTATTATTTACTTTTCATCTATAGAAAAAGATAAATTTATAAATGAATTTGATATAATCAATATCATATTCTTCCTTTTCTTTGTCATAACTCCCTTGCAGGTAATAGACGAAGGGTCATTTACAACAAGGAATTACTATTCCTTTATACCAATTACGCCATATAGACTAATAATATCTCAGGCCATAGTCTTAGTATTCTACAATGTAGTTATGTATTTTCTAAAATTTAGAAAAATACAGTACAATACTTATTTTGTGAAAAGCTCCGATAAAGCGGCCATATTGCTTTTTTCTATTCTTTGCATCGCCTTCGTTCTGCATATTATTTCTTACGGCGGAATCGGAAATCTGCTTGCTTCTCGATATTTCAGGGAAACTGGCGATGTGAATGTCACGATGATGGGGTGGAAAGCACTCATCATCGTGACCAGCGTAATGCTCACCGCTATAAGTTTTGGCGCAGATCGCTCATCCCTCTTTCAAAAATTAATCTGCATCGCAGGTCTATTTCTTCTCGCAATATCAGTGAATCCATTCAACATCGCTCGAAATGTTTTCTTTGGTGCTTGGCTGCCGATTTTTATAATAATTGTCAGGGGAAGAATTACTCCTTTCCATATGTACGCCTCCTTCGCGCTAGTCATAACTGTCTTCATGCCAATCTTCAACTTCACCTCTCGGGAAGGATACACGCTGGCGGAGGCGACTTCGGTATATTCCGATAATTTGGCAAGGTACATTTCCGCGCCGTTTTCCGACACCTACGGCATGCTCGTAGCGTGCGTATGGTGGTTTGAGGATGTCGGGTTTTATTGGGGCCAGAAAACCCTGGGCCTGCTTCTTTTCCTTGTTCCAAGAAGTTTCTGGACATCGAAGGCCACGCTGACCGGACTAGACATCGGTGACTATATTCACTCTGCAGGCTACACCGGAACCGACAATCTCTCTTTCTTTGTTGGCGGTGACTTTTATGCAGATTTCGGAATATTTGGAGTATTGCTCGGAGCAATATTAACTTATCATGTTTTAAGATTGTCAATCTATAAGAACAAAATTTCCGTCAATGGCTGGCCCATTAAAAACCTATTATTTATGGGCGCACTTCCCATCTTGATAAGAGGCCCACTAGGCGCGAATGTTGGATTATTTTTCTTTGAAATACTTTTCGTTTCAATTCTCATAAGGGTTTTGCCTCTGATGGCTAGCGACACCCTGTTCGTCAAAAGGTCTCTGCGAAAGCCGCCTATTCGCACCGCCAGGCAAGGTCGTTCACGGTTAGCGCCGGCACTCCAGCGGCAACGGAGGTGAAGGCCCTGTTACATCAGCTTGGAGTTTTGGGACATCAAGCCTCCAAGTATGCAATAGGGTGATGAGTTCCCGTGCGGATAATCGCAGCGTCCGCATGTTCTCGGCGACAAATCCCCATAAAGATTGGACGAGCTTCAAGATGAGAATATTGCGCGTCATCGCTTCCGCCAATCCGCGTGGCGGCGGGCCGATCGAAGGATTGAAAATAAGCGCTTCAATCATGCGCGAATGGGGCCACGAGACGGAAGTCGTGACGCTCGACGATCCGGCTGCGGATTTCCTCGCCGATTTCCCTCTACCGGTCCATGCGGTCGGCAAATGGACCCGCCGCTACGGCTATTCGCCCAGGCTGGTCGATTGGATTTCGGCCAATGGCGCCCGATTCGATGCCGCGGTGATCCATGGGCTCTGGATGTATCCTTCGGTCGGCGGCCGGCGCGGGCTGCGGCGAGCGGATGTGCCTTATGTCGTCTTCACCCACGGGATGATGGATCCCTGGTTCAGGAAGAAATACCCCCTCAAGCATGTCGCCAAGCAGGCCTATTGGTCGCTGTTCGAAGGCAAGGTTCTGCGCGATGCGGAACATGTGCTCTTCACCACCGAAGAGGAGCGGCTCCTCGCCGCAACCGCCTTCCGCGGACCGGGCTACCGGGAAAAGGTCGTCGCATATGGCGCCGCGTCGCCGCCCGCCGTCGATCGTGCCGACATCGCGCACTTCAGGAATCTGATCCCCGAACTGGGGGACAAGCCCTATTTCCTGTTTCTCAGCCGTATCCACCCCAAGAAGGGATGCGACCTGTTGATCGATGCCTATGCGAAAGTCGCGGGGCAAGCCGGCACCCCGGATCTGGTGATTGCAGGCCCCGCTTCGGACGATCTGAAGGCCGAACTGCAGGCGCAGGCGAGCGCGTTGAACGTTGCCGAGCGAATCCATTGGCCGGGCATGCTGGCCGGCAAGGTCAAGTATGGCGCCTATAGCGGCGCCGAAGCCTTCGTCCTTCCATCGCACCAGGAGAACTTCGGAATCGTGGTGGCGGAGGCGCTCGCCTGCGCCTGTCCGGTGCTGATCAGCAACAAGGTCAATATCTGGCGCGAGGTGGTCGAAGGCGGTGCGGGCTTGGTGGACGCGGACACCTCGGCCGGCACGGAGCGCATGCTGCAACATTTCCTGGCGCTGGCGCCGGAAGAACGAGACGCGATGAAGCGCGCGGGGCGCCGGCTTTTCGACAGCAGGTTCACCGCGGAGGCGGCCGCCGGCGATCTCCTCCGCGTGCTGGAGCAGGTTCGCCGCCGCTGAACGCGGGTGGCGCGAGCCTTTGCCCGGATAGATGTGCAGCGGCTTGGAGAGCATTCCCGCCGCCGTTGCTGCCAGCAGGCGACCGAGATGGAGCGCAGCGGATGATCGACTGCCGGATGGACCGCGCGGGCGGCCAGCGCCGCGATGCCGAAGGCGATCTGCGGCCGGTCAGGCACGCGCGCTAGCCCTCAGGCAAGGCGCGCCCAGGATAAGGCCTTATTTTCAGGGAATGTCGCTGGATGCCCCGCGAGGATTCGAACCTCGATTGACGGAGTCAGAGTCCGTAGTCTTACCATTAGACGACGGGGCAACGCGGGCCGTGCCTCTAGGGCGCTCGCGAAGGCAGGTCAAGGGCCCCGCGAGCCATAGTGTTCGCTCCGGTCCTTCACCCCTGCTCCCATCTTGTTATGGTGAACGCAAAAGAGGGAGAAACGGCATGATGAAGGCGCTCTCAAAGCGGGAAATCCTGCGGGGCATCGGTGTAATCGGCACGGCGGGAATTGCAGCTGGCGCCTTTCCTTCGCTGGTTCGCCCAGCACTTGCCCTTGAACACCCGGGAGGGCAGGCCCGCGACCGGATCGCGCGCGTTACGGCCTATGCGCTGAGCATTCCCTGCCGTGTCGAGGCTGGCCCCTATTCGCGCGACATCACCATGGGTGGGACCCTGGTCGAGGTGGAGACGCAGGATGGCCTCACAGGCTGCGGTTTCACCTCCATCACCAATTCCGAGATAGTTGCGGCGGCGGTCAACATCGTCGCCGCCCCCGCGCTTGTCGGGCGGGATGCCTTCGCCACAAGTGCGATCTCGCAGCAATTGCACCTCTCCCTCACCCCCAGAGCGCAAACCGGCCATGCCCAGCATGCGATCTCCGCCATCGACATCGCCTTGTGGGATATTCGCGGGAAACGGCTGGGTCTGCCCATCTGGCGCCTGTTGGGCGGAGCGCGGCCACTGGTGCCCAGCTACACCACATTCGGCATGGCTTATATGGACCGCGACGAGTTGGCCGCCATTGCCCGGCATCTGGTCCAGGCGGGGCGACAACGGCTCAAGATGGTAATCGCCGCCAATGCGGAGCAGCGAATCGACAATGGCGAATCAATGGAGCGCATACTCGCCGAAGACGCGCAGCGCATCCGCGCCGTGCGTGATGCAGTGGGCCCTGACATCGAGATTTTCATCGATGCCAACCACGCATTGGACGAATATGAAACGCGCCGCTTCCTGACGCGCATCGCGGACTACGACATTGCCTTTTTCGAAGAGCCGATAAGCGGGAATGACGTGCGCCGCCTGGCAGATCTGCGCCGCAGCAGCCCGGTGCCGATCGCTGCAGGCCAGAACGAGACACACCTGCGCCGATTCCGCGATTTCCTGGTGCACGACGCGGTGGACGTATTGCAGTTCAACACATGCATCTGCGGCGGCTACACGGCGGCACTCCAGGTCGCGGCGCTGGGCGCTGCGTTCAGCGTGCCGATCGACAATGGCGGCGGCTATGCGGAATACAACATGCATCTGCATGCGGGGGTCGCGAATGGCGGGATGGTGGAATGGCACCTTGGCGCAGTGGCGCTTGGAACCGTGCTGTACGACCGTCTGCCTGCTTTCGAGGGCGACAGGCTGCGCCTCCCCGAAACACCCGGCCTCGGCTTTTCCATCGTGCCCGAGATGCTGCGCGAATATGGCAAGATCGAGTGATCCGGCAGGGCCGCTTGCTCCGGCCCCCGCGCCGCGCTAGCTTGGCCCCAGGTACCCGCTCAACAGGGCGGGCATAAGAACGAGAAAGTATTGGCGTATGGCGGAACTCACTCCGCCGGAAGGCCCGCGGGCAGCCGCGCACCAAAGGGGACAGGGCGATCAGCGGGAGGAAACCGCTGCGTTGCCCGGCACGGCGAGCAAACCATCGCGCGCTTCCGGCGAACGGCAGGGGACCGGTTCAGGCCGGCCGGATTCCGGGATTGCCCCTTTTCGTCAGGGGGCTGCATCAGCGAATGGCCCCACTCATCGCAATTCCTATGCCGCGATCGACCTGGGCACCAACAATTGCCGCTTGTTGATCGCGCGTCCTTCGGGAAGCAATTTTACCGTGATCGACGCGTTCAGCCGCGTCGTGCGGCTGGGCGAAGGCCTGGCGCAGACCGGCAGGCTGAGCGAGGCCGCGATGGATCGTGCGTTAGGCGCCCTGAAAATCTGCGCCGACAAACTCAAGCGCCGCAACGTCCACCTTGCACGCTCCGTAGCCACCGAAGCCTGCCGCCGCGCCAGCAATGGCGCGAATTTCATCGAGCGGGTCCGGCGCGAAACCGGGATCGTGCTGGACGTTATTTCAGCCGAGGAGGAAGCCCGCCTTGCCGTGCTCGGCTGCCACGTGCTGCTGGAAGACGGCAACGGGCCTGCAGTCATCTTCGACATCGGCGGTGGATCGACCGAACTGGTGCTGATCGAACAGGGTGGCGCGGTGCCGCACATCGTGGATTGGCAGAGCGTGCCCTGGGGTGTCGTCTCGCTTACCGAAACATATGGGCAGGACGGCACGTGCCCCGAAACGCGCCGCGCCCGATACGAGCAGATGCGCAATCGGGTGCGCGACAGTTTTGATCCGTTCGCCAAGCGAATCGCCAAGGCGCACGCGCCCGATCTGCGCCTGCTCGGCACCAGCGGAACGGTGACGACACTGGCCAGCGTCCACCTCGATCTGCCACAATATGATCGCAAGGCCGTGGATGGGTTGATCGTCCCTTCCTCCGCCATGCGGGAAATCAGCGCAGGCCTTTCGCGTATGTCGCCGGCGGAGAGACGCCAGTTGCCTTGCATCGGAAATGAGCGGGCAGACCTTGTCGTGGCCGGATGTGCTATACTTGAAGCGATTCTGGACATATGGCCCGCCCAGCGGCTTGGCGTTGCCGACAGGGGCATCCGCGAAGGCATCCTGCGCAGCCTGATGAGCAACGACAGCGAAGGCGAACAGGCGCGAGCCGCGCTGCGCCAGACGCAACGACAGAGAGCATGAGGCCCCTTTCATGAGCCGATCCGGCCGCGATCCCGAAAAGCGGGTCAAGACATCCCGCGGGCGCACCGCGTCTTCCAACCGCTGGCTCGCCCGGCAGTTGAACGATCCCTATGTTCGCCAGGCCAAGGCTGACGGCTATCGCAGCCGCGCTGCCTACAAGCTGATCGAGCTGGACGAGAAATTCGTGCTGCTGAAGGGTGCATCCCGCGTGGTCGATCTGGGTATTGCGCCCGGCGGCTGGAGCCAGGTGGTCCGCAAGCTGGCCCCACGGGCAGGCGTCGTCGGCATAGACCTGCTGCCCACCGAACCGATCGATGGCGTAACGATCTTCGAGATGGATTTCATGGCGGATGATGCGCCCGCTGCGCTGGAAGCCGCGCTGGACGGCCCGCCGGACCTCGTCCTGTCAGACATGGCCGCCAATACGGTGGGCCACAAGCAGACGGATCACTTGCGGACGATGGGCCTGGTCGAAACCGCTGCCGACTTCGCCATCGCCACGCTCGCTCCTGGCGGCGCCTTCGTGGCGAAGGTACTTGCCGGAGGGACCGACACCTCACTGCTCGCGCTCTTGAAGCGCCATTTCACCGCGGTGAAACACGCCAAGCCGCCGGCAAGCCGCAAGGGCTCATCGGAATGGTATGTGATCGCCCAAGGCTTCAAGGGCCGGGAATAGCCACAGGACCTGCTGTAAAGGCCGCACGCCCTACGCGCGGGTTGCGCCCCACCCCGGCCAGCTGCACGAGTTGCCCAGGCCGGCGGATACGAAAAGGGGCGGAAATGGACCCGCCCCTTTTTCAATTCAGTCTGCAGAGCGCCCTCAGGCGGCAGGCGCGGCCGCTTCTGCCTGGGCCTCGGCGCCTTCTTCGGCTGCCGTTTCCTCACCCTCGGTCGCAGGAGCGACTTCTTCCGCCGCAGGGGCCGCTTCCGGCGTCGGCAGGGGAAGCTGGTGTGCGCCCATGGAGTTCAGGTAAACCAGGATATTGGCGCGGTCTTCCGGATTGGAAAGGCCTGCGAAGCTCATCTTGGTGCCATCGGCAAAGGCGCGGGGGCTCTTGAGCCAGGCGTCCATGGCCTCGAAAGTCCAGGTGCCGCCCTTGCTCTTGAGCGCGTTCGAGAATGCAAAGCCCGCGTGACCGGTGCCGATCCCTTCGCCCATCACACCGAAGAGATTCGGGCCGATACCGTTGGCGCCACCCTGATTGATCGTGTGGCAGGCAACGCACTTGGCGAAGACCTTCTCACCCGCGGCCGGATCGGCAGTGGAGAGCAGCGTCGCCAGCGACGGGCCTTCGGCGGCGCCTTCTTCCACCACGCCTTCAATGGGATAGCCCATTTCGTGCGGACGGTGCGGCTTGTCCGCGCCATAGTACATCCCGCTCAGAATCGAGAGGCCGAGGCCAATGATTCCGGCAAACAACAGCCATCCGGCAAAGGTATTGAAACGGTCGGTCATCCGTGATCAGTCCGGCTTTGTAATTTGGGGGCGCTCTAGTCAGCCCCCGCGCGCTTCGCAAGTGCCATAGTGACTTGTTTGCGTGATCGGGGAAGTCTAGGCGCTTGCGCCGATGCAAAGTTTTCCCGCCCCCGCACTCGCCATGGTAGAGCAGATGACCGCCGCAGCCGCGCAGAGTCCGGCGCGCGCCATCGCATTTCAGGGCGCGCCGGGGGCCAATTCCCACCGCGCAGCGCTGGAATATGCGCCCGATTGCCTGCCTTTGCCGTGCTTCAGTTTCGAAGACGCGCTGGAAGCGGTGAAAACGGGACGCGCGGGCGCCGCGATCATTCCGATCGAAAATTCACAGCACGGCCGTGTGGCAGATATCCACTTCCTTCTGCCGGAAAGCGGGCTGTCGATCGTTGGCGAACACTTTCTGGCGATCAAGCATGCGCTGATGGCGCTGGGGCAGAATCCCATCAAGGTCGCCTACAGCCATCCCCAGGCGTTGGGCCAGTCGCGCAATTATCTGCGTGCACGCAACATTATCCCGCTCGCCTATGCCGATACGGCCGGAGCGGCCGCCTATGTGAAGGAAATGGGCGACCTTTCCAGCGCCGCCATCGCGCCTGCCCTCGCCGCCGATATCTACGGGCTCGAAATCATCGAGAACGGCGTGGAGGATGCGCATGACAACACCACGCGCTTCGTCCTGCTGGCGCGGGATGCGCTCGACCCCGCCAGTCTTGAAGGCAATGTGGCGATGACCACCTTCGTCTTCGAGGTGAAAAACGTGCCTGCCGCGCTCTACAAGGCACTGGGCGGCTTCGCGACCAATGGGGTGAACATGACCAAGCTGGAAAGCTACCAGAAGGGTGCAAGCTTCGCGGCCACCAGGTTCTTTGCAGACATTATCGGTCGCCCGGGTGAGCCTGCGGTTGACAACGCATTGGAAGAACTGGCCTTCCACAGCAAGGAAACGCGCCTTTTGGGCAGCTATCGCATGGCGCGCGTGCGCGGCTGAGGGCGAAGCCCGCTCGCGCCATACTCCGCTTGCACACCGGCACCGTGCGTGCCACCAATCGCGCCGTGACGGCCACCGGCGACATTACGGGGACAGATGCTTCGAACGCCGCAAGCGACTGGGAAGCCGTGCGCGCCAGCAGCGATATCCAGTTCGCGCCGATCGAACTGCCCAGGCAGGAACCCCCGCCCGACTGGTTCTTGAACCTGATGCGCGCCTTGGGCGAGATGTTCGAGCCGATCGCACAAGCGCTGGGTGCTTCCTGGCCAATCGTCAAGTGGACGCTGATCGGGCTTGCTGCGGTACTGGTCCTCTGGCTGCTGTGGAGGTTGATCGAACCGATCGCCCGGATTCGTCTCGGCAGGTCCACCGATGACGAGCCGGAGGAATGGACCCCCGACCGGAGCGAGGCGCTGGCCTTGCTCGAGGATGCGGACCGCCTGGCCGCCGAAGGGCATTATGACGAGGCCGCGCACCTGCTGCTGATGCGCAGCGTGGGCCAGATCGCCGCCGCCCGGCCAGACTGGCTGGAACCGTCCAGCACGGCCCGGGAAATCGCCCGGCTGCCTGCCCTGCCCGATCGCGCTCGCAATGCCTTCGCCGAGATCGCCGGATATGTGGAGCGCAGCATGTTCGCCCTGAGGCGGCTGGAGGAAGGTGACTGGCGGGCGGCCCGATCAGCCTATGCCGACTTTGCCCTTGCTGACCTGGGGGCCACGGCGTGACCACGGCGAGAACCTCCAAGGCGAATCGCACAGCCGCGTTCTCGCCGCGCACCGTGCTGTTGTTGCTGCTTTTCGGGGCACTGGCCTTTGTCGCGGCGCTCTATTTCATCGGCATGGGAGACGATTCGAACCGGGGCCGGGCCGGCGGTTCGCACGTTCTTGATCGTGGCCTCAGCGGATATGCCGCGCTGGCAGAACTGCTCGAAGCGCGCGGCTACGAGGTGAGCCATGTCCGTAATCCCGGCAAGCTGGAAGACGAAACGCTGCTGATCCTGACTCCGCCGATCCATGCGGAAATCGAGGAAATCAACAAGATCATCGAAGCCCGCCGCTATCGCGGACCCACCTTGCTGGTTTTGCCGAAATGGCTGGCGATGGAAGCCCCTTCCCAGCTCAACGCCAAGGCGCGTCCCGGCTGGGTTGTGCTGCTCGGTGCGAACAAGCCCGAATGGGCCCGCGATGTGGGCCGCGACGATATGATCGACGTCAGGCTCGAGAATCCGGATGCCCTGCCTGGCGGATGGTCCGGGCTGGGCCTGTCGGGCACGCTGCCTGACAGCAAGGCGATGCAGAACATGACGTCCGACGCGCTGGCCCCGCTCGTGCGCGATGGCGAAGGGCGCGGGCTGGCGAGCTACTGGAACGACAATGGCGTGTATCCCGGGCTGGCGAGCTGGGCGAATGCAGAGCCAAATTCCAGCGATAATGCCGATGCGGACATGTGGCCGGTGGTCATCGTTGCCGAACCCGACCTGCTCAACAATTACGGCCTGGCGGACCGCCAGCGGGCGATGGTTGCGCTGGGCATCGTCGAGGCCACGCTGGAAGATTATGACATGCCGATCGTGTTTGACGTGACGCTGAATGGCCTTGGCAACCACCAGAACCTGCTCACACTGGCCTTCAGTCCACCCTTCCTGGCCGCGACATTGTGCCTTCTGCTCGCCGCCGTGGTGGTGGCCTGGCGCGCGATGCAACGCTTCGGCCCACCGCTGGCAGGAGCGCCGACCTTCGCCTTCGGCAAGCAGCAACTCGCCCGCAATGTCGCCGCGCTGATCCAGCGTTCGAAACGGCTCCATCTGCTGGGCACACCCTATGCCACGATCATGCGTGGCCGCGTGACGCACCTGCTCGGGCTGAAGCACACGGCCGATGCCGGACAGACCGAAGCCGCGATCGACACCCTGCTTGCAAGGCGCGGCATCGCGTCTCCCGAATTCTCCCGGAATGCCGAGGCCTTGCGCCGCGCCGGCAGCCCGCATGAACTGCTGCGCCGGGCACATGCGCTCAAACAGATCGAAAGGAAGCTTTCCAAATGACCACCACGCTCAGCGATGCGCGCGCGCTGGCGGATGCCATCCGCGGCGAAATGGCCAAGGCAGTCGTTGGCCAGCAGGATACGATCGAGCATCTGCTGATTGCGCTGGTCAGCCAGGGCCACGTGCTGCTGGAGGGGCCGCCGGGAACCGCCAAGACCTTCATGGCGCAATGCTTCGCGCGGGCCATCGGGCTGGATTTCGGCCGCATCCAGTTCACGCCCGACCTGTTGCCGGGCGACATCCTGGGTTCCAACCTGTTCAACTTCCAGACGAGCCAGTTTACGCTGACGCGCGGACCGATCTTCTGCGAACTCCTGCTGGCCGACGAAATCAACCGCACCCCGCCCAAGACCCAGGCCGCCCTGCTGGAAGCGATGCAGGAACGCCGGGTCACGCTGGATGGCGAGACGCACAGCCTGCCCGACAGCTTCATGGTCGTGGCGACGCAGAACCCGATCGAGAACCAGGGCGTCTATCCCCTGCCCGAAGCCCAGCTCGACCGTTTCCTGTTCAAGCTGCTTGTGGCCTATCCCAGCGCGGAAGAGGAAGCCGCCATCGTTGCCCGCTTCGGCGAGCGCAGCGGGCCGCCCCATGCGGAGGATTTCGGCGTCGTGAGGGTCACGGATGCCGGTTCGCTGCTGGCCGTGGCACAAGCGGTGAAGGCCATAACCCTGGCGCCCGAAGTGATTGACTATGTCGTGCGGCTGGTCCGCGCGACCCGCGAGACGACCGATCTTTCAAGCGGGGCAAGCCCGCGCGCCGCGGTGCTGCTGGCCAATGCGGCCCGCGCCCGCGCCGCCCTGGCAGGACGTGACTATGTGCTGCCGGATGATGTGAAGGCGCTCGCGACCTCGGTCCTGCGCCATCGACTGCTGCTGTCACCCGCCGCCGAGATTGAAGGGCGCGACATCGAAACCCTGGTCGCCACGCTGGTCGAACAGACCGAGGCGCCCCGCTAGGGCGAGGTCGGCCGCGGTGATCGTCCCTTCAGCCCGTACGCTGGCTCTTGCGGCCCTCGCCGCTCCCGTCGCGCTGGTGATAGCGGCCAGCGCCCCGGGTGCGTGGGTCGTCGCGCCTGCCGCCGCAGCGGCGCTGCTGGTGCTGGTGCTGCTTGACGGGCTGGCCGCCGGCGTCCTGGCGGAATGGCGCGTGATCGCGCCCGCCGACGCGGAAATCGGCGAGGATCTGGACGTGACCATCCTGGCCGAGATCGCTGGCCGGGCCATCGGCGGCGCGCCGGAAATTGCGATCGCCTTCGATCCTCGCCTGGGTGAAGGGGGGCGAGCCATGACCAGCCTTGAACGCAACGCGACAGGCAGCGGCTGGACCGGCACCGCACGCCTGATGCCCACCCGGCGGGGCACCGGCGGACTGGAGAAATTGTGGTTCCGCTGGCCCGGCCCGCTGGGGCTCGCTCACCGCCAGGTCACGCGTGAACTCGATCAGCAGATTCGTATCTGGCCGGACCTCTCGCCGGTCCGCTCGCCACTGTTGCAAACCTTCCTGCGTGATGCGCAATTCGGTCTGATTGCCCGGCGCATCCGTGGCGAAGGCACCCAGTTCGAAGCATTGAGCGAATACCAGCCCGGTATGGACCGGCGGCGGATCGACTGGAAAAGCTCCGCCCGGCAGACCCGCCTCTACGCTCGCGAAAACGAAAGCGAGCGAAACAACCAGATCGTGTTCGCCTTCGATTGCGGCCAGGCCATGTGCGAGCCGGTGGATGGCCTGCCCCGGATCGACAGGGCCGTCAGTGCCGCACTGACGGCATCCTATGTCGCCCTGAAAGGCGGAGACAAGGTGGCGCTGTTCGGCTTTGGCCAGCGGCCCGAGGTGTTCACCCCCTTTGTCTCCGACAGCCGCCAGTTCCATCGCCTGCAAACCGCAGCGGCATCGCTGGATTATCACGCGGCCGAGCCCAATTTCACCCTCGCCCTCGCCACGCTGGCCGCCCGGTTGCCGCGCCGCGCGATGATCGTGCTGTTCTCCGACTTTACCGATCCGACCAGCGCAGAACTGATGGTGGAAAGCGTGGGCCGGCTGGTCCAGCGCCATCTCGTCCTGTTCGTGACGATGGAAGACACCGAACTGGCCGAACTCGCGGATGCCGAGCCGGAGACGGTGGACGATGTCGCGACGGCGGTGGCTGCCGGCACCTTGGCACGGCAGCGCGCGGTCGTGCTGCAGAAACTGCGCCAGATGAATGTCGATGTGATCGAGGCACCGTGGCAATCGCTGACCTACAGCCTGATCGACCGGTATCTGCAGATCAAGCGCGCGGAGAGCATCGGATGAGTCGGCTGGGCCGCTTCTTCGGCAGCAAGCAGGCGGAAGCGCCGCTCGATATCGAGCGGGCCGCCCTGCGCTCGGATCGCTTCCGGCTGGAACGTGAAGCGGAATGGACGCGGCTGGACGCCATCGTCACGCGGATGGAAGGCGGCAGACTTGCCAAGGTGGCGGATGAGGATCTGCTGGAACTGCCCGCGCTTTACCGCACGGCCGCATCCAGCCTTGCCATCGCGCGGGAAACCTCGCTGGATGCCGCGACACTGGCCTATCTCGAATCGCTGGTCCAGCGCGCCTGGTTCCAGGTCTATGGTCCACAGATCGGCTTCATTGCCTGGCTGCGCCGTTTCTTCGGCGGGGGCTGGAGCGCTGCGGTACGCGCGTTGTGGCTGGATATCTGCATCGCCCTTGCGGTGATGGTGGCCGGCACCGTCGTGGGATGGCTGCTCGTCGAACAGGACACCGACTGGTATTATGCGCTGGTCCCCACCCAGTTCGCTGACGAGCGGGTGCCGGGGGCATCCCGCGCAGTGCTGCAGGAATCCCTGGCCGGCACGCAGGATGCAGGCGGGCTCTCCGCCTTTTCGGCCATGCTGTTCAGCAACAATGCCGGGGTCGCGATCCTGGCATTCGCGCTGGGCTTCGCCTTCGGCATTCCTTCGCTGATGCTGCTGATCCACAACATGGCGGTGCTGGGTGCGATGATGTGGCTGTTCGCGCAGGCCGGGCTGGCGGTGGAATTCGCCGCATGGCTGTCGGTCCACGGAACGACCGAACTGTTCGCGATCCTCCTGGCGGGCGCGGCGGGCCTTCACATTGGCCGCTCCATGGCCTTCCCCGGCAACCGACCAGTGCTGGATGCAGCGGCCGAAAGCGGCCAGCGCGCGGCCGTGGTGATGTTAGGGGTCGTCCTGATGATGATCACGGCGGCATTGCTGGAAAGCTTCGCCCGCCAGCTTGTGGCCGATACCGCATCGCGCTTCACCATCGGGGGCACGATGCTGGTTCTCTGGCTGTCCTACTTCTTCCTGTTCAGGCGCCGAGCGGAAAACCCGGCATGAGCAGGAAGACCGACTTTCGCGAAAGGGAGAACAAGCGGCGCCGCACGATGGTGACGCCCGAAGGCATCGCCCTGCCGATCACGCTGGCCAGCCGGGGCACGCGCTTCGGCGCGCTGCTGCTGGACCTGCTCATCATCTTTACGGTCTATGTCGTGACCATGATCGTGCTGGCCTCCATCGGGCTGAGCACGATGTCCGGGGATCTGGCCGGAAATGCAGGACCGGTGCAGGAACTGCTGGTGGTCATCTTCATGATCGCCAGCTTCCTGCTGTTCAACGGCTATTTCATGTTCTTTGAATTCGGGCCGCGCGGCGCAACGCCGGGCAAGCGCATATCGGGCATCCGCATCGCTGCGCGCGACGGCGGACGCCTCACCGCGCAGGCCGTGATCGCCCGCAACCTGCTGCGCGACATAGAATTGTTCCTGCCGCTGACACTGATGGCGGCCTGGAGCGCCAGCGCGATTACCGGCGACCAGAGCGGGTGGGCTGTGCTGGCGGCGACCATCTGGTTCCTGATCTTCGCCTTCTTCCCCTTCTTCAACCGCGACCGCCTGCGCGCAGGCGATCTGGTGGCCGGCACCTGGGTAGTCGAGGCGCCCAAGCGCAAGCTGGAACAGGTGATGTCCGCCGGCGAGGCGGCGCATGGCCGTTCGCAGGCGACAGGCGCGGAATACCGGTTCAGCGATGCCGACCTGTCGGTCTATGGCGAGTACGAGCTGCAGACGCTTGAACGCGTGCTGCGCGACGGCAATCAGGATTCGCAAGTGGCCGTGGCCAATGCCATCTGCCTCAAGATCGGCTGGGAAACCGGCTCGGGCGATGAGCGGGCGTTCCTCGAAGCGTTCTACGCGCAGTTGCGCGCCCGGCTGGAACGCGACATGCGCTTCGGCAGGCGCAAGGCCGACAAGCATTCGTGATCGGGCCCAGTGCCGGCCGGCTTGCTGAACGCGGGCATCGACCCACCGCCCTTCCGGTTGTATGAGCCGCGCATCGTGACCCTGACCCTGCGCCCCGCCTCTGCTGACGACAGTGCCGCGCTCGCCGCTCTGGGACGCGACAGCTTCGTCGAGAAATTCGGGCACCTGTACACGCCGGAAAATCTGGAAGCTTTCCTGGAAGGCGCCTTCTCCGAAGGAGCAATTGCGGCCGAACTGGCGGATACTGGCCGCATCTACCGGCTTGCGGTGGATGCGGAAGGCAAGCTGGCCGGCTATTGCAAGATCGCGTTGGCCACATCCTTCCCCGAACATGCGCGGGGCGAATGCACGATGGAACTGAAGCAGCTCTATACCGCCCCCCACCGCACCGGGCAGGGGATCGGCGCGGCCCTGATGGACTGGGCCATGGCCGAGTTCCGCCAGCGGGGCGCGGACGAGGCCCACCTTTCGGTGTGGAGCGAGAATTTCGGCGCGCACAAGTTCTATCGCCGCTATGGTTTCGAGAAGCTGGCGGACATCCATTTCTGGGTGGGCAACCACCGCGATGACGAGTTCCTGTTCGCCCGCATGCTCTGACGCCGAACGCCGCACCGTCTTTCCTGCATGGCCTGGCACCTATCGTCATTGTCCGGCCCTATCGTCATTGTCCGGTAAGCCGGATGCGCCTATATCCCCGCCCATGTCATCCGTACGCCCCTGGCGCGATATCGCGCGCCGCCAGAGCCGCCAGATCATGGTAGGCAACGTTCCCGTGGGCGGCGATGCGCCGATCACGGTGCAGACCATGACCAATACGCTCACCAGCGATCCCGGCGCGACCATCGACCAGATTCGCCGCTGCGAGGATGCGGGAGCGGACATCATCCGCGTTTCCTGCCCCGATGTGGAGAGCACCACCGCGCTGGGCGCGATCGTGCGCGCCGCCCGCATCCCGATCGTCGCGGACATCCATTTTCATTACAAGCGCGCGCTCGAAGCTGCTGACGCAGGCGCCGCCTGCCTGCGCATCAATCCGGGCAATATCGGCAGCAACGAACGCGTGGCCGAAGTCGTCCGCGCCGCCAAGGCCAATGGCTGCGCGATCCGGATCGGCGTGAATGCCGGCAGCCTCGAGAAGGACCTGCTCGAGAAATATGGCGAGCCGTGCCCCGAAGCGCTGGTGGAATCCGCGCTCGACCATATCAAGCTGCTGCAGGACCATGACTTCCACGAATACAAGGTGGCGGTGAAGGCCAGCGACGTGTTCCTGGCGGTGGCCGCCTATATGGGCCTGGCCGAAGCGACCGATTGCCCGCTGCACCTGGGCATCACCGAAGCGGGCGGCCTGATCGGCGGCACGGTGAAAAGCTCGATCGGCATGGGCAACCTGCTGTGGGCCGGCATCGGCGACACGATCCGCGTCAGCCTCTCGGCGGAACCCGAAGAGGAAGTGCGGGTCGGCTTCGAAATGCTGAAGGCGCTGGGCCTGCGCACGCGTGGGGTGCGGGTCGTCTCCTGCCCCAGCTGCGCGCGGCAGGGCTTCGACGTGATCCGCACCGTGCAGGCGCTGGAAGACAGGCTGCAGCACATCAAGACGCCCCTTTCGCTTTCCGTGCTCGGCTGCGTGGTCAACGGACCCGGTGAAGCGCGCGAGACGGATATCGGCCTCACCGGCGGCGGCAACGGCAAGCACATGGTCTATCTCTCGGGCGTGACCGATCACGTGGTGCAGGATGCCGATATGCTGGATCACATCGTCTCGCTGGTGGAAGCCAAGGCGGCCCAGATCGAAGCCGAGATGAGCGATGCAGGCACGGCAGAGGCGGCCGAGTGACCATTTCGATCCGGGCCGCAACGCGGGCCGACCTGCCTCTGATCGCAGAGTTGATCCGCGATCTGGCGGAGTATGAGAAGCTCTCTCACGAAGTCCGCTTCGATGAGGCCGCGCTGGGCCGGAAGCTGTTCGGCCACGGCCTTATGCCGAAGTGCTGATCGGCGAAGTGGATGGCGCGCCGCAAGGCTTTGCACTGTTCTTTCACAATTTCTCGACCTTCGAAGGCAGACCGGGAATCTACCTGGAAGACCTGTTCGTCACGCCCGAAGCGCGCGGTGTGGGGCTGGGCAAGGCGCTGCTGGTGGAATTGGCGCGCCTTGCGGTCGAGCGCGACTGCGCCCGTCTCGAATGGTGGGTGCTCGACTGGAACGAGCCGTCGATCGGCTTCTACAAGTCATTGGGCGCGCGGCCGATGGACGAATGGACCGTCATGCGCGTCGATGGCGATGCGCTGTCTGATCTGGCGCAGATGGGCGCCGCTGAGAAATAGATGTCGACGTAGTCCGTCAGCCCGTCACACCATTCGAATTCCCGCAGGCGGTAATATTTGCGGTCCTGCGTGATCGCGAAATGCCACAGCTTGTCGAGTTCGCAATGGCGGCCGACATCGGGCGTGTCGGTGATGCTGATCTTGCCCCGGAACGTGAAGTAGTCGGGGCCGATCTCCTGAACCTTGCCATCAAGCGTCAGCAACCCCCGGTTGCCGGCGGGATCGCCCTGCCGGCCCGTCAGGCGTATGCCGTCGCCTTCCATGCGCGCATCCACGGTGCCACGCACGTCCCAACTGATCCACTGCAGGCTCAGGCCCTTATTGTTCAGCAGGCGATCGACGCCCACCGGATTGAGCGCGGGCACCGCCGCCGGAGGCGCCCCGACAGGCGTGCGCGATTCGACCGGGCCGCAGGCGGCAAGCGCCATCGCAGGGAGCAGGCACAAGGCTATTTTCGAAAAATGGGACATGCTGAATTGCCTAGCAGAAACTGCCCGAAAGCCCATGCATTTCACCGCATATTTGCCTGCTTGCGCCATCGACGCTATCGACATTGCTCAGCCGATCCCGTTCACTTTCCATCCACGGCGGGTCGGCGATAAAGGGGGTCATGGACAAGATGCTGGATCGCAGAGGCCTGTTGAAGGCAAGCGGCGTTGCCCTGGCGGCAGCCGCACTTCCCACCCGCTCTTTCGCGGAAGCCTCGGCCCTGTCGCAACGTGATCGCTCTATTCTGGACATCGCAAGGCGCGAAGTGGATCGTGCCGGCAGCGTATTGTGGCGCACCGACATTGCCGGGATCGCCGACTTCGGGGTGCACTCCGCCATTCCCCGCTTTCATTTTGCCAATCTGGAGAATGGCACCGTCCGTTCCTTCCTCGTGTCGCACGGGATGGGTTCGGATCAGGAGCATGATGGCTGGCTGAAGACCTTCTCGAACGTGGAAGGCTCGAACGCCACGAGCCGGGGCGCTTACGTCACCTGGGAATGGTACAAGGGCCGCTATGGCACCTCTATCCGGCTTGGCGGGCTGGAGCCGGACAATTCCAACGCCCTGCCCCGCGCCATCGTGATGCATGCGGCGGAATATGCCCGCCCCGAACACGTGGCCCGCTATGGCCGGCTTGGCCGATCGAACGGATGCTTCGCCATGGGGCCGGAGGATTTCCGCGAGGCCTTGTGGAACCTCTCGGGCGGGCGCCTGCTCTATGCCGACAGGCTCGGACTGGGCTGAGGGTTTTGTTCCAGCCCAACGCCCCGGCGCCTGAGGCTGGAACTCAAGTCGTCCGCAGATCGTCCTCGATCACGATCACTTCTTCATTCGTCTCACGCGCACGGTTGGAAACGCGCGGCTTTTCAAAGCTGGCGAGCACGGGCGCATCGCGCCCATAGATGTCGCTGAAGGTCCGCAGCTCCTTGTTGATGTCGCGGCCCATGGTGAAATAGGTGATGTAGACCGGGAAGCTCTTTTCCAGCGCGACCTTGGTGTACTTGCCCGAGGTCGAGATGGCGACCGCCTCGTCCTTGCTGGCGCCTTTGCCCAGGATCGCCATGGTAATCGCCAGTTCCAGCGCACGCTCCGTACGGATGCAACCATGGCTCAGCGCGCGGCCTTCGCTGTTGAAGAGATGCCGCGACGGGGTATCATGCAGGAAGATCGCATGCTCGTTCGGCATGTCGAGCTTCATCATGCCCAGCGAGTTGCCCGGGCCGGGCTGCTGCACCACGCTGACATAGCCATTGGCTCCGCGCGTGGCGGTATAGCCGTTGGCCTTGGCCCAACCGGGATTGTTGAGCACGCGTGCGCCCAGACCCTCGCCCTTCACGATGCTTTGCGGCACCGTCCAGGTGGGGTTGAAGACAACGCCTTCCACGATCTCAGCCAATTGCGGAGTGGCGGTCCGCCCCGGCTTGCCGACGATGGTCTTGTAGGTACGGATGTTCTCGTTGTTCACGGTCAGCCGCAGCTGGTATTCGGGAACATTGGTGATGAGATACTGCGAACCGAGATCGCGTGCCAGCCAGCGCCAACGGTCCATGTTGGCGCGGATCGTGGCGACCCGCTTGGCATTGGATTTGGGCGTTTCGGCCAGCGCCTGCCTGAGCGCGGCATAATCGGGATTGGTCGGCGCCAGCTTCTGCACGACACTGGCAATGTCGCGTGCATCCAACGCTTCACGCATCACCTTGTCGGTCGGCAACAGGTCTGCGTCGGGGTCGACAACGAACCACTGCCTGCGCGCCTCCATCGGGGTGCGGCCATCGCGCAAATCCTCGATCAGCCAGGTGAAGATCCGGGTAGCCGTGCGATCAAGCTCCGCCCCTTCGCCAGCATCGATCGCGGCGCTGAGCGTCTGCGGATCATAGTCGGAAGGGATGAGGCCTTCGCTGTCGATACCGCCAATCAGCAGCAGCAGCGAGCGGGCATCGGCGACCTTCCAGCTCGGCGCGGTGCGAACGGGGACAGGCTGCACAGCCGGAACCGCGCCGGGGGCGGCCGACGGCACACCTGCGAGAGGCGGAACGACAATCACGCCTTCGCCCTGCTGGGCGGAAACACCCGCAGGCAGCGCGACAACAGCCGCACCGGCAAGCGCGAACTTCAGCATCGAACCCTTCATGTGAATCTACCCTGCCCCGTTTCTGGACTGGCCGCGCGGCGATTTGCTCGCACTAGCACAAAATATGCCCTAATCGAAATGATTGCCCATCATCAATCCCGCGCCCTGTCTCCAGCATGAACTGGAAATCCGGCGTGACGTTCCCGCAACGCCAGCTTATTTCCCCAGTCGATGAAGCAAGCCCCATCGTCCATGCCCTATCTGGCGATCGGCGCAGCGATTGCCGCCTATTCGATGATGGACACAACCATGAAGTTCGCATCGCTGGCCGTGGGCGCCTATAGCGCAACCCTGTGGCGCAGCATGCTCGCCGCCGGCTTGGTGCTGCCGCTGTGGCTCCATGAAGGCGCGCGCTGGCCACACGCCGCACTGATGCGCCTGCACGTGATGCGCGGTTTCGTGACCGCGGGCGTTGCCACTACATTCTTCTACGGCCTTATCCGCCTGCCATTGGCGGAAGCGATCGCCATTTCCTTCATCGCCCCGCTGATCGCCCTGTTCCTGGCGGCCGTCATCCTGAAGGAAACCATCGGCCGGCAGGCCATCGCGGCATCGGTACTGGGCCTGATCGGCGTCGTGGTGATCGCGGCGAGCCAACAGGCGCGGGAGAACGCACACCCCGAAGCTGCCATGGGTATCGCTGCCATCCTCCTATCCGCCTGCCTCTATGCCTGGAACCTGATCCTCCAGCGCCAGCAGGCGCTTCTGGCAAAACCCGCCGAAGTCGTCCTGTTCCAGAGCACGGTCGCCACGCTGGTCCTGCTGTGCGCGGCACCGTGGCTGCTGGTGATCCCGCCGGCCGAGGCATGGCAGAGCATCGGTGCGAGCGCGATACTCGCCGTGATCGCCCTGCTGCTGGCAAGCTGGGCCTATGGCCGCGCGGAAACGCAGGCATTGGTGCCCTATGAATACACGGCGTTCCTGTGGGCGGCCCTGTTGGGCTGGATCGCCTTCGACGAGAAGTTGACCCTCCCGACCGTCCTGGGCGCCGTTCTGATCGTGGTCGGATGCCTGGTTGCGGCTCCGCGCAAGCGCACGGAGCAGACAGTGCTTTAGGGCGCCTCTGCCCGTCGTTTCGGCGTGGCAGTTCCGCTATAGCCCTGTCCGTCACCACATGATCGACCGGCAACCCGGGCGTCGCGCGGATAAACGATGCGACCATGAGCCCGCCCGCCGTTGCGGCCCTGACACAGGGGCGCGGGAGTGCGCAATCAACGCGATTTCATGGCGCCCCTGCCCTTGACGTTGGAGTGCAAAACGCGCAGGTCGCAGGCGATTCTCCCTCCCTTCGCACATGCAGCGAGGAATGGGGGCCCAAATACTTGAATTCCTTAGGGCAAGGACAAGGAAACATATCACGATGACCCAGGTCGGCAAGGACTCGCTCGGTACGCGCAGCACCCTCAATGTCGGAGGAAAAGCCTACGCCTATTACTCCCTCGCCAAGGCTGCTGAAACGATCGGGGACGTCAGCCGCCTGCCATTCTCAATGAAGGTGCTGCTGGAAAACCTCCTGCGCTTCGAGGATGACGGCTTCACCGTTTCCACCAAGGACATCCAGGCGATTGCCGACTGGCAGAAGAACCCGGTAACGGGCGCGGAAATCCAGTACCGCCCGGCCCGCGTGCTGCTGCAGGACTTCACCGGCGTGCCCTGCGTGGTGGATCTGGCCGCGATGCGCGACGCGATCGCCAAGCTGGGCGGCGATACCTCGAAGATCAATCCGCAGGTGCCCGTTCACCTGGTGATCGACCACTCCGTGATGGTCGACGAATTCGGCCACCCCAAGGCGTTCGAGAAGAACATGGAGCTGGAATACCAGCGCAACGCCGAACGCTATGACTTCCTCAAGTGGGGTTCCAAGAGCCTGACCAACTTCCACGCCGTGCCTCCGGGCACCGGCATCTGCCACCAGGTGAACCTCGAACATATCGCCCAGGGCGTGTGGTCTAGTGATGACCAGGACGGCAACGCCGTCGCTTACCCCGACACCTGCGTTGGCACGGACAGCCACACCACCATGATCAACGGCCTGGGCGTTCTGGGTTGGGGCGTTGGCGGGATCGAGGCCGAGGCCGCGATGCTGGGCCAGCCCGTTTCCATGCTGATCCCGGAAGTTGTGGGCTTCAAGCTGGTCGGCGCGCTGGCCGAAGGCGTGACCGCGACCGATCTGGTTCTGACCTGCACCCAGATGCTGCGCGCGCGCGGCGTGGTGGGTCGCTTCGTCGAATATTTCGGCCCTGGCCTTGCCGCCCTCAGCCTCGCGGACCGCGCGACGCTGGCCAACATGGCGCCGGAATACGGCGCGACCTGCGGCTTCTTCGGCATCGACGACAAGACGCTGGACTACATGCGCCTCACCGGCCGCGATGAAGACCAGATCGCCCTGGTGGAAGCCTATGCCAAGGAGCAGGGCCTGTGGCTCGACCCGGCTGCGGAACCTATCTTCACCGACACGCTCGAACTCGACATGGCAACGGTCGTTCCCTCGCTCGCCGGGCCCAAGCGTCCGCAGGACAAGGTCGTGCTTACCGAAGTGGACGACCTGTTCAATGCTGAGCTTTCGTCGGTCTACGGCAAGTCCGCCGCATCGCGCGTGAAGGTCGACGGCGCAGGCCACGACATCGGCGATGGCGACGTAGTGATCGCAGCGATCACCAGCTGCACGAACACCTCCAACCCCAGCGTGCTGGTTGCCGCAGGTCTCGTCGCCAAGAAGGCGAATGAGCGCGGGTTGAAACCCAAGCCCTGGGTGAAGACCAGCCTCGCACCGGGCTCTCAGGTCGTCACCGACTATCTCGAAAAGGCCGGCCTGCAGGAACATCTCAACGCGATCGGCTTCGATCTGGTCGGCTATGGCTGCACCACCTGCATCGGCAACTCCGGCCCGCTGGCCGCGCCGATCAGCAAGGCGATCAACGGCAATGACATCGTTGCCGCCAGCGTCCTTTCCGGCAATCGCAACTTCGAAGGTCGCGTCAGCCCCGATGTGCGGGCGAACTTCCTCGCCTCGCCGCCGCTGGTAGTCGCCTATGCTCTGAAGGGCACGGTGACGGAAGACTTCACCACCACCCCGATCGGGCAGGACCAGGACGGCGCGGACGTGTTCCTCAAGGACATCTGGCCCACCAATCAGGAAGTAACCGCCCTGATGAACAGCTCGATCGACCGCGGGATGTTCCAGACCCGCTATGCCGACGTCTACAAGGGCGACGAGCACTGGCAGGCGATCAACGTGACCGGTTCGGACACCTATAGCTGGCGTCCGGGCAGCACCTATGTCGCCAACCCGCCTTATTTCGAAGGCATGGAAATGACCCCGGCCCCGGTTACCGACATCATCGGCGCGATGCCGATGGCGATCCTGGGCGATTCGGTCACCACCGACCACATCAGCCCCGCCGGCTCGATCAAGGAAGACAGCCCGGGCGGCCAGTATCTGCTCGACCATCAGGTCGCGAAGGCGGACTTCAACTCCTACGGCTCGCGCCGTGGCCACCACGAAGTGATGATGCGCGGCACCTTCGCCAATATCCGCATCAAGAACGAGATGGTGCCCGGCATCGAAGGCGGGATGACCACCTATAAGGGCGAAGTCATGGCCATCTACGACGCCGCGATGAAGCATAAGGCCGACGGTACGCCGCTGGTCATCATCGCGGGCAAGGAATACGGCACCGGATCGAGCCGTGACTGGGCGGCCAAGGGCACCAACCTGCTGGGCGTGCGTGCGGTGATCGTGGAAAGCTTCGAGCGTATCCACCGCTCCAACCTCGTCGGCATGGGCGTGCTGCCCCTGCAGTTCGACGATGGCGAATCCCGCGAAACGCTGGGCCTGAACGGGGACGACAAGTTCACGATTATCGGCGTTGCAAAGCTGGAGCCGGGACAGAAGGTCCAGGTGCTGGTCGACCGTGCCGACGGCACCAGCTTCACCTTCAACGCCAAGTGCCGTATCGATACCGCGAACGAGCTGGAATACTATCTCAACGGCGGTATTCTGCAGTACGTTCTGCGCAAGCTGGCCTCCTGATCGGGCAATGGGTAAGTAGCAGAAATTTCTAGGGCAATCGGCGATCCCATGCGATAATTCGTACTTCGGGGTCGTGGAGAGAGCGCATGAAGCGCATTCCCGTCATAAGGCGGGCAATCCTTGCGGAACGGACTGTATCCAACAGTCTAATGTGGGTCGCCATCGCCGTGGCGGTGCCTACTGCCGTGCGCTGGGTGATTGACCAGGGTTCGAACGGCATGCCGTTCGTTACCTATTACCCCGCTGTCCTTCTGGCTTCCGTCGTGCTCGGCCCGCGTTATGGCGCAGCGACGGCGATCATTTCCGCCATCGTGGCAAATCGCCTGTTCTGGCAGGAAAGCATCCTCGAAGTCGCGCTCAATACCGGCATCCTGCTGCTGCTATTCGCCCTCTCCTGCGCAATTCTGGTCGATGCGGGCGCCATGCTCGGCCGGCTCGTGCGCATGCAGGAAGGAGCCAAGGAACAGGAAGAGCATGTAAACCAGGAGCTGCTTCACCGGGTTCGCAACATGATCACCGTGGTGCAATCGCTGGCACGTCTTTCCGCACGCCATTCGCAGCCCGGCGACTTCATCGACGCCTTCAACGGGCGGCTGATGGCGCTGGGCAAGGCGAACGAACTGCTGGGCGTGGGCAAGGCCGTGCATTGCGAGATCGAGACGCTGGTCCAAAGCGCGATCGCGCCTTTTCGCAATGACGGCAATTTCCGCGTCTCAGGCCCGGAATGCGAATTGCCGAAGGAGGCCTGCATCCCCTTCGTGCTTGCAGTGCACGAATTGTGTACCAACGCAGCCAAGTATGGCTCGCTCTCCGCGCCCGGTGGCACCGTCACCATTGAATGGCGGCACGATCCTGCAGAGGCAGGCATCCTGCACCTCCATTGGGTGGAGCGTGGCGGTCCTCCGGTGAAGGAGAAAACCCGGACCGGCATGGGTACTCTGTTGTTGAGGCCCCAGGGCGGGCTGAAGGACGTCCAGCTTCACTTCCTGCCGGAAGGCGTGGAATGCAAAATGGTGATCGACCGGGTGGAATGCTGATCCCTGCGCGGAACGATCGGCACGCCGCATCATTGTCCGCAAGACAGGCACCGGAAGAGGACGCCATGGAAACGCAGGAACTTCATCGCGGCAGACTGATCGACCATATCCAGCTCGTCGTGGCCGATCTCGAAGCCAGTCGACGCTTCTACACGGCGGTATTCGACGTTCTGGGCATCCCGCTGGCCGGCACGGGCTCCGATTTCTTCTGGGCCGACGAGTTGTTCATATCAACTGCGCAGAGCCAGGCCGCGCAAGGCCAGTTGACCGGGCGCCATCACATCGCCTTCCAGGCGCAGGACCGGGTTATGGTGGAGGCGTTCCACCAGGTGGGACTTGCCAATGGCGGCCGGGACAATGGCGGGCCCGGCGAACGGCCTTACCACCCCGGCTATTACGGTGCCTTCCTCCTCGATCCTGACGGCAACAATATCGAGGCCGTGTTTCATGGCGAAGCGAACCGCAGCGCTTCCTCCGTCAAGGTCACTTTCTAGCCGCCGTTCATCGGCCTTTCAGCCCGCGCAGCACATCTTCCCGCGGTCCTTGCCCGGGAGAATACCGATGCCACGCTTGCGCGTCCTGCTTGCCCCGCTTGCCCTCGCCTGCCTCGCCACGCCGGGCATGGCAGCCGAAGCCAATCCGCAGATCGACTACGATGGCTTTACTCTTCTTGCCGCCTCGCTGGGCGATATCCGGACCGCGAACCGACTGGATCTGGCAGAGTTCCTGCATCGCGCACGAGCCGAAGGAGCCTTGCTGCTCGATGCACGATCCGCCGCCGCCTTTGCGGCAGGCCATCTGGAAGGAGCAGTCAACTTGCCCCTGCCCGATTTCACGGATGAAAGCCTGGCCGCGCTCATCGGCCCCGACAGCAACCGGCCGATCTATATCTATTGCAACAACAACTTCTCGGATGACCGCATGCCGATCGTGACCAAGCGGGCACCGCTTGCGCTCAACATTGCCACCTTCATCAACCTGCACGGCTACGGCTACACCAACGTATGGGAGCTGGCCGGCATCGTGGCCACCACGGACGCCGGCGTGCCCTGGGTCGAAAGCCCGGCGGCACTCTGAAACGGAAAAGGGGCGGCCTTCCCAGGCCACCCCTTCCATCCCCCCAGGATGAACCTCCAAACGCGTCAGGCCGCGCGCAATTCCTTGTTCTTCGCATAACGGCGGCGAACGAAGACTGCCGCCGCGCCTGCGCCGAACAGCAGCGTCATCGGCGGAGCAGGCACCTGCGTGCCGCTGGTTGTGCTGCTGCTGTTGGTGGAACTCGACGACGAGCTGCTGCTCGACGAACTGGAGCTGGACGAAGAGCTGGAACTCGAACTCGTCGACGAACCGGTCGAAGTGCTGCCGGTCGACGAGGTCGCGCCGCTCGATGTCGACGTGCTCGACGAACTGCTGGACGACGACGAAGACGAGCTGCTGCCGCTGCTCGAACCCGAAGAGCTTCCCGACGAAGAGCTGGAGCCCGAGGAACTGCCCGAGCTGGAACCGCTCGATCCGTTGGAGCTGCCGCACTTCTTCTTGCAGTGACCGCCGGACGAACTGCCGCTGGAACTGGAAGAACTGGACGAGGAGGAACTGGAGCTCGACGACGAGGACGAGCTGCTGGACGACGAAGACGTAGTCGAGGTCACATTGCCCGAAGTCGAGACATTACCCGACGTGGAAACGTTACCGGAGGTCGAGACATTGCCCGACGTGGAAACATTGCCTGAGGTCGAGACATTGCCCGATGTGGAAACGTTACCGGAAGTCGACACGTTACCCGACGTGGAAACGTTGCCCGAAGTCGTGGTGGTCGTGTTGCCCGACGTCGTGGTCGAGGTGATGTTCACGTTGCCGCCGCTGCTGCTCGATCCGCCGAAGAAGCCGCCGAAGAAACCGCCGCCGAAGCCACCCCAGCCACCGCCGCCACCGACCACGGTAACACCGCCGCCGCTGGAGCCGCCGAATTCGGGAAGCGCGGGCAAGGCCTGCGGGATCGGCAGGGGCACCATCGCGATCTGCGGGGTGCAGCAATCGTCATCTTCGATCACGCGGCGGGCGCGCTTCACCTTGCGGGGCTTTTCGGCCACCCGCTTGGCAGGACGCTCCTTGATCAGCTTCGGAGCAGGCGCCTTCACGGACTTCGCCGACTTGTACGAGGGCGCATCCGTCACCGGCGGTTCGGCGACGTGTACCGCACCTCCACCCAGCAGGGCGCCGCCCGCAGCTGCGGCGGACAATTTCGCGAGGGCCATTCTTACCGACATGGTCTTTTTCCTGTTGCGTTCTTGGCAGCCGCAAGGGCGGTCCACCGCCCCCACATGCCTCTCTTGCCGATGCAACAGGCCAGACCACTCTGGTCCCGGCAATCAAATTAACTATCTTTTCCGCCCCTTCCTTCGTTTTTTCAGGGGGTCGAGGGGCCTTCCGACAGGAGTTGTCCCACTATGGAACCGAACCGCGGGCAATCCGAAAGAAATCTTAACTAAATCGCGGCCTTCCGCCTATTTTCCGGGATCGAACAAACCGCCCTGCACACTGTCCGAAGGCTGCCCCGGAGGGGTGATTCCCAGGTGCCGCCACCCCCGATCGTTCAGCACGCGGCCCCGCGCGGTCCGCGCCAGAAGACCAAGCTGGATCAGGAAGGGCTCGACCACATCCTCCAGCGTGTCGCGCGGCTCGGCCAGTCCGGCGGCGAGGGTTTCGACCCCCACCGGGCCACCCTTGTAGAACTCCGCGATCATGGTGAGATAGCGCCGGTCCATCGCATCCAGACCCAGCGAATCGACCTCCAGCCGGGTCAGCGCCTGGTCCGCGACCTCCGCCGTCACCACCGGAGCGCCAGCCACATGGGCGAAATCCCGCACCCGCCGCAGCAACCTTCCGGCGACACGCGGCGTGCCGCGCGCGCGCCGTGCAATCTCGCGCGCGCCGGCTGCATCCATGGTGATGTCGAGCAGCCGGGCACCCCGGCCGACGACCTTCTCCAGCTCCGCCTCGGTGTAGAATTCCAGCCGCACGGGAATGCCGAAGCGATCGCGCAACGGCGTGGTCAGCAATCCCTGCCGGGTCGTCGCGCCGACCAGAGTGAAGGGCGGCAGGTCGATCCGCACGGATCGCGCGGACGGCCCTTCCCCGATGATCAGGTCGAGCGCGCGGTCCTCCATCGCGGGATAGAGCACTTCCTCCACCACCGGATTGAGGCGGTGAATCTCATCGATGAACAGCACGTCATGCGGTTCGAGATTGGTCAGCAGCGCCGCCAGATCCCCGGACTTGGCGATCACCGGGCCGCTGGTGGCGCGGAAGCCCACGCCCAGTTCCCGGGCCACGATCTGCGCCAGCGTGGTCTTGCCCAGCCCCGGGGGGCCGTGGAACAGCACATGATCCATCGCCTCGCCACGCGACTTCGCGCTTTCGATGAAGATGCGCAGATTCTCCCGCGCCGCCCGCTGGCCGACGAACTCGGCAAGCGACTTCGGCCGCAGGGCTGCGTCCTGATCCTCAGGCTGCCGCTGGGGGGTGAGGTCGGGGTTAGCGGTCATTGGGCTGTGCTTCGGGAGAAATGGATTCTGGAAGCGAAGCTGTGCTTGCATAAACAAGTTCAGAATGACGACTTGGAGCCAAAACCGTGCTTTCTCCGTCACCCTGAACTTGTTTCAGGGTCCATCTGGCCGCACGCTCAGAGCCATGCGGCAAGAGCGCAATCCCTGCACTTACATCCTCGCCAGCGGCCACTACGGCACGTTGTATATCGGTGTGACTTCCGACCTGATCGGCAGGCTGTGGCGGCACCGGAACGCTGTGCTTCCCGGCTTCACCTCCCGCTATGGGGTCCATCGACTCGTCCATTTCGAGATGTTCGACACGATGGAGCAGGCGATTATGCGCGAGAAGCAGCTCAAGAACTGGCGCAGGCAATGGAAGATCAATCTGATTGACGAAGCCAACCCGCATTGGGCCGATCTGGCGGTGAGCTTGGGCTTGTCTCCGCTTGCCGTGAGCGAAAGGAGGAATGGATCCTGAAACGAGTTCAGGATGACGTGGGAGACGAGTGATCATCATCCCGCCGCCCTCTTCAGCGCGACCCGGACCAGGTCGTTCAGCCCCGCATCCTCGCCCAGTTCGCCTTGCGCGTGAGCCACCGCGCTCGCGGCCACGGCGGGCTTGAAGCCAAGGTTCTGCAGGGCCGAGACGGCATCCGCGCTGGCCGATCCTGCCTGATGCACCACTGCCGGCGCAGCGCCGGGAGCGGAGGGCATGCCGCCCGCCTTGTCCTTCAACTCATTGACGATACGCCCCGCCAGCTTCGGCCCCACCCCGTTCGCGCGGGCGACCTGTGCGGCATCGCCGCGAGCGCAGGCGCCTTGCAGTTCCTCGGCCGACAGCGCCGAAAGGATCGCCAGCGCAACCTTGCTGCCCACGCCCTGCACCTGCGTCAGCAGGCGGAACCAGTCCCGCTCTCCGCTGGTGGCGAAGCCGAGCAGGCGCATGTCGTTCTCGCTCACCTGCAGATCGGTGTGGACGGTGACGGCTTCCCCCGCCTCGCCCAGCGCGGCGAGCGTCTTGGCCGAGCAATGGACGAGGTAACCGACGCCCTGAACGTCGATTATCGCCCAATCCGCGCCGCTCTCGTCGAGCCGCCCCTTCAGCTTCGCAATCATGTTTTGTTCCTGCCTTGTCCCGGCCGGTTTGGCCAGAGCAATCGGCATCCGCCCCCCACCTATTCAGTTTCGCACCACCAAGGCTGAACAGGCTTACACAGGGTGACACAGTCCTGAGCGAAAAACCTGCCCCGCCCTTCCCGCCTGCCGACAGGGGAACACAGGTATGGGGCTGAGCGTGGTTCATGCCCGCTGAATGGCAGAAAACGGGCGTGTAGGAAAACCGCCGATCCGTCGCCTGGAAAGCCGCCTGCCTCCAGCGGATGGAAGGGCATGGACATATCGGAAATTTCCAACAATAGCCTGCCCGCATGAGCGTCAACACATTCGGCCGCGTCCTGCGCTTCACGACCTGGGGGGAAAGCCATGGCCCCGCGCTGGGCGCGGTGGTCGACGGGTGCCCGCCGGGCCTGCCGCTGGACGAGGCGTGGATCCAGCCCTTCCTCGATGCGCGCAAGCCGGGGACGAGCCGCTTCACCACCCAGCGCCGCGAGGCGGACGAGGTGAAGATCCTGTCCGGCGTGTTCGAAGGCAAGACCACCGGCACGCCCATTTCGCTGATGATCGAGAATACCGACCAGCGGTCCAAGGATTACTCGGACGTCGCCAAGGCATACCGCCCCGGCCATGCCGACTATGCCTATGATGCGAAATACGGCTTCCGCGATTATCGCGGCGGCGGGCGCAGCAGCGCGCGCGAAACGGCAGCCCGCGTGGCGGCCGGGGCAGTCGCCCGGCTGGCGATCCCCGAAGTCGCCATCGTGGGCTATGTCAGCGAGATCGGCGGCGACAGGATCGAGAGTTTCGACGCGGCCGAAATCGGCAACAACCCGTTCTTCTGCCCCGATCCCGCCGCCGCCGCGCGCTGGGAGAAGCTGGTGGACGAAGCGCGCAAGGCCGGTTCATCCCTTGGCGCGGTGGTGGAATGCGTGGCCACCGGCGTCCCCGCCGGATGGGGCGCTCCGCTTTACGGCAAGCTGGATGCGGACCTGGCCGCCGCGATGATGGGCATCAACGCGGTGAAGGGCATCGAGATCGGCGACGGTTTCGGCGCGGCGCGCCTGCGCGGTGAAGACAATGCCGATCCGATGAGGCCCGGCGCCAATGGCGTGGAGTTCGACGCCAACCATGCAGGCGGCATCGCGGGCGGCATCTCCACCGGCCAGCCGGTGGTGGTGCGCGTGGCGTTCAAGCCGACCAGTTCGATCCTGATCCCCCAGCCCACCGTGACCCGCCCCAACGAAGCGGGCGAGCGCGAGGCGGCCGAAATCGTCACCAAGGGCCGCCACGACCCCTGCGTGGGCATTCGCGGCGTGCCCGTGGTCGAGGCGATGATGGCGCTGGTGCTGGCGGACCACAAGCTGCTGCACCGCGCCCAGATGGGGTGATATCCGCCACGCTCCGTTCATCCTGAGCTTGTCGAAGTGTGCGCGCGAAACTGCGAAGCCAGAACCGGCGCGCGTCCTTCGACAGGCTCAGGACGGACGGGGTCCGGGTGGGGAAGCAAAGCGTCTCCTGGTTCATGCCGGGCCAGTTCATCCCGGGCGGCGGAAAGCACATTTACGCAAAGGTATGCGCTGCGGCCCATCACATTGCTGATGGGCTGGGACTACCTGCGGGTCGGCCTCAAGCACATGGATTGATTGCGGGGATTCTCCGGGGGCCAGGGTTCCACATTGGAGCGCGTCCTTCGACAGGCTCAGGACGGACGGAGGAGAGTTGGCTGACCGGCTATTGCGAGCGGGCAGGGATACAACCGCCCCCTTACCGGAACACACGGCCCGACCACCCGGACCCCGCCCGTCCTGAGCCTGTCGAAGGGCGCGCGCCTACACACCCGAAATGACGGTTGTGAAATGCGGATGACACTCACAACCACCCATCCCACACACCACACCATTAATCGCTGATTTCGATCAATTAGGACTTATTGATTAAATTCATCGTCGTGATCGAACTCTTTTGTTTGGCTCTCGCACGCCTTCCGCCTATCTCCGGCTCACTGATTTTTCATCCAAACAATGGAGCCAAAAACAATGGGTATCATCGGCAGCGAGATCAAGCCGTTCAACGCCACCGCTTTCCAAGCCGGGAAGGACTTCTTCCAGGTCACCGACGCGGACGTGAAGGGCAAATGGTCCGTGTTCTTCTTCTACCCGGCCGACTTCACCTTCGTATGTCCGACCGAACTTGAAGACGTGGCCGACCAGTATGACGGGCTCACCAAGCTGGGCGTCGAGGTCTATTCCGTTTCGACCGACACGCATTTCAGCCACAAGGCATGGCACGACAGCTCGCCGGCGATCGGCAAGATCAAGTTCCCGATGCTGGGCGACCAGTTGCACACGCTCGCCAGGAATTTCGACGTGCTGCGCGAGGAACAGGGCCTGGCCGACCGCGGGACCTTCGTGGTCGATCCCGATGGTGTGATCCAGCTGGCCGAAATCACCAGCGAGGGCGTGGGCCGCAATGCTGCCGAACTGGTCCGCAAGATCAAGGCCGCGCAGTATGTTCGCGAACACCCCGGCCAGGTCTGCCCCGCCAAGTGGGAAGAAGGCGAAGAAACGCTTGCTCCCTCGCTTGACCTCGTCGGCAAGATCTAAATCCCGAGCCCGCAGCGAATAGCATGCGGGAATAAAGAGCGGCTCGGGGCGTCCCCTCCGCCCCGGGCCGCTTTTGTTTTAACGATACCTGTTTTTCAAGGAACCGACCGATGCTTGAAGCCAATTTGAAGCAACAGCTCCAGACCTATCTCGCCAATCTGCGCGAGCCGATCGAGCTTGTCGCCTCGCTGGGCGATGACAAGCGTTCGGCCGACACGCGCGAGTTGCTGGAAGAGATCGCCTCGCTGCACGACAAGGTGACCGCCAGTTTCGACGGCGACAATGACCGCAAGCCAAGCTTCGTCATCCGTCGCGCGTCGGACCCGGAAATCTGGGTGCGCTTCGCCGGCCTGCCGCTGGGCCATGAATTCACTTCGCTGGTGCTGGCGCTGCTGTGGACCGGTGGGCACCCGCCCAAGGTATCCGACGAAGTGCTCCAGCAGATCCGCGACCTCGAAGGCGATTTCGATTTCGAGATGTACTTCTCGCTGTCGTGCCACAACTGCCCCGATGTGGTGCAGGCGTTGACGCTGCTGGCGCTGTTCAACCCGCGCATCCAGGCGACGCTGATCGAAGGCGGCACGTTCCAGGCGGAAGTCGATGCCCGCAACGTGCTGGCCGTGCCCGCGACCTTCCTGAATGGCGAGATGTTCGCCAGCGGAAAGACGAGCGTGGAGGAACTCCTGGCCAAGCTGGACAAGGGCGCGGACGCCAAGGCGGCCGAGAAGATCGCCGGCAAGGACCCGTTCGAGGTGCTGGTGGTCGGCGGCGGCCCCGCCGGGGCCTCGGCCGCGATCTACACCGCGCGCAAGGGCTTCCGCACCGGCATCGCGGCGGAGCGCTTCGGCGGGCAGGTACTCGACACGATGGGGATCGAGAACTTCATCTCCGTCCCCTATACCGAAGGGCCCAAGCTGGCCGCCGCGCTGGAAGCGCATGTGGCGGAATACGACATCGACGTGATGAACCTGCAGGAAGCGGCCAAGCTCGTCCCCGCCAGCCGGAGGGGCGGCTATCACGAGATCGTGCTGAAGAACGGCGCGTCGCTGAAGGCCCGCAGCGTCATCCTCACCACCGGGGCGCGCTGGCGCAACCTGGGCGTGCCGGGCGAGTTCGAATACCGCAACCGCGGTGTCGCCTATTGCCCGCACTGCGATGGCCCGCTGTTCAAGGGCAAGCGCGTGGCGGTGATCGGCGGCGGCAATTCGGGCGTCGAGGCGGCGATCGACCTGGCCAATATCGTGGGCCATGTGACGCTGATCGAATTCGACAGCGCGCTGCGGGCCGACCAGGTGCTGCAGGACAAGCTGCGTTCGATGAAGAATGTCGATATCCTGGTGTCGGCCCAGACCACCGAAGTCACCGGCGACGGCGAGCGGGTGAACGGCCTGAAATACAAGGACCGTGACAGCGGCGAGGAACGCACCGTCCATCTGGAAGGCGTGTTCATTCAGATCGGCCTGGTGCCCAACACCGAATGGCTCAAGGAATCCGGGCTGGAACTGTCACGGCACGGCGAGATCGCGATCGACGAGAAGGCCGCCACCAACCTGCCGGGCATCTTCGCGGCAGGCGACGTGACGACCGTGCCTTACAAGCAGATCATCATCGCGATGGGCGAAGGATCGAAAGCCGCGCTTTCCGCCTTCGACTACATCATCCGCAACGCTCCGGCCGAGGAAACGGCGGAAGCCGAAGCGGCCTGAGGCCTATCGCCTGGGGAATGCAGGCAGGAACGCAGGCGGGCGGGGATCGTGGATATCCCCGCCCGTTTTGCTTGCATGGTCAGTGTGTGGCGGATTTCGAGAAGAGGTTCATCACCACCACGCCCGATACGATCAGCGTCATCCCGGCGACCGCTGCCGCGTCCAGCTTCTGGCCCTGGAACATCCACGCCGCGAGGCTGATCAGCACGATCCCCACGCCCGACCAGATCGCATAGGCGACCCCGGTGGGGATCGTCTTGAGGGTGAGCGAGAGGAAATAGAAGGCGGTGGCATAGGCAATGGCCGTGACAGCGTGGGCAGCAGCCGGGTGAAGCCGTCCGATTCCTTCATGAAGGTGGTGCCGATCACTTCGGCGACGATGGCTATGGCGAGATAGAGATACTGCATGTGCACTCCGGTCAGCGGCTGGCATGCTGACTTGCGCAACACCCGGCCCGGTGAGTTACGCCGTGGCTGTGAAGAACCTGCTGCGCAGGCGCGGGAGCCACCACCCCGCCGCTCTACTTTCGGCCGTATCGCCCTATCCGCGCGCCGGATCCTGTTCAAGCGGCCGCCGGATGGCACGGCACCGCTTGTGCTGGGCGGCGTGGCTGAATAGAGGGGGCGGCATGTCCAAGACCATCAAACTCACCCTGACCGAAGACGAAGCGGAAATGCTCGTCGATGCGCTTGAAGCCGACATGGAAGGCTATACCGAAGCGATCAAGGAAGCCCGCGGCAACAATAACCGCGATGACGTGGAGACCTTCACCGAGGCTGCACAGCGCATTCTGGAACTCAGCAAGAAGATCCAGGCCCTGCTGGGCGAGTGATCCGCAGCGGGCGACCGGCGACGGCGCCCAGGGCACCACTGCCTCGGCCCGTCGCGCGGCGGGTGACCAGCCATGCTCCCTTCCCCTAGGCTCTTCGTCCACCGCCAGTCGCACTGCCGGGCGAGGAGCTATTGGGAGCCAGCGGAATGAAGGCAGGATTTTCGTATGCCATGGCCGCGATCGCGGCAGCCTGTGTCGCGGCGCCGCTTGTGGCGCAGGACCATAATTACGTGCCGGGCTGGGCCGATACCCACAATCACCGCCACAGAGGCGGCGGGGACGGCGAATGGACCGCGAAGACCGAGCTGTTCAACAAGCTTGGCGAACTCGGCCCCGCCGCCCAATGCACCCTGAAGAACCTGTCCGAAGCGGACGGCAATATGATCGTGAACCGCTATCGCAGCCAGGTGCGCAAGACCAGCGAGGCCGCCGCGCTGCAATGGGCGCATGAACAGGTGGTGCTGCATCACCGGCAGTTGAAGGCACAGGGTAGATGCTGAACGGAACGCCCGTCAACGCCCCCGCTTGAGGACGATATAGAGCGCGCCGTCGCCCCCATGGCGGCGATGCGCGCCTCTCACGGCCGCAATATCCCCGCCATGCGGGCCAGCCGCCAGCCAGTCTAGAATCTTCGCGCGGATCGCCCCGCGCCTGCTGCCTCGATCGGCCGCGTCGACCGGGCGGGACTTGCCCGTAACCACCACCACCAGCCGCGCGCCCATCGCCTTGGCCTGCGCCAGCCCGCGATCCAGCCGGTCATGCGCGGCGTCGAGCGAATGGCCATGCAGGTCCAGGGTGAAATCGGGATCGATGCGCGCGCTCTTGAGCTTGCGCTCCCAGCTCGAATCGAGACCGTGGCGTTCCAGCACCGGCGGGGGGCGTACTGCCTGCCGGGGTGGCAGCGGCTCGGGCACACGCGCCTTCGGCGCAGCGGGAGCGGCGGATACCGGACGCGGCTTCATCGCCTTGGGCAGATCGGGCGTTGCGGGCGGGCGGACGACGCGGCGCTGTTCGAGCGGCGTCACCGTGCTCGCCACGCGTTCCCACAGGGCCTGTTCATCAGGCGAGAGGCCACGCGGCGCACGCATGGCGGATTACTGGAGGCCGAGGCGGCGCAGCGTGCCCTTGGGCAGCAGCAGCACGGCCTGGCCCCGCGCGCTCATCCCGCCGGCGATCGTGCGCGCATCCTCGCCCGCACCCCAGAAGGTGTCGAAGCGGTTCGCGCCCTTGATCGCGCCGCCGGTGTCCTGCGCGATCCACAGGCCATTGGCACGCGTATTGTCCATCGAAAGAAACACCGGCGCACCCAGCGGCACGAACTTGGGATCGGCCGCAACGGACGATTCGCGCCGCACCGGCACGTTCAGCGCGCCCAGCGGGCCATCGCCGTCCAGCACGCGGAAGAACACCCAGCTCTTGTTGAGGCGCATCATCTCGCGCCCGGCTTCGGGGTTTTCGCGCAGATACTGCATGATGCCCTGCATCGATCCCGAATATTGCCCCTGCCCGCTGCCAATCAGCCCACGCTCGCGCATGACCGAGCCGATGCCGACATATTCGCGCCCGTTCTGTCCGGCATAACCGATGCGGGTCACCGTGCCGTCCGGCCCCAACAGCCGGCCCGAGCCCTGGATCTGCAGGAAGAAGAACTCGATCGGATCGGCCGCCCAGCCGATTTCCAGCCCACGCCCCGCAAGGGCCCCGTTCTCGATTTCCGCGCGGTCGTGATAATAGACGAACTTGCCGTTGAGGTTCTTGCGGCCCAGCGGCTGCTGCCCGGTCCGCTCGCTCGCGGGAAACTCATCCGGCCAGCCGCGCACCAGATCGGGCGGCATCCCATAGACCGGAACGTCATAACCTGGACGGCGAGTACGGACCCCGGCGATCTCGGGTTCGTAATAGCCCGTCGCGAAGGCCCGCCCTTCGCCCACGATGGCGGTTTCGAAATAGGTTTCGAAGAAGCTCACCGCATTGCTGTAGTTCCAGGTGCGCGCAGCAAGGCAGGCGGCCTGCCAGTCACCCGGCCGGGTCAGCCCGCTGCCGTCTTCCCGCGTGGTGACCCGGGGACAGCTTTCGATGAACGACGACATGGCCGGCCCGGCATCGGCCTGGGTCAGCTTCAGCGAACCGACGCCGCGGCCCGGATAGACCCCTTCAAGCAGCGCGGTGGCGCCAGTGGGGGTGGGCGTAGGCGCGGGAGCCGGGGCAGGCGTGGGAACCGGTCGCGGCTGGCTTTCAATCTGGGGGATCATGCCCCCGCAGCCCGAAAGCAGGGCCAGGGCGGCGAGCGAACCAAGACGCGATCCCAGCCCGCGATCAAACGCCCGCATCGCTACACCCACAGGCCGATCAGCCTTCGTCGGTTTCGTCGAGCAGCCAGTCGGGCCCGGCGGAAGCGATATCGCGCGAGAAGGTCCAGATGTCGTTGGTTTCAACCGCATCGTTGAGCGATCCCGCAACCACATTGCCATCGGCATCGCGCGTTACCGCGGCAATATCGGCGGAGAAGCGCACGGTGACGCGCGCGATGCGGCCATCCAGGTCGGCGGAGACAAGTTCCGCCTGCTCGATACGCACCAGACGGTTGTTGAGCGTTTCGCCAGCCTTCTCCCGCTCGTCGATCGCCGAGGCGAAGCCTTCATAGACGTCCGAGTCGCACAGTTCGCGCAGTTCTTCGCGGTCGCCGCGCCAGAACGCTTCCAGGATCATGCCATAGGCGCCCTTCGCCCCTTCCAGGAAGGCGATGGGGTCGAAGTTCCGGTCAGCCGACGCGATCGTGCGCAGCCCCTGATCCAGCGCGGGCGGGAAGAACCCGATCTCGCGCTGGCGGACCTGCTGCTGCGCGGGCGCGGCCGGTGACGGCGGGGAACGGCGCGAGGCATCCGGCTGGTCAAACCGCGTCGGCACGGGCTCTTCCTCATGCTCGGCGCGGCGGCCCAGCACGGAATAGAGCCTCAGGCCCAGGAATGCGGCGATCATCGCCAATATGACAATCTCGGTAATCACGTGATTTTCAGCCTGTTCAACATGGCAATGCCTTCCCGCATTACCCGTTTTACCATCGTGCCTGAAATAGGTGCATATTTCAAATGAACAACAGCTTGACCGGCCAGGCCGGGGCTTTTGCGTAATAAACCGGCGATCCTCGCCGCCGTTCCACGCACCATCCGCCCCACGCCATCCGCAAGCATGCCACGGCGGCGCGCTGCCATTGCGAGGGCGCTGCGGGAGTGCTACGCGGCGCGCCGAGAACCGGCTCCGACCAGGCGCCGGCAAGAGAACCACGAAATTCCTGCAAGAAAGACGAACATCATGGCCGACGAAGGCGACGTCCTGACCGATCTCGACACCCAAGCCGCCGCCAATGGCGCCGATACACAGCCCGTTGCAGGCCTGCTTTCTCAATATGTGCGCGACCTTTCGGTCGAAAGCCCGCGCGCACCTGAAAGCTTCCAGTGGACCGAACAGCCCGAACTGGACGTGCAGATCAACATCGGCGCCCGCCCGATAAGCGACGAAGTGCATGAAGTGGAACTGAAGATCGGCGCGACCGCTTCCACCACGCGCGGCACGGTCTACATCGTCGAACTGTCCTATTGCGGCCTGATCGGCCTGCGCAACATGCCCGAAGATCAGGCGCACGCCTTCCTTTATGCCGAAGCGCCGCGCATCCTGTTCCCCTTCGCCCGCCGCGTGATGGCCGATGCCACCCGCGATGCCGGCTTTGCGCCGCTGCTGCTCGATCCCATGGACTTCCAGGGCCTGTACATGCAGCGCCTGCAGGACCGGGTGGACCAGGGCCCCGACGGCGCGGAAGCGAACGCCTGATCCGGGCCGAGGCGCAGGCGAATGAGCCTCGTCAAGAATGTCGGCACGATCGGCGGGCTGACCGCCGTAAGCCGCGTTTTCGGATTTGCGCGCGACATGCTGCTGGCCCGCGTGCTTGGCGCCGGGCTGGCGGCCGACGCGTTCCAGCTGGCCTTCACCCTGCCCAACACATTCCGGCGGCTGTTTGCCGAAGGCGCCTTCTCGGTCGCCTTCGTGCCGCTCTATTCCCGCGCCTTGCATGGCTCCGACGGCAAGCCGGGAAGCGAGGAAGCCGCCGAACGATTCGCCAATGACGTGCTGGCCGTGTTCGTCTGGGTGCTCACCGCATTCAGCGCCCTGGCCATGCTGGCCATGCCCGCGATCGTGTGGATTCTCGCGAGCGAATTCCAGTCGATTCCCGGCAAGTTCGAACTGGCCGTCACCCTCAGCCGGATCACTTTCCCCTACCTGGGGCTGATCAGCCTGGTGGCGATGCTGTCGGGCCTGCTCAATGCGCGCTCGCGCTTCGGGCCGGGCGCCGCCGCGCCGATCCTGCTCAATATCGCGCTGATCTCCTCGCTGGGCATGGGGTGGTATCTGCGCGAACGTGGCGGTACGGACATCACCGTTGCCACCACGCTTGCCGTCGGCGTGTCGATGGCCGGGCTGTTGCAGTTGGCCTATCTCGGCTGGGCGACCCGCCGCGCCGGCGTGAAGCTGAAGATCAGCTTCCCCAGGCTTACCCCGGAAGTGAAGCGGCTGGGCGCCTTGATCCTGCCCGCCACCTTCGGCGCCGGAATCTACCAGATCAGCCAGTTCGTCGACACGTTCTTCGCCACCAGCCTGGAACAGGGATCGCTGACCCTGCTGAAGCTGGCCGACCGGCTGAACCAGATGCCGCTGGGCATCGTGGGCATTGCCCTGGGCACCGCGATCCTACCGATGCTGGCGCGCCATATCCATGAGAGCAACGGGCCGGAGGCGCAGCGTCTGCAGGCCAATGCCTTCGAAGTGGGCACGTTGCTGACCCTGCCTGCCGCCGCCGCCTTGGCGGTGTGCGCCCCGGCCTTCGTCACCGCCTTCTTCGTAGGGGGCAAGTTCACCCCGGCCGACGGCGCGATCATGGCGAACATCGTGGTGGCGCTGGTGGTGGGCCTGCCGGCCTATGTCATCGTGAAGATCCTCAACCCCGGCTTTTTCGCGCGGGAGGACACGCGCACGCCGGTCATCACCGCCGTCATCTCGCTGAGCTTCAACATCGCGCTGAACCTCTATGTCGTGCGGCGCTTCGGCATAGTCGGGCTGGCGGGCGCGACGGCTGCTTCCGCCACGCTCAACTGCCTGCTGCTATACGCGATCCTGCATCGGCGCGGGTGGTTCCGCTTTACCCTGAAGCTCGCCGGACGCGTGGCGCGGCAATTGATCGCGACGGCGGCGATGGCGGCCGCCCTGTGGTGGGCGATGCCGCTGATGGCCACCCGTTATGGCGGCAATGTGTTCGAACGCGTCTGGTCGCTCGGCGCGCTCGTCAGCCTTGGGCTGGGGGTGTTCTTCGGTGTTGCCATCGCCATCGGCGCGCTGGACCGCGAATTGCTGGGCCAGCTTCGTCGCAAGCGCAAACCAACGCCGGAACGCGTGACCCGGATCGAGGCCGAGGGCGGCGATTAGGCCCGGAAGCCGACCCTAAGGCCTTTCCTACAAGGCTGATTCTGGTTATGCGCCCTGCCATGGAACGCATTTCGTCCTTCTCGAACGTCATGACCCGCACGGGCCGACTGGCCTGGATCAACCCGGTGCGATGGCGCAGCGGATCGCGCCTCGCGCGCTGATTCTCCCTGCCTTGCGCCCGCATGTCGCGGGCTGATCCCCACAGTTCCATCCAGATCATGAAAGTGACAGCCATGCGCGTTGTTTCCGGAATCCAGCCCACGGGCAGCCTCCATCTCGGCAATTATCTCGGCGCGATCCGCAACTGGGTGCGGATGCAGGACAGCATGGAGGAAGGCGGCCAGTGTCTGTTCTTCCTGGCCGATCTCCACGCCATTTCGATGCCGCATGTCCCGGCAGACCTGCATTCGGCCACGCTGGAAATGTGTGCGGCGCTGGTGGCCTGCGGGATCGACCCGGACCGTTCCGTGCTGTTCAACCAGGCGCAGGTGCCCGCCCACTCCGAACTGCAATGGCTGCTGAACGGCACCGCGCGGATGGGCTGGCTGAACCGCATGACGCAGTTCAAGGACAAGTCCGGCAAGAACCGCGAAGGCGCATCGATCGCCCTGTTCACCTATCCGGTGCTGCAGGCGGCCGACGTGCTGCTGTATCAGGCAACCCACGTCCCGGTAGGCGAGGATCAGAAGCAGCACCTGGAACTGGCGCGCGACATCGCCCAGAAGTTCAACAACGATTTCGGCGCGGGCGAGGATATCTTCACCCTGCCCGATCCGATCATCCCGCCCGAAGCCGCCCGGATCATGAGCCTGCGCGATGGCACCGCCAAGATGAGCAAGTCCGACCCTTCGGACATGAGCCGCATCAACCTGACCGACGATGCCGATACGATCATGCAGAAAGTGAAGAAGGCCAAGACCGATCCCGAACCGCTCCCGTCGGAGAAGGTCGGGCTGGAAGGCCGCCCCGAAGCCGCCAACCTCGTGGGCATCTATGCCACGATGGCCGGGACGAGCGTGGAGGATGTGCTGCGCGATTTCGCCGGGCAGGGATTCGGCGCGTTCAAGCCGGCGCTGGGCGAATTACTGGTCGAGACTATTTCCCCGCTCACCACCCGCTTCGTGGAACTGAAGCAGGACCGCGAGGCGCTGGATGCCATCCTTGCCAAGGGCGCCCTGAAGGCGCGGGAGATCGCCCGGCCGACCCTGGATGCCGCCTATAACGCGCTGGGGCTGGTGCGAGGCTGAAGGCCGCCCGGCCCCCTGCCTGTATCCGGAAACCAATGCCCCTTCGGGCGTTGGTTCGATATGGAACAATATTTGAACGCTGAGGCGAAGCGTTGGATATTCAAGGCCTATTCAGCAGGGCTCCGTCATGTAGACATGCATATATGGCGTAATGCCGCCCGGCTTGGGCCGGTCCGGCACGTCGGAGAGACATGATGAAGAGCACGAAATTGACTATCGGACGCTCCCTGAAACTTGCGGCGGCCAGCGTGTTGCTGGTGGGCCTTTCAGCCTGTGCGTCGAATTTCCGCGCGGATGTTTCGCGCTTCCAGAGCCAGCTTCCCGCACCGCAAGGGCAGACCTTCGTGGTGGTGGCGGATGATCCGGCGCTCGCCGGTGGGCTGGAATTTTCGCAATATGCGGACCTCGTGGAGGCCCGCATGGCCCAGCTCGGCTATACGGAGGCGTCTTCGCCCGCCAACGCAACGCTGCTGGTCCGTTTCGATTACGGCGTCGACAACGGGCGTGAGCGGGTGCGCAGCACCGGCTATTCCCGCGATCCGTTCTGGAGCCCGTGGTACGGTTACGGCGCCTATCGCCACTATCCCTATCGCGGCAGCATGTGGGGTTACGGCTGGAACGATCCGTTCTTCGACCGGGGCGGCGTTGAAAGCTACACCGTCTACACCAGCGGGATCGAGTTGAAGATCGACCGCGCGGCCGACGGGCAGCGCCTGTTCGAAGGCACCGCACAGGCTGCGTCCACTTCGAATCGCCTGCAATACCTCGTTCCCAATCTGGTCGAGGCGATGTTTACGGACTTCCCGGGCAATTCGGGCGACACCGTGCGCATCACCATCGCGCCCGAGAAAAAGTAAGCTGGCCGATTCGCTCCTCCGGGGTGTCGGTTGTGGAATGGGCGGGCCTTCGGGTCCGCCCTTTTCGTTTCGCCGCCACCGTTCGTCGCGATTACAGAACGGTTCGGGATAAGCCGTTAATCGCGCGCGACGTGCGGCGCGGCCCAAGGGTGCCTTCGCAAACCCAATATCCTACGCCCCTCCCCGGACGGACACTCAGGGACCCAGGGGGCCAAGCTTGCAACATAACGGACCGATGCGCCGGCTTTCCCGGCTGCTGGCAAGGATTATTCTCTTTGCCGCTCTGGCAGGGGTCATTCCCACCGCGGCCCAGGCCCGTCTGCAATGCGTCCCCTATGCACGCGAAGTTTCCGGCATCGAAATCCACGGCAATGCAAAGACCTGGTGGAGCCAGGCCGAAGGGCAATATCGCCGCGGCCAGGAACCGGAAATTGGCGCGGTGCTGAACTTCCGCCCGACCGCCTCGATGCCTCAGGGCCATGTCGCGGTGGTCAGCAAGATTCTGGACGATCGCCGCATCATCCTCAATCACGCCAACTGGTCGCGCCCCGGCATGATCGAGCGCGAAGCCCTGGCAGAAGATGTCTCGGCAGCGGGCGATTGGAGCGAAGTTCGCGTGTGGTACGCCCCCAGCAGTTCGCTGGGCCTTCGCCCCAATCCGACTTTCGGCTTCATCTACAACGAAGCTCCGGGTGAAGCCCCCGCAGTCCTGGCGGATGCCAGGGAAAGCCCTTTTGCAATGGCATTCCTGGACTTCTGATGCGGTCGCACCGCATTGGGCGCCCGCTTCCTTCGCTGATCTAGCTGCGTAGCGAAGCCACGCCGCCAGTCGAGCCGAAGCCGCCGGCGCCGCGCTGCGTATCATCCAGTTCATCGACCTCGGCCCAGCCCGCCCGCGTCACCGGCGCCAGCACCAGTTGGGCGATGCGATCGCCGCGATGGATGGCGAATGCCTCCGCGCCGAAATTGATCATGATGACCTTCACTTCGCCGCGATAATCCGAATCGATGGTGCCGGGCGTGTTGGGCACGCTGATCCCGTGCTTGAGCGCGAGGCCCGAACGTGGCCGAACCTGGATTTCGTAGCCTTCGGGAATCGCCACGGCCAACCCGGTTGCCACGGCATGGCGCGCGCCCGGTTCCAGGGTGAAATCCTCGGCCGCCAGGACATCCATCCCGGCAGCGCCATCGGTGGCATAGCGCGGAAGTTCCAGACCCTCCCCATGCGGCAGGCGCTTGACCCTGACCGGCACGTTATTTGAGGGCATCTGCGATCCTTTCCATAAGCTTCAGCGCGACATCTTCCTTTGACATCGCCTCCCAGCTTTCGACACCCTTGCCCGTGACGATGTGCACAGTGTTCTGTTCACCGCCCATCACCTCACCGGAAACATCGTTCGCCACGATCCAGTCCGCCCCCTTGCTCTTCCGCTTCTTCTTCGCGTTCTCGAGCAGGTTTTCGGTTTCCGCCGCAAAGCCGACCAACAGTTCCGGCCGTCGCGTATCGCCCGCCAGAGTGGCCAGGATATCCGGGTTCTCGGTCAGGATCAGCGCAGGCGGAGCGCTGGAGCGCTTCTTCATCTTCTCCGGCGCGAAATCCTTCGTTCGCCAGTCCGCCACGGCAGCCACCATGATCGCCGCATCCGCCGGCAACGATTGCTTCACCGCATCGGCCATCTCCCGCGCGGATTCCACGTCGATCCGCTCCACACCGGGCGGCGTGCGCAACGTCACGGGCCCCGAGACCAGCGTCACCCTGGCGCCGAACGCGGCAGCGGCCGCGGCAATGGCGAAGCCCTGCCGACCCGAAGAACGATTGGCGATATAGCGCACCGGATCGATCGGCTCATGCGTGGGGCCTGCCGTTATCAGCACATGCTTGCCGTAAAGCGGGCGATGCTCGGGATCGATATCGAAGGCGGGCTGGCCATCCAGTGGATCGACCAGGATGCCTTCCGGCGCGGCATCGCGCGATCCCGTACCGACCGTGTAGTTCAGCGCATCGGCATCTGTCGGCGGCGCGGCGGCTGCCCTGCCCTTGCGCGCCAGAAGCGGGCCTGACAGGTCCGGCGCCGCCGGGATGCCATCGTCCTGCCTCACCGCCGCCGCGCCGAAATCCTCGGGCAATGCGGGGAAATCGCCATATTCGACTTCTTCGGCGCGAATCTTGCGCGATGTGGCGCGGGGAATGATCGAGGCAAGCAGGCCGCTGAGCCCGCCCCTTGCCGGAGCCTGCCCCCCCTTCTCCTCCGGCTCGTCCTCAGGTTCCAGCGCCTCGAGATAGTCCGCGATCGCGCGCGGCCCCGCCTCGCCCGGATCGAGGCCAAGCAGTTCGGCGATCTCCAGCCAGATCATCTCGGGATCAGGCAGGCGACCGGGGCCATATTCCCCGCAAGCCATATCGCCTTCGTCAGGCTCCATGACCCGCACGCCCGCTTGCCGCAGCCAGGTGACATTGCGCTGGGTCGCCTCGTGCAGCCACATGCGCACATTCATGGCCGGCACTGCCAGCACCGGCTTGTCCGTGGCCAGGATCAGGGTAGTGGCCAGATCGTCGGCAATGCCGGCGGCCATCTTGGCCATCAGGTCGGCGGTTGCGGGGCATACGACCACCAGATCGGCCTGACGGCTGAGCTGGATGTGGCCCATCTCCGTCTCCTCCTTGAGATCCCACAGCGTGGTGTAGACCTTGTTCTCGGACAGGGCGGCGAGCGACATCGGGGTCACGAACTGCGAGCCGCCATCGGTGAGCACGCAGGTGACCGAGCCGCCACCTTTCCGGATCAACCGGACAAGTTCACACGACTTGTAGGCGGCGATCCCGCCACCAACCACGAGCAATATGCGCGGACCGGTCATACTGGCCGAAATGACCTCCTCGTTCCCTATCTTCAAGGGCAGGCCTAGCCCGGCTGCTTGCGGGAGACCAGCCCCGGCGGTGGGCCATGCGCGCCGTCCCCCTGAACTTGACTGGCGCTTATACCCTTTGGGCAGGGATTCTCCCCCCTTCCCTCGTCATTCCCTCGAAGGAGGGGAGTAAGCGTCAACCAAGCATGGCATGACGAACAGGATGGAACACACCTTCGGGCTCGTGTTCGCAAACGATATGATCGCCCAAGTTTTTCCTCAAGTTTTACCTGGCGCGCGAGGCCCTGGCGTGCGTATCCAGTGCAGGAGAGGAGAAACCCATGCGCCTGATCCTTACTGCCCTGCTCTTCGTAGGGGGATTGTTCTTTGTCATCACCGGCATCGGCTTCCTGCTTACGCCGCAAAGCTCCGTCACCGGTTTCGGGCTTGCGGCCGCGAACGTGCAGGGCTGGTCCACCATCCGCGCCGACATGACCGCCTTCTTCCTGGTGGGCGGTTTCTGCATGGTATGGGGCGCATGGCGCCGCGCGGGCGACATGCTGCTGGTGCCGGCGGCCTTGTTCGGCATCGCCTTTATCGGCCGCCTGGTCAGCCTGTTTGCCGATGGCTTCTATGATGGCGCGCTGGTGCCGATGGCCGCAGAAGCCGCCGTGGTGATAGTTTCCATAGCGGGCAACCGCCTGTTGCCTCATCACAAGGTGGAAGAGATCGCGGGCTGAGTGTGCGTGACCTGTGCGCTGCCCGCGCAAGGTGCTTACACTGAACCGCCACCGAAACGTGTGACCTTCCGGGCCGGTCCTGCCTCGCTCAGGCACCGGGATCAGGTATAAATTCATGCCTTTCCAATGATTTGGATGCCTCTGCCCGTGCGCCTCGCATCCGGCGTGCGCGCAGTTACGTGTGACCTTTCGCGAAGGATGTTTTCTATCCCCTGGCCAGGAAGGCAGCGGGGTTGCGGAAGGAAGAATGCCGGGAACCATCCGGCAGGATAGAGCAGGTTTCCGCGAAGTAGGAAAATGCGGGACCAGTGCAGGCTGGTCGCCGCTCGTCATTCCCGCGCAGGCGGAAATGACGGAAGAACCTATCCGATCAAGCCCAATGCCGTCGCGCCCCAAACGACCGCGCCGCCCAGCACCACCGCCAGCGCATAGCCCGGCCAGCGCGAACGTCCGGCGCGTCTTTGCCACATGATCTCCACTTCGGCGAGCGGTGGAGCATCGGGGGCGCCGCCCTTGGCGGGAAAGCGTTCCTCAAGCCGCCGGACCAGATCGGGCAGGCGCAGCAGCGTGCCGAAATCCGCACGCAGGCGGTCGGCCAGCGCGGCTTCGGGGCCAAGCTCGTCCCTGATCCAGCTACGCACGAAGGGCGAGGCGACATCCCACATGTTGATCTCGGGATCGAGCTGGGTGGCCACGCCTTCGACCATCACCATGGTCTTCTGCAGCAGCAACAGATGCGGCTGGGTCTGCATGTCGAAATCGCGGGTAATGGCGAACAGCCCGTCCAGCATCTGGCCGACCGACAGCTCGCTCACCGGCTTGCCCCGCATCGGCTCGCCCACGGCGCGCAGGGCGGTGGCGAATTCGTCGACCGAATGGTGCGCGGGCACATATTGCGCCTCGAAATGGATTTCCGCGACGCGGCGGTAATTGCCCGTGGTCAGGCCATACAGGATTTCCGCCAGCCATTGCCGGGCGCGCCGGTCGATCCGGCCCATGATCCCGAAGTCGATCGCCACGATCGATCCATCCGCCTTCACGAACAGGTTCCCCTGATGCATGTCGGCATGGAAGAACCCGGCGCTGATCGCCTGGGTGAGGAACGCCAGCACCAGCCGCCTGGCCAGCACCGAGGTATCGTGCCCGGCCGCCTTCAGCGCGGCGATGTTGCTGATCTTGATCCCGTCGACCCACTCGACGGTCATCACGCGGCCATTGGTGCGATCCCAGTCGATCCCCGGAATCGAATAGCCTTCGAAGCCCTTCATCGCGGCGGACAGTTCGCTGGCGGAAGCAGCCTCGCGCCTCAGATCGAGTTCGCGATTGGTCCAGCGGCGGAAATTCTCGATGGTCAGGCGCGGGCGCAGGCGCGCGGCTTCCCCGCCCAGCGCCTCAAGATGCGCGGCCGCCCATTCGTAAGTCTCTATGTCACGCGCGAAGCGGCGGCGGATGCCGGGGCGCAGCACCTTGATCGCCACCGTCCGTCCGTCCGTCGTCACGCCCTTGTGGACCTGCGCGATGGATGCGGCACCGACCGGATCGGGATCGACCGAGGAAAACAGCACATCCAGCGGCGCGCCGAAGCTCGATTCGATTTCCTGGCGGATTTCCTCGAACCGGACAGGTGGCAGGCTGTCCTGCAATGTCAGCAGATTCGCCACCGCTTCTTCGCCCACCACGTCGGGCCGGGTAGCGAGCGACTGGCCCAGCTTGATCGCCGCCGGGCCGATCGCGCGGAAGGCGTTGGCATAGTCGGGCTGTTTCGGCTGGAATGTGCCGAACCGGGCAACACGCGCGAGCCGCCTGACCGGCGGAGGCGTGTTGGGATCGCGCTCGATCCCGCGCAGCGCCCCATGCCGGGCCAACGTGCGGCCCCAGGCAAGAAGCCGGAAGATATGCGTTACCGAGCTGGTCACCGGATCAGGTTTTCCAGCCCGAATGGATCGCCACCAGCCCGCCCAGGATCGGCTCCACCTTCGTCTGCGTGAAGCCTGCCGCGCGGATCATCTGTTCGAATTCAGGCATGGTGGGGAAACGGCGGATCGATTCTATCAGATAGCGATAGCTCTCTTCATCATGCGCGATCGCCTTGCCGATCTGCGGCACCAGCCTGTGCGAATAGAAATCGTACATTTCCTTGAAACCCGGCCATTCGGTGGTCGAGAATTCGAGGCAGAAGAACCGCCCGCCATGCTTGAGCACGCGGTGCGCTTCGCTGAGCGCCTTGTCGATATGCGTCACGTTCCGGATGCCGAAGGCGATGGTATAGGCATCGAAGAATCGGCTGGGGAAGCTCAGCTCCTCGGCATTCTGGCGCGACCAGACCAGATCGCTCAACCCGCGATCCATCGCGCGCTCGATCCCCACGTCCAGCATGTCCTGATTGATATCGGACACCGTCACATCCGCGCCGCGCGCCGCCATGCGAAAGGCGATGTCGCCCGTGCCGCCCGCCATGTCGAGAATCTGTTCGCCCTGCCGCGGCTTCACCCGCGCGACGAAACGATCCTTCCACAGGCGATGCATGCCGGCCGACATCGCATCGTTCATGATGTCGTATTTCTTCGCCACGCCCGAGAAGACCTCGCCAACACGCCGGGTCTTCTCATCGGTGGGGATTTCTTCGTAGCCGAAGGAAACTGTATCGCTCATGCCTGATCCTCTAGCCGTGAGGGTTACGCCGCGCCAGCCGAACCTTTGCGCATCGTGGCATAGGCGGCCACCACGATTCCCGCCAGGATCAGCCCCATCCCGGCCAAGTGATACGGATGCAGCATTTCGCCCAGCAATGCCGTGGAAAGCAGCGCGCCGAACAGCGGCATCAGCGTGATTGCCTGCCCGGCCCGCCCCGGACCGACCTGCGCCGTCGCCCAGTTGTAGATGAAGTAGGACGCCAGCGACGGCAGCAGCATGACATAGAGCAAGGCCCCCGCGATCGGCATGCTCCAGGCGATCGCCTGCCCCGCCTGCCACTCGCTGACGGCCAGTGGAGCGGTGGTCAGAACGCCCAGGCCGAAGGTCGCCGCGACGAAACTGACCGGGGACACGGCGGGCTTCAGCCGCAGCAATACGGTATAGATCGCCCACACACCCACGGCCGTCAGGATCAAGCCGTCGCCGAAGCCGAAATGCAGCTTCAGCACGGCAGCGGGATTCCCTTCGAACACGATCGTCGCCACGCCCAGCATGGACAGCATCACCCCCGTCACCTGCACCGGGTCGGCGCGGGTGCGGAACAGCAGGAAGTCGAGCAGCATCACCACTGCGGGAACCGCCGCCTGCAGCAGCAGCGCATTGGTGGCGGTCGTGTAATGCAGGCCAAGATAGACGAGCGCATTGAACGCGCCGACGCCCAGCACGCCCAGCACCAGCATCACCTTCCAGCCCTTCAGCAGCTCGGCCCGGTCGCGCCAGAGCCCGGTAACGGCAAAGGGCAGCAGAAACAGGAATGCGCCGGCCCAGCGCAGGAAGGCCAGGATGAATGGCGGGATATCGTCGCGCACCGCGCGGCCGATGATCGAATTGCCCGCCCAGAACAGCATCACCAGCCCCAGCATGGCGAAGGCGCGCATCTGAACTCGGTTGTCGGGCATCGCCGACGCCATAGGCGCGGCGGATGACGATTGCGAGAGGCGATGACAGGCCGCCCCGCAATCACTAACTGGAGGCGATGCCAGAGCTTCCCGAAGTCGAAACCACCGTGCGTGGCCTTGCCCGCTTCCTCGAAGGGGAAGTGATCACCCGCGTCGCGGTCAACCGCCCGGACCTGCGGCGCCCCTTCCCCCCGGACCTCGTGCAGACGCTCACCGGGGCGCGAATCACGGGGCTCGGCCGCAGGGCGAAATATGGGCTGATCCACACCGACCGCGAGATGACCATGGTGTTCCACCTGGGCATGAGCGGGCGTTGGCGGATCGATCCCGTCACGGGTGACAGGCACGACCATCTGCTGGTCGAGGCGGCCGGGCACCACTTCGCGCTCAACGATGCGCGGCGCTTCGGCTCGGTCGACCTGGTGCCGACGGCAACCCTCGCCGACTGGCCTCAATTCGCGGCGATGGGGCCGGAACCGCTGGGCGACGGGTTGAGCCCGGCCCATCTTGCCGCCGCCTTCAAGGGCCGGGTGCAGGCGGTCAAGCTGCTGCTGCTCGATCAGCGGATCGTGGCCGGGCTTGGCAACATATATGTGTGCGAGGCGCTGTTTCGCGCAGGGATCTCCCCCGGCCGGGCAGGCGGCAAGGTTTCGCGCGCGTCGCTGGAGAAGCTCGTCCCCGCCATCAGGCAGGTGCTGACCGAATCGATCGCGGATGGCGGCTCGACCCTGCGGGACTATGCCCAGCCGGATGGAGAACTGGGTTATTTCGCGACGCGGTTCGATGTCTACGGGCGCGAAGGCCTGGCCTGCGGATGCGGCGACACGATCAGGCGCATCGCACAAGGCGGCCGATCGAGCTGGTTTTGCCCGAAATGCCAGAAATGAACTCCGCCTCGGCACGCGCGATCAGCGAAATGCCTCCGCAAGCCGGTGTATGCGCCCGGTAGCGGGGAGGTTGGCCGGACATCTTCATTCCCTGAGCACCCCCCCGTTCGTCCTGAGCTTGTCGAAGGATGCGCGCCATACTGGCGGCAGGGAACTGGCCCTTGCTGCTGATCGAGAGGAACATCGGGGCTGCGGTAATGCGCGCCCTTCGACAAGCTCAGGACGAACGTGGGGAAAGGGCGGCAGTTGGTCGTGAGCAAAATTCAGAACTGCCGCACCGCCATGCGCCCCAATCTGTTGACGATTCGGGCCTTGGCAGCTAAGGGCCGCGCTTCCCGCGGTTCGGATAGCCCGAATCCCGCGTTTTGCTGCAGTTTTACTTGGGCCGCATGACAAGCGGCTGAGACGAAGGACAGACATGGCCAATACGCCGCAAGCCCGCAAGCGCATCCGTCGCAACGCCAGCCGCGCCGCAATCAATGGCGCGCGCATCAGCCGCATCCGCAACTTCGTGAAGAAGGTGGAAACGGCGATCGCCGGTGGCGACAAGGCTGCCGCTGCAGAAGCACTGAAGACCGCACAGCCCGAAATGGCTCGTGGCGTAGCTCGCGGCGTGCTCCACAAGAATACCGTCGCGCGCAAGATGTCGCGCCTGACCAAGCGAATCGCCACGCTGTGATTCGTACCGCTGCGGGCTGATCCCGCAGCCGGTTCACGGGAACGGAAAATGAACGGGGTCGGTGCGGAATGCACCGGCCCTTTTCGCATCTGCGAAGCTGCCAGGGCCGAACAACATCTAAGTACTGGTAATATCGCGATTCGTCCTGGAGCGCGCTGCAAAATCGTTTAAAATCAATTATTTGAATGCAATCTCGCCACCCTCCACGAGTCAAGGTGGTTTATTTCACTTTTTTTACTCCGCCAGCCTTGCCCATTTTTCGGAGCGGTCCATAACCACTTTCTGCCCACGGCGATTCCGCCCCGGGCTTCTAATTCGAGACGGTTGTTCAGGGGTTCCGGCCTGATTTGGGGAACGGGCCTTGGCGGAGCTTTGCCCGCCTGACCTGTGGACGATCCGAAGGGTGCAGCACCGGTTACGGGGGACGGATACCGACATGATTCGCATGGGACCGCACGGCGACAGGGCATCTGCCAAACGACGCAAAGGCGAAAACGACATGACCGAGGACCAGGAAGCGCTGGACCTCGCCGCCGATTGGGCGGACATCAGCCAGGGCCTGCGCAAGGACCTTGGCCACCAGCTTCACAGCCAGTGGATCAAGCCGATCCAGCTGGGCAGTTTCTGCAAGGAAACCGGAACCCTGCAGCTTTTCCTGCCGACGGAGTTTTCCGCGAGCTGGGTCGCGGACCGTTTTGCGGACCGCTTGTCCCTCGCATGGAAGATCGCCCGCCAGGAAGTGCGCCAGGTTACGATCTCGGTTCATCCCGGCCGCCGCCAGCTTCCCGAAGTGATGCTGGGCGGACATGACCAGTTCGGCCGCCCGGCCAACGATTCGGTGGAAGTCGGATCGGCATTGGGCGCGGGCACGATCGGCGAACAGGGCTTCACGGCCTCTGTCGGCCTCGATCCCTCGCTGACCTTTGCCGCCTTCGTCACGGGCACGACCAACGTGCTGGCCTTCAATGCGGCCGAACGCATGGCGAAGACCGAGAAGCCGCAATTCTCGCCGCTTTATCTCAAGGCCGCCACCGGCCAGGGCAAGACGCATCTGCTCCACGCAATCGGCCATTCCTATCTGGCCGCCCATCCGCGTGCGCGCATCTTCTACTGCTCTGCCGAGCGCTTCATGGTCGAGTTCGTCCAGGCGCTGCGCCAGAACGAGATGATCGAATTCAAGGCCCGCCTGCGCGGTTTCGACCTGCTGCTGGTGGACGATATCCAGTTCATCATCGGCAAGGCGTCGGCACAGGAAGAGCTGCTCTACACGATCGACGCGCTGCTGGCCGAAGGCAAGCGCCTGGTATTCGCCGCCGACCGCGCGCCGCAGGCGCTGGACGGCGTGGAACAGCGCCTGCTCTCCCGCCTGTCGATGGGCCTCGTTGCCGACATCCAGCCGGCCGATATCGAACTGCGTCGTTCGATCCTCGAATCGAAGCTGACCAGGTTCGCGCCGCTGGAAGTCCCGGCCGACGTGATCGAGTTCCTCGCCCGCACGATCAACCGCAACGTGCGCGAGCTGGTGGGCGGCCTCAACAAGCTGATCGCCTATGCCCAGCTGACCGGGCAGGAAGTGTCGCTGCAACTGGCCGAAGAACAGCTGACCGACATTCTCTCCGCCAACCGCAAGCGCATCACGATCGACGAGATCCAACGCACGGTGTGCCAGTTCTACCGGGTCGACCGTTCGGAAATGTCCTCCAAGCGCCGCGCCCGCGCCGTGGTTCGCCCGCGCCAGGTCGCAATGTATCTCGCCAAGGTGCTGACGCCCCGCTCCTATCCGGAGATCGGGCGCAAGTTCGGCGGGCGCGACCATTCGACGGTGATCCACGCCGTCCGCCTGATCGAAGACCTGCGCAAGCGGGATGCCGACATGGATGGCGATGTACGCAGCCTGTTGAGACAGCTGGAAAGCTGAAGGCTTTTCCCGGGGGTGCGCACCGGTTGCGCACCGCCTTTCCCCCCTGCCGCAAACAGCTTTTCGACAGGCTTGTCGACAAGGGCCGCGTGGCGTCCTAGCTGCACGGCATGAGTCGTTTGCCTGACAGCGCCCAGCCCGCCTCCCTGCCGCAGACATACCTGCAGGCGGCAGCGCGTGGCGGGCTGCGCTGCACCTGCCCGCGCTGCGGCGAGGCGAAGCTGTTCCGCAAATGGCTGAAGCCGGTCGACAGTTGCCCCGCCTGCGGGCAGGACTGGTCCTTGCAGCGCGCGGACGATTTTCCACCCTACATCTCGATCCTGGTAACCGGGCACCTGATGGCGCCGCTGCTGATCCTGCTGATGCTGGACTTCCACCTCTCCCCATGGGCGACGGCGGCGATCATCGTCCCGGCCGCCATCGCGACGATGCTGGGCGTTCTACAACCGGCCAAGGGCGCGATCATTGCCGCTCAATGGTGGCTGGGCATGGTGGGCTTCACCCGCGAACGCCCGCGTCACAATGCCGAATGAGCGCGGCATGAGACTGCGGCCATGAGCCTTTCCGAAGACCGCCTCGAACGCTTTGCCCGCCATATCGTGCTGCCCGAGATCGGCGGCACCGGCCAGCTCGCCCTCACCCGTGCGCATGTGGTGCTGGTGGGGCTCGGCGGGATCGGATCGCCCGCCCTGCAATATCTCGCCGGGGCTGGCATCGGCCGACTGACACTGATCGACGATGGCGCGGTGGAGGCGAGCAATCTCCAGCGCCAGACGATCTATGGCGAAGGCGATATCAACGCGGCCAAGACCGATCGCGCACGGGACTGGCTGGCCCGCTTCGATGCCGCGCTGGTGGTGGAGACCCGGCAAGAGCGTATCACTGCCGGCAATGCCGCCGCACTGGTCGCGGGGGCCGATCTGGTGCTGGACGGCTGCGACAATTTTGCGACCCGTCTCGCCGTATCCGACGCCTGCGTGGCCGTGCGCGTGCCGTTGTTGAGCGCTGCGGTGGGCCGCTTCCAGGGACAGGTCGCAGCCTTTGCAGGGCATCTGCCTGGCCAGTCATGCTATCGCTGCTATGTCGGCGATGCCTTCGATGCCGACGATTGCGACACCTGCGCCGATGACGGGATGCTGGGTGCGATGGCCGGCTGGGCCGGAACCTTCGCCGCGCTGCAGGCGATGCGCGTGCTGACCGCCGAAGCGGGTGGTCTCGGCGATCCGCAATGGGGCAAGCTGCACATACTTGACGGCCTCAAGCCCGGCATGCGCACCATCTCGATCGCGAAGGACCCCGAGTGCCGGGCGTGCGGGGGAGCGCCGGGAGTACCTTGATAAGGAAGCTTATTTAACTCCATCTCCCGACCCTTGGGAAAAGCCCTCACGCGCCATTGTCGCCGCGGAAAGAGCCGGAGCTAGCCGCGCAATACTTCATCCACCCATTGCGGCACCAACTCGCTCGCGGGGCCGAGCCGGCTCTCGTCGAACCAGCCGGAGCCCTTGCTGCGCTCCAGATTGAGTTCCAGCGTCCGCACGCCGCGCGATCCGGCTTCCTGCACGAAACCGGCCGCGGGATAGACCGCGCCGGACGTGCCGATCGAGACGAACAGGTCGGCCCGCCCGATCGCTCCGAAGATGTCGTCCATCCGGTAAGGCATCTCGCCGAACCACACGATGTCCGGCCGCATCGCCACCTCGCCGCAAGTGGGGCACTGCGGCCCATCGAGCAGGGTGCCTTCCCACCGGTGTCGCGCGTCGCAGGCCAGGCACCACACGGACAGCGCCTCGCCATGCATGTGCAATACACGGCGCGCACCCGCACGTTCATGCAGATTGTCGATATTCTGGGTGACGATCAGCAGCTCGCCCTTCCACCCGGCATCGAGCCTCGCCAGCGCGCGATGCGCCGCGTTGGGCTGCGCCGCCAGCACGCCTGCGCGGCGATCGTCATAGAAACGCTGGACCAGTTCGGGATCCCGGCGGAACGCTTCAGGCGTGGCGACGTCCTCCACCCGATGGTCTTCCCACAGCCCGTCCTCCGCCCGAAAGGTTCTGAGACCGCTTTCGGCGCTGATTCCGGCCCCTGTCAGGATCACGATATTGCGGATATTGCTCATGTCGACCATGAAGCACGCCGGAACAGGGAGTTGCAATGACCAGCATCGGCATCATCGGTAGCGAAGGGCGCATGGGCCATGCGCTGGCTGCGACCATCGAGGCGGCAGGCCATACGCTGGCGGGCGGCGTGGACCGTGGCGGTGACGTTGCGGCACTGGCCAGGGCAAGCGATGCCCTGGTCGATTTCTCCTCCCCCGCCGCGCTGGAGGGCAATCTGGCCGCGGCACAGGCCGCGGGCATTCCCGTGCTGATCGGCACCACCGGGTTGGAGGCCGCGCATCACGCGCTGATCGATGCGGCCGCGCGGGCAATCCCCGTGCTGCAGACCGGCAATACCTCGCTGGGCGTCACCCTGCTGGCCCATCTCGTGCGGGAAGCCGCGACCCGGCTTGGCGATGACTGGGACATCGAAGTGCTGGAGATGCATCACCGCATGAAGGTGGATGCCCCCTCCGGCACGGCCCTGCTGCTGGGCGAAGCGGCGGCGGCAGGGCGCGGCATCGCGCTGGCCGACAATTCCGAAAGCGGCCGCCACGGCCAGACCGGCGCACGCGCACGCGGGGCCATCGGCTTTGCCGCCCTGCGCGGCGGCACGGTGGCGGGCGAGCATTCCGTGATCCTGGCGGGCGACGAGGAACGCATCACCCTGTCGCACAGTGCGGAGAACCGCATGATCTTCGCCCGGGGCGCGGTGAAGGGCGCGATCTGGCTGATCGGCCGAGACGCGGGCCGCTATACGATGCCAGAGGTCCTGGGCCTTTGAAGAAAGACGATATTTTCGAATTCTTCCGCATCCTGGCCGAGAACAATCCCGCGCCCGAGACGGAACTGGAATTCGGCAATACCTACCAGTTGCTGGTGGCGGTGGTGCTCTCGGCACAGGCGACGGATGTCGGCGTGAACAAGGCCACGCGCGCCATGTTCCGCGACGTGAAGACCCCCGCGCAGATGATTGCGCTGGGCGAGGACCAGCTCAAGCAGCACATCAAGACGATCGGCCTGTTCAACTCCAAGGCGAAGAACGTGATCGCCCTGTCGGAGATTCTCGAGCGCGATTTCGGCGGCGAAGTGCCTCAGGACCGCGATGCGCTCGTCACCCTGCCCGGCGTCGGCCGCAAGACGGCGAACGTGGTGATGAACTGCGCCTTCGGGGCGGAGACCTTCGCGGTGGACACCCATGTGTTCCGCGTTTCCAACCGCACCGGGCTGGCCAGGGGCAAGACGGTCGACAAGGTCGAGGCGCTGCTGGAACGCCGCGTGCCCCAGCCCTTCCGCCGCGATGCCCATCACTGGCTGATCCTGCTGGGCCGCTACACCTGCAAGGCGCGGCGGCCGGAATGCTGGCGTTGCGCCGTGATCGAACAGTGCGAGTTCAAGCCGAAGGAGCTGGCTCCGGCTCGCTGATGGTGTCCGCGCCATCCTGGCCCGCCACTTCCGGGCTGAGCGCGGTGATCACCTGAGCCGCGACCAGATCGCCCACCACGTTCAGCGTGGTGCGGCACATGTCGAGGAAGCGGTCGACCCCCAGGATCAGGCCGATCCCTTCGGGCGGCACGCCCACCCCGCCCAGAATCAGCGCGATCACCGGCAACGATCCGCCCGGAACACCGGCCGTGCCAACCCCCGCCAGGATGCACACCATCATCACGAACAACTGATCGCCCAGCGACAGGTCCACGCCGAAGAACTGCGCCAGGAACAGCACGGTCACGCCTTCGAACATCGCCGTGCCGTTCTGGTTGGCGGTGGCGCCGATAGTCAGCACGAAGCGCGATATTCGCGGCGGCAGCTTCAGTTCGGTTTCCGACACCCGCAGCGCGGTGGGCAGGGTGGCGTTGGAGCTGGCCGTGGAAAAGGCCATCACGCTCGCTTCGCGCGTCTGGCGGAAGAAGGCGATGGGGCTCTTGCGCGCCACCAGCTTCAACAGCGCAGGGAACACGCCGAACATCTGCACGCCCAGCGCCAGCAGCACCACGCCGACAAAGGCCGCGAGCTTGATCAGCAGATCCCAGCCGAACTGGGCGGAGAGGTTGAACATGAAGCAGAAGATCGCCAGCGGCGCGAGCTGGATGACGATGCCGATCAGCTTCATCGCCACTTCGAACACGCCTTCCACCGCATCCTTCAGCACGGCCGTGCGCGGCGTGTTGACCAGCAGCAGGCCGATGCCGAAGAACAGCGCGAAGAACATCACGGCCAGGATGTCGTTATTGCTCATCGCGCCGACCACGTTGTTCGGCACGATGGCGATGAACGCCTCCACCCCGGCGGTGCTTTCCGCCGATGCCGAAACGATGCTGGCCGCCCCTTCGCTGCCCTGGGCGAGCAATTCGCGCGCCGCTTCGGGATCGACGCCGTCACCCGGGCGCAGCAGGTTCACCAGCAGCAGGCTGATCGCCACGGCGATGCCGGAGACGATAACCGTATAGGCCAGCGTCCTGACGCCCACCGCCTTCAACGCCCTAATCTCGCCCATTTCGGAAATGCCCACCACCAGCGCCGCGAACAGCAGCGGGATGACCAGCATGAACAACAGGCGTAGGAAGATCTGGCCGATGGGGTTGGTGACATAGGTCACCACGATCTCCACCCAGCGCGCATCGGAGGCGAAAGCGTGGACGGCAAGGCCGATTCCCAACCCCAGCAGGAAGCCGATCAATATGCGCAGTTGCAGCTTGCCGTGACTGGCTGGCGCCGTTTCGCGGGCAATATCGGCGGCATCGGTCATGCGGCGTCTCCTGTCAGTCCGTGCGCAATGCGGCTTCGGCGATCCTCTTGTATATTCGCGCCAGCGCTTCGAGATCGTCGATAGCGACGGCTTCGTCCCGCTTGTGCATCGTGGCGTTCAGCAGGCCGAATTCGATGACCGGGCAGACATCCTTGAGAAACCGCGCATCGGAGGTCCCGCCGCTGGTCGAAGCTTCGGGCACCAGGCCGGTTTCCGCCTCCACCGCCGCAGCCACCAGCGCGGAGAATTCGCCTGGAGGCGTAAGGAAGGGTTCGCCGGAGATCACCGGCCGCGCGCTGGCTCCGTGCTTCTGCGCGATCTCCGTCACCCTCCGGCTCAGTTCCGTGCCGCTGTGGTGATCGTTGAAGCGAATCGAGATGCGCCCTGTTGCCCGGGCAGGGATCACGTTGGTCGCGCGGTTGCCCACTTCGATCTCGGTGATTTCCAGATTGGAGGGCTGGAACCAGTCGTTCCCGTCATCCAGCTCCATCGCGTCGAGATCGGCCAGCAGCGCCACCAGGCGGGGGATCGGGTTGTCGGCCAGATGCGGATAGGCGACGTGGCCTTCGCGCCCTTCGACCTCGAACCAGGCGTTCACCGATCCGCGGCGGCCGATCTTCATCATGTCGCCCAGCCGGTTGACCGAGGTCGGCTCGCCCACCAGGCACAGGTCGGGCGCTTCGCCAGCCACGCGCATCCAGTCGATCAGCGCCCTGGTGCCGTGCACCGCCTCGCCTTCCTCGTCGCCCGTGATGATCAGGCTGATCGTGCCGGCATCGGCGGGAATGTCCGCAACCGCCGCCACCATGGCGGCGACCGCGCCCTTCATGTCCACCGCGCCGCGCCCATAGAGCAGGCCACCGCGCCGCTCCGGCTCGAACGCGCCGCTGGTCCAGCCTTCGCCCGGAGGCACCACGTCGACATGGCCTGCAAAGGCGAAATGCTTCGAACCTTCGGGCCCGCGGCGAACGGCAAACAGGTTCTCGACCGGGCCGCCAGGCTCCTCACCCGCAAGGAAGCGGTGCACGGCAAAGCCCAGCGGCGCCAGCATCGCCTCCAGTTCGGCAAAGACCGCACCGGTCGCCGGGGTAACGCTGGGGCAGGCGATCAGCCGTTCGGCCAGATCGACGACGTTCTCGCCACTCATGCCGCTGGCGCAGCCTCCCACTGCTCGATGGTCCATTCCTCGTCCTCGGCGGCGGTGATCCAGGCCTGCATCCATTCATGCTCCCACAGCGCCTGCATGTAGGCTTCCGCGAAGCCGGGCACGCCGATGCCATAGGACAGGAAACGGCTGACGACGGGAGCATAGAAGATATCGGCGGCGCAGAAGGTGCCGAACAGGAACGGGCCGCCCTTGCCGTGGCGCGCGCGCGCCTCGGCCCACAGGGTGAGGATACGCACGATGTCCTGCTTCACGTCCTCGGTAACCTCCACGCCTGCGAAGCGGCGGCGGATGTTCATCGGCAGGGCACGCCGCAGCGGCAGGTAGGAAGAATGCATTTCCGCAACCATGGAGCGGGCCATGCCGCGCGCGGCATCGTCTTTCGGCCAGAAGCGATCGCGACCCACCTTGTCGGCCAGGTATTCGAGGATGGCCATGCTGTCCCAGATCACCGCATCGCCGTCCCACAGGATCGGCACCTTGCCGCCCGATGGCTGGAACTCGCCCTGCTGGCGCTTCATCTCTTCCCAATCCTCGCCATAGAGCGGGACGGTCAGTTCCTCGAAATGGAGGCCAGACTGCTTCACGGCGAGCCAGCCGCGCAGCGACCAGCTCGAGTAGTTCCTATTGCCGACGATAAGCTTCACGGGGGAGCTTCTCCTTTCCCCAAGCCCTAGTCGTTCATCCATCCGGTGTCGAGGCTGAACGGGCTTACAGGGGGTGACACAGTCCCCGGGAGAGAATTCTTCCTCCGGGCAAGCTGGCGATAGGCAGCCAGCAAGGCGCGGGCTTGGGCAACATCCATCTGCCAGCCTGTGGCATAACGCGCCGATGTAGGAAAACCTTTCGGTTCGTCGCTGAAATCCTCGATCCGGCGCGCCAACCATGCGTCCCGGCGCATGGCGGGAACGGTGTCGCCACTTGCCCCTTTCATTAACATGCCCACTCCCGGGCGTACAATTGAGAGGAGTCTCCCCATGGCCAATCCAAACCAGCCCGAACGCCAGCCAGGTCAGCAGAACCAGCAGCAGGGCGGCGGCGATCGCCAGCAGGGTGATCCGAACCAGGATCGCCAGAAGCAGCAGGAGCAAGAGCAGGAGCGTGAACGCCGCCAGCAGGGCGATCAGTCCAAGCAGGACCCGCAGCAGCGCTAAACCGCTTACGCAAGGCTCAGAGAATGGCCGACCGTCCCAAAGGGGGCGGCCGGCCTGTTCTTTTTGAAGCCAGCTTCACGCCAACGGGCCGGCCTTGACCCCCGATAGCGCCGGTCAGATTTCGATGTCGCCCAGCACGGCGGCGCGGAGTTCGTCGACGCCCATCTTCTTTTCGGACGAGGTGACGTGCACCTGCGGGAATGCGGCCGAATGCTTGCGCGCCTCGGCCTGGGTCTTCACCAGCACTTCGGCCAGTTCGCTCGCCTTGATCTTGTCGGCCTTGGTCAGCACCACGCGATAGCTGGCGGCCGCCTCGTCCAGCATGTCCATCATCTCGATGTCCACCTGCTTGGGCCCGTGACGGGCATCGATCAGCACCAGCGTGCGCTTCAGCACCTGCCGTCCGCGTAGATAATCGCGCACCACGCCCTTCCACCGGGCGACGACCTTGGGCGGAGCCTTGGCGAAACCATAGCCCGGCATGTCAACCAGCCGGAACAGGGTGGGTTCTCCCACTTCGAAGAAGTTCAACTCCTGCGTGCGGCCCGGCGTCACCGATGCCCGCGCGATCGCACGGCGGCCCGTCAGCGCATTGAGCAGCGAGCTTTTGCCCACATTGGAGCGCCCGCAGAACGCGACTTCCGGCACGGTGGGATCGGGCAGGAACTTCAGCTCCGGCGCGGACTTGAGGAATTCCACCCGCCCGGAAAAGAGCTTTCCGGCGCGTTCCGCCAGTTCGGCCGCAAGCTCGGTGGGGTCGGTCTGCTCCATCCCCACCCTATGCCTTTTCATCCCGCGCCCTGGCGCGTTCCTTGTCGACCTTGTCCTTCTCGGACTGCGCCTTGAGCTGCGGGTGCCGGGAATAGAGGTAAGCCTGCTGACCGATGGTGAGCACGTTGGAAGTGCACCAGTAGAGCAGGAGCCCCGCCGCGAAGGGCGCCATCACGAACATCAGCACCCATGGCATGATCATGAACATCTGCTGCTGGATCGGGTCCATCTGCGCGGGGTTCAGCTTGAACTGCAGCCACATGGTCAGGCCCAGCAACAGTGCCAGCGGCCCGATCGCCAGGAAGCTGGGCACGTCATAGGGCAGCAGGCCGAACAGGTTGAGAAGATGCACCGGATCGGGCGCGGAAAGATCCTTGATCCACAATGCGAAGGGCTGGTGACGCATCTCGATGGTCAGCGTCAGCACCTTGTAGAGCGCGAAGAAGATCGGGATCTGCAACAGCAAGGGAAGGCAGCCCGCCAGCGGGTTGACGCCTTCCGTCTTGTACAGCGCCATGATCTCCTGCTGCTGCTTGGGCTTGTCGTCCTTGTAGCGTTCCTGGATCGCCTTCATCTTCGGCTGGACCGCGCGCATGGCCGCCATGCTGGCGAACTGGCGCTGGGCGATCGGGAACAGGATGCCGCGGATGATCACGGTCAGCAGCATGATCGCCACGCCGAAATTGCCGACCAGCGCGAACAGCTTCTGCAGCAGCCACAGGATCGGCTTCTCGATGATCCCGAACCAGCCCCAGTCGATCGCGTTGCTGAAGTTGGAAATGCCTTCCGCCTCATAGGCGTCCAGCACGTTGCTTTCCTTCGCGCCGGCGAAAAGCCGGGTCGTGCGCGCCATCTGCTTGCCCGAAGGCACGGAAAGCGGCTGATAGATCAGGTCGGCGCGGAAATCGTCGTTCCCGCGCGAACGGAACTCTGCGTCCGTGCGCTGCCCGTCCTGCGGGATCAGGGCCGAAAGCCAATAGATGTCGGTGAAGCCGATCCAGTCGGGCCGGCCCTTGGGCGTCACCGTCCTGGCATCGACCACGTCATCATAGTCGGTGCCGAAATCGACCGATCCGTCGAACGCCCCGACCGGTCCGGAGTGGACGTTCCACGTGTCGCCGCTGGCCGTCTTGCTCGTGCGGTTCACGAAGGAGAACGGACGCACGACCACCGTGTTGGGGCCGGTGTTGCTGACGCTCTGCTTCGCGGAGATCATATAGTCCGCGTCGACGGTGAACTCGATGCGGAAGACCTGGCCTTCACCGTTGTTCCACGTGAGCGTGACCGGCGCATCGGGGGCGAGCGGCCCGCCGCTGGCTTGCCACACGGTCTGCGCATCAGGCAGCTTCAGACTGTCATCCCCGATGAAGCCGAACTGCGCGAAGTGCACCGCGGGCGTGCCTGCGGGCGAGAACAGGCGAACCGGGCCGCTATCCCCGGCCAGCGCCTGGCGATGGCGGGTGAGCGAGAGATCGTCGATCCGCGCGCCCACGGGATTGATCGTGCCGGCCAGCTTGGGCGCGGCGATCTTCACGCGGTCGGGCGAAGCCAGGTCCGTTACCAGATCGCGCCGTTCCTGCTCGATATCGGCGGGATCGTGCAATCCGCCTTCACGGTTGGCGCGCGAGTGGCGCAGCGCATCGTCATCACTGCTGCTGATGGGCGTGCCGGCAAGCACGGTCTCTTCATGCGGCTGCGGGAAATACCAGCGCGAAAAGGCATCCCAGCCGAACAGCAGCACGATGCTGAGCACCACCGCCAAGATTAGGTTACGCTGATTTTCCACTGGCGCCCGTTTCCTTATGGCCCTGTTACCGTATCAATTCCGTTGCCGCGATGCGGCATCACGGCACCGGGTCGAACCCGTGCCCACCCCAAGGGTGGCAGCGCAATAGACGCTTGATCGCCAGCCATCCACCCTTGATCGCACCATATTTTTCGAGCGCCTGGATCGCGTATTCCGAACAGGACGGCGCATAGCGGCAAGTGGGTGGCAGAATGCGCGAAGGGCCCAGTTGCCAGGCACGCGCCAGCAGGACCAGCAGCCGCTTCATGTGCGCCCCGTTCCCGCCCTGGATGCACCCCCTCGGGGCGCTCCGCCCCGGGAACGCGGGCGTCGCGGCGGATCGCCCTTGCCTTCGGCCGCCCGTTTCAGCGCTGCGGAAAGCTCGCCCTGCATGGATGCGAAATCCCGTTCGACCCCGCCTTCACGGCCGATCAGGACATGGTCGTGATCGGCCAGCCCATCCACCGGGAGCGTTTGCCGCGCCAGTTCGCGCAGGCGCCGCTTCATCCGGTTGCGGACCACGGCATTGCCGATCTTCTTGGTAACGGTGATGCCGAATCGCTTGCCCTGCCCGCCATTGGCGCGGGCCAGCAAAACGAAACCGGGCCGCGCTACGCGCAGCCCGTGATTGGCAGCCAGGAAATCGGAACGGTTTCTGAGGACCGCCAGCCTGGGCTGGTCCTCGCCGGTCTTGCTCAGGCGCTCAGCTTCTTGCGGCCGCGGGCACGACGGGCGCGCAGCACGTTACGGCCACCAACAGTAGCCGTGCGGGCACGGAAGCCGTGGCGGCGGGCGCGAACAAGGTTGCTCGGCTGGAAAGTGCGCTTCATCGTCAAATCCTCGAATTCATCATACGCTGGTGTGCAGCGCCAACAGACATGCCGTCCGCCATGGACGAACGACCCTGAATATGCGGGCGCGGTTAGTAGAGCGCGACCGCCAAGTCAAGATTGATGCCGACATAGGCGAGCCTCGGCTCCAGCGCCAGTCCGGGCAACGGGGGCGGCTCCGCCTGCATTGCCGGGACCACATCGCCGGCCTGTGTCCAGCCGCGCATTTCCTCGGCGGAGAGCCACCGGGCATCGTGGAACGAAACCGAATTGGTCATCGCATAAAAGGACTGCGCCTGCGCCGCATCCATGCCCATTTCCCGGTAATAGGACAGGTAACGGCGGTTCTCCGGGGCGTTGGGCGCATAATCGGTGGCCTGCATGCCCGATTCGTCTTCCCACGCATGCACGGCGAAGCGCGCACCGTCCGCAATGCTGCGCGTGGCCCCTGCCAGGAACAGTTCGACCGCACCTGAACGGACGGAGCCTTTCTCGGGCACATGGGTGGCCATGCCTGCACGGCGGATCATGCGGCCGAGTTCGAGATTGGCGATATCGTCGAACGTGCCGGGGCACTCGACCAGTTCCAGCGTGGCAAGCCCGGGATGATTCGCGATCATCGCGGCGAACTCGCGGGGGGAACGGTGGTCGGTGATCCCGACAAGGGCCGCACGCTTGTCATCGATCACGCGGAAGGGGCCATAGGTCGCGACGCCAGCGACATCTTCCAGCACGACGCCGGAAACGAAGCGGTCGGATCCCTGGCTGGCGTCCTCGGCCCATTCGCCATCCGCCGCTTCCCAGACGACCTCTTCCCATTCGTAGACGGTCACCTGCCGCGCATGCGCGGGCGCCGCCAGCACCGCGCAGGCCAGGGTCAGGGTCAGGGAAGCGAGGATCGTCCGCATGGCGCATTTTTGCGGCGCGCCCTCCTGCGCAAATCTGATCAAGAACGGTTTATCGTGAATTTACCGTGTTTGCTTCAAAGCGGTGCAATCTCCTGTTTTGCCGGCGCCTCTCCCCTCGACACGCCGGCGCCGGGCGCTATCGTCCGGCGCGCGGCGTTGCAGGGGGCACGCGGCGGGGCATCGCGAAAGGGGGGAATCGCGTGGTCGCACTGGTATCGACAGTGGCTTATCTCGGGCTGGAAGCGCGCGGCGTGGAGGTCCAGTGCCAGGTCGCGGCGGGGATGCCGCGCTTCGCGATCGTGGGCCTGCCGGACAAGGCCGTGGGCGAAAGCCGCGAACGGGTGCAGGCCGCGCTCGCCGCCATGGGCCTGTCGCTCCCGCCCAAGCGGATCACCATCAACCTTTCCCCGGCCGACCTGCCCAAGGAAGGATCGCACTACGATCTGCCGATCGCGCTGGCCCTGCTGGCCGCAATGGGCGTGACCGATGCGGAGCAGCTGGCCGACTGGGTGGCGGTGGGCGAATTGTCGCTGGACGGGCGCATCGTCGGTTCGCCCGGCGTGCTGCTCGCGGCGATCCACGCCAGCGGGGCGGACAAGGGCCTGATCTGTCCGGCGGCACAAGGGGCGGAAGCGCGCTGGGCATCCGGCGTGCCGATCTGCGCCGCGCCCGATCTCGTCAGCCTGCTCAACCACCTGAAAGGCACGCAGCGCCTGCCCGAACCGCAGCCCGGCGAAGTCGAACCCGGCGCGCCGGGGCCGGACCTGCGGCAGGTGAAAGGGCAGGAAACCGCCCGCCGCGCGCTGGAGATCGCGGCTGCGGGCGGGCATAATCTGCTGATGATCGGCCCTCCGGGCGCGGGCAAGTCGCTGCTGGCGGCCTGCCTGCCGGGTATCCTGCCGGAACTCACCCCGCCCGAAGCGCTGGAAGTCTCCATGGTCGCATCGGTTGCGGGCGAGCTGGAGGGAGGGCGGATCAGCCGCAAGCGCCCGTTCCGCTCACCCCACCATTCCGCTTCCATGGCCGCGCTCACCGGCGGCGGCCTGCGCGTGCGCCCCGGCGAGGTGAGCATGGCGCATCTGGGTGTGCTGTTCCTTGACGAGCTGCCCGAATTCCAGCGCGCCGTGCTCGACAGCCTGCGCCAGCCGCTGGAGACCGGCGAAGTCACCGTGGCCCGCGCCAACGCCCATGTCACCTTCCCCGCCCGCGTCCAGCTTGTCGCGGCAATGAATCCCTGCCGCTGCGGCCATCTGGGCGATCCCGCACTCGCCTGCAGCCGCGCCCCGCGCTGCGCCGCCGATTACCAGGGCAAGGTGTCCGGCCCGCTGCTGGACCGGATCGATCTGCATGTCGAAGTGGACCCTGTCAGCGCCGCAGACCTTGCCCTGCCCGCCGCCAGCGAAGGCTCCGCCGAAGTGGGCGCCAGGGTTGCCGCCGCGCGCCGGATCCAGACCGGGCGGGCCGAAGCGAGCGGCGCCCGCATGAATGCCGAACTGAACGGCGAAGGTCTGGAGAAATTCGCCACGCCTGACGAAGCCGGGCGGGCGTTGCTGCTGCAGGCCGCAGAGGCGATGCGCCTGTCCGCGCGCGGCTATACCCGCATGCTGCGCGTCGCCCGCACGATCGCCGACCTTGCAGGGGCAGAGCATGTCGGCCGCATCCACGTGGCCGAAGCGCTCAGCTATCGCCGGCAACCGCCGCGAAATTGAGGCGGACTTTCTCCCGGAAGCCCGCTCGTCGGCCACGTTGCGATAGTTGCATTTGCGCATTTCGACCCGCGAAGTCGTCCGCCTCTGCGACGAACGGAACGTTTCCTGCCCCAATTCCAACATGATGGCGCTATAGTGGGCGGTTCAAATCCACTCGCCAGTCAGACGGAACGATGAATAGCCTCTCCATCCGCCCTTCTACCAATGCCGACCACGATGCCACCTGGGAGATCATGGAACCCGTGATCCGCGACGGCGGAACCTATCCGCTCGATCCCCGGCTCGATCGGGCCGGGGCGTTCGACTACTGGTTTGCGAGCGACAGGCAGTGCTTCGTGGCCGAGCAAGGAGGGCGCGTGGTGGGCATCTATTATATAAAGCCCAACTCGACCGGCCTTGCCGATCACGTCGCCAATGCGGGCTACATGACCCATCCCGATGCACGCGGGAAAGGCATCGCCATGGCCATGGCGCGTGACAGCTTCGAACGCGCGAAGGCGCTCGGCTATCATGCCATGCAATACAATCTGGTCGTAGCCAGCAACGAGGTCGCCCTGCGGCTGTGGCAAAGGCTGGGACTGCAGGTCGTCGGCCGCCTGCCGGAAGCCTTCCGGCACAAGCGGCTGGGCCATGTCGACGCGCTGGTGCTCTACAAGCTGTTGTAGAGGCGTTTCGTCGTCACTTGAGCGTCCTTGCGAGCGGCGAGATCAAAGATTGGGAGACGCTTCCCGCTCCCTGTCGCCATTCTGGCCGATCTTCGCGCGTTCCTGCCAACGCAATTCCGCATAATCGAGCTGACGCCCGTCATGCGCCAGAATCGCCACGTCACCGATCGGCAACCAGTCACGCGAATCCACCAGAACCGGGTCAGACGAGCCGTTACCCGCATATTTCTCGCCCCACTGGCGCAGCGCCAGCATGGCGGGCAGCAGGTCCAGGCCCTTGCCCGTAAGGCGATATTCGATCTTGCGCCGGTCGTCCGGGCAAGGCTCGCGCTTCAGCACGCCGTGTTCCACCAGCTTGGCGAGGCGGTTGGACAGGATATTCCGCGCGATACCCAGCTCGCTCTGGAACTCCTCGAAATGGTAGAGCTTGTTGAAGGCGGCGCGCAGGATCATGAACGCCCAGCGTTCACCCATGACCTCCAGCGCTTGCGGCAATCCGCAGGCAGCCACATCGGATAGAGGTTCGCGCAGTTTTCCTACCTTCGATACATGTTGAACCCCGAGGGCGCTAATCACCACGCGTTGCACCCGCAGCGCAATAGGTTTTTAGTTGCAACTTGAAACCTTAAATTATAGGTAGCGAATCGCAACGCAAGTTCAAGCAACTTCGCGGCCCAGTTCTTGATCCACGATCACGCAGGAAAGGAAGCCGACATGATCCGCCTCGCCCGCAATTCCACGCGCGCCATCCTTGCCGGAAGTTTCGCCATCGCCGCCGTCATGGCCGGCATGGCCCCCGCATCCGCCAATGTTCCGGGCGCCTTCTATCGCGCAGAACTGGCATCCCCTCTCGATGCCCCGCGCAAGGAAGTGCTGAACGGCGTCGTGTGGCGCTGCGAGCGGGCCATCTGCTCCGCCAGCAAGGCAGGCGCGCGCGCTGAAATCGTATGCGGCAGGCTGGCCAGCAAGGTCGGCGCGATCGCCAGCTTCTCGCATGGCGATGCGGTGCTGGACGAAACAGCCCTAGCCCGCTGCAACCGCGGCTGACCGGACGAGAATCCCCCCGTCCCGGTCCACTCCCCCCTCCCGACCGGGACAGTGAAGGCTCCTGCGCGAAAGCGCGGGGGCCTTTTTCCTTGGCAGCAACCCAGCTTGCAAACGCGTAAACCCCCGCCCGTCCTGAGCCTGTCAAAGGATCGGCCAAAGGAGAGCGCCGGGGAATACGCCTTCAAGGCACGGTTGCCACGCTTCCTTCGACGGGCTCAGGACGGGCGGGCCAAGAGGCCTAGAGCAGGCCGCGATCCCTCAGATCCGCCTCCAGCGCGGCGGAGCCGGCAAAGTGGTGGGCGTGCCAGCCGCATGCGCGCGCCGCGGCGATATTGGCGGGATTGTCATCGATGAACAGCATCTCGCCGGGCGCATGGCCGAAACGCCGTGCAGCCAGATGGAAGATCGCCGGGTCCGGCTTGGCCAGCCGCTCAGTGCCGGACACCACGATGTCGCGGAAGCGGTCGAACACCGGTTGGGTCGGGCGGAACAGCGCCCAGAATTCATGGCCGAAATTCGTGATGGCATAGAGCGGCACCCGCCGCGTATCGAGCGCTTCGACAATCTCCAGCGCGCCTTCCACCGGCCCCGGAATCGTTTCATTGAACCGCGCGGCATAGGCGCGGATGTTCTGTTCGTGATCTGGATAGAGTGCGATCCGTTCCGGCAGCATGTCGCCCAGCGGGCGGCCACGATCATGTTCGAAGTGCCATTCCTCGGTCACCACGTTGGCCAGGAACCAGTCCAGTTCCGCCGTGTCGCCGATCAGCTTCCGGAAAAGATGGCGCAAGTCCCATTCGAACAGGACCCGCCCGACATCGAAGACGACAGCCGCGATTCGTTCAGACATGGAAAAGGCGATTGTGTATTCTATAAACTACCACCCGCCCGTCCCGAGCTTGTCGGAAGCGAAGCTGACGCGAAGCGTCAACGACGCGCGCTGGCGGTGTCCTGAAGGAGTATCCGCCCGACCCTTCCGTTCCAGCGTGCCCTTCGACAAGCTCAGGACGGGCGGAGGTGGGGAAGTCTGGAGACCCGAAAAGCACAATTGGCGACCTGGGTTTGTAAACTGCGTAACCACCATAGAAAAAGCCCCCGTTTGCACGGAGGCCCTTCGGTGCCTTGTCCCCACCAAGGCAGGGACACACGCCAGAAATCAACCCTGGCGCGCCTTGAAGCGGCGGTTGGTCTTGTTGATCACATAGGTACGGCCACGACGGCGGATCACGCGGTTATCCCGGTGGCGGCCCTTGAGTGACTTGAGGCTGTTGCGAATCTTCATGATCTGTCTCGTCTGGCGGTTACCCGCGAATTTGAAGCCGGGCCGTTACGGGGCGGTGGCAATCAAGTCAACCTTCAGGGCGAATTTCGGTCAATTTCCGCTCCCAGGCCAACGCATGCGCGATGATCGTGTCGAGATCGGCGTGCTGCGGCACCCAGGGCAAGGTCTCCCTGATACGGCGATTGTCCGAAATCAGCGAATCGGGGTCGCCCGCGCGGCGCGGGCCCATGATGCGGTTGATCTTGCGGTTCGTCACGCGATCCACCGAATCGAGCACTTCCATGACCGAGAAGCCCCGACCGTAGCCGCAGTTCATGGTCAGCGATTCGCCAGGGTGCGCCGCCAGCTCCTCCAGCGCCAGCACATGGGCGGCCGCCAGATCGGAAACATGGATATAGTCGCGCACGCCGGTTCCGTCGGGCGTATCGTAGTCGGTGCCGAAAACCGAAACGCTCTCGCGCTTGCCCAAGGCCGCCTCGACCGCGACCTTGATCAGGTGCGTTGCCCCGGCGGTGGATTGCCCGGTGCGCGCCTGCGGATCGGCACCTGCGACGTTGAAGTAGCGCAGGGCACAATAATTCAACGGGTGGGAGCGGGCCGTATCGGCCAGCATGATCTCGGTCATCAGCTTGGACATGCCATAGGGATTGATCGGCAATTTCGGGCAATCCTCGCCCACCGGGGAAACCTCGGGAATGCCGTAGGTCGCGGCGGTGGAACTGAAGATGAAGTGCTTCACCCCGCCCTTCACCGCGGCTTCCAGCAACGCCCGGCTCTTGGCCGTGTTGTTGTGATAGTATTTCAGCGGGTTCTCGACCGATTCCGGCACGACAACCGACCCGGCGAAATGCATGATCGCCCCCGTCCCGCGCTCGGCGAAAATGCGCGCCAGCAGGGCCCCGTCCTCGATATCGCCTTCATACAGCGGCACACCGTCAGGCACGGCGAAACGGAAACCCGTGGTGAGATTGTCGATCACCGCCACGTCCCATCCCCTGCCCAGCAGGGCCAGGACAGCGTGGCTGCCGATATATCCGGCGCCGCCGGTAACAAGCACGGATGGTCTGTCGGTCATGCAGGGGCCTCTATCAACGGGGAGCGACGGAACGGTTAACACCAGCCATGCAGTCTTTGGAAGGCAGCCATTCATAACCGGGCAAGGAAGCGCGGCTTAGCCCGGAATCCCCTCAAGATAACGGAATTCGGATCGCATGAACTCCATTGCCAAGCTGGTCCCTGCCGGCCTTGCCCTGCTGGCGCTCTCCACCGCAGCCCCATCCCTCGCCCGCCCCGGCCAATGGGATCGTCCAGGTTGGGGCCAGGGCCGGGCGACATCCGACTTCGGATCGCGGCTGGGGCGCGATCGCGATATCCAGCGGCGCGGGTCCGACAGTCGCGAAGGCAAGGTGGAAACCGCCAGCTTCGTGGTGCCGGGCGAAGCGGCCGATGCGCTGGGCAAAGGCACGATCCTGATCGAAACCGCGAAGGACAGCCTGCCCGATGCGGGTATGAAGGCAGCCTATGAAGCGGCGGTGATCGACCGGCTCATCGCGGCGGGATACGATACGACCGCACCGGAAGGCGCCGAAGGCCAGGTCGCCGAGTTGCGGATCAGCCGCGACGTGCTGGTTCCGGCAGAGGGAAAGCGCAATCCGGTCAGCGGCGAAATGGAAGTGGGCGTATCCAACCACGGCTCGATGATGGGCATGGGCATCAACATCGACCTGAGCAAACCCCGCGCGGCACTGGTCACCACCCGGCTCGAGGCACGCATACGCGACAAGGCCACTGGCGAAGTGCTGTGGGAAGGCCGCGCCGACGTCGCCACCCGCGATGGTGACGATGGCTGGAGCAACCAGGCTATCGCCGGCCGCCTCGCCCAGGCGCTGTTCCAGAACTTCCCGGCAGCGACCAGCGGAGGCTATGCCCTGCGCTGAGCATAGTCGCCGCCCTGCCGAATAGTCTTGCATCCACGCCGCCGCAGAACCAGACTCCCCGGCAAGGCTCGCAGCAGGAGAAGCGAAGCATGAACAGGAAGCTTCTGGCCATACCGGCGCTCGCCGCTCTGGCGCTTGCGGGCTGTGTGGCGCCGATCGGCCCGGTCGAGATCACGCGGTTCCACCAACCTTCCGCCCTCGCCCAGCTTGGCCGGGGCACGATTTCCGTCGAAGCCGCGCCCGGTGAGGACGACGCCTCGCTCGAACTGGCGAGCTACAAGGCGGCCATTTCGCGCGAGCTGGTGCGGCTTGGCTATCAGGCCGCGGCCGAAGGCTCCGGCGTCCAGGTCGCGCTGGTGCGCGTCGAACGCGCTACTTTCTGGCCCGGACGAGGCGGCGGCCCCGTAAGCGTGGGTGTAGGAGGGTCGACAGGAAGCTATGGTTCGGGTGTCGGCCTGGGCATCGGCCTCGACCTTTCGGGCAGGCCGGCGGAACAGGTGTCGACGAAACTGGGTGTCATGATCAAAAACAGGGCCAGCGGGGAAACCCTGTGGGAAGGACGTGCTAGCTTCACGGTGCGTGGCGATGCCCCGGTGGCCCAGACCCAGCTCGGCGCGCCCAAGATGGCCGCGGCCCTGTTCAATGGCTTTCCCGGCAATAATGGCGAGACAGTGGAGGTCCAGTGAGCAAGGGAAATATCGGGATCGATTGCGCGTTCGATTCCGGCAACATCGAAGTTCTGGAAACCTCCGGCGCCAGCGCCCGGCTGGCAATCCGCAAGGATCGCGAATCGGATTTCTTCCAGTGGTTCCATTTCCGCGTGACCGGGGCGGAAGGCCGCGAGCTGGAGCTGAAGATCACCGGGCTCAACGCATCCGCCTATCCCGATGGCTGGCCGGAATACCGCGCCTGCGTTTCCGAAGACCGCGCGTTGTGGACCCGCACCGACACCACTTTCGACAGGAGCGAGGACGGCGGCACGCTGACCATCCGCCACACGCCCTCTGCCGGCACGGCATGGTTCGCCTATTTCGCGCCCTATTCGATGGAGCGCCATCACGACCTGGTGGCGGAAGCATCCGCCAGCGAAGGCGTTTCCTACCGCCTCCTGGGCCATTCGATCGAAGGCAGGCCTATCGATTGCCTGGAAATGGGCGAAGGTTCCACGCAAGTGTGGCTGTATGCGCGCCAGCACCCGGGCGAGAGCATGGCCGAATGGTGGATGGAAGGCGCCCTGGATTGCCTGACCGACCCGGCCGACCCTGTGGGGCGCACGCTGCGGGCCAGATGCCGCCTGCACATCGTGCCCAACTGCAACCCCGACGGATCATGCCGCGGGCACCTGCGGACCAACGTGGCCGGAATCAACCTCAACCGCGAATGGGCCGAACCGACCGCTGGCAAATCGCCCGAAGTGCTCGCCCTCCGCAACGCGATGGACGAAACCGGCGTGGACTTTGCCATCGATGTCCATGGCGACGAGGCGATCCCCGCCGTTTTCCTGGCGGGCTTCGAAGGAATCCCGTCCTGGACCGACGCACTCGGCGCCTCCTACGAGCGCTATCGCTCCATCCTGGATCGGCGCACGCCCGACTTCCAGACCAAGAGAGGCTATCCGGCGGCCCGGCCCGGCACCGCCAACCTCACCATGTCCACGAACCAGCTTGCCGAACGCTTCGGCGCCTGCGCCATGACGCTGGAAATGCCGTTCAAGGACAATGACGACCTGCCCGATCCGGTGCAGGGGTGGAGCCCGGAACGGTCGCGAATGCTGGGGCGCGATTGCCTGGCCGCATTGGCGGAATGGCTGGACGGCTGATCCCCTGCCATGGCATGACGCGAATTCGTCATGGTTAAAGGTTATCAGTGCAAATTCCACGGCCCCTTGTCGGCCTGATTCGAAATCCCCTGAGCCACCGCAACGTCACTGCGCTTTCCAGTGAGGAAAAGGCGTTGCCGAACCTGCTCGTCCGCGCCCCGCGATCGCATGATATGCTGCGCGAAGTGCTGGCCGAGTTCTCCACGCGCGGGGTCGAGTACCTGGCGATCGAGGGCGGCGACGGGACGATGCGCGACGTGCTGACCTGCGGCGACGACATCTTTGGGGACGACTGGCCCCCGTTCGTGATCCTGCCGCGAGGCAAGACCAACGCCCTGGCCGCCGATCTCGGCCTGCCCAAGGACTGGTGCCTGGCCCGCAGCATGGAAGCCGCGGCGCAAGGGCGGCGGGCCGCGCGCCGGCCGCTGCATCTGGAACGGATGCGGGCACAGGGCGCCGACGAACGTGGCATCGGCTCTGCGGGGATCGCCGAAAACGGCTATATCGCCAATTATCCATCAGGCCCGGTTCGCGGTTTCTTCCTGGGCGCAGGCGCGTTCAAGCTGGGCACCGACTCCGCGCAATCGGTGCATCGCTGGCGCATGTTCGGCGGACTGGCGGTGGCGACCACCGTGTTGTTGAGCGTGTTGCAGATCATCTTCGGCCGTTCCCGCAACCGGTGGCGGCGCGGCACGCCAATGGCCTTGCGCCTGCGGCGGCCGGAGCAGGCAAAGGCGGAAAGCTTCCCTCATGTGAAGCAGGAGGGGCGCGACCGGCGCTTCATGCTGCTGGCCACCACGCTTGAGCGTTTTCCGCTGAACGCCCGCCCATTCGGCTACAAGCTGCATCATGGCCTGAAGCTGGGGATCATCGACTATCCCTATCGCTGGCTGATCGCGCTTTTGCCGCTGATGCTGTTCGGCCTGAACAACCCCGCGCTGGCACGCAACGGCGCGCACCGCCTGCCCATCGACGAGGCCGAGATGGATCTGGCCGAAAGCTTCATCATGGACGGTGAAACCTTCCCTCCGGGGCACTATCGCCTGCGCGAAGGCCCTGTATTGAACTTCGTGATCCCCTGACTGACGGGCCGGGAACCCGGCGTCAGTCCAGGCTGGCGGGGCCGAAAGCCCGGGGCAGCAATTCCGAAAGACGGCAGGCAAACACATCCGTATCGCTGGCGCACCAGATCACCGGATCGGTTCCCCCCAGGTCAGCCAGCTCGAACAATACCTGCCGGCAGCGGCCGCAGGGGGTGACAGGGTGATCGCCCGATCCGATCACCGCAACCGCCTCCAGCCCGCCACGGCGGCCATCCGCCATCGCCTTGGCCGCGGCCACCGTTTCCGCGCACAGGGCCAGGCCGTAACTGGCGTTCTCGACATTGGCGCCGGTCACCACCGTGCCATCGGCAAAGCGGAGGGCCGCACCCACCTGAAAGCCGGAATAGGGCGCATAGGCGCTGTCTCGCGCCTTCTTGGCTGCAACCACCAGCCCGTCCCTGTCAGAATCGTCGCTCATCCTGCGTCCCTCTCTCTATGGCTGCACGACCACCCAACGCACGGGAGCGCTGGAAGCTTCCGTGCGCAGCATGGAATTTGCGGTCCACAAGGTCCACGGGCGGCCTGCATAGTCGGGCTGGAGCCGGTCTCCACCGAGCCACAGGCCCCGGTCGATCCTGATGGACAGGTGATAGCGTTCCTCGAAAGCGCGGGAGACCTTTAGCAGCGCGGGCTTGCCCGCATGGCCTTCCACCTGGTTGAGGAAAGTGGTGAGTTCGCTCTCCACCGCCGCATCGCTCACGGCGCGGGGACAATTCTCGGTGGTTTCCTCCAGCTCGATCGCCGGTGGCAGCAGCGTCTCGTCACGCGGAACCACCGTGACGAAATTGCCAGCCTGCAGGTCTGCCGGCACGCACGGGTCGTAATGATGCACTGCCCCGAACTTCAGGCCCGAAGCGCGCACAGCCTCCAGATTGCGTGCAAAGGCCGCATCGCGCCCCTTGGCCCCACGGCTTGCCTCCAGATAGGCGAAATCGGCACCCACCGCGCGAAACGCCAGGAAGCTCGTGCGCCCGTCGCCCGCGCCTACAAGCACGCCCTGCATCGGATATTCAGCGCGATCCGGCGTCCAGTGTATCTGCTTCCACCACGCCCAGCCCACACCGCACAGGGCCACGAGCAGCACCAGTGCAGCCGCGCGCCAGCGTGTGGAAAATCGTTTCTTCCTGCCCATTGCTCGCCCCTCACCCCTTGATATGCAGCACGCAGATCAGGGTAAAGAGCCTCCGGGCAGTGGCGAAGTCGGTCTCGACCTTACCCTCCAGCCGTTCCAGCAGCAGCCGCGCGGCCTGATCGTGAATTCCGCGCCTTGCCATGTCGATCGTTTCAATTTCCTGCGCGGAGGCCTTGCGGATCGCCTGGTAATACGAATCACAGATGGCGAAATATTCGCGCACCGGCCGGCGGAAGCGCGCCAGCCCCAGCAGCAGCGTTTCCACCGGAAAGCTACCCCTGTCGGCACCTTCCTGCGTAATTTCCATCGAAAGGCGCCCATCCTGGACCGACAGACGCAAGCGCCACGGACCGCCGAGCCCCGTGGCCGAGGCACGCACCGGCCTGAAGCGATTCTCCTCGATCAGGTCGAACATCGCCACCCGTCGTTCCTGCTCGATATCGGCATTGCGCCACAGGATCGTAGCCTCGTCTAGCTCGATATGCGTGATACGGTGGTCGTCCATGATCCCTCGGGAAATTCTTTCGCACTCGCAGCGAAGACCGGCAAGAAATTTGCACCGTCCCCGATATCCACAAGCACCGGGGCAGGTGGACCGCTTGCGTCGTCCTCTCGCCCGGCGCATCTGGGACGGATGTCCGACGAAGACCTCCTGATCCGCCCCCGCAGCGAAACCACGCCCCGCGCGCTACCCGCCAATATCGAAGCGGAAGCTGCATTCATCGGCGCCGTGCTGATCGAGAATCGGCTGATCGAGGAGCTGAACGTCTCCCTGATGCCCGCACATTTCTTCGAACCGGTGCACCAGCGGATCTACGAACGGATCATCGCGCTGCTGGATCGCAACGCCGTGGTCACGCCGGTAACGCTCAAGCCCTATTTCGAAGCGGACGAGGCGCTGCAGGAACTGGGCGGGCTGGGCTATCTCGCGCGGCTGACGGCGGACGGGCAAGGGGTCCTGGCCGCGCGCGAACTGGCCAGCCAGATCTATGATCTCGCCTTGCTGCGCGAACTGGTGACGGTGGGCCGCAACCTGGTGGAAGGCGCGCTCGACACATCGGAAAAAGTCGCTCCGATGGAGCAGGTCGAGAACGCGGAAGCCGCGCTCTACAAGGTGGCCGAAGGGGTCACGACCGGAAGCGAGGCGGATAGCTTCAAGACCGCGTCCGTCACCGCCATCAAGCTGATCGAGGCAGCGCTCAACTCCGGCGGACATGTCGCGGGGAAGACGACCGGCCTCAGCGACGTGGACGAGAAAATCGGCGGCATGCACGATTCCGACCTTATCATCCTGGCTGGGCGGCCGGGCATGGGGAAGACCTCGCTCGCCACCAATATCGCCTTCAACTGCGCCTACGAGATGCTGAAGCATTCGCAGGAAGGCGGCCCCGGCAATTCAGGCGCACCGGTGGTGTTCTTCAGCCTGGAAATGTCGAAGGACCAGCTGGCCACCCGTGTTCTGGCCGAACAGTCGGAAATCCCCAGCGAGCTGCTCCGTACCGGCCGCATCAGCCGCGACCAGTTCAGCAAGCTGTCACGCGCATCGCAGACTTTGGCGGACCTGCCGCTCTACATCGACGACACGCCGGCTCTTTCGATCGCGGCCCTGCGCACCCGCGCCCGGCGCCTGAAGCGCAGATACGATATCGGGCTGATCATCATCGACTACCTGCAGCTGATGCAGGGATCGAGCCGCGGCAACGAGAACCGCGTGAACGAGGTTTCCGAAATCAGCCGCGGCCTCAAGGCGCTGGCCAAGGAACTGCATGTTCCGGTGATCGCCCTGTCCCAGCTTTCGCGTGCGGTGGAATCGCGCGAAGACAAGCGCCCGCAACTTTCGGATCTCAGGGAATCCGGCTCGATCGAGCAGGACGCCGACATGGTGTGGTTCATCTATCGCGGCGAATATTATCACAACATGATAAAGCCGGATGACCCGAACCACGATGGCACATCGACGCCCGATGCGGTCGAGAAGTACCGCATCTGGGAGGAAAAGCATCTCGAACTGGTGAACCGCGCCACGCTGATCATCGGCAAGCAGCGGCACGGCGCCACAGGCAATATCCCGCTGATCTTCCAGAGCGAGATCACCAAGTTCAGCAGCTTCAAGAGGGGTGAAGCAGGCGATTACGGCGCTTACTGAGCGTCGTCGTCGCTCCTTGAGCCGACGCCCGAATCAAGACCCAGGTTGAGCCGCCTGGTCACCGAATAATCCACCACGGTCACCAGGAACCAGCTCACCGTCCAGCGAATGCGGTTCCACCATGTGCGCCGGCTGCGATGCAATTCGGGCGTCACCTCGGTCGAATAGGGTAAGTGCCCGTCGATGAAGGCGCGCATGCGGTCAGCCAGCGCGGCATCCTCGATCCGCAGCATAAGCTCGAGATTGAGATAGAGGCTCCGCATGTCGAAATTGGCCGAGCCGATATAAACCGCATCGTCGACCACGATCAGCTTCGCATGCAGCTTGCACGGCTCGAACTCGTGGATTTCCGTACCCCTGCTCAGCAGCCGGCCGTAATTGGCGCGCGCAGCACCGATCGTCGCCGCATTGTCGGACTTCGCACCCAGCAGCAGCCGCGCCTGGCCCAGCTTCGCAACGCGCGATATCCGCCGCACGATTCCCCGCCGGGGCGAGAAATAGGCAACCATCAGATCCAGCCGACGTGCACGCTCTATGTCGGTCACGACAGTCCGCGCCCATGGGCTCAGGCGTTGCGAGGGGCCGCCCACCAGCCATCGCACCGTGCCGCTCCCCGCGTTCCACACGCGCACCTGCCGCCGGGCTTCCAGCAGCTTGACCTGCCGCCCGTCGGTCCAGCCATCCAGGATCGCAAACCAGTCGGTCAGGCGGGCCACGGCGGGCCCGGCCACCCGCACGCCCAGATCGTTCCAGCCATTCTTCTCCGGCGGATCGAAATAGGATTGTTCGATATTGAAGCCGCCGATCATGGCGACCTCATCATCGACGATCAGCATCTTCTGGTGGTTGCGGATCAGGTAGCGCGCATTCCAGCGCACACTGAAACGCTGCACGCGCCCCCCCACCCTGATCAGCGGGGCGAGGAAGATGTCATCCGCCGACGATCCGAAATCATCGACGATCAACGTCACGGCCACTCCGCGCTCCGCGGCTTCGGCAAGCCGGTCGCGCACCAGCCCACCGCATGCATCATTGGCGAAGATATAGAAGCACAGCTTCAGCGAGTGCCGGGCTGAAGCAATCAGGCCCAGCAGCGCTTCCAGCCTGTCTTTTCCGGAGACGTAGAAGGTCAGGTCGAGACCTTGCGCGGAAAATGAAAACGGTTCGGGATCGCGATATCCGGTTCCGCTCTCCTCATTCTCCCGTTCGCTTTCCATCGTCACCGGTTCAGCACAGCCGGCGTACACGAGCAAGAGCGCGGGCGTGAATCCTTGACTCTGGGTATGGCGCAACCTATCTGCGACCTCTTCCCTGCAGGTTCACCAATCGGAGTGCCCAGATGGCGCGCGTTACCGTCGAAGATTGTGTCGACAAGATTTCCAACCGTTTCGACCTCGTCCTGCTTGCTGCGCAGCGTGCACGCGAGATTTCCGGTGGTGCCGAACTGACCGTCGATCGCGATCGCGACAAGAACCCCGTGGTTGCTTTGCGCGAGATCGCCGAAACCACGGTGAAGCCGCGCGAACTGCAGGAATCGCTGACCCAGTCGATGCAGCGCGTCCTGCCGGATGACGAGGATGAAGCCGACGAAATCGGTTCGCTGAGCCAGTCGGCCGAAGCCCTGCGCATTACCGCAGCGGCACCCACCCGTTCGACCTCTATCGGTTCCGATTACGACGGTTGATTCCGGCCTGATTAAGAAAACGGCGGCCGAAGCCACCGTTTCTCATTCCCATCGGGATGATTGTTAAAGGCGCCACCCCCCTGGGGACGGCGCCTTTAACGTATCAGTTGGCGACTTCGCTGGCAGCGGCATCGACCGCGGCGCCGGCCTTGTCGATCGCAGCACCGGCTTTTTCGACGGCCTTGTCGGCCGCGGCGCCGGCCTTGTCAGCAGCCTTCTCGGCATTGCCGATCGCGTCTTCAGCAGCGGAAGTGGCGGCATCGCCCGCGGCCTCAGCGGCTTCGCCCGCCTGTTCCAGCGCGGTATCGGCCTGGCTTTCGGTTTCCTGCGAGCAGGCGGCAACGAGGCCAAGGCTCAGGATCGAGCCAGCAAGCAACAGCTTCTTCATTGTGATCTCCCTTGCGAATGCTCCGCGCGGAGCCACAGCCCCGCGCGGTTGGTGTTATGCGCCTTGCGGAGCCGCTCCGCCACTGCCGGAAAAGCGCTTGCCTGCCTTGGGGATTGCAGACCCTCGCACCGGCCGCGTCACGCTGGGGCCAGCGGGGCGGTCAGGCCGGTCGATCTTGCCGTCCTTGAGCAACTGGGCGATCTCCTCGCCATTCAGCGTCTCATATTCGAGCAGCGCCTCGGCCAGCAGTTCCAACTGGTCGCGATATTCCGTCAGCAGGTGCTTGGCCCGCGCATGCGCGTCGTCCACCAGCTTGCGGATTTCCCCGTCGATCAGCTTGTTGGTCTCGCTTGATGTCATGGTGCGCTGGTTGCCGCCCATGCCCAGATAGCCTTCATACTGGTCTTCATACTGGAGCGGGCCGAGCTTGTCGGACATGCCCCACTTGGTGACCATGTTGCGGGCCAGGCTGGTCGCATAGGAGATGTCGGAACTCGCGCCCGAACTGACCTTGTCGTGCCCGAAGATCAGTTCTTCCGCCACACGGCCCCCCATGCTGACCGAGAGGTTCGCATGCATCTTGTCGCGGTGGTAGGAATAGCTGTCCCGTTCCGGCAGACGCATCACCATGCCCAGCGCACGACCGCGCGGGATGATGGTGGCCTTGTGGATAGGGTCTGACGCAGGTTCATGCACGGCAACGATGGCATGGCCCGCCTCGTGATAGGCGGTCATCTTCTTCTCGTCCTCGGTCATGACCATGGAGCGGCGTTCCGCACCCATCATCACCTTATCCTTCGCGTCCTCGAACTCCTGCATTGCAACCAGGCGCTTGCTGCGCCGGGCGGCAAGCAGCGCGGCCTCGTTCACCAGGTTGGCGAGGTCGGCGCCGGAGAAGCCGGGTGTGCCGCGCGCGATCGTGCGCGAATTCACGTCGGGAGCCAGCGGCACCTTCTTCATGTGAACGCCGAGAATCTTCTCGCGCCCGTCGATGTCGGGGATCGGCACCACCACCTGGCGGTCGAAGCGGCCGGGGCGCAGCAGCGCGGGGTCCAGCACGTCAGGCCGATTGGTGGCGGCGATGATAATGATGCCTTCGTTCGCCTCGAAGCCGTCCATTTCCACCAGAAGCTGGTTCAGCGTCTGCTCGCGTTCGTCATTCGAGTTGCCGAGGCCGTGGCCGCGATGACGGCCGACCGCGTCGATTTCATCGATGAAGACGATGCAGGGCGCGTTCTTTTTCGCCTGTTCGAACATGTCGCGCACGCGGCTTGCGCCCACGCCCACGAACATCTCGACGAAGTCCGAACCGGAAATGGTGAAGAACGGCACGCCAGCTTCACCCGCGATAGCGCGGGCCAGCAGCGTCTTGCCCGTACCGGGCGAACCGACCAGCAGGGCGCCCTTGGGAATCTGGCCGCCCAGCTTTGAGAAGCGCTGCGGATCGCGGAGGAATTCGACGATTTCCTCCAGCTCTTCCCGCGCTTCGTCGATGCCGGCGACATCATCGAAAGTAACCCGGCCCTGACGCTCGGTCAGCAGCTTGGCCTTGGATTTTCCGAAGCCCATCGCGCCGGATCCGCCGCCCTTCTGGACCTGTCGCAAGGCGAAGAAGGCCACGCCCAGGATCAGCAGGAACGGCAAAGCCTGCACCAGGATGATCAGCAGAAGGCTCTGCTGTTCAGGCGCGGCGCCCGCATATTTCACGTTGTTTTCTTCCAGCAGTTGCGGAAGGCCGGTGTCATTGGCGACAGGCACGGTGGTGAAAGCTTCGTTGCTCTTCAACGTCCCACTGATCAGGTTGGGCGCGATCTGCACTTCCTTCACGGTGCCTTCGGCAACCTTGGAACGGAAATCGGAATAGGGGATCTGCGTGCCCTGCGGCGCGGCACCCCCACCGAACATCGACACGACCAGCAGGAGGGCAAGAAAAATCCCGCCCCAAACCATCAGGCTCTTCACCCATGGATTGCCTCCCGGCTCACGTCCGGGGTCACGGTTGGGATCCTGGCCGTCATTCATTCGCATTTCCTGCCTTTCTGCCCACTAATTTAGGGGGCCCGGGATGAATGGCAAGCCAACACCGGCGATGTTTGGCAAAGGATGCGACCGGAAGAAGGCGGCAGCCGATGCAGAATCGCGTGCGAAAGCGATCGATGCCGCGGCATCAGCACTGTTGAACAAGATCGCATATGCTTCATAATCGCTTTGCATGGCCGCGCTTATGACGGTGCGAAGCCAAATGGGGGAAGTCCTCGGGATGACTGACGTTTCGCCGCTCTTCACGCCGTATCGCCTCAAGGGGCTCGATCTGGCCAACCGGTTCGTAATGCCGGCGATGCAGCGCGGGATGAGCGAGGACGGCAAGCCGACCGCTGCGCTCGCCAGCTATTACGCGCGCCGGGCGCGGGGCGGGGTGCCGCTGATCATCGGGGAAAGCGCGGCCGTCGATCATCCGACCGCGACCCGCCAGCCCGCCGCCGTGTGGATTCGCGAGGGGACGCGCGATGCCTGGGCGCGCTGCGCCGACGAAGTGCGCGACGAGGGCGGCCACCTCCTGATCCAGCTGTGGCACGAAGGCGCTATACGCAAGGACGACGGGCTGTCGATCAGCCCGTCGGGCCTGATTCAGCCGGACAAGCCCAATGGCCGTGCGGCCACACTGGACGAGATTGCCGAACTGGTTGAAGCCTATGCCCGTTCCGCGCTGGTCGCCCAGCGCGCCGGGGCGGCGGGCGTGGAGGTCCACGCCGCGCACGGCTATTTCCTCGACCAGTTCCTGTGGGCCGGGGTCAATCACCGCGACGATGGCTATGGCGGCCCCGACATTGCCCATCGTGCGCGTTTCCCGGCAGAGATCGTCCGCGCCATCCGCCAGGCATGCGGCGAGGATTTCGTTATTTCGCTGCGCTTCTCCCAATGGAAGGAAGTCGATTATTCGGCCCGGGTGGCGGGCACTCCGGACGAGTTGCAGGTCTTCACCTGCATGATGAAGGAGGCCGGGGTCGATGTCCTGCACGCCAGCACGCGCCGCTTCTGGGAAGCGGAATGGGAAGGTGACGGGCGCAATCTGGCAGGCTGGGCCAAGTCCGCCTGCGGGCTGCCGGTGATCACGGTGGGCAGCGTGGGGCTGGATATCGACATCATGACCACCTTCATCGAGGCGCGCGACGCCAAGCCGCGCGTGGCGGAAGCGATTGACGAGCTTGAAAGCCGCATGCGTGCTGGCGAGTTCGACCTCGTCGCAGTAGGTCGCGCGCTGATCGGCGACCCGGACTTCGTGAAGAAGATCGAAGCGCGCGATTACGATGCGATCCGCCTTTTCCAGCGCGATGACCTGGGCAAGCTCGAATGGGATACCGATCTGGTGCATGAAGCCCACGCCTGAACGGCGCAAGACGGCTGGAAATCGGCCAGGGCGCTGGCCCGGGTGGACCTGTTGCCGTCCATTGGAACCGGCGTGATCGCGTTCCTGCGTATCTTCGCCCAGCATCCTGAAGGGCTGGCCAGCGCGGAGAACCACGCCTATTCCTTCCTGCAAACGATTCTCATCTGGACAGGACCATCCCATGCTTCGCGCGTTCCGTGCCATTGCCCTGATCGAGGGCACCACCACCCTGCTGCTGTTCCTGGTCGCGATGCCGCTGAAATACCTTGCCGGCTGGCCCGCGCTGGTGCCCCCGGTGGGATGGGCGCATGGCATCGCCTTCCTGGCGTATATGGCCGCGCTGATACCCGGCCTGTGGGGCAAGGGCTTTACCGCGTTCGAATGGTTCCGCACCTTCATTGCCGCCTTCTTCCCCTTCGGCACCTTCCTGAACGACCCCATGCTGAAGCGCCGGCAGATAGCCACGAGGCGCTTCGCTTCCGCCAGTTGACGGCACCGTTTGGCGGCACGGGCACCGCTACTCCGCTTGCCCTTGGACGCAGCTTGCGGCATGGCCGGGCGCATCCGAGCAACCGAACAGAAGGCAAGCAGAACTCCCATGGCGACACGCGACCCGCTCAACGGAAAGCTGGTATTGCTGCTCGGCGGCAGCGGCTTTCTGGGCACCCACATCGCGCAACAGCTCCTCACGCGCGGTGCGCGGCTGCGGCTGGCCAGCCGGCACCCGGAAAAGGCGTTCAAGCTGAAGCCCCTGGGCAATCTGGGCCAGATCCAGTTCGCGCGCTGCAACGTCGCGACCGGCTACAACCTGGATGCGGTGATGGCCGGCGTGGATGCCGTCGTCTACCTGCCCGGTTCCTTCAAGGGTGACCTTGCCGCCCTGCACGTGCGCGGCGCGGGCGATGCGGCGGCGGCGGCCAAGGCTGCCGGTGCCGAAAGCTTCGTGCTGGTATCCGCGCTGGGCGCCGATGCCGAAGCCGATGCATCCTATGCGCGGACCAAGGCGCAGGGCGAACAGGCCGTGCTGGCCGCCTTCCCCACGGCGACCGTCATGCGCCCCTCCGTGCTGTTTGCGGAAGACGACAACTTCATCAACATGTTCGCCGGGCTGATCGCGGCGCTGCCGGTTCTTCCCGTCTTCGGCCCGGATGCGCAGTTGCAGCCGCTGTGGGTGGACGATGCCGCCGAAGCGATCGCCAACGCGCTGGCCGCCCCCGCCCTGCACGGCGGCAAGACCTATGAGATCGCCGGCCCCGAAATGCTGACGATGGGCGAGATCAACCGCCGCATTGCTGCCTCGCAAGGCCGCCAGCCGCTGTTCCTGGACATGCCCGATGGACTTTCCGGCCTGTTCGCCGCCCTGCCCGGCACGCCGATGAACAGCGACCAGTGGAAGCTGTTGAAGGCAGGCAGCACCCCTTCGGGCAAGCTGCCGGGCATCGCCGCGCTGGGCGTCACCCCGCGTCCGCTGGAGTTGTTCCTCGACCGCTGGATGCTCCGCTATCGCAAGCATGGCCGCTTCGGCACGCGCACCAGCGCGGGCTGATCCGCCCTCCCCGGTCTTGAAGCAGCGAAGGCCACGGCCGGCCGAGCCTCCGCGCGCGGGCGATGTGTCACCCTTGTGCTTACACATATCGGCGGTTTTGTTTTTCCCGCCCTTCCCGTTCGCACTGGCACCGCAAGCCGGCCAGAAAGCTCCGAAGTCCAGAAATACCAGCGCCTTTACAAGGGCTTGAATGATCCGCCCCATCCGCTGAAACCCGCTCGACACCATCGCTCCGGCACTTTCCCGGCCTGCAAGTTGTAACCTTCCGCGATGCAGGTTCGCCGCGCCCGCGGATGGAAAGATCGCGAAGGAAGGAGCGGGCGGGTTCATCCCGCAGGATAGATCAGATTTCGGCCGAGTAGGAAAATGGGAAGCTCTGAACCGCCTGTCCTGAGCCTGTCGAAGGATGGGCGGAGAGAGGTTGGATACGAGCCCCACTCCTGTCAGCCGATCGGCTTCACCATCAGGATCGCCCCGTCAGTGCCGGTGATACGCACGCGCGCCCTGCCGGGGCAACGGGCCAAAGGCAACTGCACGCATCCGGCCCACCAGCCCCGAAGCTAGCCTGCCTGAACCTCGATCGGCTCGACCAGCAGGATCGTCCCGTCCATGCCGGTGATGCGGACATGCGCGCCCACCGGGGCATCCGGCCCGTGCGCGATCCATTCGCTATCACCGAAGCGCACGCGCCCGCCGCCCGCCTCGATCGGTTGGGTGACGGTCGCCACCTCGCCCTGCATCCGCGCGCCGCGCTTGTTCATCTTGGGATCGGCTTCGCCCACGGGATTGCCGCGCAGATAGCGCCGCCCGGCAAACACCGCGACGATCGCCAGCACCGCGAAGATGACGACCTGCAAGGGCAGCCCGATGGGAAGGAACCAGGTCAGCGCCCCGGTGACCAGCGCTGCGCCCGACAGCCAGATCAGGAACAGGCCCGGCGCGACCATCTCCGCCGCCGCCAGCAACAACCCCAGCGCGAACCACGCCCAGTGCGGATCGACCTCCCCGAAACCGCCCATCAACCGCGGCCCGTGGGCGGCACGGTCGCACGGCGGGGCGCGGACGGCGGCGGGGTGGGATTATTGCTGCTCAGCGCTTCTTTCGCCAGTTCGCCGATACCGCCCAGCGTGCCGATCAGCTGCGTCGCCTCGACCGGGAACAGGATGGTCTTCGCATTGGGCGAATCCGCGAACTTCGCCACCGCCTTGGTATATTCCTGCGCCACGAAGTAATTGATCGCCTGCACGCCGGATTGGGCGATGGCGTCCGACACCATCTGCGTGGCGCGGGCTTCCGCCTCTGCCGCGCGTTCGCGCGCTTCGGCATCGCGGAAGGCGGCTTCCTTGCGGCCCTCGGCCGACAGGATCTGCGACTGCTTCTCGCCTTCGGCGCGGAGGATTTCCGATGCACGCGCGCCTTCGGCCTCCAGGATTTCCGCGCGCTTGAGGCGTTCCGCCTTCATCTGACGAGCCATGGCTTCGGTGATATCCAGCGGCGGGCGGATGTCCTTGATCTCGACACGGGTGATCTTGACGCCCCAGGGGGAGGTGGCGTGATCGACCACGGAGAGCAGGCGGGCATTGATCTCGTCCCTTCGCGACAGCGTCTCATCCAGGTCCATCGAACCCATCACCGTGCGCAGGTTGGTGGTGGTGAGCGCCATGATCGCCATATAGAGATTGGCCACTTCATAGGCCGCCTTGCCCGCATCCAGCACCTGGAAGAACACCACGGCGTCCACGCCGGCCATGGCGTTGTCCTTGGTGATGATTTCCTGCCCGGGGATGTCGAGCACCTGCTCCATCATGTTCACCCGCTGGCCCACGCGATCGATGAAGGGGATAATCAAATGCAGGCCAGGCTCCGCCGCCAGCGTGTATTTCCCCAGCCGTTCGATCGTGTAGACGAAACCCTGGCGGACAACGCGGACGCCCATCATCAGGAAGATGAAAACCGCGATCAGCAGGAAAATCAGGAAACTGGTCATCGCAAGAACTCCCCCTTCGAATGCCCCGGCATGTTAGCGTGAGGGGGGATACGGGCAAGCAAAACCGCACCACTTCGTGACCGCCACCTCCCGCCGGGAAAGATGGTGAAGGCTCAGCGCCTTCGCTTGCGCACGATCTCGGCATCCAGTGCCTGCAGGAAAGTGGACCGGTTCGCCTTGCTGAAGGGTGCCGGCCCGCCAAGCTGGTCCCCGCCAGCGCGCAGATCGGCCATGATGGCCCGGGTTGCCATGGCGCCGCCGATGGAATTGGCGGTGAAGGGCTTTCCGGTGGGTGCAAGCGCGCTGGCGCCCACCTTCAGGCAGCGGTCAGCAAGCAGGATGTCCGCGGTGATGACGATAGCGCTGGCATCGGCCGCTTCCGCGATCCAGTCATCGGCCGCGTCGAAACCATCGCTTACCACCACCCGGCTGATCAGCGGATGGTCGGGAACGCGCAGGAAGCTGTTGCTGACGATCCTGACCGGAATCTCGTGGCGCCAGGCCACCTTGTATATCTCGTCCTTTACCGGGCACGCATCGGCATCGACGAGGATGTGGACTTGCGCCCCCGCCATCAATCGCGCGGTTTCCGCTTGGGCCCGCCCTTGTACCCCGGCTTGCCCGGACCCTTGAAGCCACTCGACGGCGGCCCCTTGCGGTGGGGGCGTGCCTTGTAGGGAGGCTGGCCGTCGCCGCGCGGCGGGCCGTCTCCACGCGGGCCACGGCCATGGCCGCCGCCAGGCCCACCGGGGCCTTTCCGGCGGTTTTCGCGCGCGTCGTCACGGGGGCCGCTGGCGGACTGCTCGATTGCGATGCCGTCCTGTTCGCTGTCGGCATCGGCGGTGCGGGCCAGCGCGCTGGCGAACTTGCTGGAGATCGTGCTCGGCACCTGGAAATAGGTTTCGTTGGCCCCGATGCGGATCGCGCCGATCTCGTTCCGGGTAATGTGCCCGCGGCGGCACAACAGCGGCAGGATCCAGCGGGGATCGGCGTTCTGGCGGCGGCCCACTTCCATGCGGAACCACACCACGTCGTCGAAACCGGGGCGATGGCGTTCCTTCTGCGCCGCGGTGCGGGCTTCCGGCGTGTTGGCGATCAGTTCTTCCGGCTGCGGCAGCGCCGCGCGATGCGCATGGACCAGCGCCGCGGCGATATGTTCGGGCGGAAGCTCGGCCATCAGGCGCGCGGCGAGGTTGCGGTCTTCCTCGTCGAACTCCATCGGCTTGAGCAGGTCGCCCATCAGGCGCTCGCGATCCTGATCCTGGATCATCTGCGGCGTCGGCGCCTCGATCCAGTCAGCCTCGATGCGCGCGCCGCGCAGCATCGATTCCACGCGGCGGCGGCGCGGATAAGGCACGATCAGCACGGCCGTGCCCTTCTTGCCCGCGCGCCCGGTGCGGCCCGATCGGTGCTGCAGCGTTTCGGCATCGCGCGGAATTTCCACATGGATGACCAGGCTGAGCGTCGGCAGATCGATCCCGCGCGCGGCCACGTCCGTCGCTACGCACACGCGCACGCGGCGGTCGCGCAGCGCCTGCATCGCTTGGTTGCGTTCGGACTGCGAATGCTCGCCCGACAAGGCCACCACGGCAAAGCCGCGTTCCTGCAGGGTGGCGTGAAGATGCCTGACATTGTCGCGCGTGGCGCAGAACAGCAGCGCCGTTTCCGCCTCGTGATAGCGCAGCAGGTTGACGACGGCGTTCTCGATCTCGGGCGGGGAAACGGTCATCGCCTGATAGGCGATGTCGCCGTGGCCGCGCTCCTCGGTAATGGTGGAGATGCGCAGCGCATCGCGCTGATAGCGCTTCGCCAGGTTGACGATCGGCCGCGGCATGGTGGCCGAGAACAACAGCGTGCGGCGCCCTTCCGGCGTCGCGTCGAGGATTTCCTCGAGGTCTTCGCGGAAGCCCATATCCAGCATTTCGTCCGCTTCGTCGAGAACGACGGCCCGCATGCCGGAAAGGTCGAGCGCGCCGCGTTCCAGGTGGTCGCGCAGGCGGCCCGGCGTACCCACCACGATATGCGCGCCGCGCTGCAGGCTGCGCCGTTCGACCGACGCGTTCATCCCGCCCACGCAAGTAGCGATGCGCGCGCCGACCCTGGCATAGAGCCAGGTGAGTTCGCGGCTGACCTGCAGCGCCAGTTCGCGCGTGGGGGCGATGACCAGCGCCAGCGGCACATCGGCCTGGGCCAGCACGCCGCCTTCACCGACCACATCCTCCGCGATGGCGATACCGAAAGCCACCGTCTTGCCTGATCCGGTCTGCGCCGAAACGATCAGATCGCGGCCCACGGCGTTGGCTTCGACCACGGCGGCCTGCACCGGGGTGAGGTCGGCATAGCCATGCTCGGCAAAGGCTTCGGCAAGGAACGGCGGCAGATCGGAAAAGCTCATGGCACTCACAAAGATTGGGCAGCCGGGACGGGCAGCATTCGAATTTGGATTGATCGGGGGCAGGAGGGCGCAACAGGGCCCTGGAGCAAGGGATCGGGGCGCCCCTACTCTCTCCTTGCGCTTACGTCTTCACAATAATGCAAAACCACGCATTTTGGTCGCTCACCCTACCGCATTTCGTGCCCTTTGCGGTGTACGCTTGCTCCACCGGCCGATTGCGGCCATCTGATGCGCCCTTTGGCCGAGCATGGACCGATGACGCCCTTCCATCAGATTCTCGGCAACAACCTCGTGCAGAACATCGTCAATTTCACGGTGTGGTTCGCCCTGATATTCTGGGTGTTCCTCGAAACCCGGTCGGTGTTCGCCACGGGCATGATCGGCGGATTCTACCTGGTGATGACCGCCGGGGGCGCGATCTGGTTCGGCACGCTGGTGGATCATCACCGCAAGAAGCAGGTGATGCTGTTCTCCAGCGCGGCCTCGTTCCTGTTCTACGGCGCGGCGCTGATAGTGCTTGCGCTTTTGCCGGAACAGGCGTTCGAAAATGTCTTTGGCGCGCAATTGTGGCTGTTCGTGCTGCTGGTGATGCTGGGCGTGATCGCGGGGAACGTGCGGATGATCGCCCTGCCCACGCTGGTTACGGCACTGATCCCCGCGGATTCGCGCGACAAGGCGAACGGGCTGGTAGGCATGGTGACGGGGGTGGGCTTCGTGATCACCTCCGCCATCAGCGGCCTCCTGGTCGCCTGGGGCGGGATGCAGGCCACGCTGTCCTTTGCGCTGGCCCTGACGCTGGTGGCCTTCGGGCATCTGCTGCCGGTGCGGCTGGACGAGCCCGCGCCTGAATCCGAGGCGACCGGCGCGCGCAAGGCAGTGGACATTCGCGGCACGATCCGTGTGATCGCGGCGGTGCCGGGCCTGTTCGCGCTGATCGGCTTTTCCGCGCTGAACAATCTGCTGGGCGGCGTGTTCATGGCGCTGATGGACGGTTACGGCCTGTCGCTGATGGAGGTCGAGGAATGGGGAATGCTGTGGGCGTTCGTGTCCTTCGCCTTCATCCTCAGCGGCATGGCGATCGCCCGCTGGGGGCTTGGCAAGAACCCGCTGCGCACCCTGCTGATGGTCAATGTCCTGATCTGGTCGATCGCGGCGGTGTTCACGATCCAGTCGTCGATCGCGATGCTGGCGGTGGGCTGCTTCATCTGGCTGTTCTTCGGCCCCTTCGCCGAAGCGGCCGAGCAGACGACGCTGCAGAAGGTCGTCCCCTTCGAACGGCAGGGGCGGGTGTTCGGCTTTGCCCAGTCGGTGGAGCAGGCGGCCGCGCCCCTGACCGCCTTCCTGATCGGGCCGCTGACGCAGTTCTTCTTCATCCCGCTGATGACCACCGGCGCGGGCGCCGACGCGATCGGGGACTGGTACGGCACCACGCCAGAGCGCGGGATGGCGATCGTGTTCAGCATCACCGGGGTGCTGGGCGTGGTGCTGACGCTGTTCGCCTTCAACTCACGCCCGTACCGCCAGCTTTCGAAGGCTTACGAGGCCGACGGCGGAACCGCGTCACCCACCAGGTCGCCCCAGTAGAGCCGTTCCGGATTGTCGATCAGCAGCTTGCGCTGCAATTCTTCGGTCGGCGCGATGCGGGGGATCATGTCCACCAGATGCCCGTCATCGGGGATATTGTCCTGCATGTTGGGGTGCGGCCAGTCCGTGCCCCAGATGCAGCGATCGGAATAATCGGCCACCAGCGGCGCAACCGCATCGGCAAAGGCGTTCCACGGATCGCCCGTGCCATCCAGCCGGTCGGGGCAGGTGGGCTTGAAATGAATATCCGGGCGGGAATCGAGCAGGTGGCGGAACGCCTTCATGTCGGCGCCATCCGGACCCTGCGTCACATCCGGGCGGCCCATGTGATCGATCACAATCGGAACCGGGATCGCATCCATGAACGGGCGCAGTTCCTCCAGAATGTCCGCTTCGAAATAGATCACCACGTGCCAGCCGGAAGGCAGGCGGTTGGCCACTTCCAGGAACTTGTCCTTCGGCGCATCGTCCACCAGCCGCTTGAGGAAATTGAAGCGGATGCCGCGAATGCCGCCATCGTGCAGCATATGCAGGTCGTCCTCGGGAATGGCGGGATCGACCACGGCCACGCCCCGCGCCTTGCCTTCGGACTGGGCGATGGCGTGCAGCGTGGCGGAATTGTCCGTGCCGTGGCAGCTGGCCTGCACGATCACGTTCTTCGCAAAGCCCAGATGATCGCGCAGCGCGAACAGCATTTCCGGCCCGGCGTCTTCCGGCAGATACTTCGCCTTCGCGCTGAAGGGGAACTGGTCCATCGGCCCGAAGACATGGCAATGCGCATCGATCGCGCCCGCGGGAAGAACGAACTTCGGCTTGGACGGATTGGTATGCCAGCTGAGGATGCGATCAGACATATGTTTCTTGCTCCATTCGGACCGGGCGTGGCCTCAAGCCCTGCCCTTTATCTTGGAAGTGGAATGCGTCCCTTCGACAAGCTCAGGGCGAACGGTTCGCTTTCCGGGTTCAGACGAAAACCACCCCGTCCATCAGCTTGCGCGCGGTCCTGAGCAGCGCCGAACTCACCACTTCTCCGGCATCGTTCACTTCCAGCACGCAGCTCATTTCGCCGGTCGGATGTTCGACCGACAGCGTCTTGCGTGCGCCTTCGGGGATGTCCGCCACCTCCGCGGCGGGCGATCCGTCCAGCAGGCACGCCGTCGCCACGCTGACCGCGGCAAGCACGCCGATAGTGGCGTGGGCGCGGTGCGGGATGAAACTGCGCACGCACACCGCGCCGCCCTCCCTGGGCGCGGCGACCAGCATCATCTTGGGGACCGACTTTTCCTTCACGTCGCCCAGGTTCATCAGCGGCCCGGCGGCAAGGCGGATCGCCTCGATCTTCTGGCGCAACGCGACGAAGGCTTCGGATTCCAGCTCGTCGCGCGTTTCATATCCCGTCGCGCCGACATCGGCGGCCTTCAGCACGATGCAGGGCATGCCGTTGTCGATCAGCGTGCAGGCCACGCCTTCGATCACGTCCACCACATTACCGCTGGGCAGCAGCGCCCCGCAGGAGGAACCGGCCGTGTCGCGGAATTCCAGCGGCACCGGCGCATGGGTGCCCGGCACCCCGTCAATCCGCGCATTGCCGCGATAGGTCACGACACCGCCGGGCGTCTGCACCGTGGCGACGGCGGCCTGGCCGGTGTTTTCCATGAAGATCGCGACACTGGTTTCGTCGCCCGTCGCGCCGACCAGCCCCCGCTCGATCGCGAAGGGGCCAACCCCGGCCAGGATATTGCCGCAATTCTGCGCATCGGTGACGATCGCCTGGTCGACGAAGACCTGCAGGAACAGGTAATCGACGTCGATCCCTTCCCGCTCGCTCTTCTTCACCACCGCGATCTTGCTGGTCAGCGGATCCGCGCCACCCATCCCGTCGATCTGGCGCGGATCGGGCGAACCCATCACGCCCAGCAGGAAGGCATCGCGTTCGGCCGTGTCGGCCGGCAGGTCGCTGGCGAGGAAATAGCCGCCTTTCGACGTTCCCCCGCGCATCCACATTACGGGTGCCGAATTCATCAGATCCTCCCCCGCAAGGGGACGTGGCAGGCCGCAAGGCTGACGGAGGAGTGTCGCCGCTGGCGATCATACCCCTCCACCACGCGCTGCGCGCGCGGTCTCCCTCCCCCTGCAGGGGAGGGCCATGCTGCGCTCATATCCATTTCAGGCCCATGTCGGTCAGCTTCTGGCGGAAGCCGTACATGTCGAGGCCCAGTTCGCCCGCAGCGAGCCGCTGGCGCTTCGATTCCTCGTTCGCTTCGCGGGCCTGCGCCTTTTCCAGCACCTTGGCGGCATCGGCGCGCTTGACCACGCATACGCCGTCATCGTCGGCCACGATCACGTCGCCGGGTTCGATATAGGCGCCGGCGCATACCACCGGCACGTTCACGCTGCCGAGCGAGGCCTTGATCGTGCCCTGCGCGAAGACGCGCTTGGACCAGACGGGGAAGTTCATTTCGGTGAGGTCGCGCACGTCGCGGATGCCTGCGTCGATGATCAGGCCCTTCACGCCGCGTGCCTGCGCGCTGGTGGCCAGAAGGTCGCCGAAATAACCGTCTTCGCACGGGCTGGTCGGCGCGATCACCAGGATGTCGCCGTCCCGGCACTGTTCGATCGCGGCATGGACCATGTAGTTGTCGCCCGGCGGGACGCTGATCGTCACGGCGCTGGCGCCTACGCGCATGCCCGAATAGATCGGGCGCATATAGGAGGCGAGCAGCCCGGTGCGGTCCTGCGACTCATGCACTGTCGCAACGCCGCAGGCGCCCAGCCCTTCGACCACTTCGCGCTCCGCGCGCTGGATATTCTGGACGACGACTCCGCTCATCTGGGCTCTCCCTTGGGGTTGGACTGCCGAGGCGCTTGCATCCACCCGGCCCCCTGCGTCAAGTCCAAGGGGCAACGGGCGGGCGCCGGTGGCAAACTTGTAAGTAACACTTACATTCTGTAGATCGCCCGTCGAGAGGAAAGACCGCACCGAATCATGCCTGCATCACTGTTCCAGACGGCCCTGATCGGCTTCGGCGAGGCCGGATCGACCTTCGCCCGTGCCGGTGCATGGGGCACCTCCACCCGGGCCTACGACGTGGCGGACAGCCGCCTTGCCGCGATGGCGGAATGTGGTGTGGCCGCCGCGGCCGACCCGCAGGATGCGTTGGCGGAAGCCACCATCGTGCTGTCGCTGGTCACCGCCGATTCGGCTCTTCCGGTTGCTCAGGATTGTGCGCGTTTCCTTTCCCCCGGCGCGATCTGGTGCGACATGAACTCCGTCGCGCCCGACACCAAGCGGGCCGCCGCGCAGGCGGTCGAGGCTGCCGGCGGGCATTATGTCGACGTGGCGGTGATGGCTCCGGTCGACCCCAGGGCGCTGGATGTGCCGCTGCTGCTGGCAGGTGCTGCCGCCGATGAGGCCGAGGCCGCGCTGAAGGCGCTGGGTTTCCGCAACACCCGCATCGTCGGCGCCGAGATCGGCCGCGCCAGCGCGATCAAGATGATCCGCTCCGTCATGGTGAAGGGGCTGGAAGCGTTGACCGCCGAACTGGTGCTGGCGGCCGATGCCGCCGGCGTGCTGGACGAAGTGCTCGCCTCGCTCGACGCCAGCGAGAAGCAGGTTCCGTGGACGGAGCGCGCGGACTATAATCTGGACCGGATGCTGCTCCACGGCCGCCGTCGCGCGGCGGAAATGCTGGAATCCACCGAAACGGTGCAGGCGCTTGGCATTTCGCCGATGATGACGGAAAATACGGTAAGCTGGCAGCAGGCCATCGGCGATCTTGAAATTTCGCCACCAAAAGGCTTGCGGGCCAAGATCGATGCAATCAAGGCATCGCCCGACTTCAAGGGAGAGATTTGAGACATGACTTTGGTGATCGACTGCCACGGCCACTACACTGTGCTTCCCAAGGGACACGATTCCTGGCGCGAGGAACAGAAGGCCGCATTCAAAGCAGGCACCACGCCGCCGCCCTATCCCGAAATCACCGATGACGAGATTCGCGAGACGATCGAGGCGAACCAGCTGAAGCTGATCAAGGAACGCGGCGCGGACCTGACGATCTTCTCACCGCGCGCCAGCGCGATGGCCCCGCATGTAGGCGACCAGTCGGTGGCCGTGCCGTGGGCACGCGCCTGCAACGACCTGATCGCGCGCGTGGTGGGCCTCTATCCTGAAACCTTCGTGGGCGTGTGCATGCTGCCCCAGTCGCAGGAAGCGGACATGACCAGCTCGATCGCCGAGCTGGAGCGTTGCGTGAACGAGCTGGGCTTCATCGGCTGCAACCTGAACCCCGACGCCAGCGGCGGCTATTTCCAGCAACCCCCGCTGACCGACAGGTTCTGGTATCCGTTCTACGAAAAGATGGTGGAACTCGACGTTCCGGCGATGATCCACGTCTCGGGCAGCTGCAACCCGGCGATGCATGCCACGGGCGGCTACTACATCGCGGCCGATACGGTGGCCTTCATGCAGTTGCTCGAAGGGGATCTGTTCAAGGATTTCCCGACCCTGCGCTTCATCATCCCGCATGGCGGCGGCGCGGTCCCGTATCACTGGGGCCGTTATCGCGGCCTGGCCGACATGCTGAAGAAGCCGGCGCTCGACACGCACCTGATGAACAACATCTTCTTCGACACCTGCGTCTATCACCAGCCGGGCGTGAACCTGCTGGCCGACGTGATCGAGAACAAGAACATCCTGTTCGGCAGCGAAATGGTCGGCGCGGTGCGCGGGATCGACCCGACCACCGGCTTCTATTTCGACGATACCAAGCGCTATGTCGATGCACTGGACATCTCGGACGCGGAACGCGCCGCGATCTTCGCAGGCAATGCCCGCAAGGTGTTCCCGCGCCTGGATGAAAAGCTGAAAGCGCGCGGCCTATGACGACCGAAACCGCCGTGACTGCAATCGGCTTCGCCAGGTGCGACGCGCCCGAGCGTTACATCCAGCAGGTCGCCAAGCACTGGAGCCACAAGATGGCCACCAGCTACGATGACGGGACGGGGACCTTCCCTTTCTCCGAGATCGACAATGCCGTGATGACTGCACGTCCCGGCGGCATCGGCATCATGCTCATCACGGGCAATGCCGAACGCAATGTTGAACTTCGCGGCGTGATCGAACGCCATATAGACCGTTTCGCCTTCCGAGAGGCGCCTTTGTCCTACGAATGGAAAGACCAATGACAGAGAAGAAACAAAGGATCGATATCCACGAATACCTCGCGGAATTCGACGATATCCCCGGCACCCGCGTATTCACCGCAAAGCGCGCGCGGCAGGGCTATCACCTGAACCAGTTCGCGATGAGCCTGATGAAGGACGAGAACCGCAAGCGCTTCCTGGCTGACGAACGCGCCTATCTCGACGAATGGGACCTGACGGATGCCGCCAAGGCTGCCGTCCTCGCCCGCGACTATAACGGCATGATCGACGAAGGCGGCAACGTCTACTTCCTGTCCAAGCTGTTCTCCACCGATGGCAAGAGCTTCCAGTTCGCCGCCGGTTCGATGACCGGGATGACGCAGGAAGAATATGCGGAGATGATGATCAAGGGCGGTCGTTCGCCCCAGGGCGTCCGCTCCATCAAGGGAGGTTTCTGATCATGGCACGCGTTACCACCGGCATCACTTCGAGCCACATTCCCGCGCTGGGCGCCGCCATCCAGACCGGCACCCTGGGCAACGAATACTGGGGGCCCGTGTTCCAGGGCTACCAACCGATCAAGGACTGGATCAAGCAGCCCGGCAACATGCCCGACGTGGTGATCCTGGTCTATAACGACCACGCATCAGCCTTCGACATGAACATCATCCCGACCTTCGCGATCGGTTGCGCCGAAAGCTTCAAGCCGGCCGATGAAGGCTGGGGCCCGCGCCCCGTGCCCGACGTGATCGGCCACCCCGATCTCGCCTGGCACATCGCGCAGAGCCTGATCCTCGACGATTTCGACATGACCATCATGAACCAGATGGATGTGGATCACGGCTGCACCGTTCCGCTGTCGATGATGTTCGGCGAACCGGAAGCATGGCCCTGCAAGGTCATCCCCTTCCCCGTCAACGTGGTGACCTATCCGCCGCCGTCGGGCCGCCGCTGCTACAACCTGGGCGATTCCATCCGCGCCGCGGTGGAAAGCTTCCCGGAAGACCTCAACGTCCATGTCTGGGGCACGGGCGGCATGAGCCACCAGTTGCAGGGTCCCCGCGCGGGCCTGATCAACAAGGAATTCGACCTCAACTTCATCGAGAAGCTGATCGAAGACCCGGAAACGCTCAGCAAGATGCCGCACGTCGAATATCTGCGCGAAGCAGGCAGCGAAGGCATCGAGCTGGTGATGTGGCTGATCATGCGCGGCGCGCTGGGCGAGAAGGTCAAGGACCTCTATCGCTTCTACCACATCCCGGCATCGAACACCGCGCTGGGCGCGCTGATCCTCCAGCCGGAGGAAGCCGCCGGGGAAGCGCTCGATCCGCGCGTGGTGATGAGCGGGCACAGCCTGGGCTGATCACAGCGACCAAATACCGGCGGGCGTTCCTGAAACGGGGCGCCCGCCTGCTACTTTTTCTCAAAGCGAAACTGGAGATCAACCATGCGCATTGCCCTCATCGGCGCCGGTGCCTTCGGCGAAAAGCACCTGGACGGCCTGAAGAACGTCGAAGGCGTGGAAATCACCTCGGTCATTTCCCGCCGGGCCGAACAGGCCGCGGAAGTCGCAGCCAAGTATGGCGCAAAGCATTCCGGCACCGAACTGTCCGAAGCGCTGGAGCGTGACGATGTCGACGCCGTGATCCTGTGCACCCCCACGCAGATGCACGCCGAACAGGCGATCGCCTGCATGGATGCGGGCAAGCACGTGCAGGTGGAAATCCCCTTGTCCGATAGCTGGGCGGATGCCCAATCCGTGCTGAAGAAGAGCCAGGAAACCGGTCTCGTCTGCATGGTGGGCCACACCCGCCGCTTCAATCCCAGCCACCAGTATGTGCACAACAAGATCGTGGCGGGCGAACTGAACATCCAGCAGATGGACGTCCAGACCTACTTCTTCCGCCGCAAGAACATGAACGCGAAGGGCGAAGCCCGTTCGTGGACCGACCACCTGCTGTGGCACCACGCCGCGCACACGATCGACCTGTTCGCCTATCAGGCGGGCAAGATCGTCACCGCCAATGCCATCCAGGGGCCGAAGCACCCGGAACTGGGCATCGCGATGGACATGTCGATCCAGCTCAAGAGCGAAAGCGGCGCGATCTGCACTCTCTCGCTCTCGTTCAACAATGACGGGCCGCTGGGCACCTTCTTCCGCTATATCGGCGACACGGCGACCTATATCGCGCGTTACGACGATCTGGTGAATGGCAAGGAAGAGCCGGTCGACCTGGCCGGCGTTGCCGTGTCCAGCAACGGCATCGAACTGCAGGACCGTGAATTCATCGCCGCGATCCGCGAAGGCCGCGAGCCGAACAGCTCGATCGCCAGCGTTCTCGATTGCTATCGCGTGATCGGCGAACTGGCTGCCAGCCTCGAACAGCAGGACGGATGGTCATAGAACCTTAGAGTACGACAGGCCGGGAACGAAACGCCGTGGGCGGAATTGCCAATTATGGAAGGGTCGTTCGCAACGGGAGTTCCCGGCATGTCGGAACTGGAAAGCGTTCTTGGTGAAATGAGCCGTATCAACGACCGCATGCTGATGGTCGTTCACGGTGCCGATGACGAACGCAGCCGCCATATCATGGAGCTGCGGCAGGAATTCACTGCCGAAACCGGCAACCTGATTTTTCTGCTGCCGACCGAGCAGCGGCTGATTTCCCGCCCCGATCTGTTCACCGAATTCCAGGACAGGCTGGCCGCCGTGCGGCGCAAGCTGGACAGTCACCAGGCCAAATGGTCCATCAGCGATATTGGCGACAGGCGCGACGCCTATCTCGAAGCCACGGCATCGGTGCATGACAGCATCGCCGATTACGTCGATTGGGCGCGCGAAGCGCTCAACCCCCGGTGAGCAGCATTTGCCATCCTTCCCAGCTTGGCTAAAGAAGCGCCGGGCAGGCCATGCCGGGCTGCCGACCCGTGCCAATACCCAGCGAAGAAGGATCTCGCATGAAGCGCCAACTGGCAAACCGGACCGTCCACCCCGTTGGCCTTGGCTGCATGAACCTTTCCTGGGCCTATGGCAGCCCGCCCTCCCCGGAAGAGGGCGCCCGCCTGCTCGATCGTGCGCTGGACCTCGGCTATGACCACCTGGACACTGCCCGTATCTATGGCGGCGGCAAGAACGAGGCGCTGATCGGCGAAACGCTGAAGGGGCGCCGCAACGAATTCTTCCTGGCATCGAAATGCGGAATCGTGGTCGATGGCCCGCACCGCGGCATCGATTGCAGCCCCGAAACGATCCAGAAAGCGATCGAGGAGAGCCTGAAGCTGCTCCAGACCGATCATATCGATCTCTATTACATGCACCGTTACGATCCGAAGGTGCCGGTGGCCGATTGCGTCGGCGCGCTGAAGGATGCGATCGATGCCGGCAAGATCGGTGCCTATGGCATATCCGAATGGAGCGCGGCCCATGTCCGCGAAGCGCATGCGGTGCATCCGGTCGGCGCGGTGCAGACCGAATATTCGTTGTGGACCCGCAATGTCGAACTGGGCGTGCTGGATACCTGCAAGGAACTGGGCATCGCGCTGGTGGCGTTCTCACCCGTCGCGCGCGGTGCGCTGGGCGGTGTGCTGAAGGATCCTTCCACGCTCGAATCGACGGACCTGCGCGTGAACATGCCGCGCTTCAACGCGGAGAACTGGCCGAAGAACCTCGTGCTGATCGAACAATTCCTGGCCCTCGCGGCGGAAGCGGGCATTACGCCCGGCCAGCTCGCCAACGCCTGGGTGCTGAGCCGGGGCGACCATGTGCATGTGATCCCCGGCACCACCCGGCTCGATCACCTGGAAGAGAATTACCACGCCGCCGCGCTGGACATCCCGCAGGATGTGCTTGACCGCGCGGGTGCGCTGATCAACCATCAGACGGTGTCGGGCCATCGCTATCACGAAGCGGTCCGGCCGACGATTGATACGGAAGATTTCGCCTAGGGTGATTTCGAGCCGGACGGGATCACCCGGCGGCCTGGGAATCACGACGGAAGCAGAACGACCTTGGGAGAGGCGCATATCATGGGCACGGCTGGAGATGTCCGGGCGGAGATCGGCTACGCGGAGGAAACGGGCAAGCAGCCCTATTTCTACGCCAACGCTCACGAGAAGGATTATGTGCCGCTGGCACCGGTCGAAGTGCCCATAGCGGATGCGCGCGGGCTGGACGCTTCGCTCGACCGCGAAGGCTTCACGCTGGTCCGTCACCAGAGTGCTCTGGACGACCTTACCGACATGGAAGCCGTCACGCGCGTTCATGCAGGCGAGATCGAACAGCTTCTGCGCGAACTGACCGGCGCGGACCATGTGGTGATGTTCCCGCGCGGCATCCTCCGCTTCTCGGAACGGTCGGGGAAGACCGGCAGCACCGACAATTCCCACCCCGCCCGCTTTGCCCATGTCGATATGTCGCATTCGGCAGCCGCCGCAGCGCGCGCGCAATCCGCGCCACCCGGCAAGGCCATCGTCCGCAGCGCGCAATACAATGTGTGGCGCGTGCTTTCGCCGCCGCCGCAGGATGTGCCGCTGGCGCTGTGCGCCTGGCCCAGCGTGCGCGAGGAAGATCTGATGGATTGCCTCGCTATCTTCGATCCGCCGGACGGCTCGCCCGAATGGAGCTTCGGCAACTATGTGATCCGCCACAATCCGGATCACCGCTGGTATTATTATTCGAACATGACCCCCCAGGAGGCGATCGTGTTCAAGACCAGCGAAAGCGATCCGGAACGGGCCCAGCTTATGCCGCACGGCGCATTCGACAATCCGCTGGCCGGGCCGGACGCGCCGGCGCGGGTCAGCCTCGAGATGCGGGGCATGTGCTACTGGTTCGAACAGGCCGCGCCATGACGCCGCTTGTGGATCGGGCCTGAGGCCGCCTGAGCGATCGCCTAGAGGGCGCCTTCATACAGCGCCAACAGACGGCCCCATGCCCGTTCGGCCTCCGCCTCGGCGTAAGATGGCGCATCCGGCACGGTCCAGCCGTGGTTTGCCGCATAGACATCGATCTCGGCCGGGCGACCGGCAGCATCCGCCGCCTGGCGCAGCACGTCCTTGTCCGCCGGACTCTTCGCATCATCATCCTGCGCGATGGCGATCAAATAGCTGGCCTGGGTCAGGCCGAGCAGCTTGACCGGCGCCTTCTCGGCATCCCCGACCAGCCCGCCGCCATGGAACGATGCCGCGGCCTTTACGCGGGCCGGAACTGCCGCCGTGCTCCACACGGTGAATGGGCCGCCCATGCAATAACCCTGCGTGCCGATACCCCTGGCCGTGTCGACCGCGGCCTGTGCATCGAGCCAGCCGACCAGCGACGCCGTATCGCGGGCGACGGTATCGGCATCCAGCCTGCCCCGCCATGGGCCGACCATCTGGAACCCGCCCTTGCCGGCAAAATCGGCAAAGTCGGTGAATTGGGGTGCGGGCAGATCGCGATAATAGGGATTGGCGACGATCACGGCATAGCCGCTGGCGGCAAGGCGCCGGGCCATGGCCTTGAAGGCATCGCGCAGGCCGGCAATGTCCGGCCATACAATGACGGCGGGATGCCTGCCGTTGCCGGGATGGACGAAGAACGCATCCATCGTGCCATCCGGTGTGGTGATGGCGACGGACTGTTCGGTGAGGCCGGCCTTCTCACCCTCGGCCTGCGCCATGGGGGTGCAGGCGGCCACGCCGGCCGCGACACCCATCGCGGCGAATTGCCGCCGGCTGAGCCCGCTTTTCGCCCAGCGCGCCAGATCGGTTTCGTCACACATGCATGCCTCCGCTGCTATTCCTCCGCCAGTGGGAAGGATAGCAGCGCGGCTGGTGGCGTCCAGTATTGGCGGGCGCCGATAAGGCGATACTCATCCATCCATCCGGCCGGGCCGCAGGGGAAAGGTGCCAGATGCCTCAAGCACCTCCCCACTGCGACACGCGAACCGGATCAGGTGAGATCGTCGAGCTTGATAATCAGGCCTTCTTCGGCCGCCTTCATCGCATCGCGGCGCAGCTGCTCGATCTTCAAGCGGCCTGCGGGGGCTTCCTCAACGGGAAGCGCCGCCATCATCGTGGCGTGCAGTTCCTCGAAATCGGGGCCGTGCTCCGGATGGGTCAGAATCAGGCCCTTCTGCTCGGTCATGCCGTTCAGAATCTTGGTGCCGACTTCATAGGGGTCCATCCCTTCCTCGAAAGCCGTGCCGAACTGCTCGAGTTCCGACTTCTGGGTTTCGGGGAAGCCGCTTTCGCCGAAGCCTTCGGGCCGCTTGAGGGCGCTTGCCCAGGCATTGGTGCGGGTCAGCGCCGGGCAGCACAGCGAGCAACCGATCTTGTGCGGCGCCAGGTTGTAGCGCAGCGAATCGGTGAGGCCGCGCACGGCGAACTTGCTGGCGGTATAGATGCCTGCCTGCGGGCCGGGCAGGAACGCCGCCATGCTGGCGATGTTCACGACGTGGCGGCGGCCGGTGCTGGCCTTGATCCTGGGCAGGAAGCTGACGAGGCCGTTCACCACGCCCCCGAAATTCACGCCCATGATCCAGTCGAAATCGTCATAGCTGGCTTCGTCGGTCGGTCCGAAGACCGATACGCCGGCATTGTTCACCAGAACGTGAATCTCGCCGAAATGGTCGACGACCTGCTGGGCGACTTCCGCGAAGCGCGCGCGATCGGTCACGTCGAGCTTGAGGAACAAGGGCTGTTCATAGCCTTTCGCGGCGAACCATTCGGCGGTCCGGGCCTTGTCTTCCTCATTCCGATAGGAAAGCGCCAGCCGCATGCCCGCATCCGCGAAGGCCTGCGCCACGCCCAACCCGATCCCCGTCACTGCGCCGGTGATGAATGCCACGCGTCCCTGCCACGCGGCGACCTGGGGGGTATCCCCATTGCTCATGTCCAAAATCCTCTCGCCAAAACTCTCACGGCCGTTACTAACGGCTCAAACGCAAAATTGGGAGAGAGCAAATGAGCGATCTGGAACAACGGCTGGCGCAGCTCGAGAATCGGGTTGGCGAGCTTGAGGACATCAACGCCATCCGCCGGCTGCACTGGGCCTATGGCTACTACATCGATTTCAACCGCCCGGACGAGGTCGCGGACCTGTTCGCGGAAGACGGTTCGGTCGTGTTCCTGTCCGGCGAATATGTCGGCAAGGCAGGCGTGAAGCGCCTCTACGGCGACTGGATCCAGCAGCGCTTCACCGGCGGCAAGCCCGGCCCGGTGCACGGCATGCTGCTCGACCACTTCCAGATGATGGACATCATCACCATCGCGCCTGACCGGCAGACCGCCAAGGGCCGCTTCCACGGCGTGCTGTTCGGCGGCTGGCATGACGATTTCCAGGAAACCCGCGAATCCGTGATGCCGCAGCAGTTCATGGAAGCCGGCATCTACGAGAACGACTACGTCCGCGAAGACGGCGTGTGGAAGATCAAGCGCCTGAACTACATGATGCAGTGGCAGGATGACGAGTTGAAGGGCTGGGGCAAGACCACCGCGCACCTCCAGCCGGCAACCAAGACCTTCCCGGAAGACCCGATCGGGCCCGACTTCCTGTTGCCGGAAAGCGAGTATCGCCAGACCTGGCCCTATCGCCAGGATGTGCCCATGCACTTCGCGCATCCCAAGTTCGGCGCCATTCTGGCCGGACAGGAGACGAAATAATGCGCAGCGCCCTCACGACATTGGTTGCGGGGGCGCTGGCCTCCGCAGGCGTGGCCTCCTTGCCCGCCATCGCCGCAGAACCCGCGGCGGCGACATCGACCAAGACTTCGGCGCAGGCCTGTACGCTCAATGCCCGCCAGGTCGTCGAACGCTTCATTCCGCTGTTCTACGAACAGAAGAACGCGAAGCTGGCCTTCGAGACCTGGGTGCATCCCGGCTACATCCAGCATAACCCCAATGCCGCCACGGGGCGGGATGCCGCGGTCGGCTTCTTGCAGCCGTTCTTCGATGCAAACCCGCAGGCGAAATACACCGTGCACCGCGTGATCGCTTCCGATGGACTGGTCGCCGTGCACAACGAAGCACAGTTCGATCCCGACGGGCCGTCCAGCGCCGTGGTGGACATCTTCCGGGTCAGCAATTGCAAGATCGTGGAACACTGGGACGTGATCCAGGAAGTCCCGGCGGACTCACCCAACGGAAACGGCATGTTCAAGACGGTGGAGACAAACTTCACCTCGAAGAAGGCGGAGCCTTGCACCCTTTCCACGCGTGATGTGGCGGATGCCTTCGTTCCGCTGCTCTACGGCCAGGGCAAGGTGCGCGAAGCCTATATGAACTGGGTCCACCCGGATTATCAGCAACACAATCCGCACGCCGAGAACGGCCGTGACGCGGCGATCGACTTCCTGGAGCCGTTCTATATCCGCAACCCGACCCACCGCATGATCGTCTATCGCGTCATCGTGGAGGACGATCTGATCGCGGTGCACCTGCACGGCAAGACGAGAGAGCAGGATCTGGGCGCGGTGGCAGTGGACATCCTGCGGGTCGATAATTGCAAGATCGTGGAACACTGGGACGTGACCCAGCCCGTGCCGGAGAAGTCGCTGAACGACAACGGCATGATCTGAGGAGGCGGTCCATGGCGATCGACCCGATGGACACATCGAACCGCGAGAATCTCTCGGTCCGCGAAGTGGCGGAACGCTTCATCGAACTGTTCCACCACCAGGACCGGGTGGGCGATGCCTTCCGCGCCTGGGTCCATCCGGATTACGTGCAGCACAACCCCAACGCCCCCAGCGGCCGCGATGCGACGCTGGAGGTGCTGGAGGGCTTCGTGCGGGCGAATCCGGACATGACCCATGACGTGAAGCGCGTCATCATCGGCGATGGGGACATGGTGGCCGTGCATCACAACTTCCGCCGCAACGGGGATGATCGCGGTTACGCCGTGGTCGACATCCTGCGGATCAAGGACGGCTATGTCGTCGAACACTGGGACGTGATGCAGGAAGTGCCGGAAACGGCGCGCAACGATAACGGGATGTTCTGAAGGAGAGGGGAAACGATGGCATTGCTCGAGGATGGCAGCGAGAAGGGGCTCAAGGGGCACTTCAAGGAGGACTTCAGCCATCGCACGCGGATCGGCCTTGCGCCGCGCGCCGGGCATATCGACCGCAACCCGCCGTACAAGCGCATCGCGACGGAGGAAGCCTGGACTTTCCCCGCGCTGGTGAAGGCCCAGCTTGCCTATCTCGAAAGCGGGGCGGCATCCGATGACGATTCCCTCAAGATGGCCGGCATGTTCGCCAACATGCCGAGCCTGCAGGACATGCTGCAGGACCTTGGCGAATTGCGGATCGCCCATATGGATGAATTCGGGATCGACCGGCAGCTCCTGCTGCTGACCGCCCCCGGCGTACAGGTGGTGAAGCCGGGGGAAGGCACCGCCCTTGCCCGCGAGGCGAACGACATCGCCGCCGATGCCTGCGCCCGCCACCCTGACCGGTTTTCCGCCCTCGCCGCCTTCGACCCCCGCGACGTGGCGGGATCGGTGAAGGAGATCGAGCGTGCGATGGGCCTGGGGCTCAACGGGGCGGTGCTGAACTCGCACTGGCAGGGCCATTATCTCGACGAACAGGATTACTGGCCGATCCTTGAGGCGCTCGAAGCAAATGACGCGGCGCTTTACATCCACCCGACCGCCCCCTTCAACGCCCCGCATTACGAAACGCGCGGCTTCTTCGGTGCGCTGGGCGGTTTCCCCCACGATGTGTGGCTGCACACGATGGGGCTGATCTTCTCGGGCGCATTCGATCGCTTCCCGAAGCTGCGTCTGGTGATCGGCCATCTGGGGGAATGCATGCCGCTGCATCTCTATCGTTTCGACTGGATGCAGGGGAATGCCGACAATCGCGCCGGCCTGCGCGGTGGGCAGCCGGCGGTGAAGCTCAAGCATCCCGTCAGCTATTATTTCCGCAACAACATCTGGGTCACCACCAGCGGCGTGGGCTGGGAACCGGGCATCAGGTTCTGCATGGATGTGCTCGGCCCCGACCGCGTGCTCTATGCGATGGATTACCCCTATCAGCAGTCCACCGACGAGGTCGCGGCATATGATCGCCTGAGCATCAGCGCCGAACACAAGAAGATGCTGATGGAAGACAATGCCCGAAAGGTGTTCAACCTTCCGGGCTGACCCAACCGGCCAAAACCCCATATTTTCTCGGGTTTAGTTGGTTAAGTGTTGCGATTTCGCACCACCCCGGAACAAGACTTGTTGCGTTTGCCCGACTTCCCTTGCTCAACTGCATAAAGCACAGATAGACACGAACCCGGTTGCGGGCCGAACCGTCCGCGATCCAACGATCCAAATAAACTTTTGCCGCCTCACCCCTGTCCAGGGAGACGCGCAAATCGGAGGATACTGAATGTCTTTCCATGACAATCGTCGTGCACGCGCCGCATTCGCTGCAGGCGTTTCCACCATTGCGGTTCTTTTTTCCGCTCCTGTCCTCGCACAGGACGAAACCGCAGCTTCTTCCGGCAACAGCGTCATCGTGGTGACCGCGCAGTTCCGTGAACAGGCCCTGCAGGACATTCCGCTGGCGATTACCGCCGTGGACGCCGCGCTGCTCGAAGCACGCAACCAGGACGACGTTGAAGCAATCGCCCGCCAGGCCCCCAGCGTGACGCTGAATGAAATGGGCGGCGCCTACGGCGCATCGATGGGCGCATCCATTCGCGGCATCGGCCAGTTCGACTTCAACCCGGCCTACGAACCGGGCGTCGGCATGTATATCGACGATGTCTATTATCCGACGCTGACCGGCGCGAACTTCGACCTGCTCGACCTTGAGCGCGTCGAAATCCTGCGCGGCCCGCAGGGCACGCTGACCGGACGTAACTCGATCGGCGGCGCGCTCAAGCTGATCTCGAAGAAGCCGAACGGCGAAACCTCCGGCTTTGCCGAAGCCAGCTATGGCTCGCGCAACCGCGTCGAAGTCCGCGCCGGCGCCAACTTCCCGCTGGCCGACAACCTGTTCGCCCGCTTCTCCGCAGTGCACAAGCAGCAGGAAGGCTATGTCGACCAGCTCGACTATGGTTGCGCAAACCCCGGCAACCCCGAAGGCATCCTGCCGACATCGACCACCAACAACGACTGCGTTGTCGATAAGCTCGGCGAAGTGAACTATTCGGGTGTTCGCGGCTCGCTGCTTTACGAAGGCTCCAACGTCACCGTTCAGGTCACTGCGGACTATCAGCGCTCCGACCGTACCAGCGCAGCCGAAGTTCCGATCGTTGCCGAAGGCGACGCTGCGAACTTCCTGTGCGGCAAGTGGTGCACCTATGCCAGCTGGGGGCTCGAAGCCGCCGGCCAGGTGGGTAACTGGAACACCGGCAACCGCAATGTCTTCAAGGGTTGGGGCGTGGCCGGTCATATCGACTGGGACATCAACGACAACCTGCAGCTGCAGTCGATCACGGCCTACCGCGCCTACAACAACACCTGGGGCACGGATGACGATTTCAGCCCCACGCTCACCCGCGCGGCCGGTGGCTACAACGACCTGGACTTCTGGTTCTTCAGCCAGGAACTGCGCCTGAACGCGAAGCTGGGCGACTTCGCAGACCTGACCGTGGGCGGATACTACTCCGACCAGAAGAGCACCTACTTCACCATCCAGGACATCCGCTACATCGCTCCGGGCCTGGCGCTGCAATTCCAGGGTAACGATCCGATCAACGCGGACAGCAAGGCTGCATTCGCCACGCTGATGCTGCACCCTGCCTATAACTTCAACATCACGGCCGGCATCCGCTATACCGAAGAGCACAAGGACTATACCTTCGTGCGCAAGCGGGTTGACGGTTCGACCGGCCCGGTTGGGCTCGGGATCGAGGATCTCGACGGACTGGTGGCGAATTACGACGGCGATCGTGTCGACTGGCGTATTTCGGCAGACTATCGCTTCTCGCGGGAAATTCTCGCCTATGCGACCGTCAGCACGGGCTTCAAGGGCGGTGGCGTAACCGCTCGCCCGTTCCTTCCGCAGCATGCGACGGACGGCATCTTCGGTCCGGAAACGGTCACGTCCTATGAAGTCGGCTTGAAGACCGACCTTCTGGACAACCGCGTTCGCCTGAACCTGGCGGGCTTCTACAACGACTACAAGGACATCCAGCTTCCGCTCTCCGATTGTACGGAATATGGCGGCGGACCTTGCGCGGTCATCGCCAATGCCGGTGACGGCAAGATCTGGGGTCTGGAAGCCGAACTCTTCGCAGAGCCGGTGGAAGGCCTGATGTTCGATGCATCCCTGACCTTGATGGATTCGGAATATACCCGCATCTCCCCTGCGGTCGGGACCACCATCACTCCGGGTTCGCCGATCGTTTCGCCGGGCACGCAGTTCAGCGCCGGCATCCAGTACGAGATCGACATGGGTAATTCCGGCTCGATCACACCGCGCTTCGACATCGCCTATCGTGGCCAGACCTTCCTCAGCACCGTGCTGAATGGCGTGGATCCCGATCTCGAGTTCGCGAAGGCCTACACGCTGGGCAACGCTCGCCTGACCTGGCGCAATGTCGAGCGCGATCTGGACGTATCGCTGGAAGTGGCGAACGTGTTCGACACCTACTACCAGCCGTTCCGCTTCGACGCGGTCTATGGCTTCGCCGGCACGGCCTATGCCCAGGTCGGCAAGCCGCGCGAATGGCGGGTGTCGGTCAAGAAGACCTTCTGATCCCGCAGGAGGGACGGATAAAGAAAAGGGCGGCCCCAAGGGGCCGCCCTTTTTGTTTGGGCCAGGCCGGAAGAACCGGCCCGGCCTACCCGAAACCTCAGCCCCAGACTTCCTCCACCACCTCAAGCACGAGGCTGATCTTGTCCGCCTGCTGTTCGGTGGTGATATCGTTGCCGTGCACGGTCGAGGCGAAGCCGCATTGCGGCGACAGGGCCAGTTGGTCGAGCGGCGCGAACTTTGCCGCTTCGTCGATCCGGCGCTTGATATCGTCCTTGCTTTCCAGTTCGCCCAGCTTGGTCGTGACCAGGCCCAGTACCACGGTCTTGCCTTTCGGCAGGAAGCGCAGCGGCGCAAAGTCGCCCGAGCGCGGATCGTCATATTCAAGGAAGAACGCGTCGATATCGAGTTCGTTGAACATGATTTCGGCCACCGGCTCATACCCGCCTTCGGCCGCCCAGCTCGAGCGGAAATTGCCGCGGCACAGGTGCACGGCCTTGATCATGTCGGCCGGCGCGCTGGCAAAGCTGTCATTGATCAGCTTCGCATACTGGCGCGGCGTGTCGTTGGGATCGACCCCGCGCGCAGCCGCATCGGCGCGGTGCGTATCGTCGCACAGATAGGCGAGATTGGTGTCGTCCATCTGGATATAGCGGCAACCGGCTGCTGCAAGGCTGTCCACTTCCGCGCGATAGGCGGCGGCGACGTCAGAGTAGAACTCCTCCATCGTCGGATAGACGTCCTGCGGAATGCCTTCCCGGCCTGCCCGGAAGTGCAGCATGGTCGGGCTGGGGATCGTGACCTTGGGCGTCTCCTTCGTCAGAGAGGCAAGATACTGGTAATCCGCCAGCTGAATCGGCTTCACATGTTCTATCTTCCCGCTCACCACCATCTTGGGCGGGGCGAAATGCACGTCCTTGCCGGTGTCGTTCTTGAAGGCCTTGGCGATGCCGCCATGTTCTTCGACGCCTGCCAGTTGCAGCAGGAAATCGGTGTGGAAGAAATAACGGCGGAATTCGCCATCGGTGATGGCCTTGAGGCCGAGGGCCTCCTGCCATTTGACGAGTTCCGCGATGGCTTCATCTTCCACCGCGCGCAGTGCGCCATAGTCGATATTGTCCGCGGCGCGGTGTTCGCGCGCTTCTATGACGCTGCGCGGACGGAGGAACGAGCCGACATGGTCGGCGCGCGAAGGCAGCTTGGTAGTCATGGGATAATGTCCTGCTTGGCTATGTTGGTGCTAAGCCAGGGTCATAACGCGGGCTCGCGCTCTTCTGACACGCGGTTCATATGGCCAATGTGCACGGCGAGGCAAGGTCAATTGCGCTCGTCTCCCGGTTGACGAAAGCCGCGGGAACAGTAAGTTTTGCTTACAAATAAGCGCTTCGACACGGAGCCGGAACAGGGAAGGGAGGCACCATGAAAGGTGCAGGGCAATGGTGGGCCGCGCTTGCAGCGCTGGCATTGGCGGGTTGTGGCGGCAACACGCCGGAAGGCGGGGTCGACGACGATGCATTGATCAACGCTGATGCGGACAACGCCGAATGGCTGACTTACGGCCGCACCTATTCCGAACAGCGCTACAGCCCGGCCGACCGGATCAATACCGAGACGGTGAAGAATCTGGGCCTCGCCTGGTCCGCAGACATGGACACGGCGCGCGGGCAGGAGGCGACGCCGCTGGTGATCGACGGCAAGATCTATGTCTCCACCGCGTGGAGCAAGGTGAAGGCCTATGATGCCCGCACCGGCAAGACCCTGTGGGAATACGACCCGCAAGTCCCCGGCGAAACGGGGGTGAAGGCTTGCTGCGACGTGGTCAATCGCGGGCTCGCGGCCTGGGGCGACCGGCTGTTCCTGGGCACGCTGGACGGGCGGCTCGTGGCGCTCGATCGCGAAAGCGGCAAGGAAGTATGGTCCAGGGTAACGGTGGACCAGTCGAAGAGCTACACCATCACGGGCGCGCCCCGCGTGATCGACGGCAAGGTCATCATCGGCAATGGCGGCGCCGAATATGGCGTGCGCGGCTATGTTGCCGCCTATGATGCGGACGATGGCGAACAGCTGTGGCGGTTCTACACCGTGCCCGGCGCGCCGGATGAAGCGGCTGGCGAACCCGAATATCTCGCCAAGGCGCGCGAGACCTGGAAGGGCGAGTTCTGGAAGCTGGGCGGCGGCGGAACCGTGTGGGATTCCATGGCCTATGACCCCGATCTGGACCTGCTCTATATCGGTGTCGGCAATGGCTCCCCCTGGAACCAGGCCTATCGCTCCCCCGGTGGCGGGGACAATCTGTACCTCTCCTCGATCGTGGCGGTACGGCCGGATACGGGCGAATATGTCTGGCATTACCAGACCACGCCCGGCGAGACGTGGGACTTCACCGCCACGCAGCACATCATGCTGGCGGAATTGGACATCGGCGGAAAGCAACGCAAGGTGCTGATGCAGGCACCGAAGAACGGCTTTTTCTATGTGATCGACCGGGCCACCGGCGAGCTGATCAGCGGCAAGCCCTATACGGCGCAGAACTGGACCACCGGCATCGACATGAAGACCGGGCGGCCGATCGTGAATCCGGAGGCCCGCTATGACCTTACCGGCAAGCCGTTCGTGTCTCTCCCCGGCGCAGCCGGAGCGCATAGCTGGCATCCGATGGCGTTCCATCCGGGCGAAGGGCTTGTCTACATCCCGGTAATCGAGGCCGGTTTCCCCTATTTCCCCGAAGCGAACTGGAAGCCCGATCCGAAGCGCGGCTTCAACCTGGGCATCGATCAGGGCGCCGCTGGAATGCCGGCCGATGCTGCTGTGCGAAAGGCCGCCGCGGAAGGAACCACCGGTGCGCTGGTCGCCTGGGATCCGGTGGCGCAGAAGGAACGCTGGCGCGTCCAGTATCCCGGCCCGTGGAATGGCGGCCTGCTGGCGACCGACGGCGGACTGGTGTTCCAGGGCACGGCCGCGGGCAATTTCGCGGCCTATGATGCACATGACGGGAAGCAGTTATGGTCCTTCCCGGCGCAGACCGGGATTGTCGCGCCGCCGATCACCTACACGCTGGATGGCGAACAATATGTGGCCGTGATGGTCGGCTGGGGCGGCATCTGGGCACTGGCGCCGGGCGGCATTCTAGGCGAGCGGTCCGGCCCCGTGCCCAACATCTCCCGCCTTCTGGTGTTCAAGCTGGGCGCGAAGGGCACCCTGCCCCCCGCCCCGCCGCTTGAGCGCCGCCCACTCGATCCGCCTCCCTTTACCGGCACGGCGGATCAGGTGGCAAAGGGTGGCTACAATTACGGGCGTTATTGCGGCCAATGCCACGGCGACGCGGCGATCGGCTCCACCCTGCTGCCCGACTTGCGCCGCAGCGCGGTACTGGGCAACGAGCAGGCCTGGCAGGTCATCGTTCATGATGGCGCGCTACAAGACAACGGCATGGCCGGCTTTGCGGGCATCCTGCAAGCGGCGGATATCGAATCCATCCGGCAATATGTCATCAGCCGTTCAAACGAGGACAGGAAACTGGGAGGACTGGGAAGCTGAAGACTTGACGCACCGACAGTTTTCTATTTTTACATTTTGTAAGATTTGTCAGATCGTCACAATACGATGACATCCTAACGATCGTTAGGATTGCCTCGCCGCCACGCAACGGGCATGATCGACGCCTGGTAGCAAATCAAGAATCGGATCGGGAAAGGACCTGAGATGAACGAAGTCACCACGATTGACCGCACCCAGCGGGAATATTCGGCAGCGGCGAAGGAATTCCTCGCTCGCAAGCCGCAGCTTTTCATCAATGGCGAGTGGGTGGATTCCTCGCATGGCGCCGTGATCGAGGTCGAAGACCCGTCCAACGGCAAGATCGTCTCCGCCGTGGCGGATGCCTCGGACAAGGATGTGGATCGTGCCGTCGCCGCCGCCCGCGCCGCGTTTGACGATCAGCGCTGGTACGGCCTGCCGCCGATCCAGCGCGAGCGGATCATGCACCGCCTGGCCGACCTGCTGGAAGAAAACGCCGAACTGTTCGCCGAACTGGAAGCGATCGACAACGGCAAGCCCAAGGGCATGGCCGGCGCGGTGGACATCCCCGGTGCGATCAGCCAGATTCGCTTCATGGCGGGCTGGGCCAGCAAGACCGGCGGACAAGTGATACAGCCCTACACCATGCCGACCGGTGCGGTGTTCAGCTATACCGTCAAGGAACCCGTCGGCGTTGCCGCACAGATCGTGCCGTGGAACTTCCCGCTGCTGATGGCCTGCCTCAAGATCGCCCCCGCGCTCGCCGCCGGTTGCACCCTAGTGCTGAAGCCGGCCGAGCAGACCAGCCTCACCGTGCTGAAGCTGGCCGATCTGATCAACGATGCAGGCTTCCCCGCCGGCGTCGTCAACATCATCACGGGCAATGGCCACACCGCCGGCGACCGCATGGTGAAGCATCCCGACGTGGACAAGATCGCCTTCACCGGTTCGACCGAGATCGGCAAGATCATCAACAAGAACGCCACCGACACGATGAAGCGCGTCACGCTGGAGCTGGGCGGCAAGAGCCCGGTCGTCGTGATGCCGGACGTGGACGTCGCCTCCACCGCTCCGGGCGTTGCGGGTGCGATCTTCTTCAACTCGGGCCAGGTCTGCGTGGCCGGTTCGCGCCTGTTCGCGCACAAGTCGATCTTCGACAGCGTGCTGGAAGGCATGAGCCAGACCGCGGGCTTCTGGTCACCGCGCGCCAGCCTCGACCCCGAGGCACACATGGGCCCGCTGGTTTCCAAGGAACAGCAGGACCGCGTTCTGGGCTACATCGAAGCAGGCAAGCGTGACGGCGCCAGCGTGGTCATGGGTGGCGACACCCCCACCACCGATGGCGGCTACTACGTGAACCCCACCATCCTGGCGAACGTGAACCCGCAGATGAGCGTCGTTCGCGAAGAGATCTTCGGCCCGGTCGTCGTCGCCCAGCGCTTCGAGGATCTGGACGAAGTGGCCAAGGCCGCCAACGACACCTGCTTCGGCCTGGGCGCCGGCATCTGGACCAAGGACGTGGCGACGATGCACAAGCTCGCATCGCGCATCAAGTCGGGCACGGTATGGGGCAATTGCCACGCCGCGATCGACGCGGCGCTGCCCTTTGGCGGCTACAAGGAATCGGGTCTGGGCCGTGAACAGGGCCAGCAGGGCTACGAAGCCTATACCGAAACGAAGACGGTCATCATCCAGCTCTGATCGCAGCGCTGGAAAGACTTGCAGGCCCATCCCTTGCAGTGCAGGGGGTGGGCTTCTTCGTATCGGACATAATCAAATAATCCCGGAGTGAATACCCGTGCCCATCGACATCGAAAAGATCCGAGCAATCGACGTCCACGTTCACGCGGAAATCTCCTGCCATGACCCGGAAGACCCGGTGATGGGGCAGTATTTCGACGCGGCTTCCGCCTATTTCAAGGCGCCTCGCGAGCGGCCCAAGATGCCTGAAATCATCGAGCTGTATCGCGAAACGAACATTGCGCTCGTGCTGTTCACGGTCGATTGCGAAAGCGGCATGGGCGCCAAGCGCGTCAGCAATTACGAAGTGGCCGAACAGGCCCTGAAGAACGACGACATCTGCATCGCCTTCGCCAGCATCGACCCGCACAAGGGCAAGTTCGGCGCACGCGAGGCACGCGACCTGATCGAGAACTACGGCGTCAAGGGCTTCAAGTTCCACGGCATCGCGCAGAACGCCCACCCGTCCGACCGGATGGGTTATCCCATCTATGAAGTGATCGCCGAATACGGCCTGCCCGCCATCTTCCATACCGGCCACTCCGGCATGGGCACCGGCATGCCCGGCGGCGGCGGCATGCGCCTGAAATACGGGCAGCCGATGCTGATCGACGATGTGGCTGTGGACTTCCCCGACATGAAGATCATCCTGGCCCACCCCAGTTGGCCATGGGTGGACGAAAGCCTGTCGATGGCGCTGCACAAGAACAACGTGTTCATCGACCTCTCGGGCTGGAGCCCGAAATACTTCCCCAAGCAGGTCATCCAGTACGCCAACACGCAGCTGAAGCATAAGATGCTGTTCGGCAGCGATTTCCCGCTGATCCATCCCGACAAGTGGATCGCAACCGCGCAGGAAGTCGGCTTCCGCGAGGAAGTGATGCCGCTGATCATGAAGGAAAACGCCATCAAGGTGCTTGGCCTGAAGTGAGCAGGCGATGAGCGGCCCGCAAGACATCCGCGGCTGGCAGCGCCTTTCTCCTCGCATCACCACCTCCGGGCGGATCGAGGGGAAGGATGTCGCGCTGCTGGCCGCGCTCGGCATCGCTCACGTCATCAATCTCGCCATGGCCGACCATCCCGAGGCCCTGGCCGACGAAGCAGCGCTGCTGGCTGCCGCAGGACTGCGCTATACCCATATTCCCGTGCCGTTCGACGCCCCGCGCGAGGAGCATTACCGCTCCTTCGCCGCCGCGCTGGCTGGCGACGAGGCGCCGGTGCATGTCCATTGCATCATGAACTGGCGCGTGTCGGCTTTCTTCTACCGCTATCATCGCGAACAGGGCATGAAAGAGCGGGAGGCCCGCGCGCTGATGGAACAGCATTGGCAGCCGGAAACCAATCCGCACCCCGCTGCGCCGCAGTGGTCCGAATTCATAAGACGATGGAACGAGAGAGAGGTTTAACCGATGGATTTCAACGGACAGCATATCGTCGTGACCGGCGCATCGAGCGGGATCGGGCTGGTGACGGCCCGGATGCTTGCCCAGCGTGGAGCGGCGGTCACCCTGATCGCGCGGCGGTCGGACAAGCTGGAAGAAGCCAAGCAGGAACTGGGCGGCCGCACTGCATGGGCAACGGCCGACGTGGGCGACAAGGCACAGCTCGAGGCGGCGCTGGATGCCGCCGTCCAGCAGAACGGCCCGATCCAGGGCCTGTTCGCCAATGCCGGGCTGACCGGGGGCTTCACCCCGGCGGTGGCATTCGATCCGGGCGTGTTCGAGGAAACCATCCGCGTCAATCTGACCAGCGTGTTCTGGGCGATCCAGAAGGTCCTCCCCTCGATGATCGAGGCCCGCAAGGGTTCGATCCTGGTGACGGGCAGCATGGGCAGCAAGCGCGGCATGGCCATGAACCCGGCCTATGTCGCATCCAAGCATGGCGTGCTCGGCCTTTCCCGCGCGATCGCGGTCGAAATGGCGCCGCACAATGTGCGCTGCAACTGCATCATTCCCGGCTTCATCCGCACCGAGGCGCTCGACCGTATTCCGCCGGAGCAGCAGGCCCGGATTGAAGGCCGCGTTCCCCAGCGGCGCATGGGCAGCCCGGAAGAACTGGCCGAAGTGGCCGCCTTCCTCCTGTCCGATGCCGCAAGCCATGTGACCGGACAGGACTGGGCCGTGGATGGCGGCGTCCTGGAAAGCATCGAAGTCTAGAGCAGAACAAACGGACCTGAACGGCACCAGAGGTGACCTGACGGCGGTAGAGGAACTGGAACATGGCACTGAAATACTATCACGCGGAACCGCTCGCCAATTCGCTCAAGTCGATGGCCCCGCTCAAGGAGAAGGGCCTCGCTTACGAGAGCATCTATGTCGACCTGCACAAGTTCGAGCAGCATTCCGAATGGTTCGTCGCGATCAATCCTGAAGGCCAGGTCCCCGTGCTGGACCATGACGGGACGATCATCACCCACACCACGGTGATCAACGAATATCTGGAAGATGTCTTCCCCGATGCGCAGCCCGATTCCGGCCCGCTCCGCCCGCGTGACGCGGCGGGCGCCGCGCAGATGCGTTACTGGAACAAGTTCATCGACGAGCATGTGATGAACTATGTCTCCATGCATGGCTGGCATCGCCTGGTGGGCGTGATCGCCCGCAATATCGAGAATGGCGCGTTCGAGAAGCTGCTGGAGCACATCCCCCTGCCGGACCAGCGCAAGAAGTGGGCAACGGCCCGCTCCGGCTTCTCCGAGGCCGATCTGGCCCATGCGACAGACAAGATCGTGTACGCCTTGCAGAAGATCGAGAAGCAGCTGGGCGAAACCGCCTATCTGGCCGGCAACACCTACACGCTGGCCGACATCAACTTCTTCTCCCACTGCGGCGCGATGGTCGACCGCATGTTCCCCGAGATGAAGGTGGAAGAGAACTACCCCCGCCTCGTCGCCTGGACCGATACGATCCGTAACCGCCCCGCCATGAAGGAAGCCCTCGCCAGCGAGGATCGCACCGCGCCGGGGCTTCGCACCTGGAGCGGCGACCGCTAGGAAGCCCGCCAGAGGGGAAACGCAAGACAAGGAGAATGACAATGCGAGCATGGCTGATGCCGGCCGGGTCTGACGGTTTCGACAAGATCTATCAGGATACGCTGCCTGATCCCGAACCGGGTCCGGGCGAAGTGCTGGTCGCGCCCAAGGCGTGGTCGATCAACTATCGCGATTTCGCCGTTGCCGCGGGCAAGTATTTCGGCGGCGTCCTGCAGAAGCCGGCCGTGCCGCTGTCGGACGGCGCCGGCGAAGTCGTCGCGGTCGGCGCTGGCGTCACCTCGGTAAAGGTCGGCGATCGCGTGCAAAGCTCGTTCTTCCCCTATTGGGTGGAAGGTCCGCCGCGCATGGGCCCCGCCCTGGGCGATGGCGTATCCCCCGGCATGTTGGCGGAACTGGTGGTCCTGCCGGAAAGCGGTGTGGTGAAGATGGCCGAAAGCCTGAACTTCGCCCAGGCCGCCTGCCTTCCCTGCGCCGGCGTGACGGCCTGGAACGCCCTGCACGAGGGCCCACGTGCGCTGCGCCCGGGAAACCGCGTGCTGGTGCTGGGCAGCGGCGGCGTCTCGATGCTGGCGCTGCAGATCGCCCGCGCGGGTGGCTGCGAAGTGATCGCCACATCCTCGTCCGACGAGAAGCTTGAGCGGGTCAAGGCGCTGGGTGCCGCGCATGGGGTCAACTACAAGACGACCCCTGACTGGGGCGCCCATGTCGCCAAGGCATTCGGCGGAGTGGACAAGGTGGTTGAAGTGGGCGGCGCCGGTACGGCCGAACAGTCGATGGGCGCGCTGCGTTCGCAGGGCGAAGTCGCCTTTATCGGCGTGCTCTCGCCCGAAGGCGGGCCAAATCCCCGCGCGCTGATGATGTCGGGCGGATCGCTGCGGGGAATCTTCGTCGGCTCGGCCGCTATGGCCAAGGCGCTCAACGCGGCAATCGACGTGAACGGAATCCAGCCGGCGATCGGCAAGAGCTTCGACTTCGACCAGGTAGGGGCCGCCTATGCCCATGCCTGGGGCGCCGACAGCTTCGGGAAGACCGTGATCGAACTGTAATACCACCGCCCGCATTCGCGGAGGACGGTGAAATCAGGCCTCCGCGAATGAGAATCTTGGGCGAACCCTGGGAGGGGATGATGGTGAATTCGAACCAACTGCCGCTGGGCGGCCGGTCCATCCTGGGCCTGCTGATCGTGCTGACACTGGCGAACGGCGTGGTCGGTTTCGACCGCCAGACCGTCGCGTTCCTCGCGCCCTATATCGTCGAGGAAATGGGCCTCACCAATGCCCAGATCGGGCTGACAGCTGGCGCGCTCTCGCTCGCCATCGCGATCTCCTCCTTCTTCGGCAGCCAGATCGCCGACCGTTCCGGCCGCAGCCGGGCCATGTTGATCGGCTGCACGCTGCTCTTCTCGCTGCTTTCTGGCGTCAGCGGGCTGGCGACCACCTTCATCTTTCTCCTCGCGGCCCGCTTTGCGCTGGGCCTGGCCGAAGGGCCGATCGTGCCGATCAGCCAGGCGATGATCCTGAAGAACAGCAGTCCTGAGCGGCGCGGCCTGAACATGGGCTTCATGCAGATGGTCGGCGCCTTCGGCATCGCCGGCTTCCTCGGCCCCGTCGTCGCAACTCAACTGGCGGAAGCGCATGGCTGGCGCACCGCCATGTTCCTGTCGATCCTGCCGGGGCTGGTCGTGGCGGCGATGATGCTGTTCATGATCAAGCCTGACGTGAAGCGGCCGGCCGGAAGCGTGCCGGAACATCGCGGCTCGCTGTTCGCCTCGTTCGGCCAGTTGCTCAGGATCCGCAACATGCAGGTCTCCCTCGCCGTGGCAGGGCTGATCACCGCATGGCTGGTGCTGCAAAGCACTTTCCTCGTGCTGTTCCTGACCGAGATCAAGGGACTGGCGCCCACAACCGCCGGCTGGGTGATCGGCATGGGGGGCTGGGCCGGCCTGATCGGCGGGATCAGCCTGCCGCTGCTGTCCGATCGGATCGGCCGCAAGCCGGTGATGGTGTTCGGCGCATTGGCCGGCATCTGCGGCCCCATCGCGCTGCTGATGCTGCCGGGCGATCCCGTCCTGCTGGCGATCAGCGTACTGCTCGGCTGGCTGCCGCTGGGCATCGCTCCGCTCTATTGCGCCACCGTGCCGACCGAGAGCGTCAGCCCGGCGCAGGCGACCACGGCAGTGGGCCTGGCCATGGGCTGTGCCGAGCTGTTCGGTGGCGTGATCCTGCCGCCCATTGCCGGCCGCGCGGCCGATGTCTTCGGGCTGCAGGCGATCTTCTATATCTGCATCGGTCTTGCGTTGGTGGCGTCTTTGGCCGCATTATTCCTGAAAGAGACTGCGCCGCGCATCGCCGGTGCGGCGGTGGAGAGGTAAAGGCCCATGTGGGAAATCCGCGTTACGCCGGCGGGCGATTTCGACAATCACGCGCTGGACTACAAGCATTTCAAGGTTGAACCGCTGTCCGGCGCGATGGGTGCGGAAGTCGTGGGCGTGCGCCTGCCCGACCTGTCGGATGAAGGGTTCGAAGAGTTCAAGCAGGCGCTTTATCGCCACAAGATGATCTACCTGCGCGACCAGTATCTGACTCATGCCGAGCATGAGGCCTTTGCCGAGCGGCTGGGGCCTTTCGCGATCGACGCCTACACCAAGGGCGTACCCGGCCACAGAGACGTGCACCCGATCATCAAGGAAGCGGATACCAAGGCCGCCTCGCTGTTCGGCGGCGGCTGGCACACGGACTCGCCATTCCTGGAAGAACCGCCCAGCATCACCACGCTGCGCGCGGTCGACGTGCCCCCGTTCGGCGGCGACACGAGCTGGGCGAATTGCGCGCTGGCCTTTCGCCACCTGTCGAAGACCTACCGCGATATCGTCCGCCAGTTGCGCGTCCACATGTCGGCGGCGAACAACTATGCCACGCAGGCCAAGCTTATGGGCAAGGCGATCCAGTTCGCCGATCAGGAGCAGTTCGAGCAGGGCCAGAAGGGCACGTATCACCCGATGGTGCGCAAGCATCCGGTGACGGGCGAGGAAGCGCTGTATGTGTGCGATACCTACACCGCCGGGATCGAGGGGATGACCACCTTCGAGGCCAAGCCGATCATCGAGTTCCTGATCCAGCACATGACCCAGCATGCCTTCACCTGCCGCCTGCGGTGGGAAGAAGGGATGGTCGCCATGTGGGACAACCGGCTGGCGTTGCACCTCGGCCCGAACGACTATGACGGCTACCGGCGCGAAATGTACCGGACCACGACGGCGGGGGAGAAGCCGGAATAGAACGCCCTCATCCAGGTTACGCTTGCCGCCGAAGGCGCTCAGGCGAAGCTGGATGAGGGCGCTTTCCCCAAAATCAATCCGCGAAGAAATTCAGTTCCAGCAGGACATTGTTGGGATCGGGCGTGAAGATCTGGCGCAGGCTGATCGCCGCCACCAGATTCTCCTGATACTCCGCGCCCATTTCGTCGAGCCGGTCTTTCACCTGGTCATAACCCACGCATTTCAGCGCGACATGATGCAACGCGCCGGTCAATGCGCCGGGTTCGACCTCGCGATCGTAAGTGCGGAAACAGTCGGTGGAATTGATGTGGATGATGGCCCGATTCTCTGCATCGAACATCCACGTCGCCGTCTCCGGAGTCAGCGGTGGCGGGGCGTCGCGGCGCTCCAGACCCAGCAGCTTTGCGTAGAACTCCGCAGTCTCGTCCAGCCGGTCGGTGATGATGTTAACATGGTCCAGCGCCTCGACGTTCATGCCAACCTTCTCCTGTGCATTTCGGGCTCTTTTCTCTTGCAGCCATAGACCAGTATTGTATGTGCCGCATACAAATTTCGCATATATGATTCATTCACAAGTGAGAGGAAGTTTCATGGCCAAGAATCTCCAAGAAATCGTGCAGGGCAGCAGCGACATCGTCGCCACGCTCCGCAACTCGCAGATCGGTGCATATGTGTACCCGGTCGTTGCCCCGGAATTCTCGAACTGGCGTTCGGAACAGTGGGCCTGGCAGCACAGCGCGGTGCTGTTCGACCAGTCGCACCACATGTTCGACCTCTACATCAAGGGTCCTGACGCGCTCAAGCTGCTGTCGGACACCATGGTGAACTCGCCCAAGGGCTGGGAAGTCAACAAGGCGAAGCAGTACGTCCCCACGACGCCTGCCGGCCACGTGATCGGCGACGGCATCATCTTCTATCTCGCTGAAGAAGAATTCGTCTATGTGGGCCGTGCTCCTGCCGCCAACTGGCTGCGCTTCCAGGCCGAGAAGGGCAAGTACGACGTCGAGATCATCAACGATCCCCGTTCGCCCGCTCGCCCGATGGGCAAGCCCGTCAACCGCATCTCCTGGCGCTTCCAGATCCAGGGTCCGCGCGCCTGGGACGTGATCGAAAAGCTGAACGGCGGCAGCCTCGAAAAGCTGAAGTTCTTCAACATGGCCGAAATGACCATCGGCAACAAAACCGTCCGCACGCTGCGTCACGGCATGGCCGGCTCGCCGGGTCTCGAAATCTGGGGCCCGTATGAAGAGCAGGACTACATCCGCGACGAAATCCTCAAGGCTGGTGAAGAATTCGGCCTGATCGCCGTTGGTTCGCGCGCCTATCCGTCGAACACGCTGGAATCGGGCTGGATCCCGAGCCCGCTGCCCCCGGTCTACACGGGCGACGAACTGAAGGACTACCGCGAATGGCTGGGCGCCGACAGCTACGAAGCAACCGGTGCAATCGGTGGTTCGTTCGTCGGCAAGTCGATCGAAGACTATTACCTGAATCCGTGGGAACTGGGCTACGGTCCGTTCGTGAAGTTCGACCATGACTTCATCGGCGCTGACGCCCTGAAGCAGGTGGACGTTGCTTCGCAGCGCAAGAAGGTCACCCTCGAATGGAACAAGGAAGACATCCAGAAGATCGTCTCCTCGCTGTTCGAACCCGAAGGTGAACAGTACAAGTTCTTCGACCTTCCGCTCGCGAACTATGCCAACAGCAACTACGACTCGGTCGTCGACGCCGATGGTCGCAATGTCGGCCTGTCGCTCTTCACCGGCTTCTCGTTCAACGAGAAGAAGGCTCTGTCGCTGGGCACCATCGACCACGAAATCCCGCTGGGCACCGAGCTGCACGTTGTGTGGGGCGAAGAAAACGGCGGCACCTCCAAGACCACCGTTGAACCGCACAAGCAGATCAACGTCCGTGCGATCGTCTCGCCGGTTCCGTACAGCAAGATGGCTGGCGACACGTACCAGGCTGGCTGGCGCTCTGGCCGTACCGGCTAAGCACCACGCACAAGCGTAAAGTTCAGGCCCGCGACCTTTCATGGTCGCGGGCCTTTTCTTTTGCCTGCCGCTTTCTTTTGGATATTCCCTGGGGCAGTCAGGGCGAAAGACGGGAGATTTGAAATGGCGAATTACGTATTGGTGCATGGCGCCTGGGGCGGCCACCAATCCTATGACAAGACGGCGGAAGACCTCCGCGCTGCCGGCCATGACGTGCTGGTGGCGACGCTGCCCGGCCTGGGCGTGCGGCAGGACGAACTGCACCCCGGCATCACCCTGACCGACCATGTCGATGCCGTGCTGGCCCAGATCGAGGAAGCGGGCATCGATCGCTTCATCCTGGCGGGCCATTCCTATGGCGGCATGGTGATTACGGGGATCGCATCCCGGCTCGGCGCGCGGATCGATGCGATCTGCTACATCGACGCCTTCCTGCCCGCGGACAACCAGTCGCTGTGGGACATCACCGGCGAGTTCGAGCACAAGTGGTACATCGAGACGCAGAAGAAGAAGCCCGGCCTCGTCGACCCGATCGGTGCGATCGATTTCCAGCCGGTGCCCGGCATCGTGGGCTATCACCCGCTGCTCACCCTGCTCGAAGCGGTCAGCCTGAGCGGAGAGGAGCGCAAGATTCCCAGGCGGGCCTATATCTTCGCCACCGGATATGAACCCACGCCATTCCCCCGCTTCGCCGATCAGGCAAAGGCCGAAGGCTGGGTATATCACGAAACCGATTGCAGCCACTTCGTGATGGAAGACCGCCCCGAACTGACCCGCGAGGTGCTGCTGGGGCTGGCCGACTGATCAAAGGCATTGCGATGCTGAACGGAACCCGGATCGAGACCTTCATCAATCAGGGCTTCGTTCGCATCGACGGCGCGGTGTCCCGGTCGGCGCTCAAAGCTGCCCAGGAAATCCTGTGGCGCGATCTTAGTGTCGATCCTGACGACGCAGCAAGCTGGCGCCAGCCGATGATCCGGCTGGGCCAATATGGACAGCCGCCTTTCCGGGAAGCGGCAAACGGGCCGCTATTGCACAGCGCATTCGATCAATTGGTCGGGCCTGGCCGCTGGCTCCCGCTGCAGGCGCTGGGTACCTTCGTCGCCCGCTTCCCCTCGCCTGAGGATCCGGGAGACACGGGCTGGCATGTGGATGTGAGCTTCGGTTGGGAAGATCCGGATTTCATGAACTGGCGGGCCAACATCTTCAGCAAGGCGCGCGCGCTGCTGGTACTGTTCCTGTTCACCGATGTTGGCGAGGATGATGCCCCCACAAAACTGCGCGCCGGGTCACATATCGACATCGCCCGGCAACTGGCGCCCGCTGGGGAGGCTGGCCTTACCCTCGGCGAACTCGCGGTGGATGGCTTTGCCGGTTCCGCTCACCGACCCGAATTGCTGGCGACCGGTCCGGCGGGCACGGTATATCTGTGCCACCCCTTCCTGGTCCACTCGGCCCAGCCGCATCACGGCACCCGCCCGCGCATCATCGCCCAGCCGCCGCTCCTGCCCTCCGGAACGTTGTCCCTGGAGGGTGACAACCTCAGCCCGGTGGAAGAAGCGATCCGGCGTGCGCTGATGTAGGACATGATCGTTCGCCCCGCGCGAAATGCACAACGCCGGTCCGTCCTGGCGTGTCGAAGGGCGCGCACCGCCCGACCAGCTTTGCGTCCAATCCGGCGTGGCTTTCAGACTGACCTTCGTGCCCTTCGACAGGCTCCGCATGGACGGGTCGGCTTTACTGCCCCCGGCGCTTTTCTAATCTGCCACCCTCAGCCGATAGGTGAAGAACGCCTCATCCCGCTCCCACCCCTCACGCTCATACAGCGATTGCGCGGCATGATTGTCGATGGCGGTGGAGAGGAACAGGCGCACCGCGCCTTCATCACGCGCGAATTGCGCGGCCTGCCGCAACAGCGCCGTCCCGACCCCGCGCCCGCGTGCTGCCTGCGCCACGAACAGATCATTGAGGATGAATGTCCGCGCCATCCCGGCCGAGGTGAACGACGGGAAAAGCTGGGTGAAGCCCATTGGATCAGCACCGTCAGTCGCCAGAAACGCCACCGACTGTTCGCGCTCAAGCCGCTCGGTCAGGAAGGCAATCGCACCATCCAGATCGGCCGCCTGACGATAGAATTGGCGATAGAGATCGAACAGCAGGGCAAGCTGCGGAACATCCGCCACGCCTGCGCGCCTGATCTCCACCGAACCCGCCATGATTACCGCCGCGAAAGGGCCGCTTCGCATTCCGTCATCAGCGCTTCGATGATCTGGGCGGCAGGCTCTTCCACCTTCACCATGCCCACCGACTGGCCAGCCATGACGCTGCCATTCTCGACATCGCCGTCGATCACGGCGCGGCGCAGTGCCCCTGCCCAGAAATGTTCGATCTCCAACTGGGCCGCGCCCATGTCGACCACACCGTCATCCAGCATCTGCGCGACTTCGCGCTGCTTGGCGGTGAATTCTTCCGTCCCCTTGTTCTTCAACGCGCGGACCGGGATCACCGGCAGGCGCGGATCGACCTGCACGCTGGCAATCGCATCGCGCGCATTGGCGCGGAAGAAGGACTGCTTGAACGCCGGATGGGCGATGCTTTCCGTGGCGCAGGCGAAGCGCGTGCCCAGCTGCACGCCGCAGGCGCCCATTTCGAGATAGGCGGCAATGGCATCGCCCCGGCCGATCCCGCCAGCCACGAAGACGAGGTATTCCTCCGACAGTTCGGGCAGGAATTCCTGTGCCAGCACGCTGGTTGCCACCGGGCCGATATGGCCGCCGGCCTCCATCCCTTCGATCACCAGCGCATCGGCACCAGCCCCGTCTCTCTGGCGCAGCAGCTTCTTCGCCAGCGCCAGCGTGGGTGCAAACACCAGCACCTTCGCGCCGAATGCCTTGATCGCTTCAACGCTGCCCTTGGGGGGAATGCCGCCCGCCAGCACCACGTGGCTGACACCATGCCTTGCACAGACGGCGATCAGGTCCAGCAGCATCGGATGCATGGTGATCAGGTTCACGCCGAAGGGCTTGTCGGTTAGCGTCTTCGTCCCGGCGATTTCCGCGTCGAGCAGATCAGGCGTCATCGCACCGCAGGCAATCACGCCGAAACCGCCGCCATTGCTGATCGCCGCGACGAGGTGGCGTTCCGACACCCAACTCATGGCTCCGCACAGGATCGCATAGTCGCTGCCGAGGAACTCGGCACCGCGCGCCATCAACGATTTGGTCTTGGTAAACACAGCGCCTCCGGGGCCCGATCCATGGTCGGCGGCCTATGGCGCGCCTTGCGCTTCTTGCCAATCCCCGCAGCGATTTTGCTGATCGCTTTTATCGCTCTTAGTGACCTAGTTTGATCGCTTTAATCGTTTCATACCGTGACGTAGACCATGTGTTATCCAAATCGAACGCGATCCAAAGGAGAGAAGGCATGGATGCGAAGACCAATGGCTGCCCGGTTCACGGCAGTCCGCTCAGCGATCATTCTCAGGAACCTGGCGCGCTGCGATCCCTGCTGGGGCGCACCAATCGCGACTGGTGGCCCAACCAGCTGACGCTCGACATTCTGCACCAGCAGGGCCGCACGGGCGACCCGATGGGTGATGACTTCGACTATGCGGAAGAGTTCAAGTCGCTCGACCTGGCGGCGGTGAAGGCGGATCTGACCGCCCTGATGACCGACAGCCAGCCGTGGTGGCCGGCGGACTATGGCCATTACGGCCCGTTCTTCATCCGCATGGCATGGCACAGCGCGGGCACTTATCGCACCGGCGACGGGCGTGGCGGCGCCAGCGCAGGACAACAGCGTTTCGCCCCCCTCAACAGCTGGCCCGACAACGCCAACCTGGACAAGGCGCGTCGCCTGTTGTGGCCGATCAAGCAGAAATACGGCCGCAAGCTGAGCTGGGCCGACCTGATGATCCTGGCTGGCAATGTCGCCATCGAGTCCATGGGCGGGCCGGTGTTCGGCTTCGGCGGAGGCCGTGCCGACGTGTGGGAGCCCGAGAAGGACGTCTATTGGGGCACCGAAGAACAGTGGGTCGGGCAGGAAGGTAACGAAACCCGCATCCAGCCTGAGAAGGAGATGGCGCTGGAGAACCCGCTCGCGGCGATCCAGATGGGCCTGATCTATGTGAATCCCGAAGGTCGCGGCGGCAATATGGACCCGCAGCAATCGGCTGACGACATTCGCGAGACCTTTGCCCGCATGGGCATGAATGACGAGGAAACCGCCGCGCTCACCGCTGGGGGCCACACTTTCGGCAAGGCGCATGGCGGCGGCGACGCTTCCAAGGTCGGCGCTGAACCCGAAGGTGCGGATATCGCCCAGCAAGGGCTTGGCTGGCAGAGCGGCCACGAGAGCGGCTTCGGCGACCATACGATCACCAGCGGCATCGAGGGCGCCTGGACCCCTACGCCGATCACGTGGGACATGACCTTTTTCGACATGCTGCTCGACCATGATTACGAGATCGTCACCAGCCCCGCCGGTGCGCATCAATGGCAACCTGTCGGCAATCCCGCAGACACGCAGGCGCCGGGCGCACACAGCCCCGACCGACGCGTGCCGACGATGATGACCACCGCCGACATGGCGATGAAGGTCGACCCGAAATACCGTGCGATCCTGGAAAAGTTTCGCGCTGATCCCGCCTATTTCGCCGATGCCTTCGCCCGCGCCTGGTTCAAGCTGTGCCACCGCGACATGGGACCCAAGGCCCGCTATCTCGGTGCCGACGTACCTGCGGAAGACCTGATCTGGCAGGACCCCATCCCCGTGGCGGACTATCCGCAGGTCGGCGATGGCGACATCGACGTGCTGAAAGGCCGCATCGCCGCCTCGGGCCTGTCGGTGCAGGATCTGGTGAAGACAGCCTGGGCATCCGCGTCCACCTATCGCGGATCGGACCATCGCGGCGGCGCGAATGGCGCCCGGATTCGCCTGGCTCCCCAGACGGGGTGGGAGGTGAACGAACCGGCCGAACTCGCGCGGGTGCTGGCAGTCTATGACAGCATCAAGGTGGCCTTCGATGGCCAGGGCAGCAAGAAGGTGTCCATCGCGGACCTGATCGTGCTGGGCGGTTCGGTGGGCGTGGAGCAGGCGGCCAAGGCTGCCGGCCACGATATCGAAGTGCCATTCACCCCCGGCCGCACCGATGCCAGCGCCGAACAGACCGACGCCGAAGGCTTCGACGTGCTGGAACCCAAGGCAGACGGTTTCCGCAACTATCTGCAGGTGCGCTACAACGTGCCGACCGAAGAGTTGCTGATCGACCGGTCGCAGCTGCTGGGACTTACCGGGCCGGAAATGACCGTGCTGGTCGGTGGCTTGCGCGTGCTGGGCGCCAATCATGGTGGATCGGCACATGGCGTGTTCACCGATCGGGTTGGCCAGCTGACCAACGACTTCTTCGTCAACCTGCTCGACATGGGCACGGCGTGGAAGCAGGTCGACGGCGAAGGCGACGAGACCTTTGTCGGCACGGATCGCGGGAGCGGAGAGCGCAAGTGGACCGCCACCCGCACCGATCTGGTCTTCGGATCGAACTCGCAATTGCGGGCACTGTCGGAAGTCTATGCCTCGTCTGATGCCGGCGGGAAGTTCGTGCGCGACTTCGTCAAGGCCTGGACCAAGGTGATGAACGCGGACCGTTTCGACCTGGCCTGAGCCGCTTCAAGGCAGCAGCGGCCGTCGTTTCCCTCACGCACGGCCGGAACGAGCCTCCCCACCCACACCGGCGGGGAGGCTCATTTTTGTTGGCGAAGCTGTCGATCAGGCTTCTTCTTCAGGCTCCTGGCGTGCCTTGGGAAAGAACGGGCCGGGCTCTGGTGTGGTCATGTTCCCGCGAATGAGAGAGCGCCCGGCGGGCAGGCCGCCTATCAGTTCAGCCTCGACCCGCTGCGCGTCGCGTTCGCGCACATCGTCCACCGCCTCGCGCGCTTCGTCCTCGTCGAACCCCAGCCCGGTCAGCACTTCCTGGCTGAAGATCAGGGCGGATTCGAACGTCTCACGGATCTGGTATTCGACCCCCGCCTTCAGCAACCGCAGCGAATGGCCACGGTCGAACGCGCGGACATAGAGTTTGGCCAGCGGGAATTCGGAACGGCACAATTCCACGATCCGGTCGGCCGCTTCGGGTTTGTCCACGCAGATCAGGATCGCCTCCGCCTTGCCTGCGCCCGATGCGTGCAGCACATCCAGCCGGGTGCCGTCGCCATAATGGATCTTGAAGCCGAAGTTCCCGGCGGCGCGGATCATGTCCACATCGCTTTCGATCAGTGCCATCGTCACCCGCCGCGCCAGCAGCGCCTGGCTGGCGACCTGCGCGAAGCGGCCAAAGCCGATGCACAGCACCCGCCCGCGCAGCCCGTCGGCCCGGTCGATCCCGTCGAGCGAAGGCGTCACATCGCGATGCATGCGCTGTTGCACGATCAGGACCAGCGGTGTCAGCGCCATGGACAGGATCACGATCGCGCTCATTATCGCGCCCGTGCGCTGGTCGAGCAGGCCAACACCCAGGGCCGCGGAATAGAGGACGAAGGCGAACTCCCCGCCCTGCGCAAACAGGCCCGCGCGATGGAATGCGGCCGGGTGGCCCGCCCCCGTGAGGCGCGCAATGCCATAGATGCCCAGCGCCTTGACCACCATGAAGGCAATCACCCCACCCAGCACCAACTGCCAGTCGCGCACCACCGTCGCCAGATCGAGCACCATGCCCACGCTGATGAAGAACAGTCCCAGCAAGATGCCCCGGAACGGTTCGATATCCGCTTCGAGCTGATGGCGGAAATTGGATTCAGACAGCAGAACCCCGGCCAGGAAAGCGCCCATCGCCATGGAAAGCCCGGCCATGTCCATGAACACGGCCGCCCCCAGGACAACCAGCAGGGCCGCGGCGGTAAGCACTTCGCGCGCGCCTGACCGCGCAATCAGGCCGAACATCGGGTCCAGCAGCCAACGCCCCGCCGCAATCAGCGCCGCCAGCGCGCCAGCGGCAATGGCGAGGCTCTGCCAAAGGGGCTGGCGCACTTCTTCCGAGCCACCCATGCCGTTCAACGCGGCCCAGACCGCGACGAGCGCCAGCAGCGGGACAATGGCGAGATCTTCCAGCAGCAGGATCGCAATGGCCTTCTGGCCCTGGTCGCTGGCCGTGTCGCCGCTTTCCTCCAGCATCTGCATGATCACGGCGGTCGACGAGAGCACGAAGCCCATCGCGCCCACCGCGGCCATTTCCCACCGGAGCCCGGCCGCCATGCCCACCAGCGTCAGCAACGCCCCGCAGGTCAGCACTTGCGCCGCGCCCAGCCCGAATATCTGGCGCCGCAGCTTCCACAATTTGGATGGCCGCATCTCCAGCCCGATGACGAACAGGAACATCACCACGCCGAGTTCGGAGATATGCAGCAGCGTTTCGGGGTCCCGGATCAGTGCAAGACCGAAGGGGCCGATCGCCAGGCCGGCAGCCAGATAGCCCAAGACCGAGCCCAGCCCGAGTCGCCTGAACAGCGGTACCGCCACCACGCCGGCAGCCAGCAAGACCACCGCCTGTTCCAGTCCGAACCCGGTAGCGTCGGCCATATAGTCATTCCCTCGCAGGTGCGGAGCCGGGACAGCCCGTTACCCAATCTCCTACACGGCGCGGCAGGCCAGCGCCAGCAGCGGCCCGCGCGGAAGCGGGGCCTGCGCAGGGCCCTTGGCACCCATGCATATCGGGGCGCGCAAGCCAATGCCTGCGCACCCCGATATGTTTTCAGCCTGTCAGGCGATGCCGGTGAAGCGCCGTCAGGCGGCTTCGTCGTTCGCATCCAGTTCGTAGGCGGTGTGCAGCACGCGGACGGCCAGCTCGGTCTCGTCCTCGTCGATCAGCACGCTGACCTTGATCTCGCTGGTGGAGATCGCCTGGATGTTGATCCCCCGGTCGGCCAGCGCCTTGAACATGGTTGCGGCGACGCCTGCATGGCTGCGCATACCAACGCCCACGACGCTGATCTTCGCGACCTTGTCGTCGCTGATGATGCGGTAGAAGCCAATCGTTTCCTGATGCTCTTCCAGCAGCGTCTGCGTGCGCAGAAGGTCCGCCTTGGGCACCGTGAAGGTCACATCCGTTTCGCCCTTATCCTTGGCAATGTTCTGGATGATCATGTCGACATTGATGTTCGCGGCGGCAAGCGGGCCGAAGATCGTGGCCACGGCGCCGGGGCGGTCCGCCACGCGAGTGAGAGTGATCTTGGCTTCATTCTTGTCGGCCGCGATGCCGGTGATGAGCTGGCGTTCCATGTCCAATCCTTCCAATTCCTCGTCGCTGACGATCATTGTGCCCGGCAGGTCATCGGCCGGGATCGCATCGTCGCCCACGAAGGAGGAGAGCACCTGCACCCGGACATTCTCTTTCATCGCGAGGCTGACCGAGCGGGTTTGCAGAACCTTCGAGCCGACCGAAGCCAGTTCGAGCATTTCCTCGTAAGTCACGTGGCTGAGCTTGCGCGCCTTGGCCACGATGCGCGGGTCGGTGGTGTAGACCCCGTCCACGTCGGTATAGATGTCGCAACGGTCGGCATCGATGGCGGCCGCCACGGCCACGGCCGAGGTATCGGAACCGCCACGGCCCAGCGTCGTCACCCGGCCGGTTGCCGCGCGGCCCTGGAAGCCGGGGATCACGGCGATCTCGCCAGATCCCATGGAAGCCAGCAATGCTTCGGAATCCATGCCTTCGACCCGGGCCTTGGCATGGGCACCATCCGTATGGACGGGCAATTGCCAGCCGAGCCAGCTGCGCGCCTTGCAGCCCAGCGATTGCAGGGTCAGCGCCAGCAGGCCGGCAGTCACCTGCTCGCCACTGGCGACCACCACGTCATATTCCGCCGGATCGTAAAGCGGATTCGCTTCACGGCAGAAATTGACGAGACGGTCCGTCTCCCCCGCCATGGCGGATACAACGACCGCGACCTCATGGCCGGCGGCCTGCTGGCGACGCACGATATTGGCGACACGGCGAATACGCTCGGTGCCGGCCATTGAGGTGCCGCCAAATTTCATAACGATACGGGCCACGCCGGTTGGGTCTCCTGCACGCTGGAATCAGGTCTGGCGCGCTGTTAGGGGGGAGACATGGCCAATGCAACTGCCCCTGACACGATAAGACCGGAAGAAGCTGCCCATTTCGGTGCGCTCGCCGGCGACTGGTGGGATCCGAAGGGATCCTCCGCCATGCTGCACCGGCTCAATCCCGTGCGTCTCGCTTTCCTGCGCGACGCGGTGGACCGTCACTGGGGCGGCAATCCCGCCGGCGTGAAACCCCTGGCGGGCAGGAGTGCAATCGATGTCGGCTGCGGCGCCGGCCTGTTGTGCGAGCCGCTGGCAAGGCTGGGCGCGGTCGTGACGGGGGTTGACGCCGCGGCGGAAAACATCGCGGCGGCGAGTGCACATGCGGCCGGCGCGGGCCTGTCGATCACCTATCGACACGGCGAGCTTGGCGGGCTTGGCCTAGGGCAATTCGATCTCGTGACTTCGATGGAAGTGATCGAGCATGTGGCGGACAAGGCTGCATTCGTGCGCGAACTCGCCGCACGTCTCGCTCCCGGTGGGTTGATGGTGCTTTCCACACCGAACCGGACTACGGCGTCGCGCCTGCTGCTGGTGGGCGCAGCGGAAGCGTTGGGCGCGGTGCCAAAGGGCACGCATCATTGGGAAGATTTCATCACGCCGGAGGAATTCGGCGACTTGCTCCGTGAGTCGGGGCTGGAAATGAGCGAGCCACGCGGCATCGCCTTCTCACCCATGAAAGGCCTGCATCTGTCCGAAGATCTCTCGCTGAATTACATCTTCACTGCCAGGGCGGCCTGAGGGTGATCGTCCGCGACAAACCGGGCTGGCGCGATCTCGCCTTTGCGGTGCGCGGATCGATCGTGCCCGCCATCGCGCCGCGCATCGCGCTGCTGATGCTGTTTTCGAGCCTGATGGTCTGGCTGCATGATCGCTATACGGGATTTCCGGAGATCGATGCGATCGGCTTCACCGTGTTCGGTATCGCGCTGTCGCTGTTCCTCGGCTTCCGCAACAACGCGGCTTACGATCGCTGGTGGGAAGCGCGCAAGCTGTGGGGCGGGCTGTTGGCCGACCTGCGCAGCTTTGCCCGCGAAGTGCAGATGTTCATCACCGATGAAGCAAGGCAACAGCAGATCATCCGCCTGTCGCGCGCCTTCATTCACCTGCACCGCGCGAACCTGCGCCAGTTGCCCGACGATCCGCAGGCCCGGAAACTGGGCGGCGAGCTGGCCGACGCCCCGCATCCGCCCGATGCCGCACTCGACAGGATCGCCGCCGAGCTGGGCGACGCATTGCGGTCAGGTGCGCTGGACGGCTTCGGCGCAAAGGCGCTGCAGGAACGGCTCGGCAGCCTTTCCCTGCAACAGGCCGGGTGCGAGCGGATCGCCACCACGCCCCTGCCCTATGTTTATTCGCTGCTGATCTACCGCACTACCTATCTCTATTGCCTGCTGCTCCCGCTGGCGCTGGTCGGCCCCGCCGGGTGGATGACGCCCCTGTTCGTGGGCATCGTGGCCTATGTGTTCCTGGGCCTGGCGGAAGTGACCGAGGATCTCAGCCACCCGTTCGGCACTACGCCCAACGCCTTGCCGCTCGATGCAATCTGCCGGGCGGCCGAGATCAGCCTCGCCCCGCATCTGGGCGAGGAGCCGCCGGAACCACCGAAGGCGAAGGACTATTACCTCAGTTGAGGCGCCTCAGGCCACGGCTTCCATATCGTCGCGCTTGGCGAGCTTGTGCGCATCCTCGGTGAGGCCGGACTTCCAGTAGCTCGAGATATAGAGATCCGTCGATCCCAGCCCGCGCTCCTCGCGCAGATAGGTTCGTAGCGCCTTCATCGCCGAGAACTCACTGGCCGCCCACGCATAGACACGGCCTTCCCGCCAGCCGAGCGAGCGCAGGTGGTCTGCCAGCAGGTTAGGCCTGCTGCCCGGTTCCGGATTGACCAGCCAATGGATTTCAACCCCTGCCGGCGCGTCGATCGGCTGGCGATCTTCGTCATGCTGGATTTCGATTACGGCAACGCCGCGCGCATCGCGGGGCAGATTTTCGAGATTGACGCCAATTGCAGGGAGCGCGGTCATGTCGCCTGCGACGACATACCAGTCCGCACCTTCCGGCAACGGCTTCGCTTCACCTGGCCCGCCGATCAGGATCGCCTCGCCACCCCTGACCGAAACGGCCCAATCGGTGGCGGGGCCGGAGGACCCTTCGCTGGCGCCGTGCAGGGCGAAATCGACATCCAGCGCATCGCTGCGCTGGTTGCGGATCGTATAGGTCCGGACCAGCGGCTTGTCCGAGCCGGGAAGCGGATCGAGGCGGAGCTTGAGATAGCCGCCTTCCTTGCCGCCGGGAAAACCGACGACGCCTTCCCCGCCAAGGCTCACCCGCAGCATGTTGCGCGTGACGGCCTGTGAGGAAAGGACGGTAAAATTGCGGGGGGCGGGGCGATTGGGAGGAGCCATGGATACAGTCCTGTTGCGGCGGCGCGGATCCAGCCCGCGCCCGCCTGTTCGTTATGGTTTATTGAGCCGAAGCGTTAATCTCGTCGACCGCTCGTTTGAGGATTTCGGTTATTCGCTTCGCTTCTTCCGCCGGGCATCCGCGCTTGCCGTGCAATGCTTTCTTGAGCGAGCGGATCGCGCGAACATGGTCTTCCCTTTCGGCGTCCACTTCCTCCGAACCGTCGAAAGCGGCGCGCACCCGGTCCATCCTGCTGGCAATCTTGCCAAGGGCTTCCAGCACTGCGCTCACCCGGTCGCGATTGGCCGCCAGATGCGCCGCACCCGCTTCGGTGATGCGATAGAGCTTGCGCTTCCCGTCAGCCTCCGCCTCGGCATGGCCGATCTCGTCCAGATAGGTGAGCGCGGGATAGATCACGCCGGGGCTGGGCGTATAGAAGCCGCTGGATTTCTCCTCCAGCGCGCGGATCAGTTCATAGCCGTGGGCCGGCTTTTCCTCGAGCAGCGCCAGGATGACGAGCTGGAGATCGGCGGAGGAAAGCTTGCGCCCCTTGGGAAAGCCGCCGCCACCCCTGCCCATGAAGCCACCGGACCGTTCCCAATCAGGGCCTCCGCGATGGCGTGTGTGGTGACGATGCCGCTCACGACATGACATGCGATGTTTTTTTCTTTCGTACAACATATCGTAAGATATAAAGAAGGGCGCCCTTGACGACAAGGGGGGAGACGAATTTTTTTGGCTGGGGGTCTAGCGCCGCCCCAGGGCGGCAACCGCATCACCCGGATTGTCGGTAAACACTCCATCTACTCCGGCAGCCTTGAGCAGGGCCAGGAGGCCAGGAAAATCGCCGTTTCCGGCAGGATTGTCTCCCCGCCGCAGCGGTTCGGGCAGGAAGGCATTCTCGCGCCGCAAAGTCCAGGCGTGGAGCATCAGGCCAGCCGCATGCGCATCGGCCACCAAAGGCGCGGGCGCGCCTTCCGGCGTCAGGACGAGGCGGATTTCCGGGCCGACGGCCCCGGCATATTCGGCGATTCCGGCAAGGCCCGCCGGCGTGACCATCGCGGCATAGGTCAGGTCCGGCCGATCCGCCGGCCCGCCCTCCCCGGCGACGAGCTGCACCAGGCGCAGTTGCGTGACCTCCGCCAATCGTTCCAGCACACCCACCTCGAAGCTCTGGATGAATACCGGATCATCGGCGGAGCGGTATCCCGCCTTCTCCAGCTCGGCCAGCAACGGTGCCTCGAGCGGAAGACCCCGCGCCGTGAAATAGGATGGATGCTTGAGCTCGGGATAAAGGCCGATGCGCCGGCCGGTTTCGGCCTCCTTCGCCTTGAGCAAGGCGATCACTTCCGCCAGCGTCGGCACATCATACAGGCCGTCGAAGGCGGTATTGCCCGGCCGCAGTTCGGGAATCCTCTCCTTCGCGCGCAGGGTCTTCAACTCGGCAAGGGTGAAGTCCTCGGTGAACCAGCCGGTGAATTCGAACCCGTCGATCAGCTTCGTAGCCTTGCGGTCCGCAAATTCCGGCCGATCCGCCACATCCGTGGTGCCGCCTATCTCGTTCTCGTGCCGGGCGACCAGCGCGCCATCCTTCGTGGCGACAAGATCGGGCTCGATGAAATCGGCGCCCTGGTCGATCGCCCGCTCATAGGCGGCCAGCGTATGCTCGGGCCGTTCGCCGCTCGCCCCGCGATGCGCGATAATCAGCATCTCAGCCCCCACCGGAAGCGCAGCCGCCAGCAGTACAAGCGCCGCCAGCCATCTCACCCAAACACGCTCTGCCATTCCGCCTCCTTGAAGCCCACGAGCAAGCCGCCGGAATGCTCGACCACCGGGCGCTTGATCATCGAAGGCCGTTCCACCATCAGCGCCATGGCCTTGTCCGCATCGAGATCCGCCTTCTGCACATCGTCTAGCTTGCGGAAGGTGGTGCCCGCGCGGTTGAGGATCACTTCCCACCCCTTCGCATCCACCCATTCCCGCAGCTTCGCCGGGTCAGCCCCCTGCTTCTTGTAGTCATGGAAGGTGTAAGCGATGCCCCGCGCATCCAGCCAGGTCCGCGCCTTCTTGATCGTGTCGCAATTGGGGATGCCGTGGAGGGTTACGTTCATGTTCAGGTCCTGAAAGCTGAAAAGGTCACACAGGCTTACAGGGGGTGACACAGTTCAGAGAGAAATAATTCCCCGCCCTTCCCGATAGCTTCAACGGCACTCGCGATGCGCGGTCGGAACGGGAAGGATTGCAAGCTTGCCATGGGGCGAGCCTAGCAATCCCGCCGCCTGTAGGACAGCGCTTCAGCCTTCTTCGGGAAAGCGGTGTATGCGCGGATTATTACAGGCGAACAGCGTGTAGCCAGCGTAATAGAGCGCTCGCCCCTTGCCCTGCACGGCCAGATGTTCCGTCTCGCGCCGCCAGCCGAGCGCGGCATCTTCGCTTTCCCACTCTGAGATCGCGACGACTTCGCCATCTTCCGCCGCGTAGGATTTGAAGGACAGGAACCCCGGCTGGACGGCCGCCAGTTGCTCCATCCGCTGCGCATCGGCGGTATAGGCAGCGGCGTCGATGTCGTCCCGCTTGCGGTTGCGGAAGACGACAAGGAACATCAGCGCCCGCCCAGATGCGCGTCGGCAATCGCCACAGCCAGCGCATCGGCGGCATCGGATCCGGCCACCACCGCACCGGGCAGCAGCACCTTGAGCATGGCCTGTATCTGCGCCTTTTCGGCAGCGCCCGTGCCCACCACCGCCTTCTTCACGGCTCGAGCGGCATGCTCGCGCACGTCGAGCCCCGCCGCGCCGCAGGCGGCCAGCACCGCACCGCGCGCCTGGGCAAGCTTGATCGTGGATTGCGGATTCTTGTTGAGGAAGATCTCCTCCGCCGCCGCCCTGTCCGGGCCATAGGCGCGGATCACTTCGGCGAGGCCTTCCTGCAATGCCAGCAAGCGTGCGGGCAGCGGCGCCTTCGCGTCGGTGGCGATCTCTCCATTCGCGACATGGGAAAGCCGCGAACCCTCCACCCGCACGATCCCCCATCCGGTGCAGGACAGCGAGGGATCGAGGCCGAGGATCAGCATGAAGATAATCCTCCCCTGCAAGGGGAGGTGGCAGTCCGCAGGACTGACGGAGGGGTGTCACGCTCCAGAAAGGGGAACACCCCTCCACCACGCGCTTCGCGCGCGGTCCCCCTCCCCTTACAGGGGAGGATCATAAGATAGGCCTGCTTCAGCCAGAAGATCAGGATGACCATTCCGATTGAGATCACCCACCCCTTCCAGATCAACCCAGTTTTTCCATCACTTCGTCGGAGACTTCGTAATTGCCCCACACGGTCTGCACGTCGTCATCGTCGTCCAGCACGTCGATCAGCTTGAACAGCGTCTGCGCGTCGCTTTCGCCGACTTCGGCCTTCAGGGTGGGCTTCCATGCCAGCTTCACCGCTTCAGCTTCGCCCAGCGCCTTCTCCAGCTCGCGCGCGACTTCGTGCAGGTTTTCCACGCTGGTCCAGATCGAGTGGCTGCCTTCTTCGCCGCCATCGCTTTCCACATCGTCCGCGCCCGCTTCGATCGCGGCTTCGAGAACCTTGTCCTCATCGCCCGCGCTGCCCGGATATTCGATCAGGCCCAGCCGTTCGAACCCGTGGCTCACCGCGCCCGATGCGCCCAGATTGCCGCCGTTCTTGGAGAAGGCCGTGCGCACATTGGTGGCCGTGCGGTTGCGGTTGTCGGTCAGCGCCTCCACGATCAGGGCGACGCCGCCGGGGCCATAGCCTTCATAGCGCACTTCTTCGTAATTCTCGGCATCGCCCTTGGTGGCCTTGTCGATCGCGCGCTGGATATTGTCCTTGGGCATCGACTGCGCCTTGGCCGCGTTCACGGCGGCGCGCAGGCGCGGGTTCATGTCGGGATCGGGCATGCCCATCTTCGCCGCCACGGTGATTTCGCGGCTGAGCTTCGAGAACTGGGCCGAGCGCTTCTTATCCTGCGCACCCTTGCGGTGCATGATGTTCTTGAATTTGGAATGGCCTGCCATGGGAACCTTCGAAAACTGAATCTTTCCGGGCCCATGCGTGACGGGCCCACCCTGCCCGCGCTCCTAGCGAAGCAGCGCGCATCGGGCAATCGCGGAGCGTATAATGAGGGCTGGCAGCCAGGGCTGAATGTCGATTGGATCTGATACGCCCGCCTGTCCTGAGCTTGTCGAAGGACACGTATGGACATCTGCCCGTTTCGTTGAAATCCGAAGTTAAAGGTCGCGCGCGCCTCAGACCAGTACCGCGGTGCCGCTCGCGCTGACCATCAGCATCGAACCGTTGCTGCCCAGCACTTCGTAATCGAGATCCACGCCGATCACCGCGTTGCCGCCGCGTTCGAGCGCATGGGCCTTCATTTCCGAGATCGCCTCGTCCCGCGCGCGGCTCAGCACTTCCTCGTACTTGCCCGAACGGCCGCCGACTATGTCGGTGATGGAAGCGAACAGATCGCGGAAGATATTCGCGCCCACGATCACTTCGCCGGTCACGATGCCGAGATATTCCCGCACCGGCCGGCCTTCGATCAGCGCGGTGGTGGTGACGATCATTCCGTCATCCCGCGCGCTTCCCCGGGGACTAGCCATTGACGATGATTCCTCCATTCGGGTGCAATACCTGGCCGGACATATAGGACGAATCCTCGCAAGCCAGAAACAGGAACGACGGGGCGACTTCGTTCGGCTCGCCCGGGCGGCCCATCGGCGTGTCTTCCCCGAAATGCTCGATCTTCTCGGGCGGGGCGCCGCCGCAGGGATTGAGCGGAGTCCAGATCGGCCCCGGCGCCACGGCGTTCACGCGGATGCCGTCCTCGATCAGGTTTTCCGAAAGCGAGCGGGTGAAGGCGGTGATCGCGCCCTTGGTGGCGCTGTAATCCAGCAGCCCGGCCGATCCCTTGTACATGGTGACCGAAGTGCAGTTCACGATGCTGGCGCCCTTCTTCAGATATGGGCGCGCGGCCTGCACCAGATAGAACATCGAATAGATGTTGGTCTGGAACGTGCGCTGCAACTGCTCGGGCGTGATATCCTCGATCTTCTCGTCGGGATGCTGCTCGCCGGCATTGTTCACCACCACGTCCAGCCGTTTCCAGCGGGTCATCGTGGCGCGGACCAGTTCCTCGCAATATTCGGGATCGCCCACATCGCCGGGGCACAGCAGCACTTCCGCGCCTTCGGCCTTGCAGGCGGCGCAGGTCAGCTTCGCATCGTCATGCTCTTCCAGATAGGACAGGGCGACATTCGCCCCTTCACGCGCGAACAGCACCGCCACGGCGCGGCCGATGCCGCTGTCGCCGCCGGTTATGATCGCCACCTTGCCCTTGAGCCTGCCCGCGCCGGGATAGCGCGGTTGCCATTTCGGCTTGCGGTCCAGGGCGGATTCGTGGCCGGGGCCGCCATCCTCGTCGATTTCGGGAACATGGGCAGCGCGTTCCACGCTGCGGACTGCATCGGCCATGGCCTGTCTCCCTTGCTGGCATGCAAGAGATCAACCGGATGCGCGGCAGGCCGTTCCCCAGCCTGCCGCAAATGGGGGTCAGCCGATGCCCAGCGCTGCCTTGTAGGTGTCCAGGATCGCTTCCATTTCGGCGCGGTCATCGGGCTTCATCTTACGCAGGCGCACGATCTGGCGCATGATCTTGGCGTCGTAACCCACGGCCTTCGCCTCGGCATAAACGTCGCGGATATCGTCGGCGATGCCCTTCTTTTCTTCTTCCAGGCGCTCCACGCGCTCGATCAGGAGGCGCAGGCGGTCGTCGGTGGTTTCAGCCATCGGGTAAGCTCCATAGTGCGAGAATCAGTTGCCCAGCCTCTAACGAGGCGTGGCGGAAGGGTGAAGGCAGGGCGCGGAGATATCCTGTTGAGGACTCGGCAGCGCCCTTCGCTCAGTGCGCGACGGCGTTCTTCTTCAGGCTTTCATCCATGCGGGCGATCTGCTCGGGCGTGGCTTCGGTCTGATGCCTGGCCTTCCATTCGTCCATCGGCATGCCGTGGATCAGCGCGCGGGCAGCGGGCTTGCCCAACCCGGCGCCGGCATCCTCGATCCAGTCGGACAGACAATTGCGGCAGAACCCGGCCAGCCCCATCAGGTCGATATTCTGCGCATCGTGGCGGTGGCGCAGGTGGCGGACCAGGCGGCGGAAGGCGGCCGCGGCGACATCGTCGGGCAGCGCGTCCAGCGGATCGGTCGTTTCAGTCATGGTGTTTCCCAAGGATGTGGTTGAATTGTCCCGCTGCTCTGACATAGGCACGGTCCATGGCAAAGCTCGAACCGCCCAAGCTCAATCCCCGAGGCCGCAAGGTCAAGATCCTCGCCACGGTCGGTCCGACCAGCCGCGACCCCGACATGCTGCGCCGCCTGTTGCGCGCAGGCGTCGATGCCTTCCGCGTGAACATGAGCCACGGGGATCATGAAACTCATGCGGAAACGATCCGCAACATCCGCGCGCTGGAGAAGGAATTCTCCTGGCCGATCGCCATCCTGTGCGACCTGCAGGGGCCGAAGCTGCGCGTGGGCACGTTCCGCCCGGGCGAACGGGTCGTCGTGCGCCATGGCAGCCACTTCACGCTGGACCGCGATCCCACTCCGGGTGACGAGACGCGCGTCTGCCTGCCCCACCCCGAACTGTTCGGCATTCTGGCCAAGGGTCAGCGCCTGCTGATCGATGACGGCAAGATCCGCCTGCGCGTGATCCGCGCGGACGAGGATACGATCCTGACCACGGCCGAAGTCGGCGGCGTGATCTCCGACCGCAAGGGCGTGAACGTGCCCGACGGGGTGGTGCCGGTGCCCGCCATGACGGAGAAGGACCGCAAGGACCTGGCCTTCGCGGTGAAGCACGGGGCGGACTGGATCGCGCTCAGCTTCGTCCAGCGGCCCGAAGACATGGCGGAAGCGCGCAAGCTGATCGGTGGTTTCAGCCGGTCGAATCCGGCCCTGATCGCCAAGATCGAGAAGCCCGCCGCCGTCACCCGGCTCGACGAGATTCTCGAACTGTCGGACGGGGTGATGGTCGCCCGCGGCGATCTGGGCGTGGAACTCAATCCCGAAGAAGTGCCCCCGCTGCAGAAGCACATCGTCAACGCCGCCCGCAGCCTGGGCAAGCCGGTGATCGTGGCGACGCAGATGCTCGAATCCATGATCGAGAACCCTACGCCGACCCGCGCCGAAGTGTCGGACGTGGCCAACGCCGTCTATGACGGGGCGGACGCGGTGATGCTTTCCGCCGAAACGGCGGCGGGCCAGTGGCCGGAAGAAGCGGTGTCGATGATGGACCGCATCGCCAAGCAGATCGAGCGTGACGAAAGCTATCGCAAGCGCATCCGCATCCACGAAACCACCCCCGATGCGACCACGGCCGACGCGCTGAGCCATGCCTGCATGACCATCGCCGAAACGGTGGCGATCTCCTCGATCGTGGTGTTCACCGGATCGGGATCGACCGCCCGGCGCGTGGTGCGCGAACGGCCGCCGGTGCCGGTGCTGGTGCTCACCCCATCGATCTCCATCGCCCGCCGCGCGGCCCTGCTGTGGGGCACCCACCCCATCGCCACCCGCGATATCGGCAGCTTCGAGGAGATGGTCGCCAAGGGCAAGCGCATGGCCCTGCGCCACGGCTTTGGCCAGGCCGGGTCAAGGCTGGTGATGCTGGCCGGCGTCCCCTTCGGCACGCCCGGCTCGACCAACCTGCTGCACGTGGTGACGCTGAGCGGGGACGAGTTGAAGAGCCACGGGGGCTGAGCTGAGAGAATATCCAGCCGACTAGATTCTGAAATCGACGGTGCTCGCCAGGTGCGAGCGTGTGGCTGCCTCGAACCTCTCCGGCCAGGGGACGCCAACTTCGGCGCAAAGTAGCCTGGCCCGCTCAAGGAACATCCGCGCGAAAGCCTCATGGTTTGCTTTGAGCGACGACAGTTCTGCGCTCAGCGGAGGCAATGCTTCCAACTCCGCATATTGGCTGGATGACAACAAGGCCTTTCGCGACAATGCGCCGCCTCTGTCCGCCGGCGCTACGCGGTTCTCCTCCAGCATGAGATCGATCGTAAGCCGGCGCAAATGCTCTGTTCCCGAAACCAGAGTCACGAAGTCCCCTCGCTTCACCAGAACCGGCGTCAGGCCGATCACCCTCAGGAACTCCTCGATGATCGGCGTGAGCGAACCGGCGCTGGGCCTGTAGTCCGACGACGCGCATCCACTCGGTTCGGCACCGCTGCGGTTGAATAGCTGGGTCAGCCGATTTGCATCGTAGCGTCCAAGCTCCTTCGCCTCGATCAGGCTCACGTCGAACCGTTGCCAACCTTCCGCAACGACGTTGATCACGACACCTCCGAACAGGACGTTCAGGAGAAGAGGCTGGAGTTCGTCACGCAGGTTGCTCGCAAGAACTTGCGAAACCTCGGGAAGGGTTCCGAGCGTACAGAGCGCGAGAAAATCCACATCGCTCACTTCATCTCCGGCGCCTCGCCCCAGGCTTCCGGCAAGCCAGGTGGCTTCAACACGCGCCTCACGCTCCAGTATGGAACGAACTTGCTCAAGCAGCTCCGACTGCCGTGGGGTCACGCGCGCCTCCCTCTGCCGCTAGTCATGCTCATGCGGCCTGTCCACAGCCGCTTCCAGCCTTGCCCGCACTTCCGCCTCGCCGATCAGCGGCAGCAGGGCGCCCATGTCGGGGCCGGAATCCTTGCCGGTCAGCGCCAGGCGCAAGGGGTGGAACAGATCGCGGCCCTTCCGCCCAGTCGCTTCCTTGAGGGCGCCGGTCAGCGCGCGCCAGGGATCGTCGCCCCAGCTCAGCAGGCGGGCGGCCTCGGCCAGATAGGCGCTGGTTTCGGCATCGAATTCCGGCGCGTCGACCGGCCCGGTAACGACCTGCCACCATTCCGCAACCTCCCCTACATGGTTGAGGTTCGGGCGGATCGCCGCCCAGGCGTCGGCCCCCATCCCTTCGGGCAGGCGCGCAGCGACGGCGGCGTGATCGAACTGATGGACGATGGCGGCATTGATCCGCTCAAGCTCCGCATCGTCGAACCGCGCGGGGGCACGGCCGAAGGTGGCGAGATCGAAACCGGCCACCAGCGCTTCGCGATCCGCAATCGCCTCCACCGGCTGCGACGTGCCCAGTCGCGCCAGCAGGGCGATCAGCGCCTGCGGTTCGATCCCCCGCTCGCGGAAGGCGTCGACACCCAGCGAGCCGAGCCGCTTGGACAGCTTGCCTTCGCTCCCCACCAGCAGCGCTTCATGCGCGAAGCGCGGGGGCGTGGCCCCCAGCGCGGTGAACATCTGGATCTGCGAAGCGGTGTTGGAGACGTGGTCCTCCCCGCGCAGCACATCGGTAATGCCCATGTCGATATCGTCGATCGCGCTGGGCAACATGTACAACCACGATCCATCGGCGCGGCGCACCACCGGATCGGAAAGCTGCGCCGGATCGAAATGCTGCGGCCCGCGAATTCCGTCTTCCCATTCGATGGGGGCAGCGCGATCCAGCTTGAAGCGCCAGTGCGGGGCGATGCCTTTTGCGGCGAAATCCGCGTGATCCGCGTCAGTCAGGGACAGCGCCGCGCGGTCATAGATCGGCGGCAGGCCCCGGCCCAGCAGCACCTTGCGCCGCAGTTCAAGTTCCTGCGCGGTTTCATAGCAGCGATAGAGCCGCCCATCCGCGACCAGCCGCTCGAACGCGCCTTCATACAGGGCGAAGCGGGCCGACTGGCGCTCCTCTCCCTCAGGCGCCAGCCCCAGCCAGGCGAGGTCGGCGCGGATACCGTCGACATATTCCTCACGGCTGCGTTCGGCATCCGTGTCGTCGATCCGCAGCACGAAGCGGCCGCCATGCTTCTTCGCGAGCATCCAGTTATGGAGCGCGGTGCGGATATTGCCGACATGCAGGTGCCCGGTGGGCGACGGGGCGAAACGGGTGATGACGCTCATGGCTGCGGCGCTTAGCGCGCTTGCAGCCTTATTGCGAGAACAGCGTTACGCTTCCCCCGCTTCCTTCGATCAACACGCCGTTGGCCGGCGTGCGGCTGACCGTTTGCGCACCGGTGAGTGCGGCGATCAGCGCCGTTTCCTGCGGCAGCAATGCCCGGCGGCAGGTCGGGCCCGGAATCGGCGCGGTAACGATCTGCTGGCCTTCGAAGCGATAGGACCAGTCGGTCGTCACGCAATTTTCCACCACGTCGATCCGATCGCGCGTGATGGCCACGGCGAAGCCGGTGTCCAGATCGCCAAGATCGTCATCATTGATGGAGGCCACGCGATAGACGCCCTCCAGCGCTTCGGCCGAAATGATCGGCCCCACCGCGACCCTGCCCTGATCCGTCCCGGCGCTTTCCGGCGTTTCGGCGGGCTGGCACGCTGCGAGGGCGAAGAGGGCGATGGCCGGAATGATTGCGCGCATGTCACTTGCTCCTGAAGCGATGGGTAATCGGATAACGCCTGTCACGCCCGAAGTTCCGCATCCCGAGCTTTACGCCCGGAGGGGCCTGGCGCCTTTTGTATTCCGCAAGATGCAGCAGATGCTCGATCCGTTCAACGGTCGCCCGGTCGAGCCCTTCGGCCACCAGCTGGTCCACGCTCTTCTCGTGCTCCACCAGCCCCATCAGGATGCGGTCCAGCACCGGATAGAGCGGGAGCGAATCCTCGTCCTTCTGGTCGGGCCGCAATTCCGCGCTGGGCGGCTTGTCGATGATATTCTGCGGGATCACTTCTCCCGCCGGGCCAAGCCCGATCTTCGGGACCGCCGTGTTGCGCCAGCGGCATATGTTGAACACCGTCATCTTGTAGGCGTCTTTCAGCGGGTTGTAGCCGCCCGCCATGTCGCCATAGATCGTGGCATAGCCGACGCTCATCTCGCTCTTGTTGCCGGTGGTCAGCAGCATCGGGCCGAACTTGTTGCTCAGCGCCATCAGCGTGACACCCCGAATGCGCGACTGAATATTCTCTTCGGTCAGGTCCGCCTTCGCATCGGCGAAATCCTCCGCCAGCATCGTGTCGAACGCCTCCACGGCGGGAGCGATGGGAATGGTGGTGTAGCGGCAGCCGAGCGCTTCCGCACAGGCGAGCGCATCGTCCAGGCTTTCCTGGCTGGTGAAGCAGCTGGGCAGCATCACGCACCACACCCGTTCCGGCCCCAGCGCATCGACCGCGATCGCGGCGCAGGCGGCACTGTCGATCCCGCCTGACAGGCCCAGGACCACGCCGGGGAAACCGTTCTTGTCCACATAGTCGCGCAGCGCCAGCACCATCGCGCAATAGGTTTCCTCGGCCTGGTCGGTCAGCCCTTCCAACTCGCCGCGATTACAGTTCCAGCCGCGCGCGATCTTCGTCCATTTCGTCTCGACGACCCGCTCTTCCCAGTCCTGCATCTGCACGGCCAGCGATCCATCGCCGTTGATGACGAAGCTGGCCCCGTCGAACACCAGTTCATCCTGCCCGCCGACGCGATTGAGATAGGCCAGCGGCACCCCGCTATCGACCGCGCGGCGGCGCGCGATCTCGTCGATCCGCAGCACGTCCTTGTCGATCTCATAGGGGCTGCCGTTCACGCAGATGAACATGCCGGCGCCGAAATCGGCCAGGTGGCGGCAGACGTCGGGGTGCCAGATATCCTCGCAGATCGGCAGGCCCAGCATCGCCCCGCGGAACAGAACCGGCTCGGGCAGCGGACCGGGGGTGAACAGGCGCATCTCGTCGAACGTGCCGTAATTGGGCAGCTCGTGCTTGAAACGGGTGGCGGTGACGCGCCCTCCATCCAGCAGCGCCACGCCATTATGCAGCGCGCCATCGCGCACGAACACGCTGCCCACCAGCATCGCCGGGCCGCCATCGCCGGTGCAAAGCGCCAGCCGCTCCATCTCCGCCGCGGCGCGCTCCACCAGCGCGGGCTTGAGCACCAGGTCCTCGGGCGGATAACCGATCAGCTGCATCTCGGGGAACACGACAAGGTCGGTCTTCCCGGCCTCCGCCCGCACTTTCAGCATCTTTTCGGTATTGGCGGCAATATCGCCGACATTCTGGTTCAACTGGGCGAGGGTGATGGAAAGGGTATCGGCCATGGGCATGCTCTAGAGCATTAGCGCGCAAGGTGGGAAAGGGTTTCCGCACGCGGGTCCAAACATGGCAGGACTTCTTGCCACCTGTTTCAACCTCCTTTTGCCCTGAGCCTGTCGGAAGCGAAGCTGGCGCGAAGCGTCAACGACGCACACCAATCTTGCGCAAAGGCACAGTCCGCCAAGCTCAAATGTCACGCGCGCCCTTCGACGGGCTCAGGGCGAACGGGGTAAAGAGGAAAGAGTACGCCCCTGGGCTGCATCCCAAGATTCTCCCGTGTAAGAGGAGGATCGAAAAGGCGAGATCTCCAGGCGATATGATCGCCAAAAAGAAAACCCCGCCGGAGCGCTAACTCCGGCGGGGTATTTCGTTCAGGCTTGAGAGCGGAAGCCTACGCTTCGGTTTCGCTTTCGCTACCCTCGTCCTGTTCCAGCACTTCGCCTTCGTTGCTCTGCTGGAGGTATTCGCCCGCATCGGCATCGGTGCCGTGGGTTTCACCCTCGACCTTCGCCAGCGGATCGTCGCCCAGCGCGGCTTCGGGGCCCTGCGCCAGTTCGGCGGCATGCTCTTCCTCGGCCGAAGCCGGTGCGATCAGAGCTTCCTGCAGCTTGCGATAGGACGCACGGAGCGCGGCATCGCGGCCGGACGCCACAACGCGGATCCGGTTCATGCCCGCGCCGGTGCCGGCGGGGATGAGACGGCCCACGATCACGTTCTCCTTCAGGCCGATCAGCGAATCCTTCTTCCCTTCGACCGCCGCCTGCGTGAGCACGCGGGTGGTTTCCTGGAAGGAAGCCGCCGAGATGAACGAACGGGTCTGCAGCGATGCCTTGGTGATGCCCAGCAGCACAGGCTTGCCCACGGCGGGCTGTTTGCCCTTGCCCAGCTTCGCGTTGTACTCGTTCATTTCCTCGTAATCGACCTGCTCGCCGGCCAGCAGCGTGGTATCGCCGCCATCGGTGATCTCGACCTTCTGCAGCATCTGGCGAACGATCACCTCGATGTGCTTGTCGTTGATCTTCACGCCCTGCAAGCGATAGACTTCCTGGATTTCCGCGACGAGGTATTCGGCCAGGGCCTCGATGCCCATCACTTCCAGAATGTCGTGCGGATCGGGGCTGCCCGAAATCAGGTTGTCGCCCTTCTTCACGAAGTCGCCTTCCTGAACGTCGATCACCTTGCTCTTGGGGATCAGGTACTCGACGGGTTCGCCTTCCTCGGGAATGATCGCGATCTTGCGCTTCGCCTTGTAGTCACGGACGAATTCGATCCGGCCGCTGATCTTGGCGATGATCGAATTGTCCTTCGGCTTGCGCGCTTCGAACAGCTCGGCAACGCGCGGCAGACCGCCGGTGATGTCGCGCGTCTTGGAAGCTTCGCGGGTCGCACGGGCAAGAATGTCACCCGCTTCGACCTGCTGGCCGTCCTCGACCGAAAGCGTCGTGCCCGGAGCCAGCATGTAGCGCGCGGCTTCGGTGTCCTCGCCCTTCTTGTCCCCTTCGGAACCCAGCAGGGTGAGGCGCGGACGCAGATCTTCCTTCTTGGAACGGCTTGCGGTCGCACGATGCTCCGTCACGACGCGGCTGGTCATGCCGGTCGCTTCGTCGGTCTGTTCGATCAGCGTGCGGCCGTCGATCAGGTCCTGATAGCGAACGATGCCCGAGGTTTCCGTGATGATCGGCAGGGTGAACGGATCCCATTCAGCCAGACGGTCACCGATCTTCACCTTGTCGCCATCCTTGAACATGACGACGGTGCCGTAGGGAACCTTGTGGATTTCGCGCTCGCGGCCTTCGGCGTCGATCACCGCGATTTCACCGGTCCGGGCCAGCGAGAGCGAGCGCCCGCGCTTGTCCTTGATGGTGGGCATATCGCGCAGTTCGATCTTGCCGTCCGAGATGGCTTCGAGATGCGAGGTTTCGTTCACCTGCGCGGCACCGCCGATGTGGAAGGTACGCATGGTCAGCTGGGTGCCCGGTTCACCGATCGACTGGGCGGCGATGACGCCAACCGCTTCGCCGATGTTCACCGGAGTACCACGGGCAAGGTCGCGGCCGTAGCAGGTGCCGCATACGCCCTGTTCGGCGACGCAGACCAGCGGCGAGCGGATCTTGGCCGACTGGACTTCGGCTTCCTCGATCGCCTTCACCATCGGCTCGTCAAGCAGGGTGCCCGACTTGACGATGATCTCACCCGTCTTCGCGTTGACCAGATCCTCGGCGGTGGTGCGGCCCAGGATACGTTCGCCAAGCGAGGCGATGACCGAACCGCCCTGCACGATGGCACGCATTTCGAGCGCGTGATCCGTCTTGCAGTCTTCCTCGACGATGACGCAGTCCTGCGACACGTCGACCAGGCGGCGGGTCAGGTAACCCGAGTTAGCCGTCTTCAACGCGGTATCGGCCAGACCCTTGCGGGCGCCGTGGGTCGAGTTGAAGTATTCAAGAACGGTCAGGCCTTCCTTGAAGTTCGAGATGATCGGCGTCTCGATGATTTCGCCGCTCGGCTTGGCCATCAGGCCGCGCATGCCGGCGAGCTGCTTCATCTGCGTCGGCGAACCACGCGCGCCGGAGTGGCTCATCATGTAGATCGAGTTGATCTGCTTCTGGCGGCCATTCTCGTCGATCGGGGTCGCGCGGATTTCGTCCATCATGGCGTTCGCCACCTGGTCGCCGCAACGGCTCCAGGCGTCGATCACCTTGTTGTACTTTTCCTGCTGGGTGATGAAGCCGTCCTGGTACTGCTGCTCGTAATCGGCAACCAGCGCCTTGGTCTGATCCACCAGTTCCGTCTTCGAATCCGGGATGATCATGTCATCCTTGCCGAAGGAAATGCCCGCGCGGCAGGCGTGGCGGAAACCAAGCGCCATGATCGCGTCGGCGAACAGCACCGTGTCCTTCTGGCCGGTGTGACGATAGACCTCGTCGATCACGTCGCCCACGTCCTTCTTGGTGAGGAGGCGGTTGACTGTGTCGAAGGGCACCTTGTGGCTCTTGGGCAGGCATTCGCCGATGAGCATGCGGCCCGGAGTGGTTTCGTAGCGGGTCATCCGCTCCACGCCGTCTTCGCCGGTCTGCGGGACGCGGCTGACGATCTTGGAGTGCAGCGTAACCGCACCCACTTCCAGTGCCTGGTGCACTTCGGCCATGTCGGCCAGCAACATGCCTTCACCCGGCTCGCCCTGGCGATCCATCGAAAGGTAATACAGGCCCAGCACCATGTCCTGCGAAGGCACGATGATCGGCTTGCCGTTGGCGGGCGACAGGATGTTGTTGGTCGACATCATCAGCACGCGCGCTTCAAGCTGGGCTTCCAGCGAAAGCGGCACGTGGACGGCCATCTGGTCACCGTCGAAGTCGGCGTTGAAGGCCGAGCAGACGAGGGGGTGCAGCTGGATCGCCTTGCCTTCGATCAGCACGGGTTCGAAGGCCTGGATGCCGAGGCGGTGAAGCGTGGGCGCGCGGTTCAGCATGACCGGGTGCTCGCGGATCACTTCGTCCAGGATGTCCCAGACTTCCTTGCGTTCCTTTTCGACCCACTTCTTCGCCTGCTTCAAGGTCATCGAAAGACCCTTGGCGTCAAGGCGCGCGTAGATGAACGGCTTGAACAGTTCGAGCGCCATCTTCTTAGGCAACCCGCACTGGTGCAACTTGAGTTCCGGGCCGGTCACAATGACCGAACGACCCGAATAGTCGACGCGCTTGCCGAGCAGGTTCTGGCGGAAGCGGCCCTGCTTGCCCTTGAGCATGTCGGACAGCGATTTCAGCGGACGCTTGTTGGCGCCGGTGATGACGCGGCCACGGCGGCCATTGTCGAACAGCGCGTCAACGGCTTCCTGCAGCATGCGCTTTTCGTTGCGGACGATGATGTCCGGCGCGCGCAGCTCCATCAGGCGCTTGAGGCGGTTGTTGCGGTTGATCACGCGGCGATAGAGATCGTTGAGATCCGACGTCGCGAAGCGGCCGCCGTCCAGCGGAACCAGCGGGCGCAGTTCAGGCGGAATGACCGGCACGACTTCGAGGATCATCCATTCCGGACGGTTGCCGGAATCGATGAAGCTTTCCACGACCTTCAGGCGCTTGATAATCTTCTTGGGCTTCAGCGTGGACTTGGTGGTCGCCAGCTCTTCCAGAAGGTCTTCACGCTCCTGCACGAGGTCGAGATCGATCAGCATGTGCTTCACGGCTTCGGCGCCGATGCCGGCGGAGAAGGCGTCTTCGCCATACTCGTCCTGCGCGTCGAGCAGTTCGTCTTCGGTCAGAAGCTGGTACTTTTCGAGCGGGGTCAGGCCCGGCTCGATCACGACATAGCTTTCGAAGTACAGGATACGCTCAAGCTGCTTGAGCTGCATGTCCAGCAGCAGGCCGATGCGCGAAGGCAGCGACTTGAGGAACCAGATATGCGCAACCGGCGCGGCCAGTTCGATATGGCCCATGCGCTCGCGGCGCACCTTGGTCACGGTCACTTCGACGCCGCACTTCTCGCACACGACGCCCTTGTACTTCATGCGCTTGTACTTGCCGCACAGGCACTCGTAATCCTTCACCGGGCCGAAGATGCGCGCGCAGAACAGGCCGTCACGCTCAGGCTTGAAGGTACGATAGTTGATCGTTTCCGGCTTCTTGATCTCGCCGAAGGACCACGAACGGATACGCTCGGGCGACGCGATCCCGATCTGGATCTGGTCGAAGGTTTCCGGCTTTGCCATCTGGTTGGTGAATTTGGTCAGGTCGTTCATCTTTTTCGTCCCTTTAAAGGGTCAATCTCTGTTGCGGAGCGTCCGGGCCCTGCCTGCGTGAGGCAGGGCCGCGGCGCTTACTCCGCTGCCTCCGCGTAACCGTCGCCATCCTCGTCCTCGTCGGCGTGCGAGGAAAGTTCGACGTTGAGGCCGAGGCTGCGCATTTCCTTGACCAGCACGTTGAAGCTTTCGGGAATGCCGGCTTCGAACGTGTCGTCACCCTTGACGATCGCGTCGTAGACCTTGGTGCGGCCGATCACGTCGTCCGACTTCACGGTCAGCATTTCCTGCAGCGTATAGGCCGCGCCGTAGGCCTGGAGCGCCCAGACCTCCATTTCCCCGAAGCGCTGGCCGCCGAACTGCGCCTTGCCGCCCAGCGGCTGCTGGGTGACGAGCGAGTACGGACCGATCGAACGGGCGTGGATCTTGTCGTCGACAAGGTGGTGCAGCTTCAACATGTAGATGTAGCCGACGGTCACCTTGCGGTCGAACGCCTCGCCGGTACGGCCGTCGAACAGGGTCACCTGGCCCGACGTGTCGTAACCTGCCTTTTCGAGCATCGCCGAAACGTCAGCCTCGCGCGCGCCGTCGAACACCGGAGTGCCCATCGGGATGCCGCTGGTGAGGTTGCCGGCCAGTTCGATCACTTCCGAAGACGAACGAGCGTCGATCTCGGCGTGATACTGTTCGCCGTAGATGTCCTTCAGCTTCTCGGTCAGCGCCTGCGGGGGCTGGGCCGTTTCCGGATCGGGATTGGCAAGGCGCCATTCCTCGAGCGCCGCCTGGACCTGCAGGCCCAGACCGCGGGCAGCAAGACCCAGGTGGGTTTCGAAGATCTGCCCCACGTTCATGCGCGAAGGCACGCCTAGCGGGTTCAGCACGATGTCGACATGCGTACCGTCTTCCAGGAACGGCATGTCTTCGCACGGCAGGATGCGCGAAATCACGCCCTTGTTGCCGTGGCGGCCGGCCATCTTGTCGCCCGGTTGCAGCTTGCGCTTCACCGCGACGAACACCTTGACCATCTTCAGCACGCCAGGAGCGAGTTCGTCGCCCCGTTCCAGCTTCTCGCGGCGATCTTCGAACTTGTCGTTGATCAGCTTCGCAGCCTCGTCATACTGGGTCTTGACCGCTTCAAGCTGGCTCTGACGCGCATCGTCGGCGACAGCGAACTTGAACCATTCGTGCCGCTCGACCGTGTCGAGCAGTTCCTCGTCGATCGCGGCGCCTTTCTTGATCCCCTTCGGAGCAGCCGCAGCCGTCTGGCCCAGCAGCATGTCGCGGAGGCGATTATAGGTTGCACGATTGAGGATGGCGCGTTCGTCTTCCGCGTCCTTCTTGAGGCGTTCGATTTCCTCGTTCTGGATCGCGCGGGTACGGTCATCGATCTCGATGCCGTGGCGATTGAACACGCGCACTTCAACGATCGTCCCGGCAACGCCCGGCGGCAGGCGCAGCGAGGTGTCGCGCACGTCGCTGGCCTTTTCACCGAAGATGGCGCGCAGGAGCTTCTCTTCCGGCGTCATCGGGCTTTCGCCCTTCGGCGTGATCTTACCGACCAGGATGTCGCCCGGATGCACTTCGGCGCCGATATAGACGATGCCCGCTTCGTCGAGGTTGCGCAGCGCTTCCTCGCCGACATTCGGGATGTCGCGGGTGATGTCTTCCGGCCCGAGCTTGGTGTCGCGCGCCATGACTTCGAATTCCTCGATGTGGATCGAGGTGAACACGTCGTCCTTCACGATGCGTTCGGAGATCAGGATCGAGTCTTCGTAGTTGTAGCCGTTCCAGGGCATGAACGCGACGAGGCTGTTGCGGCCCAGCGCCAGCTCGCCGAGATCGGTCGAAGGACCGTCGGCCAGGATATCGCCTTCAACGACCACATCGCCCACCTTCACCAGCGGACGCTGGTTGATGCAGGTGTTCTGGTTCGAACGCTGGAACTTCTGCAGCGTGTAGATGTCCACGCCCGACTTGCCGGCTTCGATGTCACCGGAAGCGCGGATCACGATGCGGGTCGCGTCCACCTGGTCGACCACGCCGCCGCGCAGGGCGCCGATGGCGGCACCGGAATCCCGGGCCACCGTTTCCTCCATGCCGGTGCCCACGAAAGGCGCCTCCGCACGGACGAGCGGCACGGCCTGGCGCTGCATGTTCGAACCCATCAACGCGCGGTTGGCGTCATCGTTTTCCAGGAAGGGAATGAGCGATGCGGCGACCGAGACCAGCTGCTTGGGCGAAACGTCCATCAGCGTGATCTGTTCGCGCGGGAGCATCACGAATTCGCCGTTTTCACGTGCGGAGACGAGATCCTCGACGAAGCTGCCATCTTCCTGCGTTTCGGCCGAAGCCTGCGCCACGGCGTGCTTCTGCTCTTCCATCGCGGAAAGATAGGTGACTTCGCTCGTCACCTTGCCTTCGATGACCTTGCGGTACGGGGTTTCGATGAAGCCGTACTTGTTGACGCGGCTGAAGCTCGCCAGCGAGTTGATCAGACCGATGTTCGGGCCTTCCGGCGTTTCAATCGGGCAGATACGGCCATAATGCGTGGGGTGAACGTCGCGGACTTCGAAGCCTGCGCGCTCACGCGTAAGACCACCCGGCCCGAGCGCCGAAACGCGGCGCTTGTGGGTGACTTCGGACAGCGGATTGGTCTGGTCCATGAACTGCGAGAGCTGGCTGGAGCCGAAGAACTCGCGCACCGCGGCCACGGCGGGCTTCGCGTTGATCAGGTCGTTCGGCATCACGGTCGACACATCGACCGAACTCATGCGTTCCTTCACCGCGCGTTCCATGCGCAGCAGGCCGACACGATACTGGTTTTCGAGCAGTTCGCCCACCGAGCGGACGCGACGGTTGCCGAGGTTGTCGATGTCATCGACTTCGCCCTTGCCGTCCTTCAGGTTCACCAGTTCCTTCACCACGGCGAGAATGTCGTCCGAGCGCAGGGTGGTGACGGTGTCTTCGGCGTCGAGGCCGAGGCGCATGTTCAGCTTCACGCGGCCCACGGCGGAAAGGTCGTAGCGGTCGGCATCGAAGAACAGGCCTTCGAACAGCGCTTCGGCGGTTTCCTTCGTCGGCGGTTCGCCCGGACGCATGACCTTGTAGATGGCTTCGAGGCCTTCATCGCGGTTCTCGGCCTTGTCGACCTGCAGCGTGTTGCGGATCCAGGGGCCGGTGTTGACGTGGTCGATGTCCAGCAGTTCGAGGCGGTCGATCCCGGCCTTGTCCAGCTGGTCGAGGTTTTCGGGCGAGACTTCATCGCCGGCTTCGATCCAGATGCGGCCGGTCGACTCGTCGATCATGTCGTGCGCGGCGTAGCGGCCGAAGATTTCCTCGGTCGGGATCAGCAGTTCGGCCAGGCCGTCCTTGCCTGCCTTGTTCGCTGCGCGCGGGCTGATCTTCTGGTTCGCGGGGAACACTTCTTCGCCGGTCTTGGCGTCGATCAGGGCGAAGGTCGGCTTCTGGCCGCGCCACTGTTCGGCCACGAACGGAATCTTCCAGCCGTCGGTCGCGCGTTGCCAGGCGATGGTGCTGTAGAAATAGTTGAGCATCTGCTCGCTATCGAGCCCCAGCGCATACAGCAGCGAGGTGACCGGCAGCTTGCGCTTGCGGTCGATGCGGACGTTCACGATGTCCTTGGCGTCGAATTCGAAATCGAGCCACGAACCACGATAAGGGATCACGCGGGCAGCGAAGAGGAACTTGCCCGAAGAGTGCGTCTTGCCGCGGTCATGATCGAACAGCACACCCGGCGAACGGTGCATCTGGCTGACGATGACGCGCTCGGTTCCGTTCACGATGAAGGTGCCGTTCTCGGTCATGAGCGGCATGTCGCCCATGTACACGTCCTGCTCCTTGATATCGAGGACCGAACGGGTTTCGGTCTCGGCATCCACTTCGAACACGATCAGGCGCAGCGTGACCTTCATCGGCGCCGCATAGGTGATGCCGCGCTGGCGGCATTCGGTCGTGTCGTACTTGGGATCCTCAAGCTCGTAATGGACGAAGTCCAGCTCGGCAGTGCCGGCGAAGTCCCGGATCGGGAAGACCGAGCGCAGCGTCTTTTCCAGGCCGGAGACATAACCCGTCTCACGGTTGGAGCGCAGGAACTGCTCGTAGCTTTCGCGCTGGACCTCGATCAGGTTCGGCATCTTCACGACTTCGTGAATGTCGCCGAAGATCTTGCGGATGCGCTTCTTCGCGCTGCCGGTCGGAACTTTCGCCGCAGGGGCCTTGGGGGTCGCCATGGAGGATATCGCCTCTTCAGTATTGCGTGCCGACGCGTCTTCGCGCCAGCATCGTAAATTTCGCCACGCGCGGATGTGGCCCATAGTGGGGACGCAGAAAAAGCCGCAGGCACACGGCGCCCTTCTGGGCCCGCTGCTGCAGCTTGCGTCGCGACTACGGTTACGCCAGTGCTTCCTTCCTGAGCGAACCCCCGCGCCGGGCTCGCCTTGCTCGAAGCAATCTGACGGAACCGCATATAGGTGCGGCAGGCACATGAGTCAAACCGTATGCCGCGTCCGCGCGGGGCGATTTGCCGAGGACGGGCACACACAATGCACCCGTATTTCGATGATTGATTGACTTTCCCGGCCCCTTTGGCCAAAGGCCTGCCCGACCAGCGGGCTTTTGCGCGCGGGTCATCCGTCCGAGACAGTTGGTGAAGGCAATCTGGCCTTCTTAATTTCCAGCCTAGACGGGAAAGAGATTAAAGGCGTCGCCCGGCCTCGGCCGTTGCTCCGCATTTGGCGTCATATATGGCGCAACTCCTTCCCATCAATGGACTCGCCCGTGTCGTTCTGCGGCTTCATGCCGTGGCGATATGGACAAACGTAGCCGATCGCTCGGCCATTCGGGTCGGGCGGTCACATGTGAAGGAGTAAGGCATGGATCGTTCGCAAAAAGCCGATTCGGTCGCCCAGCTCAACGCAACCTTCAAAGAGGTCGGCGTAGCGGTGATCACCCGCAACGTCGGTCTGTCGGTGGCTCAGTCCACCGACCTCCGCTCGAAGATGCGTGATGTTGGCGCGACCTACAAGGTTGCGAAGAACCGTCTTGCCAAGCTTGCCATCAAGGACACGGATTACGCCGGTCTCGAGGAATATCTCTCGGGCCCGACGGCGATCGCGACTTCGGTCGACCCGGTTGCCGCCGCGAAGGCTGTCGTGGACTTTGCAAAGACCAACCCGAAGCTCGAAATCGTGGGTGGTTCCATGGGCAGCACGCTGCTCGACGAAGCTGGTGTCAGGGCGCTCGCGTCCCTGCCCTCGCTCGACGAGCTGCGCGCAAAGCTTGTTGGCCTCGTTCAGGCTCCGGCGACCAAGATCGCCCAGCTCTCCACCGCTCCGGCGGCGAAGCTGGCGCGCGTCTTCGGCGCCTATGCCGCGAAAGATGCCGCGTAAGACGTTTTTCCAGCGTTCACCCGGTTAACTGCCGGGCCAAGCTATCAAATTGGAGTAAAATCAAATGGCCGATATCGCCAAGATCGTAGAAGAACTGTCGCAGCTCACCGTTCTCGAAGCTGCCGACCTCGCCAAGGCTCTCGAAGAAGCATGGGGCGTTTCCGCCGCTGCTGCCGTTGCTGTTGCTGGCCCTGCCGGCGGCGGTGCTGCTGCTGAAGCTGCTGAAGAGAAGACCGAATTCGACGTGATCCTCACCGGCGACGGTGGCAAGAAGATCAACGTCATCAAGGAAGTCCGCGCCATCACCGGCCTGGGTCTGGGCGAAGCCAAGGCTCTGGTTGAAGAAGCGCCGAAGGCCGTCAAGGAAGGCGTTTCCAAGGCTGAAGCCGAAGAAATCAAGAAGAAGATCGAAGAAGCCGGCGGCACCGTCGAACTCAAGTAATCTTCTTCCGGTTCCTTACCGGACGAAACACGAAAGGGCGGTCCTGCGGGGCCGCCCTTTTTGCATGCGCCTGCTTCTCCGGATACCCCGAACCCTTCTCTTTGGTATCTGCATTGGCAAACCGCCAATCCCAAAAAAGAAAGGCGGCATCCTGCGACACCGCCCTCTCCGTTGCCGGAGATTAGGATTGGAGCCCGGCCGGGAGACGTGGCCGGGCGCCGAACATGCGGGCTACATTTTTACCCGCACGCCCATTTTGAATGCCCGCCCGATAGGGTCGAACAGGATCTGGTTGGTGCCGCCGGTCGCACCCGGAATGATCGGTGGATCCTTGTCGAGCAGGTTATTGATCGTGCCGAAGATCTGGTACTGCTGCCCGTTGCCGCCGTGGATCGTGTACTGGGCCGAGAGGTCCAGATAGAACCGTCCGGGCACATTGTTGTTGTCCACGCTGTTGGGCAGGGTCGGCGCATAGCCGTCCTGATCCGGGCCGACGAAATTGGTCCAGAAGATGCCCGCCGGGATGTAACGGCCATGGGTGGTCAGCTTCAGATCATCCAGCGTCCAGCTCAGCATGCCGTCGATGATGTAGTCTGGCACGCCCGGCACGGTGCCGGTGCGCACCCCGGTCTGGCCGGCACGATCGACCGCGCCGGCGCTGTCCGTCAGGGTCAGGTCCTTGACCACGTTTGCCAGCACGGTGAGGTCCAGATCACCCGCACTGCCGAGCGGCTGGCGGTACTGGAACTCGATATCGAAGCCGCGCGTGCGCAATTCGTTGGAGTTGAGGAAGATGTCGTCGATTTGCGTGATCACGCCATTCACGTCGCGGGTGATGAGGGCGCAATATTCCGTCACCCCTTCCTCGCAACGATTGGCCAGGGTCTGCGCCCCCAGCGTGCCGATCGCATCGTTCACCTTGATGTCGTAATAGTCGACCGACAGGCGAAGCCTGCCGAGCGCACCGCTGCTGCGGGGGGTCAGCACACCGCCGATCGTCCAGCTATCCGCCTTCTCGACCGAGAGGTCCGGGTTCGACCCGGTCATCACGGTGGGGTTGGTCTGAAGGCCATCGCGGGGGTCGGTCAGGCCAATCGACGTCTTGGTGCGCGGGCCGACCAGTTCCGACAGGTTGGGCGCACGAATGTCTCGCGAGCGCGTGGCCCGCAGGCGCAGGCCGTCGACCGGTTCATACACCGCGCCGAGCTTCCAGGTGGTGACGGCGCCGGTGGTGCTGTAGTCGGTGCGACGGATCGCGCCGTTGATGTCCAGCGCATAGCCGAGCGCGGAATCCTTCAGCACCGGCACGCCGATTTCGGCGTAGACTTCCTTCACGTCCACCGAGCCCTCCAGACTGGAGCCGTTGAGCGTCCAGAAGCCGTTCTGGGCGGAAATCGGATCGGTGTCGCCGCTGATTTCGTCACGCCGATATTCGCCGCCGACCGCCAGGTTCACCGAACCGGCCGGCAGATCGAACACTTCGCCCTGCACGTTGAGCGCCACCACATGCTGGTTATTGCGGGTGCGCTGGAAACCTTCGCCAGTGACGTATCCCGCCGCTCCGCTGGAGAACAGGCCTTCACCGAACGGGTTGTAAGGCGCGCATGACGCATCGTCATTGTCCGGATTGGCATCCGCATTGATCCGGCAGACCGCTCCGCCGGCGCCATCGCTCACCGCGTCGGTGGCATTCAGCAGATTGGCGAGAATGACCGAGTTATAGGATTTCTGGGTGAAGTTCGTCCGCCCGTACTGGTACGACAGGTCCCAGTTCCAGCGTGAGCCGAGTTCACCTGCCAGCCCCGCGATGATACGATAGGTCTCCGTTTCCGCGACGGCACGAGCCGGTCCCAGGTCGAAGTCCGCCTTGCCCAGCAGGATCGACGCGGCGCCGGCATCGTCCATCGCTTCGCCGATCGCGTCGGGCAGGAAAGGATTGTCCCGCTTGATGAAGCCCAGCAACGAGCCGTTGAAATCCCGCAGGACGTTCCCGATGACTTCGCCCTTTACCTTGCCATAGGACATGTCGAGCGATGCCTTGATCGTATCGCTGACATCGTAAGTGGCTGTGCCGTAGAGCGAATAGCGCTCCACCGGCACCTTCATCCGATAGGGCGAAATGAAGGAATTGCGGCCGGTCCCTTCCCCGCCCAGCATGAACAGAGAACCCACCAGCGTCCCATATTCGAAATCGCGCGGCGTGCCGTCGGGCGTGAAGGTGATCCCGCGCAGCGGATCGGTCGCGGCGGTGCCAATCGCCTGGCCCAGCGCGTTGTAGGAACGGTTGATCAAGCCGCCCGGCGCAACCGTGGAGGTGTTCACGCCGGCGATGATCAGGTTGCCCGGCAGGCCGCCCGTGCCCGCGGGCGTGTTCCCCAGGATCAGCGTCTGCGTGGCGCACCAGTCGCGCGTGTAGCAATCGCCCAGCCCGTCATTGTTCTCGTATTCGCCGGCCAGGGTAATATGCAGCCGATCGCCGATCTGCGCACCGCCAGCCACGCTGAAGAACTGGCTTTCATCGTCCCCCCGCTCGGAGATGCCGTAGATCGCCTCGGCCTTGAGGCCGGTGAAGTTGCGGTCGAGAATGAAGTTGACCACGCCGGCCACCGCGTCGGAGCCATAGGCAGCCGATGCCCCGCCGGTGACGACTTCGGTCTGCCGCACAAGCGCGGACGGGATCAGGTTGACGTCCACGGTCCCCTGCGATGTGCTGGGAACGAAGCGCTTGCCATCCACCAGGACCAGCGTGCGCGGTGCGCCGAGACCGCGAAGGTCGAGGATGCGGGCGCCGACATTGCCGCCGTTCGTCGCCTGGGTGGCGGGGCCAGTGGTCGCGCGGAAGCTGGGAAGCTGGTTCAGCGCGTCGCCGACATTGGTGATGGAAAGGGCCTGGACACGGTCTGCGCCCAGAACGGTAACGGGGGTGGGCGCGGTAAAGCCGCCCTGGATGCGCGAACCGGTAACAACGATGGCACCGCCGCCGCTATCCGCGGCAGGGGCGCTCTCCCGGGTTGTCGTGGTTTGCGCGGTATCCGCGCCATCGTCCTGCGCCAAGGCGGGGGCGGACCACAAGACCGCGGCCATCGCGGCCAGGCATCCGCCGGCGAGTGTGCGTCCACGCACATGCTCGAGAACGTGCATCAGGTTTCTCTCCTCCGTATTTTTTTATATAGCAGGCTATCTATTCGGACATTATCAAGGACGGTCAATGGCACCACGCGAAGTGCCAGTATGCGCACAGCGAATTGGCGATATGGTAAATCGAACTTTGACAACGTTCTGTGGCTGCGAGCGGACAAGCACAGCCCGCCGCCCGCCCGAACCGGTCCATCGCGATCGAGACACGGTCCGTCGCTGGACGCATCGGAGACGGATGGATGAATACGAAAAAGGGCGGCGCCATTCGGCACCGCCCTTTTTTCAAGCCAGATATGCGCGGGGCGAAACCCCGCGTCAGGTCATTTCAGGCTCTTGATATATTCGATCACTTCCTTGCGCTTCGCCTCGTCCTTCATCCCGGCGAAGCTCATGCGCGTACCGGGGACGGTGCCGCGCGGATCGGCGAGGAACGCATCGAGCGTGGCGTCATCCCAGATGAGGCCGCTGTCCAGCATCGCCTGGCTGAACTGGAAACCTTCCACATCGCCTGCCTTGGTGCCGTGGATACCCGCAAGACTCGGGCCCAGGCCGTTCCGCCCGGGCTCCACCGCATGGCAGGCCTTGCACATCGCGAAGGATGCGGGCGCCCCACCGGCGGCGGGAGCCGAAGATGCCGAGGAAGGGGAGGATGCGGCAGTTTCAGCAGCGACCGGTTCCGCGCTTTCGCCAGCGGATTCGTCGCTACCGCCGCAAGCAGCAAGCAACAGTGCCAGCCCAATCGCTCCCGGGAGCTTCGTTCCAGCCAGCATCACAGATTTCATCGCTCGGTCTCCTGCCAGACGGGCCAATCCAAACCGGCCCGTTCCAGATCGCGCCGCGCCATGCACAAACCCCGTGTTTCTGCCAAGCCCCATCGCGCAACCGCCGCTTGCGAAAGGGTTTCCTGTGGCAAGCATGCCGCATCATGCCCCCGATCGCCGCAGCGGTTACACTTGCTACTTTTACCTGACACAGGCCGCGCCTATCCGGGCCGGCTTCCATGTTCGAGACTGCATCCCCAACCAACTGGCGCTCCGAATTCGCCGCCACGCTGCGCCTTGCGGTGCCGCTGTCGCTGGCCGGGTTGCTGCAGATGGCGACTCATGCGACCGACGTGATCTTCGTCGCTCGCCTGGGCGAGGAAGCACTGGCGGCATCCAGCCTGTCCATCGCGATCTTCGGGGTCGTGACCTGGAGCCTGTCCGCCTTCACCGGCTCCGTGGCTGCGCTGATCGCGGCGGAACTGGGACGGCGCAGGCATGCGGTGCGCGAAGTGCGCCGCTCGGTCCGCATGGCGCTGTGGCTGGCCGTGGTGAGTTCGATGGTCGGGATGGCGGTGTGCCTGGCGGGCAAGTCGCTGATGCTGCTGACCGGGCAGGACCCGCACATCGCAGACCTTGCCGGCGGCTATATGGCGATCCTGATGTGGGCCATGCCCTGCATGATCCTGGCCAATGTGCTGCGCAACTTCGTGTCGGCGCTGGGCCGCCCGATCTATGCCACGGCAATCACCGGGCTGGGCGTGGTGGTGAACTGCATCGGCAACTACGCGCTGGTCTTCGGCAATCTGGGCGCACCCGCGCTGGGCCTGCAGGGCTCCGCGATCGCCACGACCTTCGCCTCCGTCATCGTATTCCTGGCCTATGTCGTTGCGATAGAGCGTAACCGCATCTTCCGGCGCTATTACATCTGCGGCCGGTTCTGGCGCCCGGAATGGACGCATTTCCGCAACATCCTGAAGATCGGCCTGCCGGTTGCGATCACCGTTCTTGCGGAAGCCGGGTTGTTCAGCGGCGCGGCCTTCCTGATGGGCCGGATCGGGCCAAGCGAACTGGCGGGGCACACGCTGGCGCTCAACATCGCGGCCTTCGCCTTCCAGGTGCCCTTCGCCATCGGCCAGGCCGCCGCGATCCGCGTGGGCTATCACTATGGCGCCCGGAACCTGCGCGCGATCGGCATGGCGGGCTGGTCTGCCGTGATTCTGGGAGGCGGCTTCATGGGCATGACCGCGCTGGCGATGCTGCTGGCGCCACTGGCGCTGCTCTCGGTCTATGTCGACGTTACGGCGCCGGCCAATGCCGCGCTGCTGGGCTTTGCCGTGCAATACATGGTGGTCGCCGCCGCTTTCCAGCTGTTCGACGGCATCCAGGCAGTGGCGATGGGCTCGCTCCGCGGCTTGCAGGATACGCGGGTTCCGATGGCGATCGCAGTGTTCGGCTACTGGGTGCCCGGCCTCGGCTGCTCGCTGCTGCTGGGCTTCTACACCCCACTGCAGGGGACCGGTGTGTGGATCGGGTTGCTGGTAGGCCTCGTAGTGGTCGCGGCGGCAATGCTCTGGCGCTGGAACCGGCGAGACGCGCTGGGCCTGCTGCCGGCCGAAAAAATCATCGGTCGAATCGCTTGACGCCCGCTGGCAGCGCCACCATATCCCCGCCGCTGGCACTCTAACTGTGCGAGTGCCAACACGTTTTTTAACACTCATTTTTGGAAGAGGTCATCATCATGGCATTCCGTCCGCTGCACGACCGTGTGCTGGTCCGCCGCATCGAAGCCGACGAAAAGACCGCCGGCGGCATCATCATCCCCGATAGCGCCAAGGAAAAGCCCAGCGAGGGCGAAATCGTCGCCGTTGGAACCGGCTCCCGCTCGGAAGACGGCAAGGTTACCCCGCTCGACGTCAAGGCTGGCGATCGCGTGCTGTTCGGCAAGTGGTCCGGCACCGAAGTCAAGGTCGACGGTGAAGATCTGCTGATCATGAAGGAAAGCGACATTTTGGGCGTGATCTCCTGATCCGCACCTGACGCTTTCACACACTCAATTTCGTAAAGAGGAATAGAACAATGGCAGCCAAGGACGTGAAATTCTCGCGCGATGCGCGCGAACGCATCCTCAGGGGCGTCGACACACTCGCCGACGCCGTGAAGGTCACGCTCGGCCCCAAGGGCCGCAACGTCGTGATCGACAAGAGCTTCGGCGCTCCCCGCATCACCAAGGACGGCGTTACCGTCGCCAAGGAAATCGAACTCAAGGACAAGTTCGAAAACATGGGCGCGCAGATGCTGCGCGAAGTGGCTTCGAAGACCAACGATCTCGCGGGTGACGGCACCACCACCGCCACCGTGCTGGCCCAGGCGATCGTGCGCGAAGGCATGAAGTCGGTTGCCGCCGGCATGAACCCGATGGACCTGAAGCGCGGCATCGATCTGGCCGTCACCAAAGTCACCGAAAACCTGAAGGCCCGTTCCAAGCCCGTCGCCGGGACCAAGGAAATCGCCCAGGTCGGCATCATCTCCGCCAATGGCGACACCGTGGTCGGCGAGAAGATTGCCGAAGCGATGGAAAAGGTCGGCAAGGAAGGCGTGATCACCGTGGAAGAGGCCAAGGGCCTCGAATTCGAACTCGATGTCGTTGAAGGCATGCAGTTCGACCGCGGCTACCTGTCGCCCTATTTCGTGACCAACCCGGAAAAGATGACGGTCGACCTCGATAACCCGTACATCCTGATCCACGAGAAGAAGCTTTCGAACCTCCAGTCGATGCTGCCGATCCTCGAAGCAGTGGTCCAGTCGGGCCGCCCGCTGCTGATCATCGCGGAAGACATCGAAGGCGAAGCGCTGGCCACCCTGGTGGTCAACAAGCTGCGCGGCGGCCTCAAGGTCGCAGCCGTGAAGGCTCCGGGCTTCGGCGATCGCCGCAAGGCCATGCTGCAGGACATCGCAATCCTCACCTCCGGCGAGATGATCAGCGAAGACCTGGGCATCAAGCTGGAAACCGTCACGGTCGGCATGCTGGGCGAAGCCAAGCGCGTCACCATCGACAAGGACAACACCACCATTGTCGACGGTTCGGGCGAAGCCGATGTGATCAAGGCACGCGTCGAACAGATTCGCGCCCAGATCGAAACGACCACCAGCGACTATGACCGCGAAAAGCTGCAGGAACGTCTGGCCAAGCTCGCCGGCGGCGTTGCAGTGATCAAGGTTGGCGGCGCTTCGGAAGTCGAAGTGAAGGAACGCAAGGACCGCGTCGACGACGCTCTCCACGCCACCCGCGCCGCGGTTGAAGAAGGCATCGTCCCCGGTGGCGGCACCGCGCTGCTCTATGCCGGTCAGTCGCTTGACGGCCTCAAGGGCGCCAATGACGACCAGACCCGCGGCATCGACATCATCCGTCGCGCGCTGCAGGCTCCGGTTCGCCAGATCGCCGAAAACGCCGGCCATGACGGTGCGGTTGTTGCCGGCAAGCTGATCGACGGCAAGGACGAAACGCTGGGCTTCAACGCCGCGACCGACGTCTACGAAAACCTCGTGGCCGCCGGCGTGATCGACCCGACCAAGGTCGTGCGCACCGCCCTGCAGGATGCGGCTTCGGTCGCCGGCCTGCTGATCACCACGGAAGCGGCGATCAGCGAACTGCCTGATGACAACCGGGCAGCGGCTCCCGCCATGCCCGACATGGGTGGCATGGGCTTCTAAGCCCGCGCCATTCGGCAAGCACATCGGAAAGGGCCGGAGAGTGATTCTCCGGCCCTTTCTTTTTATCCGGTTCCCACGATAAGTACCCGAACCAGCGCGGAAATACCCCCGCCTGCCCGTTTCCCGCTCGTTTCATCGCGTAGTTAAAGTCGCTTCGTCGATAGGTTGCTTGCTCTCGCACAACGGCTGGTTAAGCATTTGCAAAGCTTGTTTGGGCAATTTGGGCGGATGGTCTTGGGTAAATTACGACGGTTCTTCGCAGCCATCGCGTTAGGCGCAGCCGCGCTTGCGCCGGTTCAGGCTGGGGCAGAGAACTTCGAAGCCAGTTTCGATCAGGCGTTCGGCACGCAGGTGCGTGTCCCGCTGTCGTTCCAGGCAACGTATCGCACGCAGCTGGAAGCGCAGATCGCCCGCCTTGCGGATCCGAGCGGCGGCCGCATCGGCGTGGCGGCGATCGATCTCAACACCGGGCAGGAAGTGTCGATCTTGGGCAACCAGCGGTTTCCGATGGCCAGCACCAGCAAGATCGCCATTGCCGCCACCTTCCTTGAAGGCGTGGACAAGGGCCGCTGGACCCTGGACCAGCAATTCCCGCTGATGGTTCCGCAGCCTTCCAAGCGGCTCTCAACCAAGGTCGCCCCGGTCAAGGCCGGCCGGCTGATGTCCGCCAGCGAGATGATCGAACGCATGATCACCCGCAGCGACAACCAGGCGACCGATGGCCTGCTGGCCGTGGTCGGCGGGCCGCAGGCGGTGAACAGCTGGATGCGCAGTACCGGTATCGAGGCGGATGGCTTCAGCCTGGACCGCGACATCGCCACGCTGGTGCGTGACGAAACCGAATATGATCCCGCGACCTATATCGACAAGCGCGATTCGGCGACGCCCATGGCCATGGCCCAATTGCTCAGGGGCCTGCATGAAGGGCGCTGGCTGAGTGCGAAAAGCCGCGGCGTCCTGATCGGCGCGATGGAGCGTTGCATCACCGGCAAGAACCGAATTCCCGGCAAGATGCCCGCGAACGTGCTGGTCGCGCACAAGACCGGCTCGCTTTACAACACGTCCAGCGATGTGGGGATCATCACCACGCCCGACGGACATAAAATCGCGCTGGCGATTTACGTGACCGGCGGGAAGATGGACCGTGGCTATCGGATCGACCGCATCGCCAACATCGCTCGGGCGCTGTACGACGGCTTTGCCACCGATACCGGTCGCGCCTGGGCCAGCGCGGATTACGCCGCCGGCGGATCCCAGTAATCCAGCGATCCTTCTGATGGTTTGCCGTCAGCCCCCCTGTGAGGCTGCCGTCAGCTTGTGATGAAAGGGGCTTCAAGCCCTGACGCAACGCGTCTGCAAGAGCCTGGTGTATCCGGTTTGCCGTGATGCCTGCGCCATCGTGCATCTTCCCGGGACAAACAAAAAGGGCGCGGCCCGAAGGCCGCGCCCTTTCCGATTCCGTTAACCGCGAGATTACTCGGCAGCAGCGGTCGCAGCAGCGTCGGTCGCGGTTGCGGCAGCGTCGGTCGCAGCAGCAGCAGCGTCGGTCGCGGTTGCGGCAGCGTCGGTCGCAGCAGCAGCGGCGTCGGTCGCGACTTCGGCAGCTTCTTCAACAGCAGCTTCTTCGGTGGGCTCTTCAGTCGGTTCCGACTGGCAGGCGGCGAGGGTCAGAGCAGCGCCGGCAGCAGCGGCGGCGAGAACGATCTTGCGCATGAATAGTAATCCTTGAACAGCGAGTAGACTACGCACGACATTCCGCCGCACGCAAAGCCTGCCGTCTCAAGCAGACTTCGGAGGCGACAAATAATGTCCAAATCAGGGGGATGCAAGCGTGTTAGCGGTTTGGCCCGCACGCCGACCCATACCGATGCTGTTTATCCTGCCCTTATTCCCCTCCCTCATGGCAGAATTGTGACGGCAAATCGCCCCGTCCACTATCGACGAATCCGGCTGACCTTGCCCCGGCGCGCTGCTACCACCGGCGCATGTCAGCCAAACAGCATCTCTATCTCGTGGACGGATCGTCCTACATATTCCGCGCTTATCACCGCCTCCCGCCCCTCACGGATCCCGAAGGAACACCCGTCGGCGCGGTCTATGGCTATACGACAATGCTGTGGAAACTTGCCGACGATCTGCACAAAGCGGACAGGCCGACGCATCTTGCGGTGATTCTGGACAAGGATTCCAAGAGCTTCCGCAACGAAATCTATGATCGGTACAAGGCGAATCGTCCGCCGCCGCCGGAAGACCTGATCCCCCAGTTCCCGCTGATTCGCGACGCGACCCGTGCATTCAGCCTTCCCTGTATCGAAGAGCAGGGCTTCGAGGCGGACGACCTGATCGCATCCTATGCCTGCGAGGCCGCGCGGCAGGGCTGGGACGTTACCATCGTTTCGTCGGACAAGGATCTGATGCAGCTTGTCGGCCCCGATGCGGCGACCGGCTCCGACATCGACATGCTCGACACGATGAAGAACATGCGCATCGGGATCGCCGAAGTGCAGGAGAAGTTCGGCGTCTCGCCCGACAAGGTGGGGGACGTGCTGGCCCTGATGGGCGATTCCGTCGACAATGTGCCCGGCATTCGCGGCATCGGCCCCAAGACGGCCACCAGGCTGATCCAGGATTATGGCGATCTGGAAAGCGCACTGGCCGCGGCCGAAGGCATGAAGCCCTCCAAGCTGCGCGAGAGGCTGATCGAGGAAGCCGAGATGGCGCGGCTCAGCCGGATCCTGGTCGAGCTCAAGCGCGACTGCCCGTTGCCGATGACGCTCGACGAACTGGCGCTCGACGCGATTCCCAAGGACCCGCTCGCCGCGTTTCTGGGCAAGCACGGTTTCACCAGCCTGCTGAAGCGCCTGGGTGACGGTTATGGCAGCCCTGCCCGGCCCACGGAGCTCAATCCCGCGAAGCAGGACAGGAAGGGCGAGGACGCCGCGCCGGAAGGCAACCGGCAGCCGCCGCCGGAAATGCCTGTGATCGACCGCAGCCTGTATCAATGCGTGCAATCGGAAAGCGAGCTGGCAAGCTGGATCGCGCGCGCTTTCGCCGCGCGGATGGTGGCGATCGACACGGAAACCTCCTCGCTCGATGCCATGCGCGCCGATCTGGTCGGTGTCAGCCTTGCCCTCGGCCCGAACGACGCATGCTATATCCCGCTTGCCCACGGCGGAACCGACCTGCTGGCCGAAACGCCCCAGCAGGTGGAGCGAACCACGGCGCTGGCCATGCTGAAACCGCTGCTGGAAAGCGATACGGTTCTGAAAGTCGGCCACAATATCAAATATGATCTCTCCATCCTCGCCCGCGCCGGCGAAGCGGTGGGAGGAATCTCCGTGTCGCCGATCGACGATACGATGATCATCAGCTTCGCGCTGGCGGCCGGCCGTGCCGAGCAGGGCATCGGCGGCGGGCACGGGATGGACGAATTGTCCGAACGCCACCTTGGCCACACCACGCTCACCTTCAAGGACGTCTGCGGCACCGGCAAGAAGCAGATTTCCTTCGGTGAAGTGCAGATCGACCGCGCCACCGAATATGCGGCGGAAGATGCCGATTGCACATGGCGCCTGTGGAAGACGCTGAAGCCCCGCCTGGCCGAAGAAGGCAGCACCCGGGTCTACGAACAGGTCGACCGCCCGCTGGTCCCCGTCGTCGCGCAGATGGAGCGCCACGGCATTCGCGTGGACCGCGAACAGCTGGCCCGCCTGTCCGGCGAGTTCGCCGAGACCATCGCATCGCTGGAAGGCGAGATACACGGCATCGCCGGAGAGCCCTTCACCATCGGCAGCCCCAAGCAGCTGGGTGACGTGCTGTTCGAGAAGATGGGCTTCAAGGGCGGCCCCAAGGGCAAGAGCGGGCAACATTCCACTGACCAGAGCGTGCTGGAACGGCTGGCGGGCGAAGGCGCGGAAATCGCCAGCAAGGTGCTCGAATGGCGCCAGCTCTCGAAGCTCAAGAACACCTATACGGATGCCTTGCAGGCCGCGATCAATCCGGGAACGCAGCGGGTGCACACCAGCTACAGCCTGGTCGGCGCGCAAACCGGGCGCCTTTCATCCACCGATCCCAACCTGCAGAACATCCCGATCCGCACGGAAATCGGCAGGCAGATTCGCAAGGCCTTCGTCGCGGAACCGGGCAATGTCCTTCTCGCGGCGGACTACAGCCAGATCGAGCTGCGGCTGGCCGCGCACATGGCGGACGTCCCTTCGCTGAAGGAAGCCTTCGCCGCCGGCGAGGATATCCACGCCCGCACGGCACTGGAGATGTTCGGCACGGTGGACCGCGATACGCGCGCGCGCGCCAAGACGATCAACTTCGCGATCCTCTACGGCATTTCCCGCTGGGGCCTGGGCGGGCGGCTGGGCGTCCCGGCCGAAGAAGCGCAGGCGATGATCGACCGCTATTTCGAACGTTTCCCCGGCATCCAGCGCTACATCCTGGAAACCCTGGAGACGGTGCGCGAGCGGGGCTATTCCGAAACGCTGTTCGGGCGGAAGACCTGGTTCCCCCGGATCAATTCCCGCCAGCAGGCCGAACGGCAGGGCAGTGAACGCGCCGCGATCAACGCGCCGATCCAGGGCACCAGCGCGGACATCATCAAACGCGCGATGGCCCGCATGATGCCCGCCCTGTCCGATGCCGGGCTCGGCCATGTCCGCATGCTGCTGCAAGTGCATGACGAACTGGTGTTCGAACTGCCCGAAGGCGATGTCGCGGCCGCCTCTCCGGTGATCGAGCGGGTGATGGCGGAGGCGGCGACCCCCGCCGTGACGCTGGACGTGCCGCTGGGCATCGAGATCGGCACAGGCTCCAATTGGGGGGACGCGCATTGATCATGCCCTGGCTGGGAGGCCTGACGGAGTGGGCAGGCCACGCCACGGGTACGATCATCGTGGTGGGCGTTGCCATATTGATCGCCCTGGCGGCCCATTTCGTGGTCTTCCTGGTGCTGGGCAAGGTTACCCGCCTTTCGCAAATGCATGGCGACGAACTGGTGGTCGAGCGGTTGCGGCAGCCCTTGCGCTGGTCGTTCGTGGCCATCGCCATTTCGGTGGCGAGCGAGGTGCAGCCCGGCATCGCCCATACCTGGGACGGCGTGGCCCGCTTCGCCGTGCCTGCCCTGCTCGGCTGGGTCGCCTTCTCGCTGATCAAGGCCTTCGCCCTCGCCATGGACAGCAGGGCCGAGCTTTCGGCCGACGAGCAGACCGCACGCAGCCGCCGCACCCGTATCGCGATCCTGTCCCGCGCGGCGGGTTTCGTGATCGTGTTCGTGACGGTGGCGCTGATGCTGCTGGGTATCCCCGGCGTCCGCAATGTCGGCGTCACGCTGATGGCATCGGCCGGTCTTGCCGGCCTGGCGGTGGGCGCCGCCGCGCAGCCCGCGCTGAAATCGCTGATCGCGGGCATCCAGATGGCGCTGACCGAACCGGTCCGGATCGGCGACCTGGTGGTGATCGAGAACGAGACCGGGCGAATCGAGGATATCAGGCTGACTTACGTGGTGATCCGCACGGCCGACGACCGCCGCCTGATCGTGCCGACCGCGAAGTTCCTGGAGACCAGCTTCCAGAACTGGACCCGCGTGTCCGGCGGGCTGAGCGGGTCGGTGGTGCTGCATGTCGAGGCCGGGCACCCGATCGGCCCGATCCGTGAAGCATTCGAGCGCATCCTTGCCGGCTGCACCGATTGGGACAGGCGGGCTGGCGCGCTGCAGGTGTCGGACGTGAAGGTGGATGGGGTCGAGATCAAGCTGGTGATGAGCGCGAAGGACCCCGCTTCGCTCACCCGCCTGCGTCTGTTCATGCGCGAAGCCATGCTCGAATGGCTGCGCGAGGAAATGCCCGACGCGCTGAAGAAGTAGGTGCTGCCGTTATTGCGAGCGCAAGGCGGTGGAGCGATCAAGGGCCATGCGGGTAGTGGGTTGGTCTTGAATGACCGCTCACGACCAGTTGCCGCCCTTCCACCCCCGTTCGTCCTGAGCCTGTCGAAGGACGCGCGCCATCCTGGCGCAGGGAAACCAGCCCTTGCCGCTGATGGATGGGCGCATCGGGCTGCGGCAACGCGCGCCCTTCGACAGGCTCAGGACGAACGGGGGTGGGTGCTCTGGGAATGCTTAGGGGATAGCGGAGGCCCGGCCACTTCTCCCGACCGGTAATTCAAAACCAGCCCAACCCACTACCCAATTGCACGCCAATTGTGCCCAACCGCCCCGGATCGCTTCGTCCTTCACCCTTCAATGACGGGACGAATCAATCGTGCTTCCGGTCCCGCGTGGGGGCCACCATGCCTTCGTGGATGAAGCCGATCGGCCGGACTTCCATGGCGCGCTTTTTCAGTTCGCCCTTCATCTTGGCGTATTCTTCTTCCATCTGCTCGGTCACCGTGGCCCGCGAATCTTCCAGCGCTTCCGCGAAATCGGAAGCGTTGACGTCCTTCACCTCCTCACCCGCGCGCCGGATGGCGACCAGGCCGGCGCGGCGCACCACATCCTCCAGATCGGCCCCGGTGAAGCGGTCGGTCTGCTCGGCAATAGCGCCCAGGTCCACATCGTCGGCCAGCGGCATGTCCTTGGTGTGGATTTTCAGGATATGCGCCCGCCCCTCGGCGTTCGGCGTGCCGACATAGACCAGCTCATCGAAGCGGCCGGGCCGCAACAGGGCGGGATCGACCAGCGTCGGGCGGTTGGTCGCGCCGATCACCACGATCGACTGCAACTCCTCCATCCCGTCCATTTCGGCCAGGATCGTGTTCACCACGCGCGCCGTAACCTGCGGTTCGCCCGTCCCGCTGCCGCGCGCGGGCACCAGGCTGTCGATCTCGTCGATGAAGACCACGCAAGGCGCAACCTGCCGCGCGCGCGCGAACAACCGGCTGATCTGCTGCTCGCTCTCGCCAAACCACTTGGACAGAAGGTCCGAGCTCTTGATCGAGATGAAGTTCGCTTCGGCCTCCTTGGCGACCGCCTTGGCCAGCAGGGTCTTGCCGGTCCCCGGCGGGCCATAGAGCAGGAAGCCCTTGGCCGGACGGATGCCGAGCCGGTGGAAAGCCTGCGGATTGCGCAAGGGCAGTTCCACGCCTTCGCGCAGCTTTTCCTGCGCCTCGTCCAGCCCGCCGATATCGCTCCAGCCCAGCGTGGGCGCCTGCACCATCACCTCGCGCATGGCGCTTGGCTGCACGCGCTTCAGCGCATCGACGAAATCGCGCCGCTCGACACACAGATTGTCGAGCACTTCGGGCGGAATGGTCCGCTGCTCCAGATCGATCTTGGGCATGATCCGGCGGACCGCCTCGATCGCGGCTTCCCGCGCCAGCGCGGCGATGTCCGCGCCCACGAAGCCGTGGGTCGTGCGGGCCAGTTCCACCAGATCCACGCCTTCACCCAGCGGCATGCCGCGCGTGTGGATGCCCAGAATCTCGCGGCGCCCCTTCTCGTCCGGCACGCCGACCACGATCTCGCGGTCGAACCGGCCCGGACGGCGCAGCGCCTCGTCGATCGCGTCGGGGCGGTTGGTCGCCGCGATCACCACCAGATTGGTGCGCGTATCCAGCCCGTCCATCAGCGTCAGCAACTGGGCGACTAGCCGCTTTTCCGCCTCGCCGTGCACCTGGCTGCGCTTCGGCGCTATCGAATCGATCTCGTCGATGAAGAGGATGGAAGGCGCGGCGCGCGTTGCTTCCTCGAACACTTCGCGCAGGCGCTTCTCGCTCTCGCCATAGGCCGATCCCATGATCTCCGGCCCGTTGATGATGAAGAATTCCGCGTCGCTTTCATTGGCGACGGCCTGCGCCAACCGCGTCTTGCCGGTCCCCGGCGGGCCGTGCAGCAGCACGCCCTTCGGCGGATCGACACCAAGCCGGGTGAACAATTCAGGATAGCGCAGGGGCAGCTCCACCATTTCCTGGAGCTGGCGAATCGTATCGCCCATGCCGCCCACGTCATCGTAGTTCACCGTGCCGCGGCCATCGCGCGGCTCTTCATATTCGGCCCGCAGCTCCACCTCGGTATTCTCGTCGATATGGACGATGCCCTTGGGCGCGGTGGAAACCACGGTGAGGCGGATCTGGGTCAACGCATAGGCCGGCGCGTTGAACATGCGCCGCACTTCCGGGGGCATGTCCTGCACCGGCTGCTGGCCGTGGGTCGCCACGAGATCGCCGGCGACCAGAGGCTTGCGGAAGAAATTTCGCTTCAGCGCCTGGGTCGGCCCCTGCAGGCGCATCTCGCGCTGGGCCGGGGCGAAGACCACCCGCGTCGCCGGCCGCGATTCGACCTTCCGTATCGTGACATGCTCGCCAGAGCCGGTTTCGGCATTACCGCGCTGCAACCCGTCGAGCCGGATGACATCCAGCGACTGGTCTTCCTCATAGGCGGGAACGGCAATCGCCGCAGTGGCGCGCTTGCCGGCGATTTCCACCACATCGCCTTCGGTGATGCCCAGCTTGGAGAAAGCCGATCTGGGGATGCGGGCGATGCCGTGGCCGCTTTCTTCCTGGCGAGCCGCTGCGACTTGCAGCCGCACCGAGCCTTCTTCCACCGCCTTCGCCGCGTCTGCTTCCGCCATTCGCCCTTGGCTCCTCTGTCATGCCTGCGTGTCTTTCGAAACAGGAAGCTAGGAAGCGACAGGCCGGATTGCAAACGGCGATGGTGATGAAGTCTCCGGGAAATCTCCTGCGAGCGGCGTGGCGCGCGGCGAACCCGCCAAAACCGTTCCACACCCGGCAGAAGAGCGGGTAAGAAAAAAGGCCCGGCTGTTGCCAGCCGGGCCATGGAAGTTTTGGGAGAGGATGCCTGAAAGGCGATTTTGATATGCGCCGAGCCCCACTTTTGTGCAAATGCGAAAAGCTCAAGTTATGTTGCATGAAACGCAACGAAGGACATAAAAGCTGAAAAATCTGCAGGTTTCCGATGCAATCATCAGGCTCGATTGCGCCGCAAACACCGATGTTCGCGCAAGCATCAAAATTCATGCTGCATTGCAGCATCAGAAGTTGACGTTACGGAAACCTCGATTCATACGCCCGACTCAATTCGCGGCAGGCTTTGCGCAGCCTGAAACTGTCCTGTCATCCAGTATCCGCTCACTCATGAACGGATAGAGTTCCCCGGACATGCCATCGCTGCGACCCGCCACCGGCGATGAGCAGGCTTTCCGGCCCTTGCCCGTCCAGCACTGCGGTGAATCTCATGCTTCCAGCCCGGTCGGCACGGGTCATGCTGATCGGGGAGCCGCCCGAATCGAGCGAATCAGGGGTCGTGCAATTCAATTTCCCGCCGATAATGTCCGCGCTCCCGAACGGTTCGGTGCCGAAGTGCAAAGCGAATCGGACTGGAAGGAAACCGTGGCGGGGTGGCGACCGCTGGTGGCGGTCCGCCACGGGGGGCTGCGTGGCGGCGCCATGCCGCGATGGCGATGAGCGCGCGCCGCTCATTCCCGCCTCCATGGCCGCCGATGCGCGATGATATTGCCCCGCGCGTAATGACAAGCGCCATCGCAAAGGATACTGCAACGCAGCAAACCCGACAGGGAGATACGATGAGAAAGCTCTATCCCGATGCGGCCGCGGCGCTCGACGATGTCCTGCGCGATGGCATGCTGATTGCGGCCGGTGGCTTCGGCCTGTGCGGCATACCCGAGCGATTGCTGGACGCGATCCAGGCCAGCGGCGTGAAGAACCTCACCTTCGCCAGCAACAATGCCGGGATCGACAATGAAGGCATCGGCAAGCTGCTG